>Ga0247725_1000003_pt1 | contig 587809 bp, 509 predicted proteins | sample OKSTACKMCFT3sol_FD_183021 | JGI IMG/M metagenome (GOLD analysis project Ga0247725, IMG submission 183021) | Subsurface sediment microbial communities from gas well in Oklahoma, United States - OK STACK MC-FT3-sol | ecosystem: Environmental > Terrestrial > Deep subsurface > Rock core/Sediment...
TCCCACCCCTTCCCATCCCGAACAGGACCGTGAAACGACTTTGCGCCGATGATAGTGCTGCAACCAGTGTGAAAGTAGGTTATCGTCAGGCTAGTTATATAGAAAAACCCCGCTCAGAAACGCTCTGAGCGGGGTTTTTTGCTTTTTCCCGCACCGATATGCTGCCAGGGCCATTCAGCATGCGCCTCCGGCTCTCGACCGTTAGCCGAACGCGTCGGCAGCCAAGCTGCCAACCCTACTGTTTATTGCGGAAAATCGCGTGGGTTGGCGGCTTCAGCTGGTTGGGCAGCTTGGCTGCCGACACGTTCAATGACGCTCAATCCAGCTCACACACCCCACAACACATCGGTCTTGTTATCGCGCGCAGAGCGCAGCATCTCCAGCAGCGGATACATGCGCGTCGAGAAGCTGACCACCTCGATCGGTTCATGATCATGGTCGTCTTCGTCGCGATGATGCGCCTGGACGTCGTGCGTCACCTGGTCGGTGGCATGGTGCTTGCGGCTCTCTTCGACTTCGGCCTCGATCAGCGGAATGATTTTTTCCGCTTCTGCCGCGGTGATGACACCGCGTTCAGGTTCCTTGTGTAGCAAGTCGAGAATGCGCTTGGCATGCTCCTGGTACATCAGGACTTCTGGGTAGGATCTGCATTTAAAGGTAATCAACATGGCTATCTCTTGGTTTTGTTAGTAATCCAAAGATAGCACGACTGGCGCACCTTCACAGTGCGTGTGCTCGCACAAGGCTCAGCGTCGCCTGACCCGCAGCAGCCATGCTGCCCCGAGGACGACGACGGCCAGTATACCGCTGGCCACGGTGGCCAGCGCTCCGGCATCCGACGGCGGCGAATGCGCGGCCCCGGCCAGGAACCAGCCCAGCGCTCCCCAGGCCAGGTTGTTGAGCAGCTCGAGCATATTCATCACGATGCCACCTTTGCCACGCCCTTTGAAATTGCTGCGAGCCCCAGGCCGGCCGCACCAGAACACGATCAATCCGGCGCCTGCGACCGCGCCGCATACGGCGAAACACACGAGCAGGCCGGCAGCCGGCATCTGCACGGTCAACCACAACAGGGGCATGCCCACCAGCGCCAGCACCGGCATGACGGCCGCGGCCAGCTTCGCGCGCCGCACCGTGCGCATCGATGCCGGCGAGACCAGCAGCAGGTCCGGCGCATCCTCGGCCGACAGGGCGATCCAGGCCAGCGCACCGCCCAGCGAGCCGCATAACAGCGCGAGCCCGGCGCCCAGCGCCTGTACCTGCACTTCGCTGCGCTGGAAGATGAGGAAGAACAGCGGCAGCAGGAACAGCATCTGCAGCAGCACTTGCGACAGCAGATGCGGATCGCGCACGATCAGTCGCCACTCCTTGACCACCACGGTCTCGAACAGGCTGCGACCGAAGCGGTGACGCTGCGGCGCGCCACGCGCAGGGGCGGAGCGCGACGCCGATGCCGCCAGTTGCAGTCCGCGCGCGAAGAAGCGGTGGGTCCGCCGCGCCGTCAGCACGAATGCCAGGCCCGCGACGCCGGCCAGCAGCAGCATGGGCAGCGGCTCGCCCAGCATGGCGCGCGCCGGCAGCAGCAGAGGGTGGCCGGTCATGCCGTCCTGGCCCAGCAGGCCCTCGACCGCGCTGCGTACGCGGCCCTGCGACTGCCTGGACGACAGTGACTGCAGCTGCGAGGCGATGACCAGCAGCGCACCGGCCAGCGCGCCGATCACCTGCGCCACCACGCGCGTGCGGCGCGCACCCAGCACGCGCACCAGGCCCAGCGTCAGCAGCATCGCCACGCAGCTGCACAGCAGTGCGACCGAGATCACGCCCGGATAGATGCCGAGCCAGCGCCACTGCCCCTGCAGCAGGCCGGCATGGGCGAATGGCGCCAGGAAGAACAGGTAGATCGCGGCCGTGCCGCTCGCCACACCCGCCAGGCGCACGGAAAGAATGCTGTGCGAGGGCAGGGGCGACGACAGCAGCAGGTCGAGGTCGCTCCGCTCGAACAGCACCAGCACGCTCGACTTGATCGCCGACGACAGCATGAAGGTCGCGCTGCCCGCCAGCACGGCCGTGATGGCGAGCAGGATGCGCGGATCGTCGCCCGAAACGCCCGCCAGCTTCTCCACCGTGATCCACGCGAGCAGGTGCAGCGCGGCCCAGCCGAGCAGCACCAGGGCGATCGCCGCATTGCCGGGACGGCGCCTGCCGCCGCCTTCCTTGCCGCCGGAGGCATTGAACCAGGCCAGCCGCAGCTCGTGCCGCAGCAGCCAGCCGACGCTGCCCGGCGCGGCGCTCATGGCGTCGCCGTCAGCTGCAGGAACACGTCTTCCAGGCTGCCGCCCCGGGTGCGCGCGCGCAATTCGTCCAGGGTGCCTTCTGCGATCAGTCGGCCCTGGCGGATGATGCCGATGCGCTGGGCGAGGCGCTCCGCCACTTCGAGGATGTGCGTGGTCAGGATCACGGTGCCGCCTTTCGCGACGTGGGCCAGCAACAGGTCTTTCACCTGGCGCGCCGCGGCCGCATCCAGGCCGGTGAGCGGTTCGTCGAGGATCAGCAGTTCCGGGTCGTGGACCAGGGCGCCGGCCAGGGCCAGTTTCTGCTTCATCCCGCGCGAAAATCCTTCGGTCAGCTCGTGCGCATGCCGGCCCAGGTCGAGCCAGTCGAGCAGCGCGCGTGCGCGCGGCTCGGCCTCCTCGGCGCGCACGCCCCACAGGCCGGCCACGAATTCCAGGTATTCGAATGGCTTGAGTTTTCCGTACAACATCGGCTCGTCCGGCAGGTAGGCCATCCTCGCCTTGGCCGCCGCCGGCGCGCCGGCCAGGTCGGTGCCCAGCACCTCGATGCTGCCGGCGTCCGGTGCCAGCAAGCCGGCGACCAGGCGCAGCGTGGTGGTCTTGCCGGCGCCATTCGGGCCGAGCAGCGCGTAGAATTCGCCGCGCCGCACGACCAGGTCGAGTCCATCGACGGCGGGGCGGCCGAAGTCCTTGCGCAGGCCGGTCAGCCGCAGGGCGGGAACGGACATGTCGATGGCCGATGTCATTGCAGCGTGAACGAAGTCAGGAACTGCTCGACCTGCTCGGGCGGGACGGCATTGGCGGGGCCGAGCACGATCACCTGGTAGAAACGCGTGCCGCGCGCTTCGAAGCGGCCATGCAGGCGCATCGGCCTGCCGTTGACGGCGCCCGCAGCATCCACGTGCAGGCTGTCCTGCGCTGCTGGCGACTCCACGTCGTCGGCGCCGATATTGCGCAGCAGGGCCAGGCGCATCGCCGGCAGCGCCGCCCGGGCGCGCGCGGCGTCCGGCGCGGTGGCGGCGCCGACGGCGAAGGTGGCGCCGTCGACTTCGGCCGCGGTCATCGTCATCTCCACCCGCAGTCCGTCGACGTCCACCGGACGGGTGAAGGTAGCCGGCTTGGCCGGGAACAGCACCTGGTAGCGGCCTTCCTGGTTCACGTGGTCGCGCCAGTTATAGGCGGGATTGCAGCCGGCCAGCAGGCTGGCCGCCAGCATCGCCGGGGCCAGCATGCGCAGGCCCGGTACGGGGAGGTTCAAGGATCGCATATCCCGATAGTAGCAGCAGCGGCTGATCCATCGCGAATGTCCGGAATCGAGGGATATACGTCCGGCCGTGGCGGACAGGTTCTGCGACCATGCGCCCGAACAACCAGTCCAGGGGGATGGCATGAAGGTCAACGGAAAGAACCATGAGGTGGATGTCGATGGCGACACGCCGGTGCTGTGGGTACTGCGCGACGTGCTGGGCATGACCGGAACGAAGTTCGGCTGCGGCATGGGCTTGTGCGGCGCCTGCACCGTGCACGTCGATGGCGTGCCGACCCGTTCCTGTCTCGCCAGCGTCGAAGCGGTGGGCAAGGCCGACGTCGCGACCATCGAGTCGCTCGGCGCCTCGCGCATCGGCGCCGCGTTGCAACAGGCGTGGCTCGACCTCGAGGTGGTCCAGTGCGGCTACTGTCAATCGGGCCAGCTGATGTCGGCGGCGGCGCTGCTCGAATCCAACGGCAAGCCCACCGACGAGGACATCGACACGGCCATGAGCGGCAATATCTGCCGCTGCGGCACCTATCCACGTATCCGCGCCGGCATCAAGGCCGCCGCGCTCGCGCTCGCCGGAGGCCGCCATGCATGACGATCTGCCGAACCTGCCGCGCCGCGCCTTCCTGGTCGCCGGCGCCGCCGCCGGCGGCGGCCTGCTGCTGGGCGTGTCCCTCGCCAGCGGGCCCGCCGCCGCCGCAGCCCGGCCCTTCGAGCCGAACGCCTTCGTGCTGCTCGGCCTCGACGGCATCGTGACCATCACCATGCCTTATATCGAGATGGGCCAGGGCACCTATACCTCGGTGCCGATGCTGGTGGCCGAAGAACTCGAGGTCGGCCTGGACCAGGTGCGGGTCAGGCATGCCGGCGCCGACGACAAGCTGTACGGCAATCCCATGCTCGGCCTGCAAATCACGGGCGGCTCGACCTCGATGCGCGCCGCCTGGCTGCCGCTGCGCCAGGCCGGGGCCACTGCGCGCGCGATGCTGATCCAGGCCGCGGCCGAGCAATGGCAGGCCAGCCCGCTCGAGTGCCAGGCGCGCAAGGGAGAAGTCGTGCATCTCCCGAGTGGACGGCGCCTGAAGTATGGCGCGCTGGCGGCGCAGGCGGCGGCCTTGCCGGCGCCGGCCGAGGCGAGCCTGAAGCGGCCGCGCGACTTCGAGCTGGTCGGCAAGCCGAGCAAGCGCCTCGATACTCCGTCCAAGGTCGATGGCAGCGCCAAATATGGCATCGACGCCGCCGTCCCCGGCATGAAGTTCGCGGCGCTGGCGCAGTCGCCGGCCTTCGGCGGCAGATTGACGGGCGTCGACGAACGCCCCGCGCTGGCGGTGAAGGGCGTGCGCCAGGTGGTCAAGCTCGACGATTGCGTGGCCGTGATCGCCGACCATACCGGCGCCGCCCGCAAGGGACTGGCTGCGCTGGAGATCGTGTGGGACGACGGCCCCAACGCCAAAGTCGGCAGCGCCACCCTGGCGAGTGCGCTGGCCATGGCGTCCGAAGGCGCGGCGGCCAGGGTGCGCCGGGAGGGCGACCCGGACAAGGCCGGCGGCAAGCCGATCTCCGCCGTCTACGAGCAACCCTACCTGATCCACGCCGCCATGGAGCCGCTCAACTGCACCGTGCACGTGAGGGACGGCAGTTGCGAGCTGTGGCTGGGCACCCAGGTGATGACCCTGAGCCGCGCCGCGGCGGCCAGGGCCGCGGGTGTCGATCCCGGCAAGGTGACGGTCCACAACCACTACCTGGGCGGCGGCTTCGGCCGCCGGCTGGAGACCGACATGGTCACGCGCGCGGTGCAGATCGCGCGCCACGTGAAAGGGCCGGTCAAGGTGACCTGGAGCCGCGAAGAGGACACCCAGCACGATTTCTACCGCGGCGGCTTCCTCGACAAGGTGCAGGCGCGCGTCGATGCCGACGGCATGCCGCTGGCCTGGACCCACCGGATCACGGGACCGTCGACGATCAAGCGCTTCTTCCCGGCCGGCTACGTCAACGGCTTCGACGAAGAGGTCGTCGAGGGCGCCATGCACCCGCCTTATGCCTTCCCCAGCCTGCTGGTGGAATACGTGAACCACGAGCCGCCGCTACCGACCGGCTTCTGGCGCGGCGTCGGCCCGGCGCATAATATCTTCGTGGTCGAAAGCTTCATCGATGAGCTGGCGGCCGCGGCCGGCAAGGACCCGGTGGCCTACCGCAGCGCGCTGTTGAAGGACAATCCACGCGCGCTGGCGGTGCTGCGCCTGGCGGCCGACAAGGCCGGCTGGGGCAAGCCGCCGCAGGCGGCGAATGGACAACGCCAGGGCCGCGGCGTCTCGCTGCAGCACGTGTTCGGCACCTACCTGGCGCTGGTGACCGACGTTGCCGTCGGCCAGGATGGCGAGGTGGCGGTCAGGCGCGTGGTCGCCGCGGTCGATCCCGGGATCGCGATCAACCCCGACACCATCCGCGCCCAGCTCGAGAGCGGCATCAACTTCGGCATCTCGGCCGCGCTCTGGGGCCAGGCGACGGTGGAAGGAGGCCGCATCCAGCAGTCGAATTTCCACGACGTGCGGGTGTTGCGCATCAACGAAGCGCCGGCGATCGAGACCCATATCGTGGCCAGCACCGACGCGCCGGGCGGCATCGGCGAGCCGGGCACTTCGGCGCTGTTCCCGTCGCTGGCCAATGCCGTGTTCGCGGCCACCGGCAAGCGCCTGCGCACCTTGCCGATCGATCCCGGACAGCTGCGCAGCGCCTGAGCCGCGCCGCCAGGGATCGATGCGCCGCGCTGGCCGGCCTCCATCGAAGGACGGAGGATTTTGGCCTGCCGGCGCGTCTTGGCGTATCATTTTCGTTGTTGCGCATCCTAGGACCATCATGAAACGCAGAATCGGATTCCTGTTACCGCCCGGCTTCCAGGCGCTCGACCTGATGGCCACCACCGTATTCGAGATCGCCAACGGTCTCGACGGCGGACCGTTCTACGACATGACCATGCTGTCGGAACAGGGCGGCGTGCTCTCCAGCTCGTCCGGGGTGGGCGTGTTCACCGAGGCCTTCGACCGGCGCGACTACGACACCCTGATCGTGGCCGGCATCATGACTCCGCTGAGCTCGACATCGAGCGCGCCCTTCCTGGCTTTCCTGCGCGAAGCCAGCGAGGCCTCGCGCCGCACCGCCAGCATCTGCACCGGCGCCTTCATCCTGGCGGCGGCCGGCCTGCTCGACGGCCGCCGCGCCACCACCCACTGGGCGCTGGCGCGCGACCTGCAGCGCGCCTATCCGAAGTCGCGCATCGAGGAAGACCGCATCTACATCAACGACGGCCGCGTGTGGACCTCGGCCGGCATGACCGCCTGCATCGACCTGTGCCTGGCGATGGTCGAGGCCGACCTGGGCAAGGACGCCTCGAAGCACATCGCGCGCCAGATGGTGGTCTACCACCGCCGCAGCGGCGGGCAATCGCAGTTCTCGGCCCTGCTCGAACTGGAGCCGAAATCGGACCGCATCCAGCAGGCGCTTACCTATGCCAAGAGCCACCTGCGGCGGCCGTTGTCGGTCGACGAGCTGGCCGAGGCGGCCAATCTCAGCACGCGCCAGTTCAGCCGCAGCTTCCGCCTCGAGACCGGCCAGTCGCCGGCGCGCGCGATCGAGGTGCTGCGGGTCGAGGCGGCGCGCGCCATGATCGAGACCAGCAACCACTCGATCGACGTGGTCGCCCGCGAGACCGGCTTCGCCGACCCCGAGCGCATGCGGCGCGCCTTCCTGCGCGCCTTCGGCCAGCCGCCGCAGGCGATCAAGCGCGCGGCGCGTGAGCAGGCGCTCGCCTGACGCGGCTGTCCGAAACCGCCGGATCCTCGCCCGGCGGCGCGGTGCTGCGCCGGAGCGACGGCGGCGCGCATTGGCCACGGTGAGCGGCGGGATCACGGTCGCGATCGTCTTCAGTCGTCGCGCAGCGCGCGCCGATACCCGATCGCCTCGGCCACGTGCCGCGATGTCACGGCCTCCGCCTCGGCCAGGTCGGCGATCGTGCGCGCGACCTTGAGCACCCGATGATACGCGCGCGCCGACCAGTGCAGGTGGCGCGCCGCGTCGTGCAGCAACCGGCGCCCGGCCTCGTCGGGGGCGCAATACAGGTCGATCTCGCCCGGCCCCAGCCGGCTGTTGGGCTGCCCCTGGCGCTCGAGCTGGCGCGCATGGGCCCGCGCCACCCGCTGCGCGATCGCCGCGCTCGGCTCGCCATCGGCCTGGGCGCCCATGTGTTCCGGCGGCATGGCCGCCACCGGCAGCTGGATGTCGATGCGGTCGAGCAGGGGGCCCGAAATGCGGCCCTGGTAGCGCAGCACGGCGTCGGGCGTGCAGCGGCACTTGCCGCTGGCGTGGCCCAGCCACCCGCAGGGACAGGGATTCATCGCCGCGACCAGCTGGAAGCAGGCCGGGAAGTCGGCCTGGTGCGCGGCGCGCGAGATCGTGATCGAACCCGATTCCAGCGGCTCGCGCAGCACTTCCAATACCCGCCGGTTGAATTCGGGCAACTCGTCGAGGAACAGCACCCCGTGATGGGCCAGCGACACCTCGCCCGGCCGCGGCAGGTTGCCGCCGCCGACCAGGGCCACGCCCGACGTCGTGTGGTGCGGGCTGCGAAACGGTCGCTGGCGCCAGCGCTCGGGCGCGAAGCCGCCGGCCAGCGATTGCACGGCGGCCGACTCGAGCGCTTCGGTTTCGCTCATCGGCGGCAGCAGGCCGGGCAGGCGCGCCGCCAGCATGCTTTTTCCCGCGCCGGGCGGGCCGACCAGCAACACCGAATGGGCGCCGGCCGCCGCGACCTCGAGCGCGCGCTTGGCATGCTGCTGGCCCTTGACCTCGGCGAAGTCGGGATAGGACGGCAACCGCGGCAGGGCCGGACCGTGGTGGCGCACCAGCTTCGGCGCGTCGGGCGCGTTGGCGAAGTGCGCGCAGACCTCGAGCAAGGTGCGCGCCGGATGGATGGCGGCCGTCTCGACCAGCGCGGCTTCGTCGGCATTGGCCAATGGCAGGATGAAGGCGCGCATCGCGTGCTGGTCGTCGTCGCTGGGGCGCGCCATCGCGAACGCCATCGCCAGCGCGCCGCGCACGGGGCGCAGCTCTCCCGACAGCGACAGCTCGCCCGCGAATTCGTAGCGGTGCAGCGCATCGTCGCGGATCTGGCGCGACGCGGCCAGGATGCCGAGCGCGATCGGCAGGTCGAAGCGGCCGGATTCCTTCGGCAGGTCGGCCGGCGCCAGATTGATCGTGATGCGGCGCGCGGGAATGTCGAAACCGGAATTCTGCAGCGCCGCGCGCACGCGGTCCTTCGCTTCGCGCACTTCGGTATCGGGAAGGCCGACGATGGCGATGCCGGGCAAACCGTTGGCCAGGTGGACCTCGACATTGACGGCCGGCGCTTCCATGCCGGCCAGGGCGCGGCTTCGCAGGACGGCGAGACTCATCGTTTTCCTTTTCGCATGCGCTGGGGAGGCTCTATCGTAAGGCGTCCAGGATCCAAGCTGTTGAGAGCGAACAGGGGGGCGAGGCGGCGCGGCGGAATCCGACCTCGCTCCGCCCGGGTCAGCGGGCGTCGGCCAGCACGGCGGACGCGGGCGAGGGCGCCGCGGCGCCTTCCATGACCAGGATGCGCCGGCCGTCCGGCGCCTCCGGGGCGCCGGACGCCGCGTATGCCTTGACGGGACCGATCACGGCGCCGCTCGCCGCGCCATTGGCGTCGGTCATGAGGTTCGCGGCAGGCTTGTCCTGCCCAGCAAGATAAATGCCGTACGCCGTCATGGGCTTGAGCCTGAACAGCGACACTTCCAGCGCATCGACGATTCCCAGGTTGCGGACCACGGCGAAGCCGCGGCCGTTTCCCCGCACCGCGCGCAGCGACACGTTGACGGGATCCTGGTTGGAGCGCGGCGCAAGATTGGGGGCCGCGTCCGGCGCACCGACCCCGGGGAGGTACACCAGGGCCTGGGGCGCCTGGCCGCCGCCCATGCTGGCGATCACCTTGTTGCTTGCGGTGTCGATCACGTCGACACCGTCGCCGTTTTCCAGCCCCACGTAGAGGCGGCTGGCGTCGGTGGACGCCCAGATGCCGTGAGGCAGCGCGCCGGTAGGGATGGTGGCGAGCAGCTTCGGCTCGCGTCCGGTACTGAACACCTTGACGGCGTTCTCTCCGCCGACCGTGACATAGGCCCGCACATCGCTGCCAACTTTCGCAAAGGCAAGGTGGTTCGTGATGAATCCGGTGTCGATCGTTCCAATGACCTCGAGCGTGCGGGTGTCGATGCGGGTGACCTTGCCGACGTCCTTGTGCGTCATCCAGATTTCGCGGTGATCGGGCGTGAACTGCAGGAAGGGCGAGAACGGACTGACCACCGGAATGCGTTTCACGAGCTGGCGCGACTTGACGTCGATCACGTCGACCACGGGTGTGAAGCTCGAGACCACGAATGCGAGCTTGCCGTCCGGATGGAATTGCACCATGCCCGGGCCGGGCGCGGTACGGATGCGCCCCGTTTCCCTGAACGTCTCGGGATCGATGACCGAGATATAGTCTTCGCCGCGCACGACCACCCAGGCTTCCTTGCCGTCGGCGGTGAAGAAGCCTTCGTGGGGCGAGCGGCCGAGATAGGTCTTGCCCTTGACCTTGTTCGTCGCGGTGTCGATGAAGATGGCGGAGTTCGAGCCGTTGGAGACGACCAGCAGCGTCTTGTAATCCGGCGCGAAACCCAGGCCATGCACATTGATTTCGCCCTTGTACAAGGGCGAAAGTACGTCGGGCCGGCGATTGCCCAGGCGTATCTGGCCGAGCAGGCGGTTACGCGCGGGATCGAACACGGATACCGTGTTGGTATTCTGGTCCGCAGTGTAGACGCGGTCCGTCGCCGCGGGCGCGGCGTCCCAGTTCGCGACCGCGCTCATGGCGATCGCGGTCGCGGCGAGATAGTGGTATCGCATCAGGGTTGTCCTTTCTTGTCCTCGTTGTGCAGCAGCCAGGCACGCATCAGGTTGATCTCGTTCTGCTGCTCCGCGATGATGCCGAGCGCCAGGTTGCGCAAGGCCGGGTCCTGTGTATGCAGGAGCACCGCCCTGGCCATGTCGACCGCCCCCTGGTGATGGGGAATCATCATCGTGATGAAGTCGTGTTCCGCTCGGCCATTCATCGGCGCGCGACGCATGCCATCGTCCATCACGGCCATCGCGTCGGCCATCAGCTGGTCGAAAGACCGGGTGCCGACCGCTTCGAAGACCGGCGCGCTCCGTGTCGACGCTGCGCCATGACCATGGTGCGTGTCTTGCGCGGCTGCGTTCGCGCACATGGCTGCCAGCAGGATTGCGACGCTGCGCATGCCGTTCAACCCTCGTAGATGGGGTTGGCCAGGACCCAGATGCGCACATTGCCGACCTCGACCCCTTCCGGCGCGAGCGTCTTCAGGTCGAGTACGGCTTCGCGGGTGCGGGTGTTGAAATTCCAGTCGATGCGTTGCTCGCCCAGGATGAAATGCACGGTCTCGCCGTCATGCACGTTGACGTTCCGGGTGTCGGCCTTCAGCTCGATCAAACGGCCGGGCGCATGCGCATCGGCGCGGCTGCCATAATCGGACGCCGGGGCCTCGGCGGCCTGGACGTGGGCGGCAAGGCCGAGGGCAAGAAACAGGGCGATGGCTTTCATGGAGATTCCTTTTCGTGGTGGGCAGCACGCTCGCTGCGATGGAAACCAGCTTAGTGGTCCAGCCCTGACACCGGGATGACGCCATCATTACAATTAAGTAATCCACGACTGCGCCGGGAACGCGCACAATACCGGCAGGGAGAACAGTCGCATGCGCATATTGATCGTGGAAGACGAGCCCAAGACCGGTGACTACCTCCATAAAGGGCTGCAGGAGTCGGGTTTCACCGTGGACCTGGCGCGTAACGGCGTGGACGGCCTCGATCTGGCGCTCCAGCTCGATTACGATGTGATGGTCCTGGACGTGATGCTTCCGCGCATGGACGGCTGGACCGTGCTGCGTCGCCTGCGCGAGCGAAAGGACATCCCGGTCCTGTTCCTGACGGCCCGCGACGACGTTCCCGACCGCGTCCGCGGACTGGAGCTCGGCGCGGACGATTATCTCGTCAAGCCGTTCGACTTTGCCGAGTTGCTGGCGCGGATACGCACCTTGCTGCGCCGCGGGCCAGTGCGCGAGGCGGCGTTCATCCGGCTGGCGGACCTGGAAATCGACGTCGTGCGCCATCGCGTCAACCGCGCCGGCCAGCGTATCGACCTCACGCCCAAGGAGTTCGGCTTGCTGCACCTGCTGGCCAGGCGACAGGGCGAGGTCATGTCGCGTTCCCTGATCGCCTCCCAGGTATGGGACATGAATTTCGACTCCGACACCAACGTCGTGGACGTCGCGATTCGCCGCCTGCGCGCCAAGATCGACGACCCGTGGCCGGTCAAGCTGGTGCACACCGTCCGCGGCATGGGTTATGTCATGGAGCTGCGCGCATGAAGCGGCAACGCCTGTCGATCGCGCTGCGCCTGGCGCTGCTGTTTTCCACGATCGCCGTCATCATCCTTGTCGCGATCGGCGCCTATCTGTACCGCACGCTCGCAACCCAGATGCTGCAGCGCGACGACATGGACTTGCTGAACAAGGCGGCCGTCCTGCGCCAGCTGCTCTCCGGCGAGTCGTCGGCGGCCAAGTTGCAAGCGGCGCCGGAAAGGGTGCTGGGCGTGGTGTATGGCGAAAACATGTCGCTGCGGATCGAGGATATGCGCGGCAGGGCGCTGGTACGCAACGGGGAATCGCCGCGCGCAAGGGGGGCGCCGCCGGCGGTTGCGCTCGCGCGCGATCCGCGCACGACGGACATCCTCGACCTGCAGACCGGTTCGGGACGGGCGCGCAGCCTGGCGGTCGTGGCTGCGACCGCCGACGGCACGCCGCTGCGGGTATCGATCGCGCGCGAGCGTTCCGAACGACTGCTGGTGCTCAGGCGCTATGCGGGCGATCTGGTCGGGGCGCTGATGGCGGGGGCCGCGGTCATGACCCTTCTCGCGTTCGCGATCGTGCGTCAGGGACTGCGCCCGCTCCAGCAGATCACCGCGCGAACCAATGAGATCAACGCGCATCGGCTGAACCACCGCCTGCCCGTGGATGCCGTGCCGGTCGAATTGCAGGGGCTCAGCGTCGCGTTCAATGCGATGCTCGACCGCATCGAGGAGGGCGTGCAGCGCCTCGCCGTGTTCGGCGCGGATCTCGCGCACGATATGCGCACGCCCCTGAACACCCTGATGGTCGAAACGCAGGTTGCCCTTTCACGATCGCGCCCGGTCGAGGAATACCAGGCCCTGATGGCGTCCAACCTCGAGGAGTACGCACGCCTGGCGCGCATGATCGAGAACACGCTGTTCCTGGCGCGCGCGGAGAATGCGCAACTGACGCTGGAGCGCCGCACGCTCGATGCCCGTGTCGAGCTGTCGAGGATACGCGACTACTTCGAGGGGCTTGCCGACGAGGCCGGCGTTTCGCTGACCATGGAGCCGACCGGTCTGACCGCCGCGCTGCAAGCCGAACCGATCCTGTTCCAGCGCGCCGTCGGCAATCTGATGTCGAACGCGATCGCCCACACCGCCAGGGGGGGCACGGTCAGCATCCAGGCAGCGCCGCGGGGCGGATTCACCGTCGTCTCGGTCAGTAATACGGGCGAAGGAATTGCCGCCGAGCGGGTCGACAGAATCTTCGATCGCTACTACCGCGGCGATCAGGCGCGGTCGATGGATGGCGCTTGCGCGGGCCTTGGCCTGGCAATCGTCCGCGCCATCATGCTCCTGCATGGAGGGCAGGCCGTTGCCGACTGCTCCCGGCCTGGGTGGACGACCTTCTCCCTGCATTTCCCCAACGCGCTGGCGCGCGACGCCTGAGTCCTTCACGCCTTGCGTATGGCTTCGAAACCGTCGTCCATTCCGGGATTTCGACAGCCTGTCACAAAAAACTGACATTGCATTCTATTAACGCTACATTATCTGCAAGGAAATACCTGCCACCACTACCGCTCCAGGAGTCACCGCCGATGTTATCGATCAAGCAGCTCAACAAGACCTATGCCAATGGCGTCAAGGCCATCAACGATGTCAGTCTCGAGATCCCGAACGGCATGTTCGGCCTGCTCGGGCCGAACGGCGCCGGCAAGTCCTCATTGATGCGTACCATCGCCACCCTGCAGGACCCCGACAGCGGCAGCATCCATTTCGACGGCCTCGACGTCCTGCAGGACAAGGAAGGCCTGCGCCGCCAGCTCGGCTACCTGCCGCAGGATTTCGGCGTCTATCCGAAAGTCAGCGCCGAAAAACTGCTGAACCACTTCGCGGTGCTGAAAGGCTTGACCGCGAAGGGCGAGCGCAAGGAGATCGTCGAGTCCCTGCTGCACCAGACCAATCTGTGGGAAGCGAGGAAGCGCGGCCTGGGCACCTACTCGGGCGGCATGCGCCAGCGTTTCGGCATCGCCCAGGCGCTGCTCGGCGCGCCGCGCCTGGTGATCGTCGACGAGCCCACGGCCGGCCTCGATCCAGACGAACGCAATCGCTTCTTGAACCTGCTGGCCAAGATCGGCGAGCAGGTGGTGGTCATCCTGTCGACCCACATCGTCGAGGACGTCACCGACCTGTGCCCGCGCATGGCCATGATCGCCAGGGGCACCGTGCTGCTGCAGGGCGAGCCGCAGGCGGCGATCGATACCCTGAAAAACCGCGTGTGGCGGCGCACCGTCAGCCAGGAAGCGCTGCCCGAGTACCAGGAGCGCTTCAATGTGCTGTCCACCCGCCTGGTGGCGGGCCGGCCGCAGATCAACGTGTATGCCGAATCGCAGCCGGACGACGGTTTCACCAGCGTCGAGCCGGACCTCGAAGACGTCTACTTCCTCCAGATCCGCAACGCCAGCCGCGCCGCGGGCCAGGCCGGCGCCGCGGTGCAGGCAGCGCCGGCGACGGCGTGAGGAGGGCGGCATGCTGAGAGAATTCTTCAAGTTCGAGCTGGCCTTCCAGTTGCGCCAGCCGCTATTGTGGGTCTGTGCGCTGATCTTCGGCGCGCTGGCCTTCGGCGCCACCACCAGCGACGCGATCCAGGTCGGCGGCAGCATCGGCAACGTCAACCGCAACGCACCGGTCGTGGTCGCGCAGCTGCTCGGTTTCTTCAGCCTGATCTCGATGTTCGTCGTCACCATCTTCATCGCCGGCAGCGTGCTGCGCGACAGCGAGATCGGCATTTCCGACATGCTGTTCGCCACGCCCATGAAGAAGCACGACTACCTGGTCGGCCGCTTCGCCGCCGGCCTGGTGGCCTGCCTGTTCATCTTCGCCCTGATCGTGCTCGGCATGGTGCTGGGTCCCCTGATGCCCTGGGTCGACGCCCAGCGCGTCGGGCCCTTCCCGGGCGCGGCCTACCTGTGGGCCCTGGGCGTGCTGGTGGTGCCCAACCTGTTCTTCATCGGCGCCCTGCTGATGCTGCTGGCGGCCACCACGCGCTCGATCATGATGGTGTACGTCGGCGTGATGGCCTTCTTCGTGCTGTGGATCGTGGCCGGCAGCTTTACCTCGGACATCGACAACGAATGGATCGCCGTGCTGGCCGATCCCTTCGGCATGCGGGCGCTGGGCCGCGCCACGCGCTACTTCTCGACCGCCGAATCGAACGCCGGCCTGCCCGACCTCCAGGGCTACATGCTGGCCAACCGCCTGCTGTGGGGCGCGGTCGCGGTGGCGCTGGTCGGCGCGACGCTGGCCCTGTTCAAGCCGCAGCGCGCCGGCACCGGCAAGCGCCTGTTCGGCAAGGCCAGGGCGCAGGCCATGCCTGCCTTCGCACCGCTGCAGGTCGCGCTGCCGCGGGTCGCGCCGCGCTTCACGGGCGCCACGCGCTGGGCCCAGTGCTGGCACATCTTCGCCTTCGACGCCGTCGCGGTGTTCAGGAGCGTGCCGTTCCTGGTCATGCTGCTGTTCGGCGTGCTCAATATGGTGGGCAGCTCGAACCAGCTCGACGCGCTGTTCGGTACCGACGTCTATCCGCGCACCCACCTGATGATCGAGCTGCTGAACGGCTCGTTCAACTTCCTCCTGATTATCATCGTCACCTTCTATGCGGGCGAGCTGATTTTCAAGGAACGCCAGGCCAGGATCGCCGACGTCAGCGACGCCATGCCGATGCCGAACTGGGCGCCGCTGGTCGCCAAGAGCATGGCGCTGGTGGGCGTGGTGCTGGCCTTCCTGTTCGCCGGCATCCTGACCGCGATCGCCATCCAGCTGTTCCGGGGCGGGGCGCCGGTCGAGTTCGGGGTGTACGTCCAGGGCGTGTTCATGTCCGGCCTGCCGTACGTGCTGATGGCGCTGGTCGCCATCGTGCTGCAGGTCGTGACCAACAATAAATTCATCGGCTACCTGCTGGTGATCGTGCTGTTGATCGGCCAGATCGTCCTGTCGGTGATGCACTTCGATCACAACCTGTACAACATCGCGCAGCTGCCGGCGACGCCGTATTCGGACATGAACGGCTTCGGCCACTTCGTCACGGGCTGGGCCTGGTTCGCGCTGTACTGGACTCTGTTCTGCCTGGCGGCGCTGATCGTGGCCCAGGCCTTCTGGGTGCGCGGGCTGTCGGTCGAGTGGCGCGCGCGCGTGCGCGAAGCGGGCCGCCGCCTCAAGGGCGGCGCCGGCATGGCGCTGGCGCTGTGCACGATCGCCTTTGCCCTGGTTGGCGGCTGGATCTTCCATAACACCGTGACCCTGGGCCGCTACGAAGCGAAGAACGTCAGCATGGACAAGCAGGCCCGGTACGAGAAGCTTTATCGCCAGTACAAGGACCTGCCGCATGCGAAGATCGTCGACGTGCGCGCCGCAGTCGACATCTATCCGGAACAGCGCCGGGTGATGGTCAAGGGCAGCTACGTCCTGGAGAACAAGACCGACCAGCCGCTCGATACCTTGCGCCTGCAGCTCAATCCCGACGTCGTCACGACCCTGGGTCAGCTGCCGCCGCACCAGGTCGTGCTGGACGACAAGGAGGCCGGCTTCACGATCCTGAAACTGGCCGCGCCGCTGGCGCCGGGCGCGCGCCTGCCGCTGGACTTCACGGTCGATGCGCGCCGTCCGGGCTTCTCGAATTCGGGCGAAGCCGACACCTTCAACCTGAACGGCACCTTCTTCAACAACCGCGAGTTCTTCCCGCTGATCGGCTACCAGCCCGACTTCGAACTGACCGACCGCAACGAGCGCCGCAAGCGCGGCCTGGGCGAGCCCGAGCGCATGGCCAAGCTCGAGGACGAGGCGGCCCGCGTCAATTCCATGTTCGGCGGCGATGCGGACTGGATCGGCTTCGAGACCACGGTGTCGACCAGCGGCGACCAGATCGCACTGGCGCCGGGCTACCTGCAAAGATCGTGGACGGAAAACGGCCGCAACTACTATCACTACAGGATGGACCAGAAGATGATGCCGTTCTTCGCCTACCTGTCGGCGCGCTGGCAGGTGAAGAAGGGCGAGTGGAATGGCATCCCGATCGAGATCTACCACGACGCCAAGCATGGCTACAACGTGGACCGCATGATCGAGGCCACCCGCAAGTCGCTGGACTATTTCACCACCGAGTTCACGCCTTACCAGCACAAGCAGGTGCGGATCCTGGAGTTCCCGAACTACCAGACCTTCGCCCAGTCGTTCGCCAACACGATCCCGTTCTCGGAGGCGATCGGCTTCATCGCCGACCTGCGCGACAAGGAAGACATCGACTACGTGTTCTACGTGACGGCCCATGAGATGGCGCACCAGTGGTGGGGCCACCAGGTCACGGCCGCCAATGTGCAGGGTGCGAGCATGCTGATCGAATCGCTGTCGCAGTATTCGGCGCTGATGGTGATGGAGAAGGAGTACGGACCCCACCAGATGCGCCGCTTCCTGCGCTATGAGCTCGACCGCTACCTGCGCTCGCGCGGCGGCGAACTGATCGAGGAACTGCCGCTGGCGCGGGTGGAAAACCAGGACTACATCCACTACCGCAAGGGCAGCCTGATCTTCTATCGCCTGCGCGACGAGATCGGCGAGCAGGCGCTGAACCGCGCGCTCAAGCGCTTCCTCGAAGACAAGGGCTACCAGGAGTCGCCGTTCACCACGTCCAGGGAGCTGCTCGACTACATCCGCGCCGAGGCCCCGGCCGACAAGCACGCGCTGATTGCCGACATGTTCGAGAAAATCGTGTTCTACGATAACCGCGTGACCGAAGCGACGGCGAAGAAGCGCCCCGACGGCCAGTGGGACGTGACGCTCAAGCTGCACCTGGCCAAGATGGAAGCCGACGGCAAGGGCCGGGAAACCCCGCGCGCCTACGACGAACCGGTGGAGATCGGCGTGTTCGCGCGCGCCAAGGGGGCGAAGGAAGCCGACGAGAAGGTGCTGCTGCTGGAGAAGCGCGTGCTATCGGGCGACAATCCAGTCGTCACTGTCACCGTCAGGGAGCAGCCGTTCGAGGTTGGCGTCGATCCCTACAACAAGATGATCGACCGCGTCTCGCGCGACAACCGCAAGGAGGTCGGCATCGAGTGAGCCGGCGGCCGCATGCCGCCCTGGCGCCGGGCGGGCATGCGGCACGCGGGCGGCAAACGCGGCATACTGGAGCTTTCCCGTCTCCTGTCGTCCACGATGAAATCCTGCGCCGTCGCCGTCCTGCTCGCCATCGTTCCGCTGCTGTCCGAGGCCGCGCCGCCACCCGGCGCGCGCCAGGAAATCGCCCACCTGATCGGCTACCTGACGGCGTCGGGCTGCAGCTTCCAGCGCAACGGCAGCTGGCACGATGCGGCCGAGGCCGCCAAGCACCTGCAGCGCAAATACGACTACCTGCTCAAGCGCGATCAGGTATCGACGAGCGAAGAGTTCATCGCGCGCGCCGCCAGCGAGAGCAGCATCAGCGGCAAGCCCTATCAAGTCCGCTGCGGCGGCAATGCCCCCATCGCGAGCGCCGCCTGGCTCAAGGCCGAGCTGGCGCAATACCGCGCCGCCCCCCGGCCGCGGTAGGCTTTCCGGGTAACGCTACTTTCGGGAATGCCACGTGGTTCCCCGGTAACGGGTATTCCATCTGCATTGACTTGTCCAAGTATTCCATGTAACGATTTGTTTTAAATCAAGCAACGACCAATAATCCGATTGCAAGAACGGGACCGGCCGCCACGGAAGGGACCAGGTCGCGCGACGAGAGGGAACGCAATGCTGGCTAAGGGCTGGGCATGGTGGATGCCGGTATCGCTATTGGTCGTTGGGTGCGGTGCCGCCCATGCCGTCCCGACCGAACCCATCGAACGGTCGGCGCACGAGAAGCGCCATGGCGAGGCGAACCGGACGCTCGAGGCCCGGTTGGCGCGCAATGCTAACGATCCTGCGGCGCTGGCGGCCCTGGTCGACCTGCACATCGCCCGTGGCGGGCCGGACGACCTGCCGCAGGCGCGCGCCGCGGCCGAGCGCTGCGCCCTGGCCAATCCGGACAACAGCCGCTGCGCCGAAGCGCTGGGCAACGCCTTGACGGCCCAGTCGAATGCAGGCGGCATGTTCGATTTCGTGCGCAATGCGCGCGCCACCCGCGACGCATTCGAGCGCGCGCTGCGCTTCGACCCCTTGAACTACCGCGCACGGGTGAGCTTGATGCGCTTCTATCTCGATACGCCATTCTTCCTGGGCGGCAGCGAGGCGCGCGCGCGCGAACTGGCCACCGAAACGCAGCGCACCGACCCCGACCTGACCCGCCTGATGCGCGCCATGTGCGCCTTCGACGACGGCAAGCTGGGCGATGCGGAAGAGCACATCCTGGCGGCCGACCTGCGCGATTACGAACTGGTGCAGGGCAGCCAGCACGCGCTGCTGCTGGCGCTAGCCAATGCCCACCTCGACGCGGGGCGCCATGCGCAGAGCGGCCGGCTGTTCCGGGAACTGAGCCGTCTCCTGCCGTCCAGCGAACGCGGTCCCTACGGCCTGGGGCTGGTGGCGCGGGCCCAGGGCCGCCTGGCCGAGGCCGCCGCCCAGCTGGAACGGGCGGCGGCCATCGCCCCCAGGCCCTATGTCTACAAGGCCCTCGGAGAAGTCCAGGAAGCGCGCCGCGAGTGGCAGCGCGCGATCGCTGCCTACCACGCGGCGCTGGCGGGCGTGCCGCCGCTCGCGCGGCGCGATCAGGCGCAGGTGACGGCGCACCTGGCGCAACTGGAGCGGCGCCGACGATGGCGCATCAGGCCGCGACCAGTGGATTCTTGGTGACCGCCACCGCCAGGATGTAGCCGAAGCAGGCCAGCGCGCCGGCGAAGGCCAGGGCGCGCACCCGGCGCGTGCGGCCGCGCTTGAGCGCCACCGTGCCCAGGCCGATATAGGCGACCAGCGCCACCAGCTTGGCCGTCAGCCACGGCGACTGGCCTGGATACTGGCTGCTCCACACCGCCAGGCCGATCGCGCTGGCCAGCAGCAGGGTATCGACCGCGTGCGGCGCGATCCTGACCCAGCGCTGCTCCAGGCGCCGGGATTCGGCCAGCATCCACAGGCCGCGCAGCAGGAACAGGGCGCCGCTCAAGACGGCGAAGGTCATGTGGAGATGCTTGAGGGCGTAATAGCTCATCGTGCAGGCAGGATTGGTTGCGACCCCGGCAGTATGCCTGAGCCCGGCCCGCTGCCGCCTCTTTTCGAAGGGCCGGTCAGCCGCACTCGCCGACGTAGTGGCAGGACGCGCAGCGCGAGCAGCCGTCGACCTTGCGCAGCGCCAGCGCGCCGCATTCCGGGCATTTGGCGCCGTTCATGACGGCCAGCGGCTCGACCGGCGCCTCGGGCTGCAGTTGCGGCTCCGGCGCGCCGCTCGCGGTGCGCCGTTCGAGGCGGCGCGCCAGTTCGCCGACGGGCACCCCGTTGCCCTGCTCGTCGAGGAAGCCGCGCCGGATCAGCATCCGCTGCAGCATGAAGGCGATCGCCGCGACTTCGGAGTCGTGGTAGACCGGCACCCGCACGCCGTCCTCGCGCACGACGTGACCGCAGCGCACGGGGCCTTTTTCCCACACTACCTCGCGCATGTCGGCCAGGGCGCGCGCGATCGGGCCGCCGGCGCGCGCCACCATCGACAGCAGGCGCATCGAGGCCGTGATCCACTGGTGGCCGCCGGTGCGCTGGTTGGCCGGCATGAAGAACTCGAAGGGACGCTCGATCGCGACCGGCCGGCCCTCCCACACGCCTTCGGCGCGCAGGAAGCTTACCGTCAGGTAGGCTGTCTTGCGGCCTTCCTGGGTCGAGTATTCGATCTTCGACGTGCTCGATTCGAGTTCGCCCAGCGGGCGGCGTTCGAAGCGCTTGCGCAGCGGGTCGTCGTCCGGACCCGCTGCGGGCGCGGGCGGCGCGGTGGACAGGACGCTCCCCAGCACCGCGTTCGGCCGGTAGGTGGCCAGCCCCTTCAGCCCGGCGCGCCAGGCCTCCAGGTACAGGTCGCGGAAGTCGTCGTACGGATAATCCTCGGGCACGTTGACGGTCTTGGAGATCGCGGTGTCGATGAACGGCTGCACCGCCTCCACCATGCGCAGGTGGTCGAGCGCGCGCATCTCGAGCGCGGTGACGAAGCTCGGGGGCAGGGCGGCGTCGCCGTGCCGCTGGCGGTACAGGCGCCAGGCGTGGTCGCACACCTCGTAGCTGCGGGCGCCGCCGTCCGCCGTGCGCTTTTTGCGCTGGTAGGTCCAGGAATAGGCCGGCTCGATACCGTTCGAGGCATTGTCGGCGAAGGCCAGCGAGATGGTGCCGGTCGGCGCGATCGACAGCAGGTGCGAGTTGCGGATGCCGTGCGCGCGAATGGCGTCGCGCAGCGCCTGCGGCAGGCGCCCGACGAACTGGCCGCGCAGGTATCGGTCGGCATCGAACAGCGGAAACGCGCCTTTTTCGCGCGCCAGCGCGATCGAGGCCGCATAGGCGGCGTCGCGCAGCGCGGCCGCGATGCGCGCGGCCATCGCCCGGCCCTCGTCGGCGTCGTAGCGCAGGCCCAGCATCGCCAGCGCGCTGCCCAGGCCAAGAAAGCCCAGGCCGATGCGGCGCTTGGCGCGCGCTTCAAGCGCCTGCTGCGGCAGCGGCCACTGGGTGGCGTCCAGCACCAGGTCGAGCATGCGCACCGCGACCGTCGCCACGTCGCGCATGCGCGCGAAGTCGAACTGCGCGCCGGACGAGAAGGGCGCGCGGACGAAGGCGGTCAGGTTGAGCGAACCCAGGTCGCAGCAGCCATACGCGGGCAGGGGCTGCTCGCCGCAGGGGTTGGTGGCGCGCAGCTCTTCGGCGTACCACAGGTTGTTCTCGGCATTCATGCGGTCGACGAACAGCACGCCCGGTTCGGCGTGGTCGTAGGTCGAGACCATGATGCGTTCCCATAGTTCGCGCGCGCGCACCGTGCGGTAGACCCACGGACCGTCTTCGCGGCGGTGCGCGCCGGCAGCCTGGTCTTCGTCGCCCGGCTCGGCCGCATGCACCAGCGCGAACGCGCCGTCCGCTTCGACCGCGCGCATGAACGCATCCGTCACGCCGACCGAGAGATTGAAATTGGTGAGGCGGCCCGTGTCCTTGGCCGCGATGAAGCGTTCGATGTCGGGATGGTCGATGCGCAGCACGCCCATCTGGGCGCCGCGCCGGGCGCCGGCCGATTCGACCGTGCGGCAGGAGGCGTCGAACACGTCCATGTACGACACCGGGCCCGAGGCGCGCGAGGCGGTGCCGGCGACCTTGCTGCCCAGCGGGCGGATGGCCGAAAAATCGTAGCCGACCCCGCCGCCGCGGCGCATGGTCTCGGCGGCTTCGCTGAGCGCGGTATAGATGCCGGGCAGGCCGTCGCTACTGCCGGAAATCGAATCGCCAACCGGCTGCACGAAACAGTTGATGAGTGTAGCCGAGAGGCCGAGGCCGGCGCTCGATGCGATGCGGCCGGCGGGAATGAAGCCCTGTTGCTGGGCCCAGAGGAAGCGGCGCCCGGATTCGGCGCGCTGCGGCGCCGGCTCGTGGGCGGCCAGGGCGTGCGCGATGCGCCGCTGCACGGCGTCGACCGTGGCTTCGCTACCCTTGGCGTATTTTTCGCGCAGCACGTCCAGCGACACTTCCTGCGGCGGCAGGGCGCCGGGCGGTCTGTCTGGTGCATTCATGCTGGTTGCCCTGTCCATGAATGCACCCGGCATCACGGCTTGTCGATCGGGATATCGCCCGATTTGTCCAGGCTCGGGGGCAGCACGATGGTCGGATCCTCGGGCTGTTTCGGGAACGGCGCGGTGGCCGACGGCGCCGCGCCGGGCTGCGCGGAGGTGGATGCCGTCGCGGTGGCGGCGGCCGCGTCGCCCGCCAGGCGCGCCTCGAGCGCGATCACGCGCAGCTCGAGCGCTTCGAGCTTGGCGCGGGTCTTGGCCAGCACCTGGGCCTGGATATCGAATTCCTCGCGCGTGACCAGGTCGAGCTTGGCGAAGCCCGAGGTCATCGCCGCCTTGACGTTGCGCTCGATGTCCTTGGCCGGCCCGCTTTCGAGCGCCTGGTTGATCTTGCCCTGCAAATCGCTGAAGAAGTTGCTGTTGTTCATGTCCTGATCCCTTTCTGCCTTGGTGCATGCACCACGACGGTGCGATACAGCCAGATTTGGTGCGCCGCGCGCAACGCGGCGCGCCGTTCACGGTCGCTTGTATTGGAGCAAAACCGATGTGGGGCGTCTTTACCAAAAAAACAAGGCTGTTTTTCGCTTTTTATGAGCTGGCACACATCCTGCTAAACGTAGGGTAGACAAGGCATGAAAAAAAGGATTTCAAACGCAGTAACTGTTCATCAAGGGGGTTTGTCATGAAGTGCAATGCAAAAATCAACGCAATCAGCCTGGCGATTCTGGCTCTCACCAGCATCCCGGCCATGGCACAGGAACAACCCGCCGAACACCAGGTGAGCTACAACGCGAGCGTCACCAGCGAATACCGCTACCGCGGGCTCGCGCAAACCGATTTCGACCCGGCCTTGCAGGGCGGCGTCGACTACGTACATGGCCCATCCGGCTTCTACGTAGGCACCTGGCTGTCCACCATCAAGTGGACCAAGGATCTGGGTGGCGACGGCAATATCGAATGGGACGTGTACGCCGGCAAACGCGGCCAGTTGACCGAGACGCTCAGCTACGACGTCGGCGGCCTGTATTACTACTACCCGGACAACAGCCTGGATCCGAGCGCGAACACCTTCGAGCTGTACGGCAAACTCGGCCTCGGTCCGGCCTACATCAAGTATTCGCACTCGACGACCAACCTGTTCGGCACCGCCGACAGCAAGAAGAGCGGCTATCTGGACGTCGGCGCCGACATCGACGTGGGCAACGGCTTCCTGCTGAACCTGCACGTCGGCCGCCAGCGCGTCAAGAACAACAGTCCGGCGTCGTACACCGACTACCGGGTCGGCGTGACCAAGGACTTCGGGGTCGCCACCGTGGCCCTGGCCTGGCACAAGGCGAACACCGACGCCTACCTGAGTCCGGAAGGCAAGAATCTGGGCAAATCAGCCGCGGTGCTGTCCGTGTCCAAAACTTTTTGATAGCAAAAGAGGCAATACCATGAAAATGATTACCGCCATCATCAAGCCCTTCAAGCTCGACGAGGTGCGAGAAGCGCTGTCGGAAATCAACGTGCAAGGCATGACGGTGACCGAGGTGAAGGGTTTCGGCCGCCAGAAGGGTCACACCGAGCTGTACCGTGGCGCCGAGTACGTCGTCGATTTCTTGCCCAAGATCAAGATCGAAGCCGCCGTCGACGATGCCATCGTCGACCAGGTGATCGACGCGATCCAGGGCGCCGCCCGCACCGGCAAGATCGGTGACGGCAAGATCTTCGTGGCCGACCTGAACCAGGTCATCCGTATCCGTACCGGCGAGACCGGCAACGACGCACTGTAAGAAGGAAAGTGTTCATGAAGCATATAACGACAAAAATCCTGACCGCCATGCTGGGCCTGGGCCTGGCCCTTCCGGCCATGGCGGCGCCGTCCATCAACAAGGGGGATACCGCCTGGATGTTCGTCGCCACCCTGCTGGTGATCCTGATGGTGGTACCGGGCCTGGCGCTGTTCTACGGCGGCATGGTGCGCGCCAAGAACATGCTCTCGGTCCTGATGCAGGTCATGATGGTGTTTTCGCTGATCATCGTGTTGTGGTGCCTGTACGGCTACTCACTTGCTTTCACCTCCGGCAACGCCTTCATCGGCGGCTTCGACCGCGCCTTCCTGCAAGGCATCTGGGATCCGGTCGCCGGCACCTTCGCCATGGGCGCGACGTTCACCAAGGAGGTGATGATCCCCGAGTTCATCTTCGTCGCCTTCCAGGGCACCTTTGCCGCCATCACCTGCGCGCTGATCGTCGGTTCCTTCGCCGAGCGCGCGAAGTTCTCGGCGGTGCTGGCCTTCGTGGTGATCTGGTTCACCTTCGCCTACCTGCCGATGGCGCACATGGTCTGGTTCTGGGCCGGCCCTGACGCGATCAGCGACGCCGCCTCGCTGGCCACCGTCACCGCCGACGCCGGCTACCTGTGGCAGCAGGGCGCGCTCGACTTCGCGGGCGGCACCGTGGTGCACATCAACTCGGCCGTGGCCGGCCTGGTGGGCGCCTACGTGATCGGCAAGCGCGTCGGCTATGGCAAGGAATCGATGGCCCCGCACTCGCTGCCGATGACCATGGTCGGCGCCTCGCTGCTGTGGGTCGGCTGGTTCGGCTTCAATGCCGGTTCGGCGCTCGAAGCGGGCGACATCGCGGCGCTGGCCTTCATCAACACCCTGCTGGCGACCGCCGCCGCCACCGTGTCGTGGGCGGCCGGCGAATGGATCTTCAAGCGCAAGCCGTCGATGCTGGGCGCCGCCTCGGGCGCCATCTCGGGCCTGGTGGCGATCACCCCGGCCGCCGGCTTCGTGGGGCCGATGGGCGCCTTGGTCATGGGCCTGCTGGCTGGTATCATCTGCCTGTGGGGCGTGACCGGCCTGAAGCGCATGCTGCGCGCCGACGACTCGCTCGACGTGTTCGGCGTGCACGGCGTGGGCGGCATCCTGGGCGCGCTGCTGACCGGCGTGTTCGCGGCGCCGTCGCTGGGCGGCCAGGGCGTGTGGGACTACACCACCAATGCCATGGCGACCGGCTACTCGATCGGCAGCCAGGTGCTGGTGCAGGCGCACGGCGTGGTCGTGACCGTCGTGTGGTCGGCGGTCGTCGCCTTCATCGCCTTCAAGCTGGTCGACATCGTGATCGGACTGCGGGTGCCTGAAGACGAGGAACGCGAGGGCCTGGACATCACCAGCCACGGCGAATCGGCGTACCGTTACTGACATCCTGCCATGTCGGTCTAACAAGGCGCCTGCGGGCGCCTTTTTTGCGTTCTTGGCAACACCTCTTTAAAAAGACCAGGCGCACCCCATATGACCTATCCGAATTAATTAACAACAAGAAGCGCATAACAAGGAAGTCCTATATGGTTCCGCACCTCGCCACCGCCCAGACCGGTCCCTTGCTCGACCTGGAAAAGAAAATCCTCGAAGCCACCCCCGCCATCGAGCGCTGGTTCCGGCTCGAGTGGCAGGAGCATACGCCGCCGTTTTATTGCTCGGTCGACCTGCGCAACTCCGGTTACAAACTGGCGCCGGTCGACACCAACCTGTTCCCGGGCGGCTTCAACAACCTGCCGACCGAGATGCTGCCCCTGACCGTGCAGGCCGCCATGGCGGCGATCGACAAGTACTGCCCGGATGCACGCAACCTGCTGATGGTGCCCGAGACCCATACGCGCAACCCGATGTACCTGCAGAACGTGGCGCGCCTGATGCAGATCTTCCGCCAGACCGGCTTGCACGTGCGGCTGGGTTCATTCTCGCCCGACGTGACCGAGCCGACGCCGCTGGCCCTGCCTGACGGCAATATGCTGGTGGTCGAACCGCTGGTGCGCTCGCCGAACGGGCGCCGCGTCGGCCTGGCCGATTTCGACCCCTGCACCATCCTGCTCAATAACGATTTGTCGGCCGGGATCCCGTCCATCCTCGAGAACGTGCACGAACAGTCGCTGCTGCCGCCGCTGCATGCCGGCTGGGCGCTGCGCCGCAAGAGCAACCATCTGAAGGCCTTCGACGAGGTGGCCAAGAAGTTCGGCAAGCTGATCGATATCGACCCCTGGCTGGTCAACCCGCTGCACAGCAAATGCGGCGAGGTCGACTTGCGCGAGAATGTCGGCACCGAAGAACTGGCCGACAATGTGTCGGCGATGTTCTCCAAGATCAAGAAGAAGTACAAGGAATACGGCATGAAGGAACGCAAGCCCTTCGTGATCCTGAAGCCCGACGCCGGGACCTATGGCATGGGCGTGATGACGATCAAGGACGCCAGCGAGGTGCGCGACCTGACCCCGGCCCAGCGCGCGCGCATGTCGGTGATCAAGGATGGCGTCGCCGTGACCGACCTGATCATCCAGGAAGGCGTGCCCACCTTCGAGTCGATCGACGACGCCGTGGCCGAGCCGGTGGTGTACATGATCGACCGCTACGTGGTGGGCGGCTTCTACCGCGTGCATGCCGAGCGCGGCATCGACCAGAACCTGAATTCGCCGGGCTCGCAATACGTGCCGCTGGCTTTCGCCCAGCAGCACGCGGTACCCGACCTGAAGGCCAAGCCGGGCACGGCGGCGCCGAACCGCTTCTATGTGTATGGCGTGGTGGCGCGGTTGGGCATGCTGGCGGCGTCGCTGGAGATGGAGCGCACCGATCCGAATCCGGAAGTCTATTGAACGTGAACGATAGCGGCGCCAGGGGCGCCGCTATCTGGTGAAACGCTTACGCCGCCACGGCAGGCAGGACGATGCCGAGGGCGGACGCCGCCAGCGCATTATCGGCGTCGCTGCCCGCCAGCGCATAGCCGCGCTCGAGCAGGCGCCGCGTATAGTATTTGTTGTACATGAATGCCCAGACGATCCAGACGAAAAAGGCGCCGAACCCCATCGTCACGAGGCCGATGATGAATGCGATCACGAAGCCGCCGATGAAGGTGATGAAATCACCGCGAAATAGTGCTGGGAAAAATCCAAAGAAAAAAGTGGTCCAAGAAAAACCGTAGAAGCCGTCCTTGACGATTCCGGTGTCTTTGTGGCGCATTGCGATACGCGTTGCCATACTGTGTTTCCTTCCCAGCGTTTGCTGTCGTTGATGTAGGAGAAATCCTACTCCAGTATGTCACGCTTTTCTTTGCGGAAACTCTCCGAAACTCACCCCGCAGTGGTTTATCCGAGCTTCAGTACCGAGCGGCCCAGCATCAGTCGGACTTCCTGACCACGTACATGAAGTGCGAGCGCAGCGCCGGCGCCAGCGCCGTCAGCAGTTCGGTCACCATGGACGGCGCCCCGGCCAGCAGGCGGTGGATGGGCGGCGCCAGCACCAGGCTGCGGTAGCGCTGCCCGCCGCCCGGCCACCATCGTTGCAGCTCGGCGCGGGTTACCTTGCGTACATTGGGATTGCGCGGGTTATCGTAGCGAAAATCGAACACCAGGCACCAGCCCCCGGGACGCAGCGCGCGCCACATCTGGGCCGCCAGCTCGCGCCGCAGGGCCGGATCGAGCACCGAGGAAAACACCGTTTGCGCCGTCACCAGGTCGTAGCCCGCCGGCGGCATCGCATCCAGCGTGCCCAGGTGCCAGCGCACGCCGTTGGCCGTACATCGGCGCGCATGGTCGAGCCGGTCCTTTTGCAGCTCGGTGCCGGTGAGGTTGGCCGGCGTGGCGCCCCAGTCGATCAGCTGGCGCAGGAAGCCGCCGGTGCCGCAGCCGACGTCCAGCACTTGCACGCCAGACAGGTCTGCGCCGACCGTGTAGGAAAGCAGGTCGGCGAAGCCGCGCGAGCGCGCCGCTACCTGCTGCAGGATCTCGGGCCGGTGCCAGGCATAGCGCGCCAGCGCGGCGCCGCCATGCCAGCTGCGGTAGACATCTTCGATGCGTTCCTGCTCGGCCCGTTGGCGTGGTTGGGTCTCCATGCCTTCATGGTCTACCGTGATCGTATTGCCGCGATTGCGCTGTCTCAGTCGTATCGCGTGATACCCGACAAATTGCAGCATTGCATTTCGACGTGCGGGCGGACGACGGCCCGGTCCGCGGGTGATCGGTTTTCGGGCTAAAATCAGGACATTATCCCGAATGGACGCCCCATGAAAATCGCCTTTCTCGCCGACCCCCTGTCCGGATTCAAGATTTACAAGGATTCGACCTTCGCCATGATGCGCGAGGCGGCGCGGCGCGGCCATGCCGTCTACCACTTCGAACAGCGCGACATGGTGCTCGATGAAGGCGTGGTCAGCGCGCGCGTGACGCGGATCCACCTCACCGGCGAGCAGGACGCCTGGTACCGCGCCGATCCGGCCGTCGACGTGAACCTGGGGGAGTTCGACGCCATCCTCGAGCGCAAGGATCCGCCGTTCGACATGGAATACGTCTACGGCACCTATCTGCTGGAACTGGCCGAGCGCCAGGGCGCCTGCGTGATCAACAGCCCGCGCGCGATCCGCGACCATAACGAGAAGATGGCGATCGGCGGCTTCAGCGAGTACACCTCGCCGACCATGGTCACGTCCGACGCCGCGCGCCTGCGCGCCTTCCACGCCAAGCATGGCGACGTGATCTTCAAGCCGCTGGACGGCATGGGCGGCGCCGGCATCTTCCGCGTGAAGAGCGACGGCCTGAACCTGGGGTCGATCATCGAGACACTGACCGACAATGGCCGCAACACCATCATGGCCCAGAAATTTATCCCGGCCATCGAGAAGGGCGACAAGCGCGTGCTGGTCATCGGCGGCAAGCCGGTGCCCTTCGTGCTGGCGCGCATCCCGCAGGGCGGCGAAGTGCGCGGCAACCTGGCCGCCGGCGGCCTGGGCGTGGCCCAGCCGATCAGCGACCGTGAACGCGAGATCGCCGAGGCCCTGGGCCCGGTGCTGGCCGAGCGCGGTCTGTTGCTGGTAGGATTAGACGTGATCGGCGACTTCCTGACCGAAGTCAACGTGACCAGCCCGACCTGTTTCCAGGAAATCCAGGACCAGGCCGGATTCGACGTTGCCGCGATGTTCATCGACGCGGTCGAACAAAAGGTAAACAAATAACATCATGGTAGGCATCCTGCTCCTGACCCACGCGCCGCTGGGCCAGGCATTCATTGCGGCAGTGGCGCACGTGTTCCGCGGTCCGACCGAGCGCTTCGAGGCGATCGACGTGGCCGCCGACCAGGATATCGGCGAGGTCAATGGCCTGGCCCGGCAGGCGATCGCGCGCCTCGACGAAGGCGACGGGGTACTGGTGATCACCGACGTCAAGGGCGGCACGCCGTCCAATTGCTGCAACTCGCTGGCCGATGCCGGCCATGTGGAAGTCATCGCCGGCATCAGCCTGCCGATGCTGCTGCGGGCGATCACGTATCGGCGCGACACGCTCGACGTCGTTGTCGAGATGGCGCTGGCGGGCGCCCAGAACGGCGCGGTGCGGGTGGATAACCGGATCAAGGTGGGGTAGGGCCGCTGGATGTGCGCGCGCGGAGCGCGATTCGACAAGACCAACGATAAAGCGAATATGATTCAACAAGAACTCGAAATCATCAACAAGCTGGGCCTGCACGCCCGCGCATCCGCCAAATTCACGCAGCTGGCCGCGAAATACCAGAGCGACGTCTGGCTCACCCGCAACGGACGCCGCATCAATGCCAAGTCGATCATGGGCGTCATGATGCTGGCCGCCGGCAAGGGCGCCAAGGTCACCCTCGAAGCCGACGGCAAGGACGAGGAAGCCGCGGTCGCCGCGCTGGCGGCACTGGTCAACGACAAGTTCGGCGAAGGCGAGTAATGCCGCGTGAAGCGGCACCTCGTCCAGGAGACGTCAGCATGGCCTCCTTCCTTCTCCATGGCATACCGGTCTCGCGCGGGATCGCGATCGGCCGCGCCCACCTGCTCACGCCGGCCGCGCTCGACGTCACGCATTACCTGGTCGCCGACGACCAGGTAGAAAACGAAGTGCGCCGCCTGCAGGATGCGATCGCCGCCGTGCACCGCAACCTGCAGGAGCTGTGGACCGACCTGCCCAAGGACGCCCCGACCGAGCTGGGCGCCTTCATCGACGTCCACGCCCTGATCCTGTCCGATCCGATGATTTCCGAGGCCCCGCTCGACATCATCCGCGCGCGCCACTACAACGCCGAATGGGCGCTGGTGACCCAGATCGACGAGCTGTCGGCGCAGTTCGACGAGATCGAGGACGAATACCTGCGCGAGCGCAAGCACGACATCCAGCAGGTGGCCGAGCGCGTGCTGAAGGTCCTGACCGGCACCGCGCTCGACGTGCCGCCGATCGTGGTCGACGACGACCAGCCGCTGCCGCAGATGATCGTGGTGGCCCACGATATCTCGCCGGCCGACATGCTGGCCTTCCGCGACCGCGACGGCGGGCCGCGTTCCTTCATCGGCTTCGTCACCGACGTCGGCGGCCAGAACTCGCACACGGCGATCGTCGCGCGCAGCCTGGACATCCCGGCCGTGGTGGGCATGGACCAGGCCTCGCGCCTGGTCGAGCAGGACGATTGGGTGATCGTCGACGGCGACGCCGGGGTGGTGATCTGCAATCCGAGCCAGCTGGTGCTGGAGCAGTACCGCGAGCGCCAGGCGGCGCTGGCCAAGGCGCGAAAGCGCCTGCTCAAGCTCAAGAAGACCCCGGCCGTGACCCAGGACGGTACCCCGATCACCTTGCTGGCCAATATCGAATTGCCCGACGACTGCCCGGCCGCGCTCGAGGCGGGCGCCAACGGCGTCGGCCTGTTCCGCTCCGAATTCCTGTTCATGGGGCGCGGGCCGCAGGGCCTGCAGATCCCCGGCGAGGACGAGCAGTTCGAGCAGTACCGCAAGGCGGTGCTGGCCATGAAAGGCCGCCCGGTGACGATCCGCACGCTCGACGTCGGCGCCGACAAGCCGCTCGACCAGACCGACCAGACCGCACTCAACCCGGCGCTGGGCCTGCGTGCGATCCGCTACTGCCTGGCCGAGCCGCAGATGTTCCTGACCCAGTTGAGGGCGATCCTCAGGGCATCGGCCTTCGGCAAGGTAAGAATCCTGATCCCGATGCTGGCGCATGCCTTCGAGATCGACCAGACCCTGAACATGATCGAGCAGGCCAAGGCCCAGCTGCGCGAAGAGAACGTCAAATACGACGAGGGGATCGAGGTCGGCGCCATGATCGAGATCCCGGCCGCGGCGCTGGCGCTGCCGCTGTTCGTGCGGCGCATGGATTTCCTGTCGATCGGCACGAATGACCTCATCCAGTATCTGCTGGCGATCGACCGGGTCGATTACGAGGTGGCGCACCTGTATAATCCGCTGCACCCGGCCGTATTGCAGCTGATCGCCTCGACCATCGCCACCGGCCACAAGGCCGGGCTGGACGTGGCGGTGTGCGGCGAGATGGCCGGCGACGTCAAGCTCACCCGCCTGTTGCTGGGCATGGGCTTGCGCGAGTTCTCGATGCATCCGGCGCAGCTGCTGGCGGTGAAACAAGAAATATTGAACACCGACCTGGGCGCGGTCACCACCCGTACCCGGCGCATCCTGCGCGCGATGGAGCCGGGCGAGATCGCCAGCGCCGTCGAGCAGCTGCAGACCCTCTGATCGATCGGCGCGCGGCGGCCTGCGCGGCCGCGCGCCAGCACCACCACCGCACTACCCAACATTTATAGCCTCCATGGGATCTCTTGGAATAGTCACACCGCAGGCGATGCACTTCGCCGAGCCCTTGCTCCTGCAAAGCGGCGCCCAGCTCGGCGATTACACGCTGATGTATGAAACCTATGGCACGCTCAACGCCGACAAGTCGAACGCGGTGCTGATCTGCCACGCGCTGAACGCCTCGCACCACGTGGCCGGCCACTACACGACGCCCAAGAGCGCGGGCTGGTGGGACAATATGGTCGGGCCGGGCAAACCAGTCGACACCGACCGGTTCTTCGTCATCGGCATCAACAACCTCGGCTCCTGCTTCGGCTCGACCGGTCCGATGCACGTCAATCCCGCCACCGGCAAGCCGTATGGCGCCGCTTTCCCGCTCATGACGGTCGAGGACTGGGTGGCGGCCCAGGCGCGCCTGGCCGACAGCCTCGGCATCGGGCAATTCGCGGCCGTGATGGGCGGCTCGCTGGGCGGCATGCAGGCCCTGTCGTGGAGCATCATGTTCCCCGAACGCCTGCGCCACTGCATCGTGATCGCCTCCACGCCCAAGCTGTCGGCGCAGAACATCGCCTTCAACGACGTCGCGCGCCAGGCGATATTGACCGATCCGGACTACCGCGGCGGCGACTTCTACGAACACGGCGTGGTGCCCAGGAACGGCCTGAAAGTGGCGCGCATGGTCGGCCACATCACCTACCTGTCGAACGACGACATGGCGGAAAAATTCGGGCGCAAGCTGCGCAACGCGGCCGAGACGAACGACTACAACTTCGACTTCGGCATCGACTTCGAGATCGAATCCTACCTGCGCTACCAGGGCGACAAGTTCTCGGAATACTTCGACGCCAACACCTATTTGCTGATTACCAAGGCGCTGGACTACTTCGATCCGGCGCGCGAGCATGGCGGCGACCTGACCCGCGCGCTGGCGGGCACGAAGGCGCAGTTCCTGGTCGCCTCGTTCAGCACCGACTGGCGCTTTTCGCCCGAGCGCAGCCGCGAGATCGTCGAAGCCCTGATTTCCAACCGGCGCCGCGTGAGCTATGCCGAGATCGACGCGCCGCACGGCCACGACGCCTTCCTGCTCGAGGATGCGCGCTATATGAACGTGGTGCGCGCCTACTACAACCGCATTGCGCAGGAGGTCGCATGAACTTCGACGACCTGAATACCTTGCGGCCCGACCTGGCCTTCATCGCCCACTGGGTGGGCGAGGGCGCCCACGTGCTCGACGTCGGCTGCGGCGACGGCGCCATGCTGCGTTACCTTGAATCGGGCAAGCGCTGCTCGGGCTACGGCATCGAGATCGCCGACGACAAGGTCCTGGAAAGCACCGCGCGCGGCATCAACGTGATCCAGCACGACATGGAAAAAGGCCTGGGCCTCTTTGGCGACAATACCTTCGACACCGTGCTGTGCCTGAATTCGCTGCAGATGATGCAGCACGTCGAGGCGCTGCTGCGCGACATCGTGCGGGTGGGGAGCGAGGCGATCGTGTCCTTCCCCAATTTCGCCCACTGGCCGCACCGCCTGGCGCTGCTCAAGGGCCGCATGCCGATGTCGCGTTCGCTTCCCTATAAATGGTACGACACCCCCAACGTGCGCTATGCGACGATCTACGATTTCCAGGAACTGGCGGTATCGTGCGGCCTCGAAGTCCTGGAATGCGTGGCGCTGGCCGATGGCGAAGTCGTCACCTTCCTGCCCAATCTGCGCGGCAGCCTGGCGGTGTTTCGTTTGCGCAAGAAGGTTGCCCCGTCCGTGTAATGCCTTGCGCGTGGATCTTATGTGCGTTCGCGGCTTGAGCGGGCGCGGCGGATGGGCCATGATCCATCCCAATCCCGCCGGGCGTGTTGCCCATTTTGAATAATTGCTGAGAGGATAGCGCTGCCAACAACAGCCTGTCGGTGACGAGATGATAAAACTGAAACGCCTTGCCCTTTGCCTCACCCTGATGAGCGCCACCAGCCTGGGTTTTGCCCAGGACAATAGCCAGGTGGTCCAGGACGGCATTGCGGTCAAGCCGCTGTCGCGCATGCGCGTGCTGGCGCCCGAAGAGCAGGTCAACGAGGCCGCGCGCCAGCAGTACACGGAAATGGTGGGCGAGGCCAAGCAGAAGGGCGTGCTGGCGCCGGAAGGCGATCCGCAGCTCAAGCGCCTGCGCACGATCGCCCAGCGCATCATCCCGCAGACCACGCGCTGGAATCCGGCCGCGAGCAAGTGGGAATGGCAGGTCAACCTGTTCAAGTCCGACCAGATCAATGCCTTCTGCATGCCGGGCGGCCGTATCGGCTTCTATACCGGCATCATCCAGCAATTGAACCTGACCGACGACGAAGTGGCGGCGGTGATGGGCCACGAGATCGCGCACGCGCTGCGCGAGCACGGGCGCGAGCGCCTGGCCAAGACCAATGTCACCGCGCTCGGCGCCCGCGTCGGCGGTGCGCTGCTGTCGGGAATCTTCGGGGTCGACCCCAACCTCACCGGCACCGCCGCCAACTATGCCGGCCAGTTCCTGGTGCTGAAGTTTTCGCGCGACGAAGAGCGCGAGGCCGACCTGGTGGGCCTGGACATCTCGTCGCGCGCCGGCTACGACCCGCGCGCCGGCATTGTGTTGTGGCGCAAGATGGCGGCGCTGAACCAGAGCGCGCCGCTCGAGATTTTCTCGACCCACCCGGGAGGCGAGACGCGCATCAAGGACATGGAAGCGCACATGAACGTGCTGCTGCCGCTGTATGCGCGCGCGAAGAACACGACCGTCGCCAAGCTGCCCGCCTACCAGGGCGCGGCCCTGAAGTGATGCATTGATGGGGCGTGTCGTCGTCAAGGGCCGGCAGGCCGAAGCCAATGCCCATGTGCCGCTGCCGATCCGCGATGGCGTGTCGCCCAGCTACCTGTGGCTGACCGAGACCCGCGCCGGCGGCATGCTGCGCTTTCTCGCCGAGCGGTTTCCGGACGTGAGCCGCGAGGCCTGGGCGGCGCGCCTGGCGCGTGGCGAGATCGTCGATGCGAAAGGCGCGGCCCTGGGCCCGGACAGCCATGTGCGCCAGGGCATGCGCATCTGGTATTACCGCGAGCTGGAAGCGCCCGAGACGCCGATCCCGTTCCAAGAGCGCGTGCTGTTCCAGGACGAGCACATCCTGGTGGCCGACAAGCCGCACTTCCTGCCGACCATCCCGACCGGGCGCTTCCTGAAAGAGACGCTGCTGGTGCGCCTGAAGCGCGCGCACGACTTGCCGCACCTGGTGCCGATCCACCGGCTCGACCGCGAGACGGCGGGCGTGGTGATCTTCTCGCACAATCCTGAGTCGCGCGGGGCGTATCAATCGATGTTCCAGAAGCGGGTGGTGCGCAAGACCTACGAGGCCTTGGCTCCCCTGATGCCGGGACGCGAATTCCCGTTCACGTACCGCAGCCGCATGCAGGATGCGGAGCAGTTTTTCGTGAGCGAAGAAGTGGAGGGCGAGCCGAACTCGGAGACGCTGATCGAGGTGATCGAACAGCGCGGGGACATGGTGCGCTATCGCCTGCACCCGCACACGGGCCGCAAGCACCAGTTACGGCTGCACCTGTCGCGGCTCGGCGCGCCGATCCTGAACGACGCTTTCTATCCGGTGGCGCAGCCGTGCAAGGGCGACGATTTCCGGTCGCCGCTGCAGCTGCTGGCGCGCAGGGTCGCCTTCGACGATCCGCTCACCGGCTTGCCGCGCAGCTTCGACAGCCAGTTCAGTCTGGACTGGCCTTGATATGAACGATCAGCGTTCGTAGTCGATGATCAGGGGCGCGTGGTCCGAGAACTTGACGTCCTTGTAGACCGAGACGGCCTTGGCGCACCTGGCGATGCCCGGGGTGGCGACGTGATAGTCGATGCGCCAGCCCACGTTCTTGGCATAGGCCTGGCCGCGGTTGCTCCACCAGGTGTACTGCTCGGGACGCGGGTCGAGGCCGCGGTGCACATCGACCAGGCCCAGTTCGTCGAAGATGCGCGTCATCCAGGCGCGTTCTTCCGGCAAGAAGCCGGAATTCTTGAGATTGCCCTTCCAGTTCTTGAGGTCGATCTCTTTATGCGCGATGTTCCAGTCGCCGCAGATCACGATTTCGCGTCCCTCGGCCCGCAGTTCCTGCAGGTGCGGCAGGAACACTTCCATGAAGCGGAACTTGGCCAGCTGGCGCTCCGGCGACGAGGAACCCGACGGCGCGTACAGCGAGATCACGGTCAGGTCGCCGAAATCGCAGCGCGTATAGCGGCCTTCGGCGTCGAATTCGACGCAGCCGAAGCCGATGCGGTGCTTGTCCGGCGCGGTGCGGCTGTAGACGCCGGTGCCGGAGTATCCCTTTTTCTCGGCGTAATGAAAGTGGCCATGGTAGCCATGCGGGCGCAGGAATTCCTCGCTCATGTCGGCTTCCTGGGCCTTGAGTTCCTGGACGCAGATATAGTCGGCATCCTGGGTGGCGAGCCACTCGAAGAAGCCCTTCTTGTGGGCGGAACGGATGCCGTTCAGGTTGGCGGAAATAATTCGTGGCATGGTCGTAGGGAGCTGGTCATGGAAGGGCGGGTTCAGTAGACACCCGGCAACAAGCGGCACAGTGTAGCGCGTTTTAGAGCCATGCGTCAGGCTGGCCGCATTGGGTGGCCACGGCGGTGACGACGGCGGGGTGGCCGATGAGCGGCAGTCGCCTGCGCGCCGCCGACGGATTAAAATAGCCGCTTTCGACATTCAGGGGAGAAGTACAATGAGCGATCTGCGCCAGCAATTCATCGGTTTTTCGGTCGAGGCCGAGGTATTGAAGTTCGGCCAATTCACGACCAAGGCCGGCCGCCTGTCGCCTTACTTCTTCAACGCCGGCCTGTTCCACGACGGCGCGACGCTGGGCAAGCTGGCCCAGTTCTATGCCCAGACGCTGCTCGATTCGGGCATCGAATTCGACATGCTGTTCGGCCCTGCCTACAAAGGCATCACCCTGGCCAGCGCCACGGCCGTGGCCCTGGCCGCGAAGGGCCGCGACACCTCGTTCGCCTACAACCGCAAGGAAGCGAAGGATCACGGCGAGGGCGGCACCATCGTCGGCGCCAAGCTGCAGGGCAAGGTCGTGATCATCGACGACGTGATCTCGGCCGGCACCTCGGTGCGCGAATCGGTGACGATGATCCGCGCCGCCGGCGCCGAGCCGGCAGCGGTCCTGATCGCCCTGGACCGCATGGAGCGTTCCGGCAAGGACGACGCCCTTTCCGAACTGTCGGCGGTGCAGGAAGTATCGCGCGAATTCGACATCCCGGTAATCTCGATCGCCAACCTGACCGACCTGTTCACCTACCTCGACACCCACACCCAGGACGCGCGCCTGTCCCAACACAAGGACGCCGTCGCCGCCTACCGCACCCGCTACGGCATCTAAAAAGCAATAGCCCAACAATTAGGGTCAGAGTAGACTTATTGGGCAATTCCTCAAAGTTGTCAAACAAATCGACTCTGACCCCAATTTAGATTTGCGGAAAGGCTTGCAAATTAATGAGGGTCAGAGTCGATTTACTGAGCAATTTTCTAGAGTTGTCAAAAAATTCGACTCCGACCCTATTTGATTATCTGCTGCGCAGATGCGATTGGATTGTCTCCTAAAATTAAAAATAGGAGCTCTTCTATTGGCATAGGAATTTGCCTATCTTTTGCTGATGCAAGGTAATTTTGAACCCGGCGAATCAATAGGGTCAGAGTAGAATTATTGAGCAATTGCTCTCGTGAGTCCAACAAGTGGGGACAGCATGCCAGGTGAGAGAAATTGCTTGGGAATGGAAGCAACGAGGGTCAGAGTAGAATTGCCGGCAATTGTGAGAAATTGCTCGATAATTCTACTCTGACCCTATTTGTGGGGCTAATGGGGAATTAGCTGGCGAGTTTTTGTTTCAGCAGTTCGGTGACCTGGGCGGGGTTCGCCTTGCCTTTCGACGCCTTCATCGTCTGGCCGATCAGGGCGTTGATGGCGGCTTCCTTGCCGGCGCGGTATTGTTCGACCGATTTGGCGTTGGCGGCCAGGACTTCGTCGACGATCGCTTCCAGCGCGCCCGTGTCGGAGATCTGCTTCAGGCCTTTCTGGTCGATCACGGCGTCGGCCAGCGCTTCATCGTTCGACCTGGCTTCCCACATCGCGGCGAAGACTTCCTTCGCCGCCTTGTTCGAGATCGTGCCGTCGGCGATGCGCTTCAGCAGCAGGGCCAGTTGGGCGGCGCTGACTGGGGCATCGACCAAATCCACCCCCTCGCGGTTCAGGGTCGACGAGACGTCGCCCATCATCCAGTTGGCGGCGGCCTTCGCGTTTTCCTTGCCGGCCTTCGCCACCACGGCTTCGTAGTAGTTCGCCATCGCCTTCGACGAGGTCAGCACCAGGGCGTCGTACTCCGGCAGGCCGTACTCGCCCGTGAAGCGCGCGCGCAGGGCGCCCGGCAGTTCTGGCATCTCGGCCTTCACGCGGTCGATCCAGTCCTGGCCAATGACCAGGGGAGGCAGGTCCGGGTCCGGGAAGTAGCGGTAATCCTGCGCGTCTTCCTTGGTGCGCATCGAGCGGGTCTCTTTGCGGTCCGGGTCCCACAGGCGCGTCGCCTGGATCACCTTGCCGCCGTCCTCGATCAGCTCGATCTGGCGCCGCACCTCGTAGTGGATCGCTTCTTCCATGAAGCGGAACGAGTTCAGGTTCTTGATCTCGCAGCGGGTGCCGAATTCCTTCTGGCCCACCGGACGTACCGAGACGTTGACGTCACAGCGGAACGACCCCTCCTGCATATTGCCGTCGCAGATGCCCAGCCACATCACCAGCGAGTGCAGGGCCTTGGCATAGGCCACGGCTTCGGCGGCGCTGCGCATCTCGGGCTCGGACACGATCTCGAGCAGCGGCGTGCCGGCGCGGTTCAGGTCGATGCCGCTCATGCCGGCATAGTCCTCGTGCAGCGACTTGCCGGCATCTTCTTCGAGGTGGGCGCGGGTCAGGTTGACGGTCTTGGTCTCCAGCTTGCCGTCTTTTTCATAGGCGAAGCTGATGGTGCCGCCCTGGACCACCGGATCCTCGAACTGGCTGATCTGGTAACCCTTCGGCAGATCGGGATAAAAATAGTTCTTGCGCGCGAAGACCGACTGCGGCGCGATCCTCGCGCCGACCGCCAGACCGAAACGGATCGCGCGCTCGACCGCGCCGCGATTCAGCACCGGCAGCACGCCCGGCAGCGCCAGGTCGACCGGGCTGGCCTGCGTGTTCGGCTCGGCGCCGAAACGGATCGCGCTGCCGCTGAAGATTTTCGATTGGGTCGTGAGCTGCACGTGGTTCTCAAGACCGATGACGACTTCCCATTGCATAGTGTTCTCTCTTTGTTCAGTAGCGTCGCGGATCACACGCCTTCGGGCGTACGCTGGTGCCAGTCGGTCGCCTGCTGGTACTGGTGCGCGATGTTCAGCAGCTTCGCCTCGGCGAAGTAGTTGCCGATGATTTGCAGGCCCACCGGGCGCTTGCCGTTCGCTTCACTGCCATCCTTGCCGGCGCCGAAGCCGCAGGGGATCGACATGCCCGGCAGGCCGGCCAGGCTGGTCGACAAGGTGAAGATGTCGGCCAGGTAGTTCGCCACCGGGTCATTGGTCTTCGAGCCCAGGTCCCAGGCCACCGTCGGCGCCACCGGTCCCATGATCACGTCGCACTTGTCGGCAAACGCGGCCTGGAAATCGTCGGCGATCAGGCGCCGGATCTTCTGCGCCTGCACGTAATAGGCGTCGTAGTAGCCGTGGCACAGCACATAGGTGCCCACCATGATGCGGCGCTTGACCTCGCTGCCGAAGCCTTCGGCGCGGGTTTTGCGATACATGTCCTGCAAATCCTTGTACTCCGACGCGCGGTGGCCGTAGCGCACGCCGTCGAAGCGCGACAGGTTCGACGAAGCCTCGGCCGGCGCGATGATGTAGTAGGTCGGGATCGACAGCGCCGTCTTCGGCAGCGAGATGTCGACCAGCACGGCGCCCAGCTTCACGAACTGATCGAGCGCCGCGCGCACCGCGCCTTCGACGTCGGCCGCGAGACCGTCGCCGAAGTATTCGGCAGGCACGCCGATGCGCAGGCCGCTCAAGGGCTTGTTCAAATCACGCGTGTAGTCTTCGCGCACATTGCCCTGTTCGACCGTCAGGCTGGTCGAATCGCGCTCGTCGAAGCCGATCATCTCATTGAGCAGCAGCGCGCAATCCTCGGCGGTCTGGGCGATCGGGCCGCCCTGGTCGAGCGAGGACGCGAAGGCGATCATGCCGAAGCGCGACACGCGGCCATAGGTCGGCTTGATGCCGGTGACGCCGCAGAAGGCGGCCGGCTGGCGGATCGAGCCGCCGGTGTCGGTCGCGGTGGCGGCCGGCGCCAGGCGCGCGGCGATGGCGGCGGCCGAGCCGCCGGACGAACCGCCCGGCACGGCGCTGGCGTCCCACGGATTCTTCACCGCGCCGTAGGCCGAGTTCTCGTTCGCCGACCCCATCGCGAATTCATCGAGGTTGACCTTGCCCAGGGTGACCATGCCGGCCGCCTTGAAGCGGTCGACGACGGTCGCATCGAAAGGCGAAACGTAACCGTCCAGCATTTTCGAACCGGCCGTGGTGCGCCAGCCGCGGGTCACGAAAATGTCCTTGTGCGCGATCGGCACGCCGGTGAGCGGGCCGGCCGTGCCCTGGGCCAGGCGGGCATCGGCCTCGGCCGCCTGGGCCAGGGTCAATTCGTGGTCCACGTGCAGGAAGGCGTTATGCCCGCTGGCGTCGATGCGGCCGAGGTAGTGGCGCGCCAGTTCGGTCGCCGAGACTTGCTTCGAGTGCAGGAGCGCGGACAGCTCCTTGATGGTCTTGTTATGCATGTGCGTGTCGATTCTTTAGCGATTTTCTGGGGCGGTTACTCGATGACCTTCGGCACCAGGTACAGGCCGTCCTGCGCCTTCGGCGCCGGCGCCTGGTAGTCGTCGCGGCGGTTCTCTTCGGTGACCGCGTCGTCGCGCAGGCGCAGCGGCAGGGCCAGGATGGCCGACAGCGGCTGGGCCAGCGGCGCCACGCCGGCGGTGTCCACCGCCTGCATCTGTTCGGCCAGCGCGAAGATGCCGTTCAGCTCGGCCAGCGCGGTCTCGGCATGGGCGTCGTCCATGTCGAGCTGGGCCAGGTTGGCGATGCGTTTTACGTCGGAAAGGGTCAGGGACATGGCAGTATGGCGCGGCCAGGGCCGCGCAAAAAATGATTCGACGAATAATGAATGTTAGCAAGTTGTCAGCGAACGGCTTCTTAAAGGCGATAAAACCCTGCAAACACCGTCCAAATCGCTTGCAAATCGGTGGGGAAAACCACCTGTATTCAGCATGTAAACGACAAATTATAAGGTAGAATGGCGGGCTAATGCGTTGTCGTGCCGAAAGCCTGGCACCCTCGCATGCGAAGTCCGCGGTGCCCATGCGTGGCAGGTGCGGCACAGAATCCCCGATCAATGTTTAGGCGCACATTGATGCGCATCAGGACACCCATGTTTGGTTTTTTACGCAGCTACTTCTCGAATGACCTGGCGATCGACCTCGGCACCGCCAATACGCTGATCTACGTCCGCGGCCTGGGCATCGTCCTGGACGAGCCGTCGGTGGTCGCGATCCGCCAGGAGGGTGGCCCGAACGGCAAGAAGACCATCCAGGCAGTCGGCAAGGAAGCCAAGCAGATGCTGGGCAAGGTGCCCGGCAATATCGAAGCGATCCGCCCCATGAAGGATGGCGTGATCGCCGACTTCACCGTCACCGAGCAGATGCTCAAGCAGTTCATCCGCATGGTGCACGACTCGAAATTCTTCCGTCCGTCGCCGCGCATCATCATCTGCGTGCCGTGCGGTTCGACCCAGGTCGAGCGCCGCGCGATCCGCGAATCGGCGCTCGGCGCCGGCGCCTCGCAGGTCTACCTGATCGAAGAGCCGATGGCGGCCGCCATCGGCGCCGGCCTGCCGGTGTCCGAAGCGACCGGTTCGATGGTGGTCGACATCGGCGGCGGCACCACCGAAGTGGGCATCATCTCGCTGGGCGGCATGGTGTATAAAGGCTCGGTGCGGGTGGGCGGCGACAAGTTCGACGAAGCCATCGTCAACTACATCCGCCGCAACTACGGCATGCTGATCGGCGAGCAGACCGCGGAAGCGATCAAGAAGGCGATCGGCTCGGCGTTCCCGGGTTCCGAAGTCAAGGAAATGGAAGTCAAGGGCCGCAACCTGTCGGAAGGCATCCCGCGCTCGTTCACCATCTCCAGCAACGAGATCCTCGAGGCCCTCACCGATCCGCTGAACCAGATCGTGTCGGCCGTGAAGAACGCGCTGGAACAGGCGCCGCCTGAACTGGGCGCGGACATCGCCGAGAAGGGCATGATGCTGACCGGCGGCGGCGCGCTGCTGCGCGACCTCGATCGTCTGCTGATGGAAGAAACCGGCCTGCCGGTGCTGGCCGCCGAGGATCCCCTCACCTGCGTGGTGCGCGGCTCGGGCATGGCCCTCGAGCGCATGGACAAACTTGGTTCGATTTTCTCGTACGAATAAGACGCGCACGGTCGACCGGGGCGGGCAGGGCGAGCGGCCACAAGCTGCGCGCGTCTGCCCGCCTTGGCATTGACCGCCCGCGTTATCACCAACGGACGTCATGGAATACAGTCCTCCGCCGCTGTTCAAACAAGGCGCCCCCGCGCGCGTCAAGGCGACGGTGTTCGCGCTGATCGCGATCGTATTGCTGTTCGTCGACGCCCGCATGGGATTGCTGTCCGGGGTGCGCCAGGTGGCCGCCACCGTCCTGTATCCGCTGCAGATGGCGGCGCTGATGCCGCGCGAGGCGCTGGCCAATATGGACGACTACTTCTCGTCGCTGTCGACCCTGCAGAAGGAAGTCCAGGCCCTCAAGCAGCGGGAGCTGGCGCAGGCGCAGCTGCTGCAGCAGGCCCGGTTCCAGATGGCCGAGAATGCCCACCTGCGGCGCCTGATGGCGGGCAAGGAGCAGTTGCCGGTGCAGTCGCAAATGGCCGAGATCCTGTACGACGCGCGCGATCCGTCGACGCGCCGCATCGTGATCAACCGCGGTTCGCGCGACGAGGTCACGCTCGGCCTGCCGGTGATCGACCATGCCGGCGTGGTCGGCCAGGTCACGCGCGTGTTTCCATTTACGTCGGAGGTCACGCTGCTGACCGACAAGGACCAGGCGATTCCGGTGCAGGTGCTGAGGAGCGGCCTGCGCAGCATCGTCTATGGCCGTGGCAACACCGGCCTGCTCGACCTGCGCTTCGTGGCCCAGGACGCCGACATCCAGGTCGGCGACGTGCTGGTCACCTCGGGCCTGGACGGGATGTACCCGGCCGGCCTGGCGGTGGCGCGCGTGACCCAGGTCGAGAAGGCGACCGGCTCGTTCGGCCGCGTGGTCGGCCAGCCGCTGGCCGGCATCGACCGCAACCGCCAGGTGCTGGTCATCATGTCGCACAGCGGCTTGCCGCCACGCCCGGCGCCGGAAGCGCCCGCGGCCGCCGGCCGCCGCAATATGCCGAAGATGGCGCCGGTGCCGCAGCCGCCGCTACCGGTCACGCCGCTGCCAGCGGCCGGCGCGCCGGCCCAGGCCACGCCGGCCGCGCCGGCCGCGAATGGAGCGGCGGCGCACGCCACGACCCGGCCGCCGGCCGCCGTCGCGCCATCCACGCCGTCTTCCACGCCACCCGCAACGACCGCGACCGCGCCAGCGCCGGCCGCCCGAACGGAGTAAGCCGCCATGTCCGGTAGCCGTCCGCATTACATCCTGCTGCCCGTCAGCCCGCTGTTCATCGCCTTCAGCCTGGTGTGCGCCTTCATGCTCAACCTGATGCCCTGGGGGCGCTGGGTCGGGTCGCCCGACTTCGTCGCGCTCGTGCTGGTGTTCTGGGGCATCCACCAGCCGCGCAAGGTCGGCATCGGCGTCGCCTTCTGCATGGGCCTGCTGATGGACGTGCACGACGCCAGCCTGCTGGGCGAGAACGCGCTGTCGTACACGCTGCTGTCCTACCTGGCCATCATGATCCACCGCCGCGTGCTGTGGTTCCCGGTGATGACGCAGGCCATGCACGTTTTCCCGCTGCTGCTGCTGGCCCAGGCCATCCAGCTGGTGATCCACTTCGTGGTGTCGGGCCGCTTCCCCGGCCTGCTGCAGTTCGTCGAAAGCGTGGTGGCGGTGGCCATGTGGCCGGTGATCACCTGGCTGCTGCTGGCGCCGCAGCGGCGCGCCGTCGACCGCGACCACACCCGCCCGATCTGACCAGGTTCGACCCAGAATGACCGAGTTCAAGGACAGCGACCGCGAGATCCACCAGTTCCGGATGCGCCTCACGGCGCTGGTGGGCCTCGTCTTCATCTGCTTCGGCCTGCTGGTCGCGCGCGTGGTCTGGCTGCAGGTGCTGCACCACGACCAGTACGCGGCCCAGGCCGAGGACAACCGCATCGCGCTGGTGCCGATCGTGCCCAACCGCGGCCTGATCGTGGACCGCAACGGCGTGGTCCTGGCGCGCAACTATTCCGCCTACACGCTCGAGATCACGCCCTCCAAGCTGCAGTCGGACATGGAATCGGTGATCGACGAGCTGGCCAAGCTGGTCGAGATCGACGCCCGCGACCGGCGCCGCTTCAAGCGCCTGCGCGAGGAATCGCGCAGCTTCGCCAGCATCCCGCTGCGCACCCGCCTGACCGACGACGAGGTGGCGCGCTTCACCGCCCAGCGCTTCCGCTTCCCGGGCGTCGAGGTGCAGGCGCGATTGTTCCGCCAGTATCCGATGGGCGAGGTCGCCTCGCACGTGATCGGCTACATCGGCCGCATCAACGCCAAGGAGGCGACCGCGATCGAGGAGGGCGACGACGCCGCCAACTACAACGGCACCGACCATATCGGCAAGGAAGGCGTCGAAAAGCGCTACGAGCGACAGCTGCACGGCGTCACGGGCTACGAGCAGGTCGAGCGCTCGGCCGGCGGACGCGCGATCCGCACCCTCAAGCGCACGGCGCCGGTCCCCGGCAGCAACCTGATCCTGTCGATCGACATCGAGCTGCAGAAAATCGCCGAGGAAGCCTTCGGCAACCAGCGCGGCGCGCTGGTCGCGATCGAACCGTCGACCGGCGACGTGCTGGCCTATGTCTCGCGCCCCGGCTTCGACCCGAACCTGTTCGTCGACGGCATCGATACCCAGAGCTGGAACGAGCTCAATACCTCGCTCGACCGCCCGCTGATGAACCGTCCGCTGTCGGGCACCTATCCGCCCGGCTCGACCTTCAAGCCCTTCATGTCGCTGGCGGCGCTCGAGATGGGCTTCCGCCGCCCGCAGGACGCGATCCGCGATCCCGGCTTCTTCATGCTGGGCGGGCACCGCTTCAATGACGACAAGCCGGGCGGCCACGGCATCGTCAATATGTACCACTCGATCGCCCACTCCTGCGACACCTATTACTACCAGCTCGGCAACGAGATGGGGATCGACAACATCTCGAAGTTCATGCGCGAATTCGGCTTCGGCCAGCCGACCGGGATCGACCTCGATTACGAAAAAGTCGGCGTGCTGCCGTCGAAGGAATGGAAGGCCGAGCGCTTCAAGCGCAACCGCGCGGCCCAGAAATGGGTGGGCGGCGACACCATCTCGATCTCGATCGGGCAGGGCTTCAACCACTACACGATGCTGCAACTGGCGCATGCGACCGCGATCCTGGCCAATGACGGCGTGGTGATGAAGCCGCACCTGGTCAAGATGATCGAGGATGGCGTCAGCCGCGAGCGCACCCTGACCGTGCCCAAGGAAACCCGGCGCCTGGAAATGAAGCAGGCGAACCTCGATTTCATCAAGGATGCGATGGCAGGCGTGATGCGCGAAGGCACCGGCCAGCGCGCCTTCGCCACCGCCACCTACACGTCCGCGGGCAAGACCGGCACCGCGCAGGTGATCGGCCTGCGCGGCAAGAAGTACGATGCCAACGCGATCGACGAGCGCCATCGCGACAATGCGCTGTTCACCGCCTTCGCGCCGGTCGAGCAGCCGCGCATCGCGCTGGCGATGGTGGTCGAGAATGCCGGTTTCGGCGCCACCGCCGCGGCGCCGATCGCGCGCAAGGTGCTCGACTACTGGCTGCTCGGCAAGCGTCCGGCGCCGCCGCCCGAGCCGAAGAGCGCCGCGCCGGCCACCGTCAAGAAGGCCGCGCCGGCCCCCGCGGCCGCGCCGGCCCGGGTGGCCGCCGTTCCCGCCACCACCCGAATCGAGTAAGCCATGGCCCATATTCCAGAACGACGCTCGCTGCGGCGCCGCCTGCGCCCCTACTTCACGGTGTTCGACCTGCCGCTGACCCTGATCCTGGGCCTCCTGGTCGCGATCAGCATGGTCACCATGATGTCGGCCGGCGCCACCTTCCCGGACCGGGTCGAGCACCAGATCCGTAATTTCCTGCTCTCGTTCGCCGTCATGTGGATCGCCGCGAACATCGCGCCCCAGACCCTGATGCGCCTGGCGGTGCCGGTCTACACGATCGGCATCACGCTCCTGGTCGCGGTGGCCCTGTTCGGCCTGATCAAGAAAGGCGCGCGGCGCTGGCTGCACATCGGCGTGATCGACATCCAGCCGTCCGAGATCATGAAGATCGGCCTGCCGCTGATGCTGGCCTGGTATTTCCAGACCCGGGCGCAGGTCGCGCAGTGGAAGCACTACATCATCGCGGCCGTGATCCTGTTCATCCCGGTCGCCCTCATCATGGAGCAGCCCGACCTGGGCACCTCGCTGCTGGTCGCGTCCTCGGGCCTGTACGTGATCTTCCTGGCCGGCCTGTCGTGGAAGGCGATCGCCGCGGTGGCGGCCAGCGTGCTGGCCTTCTTGCCGATCGGCTGGTCGATGATGCACGACTACCAGCGCGAACGGGTGATGACCTTGATCGACCCGACCTCGGACCCGCTGGGCAAGGGCTTCCACATCATCCAGTCGATCATCGCGATCGGCTCGGGAGGCGTGACCGGCAAGGGCTATATGCAGGGCACGCAGGGCTACCTCGAATTCGTCCCCGAGCGCACCACCGACTTCGTGTTCTCGGTGTACTCCGAGGAATTCGGCCTGGTCGGCAACCTGGTCCTGCTGTTCGTCTACCTGCTCCTGATCGGACGCGGCCTGATGATCGCGGCCAATGCGCCGAACGCCTTCGGCCGCCTGCTGGCCGGTTCGATCTCGATGATTTTCTTTACCTATGCCTTCGTCAACATGGGCATGGTGTCCGGGATCCTGCCCGTCGTCGGGGTGCCGCTGCCGTTCATGAGCTATGGCGGCACCGCCTTCATCACGCTCGGCCTCGGCGCCGGCATATTGATGAGTATTCAAAGACACCGTAAACTGGTGCAGACCTAGACTTCATAAAGGACAGCCAATGGGCGTTCGTACAAGCTTCCTGGCGGTCATACCGGTTGCCATTCTCGTATCGGCCTGCAGCAGCACGGGGGAACATAAAAGGCTCAATCCGTTTCCCTGGCCACACAAGCCCGCCGCCAGGCACGGCAAGGCGCCCCAGTTGCCGCCTGCCAACTCAGGACGCGGCGGCTACTACAAGGACGACGGTCCGGGCGACAACATCCCCGACGGCCTGCTCGAGGTGCCGGACGCCGTGGTCAAGGCCGAGCCGTTCAACAAGTGGACAAGCCGCCCCTATACGGTGCTCGGCAAGACCTACACCCCGCTGGGCAATGACGAGCCATACAGCGCGCGCGGCGTGAGCACCTGGTATGGTGTCAAGTTCCACGGCCAGCGCACCGCGTCCGGCGAGTTGTACGACATGTACAAGATGACCGCGGCGCATCCGACCCTGCCGATTCCATCCTATGTGCGCGTGACCAGCCTCGATACCGGCAATTCGGTGGTGGTGCGCATCAACGACCGCGGACCATTCCATTCGAGCCGCATCATCGACGTCTCGTACACGGCGGCGCTCAAGCTGGGCCTGCTGGGCAAGGGCAGCCACGAGGTCGAGATCGAGCGCCTGTTCCCGGGCGATCCGATCGTCCCGCCGGCCCGGATCGCGGCTGCGCGCCGCGAAGTCGCATCGATCGCGCAATCGGCGCCGCCCGAGATCGAGGCGCTGATGCTCGAGGACCGGATCCATTCCGACAGCGCGGCGCTGGTAAGCCCGGCCGAGCCCGAGCCGGCGCCCGCTGCCGCGCCGGCGCCGGCGAGCGCCGGCCGCTACTTCATCCAGCTCGGCGCCTATGGCCGCGCCGGCACCGCCGAGGCGATGAGCGAAAAGATCGCCAATGCCGGCGTCGCGCTGGGCACGCTGGAGGTGGTGAAGGTGGGTTCCCTGAACCGCCTGTACGGCGGCCCGTATGCGAACCGCGCCGAGGCAATGGAAGCCATGCGCGCGCTGCCTTCGCATCTCGGCTTCAAGCCGATCGTGGTGCGGCGCTGACCAGTAATGACAATGGCCGGCGAACCGGCCATTCGGACGCCGTGACGACGACGTCTTACGCGCGCGCGGCGTTGCGGCGACGGCGGGCGGCGCCAATCGCGGCCAGTCCGGCTGCGCCGAGCAGCAGGCTCGATGGTTCAGGCACTTCGGCCGGGATCTCGAGCTGGGTGTAGTCGAGCGAGACCTTGCTGCCGGTCAGCAGCAGGTCGCCGCCGATCGCCAGGTTCAGCGCCAGGCCGCCATTGCCGAGGATCTGCTGGATGATCGACTTGTCGGTGATGATCCCGCTCAGCTCGAAGCCACCCTTGTAGTCGTTTTTGATCAGCACGTCGGTGCTGGTCACGACCGATTTGTAGTAGGTGCACTTCTGCGTGTGCTTCTGCTTCTTGCACTCCATCCCGTCGTAGTGGAGGTAGGAATACGAATCGGTCACGTCACGCGTCGTGAACAGGCTCGTCGCGCCGCGGCCGAGCACCAGGTCGCCGAACGACAGCGTGGCGCTTTCCTGTTCGCCCGTCCTGGTGGTCGTGTTGGTCACGCCGACTTCGCGGTATTTCCAGTCGGTCCAGGGGTGCGGCCGATAATCGCCAAAGGTGGTCGTGGTCTTGGTCGATGTGTTCCAGGTATCCGAGCCATCGTCCAGGAAGGCGAAGTGGAACGACAGGCTGTTGACCTCGTAGTTGCCGGTCAGGTTGGACAGGCCGCCGTAGACCGGCTTGTAGCTGCCGCTCGACAGCTTGCCAGGACCGAAGCTGCTGTCCATGTCCAGGACCGCAGCCGAGGCGGAGGTCGAGATTGCGCAAACGGCAGCCAGCATTGCAGTACCGAACATCTTTTTCATGGTTTTCCCTAGGTAATTTATATGTTATGAGAACAACTTGCTTTGTTATAGAGCAATTCTTGTGCCACTAGAGCAAGTGCTTGATTTCATTCACGTTAGTTATCTAAGGTAAATATGCTTGTAAAGAATTTCGACACTGCCGCGAGGCCCGCCAGGCATGGCGATAAAAAAAAGCGCACCCGGGAGTGCGCTGTCAGGCAGGCAATGGGACGCCGTCAATCGCACTCGCCCAGGGACGCGCCCGGGGCAGCGGCAAGCATGCGCGCCAGCCGGGTGCGCGTGCCCGGATCGATGGCGCGGTATTGGAAGGCGGTGCGCTGCACCTGAGGCCCGCGCGCAAGCACCTGCACCCCGCGCACACCCTGGCGCTGCAGTTGCGCCACCAGTTTCTGGGCCGCGCTGTCGGTCTTGAAGACGCCCAGGGAGATCGCCCAGCGCAGCGGGGACTCTCCCTGCATGATGTAAAAGTTCTCGACACCGCGTTCTCTGAGTTCGGCGGCGCGGCGCTGGGCGCCTTCGCGGCCGCCGTTCGGCGGCAGGTAGACCAGGCGGCTGGTCACTTCCTGAAAGGGGACCTGGACCCGCGACTGGCGTGCGGCGAGGTCCAGGCTGGCGACCCGCGCTTCGAAACGGCGTGCGTCCGCCGCGCTGAACGGTCCGGCCTGGACGCAGGCGACCAGGTCTGCCGCGACGGCCATCGGCGCCGTGGGCGCAGGCACAGGCGGGTTGGCCTCCGGCGGCGCGGCCTCGTCGGCTTCTTCCTGCTCGGCTTGGTCCAGCGCGCGCTTGGCCTCGACCGCCGTCAGCTGCGTGACGCGTTCGGGCGCCAACTGGTTCTTGAGACGCGCCGGCTCGCGTTCGCCGGCCCCCGGTTGGCCGAGCACGCCCTGGCCGTAGGCCAGCAGCGCCGCGTTCGCGGCCAGCAGCGCCCAGAATACGAATTTCAGCAAGGCGTTCTCCCTTTTGTCGAAGCGGCCGCCTGCAGGCCGACCAGCACGATATTATCTACCAGCAGGTGCGCGACCTTGAGCGCCGGCGCGATATATGGCGCCGCGCCGCCCGAGACGATGCAGGCCGTGGCGCGATGGCCGGCCACGGCGCGCTCGATGGCGCCGGCCTGCGCCGACAGCACGCCGGACAGGATCGCGTCGTTGGTATTGTCGCCGAACAGCGCGGGCAGGGCGCCTGGCGCCACCTGCGGCAGCTGGGCCGTGTTGCTGGCCAGGCTGGACGCCATCAGGGCCAGGCCGGGCAGGATCATGCCGCCCACGAACAGGCCGCCGGCGCTCACCGCGTCGACCGTGGTCGCGGTGCCGCAGGTGGCGACGACCACGTCCTGGCCCGGCGCCAGCGCACGCGCGCCGATGGCGGCGGCGAAGCGGTCGCAGCCCAGGCGGGCTGGCTCGCGATAGCCGTTGCGCAGGCCCGCGCGTTCGGGCGTCGAGGCGAACCATTCGACGGCCATCCCGTCCGGCAGCGCGGCCGCGATCCGTTCTGCCAGCAGCGGGCCGGCCACGTTCGAGACCAGCGCATGGGTCGCGCCACTCGCGGCCCATGCGGACGCCGCCTGGTCGAGCTGCGCGTGCAGGACGGCGCCGTGCGACCGCCACTGGCCGGGAGCGGCGGCGGCATCGGCCAGCGCCCACTTGACGCGGGTATTGCCCGCATCGACCAGCAGCATCATGCCTTGACCCGCAGCGACACGTCGCCGGCCATCACCGCGATCCTGCCCTCCGGCGTGTCGAGCAGCAGGCGCCCGCTGTCGTCGACGCCGGCGGCGCGGCCCTCGTGCAGCACCGCGCCCTGGTCCAGCAAGACCACGGTCTCGCCCTGCCAGGCATGGCGCAGGTTCCAGCGCGCGGCGAACGCCGCGAAGCCGCGCGCGGCGAATTCACGCATGCATCCCGCCAGGCCGTCGAGCAGGGCCGCCACCAGGACGTCGCGTTCCATGCGCGCCAGCCAGGGCACGCCGGCGGCGCTGCGTCCCAGCTGCGCTTCCATTTCGTCGGGCATCAGGAGGTTCAGGCCGATGCCGGTCACGGTCCAGGTGCCGCCGCCCGGCGCCGATTGGGTCTCGACCAGGATGCCGGCCAGCTTGTCGCCATCCTTGAGCAGGTCGTTCGGCCATTTCAGCCGGACTTGCTGGCCCAGGGTCGCCAGCGTTTCGGCCAGCGCCACCCCGATCGCCAGCGGCAGGCCGGAGAGCGTCTGCGGGCCGCCGTCGAATTTCCAGGCCAGCGAAAAGGTCAGCGAACCTTCGGGCGACGACAGCCAGCTGCGCCCGGCGCGGCCGCGGCCGGCGGTCTGGTGTTCGGCGACCAGCAGCAATGGCGTCTCCAGGGTCGCGGCGCGCGCCAGCAGGTCGGCGTTGGTGGAGCCGGTCTGGGCCACGACTTCGACGTCGACGCCAGCGCGCGACAGCGCGGCGATGCGGTCCGGGGTCATGCTTCCCCCTGGCGCTGCTTCGTCGGCGCGCGCGCGAACAGGCGGTCGAACACGGCGTTGGGCAACAGGCGCAGCACGTTGGTGACGACGCCCATCTGCCACGGCAGCACGCGGTAGCTGTCGCCGCGCGCGATCGCGGCGGCGGCCTGCGCGGCGAAGCGGTCGGCGGGCATCAGGAAGGGCATGGGAAAACGGTTCTTGCTGGTCATGGGCGTATCGATATAACCGGGAGCGATGGTCACCACCCGGATGTTGGAGCCGCGCAGCTCGAGCCGCAGCGCCTCGCAATAACTGTGCACGGCCGCCTTGCTGGCGCAATAGGCGCCGGCCCCGCGCATGCCGCGCACTCCCGCGACGCTGCCGATCCCCACCAGGCGGCAGGGCGTCGCCTGGCGCCGCATGGCGGCGATGAAGGGAGCGAAGGTGGCGACCGTCGCATTCATATTGGTGGCGAACACCGTGTCGAACACGGCCAGGTCGGCCGGGCGGTCGGTGAGCGTGCCGTGCGAGATGCCGGCGCTGGCGATGACGATGTCGGCGCCGCCGGCGGCGAGGAAATCGTGCGCCGCGGCGGCCAGCGCGTCGCGGTCGAGCACGTCGGCCGCATAGACGTGGTGGCGCTCGGGATGCGGCAGCGCCGCCGCCAGGGCCGCCAGTTGCTCATGGCGGCGCGCCAGCAGGCCGAGCGTGGCGCCGCGCGCGGCATACTCGCGCGCCAGGGCGGCGCCGATGCCGCTCGAGGCGCCGGTGATGAAGACGCGCTCTGGCCGCGCCATCGCCCGGTCAGCGCTGGTTGCGCACGATGGCGACGTCGATGCCGCTGTCGAGCAGCTTGGCGCGCGCCTTGTTGACGGCTTCGACTTGCGTGTACGGGCCGACGCGCACGCGGTGCAGCACGCCGCTGTCGGTGCTGCGGTCGCTGATCGCGGCCTCGAAGCCGAGCAGGGCCAGCTTGGCGCGGGTATTCTCCGCATCCGACATTTCGCGGAAGGCGCCAGCCTGCAGGTAGTAGATATAGCCGTCGGTCACCGCGGCGGCGCCGGAGGCGGGAGCCGCGGTATTGACCGGCGCGGCCGGCGCCGGCGCCGCGCCAGCCCGCGGTTCCTGCATGCCGGCGATGGCGGCGCCCAGCGGATCCGAATCGGGCTGCTGTGGCGGCGCGCTTCGCGCGGGCGTGGGCGCGCTCGGCTGGGCCGGCGGCGTTTGCGGCACCGGCGCCCGGTTGCCGTACAAGGGCTTGTTGGGGTCGGAAGCCTGGCTCGGCTCGAGGTCGGCCGGGCGGCCCATCTTGTTGGAACGGTCGGTGAAGGGGGAAGCGCCCTTGGTGATCACGAGCGCGACCGCCACCGCGATGCCCAGGCCGATGATGAGGCCGATGATGATGCCGGTCAGGGTGCTGCCGCGTTGGTGGCGCTGCGAGAAATGTCGGATGGCGGTCATGTCGCTTGTCTGGATATGAAACGTTGGGCTTACGGGCATCTCGGAAAACCTGCTGCGCGTTGCAGTTTCGGTCTGCGATGCTCGCTGTACTTCAGTACAGCTGCGCTTCTCGACCGAAACTGCTGCCGCTCGCGACGGCTTTTCGAGGACCCTTTACATCTTCTCTGGCGCCGAGACGCCGATCAGGGCCAGGCCGTTGCGCAGCACCTGGCGGGTGGCGGCGGCCAGCGCCAGGCGGGCCAGCTTGAGAGGTTCGTTATCGTCGAGCAGCCACTTGTGCGCGAAGTAGTAGCTGTGCAGCTCGCCGGCCAGTTCGCGCAGGTAGAACGCGACCTGGTGCGGGCCGAGTTCGGCCTGGGCGCGCTGCAGCATCTCGGGATAGGCGGCCAGCTTGGCCAGCAGCTGCGACTCGTGCGGCTCGGTCAGCGGCGACAGGTCGGCCCTGGCCAGGCTGGCGACGTCGCCGCCCCAGTTGGCCAGCGCCGAGCAGATGCGCGCGTGGGCGTACTGCACGTAATAGACGGGATTTTCGTCATTGGTCGCGAGGGCGACGTCGACGTCGAACACGAACTCGGTGTCGGCCTTGCGCGAGATCAGGAAGAAACGCACCGCGTCGCGGCCGCGCGTGACGTCGCCATTGCCCGACCATTCGATCAGGTCGCGCACGGTGACGTAGGAGCCGGCGCGCTTGGAGATCTTGACCTCTTCGCCGTTCTTCATCACGGTGACCATCTTGTGCAGCACGTAGTCGGGGTAGCCCTGCGGGATGCCGATGTTCACCGCCTGCAGGCCGGCGCGCACGCGCGCGATGGTGCCGTGGTGGTCGCTGCCCTGGATATTGATCGCCTGGTCGAAGCCGCGGCGGAATTTCTGGATGTGGTAGGCGACGTCGGGCACGAAATAGGTATACGTGCCGTCGGACTTGCGCATCACGCGGTCCTTGTCGTCGCCGTAGTCGGTGGTCTTGAGCCACAGGGCGCCGCCGTCCTCGTAGGTCTTGCCGGCATCGACCAGGGCCTGCACCGCCGTCTCGACCTTGCCGTCGGCGTACAGCGACGATTCGAGATAATAATTGTCGAACTTGACGCCAAACGCTTGAAGATCCTGATCCTGCTCGTTGCGCAGGTAGGTCACGGCGAAGCGGCGGATCGATTCGATGTCGTCGACATTGCCGCTGGCGGTGGCCGGCTGGCCGTCGCTGGCCGACACCGTCTTTTGCGCCAGGAAGTCGGCCGCGATGTCGGCGATGTAGTCGCCGTTGTAGGCCGACTCCGGCCACTCGGCGTCGCCCGGCTTGAAGCCGCGCGCGCGCGCCTGGACCGAGGTGGCCAGGGTGGCGATCTGGACGCCGGCGTCGTTGTAGTAGAACTCGCGGGTGACGTCGATGCCCTGCGATTCGAACAGCGACGACAGCGCATCGCCCAGCGCGGCCTGGCGGCCGTGGCCGACGTGCAGCGGGCCGGTCGGGTTGGCCGAGACGAATTCGATGATCGCATGGTGGCCGCTGGCGGCGCTGGCGCGCCCGAACGCCTCGCCCTGCTCGAGCACGCTGCGCACGACCGACTGCTTGGCGGCCGCCGCCACGCGCAGGTTGATGAAGCCGGGGCCGGCGATATCGAGCGATTCGATCAGGCCTTGCGCGCCCGGCTCGGCCTGCAGCGCGGCGACCAGGCGGGTGGCCAGTTCGCGCGGATTGGTCTTGAGCGGCTTGGCCAGCTGCATGGCGATATTGCAGGCGATGTCGCCGTGCGAAGGATCGCGCGGACGCTCCAGCACCACGTTCGGGGTGAGGTCGGTGCCGGCGACGATCGGGGCGAGGGCTGCCTGGAACAGGGCAACGATTTGTTGTTTTTGTTGGGCGAGCATGGGAATGGTCGAAAATAAGGTACTGCTGATGGACGGCGCCCGGAAACAGGCAAACAGCGGACATTATACTAGTTAGATGCCACGCTTTGGCTGGCCACGGCGTTCGCGCTTGGCGCTTCGACAACCATATTAAGCGTCGCCAAAGGCATAACCGTTACAATGGAAGCCCATTTTCGCAACATTTTATTCGCCATGACTGACAAGCGTCCAACGCTCACCCTGAAACCCAAGGCCAGGCCCGCCGCCGACCGGCGCGCCACGGGCACGGTCGGCCGCAATCCGGCCGCGGCCGGCGCGGGGCCGAAGGTGCAGGGCGGTCATGGCAAGCCGGGCCCGGGCGCATCCGGCCAGCCCCGTCCGGCCAATCCCGACAGCCGCCCGGTTGGCAAGCCGCCACGGGTGCAGGGCGGCGACTTCCCCGGCCGCGAGGCGCGCGCGGTGCGCGACGATGCGGCGCCGCGCCTGCGCCAGAGCCATGAAGTCAAGGTCGCGCCGCAGCGCGACTACCGCCCGGACCTGAAATCCGACGCGCTGGCGCTGGCCCTGCTGGGCGCGGCCAACGCGGTGGCGCGGGTGCGCGGCGGCAGCGCCCTGCCGCCGGCCCTGGCCGCCGTGTTCGCGGCCTATGACGCCACGCCCCAGGCGCGCGGCGCGATCCAGGACATCGCCTACCGCACCATGCGCCAGCTGGGCCGCAGCGAGACCCTGCTCGGCCTCATGACGAGCAAGGCGCCCGAGCCGCCGATGCTGGGCGGCCTGTTGTGCGCGGCCCTGAGCCTGCTCGATCCGCCCGACGGCACGGCGCCGCCTTACGAAGCCTTCACCGTGGTCGACCAGGCCGTCAGCGCGGCCGCGGCCCACCCCGATTTCGCCCATGCCAAGGCCATGGTCAATGCCGTGCTGCGGCGGTTCCTGCGCGAGCGCGAGGCGCTGGTCGAGCAGGCCCTGCGCGAGCCGCTGGCGCGCTTCAATTACCCGCAGTGGTGGATCGACGCCATGCGCGCGGCCTATCCGCGCGACTGGCAAGCGGTGCTCGCGGCCGGCAACGTGCACCCGCCGCTGACCCTGCGCGTCAACGCGCGCAAGCTTGACACCGGCGCTTACTTGCAGGTCCTGGCGGACGCCGGCCTGCAGGCCGAGCAGGTGGGCCCGCATGCGGTGCGCCTGGCCCAGGCCGTCAACGTGGCCCAGATCCCGGGCTTCGCCGATGGCGTGGTCTCGGTGCAGGATGCCGGCGCCCAGCTGGCCGCGCCGCTGCTCGACCTGCATGACGGCATGCGCGTGCTGGACGCCTGCGCCGCCCCCGGCGGCAAGAGCGGCCACATCCTCGAGACGGCCGACGTGGCGCTGACCTCGGTCGACGCCGACCCGGCGCGCCTGGCGCGGGTGGGCGACAACCTGGGCCGCCTGGGCCTCGAAGCGACATTGTTAACTGCCGATGCCGGCGCGCAGGACTGGTGGGACGGCCGCCAGTACGACCGCATCCTGGCCGACGTGCCATGCACCGCCTCGGGCATCGTGCGCCGCCACCCGGATATCCGCTGGCTGAGGCGCAAGTCGGATACATCCCAACTTGCAACACTTTCTTCCAAAATACTCGACAATCTTTGGCAGATGTTGCTGCCCGATGGTAAATTGCTGTTCGTGACATGTTCGCTCTGGCCCCAGGAATCGGAGGCGCAGGCAGCCGCTTTCGCGGCTCGCCACGACGCTGTCCGCCTCGATGCGCCGGGCCAACTCCTGCCGCTCGGCGGCGCCGGACAGGATCATGACGGTTTGTTCTACGCCCTGTTCCAGAAGAAAGCGGCGTAAGTTCTTTTACACTACGCGCATTTTTTAAGGCCCCGGCTCACCCGTGACGTTACGATTTCTACGCCTCCTCGCCTGCCAGCTGATGCTGGCGATCGCGTGCGTTGCTGCGTGCGTACCGGCGCGGGCGGCCGACGGCATCGAGATCAGCCGGGCCGCCATCGAGGCCAGCGACGACGGCTACCGGCTCAACACGGTCTACGATTTCGAGCTCAATAGCGGCCTGCGCGATGCGCTCCAGCACGGCGTGCAACTGCATTTCACCACCGAGATCGAGCTGGTGCGCCCGCGCTGGTGGTGGCGCGACGAGCGCGCGGTATCGAGCAAGCGCACCATCCGCATCTCCTACGACGTGCTGACCCGGCAGTACTACGTGACCGTGGTCGGCTCCTTCCAGGAACGCTTCCAGACCTTCGAGGACGCCATGTTCATGGTGCGCCGGCCCACGCGCTGGCTGATCGCGCCCAAGGGCAAGCTCAAGCCGGGCGAGGAATACGAAGTCTCGCTGCGTATGTACATGGACCGCGAATACCTGCAGAAGCCGCTGCAGGTCAATGCCTTCAACGATTCCGACTGGCGCCTGACTTCCAGCCGGAAGACCTTCACCTACCGTGCGGAGTAAACCGGACAACCAGGTCTTGCGCTATGCCCTGATGGCGGCTGGCGCCATGGTGTCGATCCTGCTGTTCCTGCTCGCCTCGGCCTCGGCCAATTCGGAATTCCTCGGCCGCTACTATGGCTGGCTGATCGGCCTGAACGGCGCGGTCGCCTTCGTATTGCTGGTGTTCGTCGTGGTCGCCCTCGGCCGCCTGTATTCGCGCTACAAGGCCGGCAAGTTCGGCTCGCGCCTGATGGCGCGGCTGGTGCTGCTGTTCGCCGGCATCGGCATCCTGCCCGGCCTCGTGATCTTCATGGTGTCGGTGAACTTCGTCTCGCATTCGATCGATTCCTGGTTCGACGTCAAGATCGAGTCGGCCATCGAATCGGGCCTGAACCTGGGCCGCGCGGCGCTCGATGAATCGCTGGCCGAACTGGGCGTCACCGCGCAAATTGCCGCCGCGACCCTGGCGGGCCAGGGCGACATGAGCGCGCAGCCGGTGCTGGCGCGGCTGCTGGCCGACACCAGCGGCCTGCAAAGCGCGATGCTGGTCGACGAGAAGGGCGCGGTGCTGGCCGCCGCGCTGGAAGACCGCGGCGCCAACCTCGCGGCCGACGCTCCCAACGAACGCATGCTCAAGAGCGCCGCCATGCCGGGCGGGTATGCGCTGGCCGAAGGCGGCGTCGAGCGCGACCTGGGCGAGGAAGCGGTCGATGGCGTCTCGAGCGCGCTGGACGCCGTCACTGGCTTGCGCCTGCGCGTGGTGCTGGCCGTGCCCGAGCCCCCCGGCGCGCCGCAGCGCTACCTGCAGCTGCTGCAGTCGGTGCCGGTCAACCTGGCCTCGAACGCCGAGGTGCTGCGCTCGGCCTACAGCGAATACCGCCTGCGCCTGGAGGCGCGCACCGGCCTGCGCAAGATGTACATCGGGATGCTGTCGTTGACCTTGCTGCTGGCGATCTTCGGCGCCGTCGGCAGCGCCTTCCTCATCGCCGGCAACCTGGCGCAGCCGCTGCTGGTGCTGGCCGAGGGCACGCAGGCGGTGGCCGAGGGAGACTTGTCGCCGCGGCCCATTGTCGAGACGCGCGACGAACTGGGGACCTTGACCCAGTCGTTCAATGCGATGACCGGGCAGCTGTTCGAAGCGCGCAGCGCGGTCGAACGCAACCGCGCCGCGCTGCAAAGCGCCAAGGCCCACCTGGAATCGGTGCTGGCCAATATGTCGGCCGGCGTGATCGTGCTCGACGCCGAAGGCCTGGTGGTGAACTCGAACGACGCGGCCTACCGCATCCTGCAGGTGGAGCCGGGCGCGATGGCCGGGCCGCTGGCGAAGATCCCCGGCCTCGAACACTTCTCGAACTGCATCACGCGCGCCTTCTCGGCCCAGAGCGCGCACTCGGCCGCCGAGCGGCGCAAGCGCGCCCACTGGCAGCAGCAGATCGAAATCCCGCGCGACGCCCACCGCAAGGCCGGGGGCGAGGAGCACGACCACGACATCGTCCTGCTGGCGCGCGGCTCGCGCCTGCCGGTGGGCGCCGACAGCGGCTTCATCGTCGTGTTCGACGATATCTCGGACGTGATCACGGCCCAGCGCTCGGTGGCCTGGGGCGAGGTCGCGCGGCGCCTGGCGCACGAGATCAAGAACCCGCTCACGCCGATCCAGCTGGCGGCCGAGCGCATGCAGATGAAGCTCGAGGACAGCCTGCCGCCGAAAGAGGCCGAGCTGCTCAAGCGCGGCACCACCACCATCGTCAACCAGGTCGACGCCATGAAGCGCATGGTCGACGACTTCCGCGACTACGCGCGCACGCCGCCGGCCACGCTCGACCAGCTCGACCTGAACGCCCTGATCGAAGAGATCCTGAACCTCTACCTGGCCGAGGACGGCCACGACATCATCCACGCCAGCCTGGCGCCGAACCTGCCGCGCGTGATGGGCGACGCCACCCAGCTGCGCCAGGTGATCCACAACCTGATCCAGAACGCCCAGGATGCCCTGGTCGACCGCGGCCCGGATGCCGCGCCGCCGCGGGTGGACGTGAGCACCGAGGCGATCCATTACACGGACGCCGACGGCCTGCAGGGCGTCGCGGTGCGCCTGGCGATCGTCGACAATGGTCCCGGTTTCGCGCCGCGCATCCTGGCGCGCGCCTTCGAACCCTATATCACCACCAAGGCCCGCGGCACCGGCCTCGGTCTTCCCATGGTCAAGAAAATCGTGGACGAACACGGCGGCCGGATCGACGTCGGCAACCGTCCCGATGGAACAGGCGCGGCGGTGTCGATTTTGCTGTTAAAGTTAGCCCAGAATCCGACCCCAGCGGCAAACTTGGCTTAAGTGCAAAAAAACTTATAAAATTGCACACATGACGGGTAGAAGATCAGGAAGGTAGAAAACGATGGCGAACATACTCGTAGTTGACGATGAAATGGGCATCCGCGAACTCCTGTCGGAGATTCTCGGCGACGAAGGCCATGCCATCACCCTGGCCGAGAACGCGCAGCAGGCGCGCGAGGCGCGGGCGGCAGCGACGCCAGACCTGGTGCTGCTCGACATCTGGATGCCCGACACCGACGGCGTGACCCTGCTCAAGGAATGGCAGCGCGACGGCCTGCTCTCCATGCCGGTCATCATGATGTCGGGCCATGCGACCATCGACACCGCGGTCGAGGCGACCCGCATCGGCGCGCTCAATTTTCTTGAAAAACCGATTGCCCTGCAAAAGCTGCTCAAGGCGGTCCAGCAGGGCCTGACCCGCGCGCAAGAGGTGGCGCGCGCGCCGATGGCGCCGCCGCGCCCGATCGCGCCGAGCGCGCCGCCGGTGGCCGCCGACGCCGCGATCGCGGCCCCGAGCGCGCCGATGTTCGCGCCGCCCGGCGTCCAGCCCGGCACCGGCGTGGGCATGGGCAACGGCTCGCGGATGGTGCATGCGGTATCGCAAGGCGAGGGCACCGGCTATACGCTGTCCTTCGACCTGCCGCTGCGCGAGGCGCGCGACGCCTTCGAACGCATGTATTTCGAGCACCACCTGGGCCGCGAAGGCGGCAGCATGACGCGCGTGGCCGAAAAGACCGGCCTCGAACGCACCCACCTGTACCGCAAGCTCAAGCAGCTGGGCGTCGAGCCGGGCAAGCTCTCCAAGAAAGGGGGATGATGGCCCGCGCGGCCACCATCCTCGTCACCGGGCCCAGCGCCGCCGCACGCGAACAGGCGATCGCGGCGCTGCTGGCCACTCCTCCCGCCGAAGTCTCCGATGCGCCTGTCCCTGCAGACGCGGCGCAGGCGCGCGACGCCGTCATCCTGGAAGGCCTGGGCGTGGCCGCGACGCCCCTGGAGACCGGTCACGGCCTGCAGGTGGCGCGCATCGCCGCCGGTTGCCTGTGCTGCGACGGCAATCTCGTTTTGCGTGTAACATTGAATCGACTGCTGCGCCAACGCCCCCGACGCCTGTTGATCGGCCTGGCGAGCAGCGAACACCTTGATCAGTTGCGATCGTGGCTTGCAGCGCCGCCATACGATCAGCTGTTGGCACTGGACCCGGCCGTGCATGCATCACGTGTTGCCGGTCTTGAAATCGGTTCGGACAGCCCCACCTCTGAAGCGAAGTGAACAGCCTGCCGTACGCCGCCATGCGGCAGGGTTGCACTAATTTCTGATCGAAGGAGTCATCATGAACATGATCTATAACAGCGAACAGTACAGCGTCGTCGAGTTCGGCGTCGACCGTGAACTCGAAGCGCTGCGATTTGGCGGCTTCGAGATCGTCGACAAGGCAGGCCGGCGCGAGGCCTTCATTGGCGGCCGCCTCGCGCAATCGTTCCGGCGCGACGTCAACAACCTGATTGCCAGCGAACCGACGATGGAAGAAATCGACGACTTCCTCGGCTCGTATGACGTCATCATGAGCCAGCCGGTGGTCCTGCACTAACGTTCTTCGGCGCCGTCGCCTTTCGTGGCGATGGCGCTGTCGTCCCCGCTTCGGCATGGTAAGCTGCGCGCCATGTGCCAGCTCCTTGGAATGAACTGCAATGTCCCTACCGACATTGTCTTCTCTTTTACCGGCTTCGCCCACCGTGGCGGCCGCACCGACACCCACCACGACGGCTGGGGAATCGCCTTCTTCGAAGGCAGCGGCGTGCGCCACTTCGTCGACCACCAGGCCGCCATCGCCTCGCCGATCGCCGAACTGATCAAGCGCTATCCGATCAAGTCCACCAACGTCATCGCCCATATCCGCAAGGCCACCGTCGGCCATGTGGCGCTGGAAAACTGCCATCCTTTCGTGCGCGAGCTGTGGGGCCGCTACTGGGTCTTCGCCCATAACGGCGACCTCAAGGATTTCGCGCCGGTACTCGATGGCGCTTTCCGCCCGGTGGGCAGCACCGACAGCGAACTGGCCTTCTGCTACCTGCTGCAAAGCCTGCGCCGCGAATTCGGCGATACCGCACCTGGCCGCGACGCCTTGCGCGCCGCCCTCGGGCGCATCGTTCCCGGCATCGCCGCCCACGGCACCTTCAACATGATGCTGTCCGACGGCACGGCCTTGTTCACCCATTGCTCGACCAGGCTGTGCTACGTGGTGCGCCAGTATCCGTTCGTGACGGCCTGCCTGTCCGACGAGGATCTGTCGGTCGACTTCTCGCAGGTGACGACGCCCAACGACCGGGTGGCGATCATCGTCACCGAGCCGCTGACGACCAACGAGGAGTGGACGTATTTCGCGCCGGGCGAACTCAAGGTGTTCGTGGACGGCTTGCCGCAGTGAGGTGATGGTGGCAACTTTCATGGTTTTCGTATAACGTTCTCGCAATAAATCAGTGCCAAGAAGACACATACCGAAGTGGATGCGGTAAAGTAGCCTGTTGACGCGAGAATGAGAACGAGATGACCGATACCGCCAGCCTCGACGAGGCCTCCCAGCCGCTTCGCATGCGTAATTTCTACCTTGCGCGCCAGCCGGTGCTGGACCGCAACCAAGCGCTGTTCGGATACGAGTTGCTGTTCCGCGGCAGCGCCCAGGGCCCGGCGCATTTCGATTCGGGACTGTCGGCCAGCGCCAGCGTCATCCACCATGCTTCCCAGCTCGGCCTGCCGCGCGCGATCGGCGACGCCACCGCCTTCATCAACGTCGACAAGGACGTCCTGATGAGCGATACGTTCGCCTTCCTGCCGCGCGAGCGCACGGTGCTGGACATCGTCAGCTCGGTCGAGCCGGACGACGAGGTCATCGCACGCATGCGCACCCTGTGCGCGCACGGCTTTCGCTTCGCGGCCGAGGCGGCGGCCCACGGGCCGGCGCTGGCGCGGCTGCTCCCGGTGATCGAATTCGTCAAGATGGACTTGCGCGCGCTGCCGGCCGTGACCCTGCTGTCGCTGGCGCCGCGCCTGCGCACCACGGGCAAGCGCCTGGTGGCCGAGAAGGTCGAGGGCCACGCCGAATACCGCACCTGCCTCGACATCGGATTCGACTACTTCCAAGGCTATTATTTCGCCAAGCCGTCGGTCATGGCCGGCCGCAAGCTGTCGCCATCGCAGCGCACGGTGCTCGAGCTGATGAAGCTGGTGACGTCGGATGCCGACAATGCCGAAATCGAGCGCGTGGTCAAGCGCGAGGTGACGATCGGCCTGAACCTGCTGCGCCTGGTGAACACGCCGGCGGTGGGCGCGGGACGGCGCATCGAATCGATCGGCCAGGCCTTGAGCCTGCTGGGACGGCGCCAGCTGCAGCGCTGGCTGCAGATCCTGCTGTATGCCGAGCCGGACGTGCGCGGCCACGGCCAGAGCCCCTTGCTGCAACTTGCCACCACGCGCGCGCGCCTGATGGAGCTGCTGGCCCAGCGCCTGCGTCCCGGCCAGAAGCACGTCGCCGACGTCGCCTTCACGGTCGGCATGATGTCGCTGATGGACACGCTGTTCTGCATGCCGATGATGGACATCGTCGAGCAGATTCCCGTGATCGACGAGATGCGCGCCGCGCTGCTCAGGCGCAGCGGCTTCTTCGGCGAGCTGCTGAAGCTGGCCGAGTCGATCGAGCGCATGGACGACGCGGGCGACGAGCTGCTGGCGGGCCTCAAGTCGCTGTCGATGGATGGCGACGACCTGGCCGAGCTCGAGGTGTCGGCGTTCGAGTGGAGCGACAAGGTGGTGCGCTACGCGATCTGACCGCCGCGCGCGCCTGAAAAAAACGCCGCGGATGTCGCGGCGTTTTTTATTGCGGAACGGGTTCGTTGCAGGTGCGTTACAGGTTCGTCACAGGTTCGGCGCCAGGTGGCGTTCGACTTCCGCCTTGTCCATCCCGCGCCGCTGCGCCATGTCCTCGACCTGGTCGCTGCCGACCTTGCCGACCACGAAATACTTCGATTCCGGGTGCGCGAAATAAAAGCCCGACACCGCCGCGCCCGGGTACATCGCGAACGATTCCGTCAGCTCCATGCCGATCTCCCCGGCCTGCAGGGTGCGGAACACGTCGGCCTTGACCGTGTGCTCGGGGCAGGCCGGATAGCCCGGCGCCGGACGGATGCCCTGGTACTCCTCGGCGATCATCGCTTCGTTGGACAGGTCTTCGCCCGCCGCATAGCCCCACAGGTCGGTGCGCACGCGCTCGTGCAGGTATTCGGCGAAGGCTTCGGCCAGGCGGTCGGCCAGCGACTTGAGCATGATCGACGAGTAGTCGTCATGGGCCGCCTCGAAGCGCTGCTCGTGTTTCTCGATGCCCAGGCCGGCCGTCACGGCGAACATGCCGATGTAGTCCTTGACGCCGCTGTCCTTCGGCGCGACGAAGTCGGCCAGGCACTGGTTGGGACGCTGCACGCCGTCGACGGTCGGCTTGACGCCCTGCTGGCGCAGGCCGTACCAGGTGAAGGCGACCTGCTCGCGCGAATCGTCGGCGTACACCTCGATATCGTCGTCGTTGACGGTATTGGCCGGCAGCAGGGCGATCGCGCCGTTGGCCGTCAGCCAGCGGCCCTCGATGATCTTCCTGAGCATGGCCTGGCCTTCGGCGTACACCTTGCTGGCCTCTTCTCCCACTATTTCGTCGGTGAGGATGGCGGGGAAGGGGCCGGCCAGGTCCCAGGTCTGGAAGAACGGGCCCCAGTCGATGTAGCGCGCGATCAGGCCCAGGTCGACGTTCTTGAACACGCGGCGGCCGATGAACTTCGGCTTGACCGGCGCGTACGCGAGCCTGGCCTTGTTGGCGCGCGCCTGTTCCAGCGTCAGCATCGGCAGCGCCTTCTTGCCGGCGTGCTGGATGCGGATGCGTTCGTAGTCTTGCGCCAGCTCGATGATGTAGGCATCGCGCGTGTCGTCGGTCACGAGCGCCTGGCCGACCGAGACCGAGCGCGAGGCGTCCGGCACATACACCACCGGGCCGTCGTAATGCGGCGCGATCTTGACCGCGGTGTGGGCGCGGCTGGTGGTGGCGCCGCCGATCAGCAGGGGCACCTGGCGCTCGCGGAACCAGGGGTCGCGCTGCATCTCGCGCGCGACGTGGGCCATCTCTTCGAGCGACGGCGTGATCAGGCCCGACAGGCCGACCATGTCGGCGTTTTCTTCCTTCGCTTTCGCCAGGATGTCGGCGCACGGCACCATCACGCCCATGTTCACGATCTCGAAGTTATTGCACTGCAGGACCACCGAGACGATGTTCTTGCCGATGTCGTGCACATCGCCTTTCACCGTCGCGATCACCATCTTGCCCTTCGGCTTGGCATGGACGCCGGTGCGCGCTTCTTCCGCCGCCTTTTCTTCCTCGATGAACGGCACCAGGTGCGCCACCGCCTGCTTCATCACGCGCGCCGACTTGACCACCTGCGGCAGGAACATCTTGCCCTGGCCGAACAGGTCGCCGACGATGTTCATGCCGTCCATCAGCGGGCCTTCGATCACGTGGATCGGGCGGCCGTTGGCGGCCAGGACCTGCTGGCGCATCTCTTCGGTGTCCTCGACGATCCACTGCGTGATGCCGTGCACCAGCGCGTGCGCCAGGCGCTTCTCGACCGGCGAGTTGCGCCACTCCAGGTTCTGTTCCTGTCTGGCGCCGCCGGCCTTGAGCGTGCCGGCGAACTCGATCATGCGCTCGGTGGCGTCCTTGCGGCGATTGAGCACCACGTCTTCCACGCGCTCGCGCAGCTCGGGATCGAGGTCATCGTAGACGCCGACCATGCCGGCGTTGACGATGCCCATGGTCAGGCCGGCCTTGATCGCGTGGTACAGGAACACGGTGTGGATCGCCTCGCGCGCCGGGTCGTTGCCGCGGAAGCTGAACGAGACGTTCGATACGCCGCCCGAGATCTTCGCGTGCGGCAGGTTGTCGCGGATCCAGGCGCAGGCCTCGATGAAGTCGTTGGCGTAGTTGTCGTGCTCTTCGATGCCGGTGGCGATGGCGAAGATGTTCGGGTCGAAGATGATGTCTTCGGGCGGGAAGCCCACCTGTTCGGTCAGCACCTTGTAGGCGCGTTCGCAGATCTCGATCTTGCGCGCGAAGGTGTCGGCCTGTCCCTGTTCGTCGAAAGCCATCACGATCACGGCGGCGCCGTAGCGGCGGCACAGGCGCGCCTGGCGGATGAATTCCTCGAGGCCTTCCTTCATCGAGATCGAGTTGACGATGGCCTTGCCCTGCACGCATTTCAGGCCCGCCTCGATCACCGACCACTTGGACGAGTCGATCATCACCGGCACGCGCGAGATGTCGGGCTCCGACGCGATCAGGTTCAAAAAGCGCGTCATGGCCGCCTGCGAATCGAGCATCGCCTCGTCCATGTTGATGTCGATGACCTGGGCGCCATTTTCGACCTGCTGGCGCGCGACCGACAGCGCCTCGTCGAACTGCTCGTTCAGGATCATGCGGGCAAATGCCTTCGAGCCGGTGACGTTGGTGCGCTCGCCGACGTTGACGAACAGCGACGATTCGTCGATGGTGAAGGGCTCGAGGCCCGACAGGCGCATCGCGACCGGCACTTCGGGCACCTGGCGCGGGGCCTGGGTTTCCAGGATTTTCGCGATCGCCGCGATGTGTTCCGGCGTGGTGCCGCAGCAGCCGCCGGCGACGTTGATGAAGCCGGCGTCGGCGAATTCGCGCAGCAGGGCCGAGGTGTCGGCCGGCAGCTCGTCGAAGCCGGTGTCGCTCATCGGGTTGGGCAGGCCGGCGTTCGGGTAGATGCAGACAAACGTATCGGCGATGTTCGACAGCTCCTGCGCATAGGGACGCATCAGCGCCGCGCCGAGCGCGCAATTGAGGCCAATGGTCAGCGGCTTCGCATGGCGCACCGAGTTCCAGAAGGCCGGCACGGTCTGGCCCGACAGGATACGGCCCGAGGCGTCGGTGACGGTGCCCGAGATCATCAGGGGCAGGCGCGGGGTCTCGGGATGCTCGTCGAAATACTGGTCGATCGCGAACAGCGCCGCCTTGCAATTGAGGGTGTCGAAGATGGTCTCGACCAGCAGCAGGTCGGCGCCGCCATCGACCAGGCCGCGCACCTGTTCATGGTAGGAGGCGACCAGCTGGTCGAAGGTGATGTTGCGCGCGGCCGGGTCGTTGACGTCGGGCGAGATCGAGGCGGTCTTCGGGGTCGGGCCCAGGGCGCCGGCGACGAAGCGCGGTTTATCCGGCGTGGAGTATTTGTCGCAGGCGGCGCGCGCCAGCCTGGCCGCTTCGACGTTCATCTCGTAGGCCAGGTGGGCCATGTGGTAATCCTCCTGCGCCACGCCGGTGGCGCCGAAGGTATTGGTCTCGACCAGGTCGGCGCCGGCCGCGAGATAGCGTTCGTGGATCTCCTGGATCACGTGCGGCTGGGTGAGCGTCAGCAGCTCGTTGTTCCCCTTGACGAACAGCTCGCGCTGGCCCTTCCCTTCGGGCGCGGCAAAGTTCGCGAACCGTTCGCCGCGATAGGCCGCTTCATCGAGCTTGTACTGCTGGATGATGGTGCCCATCGCGCCATCCAGGATCATGATGCGGCGCGCGAGGATGGCGCGCAGCTGGGTTTCGATCGGGGAGATGGCGTTGGCACGGGCGTTCATGATGGTTTTTTCCGGGATGCGGCTTGACAGGCCGATTGACATTGGGCGGTCTACGATTATACGTCATGCCGCATGATTGGCCCGGCCTCGGTCCTCTGTATGTATCGTTATGTATTCAAGGGCGCATGCGTTACATAGCGTTACATTTGGTGGGGTAGCTGCAATCTTTACGATACATGGCGAGACGACAATCAAGGTCCGCCTCCACGAGTGGCGAACGTCAAGATGGGATAACCGCATGAACAAAGAATACCAACCGGATTGGGATCAGCCTATGGACCGCAACCCGGAGCCAGCAATGTCGTCGAAGCCCCAAGTCGCCAGTAACAATGGTGTGAAACAAATCGTCACGATCCGCCTGGATGTGGACATGCTCGAATGGTTCAAGGCCGCAGGTCCCGGCTACCAGACCCGCATCAACCAGGTATTGCGCGAACATATGGACGCCCAGCGTAACCCGCAGGCGTAAGGGTCGTCGCGGCGCGCTTTGCCGCCGACGCGGCAAAGGCGCAAGCTTTCGGCAGCGCCGCATAGCCGCGTAAAAAAGTCGTCTCCGCTGTCACGGGGACGACTTTTTTTATGGAATCGATTTCAAATCGCGGGTTCAGCAGCGCGGGTTCAAATCGCGAGTTCGACACCGCGAGTTCACCATCGCGTATCCTGGGGCCTCGCCGGCAGTTCAGGCGAACCGCAATCCCGCCAGTGGAAAGCCCTTGAGGAATTCCGCGGCCGCCAGGCGCTTGCCGCCCGGTTTCTGCAGGGCGTGCAGGCGCAGCGCGCCTTGGCCGCAAGCGACCACGATCCCGCCCGCATCGGCCTGCAGGACCTGTCCCGGCGCGCCGCTGCCGTCGACCGCCTCGGCCTGCCAGAACTTGACCGCCACCCCATCCACCACCCCGTTCGCGCCGGGGAAGGGATTGAAGGCCCGCACCTTGCGCGCCAGATCCCCGGCCGGCAGGGAAAAATCGAGCTTCGCTTCTTCCTTGCCGATCTTGGCGGCATAGGTCACGCCTTCTTCGGGCTGCGGCACGGCCCGCAATGCGCCGGCTTCCATCTTGCGCAGTGCGTCGACGATCATGCGGCCGCCCAGCGCCGCCAGCTTGTCGTGCAGGCTGCCGGTGGTATCGGAAGCCTCGATCGGCAGGCGCTCCATGGTCAGCATCGGCCCCGTATCCAGGCCTTCTTCCATTTCCATGATGGTCACGCCGGTCTCGCGGTCGCCCGATTCGATCGCGCGGTGGATCGGCGCGGCGCCGCGCCAGCGCGGCAGCAGCGAACCGTGGATATTGATGCAGGGCCGGATGTCGAGCGTACTGCGCGGCAGGATCAGGCCATAGGCCGCGACCACCATCACGTCGTAGTCGAGCGACTGCAATTGCTCGTGCGCGGCGCGCGCCTGGGCGGCGCGTTCCGGGTCCCTGGCATCGGTGCGCAGCGACAGCGGCTGCGCCACCGGCATGCCGTGGGCCAGCGCATACTGCTTGACCGCGGACGCCTGCAGCTGCATGCCGCGCCCGGCGGGGCGGTCGGGCTGGGTGAGGACCAGGGGAATCCCAAAGCCGGCCTCGTGCAGGGCACGCAGGGCGACGGCGGCAAATTCGGGGGTGCCGGCGAAGACGACTTTCATGTCGGCGCCGCGATCAACGGCGGCCGGCGCGCTGGGCGGCCTCGCGCGCCATGCCGCGCTCTTCCTTCTGCAGCTTGGCCTTGATGCGGTTGCGCTTGAGCGGCGACAGGTATTCGACGAACACCTTGCCCATCAAATGGTCCATCTCGTGCTGGATGCAGACGGCCAGCAGGCCGTCGGCCTCAATCTCGAACGGCTTGCCGTCGACGTCGAAGGCGCGCACCTTGACCCTGGCCGGGCGCTCGACGCCATCGTAGATGCCGGGCACCGACAGGCAGCCTTCGTCGTAGACCTGTTTTTCTTCGCTGGCCCAGGTGACCTCGGGGTTGATGAAGACCATGAGCTGCTCTTGCGCTTCGGTCACGTCGATGGTGACCACACGCTCGTGCACGTCCACCTGGGTGGCGGCCAGGCCGACGCCGGGCGCGTCGTACATGGTTTCCGCCATGTCGGCCACCAGCTTGCGCAGGCGCTCGGTCCCGAATTCGGTGACCGGCTTGGCCACCTTGTGCAGGCGCGGGTCGGGATAGCGGAGGATGTCGAGTAGGGCCATATCGGATCGGATGTCGGTGGAGTTGTCTAAGATGAATGGGTACTTGGTAAGACGCAAACGTGGGACGCAAACTCGCCACACGCCCTGGCGCGCAGACCTCGGTTTGTCTTGCTAGTTCAGGGATTTGTGTGCAGAATTTGATTCTATACAGCAACCCTTCCGTGAGCGGGGAGCGGTACGTCGTGCTGTCTCTGGCTGCGGCTGGAGGAAATGACCGCACGCCCTGCCATGTTCAGTTTCAGATCGGCGTCGAATAATGTTTCAACACTGGTCTCAACGCCGTACTAAACGGACGTCTTCAATGAAAAATTTTAGCACAGTCGTGGCCCGTGCTGCTGCGGCGGCGTTGCTCGCATGCGCCGCAGGCGCCTCGGCCCAGGGCGCGAGCCCTGCCGGCGCCGCCGGCGGCACCTGCAGCTTCCGCCAGGACGCGCCCGACAAGCACGTCGTGGTCAAGGGCGACACCCTGTGGGATATTTCTGGCGCCTTCTTGCGCAATCCCTGGTGCTGGCCCCAGGTCTGGGGGATGAACCGCGACGAGATCCGCAACCCGCACTGGATCTATCCGGGCCAGACCATCTGGTTCGACCGCGAGCGCGGCCGCCTGAGCCTGCAGCGTCCCGGCAGCGGCCTGGACGGCGGCGACGGCCGCGGCGCACCACCGCTGACCCGTCTGTCGCCGCAGGTGCGCAGCGAAGGGTTGGCGCGCGACGCGGTGCCGGCCATCCCGGCCGGCGCCATCGAACCCTACCTGACCCAGCCGCTGGTCGTCGAGGCCGACGAGCTGGCCGGCGCGCCGCGCATTGCCGCCTCGCAAGAAGGCCGCGTCTACCTGGGCGAGGGCGACCGCGTCTACGTGCGCGGCGAATTGAACGGCGGCAGCGTGTTCCAGGTATTCCGTCCCGGCACCCCGCTGAAGGATCCGCAGACCGGCCAGGTGAGGGCGCACGAAGCCGCCTACCTGGGCACCGTCAAGCTGCTGGTTCGGGCGGCGCCCGGCGTGGACGTGCACACCTTCCAGGTCACCGATACCCTCCAAGAAATGGGTGTGGGCGACCTGCTGGTGCCGCAACCGCCGACGCCCGTGCGCAATTACGTGCCGCATGCGCCGCTGAAGGCGATCGATGGCCGCATCATGTCGATCTATGCCGGCGTGACGTATGCAGGACAGAGCCAGGTCGTCACTGTCAACCGCGGCACGGTTGACGGACTCGATGTCGGCGCCGTGCTGCAGCTCTATCATCTCGGGAAGACTGTGGCCGATCCGGCGAGCCGGGGCTTCCTGGGCCTGGGCCGGCAGCAGTTGAAACTGCCCGACGAGCAATACGGCAGCCTGTTCATCTTCCGCGTGTTCAAGAACGTCTCGTACGGCTTGGTCATGCAGGTGACGGCCCCGGTGCAGGTCGGCGACGTGGCCACATCACCGGAGTAGATGACGCCGTGCAGGACACGGAACCCCACTCGCTTGCAGCCGACCGTGCCACCTTGATTGCCGACTGGCTGCGCCTGGAGCAGGCCGACGGGGTGGGATGCCGCAGCGCGCACGCGCTGCTGTCCGCCTTCGGCTCGCCCGGCGCCATCTTCGCTGCCGGGCCGGCGGCATTGTCTTTCCATGTCTCATCCAGCCAGGCGCGGGCCTTGTGCGCGCCGGCCGCCCCCGCGTTGACGGCCCTGGTCGAGTCCACCCTGGCCTGGCTGGCCCGGCCCGGCCACCACCTGCTGACCTTCCGCGATCCGCGCTACCCGGCCGCCTTGGCCGAGATCCCCGATCCACCGCTGCTGTTATATGTCGCCGGCCGCATCGAGATGCTGGCGCGTCCGCTGGTGGCCGTGGTCGGCAGCCGCAACGCCAGCGTGCAGGGCAGGCGCGACGCCGAATCCTTTTCCGCGGCCCTGTCCGGCGCCGGCCTGTGCGTGGTCTCGGGGCTGGCGCTGGGCATCGACACGGCCGCTCACGAAGGCGCGCTGCGCGGACCCGGCTCCACCGTTGCCGTCGTCGGCACCGGCCTCGACCGCGTATATCCGGCGCGCAACCGCGCGCTGGCCCACCGCATCGCCGAACACGGCTGCATCGTCAGCGAATACGCGCTCGGCACGCCGCCGCTGGCGGCCAATTTCCCGCGCCGCAACCGGGTCATCAGCGGCCTGGCGGCCGGGGTGCTGGTGATCGAGGCGGCGGCCCAGTCCGGTTCACTGATCACGGCCCAGATGGCGGCCGAGCAGGGCAGGGAAGTATTCGCCTTGCCCGGGTCGATCCATTCGGCGCTGGCCAAGGGCTGCCATCGCCTGATCCGCGACGGCGCGCAACTGGTCGAGACGGCGGACGAGGTGCTGGCGGCGATGCACGTGTCGCCGCTGGCGGCAATCGGGCCAGCAAACGGGGCGGGGCGCGGCGCGGCGGCCGCGCTGGATGCCGAACTGCTCGGCGCCCTGGGCCACGAACCGGTGGCGCTCGACGACTTGCTCGAACGCCTGGGAACGGAAGCGGGCGAGCTCGGCGAGCGGCTGCTGGACCTCGAACTGGCAGGCCTGGTGGCCCAATTGCCGGGCGGCAGGGTGCAGCGCATCTGGCCTTGACGCTCCGCCAAATGGGCGAATGAAATGGGTGAATTCAGTGCACATTTAATAGATTGCATGTGCTTCGTTTCGCATTGTTTGCGAATTGTATGTTCTTGTTTTTAATCGTTTTTGGTAAGCTGGCTGATCGAACAAGGCTTCGATACAACGTTTTTTCCGCAAGGCAGTGAGTCAGGCGCGCTCTACTTGTGCCGCACGAAGTTTAGCTGCTACAGTAGCGGCACTATGTTCGACATCCTGGTCTATCTTTACGAGACGTACTACCGTCCCGACGCCTGCCCCGAGCCGGCAGCCCTGGCTCGCAAGCTGTCCGCCGTCGGCTTCGACGACATCGAAATCTCGGAAGCGCTCGACTGGCTGACGGGGCTCACCGATGCGCCGCTGCCCGACACGATCGATGCCTCCACCGGTACCCGTTACTACGTGGACGAAGAATATATCGAACTCGGCAGCGCGGCGATCGGCTTCATCGCCTTCCTCGAAAGCGCCAAGGTGCTCGGTCCGATCCAGCGCGAGATCGTCATCGAGCGCGCACTGGCCTGCGACGAATCGCCCATCGCCTTGAGCAAGCTCAAGATCATCGTGTTGATGGTGCTCTGGAGCCAGGGCAAGGAACCGGATGCGCTGATGTTCGACGACCTGTTCAGCGACGACGACGAGCAGGAGCCGCGTCTGCTGCACTGAGCCGGGCTGCGGGCACGCCATACGTGCCGCGACACCACACGATCGAACGGGGCCGGCGCCCCGTTTTGCATTTTTGGCGCTCCATTTCTGGGCAGCGAACAGGCTGCATGCGCGGCGCATCGCACCGTCCTGTCGCACAAGGTGTACTTGCAGGGAGCGCGATAACCCGCTTATCATTGGCCGCTTCATTCCGACAGTTACCAATCAGACACTATGGCCGGAATTTCACCGGCCGGGCTGCGAGCATGTATGATGCGCAAGCCCACACTATATAGATAGCACGACGAGAAACACTATGACCAAATCCCTCATCATCGCCGAGAAACCGTCGGTCGCGAACGATATCGCGAAGACGCTGGGCGGCTTCACCAAGCACGATGAGTACTTCGAATCGGACGAATACGTCCTCTCGTCCGCCGTCGGCCACCTGCTCGAGATCGCGGTGCCCGAAGAACACGATGTCAAGCGCGGCAAGTGGAGCTTCACCCACCTGCCGATGATCCCGCCTTACTTCGCGCTGAACCCGATCGCCAAGACCGAGTCGCGCCTGAAGGTGCTGAACAAGTTGATCAAGCGCAAGGACGTCACCACCCTGATCAACGCATGCGACGCGGGCCGCGAGGGAGAACTCATCTTCCGCCTGATCGCCCAGAACGCCAAGGCCAAGCAGCCGGTCAAGCGCCTGTGGCTGCAGTCGATGACGGCCAATGCGATCCGCGAAGGGTTCCGCAACCTGCGCAGCGACGAAGAGATGCTGCCGCTGGCCGATGCCGCGCGCTGCCGCTCCGAAGCCGACTGGTTGATCGGCATCAATGGCACCCGCGCGATGACCGCCTTCAACTCGAAGGAAGGCGGCTTCTACCTGACGACGGTGGGCCGGGTACAGACGCCGACCCTGTCGATCGTGGTCGAGCGTGAAGAAAAGATCAAGAAATTCGTGCCGCGCGACTACTGGGAAGTGCGCGCCGAGTTCGTGTGCGCCGCCGGCGTCTACGAAGGGCGCTGGCTGGATCAAAAGTTCAAGAAGGACGAGAACGATCCCGAGAAGCGCGCCGAGCGCCTGTGGAGCAAGGCGGCCGCCGACTCGATCGCCGCCGCCTGCCGCGGCAAGCAGGGCAATGTTACTGAGGAAAGCAAGCCGACCACCTCGATGGCGCCGGCCCTGTTCGACCTGACGTCGCTGCAGCGCGAGGCCAACGGCCGCTTCGGCTTCTCGGCCAAGAACACGCTGGGCCTGGCCCAGGCGCTGTACGAAAAGCACAAGGTGCTGACCTACCCGCGTACCGATTCGCGCCACCTGCCCGAGGATTACATCGGCACCGTGAAGTCGACCCTCGAAGCGCTGGCCGAGACCAATAACTATCACCAGTTCGCCAAGCAGATCTCCAAGGGCGGCTGGGTCAAGCCGAACAAGCGCATCTTCGACAACACCAAGATCTCGGACCACTTCGCCATCATCCCGACCGGCGTCGTGCCGAAGAACCTCTCCGAACCGGAACAGAAGCTGTACGACCTGGTCACGCGCCGTTTCCTGGCCGTGTTCTTCCCGGCCGCCGAATTCCTGGTCACGACCCGCTATACCGAAGTCTCGGGCCACCAGTTCAAGACCGAGGGCAAGGTCATGACCAACCCCGGCTGGATGGCCGTGTACGGCAAAGACCTGGGCGACGACAAGGACGGCGCCAACCTGGTGCCGGTGGCCAAGGGCGAGAAGGTGCTCACCGACAAGATCACGGCCAATGGCCTGGTCACCAAGCCGCCTGCACGCTATAACGAAGCGACCCTGCTGTCGGCGATGGAAGGCGCGGGCAAGCTGGTCGATTCCGACGAGCTGCGCGATGCGATGGCCGGCAAGGGCCTGGGCACGCCGGCCACGCGCGCGGCGATCATCGAAGGTCTGCTGACCGAGAAATACCTGCTGCGGGAAGGCCGTGACCTGATGCCGACCGCCAAGGCGTTCCAGCTGATGACCTTGCTGCGCGGCCTGGGCGTGAACGAACTGACGGCGCCCGAGCTGACCGGCGAGTGGGAATACAAGCTGTCGGAGATGGAAAAAGGCAAGATCTCGCGTGAAGAATTCATGCGCGAGATCCAGCAGATGACCCAGATCATCGTCAAGCGCGCCAAGGAATACGACAACGACACGATCCCGGGCGAGTACGCGACCCTCAAGACGCCTTGCCCGAATTGCGGCGGCGTGGTCAAGGAAAACTACCGCCGCTTCGCCTGCACCAAGTGCGACTTCTCGATGAGCAAGACGCCGGGCAGCCGCCAGTTCGAGATCGAGGAAGTCGAGGAACTGCTGCAGAACCGCACCATCGGACCGCTGCAGGGCTTCCGCTCGAAGATGGGCCGTCCGTTCGCCGCCATCCTGCGCATCGTGCGCGACGAAGAGATCAAGAACTTCAAGCTCGAGTTCGACTTCGGCCAGGACGAAGAGGGCGAAGAGGGCGAAGGCGTGGACTTCAGCGGCCAGACCCCGGTCGGCCCTTGCCCGAAGTGCAACGGCGGCGTGTACGAGATGCCGCTGGCCTATGTGTGCGAGCACAGCGTGGCCAAGCCGAAGACCTGCGACTTCCGCAGCGGACGCATCATCCTGCAGCAGGAAATCGCACCGGAGCAAATGGCCAAGTTGCTCAATGACGGCAAGACCGATTTGCTGCCGGGCTTCGTGTCGCAGCGTACCCGGCGCGCCTTCAAGGCCTTCCTGGTGCGCGGCAAGGACAACAAGATCAGCTTCGAGTTCGAGGAGCGCAAGGCCAAGCCGGGCGCAAAGGCCAAGGCCGCCGACGGCGAAGCCGCTGCCGGCGCCGATGGCGCCGACGGTGCGGCAGCGCCGGTGAAGGCGGCCGCGCGCAAGGCGCCGGCCAAGGCGGCCGCCAAGCCGGCGGCGAAGAAAGCCCCGGCGAAGAAGGCGCCTGCCAAGAAGGCGACCGCGGCGGCGGCCAAGAAGTAAGCGGATGACGGCGGGGCTCGCCCCGCTGGAGCCGGACGTAAAAAAACCGCGGCGCGCCGCGGTTTTTTCCATTCCAGCATCAATGCTGCACGATGCTCATTCCTGCCATTCCTTCAGCGCCTGGATCGCCGCCTCGCCGTTGCGAATCGCCTTCACGCGCCGCACCACTTCATTGCGCCACGCTTCGTCGGCGTCCTGCTCCGGTCCATCGATATCCTGTAGCAGCAGTTGCATGACTTCCTGTTTCTCGGCCGGACTCAATTGCTTCAGTCGTTCGGCGATTTCCGCGACGGCATTGGACATGATGTTCTCTCCTATAATTTTGACCTGATCATAGCGTGAGAACTATTGATTGTCGACTGGCAGCATATTGTCATTCGGTTTGCGATCGATCAGTTTGTTGTCAGGATCGATACCGGCGCGGCCTGGCAAGGCATCGACCACCAGGGTCAGTTGCTGGCCGGCCTGGGTCACCAGCCGCCGTTCGCGCGCCAGGGGATTGCCATTGCGGTCATCCACGCCGAACTCGATGTAGTCGTTCAGCGGCAGCGGCTGTTCTTCGCCCTGTTCGGTCATCCTGAGCTTGCCTGCGCGGGCATCGATCGTGACCTCGAACCTGCCGTCCGGCCGTCGCCGCGCGACGGCGCCGGCGGCGCGGTTCTCGTAGAACACGACCGATTCGAACAGGTCGTCGACCAGGTAGGCCTTGTCCTTCGGCGCCACCGCGCGCAAGGCCTCGACCAGGCTGGAGGCGGTCGGGTAGGGCGCGCCCTGGTAGGCATATTGCTGCAGCAGGCCGCGCAGCACGCCATTGACCGCGTCCTCGCCCAGCATGTCCTGCAGCAGGTACATCGCCAGGGCGCCCTTGTGGTAGTGGATGTAGCGCTGGCTGTCGTTGTGCGCCAGCGGCGGTTCGCGGTCCTGTTCCTGGGCCCGGCCCAGCAGGTAGGCGTCCAGCTCGTAGCGCAGGAAGCGCCGCATCTTGTCCGGACCGAAGACGCGTTTCATCACCATCAGCGCCGTGTATTGCGACAGGCTCTCGGACAGCAGCGTGGCGCCGCGGGTGCCGGCGCCCACCAGCTGGTGGCCCCACCACTGGTGCGCGGTCTCGTGGGCGCTGATGTAGAACGGGTAGTCGATGTCCTTGGGCGAGCCGGGATCGACGCGCGCGATGAAGCCGGCGCTTTCCGAGAACGGGATCAGGCCCGCGAAGGCCTGCGCATGGCGGCTGTAGCGCGGGAACTCGGCGATGCGCAGCTCGCGCAGCGGATAGCGCCCGAAGTTGCGCGCGCCATAGTCCAGGCCGGCCTGGGCCCCGCGGATCATGCGTTCGACATTGAATTCGTGGCCGGGCTGGTAATAGACGTCGATCGCCACATCCTGCCAGCGGTCGTGGCGCACCTCGTAGCGCGCCGACTGGAAGGCGTAGACGTTCAGCATCGGGCGGTCCATCTTGTAGCGGAAGTGGCGCCGGCCGCCGTCGCTCCATTCGCGCACCAGGGTGCCGGGCGCGATCGCGACCTGGTCGAGGCTGGTGCTGACGGTGGCCTCGAAGCCGATCCAGTCGGCGTCGACGCCCAGCGCGTGGTTGGCGCGGCCGGCCTGGTCGTCGCGCGCCGGCAGCGGCGCGCGCGGCGCCAGGTCGTGGCGGCGGCGGTCGCGCGCGTCCTGCAGCTCGTTCGAAGGCTGGTAGCCGATGCGCGGCATGGCCTCGTTGGTGAAGAAGGTGCCGTTGCCGACCACCGGCGTGTCGCTGCCCAGGCCCAGCAGGCCGCGCGGTGCGTAGCCGAGCGTGAAGTCGAGGGCCAGGCGTGCGCCGGGCGCCAGCGCCGTCGCCAGGCGGTAGTGGTAGAAGCCGAGGTCGGGCTCGCGCGCGACGATCGTTGCCGGCCGGTCGAAGCGCGTCGCGAGCGCCGCGCCGCGCTGCTGGAACAGCACGATGTCGCGGATCGGCGCCGCGCTGCGGTTCTCGAGCACGTAACGGCCCTCGACCTGCAGGGTGCGCCGGTCGGGATGGATGGCGGCGTCGAGCTTCACGTCGACGATGCGCGGCTGCGGGAGTTTGGCGAAACGATGGAAGCGCTTCTCGTACTCGGCGCGCAGCGCTTCGTCCTGGTATGGGGTCAGGTAGCCGCCCTGGGCCAGCTCCCAGGCCAGGAAGCCGCCGGTGCCCGCGAACACGGCCAGTCCCAGGCCGAAGCACGTCAACACCGCCGGCGTCAGGTTGCGGCGCGCCAGGCGCAGGCGCTCGCGCCAGGCGTCGTCGACGCCGCGCGGCCACAGCGCGCGCGCCAGCGCCAGCAGCATCAGCGCCGCGCCGCTCCAGTACAGCAGATAGAAGCGGTCGCGCAGCAGGTGGTGGCCGAAGCCGTTGAGCGCCGAATACGTCAGGTCGGGCCAGATCCCGTACAGCAGCAGCGGATGGTTCTGGCCGTTGCCGGTCAGGAGGATCGCCGCCACGACCCAGGCGATCATCAGGAAGTTGGCCAGGTATTTATGGTTCACGATCACCTGCACCGCGATCGCCAGCACCGCGATCAGCGCATAGTTCGGCAGCAGGATGGTGAACAGCGCATGCAGGTAGAGTCCCGGCTCTAGCTGGAAGTAGCCCTTGAACAGCTGGATCAGCATGCCGGTGACCATGGCCAGCAGCACCAGCAGCGCCTGCAGGCCCACCAGGGCCAGCGTCTTGCCGGCCAGCGGCAGCCAGCTCGGCACCGGCAGCGCATCGATCATCTGGGCCACGCGCGCCTCGCGCTCGCGCCACACCAGCTCGCCGGCATAGAAGATCGTGGTGGCGAGCATGAACAGGCCGAAGACTTCGCGGATCAGCTCCAGCACCATATAGGTCACCGGATAGGTGGCGGTGCCGTAGATCGCGTCGAGGTCGATCGCGCTGGCGGCCAGGGCCAGCACGGCGGCGATGGCCAGCGCCACGAAATACACGTTGCGGGTCATCTCGCGCAGCTCGCTCCTGGCCGACTTGAGCAGCAGCAGCGCCAGGCTGCGCGCCGCGAAGTCGGGCGCCGCGGTGGTGTCGCGCGCCGCCTGCGACAGTTCGACCGGCGTCTCGGCCGCTCCCTGTCCCCGGCCCCGCCCGCGCGCGCGCGCCTGCACGTCGGCCTCGCCGATGAAGTGGAAGCGCCAGTAGCCGAGCAGCAGCACCAGCAGCGCGAAGCCGCACCACAGCAGGCGGTTGACCAGGTAGACGTCCTGCAGGTCGATGGCGTTCAGGTTGCGCTCGGCCAGCGGCCAGTATTCGGTCAGCTGCATCAGGGCGGTGGTGCCGAACGGGTCGATCAGCGAGGCCAGGGTCTTGAAATCGAGGTCGCGCGCCAGCGACGGCGCGACGGTATAGCCGATGGTCATGACCACGCTGGCCACGTAGACCGGCAGCATGCGCCGCGTCAGCGCGGCCAGCACGAAGAAGATCGCCCCGAAGATGAACAGGTTGGGCAGCAGCGTGAACAGGTAGGGCTTGATCCAGGCCGACAGGGGCGCGCCGCCGAGCCGGTCGGGTGCGATGCCGGGGATGAAGGTGCCCAGCCACAGGCCCAGCACGATGCTGGAAAAGATCACCGCCAGGGTCGCGAAGGCGCCCAGGAAGCGCCCGAACACGTAGTCGGCCTTGCCCAGCGGGGCGCTGAAGAAGAAGTGGTGCATGCCGTGCTCGAAGTCCTGCTGCACCGAGCGTCCCATCACCGCCGCCGCGACCACCACGCCCAGGCTCCCGAGCAGCGCCACGCCGATCGCGATCTGGCGCGGCGCGTCGATCAGGACCCGGCTGCCGAAGCTGACCGTCAGGTCGCGGAACACGCCGCCGGCGGCCGCCATCCAGGTCATCCCGAGTGCCAGGAACAGGGCGAAATAGACCCAGGTCGAGAGCCGCCGCAGGCGCTGGCTCGCCTCGAAACGGGCGATGACGAACAGGCCGCGCACGGTCAGCAGTCCCCCGCGGCCGGATTGTGGCGGCCGGCGATGGTGGCGAAATAGACGTCTTCCAGGCTGGCGCGGGCCGGCTCGAAGCCGTCGCCCGGATCGTCCTCGGCGTACACGTGGATCAGGGTGCGGCCGCTGAGCAGGCGCGTCGAGATCACGCTGTAGCGCGCCTGGAACGCCGGCAGGTCGGCCTTGGTGACGAATCGGGCCCAGATGAAGTCCTCGATCCCGTAGATCAGCTCCTGCGGCTCGCCGCACAGCAGCACCTGGCCCTTGTTGATGATCGCCATATTGGCGCACAGGTCGGCCACGTCCGACACGATATGGGTCGACAGCAGCACGGTGCGCTCTTCGCCGATGTCGGACAGCAGGTTATGAAAGCGCACCCGCTCCTGCGGATCGAGGCCGGCGGTGGGTTCGTCGACGATGATCAGGCGCGGGTCGCCCAGCAGGGCCTGGGCGATGCCGAAGCGCTGGCGCATGCCGCCCGAGAAGGTGCCCAGGCGCTGGTCGCGCACTTCCCACAGATTCGTCTGCTGCAACAGGCCGTCGACGACCTCGCGCCGGCGCGCCTTGTGCGACAGCCCTTTCAGCTGGGCGAAGTGGTCCAGCAGCTCCAGCGCGCTGACCTTCGGGTAGACGCCGAAATCCTGCGGCAGGTAGCCCAGCATGCGGCGCACCGCATCCTTTTCGTCGAGGACGTCGATATCGTCCAGGAATACCGAGCCCGAATCGCATTCCTGCAGGGTGGCCAGGATCCGCATCAGGGTCGATTTGCCCGCGCCATTGGGGCCGAGCAGCCCGAACATCCCGGCCGGGATATTGAGCGTGACACGGTCCAGCGCGACCACGCCGTTGGCATAGGTCTTGGACAAATTTCGGATTTTCAATTGCATGGCGACTCCTGGCTGCGGCCCCTGCACGTCTTTACGAGGTGCACGACACTTTTTCACACTGGCATTGTATTCAATCGGCACCGCCGGGGCGGTTGCGGTGCGACACACGGTCCAAACAGGGACCCAGACTGTATTATCCGGTGACAGGATGCATGATGGTTTTCTTTTGATAAATTTCTTGCAATGGCGTGGGGCCCGTGCGGCCCAAGCCGGGGCAAAGCATGGATAATGGACGCATGGACGCCGCCACCCAAGAAAAGCTCTTGATCCTGATGCGCGAAGGGCGCAGCCGGGCCGAATCGACCGACTGGTTCCGGGTCGCGCTGGGACTGGTCTACCTGGCCGGCCTGATGACCAAGGACGCGATCGACTTCAAGACGGTCGACCGCGAGTTCAACCGCTTCATCTACCACGCGCTGGGCAAGGGGCACACGATCACCAGCGTGCTGCAGTTCATGAGCGGCGCGAAGGTGATGCCGACGGTGGAATCGGAACGCTTCCTGGACGCGTTCCGGCGCCACTGCCCGGGCGTGCCGCTGGTCTCGGTGCCTTTTCTGCTCGAACTGAACCTGGGCGTGGCCAAGAATATCTCGGGGCTGGAGCCCGAAGGCCCGCTCGCGGCCTGGATCGCGCGCAAAAAAAGGGAGCAGGGCGAGGAGCGGGAGCTTCCAACGGCAGAGGCGGGCTCTGGGCCGCATGCCGAAGGCCTATAATGGACGCTTCAGCGACCACGAGATCGAGCACACCATGATTGCGAACCGTTTCATCAGCCCCCTGGACCACCTGATCGTCGGCGTCGACAAGGCCTTGCGCGTCGTTGGCGGCGTGGCGGCGATGTCGCGCCCGAATCCGGGCGCGCATGCCATCGACGGCGAATTGAGCGACGCCGAGCGCCGCCACAGCGCGGGCCTGATGCGGGTGAACCACGTGGGCGAGGTATGCGCGCAGGCGCTCTACGATTCGCAGGCCAATTTCGCCCATACGCAAGAGGTGCGCACCCAGTTCGAGCATGCCGCGCGCGAGGAAGAAGACCACCTGGCCTGGTGCGCGCAGCGCCTGGGCGAGCTCGGTTCGCAGCCGAGCGTGCTCAATCCCTTGTGGTATGCCGGCGCCTATGTGATGGGCAGCGTGGCGGCCCGCATCGGCGACCCGGTCAGCCTGGGCTTCGTGGTCGAGACCGAGCGCCAGGTCGAGGCGCACCTGAACAGCCACCTGGCGCTGCTGCCGGCGCAAGACGCCAAGTCGCGCGCCATCGTCGACCAGATGCGCATCGACGAGATCGCGCATGCCGATGCGGCGCAGGCCGCGGGTGCGGCATCGCTGCCATTGCCGGTCAAGCTGGCGATGCGGGCGATGGCCAAGGTGATGACGACCACCGCCTACCGCATCTGACGCAATGAGGTTGGCGGTGGGCGCCGCCGACCCGGGATTTATACTTCGACGATCTCGAACGAGTGCGTGATCTCGGCCGTCTTGGCCAGCATGATCGACGCCGAGCAGTATTTTTCGTGCGACAGCCTGACCGCGCGTTCCACCGCGGCCGGCTTCAGGTTGCGGCCGCTGACCGTGAAGTGGAAGTTGATCTTGGTGAACACCTTGGGATCGAGCTCGGCGCGTTCGGACTTCAGGGTCACGTCGCAGCCGCGCACGTCCTCGCGGCTGCGCTGGAGGATCAGGACCACGTCGTAGGCGGTGCAGCCGCCGGTGCCGGCCAGCATCATCTCCATCGGGCGCGGCGCCAGGTTATGGCCGCCGCCGTCCGGCGCGCCATCCATGGCCACCATGTGGCCGCTGCCGGTCTCGGCGCGGAAACTCATGCCCGATGGGCCGTTCCAGCTGACTTTCACTTCCATGCGATTCTCCGTGTTGCTGATGCGTCGATAAGGTTGTCGATTGTACGGCAGCCGCCGCCTTCGCGTGCAAGGCGGCGGCTGCCCGGTCCTAGACGCCCAGCACGTACTTCTCGCTCTTCATGCGCCAGCTGGCGAAGGCCACGATCAGCAGCGCCGGGATGAGGGAGCACAGGAAGGTCAGCACGAAGGGAGCCGCGCCGATGTCGCCGCTCTTGGCCAGTTCCTTGACCAGGGTCTGGTTCGACAGCATCGGCACCAGGTACATCCACTGCGCCGTCTTGAGTTCCATGAACGAGACCACGAAACCCGGGATCAGGGGCGCGATCATGACCAGGCTGATCGTGGTCTGGGCCTCCTTGAAGGTCTTGGCGTTCATCGCCAGCGCCACGTACAGCGCGGCCGAGAGCAGCGACAGCGGCACGCTGGCCAGGCACACCAGCAGCAGCCCGCCCCAGCCCAGGTTCCAGGACATGCCGATTTCTTCCAGCGGCAGCCACTTGAGCACCGCATGGCCCAGCATCAGCACCACGGTGACGCCGACCACGGCCAGCACGCTGGACGCGAGCCATTTGCCGCCCACCAGCTCCCAGCTGTGCGCCGGCTGGGCCATCAGCACCTCGAGCGAGCGCCGCTCGCGTTCGCCGGCGGTGCTGTCGACCGCCGACGACATGTTGAGGATGAAGGCCGGGAAGAACAAAAAGCCGATCAGGCCGCCGATGAACATGGCCGAACGCGAGGCATTGGTGCCGGTGTCGTAGCGCTGCAGCTGGATCGGCGCCAGGGTGGCCGGCGACACGCCGTGGGCCAGCAGGCGCGCGCTGGCGATGTTGTTGCTGTACGCCTGCAGGATCTCGTCGAGCTCGCGCCTTTGCTGCCCGCTCTCGGCCGACGAATCGAACCACAGCTCGATGCGCGCCGGCCGCATCGCCTGGTAGGTGTCGGTGAAGTCGTCCGACAGGCGCAGCACCGCCGCGATCTTCTTGCCGTGCAGGAGTTCGGCGATGGCCTCGTCGCCCATCGGCCCGGACTCGTTGACCGTCACGTTGCGCTCGCGCAGCTGGGCGACCAGGGTCGGGGCCTTGGCCGCGCCGATCACGGTCAGGTGGATGCCTTCGCGCTCGGTGCGGGTGCTCTTGTCGATCACCTGCTGCAAGGTCAGGCCGATCAGGAAGGGATAGAACAGCACCATCAGCACCAGGAAACCGAAGGTGCGTTTTTCGCGCAGGGTCTCGCGCAGCTCTTTCAGGAATACGACACGGATCTTGGACTTCATGCGATACCTTCCTCGGTGCCGACCAGGCTCACGAAAGCGTCCTCGAGGTCGGCGATGCCGGTGCGCTGGCACAGTTGCTGGGGCGATCCCTGGGCCACGGTATGGCCCTTGGCGATGACGATCACGTCTTCGCACAGGTGGATCACTTCCTGCATCACGTGGGTGGCCATGATCACGCAGCAGCCATCCTCGCGCAGGGCGTTCAATGCGGTGCGCAGGGCGCGCGTGCTCATCACGTCCAGGCCGCGGCTCGGTTCGTCGAGCAGCAGGTGGCGCGGACGGTGCAGCAGGGTGCGCGCCAGCGCGGCCTTGATGCGCTGGCCCTGCGAGAAGCCCTTGGTCTGGCGCTCGAGGATGTCGTCCATGCCGAGCAGCTCCGACACCTCGCCGATGCGCTGGCGCAGGCCGGCGCCGTCCATGCCGTTCAATTCGCCGAAGTAGTTCAGGTATTCGCGCGTGGTGAGGCGTTCGTAGAGCCCGAACTGGTCGGTCAGGAAGCCGATGTTGCGGCGTACCGCCATCGGGTCCTTCTCGGGATCGACGCCGCCGATCGAGATGGTGCCGTGGTCGCGCTTGAGCAGGCCGACCAGGGTGCGCAGCAGGGTGGTCTTGCCGGCGCCGTTGGGACCCAGCAGCGCGGTGATCTGGCCATCGCGCGCGGTGAAGGAGACGCCGCCCAGCGCCTGGACGGCGCCGAACTGCTTGCGTACATCGTGGACTTCGATCATGGTGTTCCCGGGTTCAGGGTTGCGGCCCGGCGCTGCCGAGCTGGAAGGTGGGGGCCGGGACCTCGGCCATGCAGGCGGCGTCGAGTTTCTCTTGCGGCCGGTCGAGGAAGGCGCGCAGCAGGCGCGGCGCGCAGCCGAGCTGCGAGACGCCATGGCCGGCATTGGCCACCACCACGTGCTGGGCATGCGCCATCGATTTGGCGGCGGTCTCGGCGCGGTGCGGCGGCGTGACCGGATCGAGCGCGCCCGACAGCAGCAGGGCCGGCGCCTCGATGCGCGCCGGCGCCACATACGGCACCGGCGGCACCTTGATGTCCTGGCACAGCCTGGGGATCATCTCGGCCAGCGGCTTGGCGATCACGGCGGCATCGGCCTTCATCAGCTCGGGCGTGAAGCGTGGCACGTCTTCGGCGCACACGACGGCGAAGTGCAGCAGCATCGACATGCTGGCGTCGTTGCCGAAGTCGCCCGCCAGGTTCTGGCGCGCGACGAAAGGCTGCCAGCGTCCGCGGCTGGCGCTGTGGATCAGGAAGGGCAGGCGGCGCGCGTCGGCCGGCGCGTACAGGATATTGTGGACGGTGCCCAGGAAGCGCTGCGAGCTCATGGTGAACTCGGTCTGCTCGGCGGTGCGCGGATTCGGCAGCGACAGACGGACATTCCCTGACTCCACCTTTTGCACCAATGCGTCGAATTCGGCGCGCAGGTTCGGGAACGCCTTGTTGCAGCCGGCATCCCTGGCGCAGGCGGCGAACAGGCCGTCGAGGGCGGCCTGGCCATCGCGTCCGCCGGCCGGGATCACCTGGTCGGGCGCGGCCACGCCGTCCAGCACCAGGCTGCGCACGCTGTCCGGATAGGCGCGCGCATAGGCCTGGCCCAGGCGCGTGCCATACGAGCCGCCCCACAGGTTCACCTGCTGGTAGCCCAGCGCGCGCCGCACCTGCTCGAGGTCGTGCGCGGCGGCGGCCGTGGTGTAGGCGGCGAGCGGCTGCTTGTTGGCGGCGATGCAGGCGCGCAGCTCGGCCATGAGTTCGTCGTCGGTCATGCGCTCGTGTTCCGGCTTGCTGTCGCAATCGAGCTTGCCCGACAGGCCGGTGCCGCGCTGGTCGATGAAGACGATGTCGCGGGTGGCGCGCACGCGGTCGAAGGCGGCTTTGAGCAGGACCAGCACGTCGCTGCCGGCCTGGCCGGGGCCGCCCGCCAGCACGAACAGCGGATCGCCGCGCATGCCCTGGCGGTAGGCCGGGGCCACGGCCACATGCAGCTTGAGGGGGGCGCCCTGCGGCTTGGCATAGTCGAGGGGCACGTCGACGGTGATGCAGCGCAGCGCTTCGACCACGCCGGGCAGGTGGCAGCTGCGCTCGGTCTTGGTGGGCGCCGGGGCGCTGGCGGGCTGGGCGCTGGCGAGGCCAGCGGCCAGCAAGGGCAGGGACAGCGACAGGGACAGGATCGCGGGCAGAATCTTGGATCTCTTCACAACATCTCCTCAGGTTGTAACGATGATAAGTTCGCGCCATTTCCCGGGTCAACAGATTGTTTCAACAATGCATCAAGGCATGCGGCTTGGGTAGCTCCCTGGACACGGCCGCGTGGCATCGGCCCGCCCGATGTCGATCGGGATTGACGGCGCCGCCGATGGTGGAGTATGATTGCCGGCTTTCCGTTTGCTCAGGAAAGACAATAAGGACGAGTCCGCTGAAATTTTGTGCGGAACCACCATTTGAGCAATTTTTTCTTTTGGATTAAACATGAAAACTTTTTCCGCTAAGGGCCACGAAGTCCAGCGCGACTGGTTTGTCATCGACGCGACGGACCTGGTCCTCGGACGTGTTGCCAGCGAAGTGGCACTCCGACTGCGCGGCAAGCACAAGCCAGAGTTCACCCCGCACGTCGACACCGGCGACTTCATCGTCGTGATCAACGCCGGCAAGCTGCGCGTGACCGGCACCAAGGCCACCGCAAAAACGTACTACCGTCACTCGGGCTACCCGGGCGGTATCTACGAAACCAACTTCCTGAAAATGCAACAGCGTTTCCCAGGTCGCGCACTCGAGAAAGCGGTCAAGGGCATGCTGCCTAAGGGCCCACTCGGCTACGCCATGATCAAGAAGCTGAAAGTGTACGCGGAAGGTACCCACCCGCACGCTGCTCAGCAACCACAAGCACTGACCCTCTAAGGAACTGACATGATCGGTAACTACAACTACGGCACCGGCCGTCGCAAGAGTGCAGTCGCTCGCGTGTTCATCAAAGCTGGCACCGGCCAGATCATCGTGAACGGTAAACCGGCATCGGAATACTTCTCGCGTGAAACCGGCCTGATGGTGATCCGTCAGCCGCTGGAACTGACCGGCAACGTCGAGCGTTTCGACATCAAGGTCAACGTGCACGGCGGCGGTGAGTCGGGCCAGGCTGGCGCCGTCCGTCACGGCATCACCCGCGCACTGATCGACTACGACGCAGGCCTCAAGGGCGACCTGGCACGTGCCGGTTTCGTCACCCGTGACGCCCGTGAAGTCGAGCGTAAGAAAGTTGGTCTGCGCAAAGCACGTCGCGCAAAGCAATTCTCGAAGCGTTAATCAGCTTCACTGCAGTCTTCTCCAGCGCCTTCGGGTGCTGGTTCAAAAAAGCCGTCCGCCGCAAGGTGGGCGGCTTTTTTGCTTTGGGGACAGGTACAACACCCCGATACACACGCTGTTAAAATGCAGCCTCGTCCTGAACAAGGGCCTTTCTACCATTATCGAAGGAACAGACATGATTAAAGTTGGCATCGTCGGCGGAACCGGATACACGGGCGTGGAATTGCTGCGGCTGTTGGCCGTTCATCCGGATGTGCAACTGACCGCGATCACCTCGCGCAAGGAAGACGGCCTGCCGGTGGCCGATATGTTCCCTTCGCTGCGCGGCCGTGTCGAACTCGCCTTCTCGAGCCCGGATAAAGCCGACCTGAAGCAGTGCGACGTGGTGTTCTTCGCCACCCCGCACGGCGTGGCGATGGCCCAGGCGCCCGAGCTGCTGGCGGCCGGCGTCAAGGTGATCGACCTGGCGGCCGACTTCCGGATCAAGGACCGCGCCGTCTTCGAAAAATGGTACAAGATCGAGCACACCGCGCCCGAGCTGCTCGAGGAAGCCGTGTATGGCCTGCCGGAACTGAACCGCGACGACATCAAGGGCGCGCGCCTGATCGCCAACCCGGGTTGCTACCCGACCACGATGCAGCTGGGCTTCTATCCGCTGCTCAAGGCCGGCCTGATCGATGCCGGCAGCCTGATCGCCGACTGCAAGTCGGGCGTGTCCGGCGCCGGCCGCAAGGCCGAGATCGGCACGCTGTTCTCGGAGTCGAGCGACAACTTCAAGGCCTATGGCGTCCATGGCCACCGCCACACTCCGGAAACGTCGGCCCAGCTGGCGCGCTACACCGACCAGAAGGTCGGCCTGATCTTCACCCCGCACCTGGTGCCGATGATCCGCGGCATGCACGCGACCCTGTACGCACGCCTGACGCAGGAGATCGACAACGCCGCCCTGCAGGCATTGTTTGAAGAGCAATACCAGGACAGCGAATTCGTCGACGTGATGCCGTTCGGCGCGCACCCGGAGACGCGTTCGACCCGCGGCTCGAACATGCTGCGCCTGGCGCTGCACCGTCCGGAAGGGACCGATACCGTCGTGATCCTGGTGGTGCAGGACAATCTGGTGAAGGGCGCGTCGGGCCAGGCCGTGCAGTGCATGAACCTGATGTTCGGCCTGGACGAACACAAGGGCCTGCAGCAGATCGCGCTGTTGCCATAAGCATTACGCTTGATCTGCGACCCGACGCAGATCAAAGCGAGCACCTTTGAGCCGGGTAAATTGACTGTTGGACACGTTCATATGAACAGTCAATCTTCCTCAGAGGTGCGCCATGTTCGGTCGACAAGTGAAAAGCGAGATAGACAGCCTGGTCGGGATCTCGGCCCGCATCGAGGGCGACCTGTGCTTCACCGGCGGGCTGCGCATCGACGGTGAAGTCCACGGCAATGTGGTGGCGATGGATGGCGCGGACAGCATGCTGATCGTCTCCGAGCACGCGCGCATCGAAGGCGAGGTGCGCTGCGCCAGCCTGGTCGTCAACGGCTACATCGCCGGCGCGGTATATTCGTCGGAACTCCTTGAATTACAGCCGAAAGGCCGCATTAATGGGGATGTACACTACCGTCTGCTCGAAATGCATGGCGGAGCCTTAGTCACCGGCAAACTTACCCACCAGCCTGCCAGCGAGCCGGTGTTTCATCTAGCCGACGCTGTGGAAGGCTCGGCAGCATGACTTCCATCAACCGTCTATAATGGACGGTGTTTGATTTATTCAGGAGCTTTCCCATGACCGCAGTCGCCGAAGTAGTAGATTTCGACACGATTCCCGTACCAATCAACTTCACCGACAGCGCCGCACAGAAAGTTGCTCAGCTGATCGAAGAAGAAGGCAACCCAGACCTGAAACTGCGCGTGTTCGTGCAGGGTGGCGGCTGCTCGGGCTTCCAGTATGGTTTCACCTTCGACGAGATCGTCAATGACGACGACACGACGATGGAAAAGGCCGGCGTCCAGCTGTTGATCGACTCGATGAGCTACCAGTACCTGGTCGGCGCCGAGATCGACTACAAGGACGACCTCGAAGGCGCCCAGTTCGTGATCAAGAACCCGAACGCCACCTCGACCTGCGGCTGCGGTTCGTCGTTCTCGGCGTAATCGTTGCCAGCCCGTCCAGGCCAAGGCCTGGATCGTCAGCGGCCCGCTCGTGCGGGCCGTTTGTATTTATTTTCAACGAAGAGATCGCCATGACCGTATTCGCCATGCCCGTGTTCGACGCCACCGTCATTTATGAGGGCAAGGAATTGTTCAAAGGACAGGGAGCCGCCAAGGGCTGGGCCGAGAAGCTCGCCCGGGAAATCGAGAGCCCTGTCACGGTGGAAAAGATCGGTACCGGCTGGGCCTTGTGCGGCGAAGTCGATGGCGTCGCCTGCCAGTGGGGCATCCTCGGACAGCGGCTCAAGCGTTTCGATTGATTTCGCAACATAGCAATCCAACATCAAGGCAAGCAATGAACAAGAACGAACTCGCGAAATTCGATGCGAAGAAGCTGATGAACAAGATGGGGCCCAAGGGCGCCGTCATCGGCAAGGCGGGAGACGCCCCGGCGGTGGACCGCCGCGAGCAACGCGAGCGCGACCGCGCGCTGGGCCTGGTGCCTTTCGCCGTCAAGCTCAACGGCGACCTGGTCAGGCAGTTGCAGGCGCAGAGCACGGAGCAGGGCGTCGACCTGAACACGCTGGTGGCGCAGCTGCTGCAAAAAGGCCTGGCTGCCTGAAGGGGTTCGGGCGCGGCGTCAGGCGTCGGCTCGCGCGTTGGTCGGCAGGGTGAAGCCGACCCGGTTATGGCCGTTTTCGCAATGCACGCGTACCTGGCCGCCGTGCATGACCGCCACCGCCCGCACGATGGCCAGGCCCAGCCCGAAACGGTCTCCCGAGCGGGCGCGGGCGGTGTCGCCGCGCCAGAAGCGGTCGAACATGCGTTGCCGCACCTCGTCCGGGATGGGCGGCCCGGGATTGATCACGTCGACCACCGCATGATCGGCGCCGGCCGCCAGCCGCACCGCGATGCGCGTTCCCGGATCGGCATGGCGCACGGCATTGGTCAGCAGGTTGACGATGGCCCGGCACACGAGCGCCGCATTCGCGACCACGTCCGCATCGCCCTCGACCGCGATCTGCTGCTCCTTGTCGGCCGCCAGCGCGTCGACGAAATCCACCACCCGCAGCGCCTCGCGCCGCAGCGAGACCGGGGCCAGCTTGTCGGCCAGCGCGCCGCGGTCGGCCCGCGCCAGGAACAGCATGTCGCTGACCATCCCGGCCAGGCCGCGCAATTCCTCGAGCTGGGTTTCCAGCACCTCGCGCAGTTCGTGCGCCGGACGCTCGCGGGATAGCGCCACCTCGGCGCCGTTGATCATCACGGCCAGCGGCGTGCGCAGCTCGTGCGCCACGTCGGCATTGAAGCCGTCGAGCTGGGTCCAGGCGATTTCCATGCGGTCGAGCACTTCGTTGAAACGGCGCGCGAGCGGCAGCAGTTCGCAGCTCGATTCGGGCAGGGTCAGCCGCCGCGACAGCACGTCGGGATGGATGCGCGCGGCCTCGTCGGACAGCGCCTGGACCGGCCGCAGGCTGCGCCGGATCACCAGGAACGCCAGCAGCGAGGTGACGATCACGCCGACGATGCAGACGAGCGTGCTGGCGCGGTCGAAGCGCCGCATCATGATCTGCCGCGGGCGCGAGTCCATGCCGATATATACGCGGCTGCCCTGCAGCACCGGATGTTGCTCGACCGGATAGCTGGTGCCGCGCAAGGTCACGCCGTCCTGGCGTGAGATGCGGATGCGTTGCGGGCCGATGGCGGCCGTGGGCGGCAGCGCGTCGCCGTAGACCGGCCGCCCGTCCGGCGCCACCAGCCACACATTCCAGCGGTAGCGGCCGCCGATGCCGGCGGCGTCGAGGTGGCGCTTGAGGGTGGGCAGGTCGGCCTCGGTGCGCACCTCGGCCAGGAAACGTTCCACGACCTGGCGCTTGACGGCCAGGTCGGCTTCTTCGTCGAGGTGCAGGATGTGGTCGAGGTTGCGCTGCAGGAAGTAGATCGTGGTCGAGAACACGGCGACCGCGACCAGCGCCATCATCAGGCCGAGCCGCAGCGTCAGGGACTTCGGCGCCAGCGACAACGTCACGGCAGCTCCAGCACATAACCCATGCCGCGCACCGTGCGCAGCATCCTGACCTCGAACGGGTCGTCCAGCTTGGTGCGCAGGCGGCGCACCGCGACATCGACGACATTGGTATCGCTGTCGAAATGCATGTCCCAGACCTGCTCGGCCAGCACCGTGCGCGACAGGACTTCGCCCTGGCGCCGCATCAGCAGGCTCAGTAGAAGAAATTCCTTCGGGGTCAGCTCGAGCGGGCGCCCCTCGCGCACCGCCTTGCGGCGCGCCAGGTCGAGCTCGAGGTGTCCCAGCACCAGGCGGGTCGCGCCCGGCGCCGCGCCGCGCATGCCGCGCCGCTGGAGCGCCTCGATCCGCGCCAGCAGTTCGCTGAAGGCGAACGGCTTGACCAGGTAGTCGTCGGCGCCTTCGCGTAGGCCCAGCACGCGGTCGTCGACGCGGTCGCGCGCGGTCAGCATCAGTACCGCGACATCCTTGCCGGCGCGGATCGCCTTGAGCACGCCGAAGCCGTCGATCCCGGGCAGCATCACGTCGAGCAGGACCAGGTCGTAGTCGCCGTGCACGGCCATGTGCGCACCGTCGATGCCGTCGCCGGCGATATCGACCACATAGCCATTCTCGCCCAGCCCCTTTTGCAGGTAGCTGGCGAGCTTCGGTTCATCTTCCACGACCAGGACACGCACGATTTACTCCCTGGCGCCCGCCCGCGTCGCGGCAACGATGAGTGCGGCGACTTCGAGAGGACGCGATAATAGCGACACATGGCTGGCCGGCAGCTCGACCGTCGTCGCCTTCATGCGCTGCGCCATGAAGCGCTGCAATCCGGGATCGATCGTGCGGTCTTCGCTCGAGACCGCATACCAGCTCGGCTTCTGGCGCCAGGCGGCGGCCGTGGTCCTGGCCTGCAGCACCGGTTTGGCGACACGCTGCTGGACCGCGTACAGGCCAAGCGCCTCGCTGCGCGGCAGGTCGCCGGCAAAGTCCCGGACGAACGCCTGTTCGGACAGCGCGCCGAAGCCATCCGCCTGCCATTGTAGTCCAGCGCCGGCCGGCGCCGCGGGGAAGCGCTTGGCCAGGGCCGGGTAGTCTTCGCCGGCGTCCGGCGCCCGCGCCGCGATATAGACCAGGCTGGCCACTTTCGGGTCGTTGCCGACTTCGCTGATGACCATGCCGCCATACGAGTGCCCGACCAGCACGGTGGGACCGTCCTGCAGGGCCAAGGTGCGGCGCACGGCGGCGGCGTCGTCTTCAAGCGAGGTGGTCGGGTTCTGGACGGCCGTCACATGCAAGCCCTTGGCCTGGAGCAGTGGGATGACCTTGCTCCAGCTCGAACCGTCGGCATACAGGCCGTGGACGAGGACGACGTTCCTGGCGGGGCCCGGCGTGGCTGCTTGCGCCGGCTGCCCGGCGGCGTGGGCGGCCAGGTTGCCAAGGGCGGCAAGGGTGGCGGCTGCCGCGAGGCGGCGGATGAAAGTGGTGCTTGGCATGGCGTTCTCCCGAGTGTCATGGCGTCGGGACACCCCATGTGCCCGCTGCCAGTGACCAGATTACGCAAGCTCCCGTGACGGAAAACGCACGGCCAGATGACATTTCCGTCATCTTCGCCCGCTATGCCGGGTACAGCGCCCCCAGGATGCGCGGACCGCGCGCGCCGGTCACGGCCGCCAGGTTGCCGGGCGTGCGTTGCACGAAGGACCAGCCCAGCCAGGCGAAGGCGAGCGCCTCGACCCGGTTCGGCGCCACGCCGAGGGCTGCCGTCGATGCCACTTCGATGCCCCCGAGTTCGGCGCCGATGGCGCGCAGCAGGGCGCCGTTATAAGCGCCGCCGCCGCAGACGTACACGGCATCGGGCGTCACGCCTTCGTCGACGATCGCACGCGCGATGGTGACTGCCGTCAGCTGCACCAGGGTTGCCTGGACGTCGGCTGGCGCCACGGCGCCGAAGGGTGCGAGTTTGGCATCAAGCCATGGTGCATGGAACAGGTCGCGGCCGGTGCTCTTGGGCGCCGGCTGGCGGAAATACGGTTCATCGAGCAGCGCCTCCAGCAGTGCGGGGTCGGCCCTGCCGCTGGCGCCCCAGGCGCCGTCCTCGTCGTAGGGCCGGCCCTGGTGGCGCTCGATCCACAGGTCGAGCAAAACATTGCCCGGGCCGGTATCGAAGCCGGTCACGCGCCCGTCGCCATGCAGCACGCTGATATTGCCGATGCCGCCTATATTGACGACCACGCGCGCGGTGCCCGGCTTGCCGAAGGCGGCCTCGTGGAAGGCCGGCACCAGCGGCGCGCCCTGGCCGCCGGCGGCAATGTCGCGGCTGCGGAAATCGGCGATCACGTCCAGTCCGGTGAGCTCGGCCAGCAGGGCGGGATTATTGGTCTGGCGCGTAAAACCCAGCTCGGGACGGTGGCGGATGGTCTGGCCGTGGACGGCGACCGCGGTCACCGGGCCGGGGCTCGACGGCAGCAGGGCGCGCACGCAGTCGGCATAGGCCAGGGCCAGTCCGTTGGCGGCCAGCGCCTCGCGTTCGAGCTCGTTGTCGCTGGCCGCTTGCAGGGCCATCAACTCGCCCCGCAGCGCGGCGGGGAAGGGCGTGAAGGCAGCGGCCACGGTCCGGATGGCGCCATGGGAGAAATCGGCCAGCACGCCGTCGACGCCGTCGAGGCTGGTGCCGGACATCAGGCCGATATACAGGGAAGGGGTCTCGGTCATTGTTTAGCGGTATTCATTGCCGACAGCGGCAGGCATGCAAAAGAAAACGCCCTCTGGCATGGGTATGCGAGAGGGCGTTTCATGGAGAGCGGTACGCTTAGCGTGCTGCCATCGACGAGCCGCTCGGCGCCATCAGCGAGAAGCGGTGGTTCATCTCGGCGGCCGCCATGCGGAAGCGCGCCAGTTCGGCCTGGTTCAGCGGTTGCTGGGCCAGCGACTTGAACTTGTTCGGATCCTTGGCCACGCCAGCGACGCGGAATTCATAGTGCAGGTGCGGGCCGGTCGACCAGCCGGTCGAGCCGACGTAGCCGATCACCTGGCCCTGGCTGATCTTGGCGCCCTTGCGCATGCCTGGCGCGATGCGGCTCATGTGGGCGTAGGCGGTGCTGTAGTTCGACCAGTGCTTCAGGACCACCATATTGCCGTAGCCGTTGCCGTTGCCGGCGAAGTCGACGGTGGCGTCGGCCACGGCGCGGATCGGGGTGCCGGTGGCGGCCGCGAAGTCGACGCCTTTGTGGGCCTTGAACTTGCCCGAGATCGGATGCACGCGCATCGAGAAGCCCGACGAAACGCGCGAGTATTGCAGCGGCGATTTGAGGAATGCCTTCTTGAGCGATTTGCCATCCAGGGAGTAATAGCCACCCTGCTTGGACACCGGATCTTCGTACCAGACCGACTGGTAGCTGGTGCCGCGGTTGACGAATTCGCCAGCCAGGATGCGGCCGGTCTTGACCTGTTCGCCGTCGAGCCAGAAGCTCTCGTACACGACATTGAAACGGTCGCCGCGCTTGACGTCGCTGCGGAAGTCGATATTGGTCGAGAACATCTCGATGATCTGGCCGACGATCGAATCCGGGATGCTGCCGCCGTCGACGTTGGCGTCGGTGGCCGCGTACAGCGAGCTGGTGATCTCGCGCGAGCGCATTTCGACGCGGCGCTCGAGCTTGGCCGGCGCTTCGACGGCAACGAATTGCTCGCCCTTGCGCTGGACGCTGATCGTGCGTGCTTCGCCGCTCTTGCCATCGGTGACAGTCGCGCGCATCGACAGCAGCAGGCCGTTCTCGTCGGTCTCGGCCTGGATGCGCTTGCCGGTCTGGAGCGACAGCAGGCGCTTGGCGAGTTTGTCGGAACGAACGAACTTTTGTGCTTGCGCGTCTTCGATGCCGAGGCGGGTAAAGAGCGAACCGAGGGAATCGCCGCGGCGAATGCGTTCTTCGTGGATGAATTGCTGCTCGTCCTGCTGCAGCGCGGCGATCTGGTCGGCCAGGTTCGGCAGTTCCAGGTCTTGCGCGACGGAGGTCACGGGCAGGTCGGAGGGATCGGGAGCGATCGGGGCTACGCCCACGGCGCCGAAGGCGCACACGCTGAGGAAGACGGCGCCGGCGCTCAGGACGCGGGCTTTGCGGGTCTTCGGCACCAGCGCTAGCAGGCTTTTACCAGTGATTTTCTGTATAGGGTTCATGCAATCAGTTAAAATTTGCGGCTGAACTTTCAAGGGCCATGTCTTGCGTTTCCGAAAAAGTTTTCTCTAGGAAACGAAAACAGGATCGTGAATTATACCAAAAGAAGTGGTCCTACAACCGTTTTAGCCAATTTCCTACACGAATTTTATGACCTCACATGCAGCTGGTGCTAGCACTCCGGCAACTTCCATTAATGCTTTGCCACTGACTGACAAGGTCCTCGAGTCCCTCGCCATCGCCAAGCGCGGCGTCGATGAATTGTTGATCGAGAGCGATTTCGCTCAGAAACTGGCGCGGTCGGAACAAACTGGCAAGCCGTTACGCATCAAACTGGGCCTGGATCCGACGGCGCCGGACTTGCATCTCGGCCACACTGTGGTGCTGAACAAGTTGCGCCAATTGCAAGACCTGGGTCACCAGGTGATCTTCCTGATCGGCGACTTCACTTCCATGATCGGCGACCCGTCGGGCCGTAATGCCACCCGCCCGCCGCTGACCCGTGAGCAGGTCGAGGAAAACGCGATGACGTATTTCCGCCAGGCCTCGCTGGTGCTCGACGCCAGCCGCACGGAAATCCGCTACAACTCCGAGTGGTGCGACCCGTTGGGCGCGCGCGGGATGATCCAGCTCGCCTCGCGCTACACCGTGGCCCGCATGATGGAGCGCGATGACTTTACCAAGCGCTACAAGAGTGGGACCCCGATCGCCGTGCATGAGTTCCTGTATCCGCTGATGCAGGGCTACGATTCGGTCGCTTTGCAATCCGACCTTGAGCTGGGTGGAACGGACCAGAAATTCAACCTGCTGGTCGGTCGCGAGCTGCAGAAGGACTATGGCCAGGAGCCGCAGTGCATTCTCACCATGCCGCTGCTGGAAGGCCTGGACGGCGTCGAGAAGATGTCCAAGTCCAAGAACAACTATATTGGCATCACCGAAGCCCCGAACAGCATGTTCGGCAAGCTGATGAGCATCTCGGACGAGATGATGTGGAAGTATTTCAACCTGCTGTCGTTCCGCTCGCTGGACGACATCGCGCAATTGAAGGCGACCATCGACGGCGGCGCCAACCCGCGCGATGCGAAAGTGGCGCTGGGCAAGGAGATCGTGACCCGCTTCCACTCGGCCCAGGCGGCCGACGATGCGCTGGCCGATTTCGTCAACCGTTCCAAGGGCGGTATTCCGGACGACGTGCCCGAAGTCGCGCTGTCCGGCGCACCGCTGGGCCTGCCGCAACTGCTGAAGGCGGCCGGCCTGTGCGCCTCGACCTCGGAAGCGATGCGCATGGTCGACCAGGGCGGCGTGCGCATCGATGGCGCCGTGGTCAGCGACAAGGGGCTGCAAGTGGGCGCTGGCACCGTCGTGGTGCAGGTCGGCAAGCGCAAGTTCGCCCGCGTCACGCTTGGCGCATGATCGGCCTGCTGCAACGCGTGAGCGAAGCGGCGGTGCGGGTCGACGGCCAGACCGTCGGCGCCATCGGCCCCGGCCTGATGGTGCTGGTATGCGCCGAAAAAGGCGATACCGAGCGCGAGGCCGACTTGCTGCTGACCAAATTGCTGGGCTACCGCGTGTTTTCGGACGAGGCCGGCAAGATGAACCGCAGCGTGGCCGACACCGGGGGCGGCCTGTTGCTGGTGCCGCAATTTACCCTGGCAGCCGATACCCGGTCGGGCACGCGACCCTCGTTTTCGCCGGCCGCCGCGCCGGAGGACGGGCGGCGCCTGTTCGATCATGTCGTGCGCCAGGCGCGCGCGCGCCATGGCATCGTCGAGACCGGCGTATTTGGTGCCGACATGAAAGTGTCGCTCATCAACGATGGCCCGGTCACATTCTGGCTGCGGTTTGATCCTGTCGGGGCGGCGCGCTGAAACCCGCGCCTGGCGCCACGGTCCAATTTAACAGCCTGGGAGGTCATATGCGAATCTGGAGCGACTCATTCACCGATGGGGCCGACATCCCCGCCGCCTGCGCGTTCGCGGTCAGCGATCCTGACGTCCACGTCAAGCTGTCGAGCAACCGCAATCCCCACATCGCCTGGGACGACGTGCCTGCCGGTACCCAGTCCCTGGTGCTGATCTGCCACGACCCCGACGTGCCGTCCGAAGGCAGCGACGTCAACCAGGAAGGGCGCGCCGTGCCTGCCTCTTTGCCGCGCGTCGATTTCTTCCACTGGACTCTGGCCGACATCCCGGTCTGCCTCAAGTCGCTGGCCGAGGGCATGTTCTCCGACATGGTCACGCCGCATGGCAAGCCCGGCCCCGAAGTCGCCTTCACGATCAAGAACGGCACCGAGCACGAACTGCGCCACGGGGTCAACGACTATACCGGCTGGTTCGCGCACGACCCCGACATGGCGGGCGAATTCTACGGCTACGACGGCCCGTGTCCGCCGTGGAACGACGAGCGCGTGCACCACTATGTGTTCACCCTGTATGCGCTCGACATCCCGCGCCTGCCGCTCGAAGGGCGGTTCACCGGGCACGAGGCGCGCATTGCGATCCAGGGACACATCCTCGACGAGGCGCGCATCTTCGGCACGTATTCGCTCAACCCGCAGGTGACGGCCGAGCTGGCCAAGTAAACGTATTCCCGATGACTTCGAGCGATGCAGCAGCCGGCACGACCACCATTCTCCTGATTCGCCACGGCGAAACCGCCTGGAACGCCGAGCGCCGGCTCCAGGGGCATCTCGATATCGCGCTCAATGCCGAAGGCGAGCGCCAGGCGGCGGCGCTGGGCGCCGCACTGGCGCGCGAGCGCATCGACCGGGTCCTGTCCAGCGACCTGGCGCGGGCACGGCAGACGGCCGAGGCGATCGTGGCCGCACGCGGCATGGGCGCTGCCGATGGCGGCGGGGTCGAGCGCGATCCCCAGTTGCGCGAGCGCTGTTATGGCGGTTTCGAAGGCCTGCTGTACAGCGAGATCGCGGCCCGCTTTCCACTCGAGTTCGCAGCCTGGCAGGCGCGCAATATCAATGCGGCCCTGCCGCCCGGCAAAAATCAGGGAGAAACCTTTCGCAGCTTCTTCGACCGGACGACGACGGCAATCCTGGGCCACGCGGCCCGCCATCCTGGCCAGACCCTGGCGCTGGTGGCCCATGGCGGCGTGCTCGAGTGCGCCTATCGGGCCGCCCTCGGCCTGTCACTGGAAACACCGCGCAACTTCAAGGTGCACAACGCCAGCATCAACCGTTTCGTGGTCGAGCAGGGCCGGCTGACCTTGGTCAGCTGGGGCGAGATCGACCACCTGCGCCAGGCTGCGCTGGACGACTTGCCCTGACTGGCGCGCGGGCAAGGCGCATCGTATAACCCCTGTTTCACCGCCTTGCCAATATCGCACACGCAACAAACAATGTAAATTTGCTGATAATTTGAGCAGCGCTTGGGGTAAAATAGCAGGTTCCCAAGAAACTTCTGAGTTTTTCTGCTGTGCAAATCGGTCCTTATCTCCTGCGTAATAACGTCTTTGTCGCCCCGATGGCCGGAGTGACCGACCGCCCGTTCCGGCAGCTGTGCAAGCAGCTCGGCGCGGGCTATGCGGTGTCCGAAATGGCGGCATCGAACCCGCGCCTGTGGGCCAGTGAAAAGACATCGCGCAGAACCGACCACGCGGGCGAGATGGAGCCCAAGGCGGTGCAGATCGCGGGCGCCGATCCTAAAGACCTCGCCGATTGCGCGAAGTTCAACGTCGAGCGCGGCGCCCAGATCATCGACATCAATATGGGTTGCCCGGTCAAGAAAGTGTGCAATAGCTGGTGCGGTTCGGCCTTGCTGCAGCACGAAGACCTGGTCGAGCGCATCCTGCACGCCGTGGTCGAGGCGGTCGACGTGCCGGTCACCCTGAAGTTCCGCACCGGCTGGGATCGCCAAAACAAGAACGCGCTGCGCATCGCGCGCCTGGCCGAGCAGGCCGGCATCCAGATGCTGACCCTGCACGGCCGCACCCGCGCCGACGGCTACAAGGGCGAGGCCGAGTACGACACGATCCGCGCCGTCAAGCAGGCGGTGCGCATTCCGCTGGTGGCCAACGGCGACATCACGACGCCCGAGAAGGCGAAGTTCGTGCTCGACTACACCGGCGCCGATGCGGTGATGATCGGCCGCGCGGCCCAGGGCCGGCCGTGGATCTGCCGCGAGATCGACCACTACCTGCGCACCGGCGAACACCTGCCGGCGCCGCTGGTGGACGAGGTGCGCGAATTGATGAACGAGCACTTGCCGGCCCATTACGCCTTCTATGGCGAATACGTCGGCGTGCGCACCGCGCGCAAGCATATCGGCTGGTATGTACAGGACCTGCCTGGCGGCGAGGAATTCCGGCAACGCATGAACCTGCTGGAATCGACTGCCGAGCAGCTGGCCGCGGTCGACGCCTTCTTCAAATTGCAGCACAGGCATGGCGAGCGGTTACAATACCGCCCCGCGCATCCTGACCTCGACGCGATGGCGGCATAGCAGGTCCAAACACAAAGCACACCAGAACAAGAACACGGGGACGCGCACCGCGAGAGCGGAGCAATCAATAAACCAGGATGAAGCAGCAGAAGACATGAGCAAAGAAAGTATCCAGGAAGTCGTCCAGAAGAGTCTCGAAGACTATTTCAACGATCTGGGCGAACAAAAGCCGACCAACATCTACGACATGATGGTGTTGACCGTCGAAAAGCCCGTCCTCGAAGTGGTCATGTCGCGCGCCGACGGCAACCAGTCGCACGCCGCGCAGATGCTGGGCATCAACCGGAACACTTTGCGCAAGAAACTGCAGGAGCACGGGCTGCTCTAGGCGTGGTCGTCGTGGCCGCGCCCCGGGCGCGGCCATTGCCTCAGTCACGCACTCCCGCCCGGCGCCAGAATTTCCAACCATAGGCCACACCATGATCAAACAAGCTCTCATTTCCGTATCCGACAAGACCGGCGTGCTCGATTTCGCGCGTGCGCTCTCTGCGCTCGGCGTCAACATCCTGTCCACCGGCGGCACCGCCAAGCTGCTGCAGGATAATGGCGTGCCGGTGACCGAAGTCGCCGACTACACCGGTTTCCCGGAAATGCTGGATGGCCGCGTCAAGACCCTGCACCCGAAAGTACACGGCGGCATCCTGGCGCGCCGCGACTTCCCGGAGCACGTGGCCAAGCTGGAAGAGCACGCCATTCCGCAAATCGACATGGTCGTGGTCAACCTGTATCCGTTCCAGCAGACCGTGGCAAAAGAAGAATGCTCGCTGGAAGACGCGATCGAAAACATCGACATCGGCGGCCCGACCATGCTGCGTTCGGCGGCCAAGAACCACCGCGACGTCGTGGTGATCGTCGATCCGCTGGACTACGGCGTGGTACTGGCCGAAATGAAGGGCCAGGGCGAAGCGACCGGCCCGGTCAGCTATGAAACCAAATTCCGCCTGGCCAAGAAAGTGTTCGCGCACACCGCGCAATACGACGGCGCGATCACCAACTACCTGACCAGCCTGGGCGAAGACCGCGCGCACGCGACCCGCTCGAGCTTCCCGCAGACCCTGAACATGGGCTTTGAAAAAGTCCAGGACATGCGCTATGGCGAGAACCCGCACCAGGGCGCCGCCTTCTACCGCGACTTGGTCACTGTCGATGGCGCACTGGCCAACTACACCCAGCTGCAGGGCAAGGAACTGTCGTACAACAATATCGCCGATGCCGACGCGGCCTGGGAATGCGTCAAGTCGCTGGGTGGCATGCAGCAGCCGGCCGGCTGCGTGATCGTCAAGCACGCCAATCCGTGCGGCGTGGCGATCGGCGCCGACGCGCTGGACGCCTATTCGCGCGCGCTGCAGACCGATCCGACCTCGGCCTTCGGCGGCATCATCGCCTTCAACGTCGAAGTCGACGGCAAGGCGGCCGAAGCCCTGTCGAAACTGTTCGTCGAAGTGCTGATCGCACCATCGTTCACCTTTGATGCCCGCCAGATCATGGCGGCCAAGCAGAACGTGCGCCTGCTGGAAATCGCCCTGGGCGCCGGCCAGAACGCGTACGACGTCAAGCGCGTCGGCGGCGGCCTGCTGGTGCAGTCGCCGGACGCCAGGAACGTGGGCCTGGGCGACCTGCGCGTGGTCACCAAGAAGCACCCGACCCAGCAGCAGTTGCAAGACATGATGTTCGCCTGGCGCGTGGCCAAGTTCGTCAAGTCGAACGCCATCGTGTTCTGCGCGGGCGGCATGACCCTGGGCGTCGGCGCCGGCCAGATGAGCCGCATCGACTCGGCCCGCATCGCCTCGATCAAGGCCCAGAACGCCGGCCTGTCGCTCGCCGGTTCGGCCGTGGCGTCGGACGCCTTCTTCCCGTTCCGCGACGGCCTGGACGTGGTGGTCGACGCCGGCGCGACCTGCGTGATCCACCCGGGCGGCTCGATGCGCGACCAGGAAGTGATCGATGCCGCCGACGAGCGCGGCGTGGTGATGCTGTACACCGGCACCCGCCACTTCCGTCACTGATCGGGTGACGCCAGCGGGCCGGCGCGATGGCCGGCCCGCTGCGATCGGACCGTGGTGAACTGTGTTTTTGCACAGTATTTTTCCCACGAACACCCCCAGCCGGGGTAACATTCCACCATGATTATTCTCGGCATCGACCCGGGCCTGCGCACGACGGGGTTCGGCGTCATCGAAAAACACGGCGCCAGGCTGCGCTACATCGCCTCGGGCACCATCAAGACCGGGCTGGAAGGCGCCTTGCCGCCGCGGCTCAAGGTCATCCTGCACGGCGTCAGCGAAATCATCGCGACGTACCAGCCGGCCTGCTCCGCCATCGAAAAAGTCTTCGTCAACGTGAATCCGCAATCGACCCTGCTGCTGGGCCAGGCGCGCGGGGCGGCGATCACGGCCCTGGTCAGCGCCGACCTCGACGTCGCCGAATACACGGCGGTGCAGGTCAAGCAGGCGGTGGTCGGCACCGGCAAGGCGGCCAAGCCGCAGGTGCAGGACATGGTCGCGCGCCTGCTCAAGCTGCCGGGCTTGCCGGGCACCGACGCCGCCGACGCCCTGGGCGTCGCCATCTGCCACGCGCACAGCATCGACACCTTGTCGCTGCTGAATAATTTGTCTCCCGCCGGGCAGGCGCTGCGCATGAAAAACAGCCGTCTCGTCTCTTAATTAGGAACCATACCGATGATCGGTCGCCTCTCTGGAATCCTGCTCGAAAAAGCGCCGCCACACGTGCTGGTCGATTGCAATGGCGTCGGCTACGAAGTCGACGTGCCGATGAGCACCTTCTACAACCTGCCGCATACCGGCGAAAAAGTCGTGCTGTTCACCCACCTGGTGGTACGCGAGGATGCGCACCTGCTGTTCGGCTTCGGGTCGGCCTCCGAGCGCGCGCTGTTTCGCCAGCTGATCAAGATCACCGGCATCGGCGCGCGCATGGCCCTCGCCATCCTGTCCGGCATGACGGTGGCCGAGTTGTCGCAGGCCGTTACCCTGCAGGAGACCGGCCGCCTGGTGAAGGTGCCGGGCATCGGCAAGAAGACCGCCGAGCGCCTGCTGCTCGAACTGAAAGGCAAGCTCGGCGCCGATATCGGCATGGTCGCGGGCGCCGCCCGTGACGACGCGCAGGCGGACGTGCTCAACGCGCTGGCCGCGCTGGGGTATTCTGACAAGGAAGCGCTGCTGGCGATCAAGAACATGCCGGCCGGCTCGAACGTCTCGGACGGCATCAAGTTCGCCCTGAAGGCGCTGTCCAAAGGCTAACGTAGAAAACACGCCATGAGCATCCAGACCGACAGTTTCACCGAGCACCGCGTGATCGACGCCGCGCCGGCTTCGCCCAACGAAGAGGCGATCGAACGCGCCTTGCGTCCCAAGCAGCTGGACGAATACGTTGGCCAGGAAAAGATCCGCGACCAGCTCGAGATCTTTATTCAGGCGGCGCGCAGGCGGCGCGAGGCGCTCGACCACACGCTGCTGTTCGGCCCGCCCGGCCTCGGCAAGACCACGCTGGCCCACATCATCGCGCGCGAGATGGGCGTCAACCTGCGCCAGACATCGGGTCCGGTGCTCGAGCGCCCGGGCGACCTGGCGGCGCTCTTGACCAACCTCGAGCCGAACGACGTGCTGTTCATCGACGAGATCCACCGCCTGTCGCCGGTGGTCGAGGAGATCCTGTATCCGGCGCTCGAGGACTACCAGATCGACATCATGATCGGCGAGGGCCCGGCCGCGCGCTCGGTCAAGCTCGACCTGCAGCCTTTCACGCTGGTGGGCGCGACCACCCGCGCCGGCATGCTGACCAATCCGCTGCGCGACCGCTTCGGCATCGTGGCGCGCCTCGAGTTCTACAACGTCGAGGAATTGACCAAGATCGTGGCGCGCAGCGCCGCGCTGCTCGAGGCGCCGATCGACGAGAACGGCGCGCGCGAAGTGGCCAAGCGCGCGCGCGGCACGCCGCGGATCGCCAACCGCCTGCTGCGCCGGGTGCGCGACTATGCCGAGGTGAAGGGCAACGGCGAGATCACGCGCGAGATGGCCGACCGCGCCCTCAAGATGCTCGACGTCGACACCGTCGGCTTCGACGTCATGGACCGCAAGCTGCTGGAGGCGGTGCTGTTCAAGTTCGCCGGCGGCCCGGTAGGCATCGGCAACCTGGCGGCGGCGATCGGAGAAGCGGCAGACACGATCGAGGACGTGCTCGAACCATACCTGATCCAGCAGGGCTATCTGCAGCGCACCCCGCGCGGACGGATCGCGACGCCGCTGGCGTATCAGCACTTCGGCGTCACCGCGCCGCGCATCAGCCCGACGGGCGATTTGTGGGACAGCCTGCCGCCGGGATAAGGACTACGCCGGGCGCCCGCGCGCATGCGCGGCGATGCGCGCCGCATCGCGCGCCGGCGGCAGCCCGAACAGGCGCGCGTACTCGCGGCTGAACTGGGTCGCGCTCTCATAGCCGACCTCGAAGGCGGCGCCCGTCACGCTGGCGCCGTGCGCCACCATCAGCATGCGCGCCTGCATCAGCCGCACCCGCTTCTGGTACTGCAGGGGACTCAGGGCCGTCGCAGCCTTGAAATGGCGGTGGAACGACGAAGCGCTCATCGCCGCCTTCTCGGCCAGCGTCTCGACCCGCAAGGGGCTGGCGAACTCGCGCCGGATCCAGGCGATCGCGCGCTGCACCCGCGCCAGCGCGCTGTCGGGCAAGGCGATGTCGCGCAGCATGGCGCCGTGCGGTCCCTGCAGCACGCGGTACAGGATCTCCCGCTCATAGGCCGGCGCCAGCGCCGCGATGTCCTGCGGCCGGCGCATCAGGCGCAACATGCGCACCCAGGCATCCATCAGCTCGGGCGTGACGGCGGCCACCGAGAAGGCGCCGCCGGCGCGTTCGGCCGCGGCAGCGCCGGGCAGGTCGGCCAGCAGCGGCGCCAGCACCGCCGGGTCGAGCGTCAGGCTCACGGCGAGATAGGGCGCGCCGTCGGCGGCCGGGTGGACCTTGCCCACGGCCGGCAACTCCACCGACATCACGAAATAGGTCGCCGGATCGTAATGCAGGGTGTGCGCGCCGACCGTCATCGATTTGCTGCCTTGCAGGATCAGGTTGATCATCGGGTCGTACACCGCCGCCAGGTGGTGCGCGGGAATCTCGCCCTGCACCATGGCCACGCGCGGGATGCCGGTCTCGGTGCGGCGGTTCAGGGCGCCGGCCGCCAGCGCGCGCAGCTCGTTCAATGATGCTTCCATCGCCGCATTGGACCAGAGAGCCGCGACCGGCGCAAGCCGTTGGCAGGAATGGGCAGGAATCTGGGAGGATCTGGCCGGCCGGGCTTCCCGCCATTGCCTACCATGCTCCCACCTGAACGCACACCGGAGCGAACCATGAACATCATCCTGATCACCGGCGCCAGCCGCGGCATCGGCGCCGCCACCGCCATCGAATGCGCACGGCGCGGCATGGGGGTGGTCCTGACGTACAAGGACCATCCCGAGGCGGCCGCATCTGTCGTCGAGCGCATCGCCCACGACGGCGGCAAGGCCGTCGCATTGCGGCTGGACGTGGGCGACAGCGCGAGCTTCGCCGGCTTCAAGGCCGCGTTGCGCCAGGCGCTGGGAAGCACCTGGGGCGCGGAGCGTCTGCACGGCCTGGTCAACAACGCCGGCCATGGCCTGTTCAACCCGATCGAGCAGGTCACGCCCGACCAGTTCGACGGACTGCTGAACGTCCACCTGAAAGGGCCATTCTTCTTGACGCAGTCGCTGCTGCCGCTGCTCGAGGACGGCGCCGCCATCGTCAATCTCACCAGCGCCACCACGCGCTGGCCCCGCTCGGCATCCGCGACCGGCTCGACTACGATGGCCGCGACGGCCCGCCCGGGCACCCCGACCTCAAGGGCATCGGCGCCGGCGGCCGGATGTTCTTCTGGCTGCGCCAGGCGGACCATGCCGGCGCCGGCCTGCACCTGGGCTTCGTCGCCGGCAGCCGCGAACAGGTCGATGCCGCCTGGGCGGCGGCGATGGCGGCCGGCGCGATCGACAATGGCGCGCCGGGCGCGCGCCTGCACTACGATGCGCGCTACTATGCGGCCAATGTCCTCGATCCGGACGGGCACAGCATCGAGTTCGTCCACAAGCGCTGGCAGCACCCGCAAAGGGACGGGTGACATTTGTCATCCCGGATCGGTGGCAAGCGGTTCTATCGGCCATGCGGCCGGTTCGAGATACTGGCCTCACACCAACCCAGTGAGGAAACCATGCCCATCTCCGTCCTGAAAGCAGTCGCCGCCGTCGCCGGTTTTTCGCTGTCCACCCTGGCCCTGGCCGCCGTCACCCTGGTCCAGGACGTGCGCGTCTTCGACGGCAAGGCCGTGCACGAACGCCGCTCGGTGCTGTTCGACGGCGAAAAAATCCTCGACGCGGATTTCCGCGGCGCCGCGCCGAAGGATGCCCGCATCGTCAGCGGCGCCGGCCGCACCCTGCTGCCGGGACTGATCGATGCCCACACCCACGCGTTCGCCCAGCTCGACCTGCCGCTGCTGTTCGGCGTGACCACCCAGGTCGACATGTTCACCGCCGTGCCGCTGATGCAGGAGGTCAAGCGCAGCATGGCGGCCGGCCAGAACGCGGGCCGCGCCGACCTGTTCTCGGCCGGGACGCTGGCCACCGCGCCGAACGGCCACGGCACCCAGTTCGGCCTGCCGATCCCGACCCTCGACAGCCCGGAACAGGCGCGCGCCTTCGTCGACGAACGCATCGCCGAAGGGTCGGACTTCATCAAGATCGTGCTCGAGGCGGGCGGGCACGGCGCCGGCAAGATGAATTCGCTCGACCTGGCCACCGCGCAGGCGCTGATCGAGGCCGCCCACCGGCGCGGCAAGCTGGCCGTGGTCCACGTCAGCAACGAGGCCGATGCCCGCGCCGCCCTCGACGCCGGCGCCGATGGCCTGGTGCACCTGTTCCTGGGCGCGGCGCCAAGTGCGCAGGCGGTCGACAGCCTGGTCCAGCTCGCCAAGCGCAAGGGCGCCTTCGTGATCCCGACCTTCACCGTGCTGGAAAGCGCCGCCGGGGTACGCGGTGGCGACGATCTGCTGGCCGACGCCGGCCTGATGCCGCTGGTCGACCGCGCCGGCGCCGCCACGCTCAAGGCGCGCTACGGCGCCCAGCCCAAGCCGCAGGCGCTGGCCATGCCGAAGGCCGTCACCGCCGCATTGCACAAGGCCGGCGTGCCGGTCCTGGCCGGCACCGACGCCGGCAATGCCGGCACCTTGTACGGCATCAGCATGCACCGCGAGCTGGCCGCGCTGGTCGAAGCCGGCTTGAGCCCGGCCGCCGCGCTGGCCGCCGCAACCAGCGCGCCGGCAGCGGCGTTCAAGCTGGGCCAGCGCGGCTGCATCGCCAGGGGCTGCAAGGCCGACCTGTTGCTGGTCGAGGGCAATCCGGCGCAGGACATCAAGGCCACGCGCCGCATCGTCGAAGTCTGGAAGGACGGGCAGAGCGCCAACACCCTGCGCGATGCGCGCCGCCAGCGGGTGGCGCAGGAAGCCGGCGGCGCCACCCGCCAGATCCTGCCGCCGGATGGCCGTATCAGCGACTTCAGTGCCGGCCGCCTGGGCAGCCCGTTCGGCAGCGGCTGGATGCCGTCGACCGACCAGTTCGCCGGCGGCAAGTCGACCGTCAGGCTCGAGGTGCTGCCGCCGCTGCCGGACGGCCAGGCGCCGCTGGCAGTAAATGCCACGGTGGCGCCGGGCCTGCCCTTCGCCTGGTCGAGCGTGGCCTTCATGCCGGGCGCGCAGCCGATGCAGGCGGTCGACCTGAGCGCGGCCAAGACCCTGCGCTTCAGGGTGCGCGGGGACGGCAAGACGTACCAGGCAATGCTGATGGGCGCGGGCAACGGGCGGCCGAGCATGGTGCCGTTCGTCGCCGGCAAGGAGTGGCAAGAGGTGAGCGTGCCGTTGAAGGCCTTCGCCGGCATCGATCCGACCGCCATCGCCATGCTAGCATTCAGTGCCGGACCGCAACCGGGCGACTACCGCTTCGAACTGGTCGACGTGCGCCTGCTGGAACAGGAATAAGGAAGGAGCCGGACATGATGACGACGTTGCGGCAAGCGCTGGCGAGGCCCTGGATCCCGCCCGAATACGGCAGGCTGCAATACCTGTGGCTGCTCTCGCTGGGCTATATGTTCTGGAAGTATGCGTATGTGACGCCGCAGCCGCTGGAGATCGCGCTGCTGGCGCTCACCGTGGCGCTGTTCGTGCCTCTCTATTGCGCCAGCTTCTGGGCACGCGGCTGGCAGGTGCTGGCCTGCGCGGCGGCCGGCTGCCTGTTCGGCGCGTTGTGGGCGCGCTGGAATCCGGGCGCCGCCTGCTTCTTCATCTTTGCCTGCGCCATGTGCGCGCGCCTGCCGACGGCGCGCCGCGCCATCGCCGGCATGCTGGCGGTGATCGGCGGCGGGGTTGCAGTGTCGTTCCTGATCGCAGGGCCGATGCGCATGGTGTTCCTGATGCCGCTGCTGCTGATCGGTTTTCCGGTTGGCCTGTCGACCCTGATGGACCTGCGCATGCGCCAGTCGCGCAACCAGTTGCTGCGCAAGCAGGAAGAAGTCGAGCACATGGCGCGCATCGCCGAACGCGAACGCATCTCGCGCGACCTGCACGACCTGCTCGGCCACTCGCTGTCGCTGATCGCCCTCAAGGCCGAGTTGGCGCGCAAGCTGGCGGGACGCGATCCCGAGGCCTGCGCGCGCGAGATCGCCGACATCGAAGCCAGCGCGCGCACCGCCCTGGCCGAGGTGCGCACGGCGGTCACCGGCTACCGCGAGAGCGGCCTGGCCCAGGCCCTGGCCAGCGCCCGCGCCAGCCTGCAGGCCGCCGACGTCGCGTTGGACGAGCGGGTCGAGCGCATCGAGCTGGCCCCGGCGGCCGAACACGTGCTGGCGCTGGCGGTGCGCGAAGCGGTGACGAATATCGTGCGCCACGCCCAGGCGTCGCGCTGCACCTTGTCGCTGAGCCGCGAGCAGGGCAATGCGGTCTTGCGCGTGCATGACGATGGCCGCCTGCGCAACACGGGCGAACTGCGGCACGGTAACGGGCTGGCGGGCATGCAGGAGCGGGTGGCCGCGCTCGGTGGCCGCCTGTCCTTGCGGGCCGGCGACGGCCTGGCGCTCGAGCTGCAGGTGCCGGCATGATCCGGGTCCTGATCGCCGAAGACCAGAAGCTGGTGCTGGGGGCCTTGAGCGCCCTGCTGCGGCTGGAGCCGGATGTCGAGGTGGTGGGCGCCGCGTGCGACGGCCGCGAGGCGCTGGCCCTGTGCGAGCGGCTCGTGCCGGACATCGTGCTGACCGATATCGAGATGCCGCACATGACCGGCATCGAGCTGGCGCAGGCGCTGTCTTCGAGAAAGCTGGCCTGCCGCGTGGTGGTGGTGACGACCTTCGCCCGCAGCGGCTACCTGCGGCGCGCGATGGAGGCCGGCGTGCGCGGCTACCTGCTCAAGGATGCGCCGGTCGACGCGCTGGCCGACGCCATCCGCGTCGTGCATGGAGGCGGCCGCGCGATCGCGCCCGAGCTGGCGCTGGAAAGCTGGAACGGCGGCAGCGATCCGCTGACCGAGCGCGAACGGCAGGTGCTGCGCCTGGCCGGCGAGGGCCGCAGCAGCGCCGAGATCGCGCGCCAGGTCCACCTGTCGGAAGGCACGGTGCGCAATTATCTGTCGGAGGCGATCAGCAAGCTGGGCGCTGGCAACCGGGTGGAAGCGTACCGGATGGCGCGCGACGCCGGATGGCTGTAGCGACTGCCTACAGCGTCTGCGTGGGAGAGCGCTCGCGCTGGGCAGTACGGCGCAGCACCGTCCACTGGATCGGCTTCGGCCCGCGCCGTGACGGGTGCTTCGGCACGATCGGCTGCTGCGGCACGTGGGTCAGCGGATAGATGAAGCTGAAATAGATCAGGATCGTCAGCATCAGCAGGAAGGTGCACAGGTAGACCATCAGCATATTGCTGGCATGCCAGATCACGATGCCGCTGGCGCCGAACGGCAGCATCAAGAGCAGCGCCGCGAACGAGCGCAGCATCGGGTCGCGGTTCATGCGGTGGCCGGCCATCGCGACCAGGAAGAAGCCGCCGCAGCCGAGCGCCACGCCGACCAGCACGATGTACGGCTCGATCCAGTCCGGGATCCCGTGCGCGGTCGATGCCAGCAGCGCGGCCGGCAACAGGATGCCGAACACGCCGCCAGCCAGGCTGAACAGGCGTATGACGCGCATGGCCCGTCCGCGGAAGACGGGGCGTGCGGCACGCGCTACGGAAGTCGGTTTCATGGCGCCAGAGGTCGGTGGTGGGCTGGATGTAACGTCCGAAAATACGCCGCGGTTGACGCGGGATCGACGACAGCATAGCCGACATTGCACGCTGCGTGAATCGCAGGCGTGCGCGACGCCGGATCAGTGGCCGACGCTCTTCGAAAACAGGTTGATGACCAGCACGCCGGCGATGATCAGCCCCAGGCCGGCAATCGCCGCCAGGTCCAGGCTTTGCCTGAAATACAACCAGCTGACCAGCGAAATGAGCACGATGCCGACCCCGGACCAGATCGCGTACGCGATGCCGGTCGGCAGCACGCGCAGGCTGAAGGTGAGCAGGTAGAACGACAGCGCGTAGCAGCCGACCGTGATCAGGCTCGGCACGGGCCGGGTAAAGCTGTCTGAGGCTTTCAGGGCAGTGGTGCCGATCACTTCGGCGACGATGGCAAAGCCGAGGAAGATATAGGCTTGATTGAGGGTCATCAGGAAGAGAAACGGCCCGTCGCCGGGCCGTGCTTGCGATTATTGTTCGCGCTGCCAGGTCTGGGTGCGGCCGAGCATGGGCACGCCGATATAGCCGCGCACTTCGAGCTTGTTGCCGTTGTCGGTCAGTTTCGCCTTGCTCTTGTAGGTCTTGCCCTCTTGCGGGTCGAGGATCTCGCCGCCGGTGTATTCGTTGCCGTCCTTCTTCAAGCCGGACAGGATGGTCATGCCGATGATCGGCTGGTCCTTGCGCGCATCGCTGCATTTCCCGCATGTGGGGTTCTGGTCCTGGTCCGCCGGACGGAACAGCTTCTCGATTTTGCCGGTGAGCACGCCGCCTTCTTCGCTGATGCGCACCAGCGCCTTCGGCTTGCCGGTCTTGTCGTCGATGGTTTTCCAGGCGCCGACCGGCGAGGCATTCTGGGCCCATGCGGCGGCGGGCAGGGCGAGCATGGCGGCGGCAATCAGGCCAGCGTGGATCAGTTGTCGCATGGTGTGTCTCCAGTGTTGTTGTTGGTATGGCAGAGTGTAGCAAAGCGCCTGCGCGCGCGATGGCCCGAAATCAGAGGATTTCCTCCAAAACCGGCATTGACTAGGGCGCGTTGCGCACGTCCTCGGGCGTGACCTGGTGGCGGCGCTCGGCCGGGCGGGTCAGTACGCGCATCGTGACTTCCAGCGGCACTCCGAGCTCGGCGAGCTGGCGCGCGGCGCTGGTGCGCTGTTCGGGGGACGCCTCGTGGATCACGGCGTCGATGCGCAGGGATGTCTTGTAGTCGCTTCGTCGGTCCATGCGGCGATCCTACCATGTCTTGATGCTGTGCTATTTCCCGCTAATTCGCGCAACCATTCTATTTTTTTTTCGATGCAGCTTTTTCAAGAATTGTTGTATCTTGTCGCATCTTTGCGTAAGGTAATTTTTTAAACCTGATCCACCACGGGACGGCAGCCGCACGGCCCCCAACGCTACGAGGACATCGAATGAACGACTTGGTAACCGCCGTCAACGGCATCGTCTGGAGCCCGGCGCTGATCGCCCTGTGCCTTGGCGTCGGGCTGTATTTCTCGCTGCGTTCGCGCTTCCTCCAGCTGCGCCATGTGCGCGAGATGACCCGTTTGATGCGTGAGGGTAAGAGTTCCGAGGAAGGCGTTTCATCCTTCCAGGCGCTGGCGATGACGCTCGCCGGCCGGGTCGGCACCGGCAATATCGCCGGCGTGGCCACGGCGATCACCTTCGGCGGCCCGGGGGCGGTGTTCTGGATGTGGGTGGTGGCCTTCCTGGGCGCCAGCTCGGCCTTCGTCGAGTCCACGCTGGGCCAGGTCTACAAGGAACAAATCGGCAAGCAGTACCGCGGCGGCCCGGCTTTCTATATCGAGAAGGGACTCGGCATGAAATGGTATGCCTGGACCTTCGCCATCGCTACCCTGTTCGCCACCGGCCTGCTGCTCCCGGGCGTGCAGGCCAACTCGATCGCCGAAGGCCTGCGCACCGCCGCCGGCATCGACGCCAACGTGACCGCCGCCGTGCTGGCGATGGCGCTGGCCTTCATCATCTTCGGCGGCGTCAAGCGCATCGCCACCTTCGCCGAGTTCGTGGTGCCGTTCATGGCGCTCGGCTATATCGTGGTCGCCTGCGTCATCGTGTTCCTGCACATCGAGGCGCTGCCGGGTGCGATCGCGCTGATCTTCAGCTCGGCCTTTGGCCTGGACGCCGGCTTCGGCGCCATCCTCGGCATGGCGATCCAGTGGGGCGTCAAGCGCGGCGTGTACTCGAACGAGGCGGGGCAGGGTACCGGCCCGCATGCCTCGTCGGCCGCCGAGGTCAGCCATCCGGCCAAGCAGGGCCTGGTGCAGGGCTTCTCGGTCTACATCGACACCCTGTTCGTGTGCTCGGCCACCGCCTTCATGCTGCTCATTACCGGCCAATACAACGTCCAGGCGCCGGACGGCACGCCGCTGTTTTCGGGCGTGGCCGGCGTGGCGGCGGGGCCCGGCTATGTCCAGACCGCGCTCGAGAACGTGATGCCGGGCTTCGGCGCGCTGTTCGTGGCGATCGCCCTGCTGTTCTTTGCCTTCACCACTATCGTCGCCTACTACTACATCGCCGAGACCAATATCGCCTACATGGACCGCCACGGGCGCCATCCGTGGCTGGGCTTCCTGCTCAAGGTAGGCATCATCGGCGCCACCGTGTACGGCGCGGTCAAGACCGCCGACGTGGCCTGGGCCCTGGGCGACCTGGGCGTCGGCCTGATGGCCTGGCTGAACATCGTCGCCATCATCCTGCTGCGCAACGTGGCCTTCAAGTGCCTGCGCGACTACGAAGCGCAGAAGGCGGCCGGCAAGGACCCGGTGTTCGATCCGAAGGCGCTGGGCATCGAGAACGCCCACTACTGGGAGCAGCGCAACGCGGCCGCGCAGGCAAACGTGCGCGCCGAGGCGCCGGTCGAGTAAGTCACTCGCGCAGCGCCTGCGCCGGCCGCAGGCGCATCGCGGCCAGCGCGTGGCGCACGGTCGCCCCCAGGGCCACCACGCAGGCCAGCAGGAGGCCCAGCGCCAGCGTCCAGCCGCCGACCGGCGCCCGCGTCGCGAAGCCCCCCAGGTAGTGCTGGATCGCCAGCCAGGCCGGCGGCAGCCCGAGCGCGGCGCCGGCGGCGACCAGCAGGCCGATGTCGCGCGCCACCAGGCGGCCGATGGCGCCGCGGCTGGCGCCATACAGCTTGCGCATCACGATCTCTTTCGAGCGCCGCTGGACGCTGTAGGCCGCCAGCACATAGATGCCGAACGCCGCGATGGCGCTGGCGATCGCGCTCGATGCCCCCAGCAGCCGCGCCAGGCGCAGGTCGTCGGCATAGAACATGTCCGAGATCAGCTGCTGCATGCGCACCACGCCCAGCGTCTCGTTCGGGAAGTGGCGCGGCCACAGTGCCTCGATCTCGCGCGCCACCGCATCGGGATTGGCGCGCGTCCGCACCGTAAACATGCGCACCTGTTCACGCAGGTAGTAGGCGGCCGGCGGCTGGTGGTCGCGCGCCGAGCGGTGGCGCAGGTCGGGGACGACGCCCACGACCTGCAGCGCGTTTTCGCCATCCGTGCGCAGCAGCATCTTGCCGACTGCGTCCTCGGGACTGGCGTAGCCGAGCAGGCGCGCCGCGCTGCTGTTGATGATCACGCGGCCCGGATGCTCGCGTCCATCGAGCGCGGGGTCGAACAGCCGCCCCGCCACCGGGCGCACGCCCAGCACCGTGAAGAATTCCGGACTCAGCACATACAGGCTGAGGTCGGCGGCCTGGCCGCCTTCGCGCTGCATGCTGGTGATGTTGTGCCCTACGCTGAACGGCATCTGCGATGCGGCCACGCCGGCGACGTCCGGCAGGCGCGCGATCTCGTCGCGCAGGGCGCGCGTGCGCGGGTCGCGCAAGTCGTTGTTGGCGCCGAACATCAGCAGCGGCGCCGCGTCGAAGCCGGGGTCGATGGTGCTGGCGTGGCGCGTCTGCCAGGTTACCGCCAGCGTGGTGGCGGTCAGGCCCATGGCTGCGGCGATCTGCAGCACCGTCAGCAGGCGCCGCAGCCACTGGGCATGCAGGCTTTCGCTGCCGTCGCGGCCCGCCAGCGCGGCGCCGGGACGAACGCGCAGCGCCGACCAGGCCGGCCAGGCGCCGGCCGCCAGGCCGAGCGCCAGCCCGAGCGCCAGCGTGGCCAGCACGGCGGCGGGCGTGAACATGGCGTCGAACTCGCGCTGCACCAGGTCGGAAAATACCGGCAGCAGCAGCCAGGCCAGCAGCAGGCCGGCCAGCGTCGCCGCCATGCAGACCAGCACCGACTCGGCCAGGAACTGGCGCGCCACCGCCGGCGCCGAGGCGCCCAGCACCTTGCGCATCGCGATCTCGCGCTGGCGCGCCAGGGTGCGCACCGTGGCCAGGTTCACGTAGTTGGTGGCGGCCAGCAGCAGGATCAGCAGCGCCACCAGGCCCAGGCCGAGCATGCCCTGGCGGTCGCCATGCACGGCATGGCCGCCGTCCAGGTCGGGCTCGAGGTAGGCGTCCGGCAGGGGGGCGAGGCGGTAGTCGATCAGGTCGCCGCCCCCGAGGGCCGCCACCTGCCCGGCGTAGTCGCGCTGCACCAGCGGCGACTGGCGCAGGCCGCGCCGCACGTTCTCGAGCACCGCTTCCGCATCCGCGCCAGGCAGCAGCTTGATGTACACGCTGCCCCCGACGAAACCCCACGCGTGCTCCAGGCTGCGGCGCATGCCAACCGGAAGAACCGAGCCCTGGACACCGGATAGCGCCTCGTAAGGCATGGTGGTGGCCGCCGGCTGGTCGGCGAGTACCGCGGCCACGGTATAGGTCACGCCATCGCCCTGCATGGTGGCGCCGACCGCGTCCTCGCGGCCGAACAGGGCCACCGCGGTCTTGCGCGTGAGCGCCAGCGCGCCGGGGCGGGTGAGGGCGGCCTGCAGGTCTCCGACCAGCACTTTCGGCGCGAAGATCTGCGCAAAGGCGGGATCGACCAGGGTCACGCCGAAGGCGCGCACCTTGTCGTCGACGCGCACGTCGAGGCCGCGCGGCAGGAAGGCCGTGGCCAGCAGCGGCTGGCCGCTGGCCAACGCCGCATCGCGCGCCGGCAGGCTGGCCATGGCCGTCCACTTGCGGCCCATCAGGTCGATGTTCCAGCGCTCCAGCAGCAGGTGCACGCGGTCGGCCTCGGGCACGTGGCGGTCGTAAGAGAAGGCGTGGCGCACCAGGCCAAGCAGCAGGAAGCAGGCGGCGATGCCGGTCGCCAGCCCCAGGATCACGACCGCGGAAAACGCGCGGTCCCTGGCCAGCAGGCGCCAGCCGATACGAAAGTCGCTCAGTAGCATGGCGGTCTCCTCACGCCGCCTGCAGCGCGTCGACCACCACCCGCCCGTCGAGCAGGCGCAAGGTGCGCGAGGCCTGGGCCGCATGCGCGGGGGAGTGGGTGACCATCACCACCGTCGTGCCGTCGGCGTTGATGGTGCGCAGCAGGCGCATCACCTCGTCGCCATGCGCGGTATCGAGGTTGCCGGTCGGTTCGTCGGCCAGCAGCACGGCCGGCCCGGCCACCAGCGCGCGCGCGATCGCCACCCGCTGCTGCTGGCCGCCCGACAGCTGCGAGGGCCGGTGCTTGCTGCGGTGGGCCACGCCCAGGCGTTCCAGCATGGCCCCCACGCGGCGGCGGCGCTCGGCGGCCGGCACCCCGGTGTACTCGAGCGCCAGTTCGACGTTCTCGAACACACTCAATTCCTCGATCAGGTTGAAACTCTGGAAGATGAAGCCGACCATGCCGCGCCGCAGGCCGTTCAGGCGCGCCTCGCTCCAGCCGGTGACGTCGTGGCCGTCGAACACGAAGGTACCGGAGGTCGGCACGTCGAGCAGGCCGAGCAGGCCCAGGAGGGTCGACTTGCCGCAGCCGGAAGGGCCGGTGATGGCGACGTATTCGCCGGCGCCGATCTCGAGGTCGATGCGGTCGAGGGCCGTGGTCCGGACGTCGCCGGCCACGTGGATCTTGCTGACGCCTGAAAGCTTGAGCATGGTGTTTTCCTGTTCGATGTGATGATGATAAACCGCCGCTTCAATCGGTCAGCCGCAGCCGCTCGGCCTTGCCGAAGCGGGCATAGCCGGAGACGACGACCTTCTCGCCGGCGGCCAGGCCCGACAGCACCTCGACCTGGGTGCTGCTGCGCCGTCCGAGCCTGATGTCGCGCTTGATTGCATGGCTGCCGTCCCCGGCGACGACGAAGGCCCAGGCGCCGCCGCCGTCGTTGACGAAGGCGCCGTTCGGCAGCAGCAGGGCGCGCGCGCTCTGGCCGAGGGTGAGCCGCACGTCCATGCCCTGGCCGGGACTGATCACGTCCGGCTGGCCCTGCGTGAACACCAGTTCGGCGAGAAACCGGCCTTCCTTGATCTGCGGGTAGACGGCGCCGACTCGCAGCGGATAGGTCTTGCCGTCCTGGACGAGGCGGCCCTCGCGGCCCCGGGAGACGCGGCTCAGGTAGAACTCGTCGACCTGGGCGCCGAGCTTGAAGCGGTGCGGATCGTCGATGCGGCCGATGGCCTGGTCCTGGCGCACCGCCTGGCCGACCAGCAGCCTGAAGTCGGTCAGCACGCCGTCGCTGGGCGCGCGCACCGCCAGCGCGTCGACCGTGGCGGCCACCAGCTCCAGGCCCGAGGCCAGGCCGCGGATCGCCTGGTCCATCTGGTCCAGCGCGCGCCGCCTGACGGCTTGTTCGAGCGTGGCGCCGCGCCGTTCCTGGTCGAGGGCGCGGCGCGCCTGGACCAGCTTGTCCTGCGATTCTTCGAGCGCTGCCGGCGCGATGAAGCCGTCGCGCGCCAGGCGGGCGTTGCGGGCGTGCTGCTTCTCGCTCTGCTCGAGCGCGAAGGCGAGGTCGCTCAGGCGGCGCTGGTGGTCGGTCCGCACCGCCTCCTGCGCCACCTGCAGGTTGGCCAGGTTCGAGATCTGCTGCGCGTGCTCGGCCTGGCGCGCCAGCAGTTCGAGGTTGCGCTGCGGGTTCGACAGGCGAAACAGCAGGTCGCCCTTCTTCACGAGTTGCCCGTCGCGGGCGAAGACTTCCTCGACGCGGCCCGATTCGACCGCATCGAGCATGACCGAATCGAGCGGCTCGGCCAGCGCGCGCACCACGATCTCGTCGCGGAACACGCCGGCTTCGGCGCTGGCGATGCGCACGTCGCGCAGCTCGACCTCGAGGCCGCGCGGCAGCATCTGCCACAGCAGCGCGGCGCCGGCGGCGATGGCGGCCAGCGACAGGGCGATGTGCAAGAAGCGCCGGCCGCGTCGTGGCGGCAGCGCGACGTCCATGGCGGCGCCGGTGACGGCGGGTGGGGGTATCTGGTCCATGCCAGCACTATTGCAAGCGGCGTGCCATGGGGTTTTGCGGGGCTTCGGAGGTGTTTGTCGGCGCGAAGTGTGCGCTTCCGGACAGGTCGGTGTGCGACTCCGAACAGGTGTGCGGCGGGCATGCGCACGCCCCTGTCTCGCGCTGCTAGAATGCCTGCTGACCTGTCCTCCCCGACTGCAATGCCTGATTCCACCGCGCGCATCCTGATCCTCGACGACGACCCCGACGTCGCCTGCGCCGCGCAGATGCTGCTGCGGCGGCGCCACGGCGCGGTGGCGACCGAGGGCGATCCGGCGCGGCTGGCATCGATGCTGGACGCCGGGATGCCGGACGTGGTCCTGCTCGACCTGAACTTCACGCCGGGCCGCATCGACGGCGCCGAAGGGCTGGCGTTGCTGGACCGCCTGCGCGCCTTGCCGCGAGCGCCGGCCGTGATCGTGCTGACCGCTTACGCCGACGTGCCGCTGGCGGTGGAGGCGCTCAAGCGCGGCGCGGGCGACTTCATCACCAAACCCTGGGACAATGCGCGCCTGCTGGCGGCGGTCGACGCGGCGCTGGCGCGGCGCAGCGCCAGGGGCGCCGGCGTCGACGCCAGCCTGATGGGCGAGTCGGCCGCCATGCAGGAGGTCAAAGCGACGATCGCCAGCGTGGCGCCGACCACGGCCAATGTGATGGTGCTGGGAGAGAACGGCGTGGGCAAGGAACTGGTGGCGCGCGCCATCCATGCGGCGTCCGGCCGCGCGCAGGCGACCTTCCTGGCGGTCGACATGGGCGCCGTGCCGGAAGCGACCTTCGAGAGCGAGATGTTCGGCCACCGGCGCGGCGCCTTCACCGACGCCAGGGCCGACCGCGCGGGCCGCTTCCAGGCGGCCAACGGCGGCACCCTGTTCCTCGACGAGGTCGGCAACCTGCCGCTGGCGGCCCAGGCCAAGCTGCTGACGGTGCTGGAGCGGCGGCAGGTGACGCCGGTCGGCGCCGACCGCGCCGAAGCGATCGACGTGCGCATCGTCAGCGCCACCAACCTCGACGAGGCGCGCCTGTTCGATGCCTCGGTGTTCCGCACCGACCTGCTGTTTCGCCTCAACACGATCGTGATCCGTGTGCCGCCGCTGCGCGAACGGCGCGACGACATCCCGGCCCTGCTGCACCACTACCTGTCGCTGTACGAGGGCGAGTACGCGCGGCCGGTGCGCGAGCTGGCGGCGGGCGCGCTGGACCGGCTGTGCGCCTGGGACTGGCCGGGCAATGTGCGCGCGCTGCGCCATGCCTGCGAACGCGCCGTCATCCTCGGGCGCCAGGCCGACTACCAGATCGACGACTTCGGCCTGCTGGCGCCGCCGGCGGCTGCGCCCGCGCCAGCGCCGGTGGGCGAAGCATTCAAGCTCGGCGCCCTGGAACGCGACACCATCGCCGCCGCCATGGCGCAGGCCAGGGGCAATATCAGCCTGGCCGCGCGCCTGCTGGGCCTGAGCCGCGCGGCGCTTTACCGCAAGCTGGGAAAGCATGGGATCTAGGGCGGGCATCTGGCTGGCCCTGGCCGGCATGCTGGCGCTGGCCTTCGGCGCCGGTACGCTGCGCGAGTCGCCCCGCATGCTGGTCCTGTGCGCACTGGCTGCCTTGCCGCTGCTGGCGCTGGCGTGGCGGTGCGTGGAACGGCTGGCGCGGCCGCAGCCGGCATGCCTTTCAGAAGCGGCGCCCAGCATCGACCAGCGTTCCCTGGTCGAGAATGCGCTGGCCCTGGAAGCGCGCCTCGAACATGCGCCGATCGCCCTGTTCGGCGTCGATGGGGCGGGCGCGGTGGCGCCGCTCAACGCCAGCGCGCGCAGGCTGGTCGCGCCCGGCCGCGCCGTCGATCCCCGCGCCCTGTATCGCCAGCTGGCCGCGCTGGAAGACCGGCGCCGGCTGATCGAGTTCGATACCGAGCGCGGGCTGGAACGGGCACTGGTCGCTGTATCGATGCTGACCCTGCACGGCGCGCCGCAGCGCCTGGTCGCGCTGATGCCGGTCGAGAGCGAGCTCGAAGCCGAGGCCCTCAAATCCTGGCGCCAGCTGGTGCACGTGCTGACCCACGAGATCATGAACTCGCTGACCCCGGTCGCGTCGCTGTCGCGCACCGCGCATGAGCTGCTGGTCGAATTCCAGGCCGGCCTGCCGCTTGATGTCGGGGACGACCTGACGACGGCGCTCAGTGCGATCAACCGCCGCGCCGACAGCCTGGTCGATTTCGTCGCCAGCTACCGCAGCCTGTCGAACGTGCCGCCGGCACGGCCCGAGCGCGTGCGCCTGGATGAACTGTTCGAGCGGGTGGATGCGCTGGTCGGACCGGCCTGGCGCGCGCGTGGCGGAGAACTCGCGTTCGCGGTCGAGCCGGCATCGCTGGAACTGATGGCCGATCCTGGCCAGCTGGAACAGGCGCTGATCAACCTGCTCAAGAACGCTTTCGAGGCCACAGAGGCCGGTGGCCGCGCCCGGGTCGATGCGCGCCTGGTGCGCGGCAGTCGCCTGCGCATCGAGGTCGTCGACGATGGCGCGGGCATTCCCGAGGAACTGGTGCCGCACATCTTCACGCCGTTCTACACGACGAAGAAGCAGGGCGGCGGCATTGGCCTGGCCATGGTGCGTCACCTGGTCCATGCCAACGGCGGCACGGTGCGGTATGCGAAGTCGGTCGGCAAGGGCGCCCGCTTCGTGATCAGTTTCTAGTCGGCCGTCGCGAAGTAGGACAGGAACATCGACACCGCCGCATCGATAACGCGCTCCTGTTCGGAAGGCGCCAGCGGCGCGGCGCCCATCGCGATCTGGGGCCAGAAGGCGAAGGTCTTGACCTGGCCCTGTAGCAGCGTGGCGGCGAACGTAGGATCGCCCGGTTTCAGCTTGCCGTCGGCCTGGGCCGCGCGAATCCAGGCGGTCACGCCTTCCTCGCGCTCGCCGAGGCGGGCGATGATCGGCAAGGCGCGCTCCGGCGCGTGGATCGCCTCGCCGATCGCCACCCGCGCCAGGGCGATGAATTCAGGATCGGCCAGCGTGCGCATCTTGAGCGTCATCAGTTCGACCAGCTGTTCGCGCAGGCCGCGCTCGGACTGGTAGCCCAGCTCGAGCTGGCCGGCGCTGCGCTCGAACATCTGCATCAGCGTTTCCCCGAACAGTTCTTCCTTGCTGCCGAAGTGGTTGTACACGGTGCGCTTGGACACCCCCGCGAGTGCGGCGATGTCGTCCATGCTGGCGGTCTCGTAGCCATGGACGCGGAACTGCTCGGCAGCGGCAGCCAGGATGGCGCTGCGCTTGCGGTCGGTCAGGCGGGTGGGCGACGTGTGCATACGCGAATTTTACACTCAGTAGTTTACTTCTTCAAATTTCGACACTACACTGTGTAGTGTACTTTACGACGTCTTATCGATACCATGCGCCTACTACTCGGCACCATTCTTTTCGGAGCACTCGCACTCATGGCTTCCTGCACCTCCATTGCCGGCACCGCCGCCGCACAGGCCTCGCCCCAATTCTACGACGGTAAATACCGCAACCCGGTCGAGATGCACAAGATGAGCTTTGGCGAGATGGCCAGGCTGTGGTGGATTTTCTTGTTCGACAAGCCAAAGGGCACCGTCCCCGAGGGGACGGTGCCGGTGCGAGCCCTGAGCCAGGCGGCGCTGCTGGCCGCGCCCGACCATACCCTGTACCGCCTCGGTCATTCGACCATCCTGATCAAGCTCGGCGGAGAGTTCTACCTGACCGATCCGGTGTTTTCCGAACGCGCCTCGCCCGTCCAATGGGCTGGCCCGGCGCGCTTTCATGCGCCGCCGATCACGATCGACGAGCTGCCGCCGATCAAGGCCGTGATCCTGTCGCACGACCACTATGACCATCTCGACCATGCTTCAATCAAGGCGCTGGCGGCCAAGACCACGGTATTCCTGACGCCGCTGGGCGTGGGCGACCGGCTGGTCGACTGGGGCGTGGACCGCGCCAAGGTGCGCCAGTTCGACTGGTGGCAGGGGACGGACGTCGGCGGCGTGCGCATCACCGCCACCCCGGCCCAGCACTTCTCGGGCCGTGGCCTGAACGATGCCGGCAAGACCCTGTGGGCCTCGTGGGTCATCCAGCACGGCGACCTGCGCCTGTTCTTCAGCGGGGATACCGGCTACTTCAAGGGCTTCAAGGAGATCGGCGCCAAGTATGGTCCGTTCGACGTGGCGCTGCTGGAAACCGGCGCCTACGACAAGCGCTGGCCCGACGTGCACATGCAGCCGGAAGAAACCATGCAGGCATTCCTCGACCTGAATGCGGAGTGCTTGTTCCCGGTGCATAACGGCACCTTCGACCTCGGCATGCACCGCTGGCAGGATCCGTTCGACCGGATCGCGAAGCTGGCCGAGGAAAAAGGCGTCAAGCTGACCACGCCCGAGATGGGGGAGGCGGTCGACCTGGGCCAGCCGCAGGCCGGGCGCGCGTGGTGGCGCGACATCAAGTAAGGAGCGCGTGCGTCGCCATCGCCGTTCTTGTCGTAAAGTCCACATGGCGAACGGGACTGCCAGGCACCTGCCCGGGCCGTGCCCGTTTGCGATGATTCTGGAGAACAGCTGACATGAACAAACGCAATCAGAACCTGTTGCTGGCCGGCGCGCTCGGCCTGGCCGGCGCCTATGTGGCAAGCAAGCTGGTGTCCCCTTCTGCCCGCGGCCGGGCAGGCGTGGCAAGAAATGGCGGGCTGGTCACGGCCGGCCTGCTCGACACGGCGGCCCTGGCCGTGGACGTGCTGGCCCCGACGTTCGCCAAGGGCGTGATCGTGCGCCGCCCCAAGGTGGTGGCGCTGGCCGAACGCCTCGGGCTGGACGAGCGTGCGGTGCGCCGCATGCAGAAACTGCACGACAAGTATGGCGACGGACCGCTACTGCTGCCGCTGCCGATCCGCAGGCAGGCAGTATTGCTGGCGCCGGAACATGTGCGCCGGGTGCTGGACGAGTCGCCAGAACCATTCAGCGCCGCCAGCAGCGAGAAGCGCGCCGCGCTGTCGCATTTCGAACCGAAAGGCGCATTGGTCTCGTGCGGCCGCGAGCGCGCCGAGCGGCGCCGCTTCAACGAGGAAGTGCTGGAACACGAACGCGCTGTGCATCACATGGTCGGCAAGTTTTTGCCGACCGTCGACGACGAGGCCGGGCGCATCCTGGCCGGCGCCCGCGATAAGGGCGAACTCGACTGGGACAGCTTCAACGCCGGCTGGACCCGCATGGTGCGCCGTGTCGTCTTCGGCGACGGCGCGGCCGGCGACCAAACGATCAGCGACATGATCATCAAGCTGCGCGAGGCGGCCAACTGGGCATTCATGCATCCGAAGAAGACCGGCCTGCGCGAGCGCTTCCTGGCGCGCATCCAGGCCTACCTCGAGCGCGCCGAACCCGGCAGCCTGGCGGCGGTGGCGGCGAGCGTCCCCAAAACCGCTGACACGGCAGCCAATCAACAAGTGCCGCAATGGCTGTTCGCCTTCGACGCCGCCGGCATGGCCACCTTCCGCGCGCTGGCGCTGCTGGCCGCGCATCCCGGGCAGGCGGCGCGTGCGCGCAAGGAACTGCGCAGCCATCCCGGCATGGAGCGCCAGTATCTGCCGTTCCTGCGCGCCACCGTGCTCGAATCGCTGCGCCTGTGGCCGACGACGCCGGCAATCCTGCGCCAGACGACGCGCGATACCGACTGGGGCGGCGATACGATGCCGGCGGGGACCGGCGTGCTGGTGTACACGCCGTTCTTCCACCGGGACGACCGGCGCATGGCCTGCGCCCACCGCTTCGCGCCCGAGCTGTGGCTGAAGGACGACAAGGTCAGGGATGCGCAGGATCGCGACTGGCCGTTGGTTCCGTTCAGCAGCGGTCCGGTGACCTGCCCGGCGCGTAACCTGGTGCTGATGCTGACCAGCGTGATGCTGGGGGCCTTGATCGAAGGTGGCGCGGATGGCAAGGCTTTACAGCTGCTGCCGCAAGGTCGACTGGATCCGGCGCAGCTGCCGGGGACCCTGGACAATTACGGTTTGCGCTTCGCGTTGCGATAAGCGCCGGTGACAAAAAAAACGCGGCCGAAGCCGCGTTTTTCGTTGGGGCATGTGCCGGTCAAGCCGTCGGCAACTTCGCCAGCTGCTCCTGCATCTTGGCCAAGGTGGCCGAGAAGTTCGCCACGCGTTCCTTCTCCTGCGCCACCACGGCGGCCGGCGCGCGCGCGACGAAACTCTCGTTCGACAGCTTGCCCTCGGCCTTGGCGATCTCGCCGGAGACGCGCGCGATCTCCTTCGACAGGCGCTCGCGCTCGGCGGCGACGTCGATCTCGACCTTCAGCATCAGCTTGGTGGTGCCGACGATCGACACCGCGGCCGGCGATTCCGGCAGCGTGTCGACGATCTGCACGTCGGCCAGTTTGCCCAGCAGCTGGATATAGGGCGCGAAGCCTTCCATCCGTGCGCGGTCGGCCTCGTTGCCAGGCTCGACGATCAGCGGCACGCGCACCGACGGCGACAGCGACATCTCGCCGCGCAGGTTGCGGGTGGCGTCGGTCAGCGCCTTGAACTGCTCCATCCAGGCTTCGGCTTCCTCATCGATCAGCGAGGTGTCGGCCAGCGGATACGGCTGCAGCATGATGGTGTCGCCCGATTTGCCGGCCAGCGGCGCGATGCCCTGCCACAGCGCCTCGGTCACGAACGGGATGACCGGATGCGCCAGGCGCAGGATCACTTCGAGCACGCGCAGCAGGGTGTGGCGGGTGGCGCGTTGCTGCGCCTCGGTGCCCTGCTGGACGCGCACTTTCGCGACCTCCAGGTACCAGTCGCAGTACTCGTCCCACACGAACTTGTAGATGCTGCTGGCGATATTGTCGAAGCGGTAGTCGGCGAAGCCTTTCGCCACGTCGAGCTCGACACGGTTCATCAGCGAGATGATCCAGCGGTCGGCCGGAGACAGATCTTCGGCCGCCGGGGCGCCGCAATCCTTGCCTTCGGTATTCATCATGACGAAGCGGGTCGCGTTCCACAGCTTGTTGCAGAAGTTGCGGTAGCCTTCGGCGCGGCCCAGGTCGAAGTTGATGTTGCGGCCCAGCGAAGCGTAGCTCGCCATCGTGAAGCGCACGGCGTCGGTGCCGAAGGCGGGAATACCTTCAGGGAACTCCTTGCGGGTCGCCTTGGCGATTTTCTCGGCGGCGCGCGGGTCCATCAGGCCGGTGGTGCGCTTGGCGACCAGGCTGTCGAGATCGATTCCATCAATCAGGTCGATCGGGTCGAGCGTATTGCCCTTCGACTTCGACATCTTCTGGCCCTGCGAATCGCGCACCAGGCCGTGCACGTACACGGTCTCGAACGGCACCTTGCCGGTGAAGTGGGCGGTCATCATGACCATGCGCGCCACCCAGAAGAAGATGATGTCGAAGCCGGTGACCAGCACCGACGACGGCAGGAACATTTTCATGTCCGGGGTTTCTTCGGGCCAGCCCATGGTCGAGAAGGGGACCAGGGCCGACGAGAACCAGGTGTCGAGCACGTCGTCGTCACGGCGCAGCGCGCCCGTGACGCCTTGCGCGGCCGCCTTGGCCCTGGCTTCGTCTTCGTCGCGCGCGACGATGATGGAACCGTCCTCGGCGAACCAGGCCGGAATGCGGTGGCCCCACCACAGCTGGCGCGAGATGCACCAGTCCTGGATGTTGCCGAGCCATTGGTTGTAGGTCGTGCTCCAGTTCTCGGGCACGAACTTGATCTCGCCGTTGGCGACTTTTTCCAGCGCCACGTCGGTGATCGACTTGCCCGGATTGAAGGTGCCCTCGGGCGCCGGTTTCGTCATGGCGACGAACCACTGGTCGGTCAGCATCGGCTCGATCACGACATTGGTACGGTCGCCGCGCGGAACCATCAGCTTGTGCGGCTTGATCGCTTCCATCAGGCCCAGCGCTTCGAGGTCAGCCACGATCTGCTTGCGGGCGGCGAAGCGGTCCAGGCCCTGGTACTGGCTCGGGCCGTTCTCGTTGATCTTCGCGTCCAGCGTGAAGATATTGATCGGCTCGAGGCCGGCGCGCTGGCCGACCGCGTAGTCGTTGAAATCGTGGGCCGGGGTGATCTTGACGCAGCCGGTGCCGAACTCCTTGTCGACGTAGCTGTCGGCGATGATCGGGATCTCGCGCCCCGTCAACGGCAGCTTGATCGTCTTGCCGTGCAGGTGGGTGTAACGCTCGTCGGTCGGGTCGACCGCCACCGCGACGTCGCCCAGCATCGTTTCGGGACGGGTGGTGGCGACCGTCAGGTGGCCGCTGCCGTCCGCCAGCGGGTACTGGATGTACCACATCGAGCCGTCTTCTTCCTGCGAGTCGACTTCGAGGTCGGAGACAGCCGTGCCCAGCACCGGGTCCCAGTTGACCAGGCGCTTGCCGCGGTAGATCAGGCCCTGCTCGTACAGACGCACGAAGACCTCGACCACCGACTTCGAGCGGGTGTCGTCCATCGTGAAGTATTCGCGCTGCCAGTCGGCCGAGGCGCCCAGGCGGCGCATCTGGCCGGTGATGGTGTTGCCCGATTTTTCCTTCCACTCCCAGACTTTTTCCAGGAAGGCCTCGCGGCCGAGGTCGTGGCGCGAGATCTTCTGGGCGTCGAGCTGGCGCTCGACCACGATCTGGGTCGCGATGCCGGCGTGGTCGGTGCCCGGCACCCAGGCGGTGTTGTAGCCGCGCATGCGGTAGTAGCGGGTCAGGCCATCCATGACGGTCTGGTTGAACGCGTGGCCCATGTGCAGGGTTCCGGTCACGTTCGGCGGCGGCAGCTGGATGCTGAAGGACGGCTTGCCCTCGTCCATGGTGGCGGTGAAGTAACCGCGCTTTTCCCACTCGGCGCGCCAGAATTGTTCAATATCGGCTGGCTCGAAAGACTTGGCTAATTCCATGATGTGCTGGTAAGTGAATTTTTTGCGAAAGAACCATTATAGGTCACCTTCCAGCGCCAGCCTATCCTGGCGCACCGCCGCCACGGGGGCTGCACAGGCTGCAAATAAAGCCTTCATTTTCTGGCCCATCGAAAAACGATTGGGCTATAATCGGCCCGATGTCCGGGAGCCTGCGCTCCCTGGCATCGAACGCTAGGGGTCCTGCGCGCCGCATCAACGGCGCGTGGGTGAGAAATACCCTCCGAACCTGATCTGGATAATGCCAGCGAAGGGAAGCAGCCGAATCGATGCAGGCATGCGCACATCCGCGTCCGCCTCGCCCCATCCGGCACCTCCTTTGCTGGCTCCGCAAGCAAGGGAGCCACATGAACGCACCTCTGAAGTCATCCCGGATATTCGACGCCGCCACCGCCACGGTGGACCACGCGGCCATCCATCCTCTACCCAACTCGCGCAAGGTCTTCGTCGAAGGCAGCCGGCCCGATATCCGCGTGCCGATGCGCGAGATCAGCCAGTCGCCCACGCCCGACAGCTTCGGCGGCGAGCCCAATCCGCCGCTGTTCGTCTACGATACCTCGGGCCCTTATACCGAGCCGGGAGCGGCGATCGACATCCGCAGCGGCCTCGCTCCCATGCGCCAGGCATGGATTGCCGAGCGTGGCGACACCGAACAGCTCGACGGCCCGTCCTCGCGCTACGGCCAGGCGCGGCTGAACGACCCGCAGCTCGCCGCGCTGCGCTTCAACCTGCAGCGCGCGCCGCGCCGCGCCAGGAGCGGCGCCAACGTCAGCCAGATGCACTATGCGCGCCAGGGCATCATCACGCCCGAGATGGAATTCATCGCCCTGCGCGAGAACATGCAGCGCAAGGAATACATCGCTTCGCTCGAGTCCTCGGGCCCGATGGGCCAGCGGGTGGCGGCGCTGCTCGGCCGCCAGCATCCCGGCCAGTCCTTCGGCGCCAGCATCCCGGCCGAGATCACCCCCGAGTTCGTGCGTGCGGAAGTCGCGCGCGGCCGCGCCGTCATCCCCGCCAATATCAACCATCCGGAACTGGAGCCGATGATCATCGGCCGCAACTTCCTGGTGAAGGTCAATGCCAATATCGGCAACTCGGCCGTGACCTCGTCGATCGGCGAGGAAGTCGAAAAGATGACCTGGGCCATCCGCTGGGGCGCCGACACGGTGATGGACCTGTCGACCGGCAAGCACATCCACGAGACGCGCGAATGGATCCTGCGTAACAGCCCGGTCCCGATCGGCACGGTGCCGATCTACCAGGCGCTCGAGAAGGTGAATGGCAAGGCCGAAGACCTGACATGGGAGATCTTCCGCGACACGCTCATCGAACAGGCCGAGCAGGGCGTCGACTACTTCACGATCCATGCCGGCGTGCTGCTGCGCTATGTGCCCATGACGGCGAACCGCCTGACGGGCATCGTCTCGCGCGGCGGCTCGATCATGGCCAAGTGGTGCCTGGCCCACCACCGCGAATCCTTCCTGTACACGCATTTCGAAGACATCTGCGACATCATGAAGGCCTATGACGTCTCGTTCAGCCTGGGCGACGGCCTGCGTCCCGGCTCGATCTACGACGCCAACGACGAGGCGCAACTGGCCGAGCTCAAGACCCTGGGCGAGCTGACGCAGATCGCCTGGAAGCACGATGTGCAGACCATCATCGAAGGTCCCGGCCACGTGCCGCTGCACCTGATCAAGGAAAACATGGACCTGCAGCTGGAGCAGTGCCACGAGGCGCCGTTCTACACGCTGGGGCCGCTCACCACCGATATCGCACCGGGCTACGACCACATCACGTCCGGCATCGGCGCCGCCAATATCGGCTGGTACGGCACCGCCATGCTGTGCTACGTGACGCCCAAGGAGCACCTGGGCCTGCCCGACAAGAACGACGTCAAGGACGGCATCATCACTTATAAAATCGCCGCGCACGCGGCCGACCTGGCCAAGGGCCATCCGGGCGCCCAGCTGCGCGACAACGCCCTGTCGAAGGCGCGCTTCGAGTTCCGCTGGGAAGACCAGTTCAACCTGGGTCTCGACCCCGACAAGGCGCGCGAATTCCACGACGAGACCTTGCCCAAGGATTCGGCCAAGGTGGCCCATTTCTGTTCGATGTGCGGCCCCCATTTCTGCTCGATGAAGATCACCCAGGAGGTGCGCGAATACGCGGCGGCCAGGGGCGTGCAGGGCGAGTCGGCCCTGGCCCACGGCATGCAGGAGAAGGCGATCGAGTTCGTCAGGAACGGCGCGCAACTGTACCGGGAGGTGTGAATGACGCCGATCGAAGTCAATGGGGCGCCGTGCACGGTGCCGCAGGGGCAGACCCTGTTCGGCCTGCTGGAGCAGCTGGGCCTGACGGGGCAGGGGATGGCGCTCGCGGTCAACCGCGAAGTGGTGCCGCGCCAGCAATGGCTGCACCGGCGCCTGCAGGAACGGGATCGGGTGGATATCGTGCGCGCCATCGGTGGCGGCTGACACAGGAGACAACCATGAATGCATTGAACGACATGAGCAAGATGAACACGACGTTGGAGAACGACGTGCTGACCATCGCCGGCCGCGCCTACCGCTCGCGCCTGCTGGTCGGCAGCGGCAAGTACCGCGACCTGGAACAGACCCGCGAGGCGACCCTGGCCGCCGGCGCCGAAATCATCACGGTGGCGATCCGCCGCGTGAACATCGGCCAGGACCCGAACGCCCCGAGCCTGCTGGATGTGCTGCCGCCGAGCGAGTTCACCATCCTGCCGAACACGGCCGGCTGCTACAACGCGAAGGACGCGATCTACACGCTGCAGATGGCGCGCGAGCTGCTGGGCGGCCACAAGCTGGTCAAGCTGGAGGTGCTGGGCGACCAGAAGACGCTGTTCCCGCACATGCCCGAGACCCTGATCGCGGCCGAGGCGCTGGTCAAGGACGGCTTCGACGTCATGGTCTATTGCAGCGACGACCCGATCCAGGCCCGCATCCTGCAGGAGATCGGCTGCGTGGCCGTGATGCCGCTGGCGTCGCTGATCGGCTCCGGCATGGGCATCCTCAATCCGTGGAACCTGTCCCTGATCATCGAGCAGGCCACGGTGCCGGTGCTGGTCGACGCCGGCGTGGGCACCGCGTCGGACGCGGCGATCGCCATGGAGCTGGGTTGCGACGGCGTCCTGATGAACACCGCGATCGCCGCCGCGCGCGATCCGGTGCGCATGGCGCGCGCCATGCGGCATGCGGTGCTGGCCGGCCGCGACGCCTACCTGGCCGGCCGCATGCCGAAGCGTTTCGCGGCCTCGCCCTCGTCCCCCGTCGAAGGAAAGATCACCGGATGACGGCCTGCGTGCTGGTGTTCGCCGGGCTCGATCCCGGCGGCGGCGCGGGCCTGGCGGCCGACATCCTGGCGATCGCGTTTCATGGCGCGCACCCGCTGCCGGTGGCCACCGCCATCACGGCGCAGGACAATGACCGCGTCCATGGGGCGAGTCCGGTCGACGCCGACTGGATCGCGCGCCAGGCCGCGCCGCTGCTGGCGGCGTTCGAGATCGCGGCGGTCAAGGTCGGCATACCGGGCAACGCCGCCAACGCGGCGGCGATCGCAGGGATCGTGCGCGACCTGCGCGCGCGCCGGCCCGCCCTGCCGGTGGTGCTCGACCCGGTGCTGGCCAGCGGCCATGGCGACGCGCTGGGGCAGGGCGATGCCGTCGGCGCGCTGCACGAATTGCTGCCGCTGGCGACGATCGTGCTGCCCAATCTGCCCGAGCGCGCGGCGCTCGGCGCCCAGGCGGGCCGGCAGATGCTGGTCACCGGCGGCCATGCCGCAGGCGACACCGTCGTCAACCGCTGGCTGGTCGACGGCATCGAGGCGCGCGCCTGGCACTGGCCGCGCCTGCCGCACGGCTACCACGGCAGCGGCTGTACCCTGGCCGCGGCCCTGGCGGCGCGGCTGGCGCTGGGCGACGCCATGGAAACGGCGCTCGACGCGGCGCAGACCTATACCCACCACACGCTGGCGCAGTCGTATGCGCTGGCGCCAGGACAGCGCATCCCGCGCCGCCTGCTGCACTTGACAACCTGAAAGGAGCCCCCATGCGCGGCCTGTATCTCGTTACCCCGAACTGGGACGATACCGAACGACTGATCGCCACCACCGACGCCGCCCTCGGGGCCGGCGCCGCACTGGTCCAGTACCGCCACAAGGAAGCCGGCCCGGAACTGCGCAAGGAGCAGGCGACGGCGCTGCTGGCGCTGTGCCGCCGCCACGGCCGGCCGCTGGTCATCAACGACCACGTCGACCTGTGCCAGGCGATTGACGCCGACGGCGTGCACCTGGGACATACCGACCAGGGCATCCGCGCGGCGCGCGCGCTGCTGGGCGGGGACAAGATCGTCGGCGCTTCATGCTATGGCGAGCTGGCCCTGGCGCGTGCGGCGGTGGAAGCCGGCGCGAGCTACATCGCCTTCGGCGGGTTCTATCCGTCGCCGGTCAAGAAGTATACCTTCGTGACCCCTCCCGAGATGCTGGACCAGGCGCGCGCCGAGTTCACCGTGCCGATCGTCGTCATCGGCGGCATGACCCCGGCCAATGCCGCGCCGCTGGCGGCGCGCGGGATCGACATGGTGGCGGCGATCACGAGCGTGTATGGCGCGCGCGATCCGGCGGAAAGCACGCGCGCGTTCGGCGCGCTGTTCCCGCCCGCCTGAACCTACAATGGGCGCATCGCGATCACCGCCGTCAGCCCATGCGCCCATTGCTCCTGTTCACCCACACCCGCCGCCACCCGTCCGCCATCCTGCTGCTGGTGCAGTTGATCGGGATGCTGGCCTACCCCTTCATCGAAGGCACGCCGGCAGGGCAGGTGGCCTTCAATGCCTTCGGCATCGTGGTGCTGGCCTTCACCATCCGCATGGTGCGGCGCACGCCGGGCGAGGTCAGGGTCAGCTGGGCGCTGGCGGTGCCGATCATCGTCCTGCTGCTGGCGCAGATCCTGTTCGGACTGACGCAGCTGCTGGCCTGGTCGTCGGGCCTGGAGGCGCTGTTCTACTTCTACGCGGCGGGCAGCCTGATCGCCTACATGATGGACGACGAGCTGGCCACGACCGACGAACTGTTCGCGGCCGGCGCCACCTTCACCCTGCTCGCATGGGCGTTCACGCACCTGTACGTGCTGCTGCAGGAAGTCCACCCCGGCACGTTTGCCGCCGCGGTCCACGCGGCGGCGCCGCGCACCTGGACCGAACTGAACTACCTGAGCTTCGCGCTGCTGTCGAGCACCGGCATCGGCGACGTGATCCCGCTGACCGTGCACGCGCGCGCGCTGGCCAGCGTCGAGATGCTGGTCGGGCTGATGTACCTGGCGGTCGTGGTGGCGCGCCTGATCGCCTTCACCACGCGCAACCGGATCGCCGTCGGGCGGGCGCGCAAGCGCCGCATGGCGGATTGGGAGAAGGATTAAGCCTGTCTCAGGCGGCGACCGGCACGACGAAGGCGCGCAGCTCGGCCATCTTGCCGTCACGGAAGCGCCAGACGTCGCTGTAGGCGTTCTGCACCGTGTTGCCTTGCTCATCCTTCGATTCGATATCGCCCAGGGCGACGACCAGGTCGCCTTCGGCGACCAGTTCGCGTACCGTGAACTTCGGCGGCTCGGCATAGCCGTCCACCATCCAGGCGCGCACCGCTTCCTTGCCGCGCAGGGTCTCGCCGCCAACCGTCGACCACACGAGGTCGTCGGTGCAGAACGCCAGGAATCCTTCATTGTCGCCGCGGCTCACGGCGGCGTTCGCCTGTTGCAGGGTGGTCTTGTTCAGTTCGGACATGAACGCTCTCCTTGGTGAATGGCTTCAATGTACCAATTGTCGTCCATTCCCGGCGCTCGACAACGGCGCGGATGCTGCCTGATAAAATTGTTTTCCAAAAATTAACTGGAGCCCGCCATGGCCCATCCTGCTGCAGCCTGTATCGTCAGGCCATTCACGGCCGAGGAATGGCCGGCCTACCGCGCGATCCGCCTGCGCGCGCTGGCCGATGCGCCGGACGCCTTCGGCAGCACGCTTGGCGCCGAACAAGCCCTGGCGCCCGAGACCTGGGCCGCGCGGCTGGCACGCTCGACCACGTCCGGCATCGACCGCGCGCTGGCGGCCGAGGCAAACGGTGAGCTGATCGGCCTGGCCTGGGCCAAGGAAGACGCCGACGATCCTGCCATCGTCAACCTGTTCCAGATGTGGGTGGCGCCGGAAGCACGCGGGCAGGGCGTGGCCAGGGCGCTGCTGGACGAGGCGCTGCGCTGGGCAACGGCGCGCGGCGCGCAGGCCATCCAGCTGGGCGTGACCTGCACCAATGCCGACGCCGTGTGCCTGTACGAACGCGCCGGCTTCGTCGAGGCCGGCGTGCGTGAACCATTGCGGCCGGGCTCGGCGCTGATGGAGCAGCGCATGCGCCTTACGCTTCCCGGCCCAGCGCGCGCAGAAGGGCAATGACGCGCTTGCCCGGATAATCCGTCAGTGGCGGGGGGCCGCCCCAGAACCGGTAGCTGATGGTCCTGCGCTCGATCGTGTCGAGGTAGCACGGATTCTCGCGCACGAAGGCGCCAAGCGCTGCCCGCATGTCCGAGTCGAGCACCGGCAGCGCTGCCTCGATGCGCCGCACGATCTCGATCACGTATTCGCCGACCAGATGCACGATGAACGGCGTCATCCAGCCTTGCGGCGCGGCCAGCATCCGGGCCAGGCATTCCTCGCGCAGGTAGCCATCGTGGTGGCGCGTCCCGAGGCACCACGCAATACCATGCACGGTGGCGTCACGGCCGGCATCGTCCAACGGCAGGCCGCGCTCGCAGTAGAGGCGCCAGGGGATCGTCAGCGTCTCGCCGCCAAGCAAGACCTGGTAGCTGTGCAGGCGATGATCGGCATGCCAGTCGGCGGTACTGGTCAGGGCGGCTGCCGCAGGCTGCAGTGCAGAGGGAAAGGCAAGGGACAGGTCGAGCGCCGGATGTCCCGGCGGCGATGCGGGCACCGGGACGTAGAGGTGCGCGGCGCGCACCTTCGCGGAATCGGGCATGGTGGTCTCCAATAGGCCCTGCAAAGGTGCAGGGATCGATGATAGCCGAACCGGCGCCCCTGTGCCAGCGCCTGGCCAGCGAACGATTCAAGGTTCGCCGCCGCACGCGATCGCGCAAGCTTGTTATCATGTCACCTTTGCAGTGCGCTGATGGACGCGCGGTTTTTTTCAAGCAACGGGAATACGACATGAAAACGAAGGCAGCAATTGCATGGAAGGCGGGCCATCCGCTCACGATCGAAGAGGTCGAACTCGAAGGTCCGAAGGCCGGCGAGGTGCTGGTCGAGGTCAAGGCCACCGGCATCTGCCACACCGACTACTACACGCTGTCGGGCGCCGATCCCGAAGGCATCTTCCCGGCCATCCTGGGCCATGAAGGCGCCGGCGTGGTGGTCGACGTCGGTCCCGGCGTGACGAGTTTGCGCCGCGACGACCACGTGATCCCGCTGTACACGCCGGAATGCCGCCAGTGCAAGTTCTGCCTGTCGCAGAAGACCAACCTGTGCCAGGCGATCCGCTCGACCCAGGGTCGCGGCCTGATGCCCGATGCGACTTCGCGTTTTTCGCTGGACGGCCAGCCGATCTACCACTACATGGGCACCTCGACCTTCTCGAACTACATCGTGGTTCCCGAGATCGCGCTGGCCAAGGTGCGCAACGATGCGCCGTTCGACAAGATTTGCTATATCGGTTGCGGCGTCACCACCGGCATCGGCGCGGTGATCTTCACCGCCAAGGTCGAAGCGGGCGCCAACGTGGTCGTGTTCGGCCTGGGCGGCATCGGGCTGAACGTGATCCAGGCGGCGAAGATGGTGGGCGCGGACAAGATCATCGGCGTCGACCTGAATCCGGAGCGCGAAGCCATGGCGCGCAAGTTCGGCATGACCCATTTCATCAACCCGACCAAGGTCGAGAATGTCGTCGATGCGATCATCGGGCTGACCGACGGCGGCGCCGACTACAGCTTCGAGTGCGTGGGCAACGTCAACACCATGCGCCAGGCGCTGGAGTGCTGCCACAAGGGTTGGGGCCAGTCGATCATCATCGGCGTGGCGGCTGCCGGGCAGGAAATTTCCACCCGTCCGTTCCAGCTGGTGACCGGCCGCGAATGGAAGGGTTCGGCCTTCGGCGGCGCGCGCGGCCGTACCGACGTGCCGAAGATCGTCGACTGGTATATGGAAAACAAGATCAATATCGACGACCTGATCACCCACCACCTGCCGCTGGACCGCATCAACGAAGGCTTCGATTTGATGAAGTCGGGCGAGTCGATCCGTTCGGTCGTGGTGTACTGAATCCGTCCTTCGGCGGGCCGCCCGGCCTGCCGCATATGCATCGCACAGGCATATCCTGCGCGGCCTCCGGGCCGCGCTGTCGCACCCGGCGGCGTCTTTACCGCCTGTTCCCCGATTTCGACCGTCTGTCGCAGCGCGCTGGGCGGCGGATGGCGTAGTGTCTACAGTGTTCCCATCGCCGGCCGCGTCCGGCTCTCACTGGAGACTCGTCCATGTCACGCACCGCCTCAATCCACTGGAAGCTGGCGCTTCCGCTTCTCGGCCTGGCCGCCATGGCCGCCTTCACGGTGCCCACCCAGGCGGCCGACGGCAAGGCGCGCGTGGTGCGCGTGGCGGCCGCGGACGAGCCGTATGCCCTGGTGCGCGGCGCCAACGGCAGCTTCGACATCAGCGGCAGCAGCGACGACTGGGACGACGTGCGCGCCGCCCAGCGCGCGATCGACGGCGAATTCATCTGGTTCCGCGAGGCTGGCCGCAACTACGTGATCCAGGATCCCGACACGCTCAGGCGGGCGCGCGCCGCCTGGGCGCCGCTCGACCGGCTGGGCGAGCTGATGAAGGTCCACGGCAAGGACATGGAAAAGCACGGCAAGAAGATCGAAGCGCTCGGCCGCGAGATGGAGCGCGCCGCGGCCAAGCCGGCCTTTACGCCAAGCAAGCGCGACATGCGCGAAGTCGACGACGGCATGCAGGCGCTCAGCAAGCATATGGACGTGCTGAGCCGGCAGATGGCGGCGGCGCGCGACGATGACGAGCGCCGGCTCATCCAGCAGAAGATGGCCGAGACCGGCAAGCGCATGTCCGACGCCGGCGAGCGCATCAGTGAAGCCTACGACGGCCCGCAGGCGCGCCAGCAGCGCGCCTCCATGGAAGACATTGGCCGCCAGATGGAGATCGCCAACCAGCCGATGGAAAAGCTGGGCAAGCGCATGGGCGAGCTGGGCAAGGAAATGGAGCGCGAGAGCAAGGCCGCCGACAAGACGATGCGCGCGCTGATCAAGGATGCGCGCGCGAAGGGCTTGGCCAGGACCGTGCCGACGGCGAGCTGAGCTAGGCCGCGCCGGGCAGCATCGAGCCGGTGTCGCGGTAGCGCACGTGCCACGAGTAGGCTTTTTCCAGCACGTGGGGCGTGTGGCCGCCGCCCCGGTTCGCTTCCTCGACATAGTCGCGCAGCATCTGCCGGTACGGTTCGGCCACGCAGTGCTCGATGATGCATTGCGCACGCTCGCGCGGGGCCAGGCCGCGCAGGTCGGCCAGGCCGACTTCGGTCACCACGATGTCGACATCGTGCTCGGTATGGTCGACGTGCGAGACCATCGGCACGATGCTCGAAATCCTGCCGCCCTTGGCGGTCGACTTGGTCGCGAACACCGATAGATAGGCGTTGCGCGCGAAATCGCCCGAGCCGCCGATGCCGTTCATCATGTGGGTGCCGCCCACGTGGGTCGAGTTGATATTGCCGTAGATGTCGAACTCGAGCGCCGTGTTGATGGCGATGAGCCCCAGGCGGCGGATCACTTCCGGATGGTTGCTTACTTCCTGCGGGCGCAGCACCAGGCGGTCCTTGTATTTTTCCAGCTCGGCGAACACCTGCCGGCCCTTTTCCTCGGACAGGGTGATCGACGAACCCGAGGCGAAATCGAGCTTGCCGGCGTCGAACAGGTCGAAGGTCGAATCCTGCAGCACCTCGGAGTACATGGTGAGGCCCTTGAACGGACCGTCGATCAGGCCGGCCAGCACGGCGTTGGCGATGCTGCCGATGCCGGCCTGGATCGGCATCAAGCGCTCGGTCAGGCGGCCGGCGGCGATCTCGGCATTGAAGAAACCGGTCAGGTGGCCGGCGATGGCGGCGGTGTCGGCGTCCGGCGGCTGGATCGTGGACGCGCTGTCGTGCTTCTCGGTCATGACGATGGCCACGATCTTTTCGGGCGGGATGGCGATCGCCGTGGTCCCGATGCGGTCGCTGGCGTTCATGAGGGGCATCGGTTCGCGCTGCGGGCGGTGCCTGGGGATGAAGATGTCGTGCAGTCCTTCCAGCGCCGGCGACTGGCTCAGGTTGATCTCGACGATCACCTTGTCGGCCAGGATCGCGAAGCTGGCGCTGTTGCCGACCGAGGTGGTCGGGATGATGGCGCCGGTCTCGGTGATCGCGATCGCCTCGATGATGGCGACATCGACCGGCGCGATCTGGCGCGTGCGCAGCAGCTCGACCGTCTCGGACAGGTGCTGGTCGGTGAACATGACTTCGCCGCGGTTGATCGCCGCGCGCAGGGTGGGATCGGTCTGGAAGGGCATACGGCGCGCCAGCGCGCCGGCCTCGGTCAGCGCCGCATCGGTTTCGCCGCCGAGCGAGGCGCCGGTGATCAGGGTGATCGCCAGCGGCGCGCTGCGCGCCCGTTCCGCCAGCGCCAGCGGCACCGCCTTGGCGTCGCCGGCGCGGGTGAAGCCGCTGGTGCCGACGGTCATGCCGTCCTGGATCCATTCGGCCGCCCGGGCGGCGCTGGTGATGCGTTCGCGCAGTTGCGGCAGGCGGACGCGGTCATGGGCAAGGTGGTGGTCGTGGTGCATGGCTTCTCCTCGGGTTCGGACTGTACGGTTTCTGGTTTTATCTGTCGGGTTCAGGTCAGGCAGTAGTCGACCGGCTGCAGCGGCGGCGGCACGTGCTCGTCGCGCAGGGCGCTGCGCAGGTCGATCTCGATGGCGCGGCACATGGCGTCCAGCGGCAGGTCGTTGGGTTCGGTGCCGAACGGTTCTTCCAGCTCGTCGCCCAGCGCATCCAGGCCGAAGAAGGTGTAGGCGACGATGGCGACCACGAAGGGCGTCATGAAGCCGATCGAGTCGACCAGACCGAAGGGCAGCAGGAAGCAGTAGATGTAGGCGGTGCGGTGCAGCAGCAGCGTATAGGAATAGGGAATGGGCGTGTTCTTGATGCGCTCGCACGATGCCGCGGCGGCGGTCAGGCTCGAGAAGGTATGGTCGATGTTGGCGGCCAGGCAGGCCTCGATGCGGCCCTCCCTGATGCAGCGCTGCAGGTCGTCGCCCATGTGGCGCATCAGGCTGTCGGGCTTGTTCCGGGCGCGGGCCATGTCTTCGTATTCGTCCGGCAGCAGGAACTGCGCGATATGCGGCGAATTGGGCTGGTCGCGCAGGTGGTCGCGCAACGCGTGGACGAAGGCAATCGCGCGGTAGACGATGCGGACCCGTGTATCCTGCAAACCATTGCTTGCAAGTGCAGGCCGCGGATCGTCGACCAGGCTGGTGGCCTGGCGCGCCAGGTTCCGGCAGCGCAGCACCAGTTCGCCCCACAGCTTGCGGCCTTCCCAGAAGCGGTCATAGGCCGAGTTGTTGCGAAAACCGAGGAAGATCGCGATCGGCAGTCCGATGAGGGTGAAGGGAATCGTGGTGAGCGTGATCTTGAGGTCCCACAGGTCGCCGTGCGACCAGGTGACGAAGGTCGCTACCGCGATATTGACCAGCAGGGTAGGCAGGATGCGGGGCAGGACCGAGCCGCGCAGCAGGAGGAACAGCTTGAGCCCGGAAGGGCGCTCTCGGATAATCACGGTTTCGACCGCATTCGCAGAAAAATAGACGGAGTCAAGGAAACTCACTAATATATTCGCAGTAAATCACTAATATCTTAGTCAGTCAAGCGCTTGCGCCCGCGCGATCCTTTTCGATGTAGACAATTAAATAACACGGAGCACGTATTGGCCCGCCGTATCACTCACCGCAATCTTCCCCAGCTTTTCCTGAAAGCGCGCGAATCGCTGATGTCGCATTTTCGTCCCATCCTCAATCATTTCGGCGTGACCGAGCAGCAATGGCGCATCTTGCGCGTGCTGGACGAGCACGAGCAGCTGGAGCCGCGCGAGATGTGCGAGTTGTGCCAGATCCTGAGCCCGAGCATGACCGGCGTGCTGTCGCGCATGGAAGAACTGGGCCTGGTCGAACGCCAGCGCGTGGCGGCCGACCAGCGCCGCATCTGGGTAAGGCTGGCGCCGAAGGGGGACAAGCTGATCGACGAGATCGCGCCGCTGATCGAGCGGCAGTACAAGCTGATCGAGCAGGCATATGGCAGCGGGGTGGTCGACGACCTGTCGCGGGCGCTGGAGGGGTTCATCGCGGCGCAGGCGACGCCGGTGCAAAGGGTGGAACTGCCGGCGACGACGAAGGCGGTCAATAGCCGCCGGCCCTGAGGTATCCATACGGTAGGGTTGGCGGCGCAGCCGTCCACCTTACGAATCACCGCATTGGCGGTCCAGCCGCCAACGCGATGTCATCCGGCGATCAATGCTGGTCGATCTTTCCGCGCCAGCCGCCGGTTTCGCTGCCGCGCTTCTCGAGCAGTTCCTTGAAGTTGGCCAGGTTCGAGCGCGCTTCCATGCGCACCGCGCCCAGGGCGTCGCCCAGGGTTTCGAGCGGGCCTTCGGGCTCGTAGTCCATCTGCAGCGCGATGCGGGTGACGGTGTCCGAGATCTTGTGGAAGGTGACCACGCCGCCATTCTTGACGCCGGTGACGCTGCGCCAGGCGATGCGGTTGTCCGGGATCTGCTCGGTGATCTCGGCATCCCATTCCTTGTCTTCGCCGGCCACGTTGGCCTTCCAGTGCAGGTGCTTGTCGTCGAGCTGGCGAATCTCTTTCACGCTTTTCATGAATTGCGGGAAGTCTTCGAACTGGGTGAACTGGTTGTAGGCGGTACGCACAGGCACGTTGACTTCGATCGTTTCGACGATCGACGAGCTGGCGCCAAAACCACGGTTTTGTTTGAATTTCTTCGACAGCAGCACGCCGCCGGCGGCCAGGGCGGCCACGGTAACTACACGACCCAACATAATCTTCTCCTTAGGTTTCGCCGTGGCGCCGGGCAGGCACTGAAGCCCGGATCCATGCGCCCCGGCATGAATGATGCGCATGCGACGGTGTTCGCGACCTTGTCGCGAATCTGTCATTAAAATAAGCGAAAAGACAAGTGAGGGGCGCGCGGCTGGGGAATCCGGTTGGTAGGAAGTTGCGCGATGTTAATATGGTTTCCTGCGTGAAATCGCAGACGATGAGGGAGAATCAGATGAGCTTGCAGGGCGGATGCTTTTGCGGGGCAGTGCGCTACGAGGCGCACGGCCAGCCATTCAACGGCACCCTGTGCCACTGCACGGATTGCCGCAAGGCCTCCGGCGCGCCGGCCATCGCCTGGTTCAGCGTCAAGACGACCAGCGTGTACTGGACCGCCAGCGCGCCGCAGCGGTTCCGCTCCAGCGAGCACGCGGTGCGCAGTTTCTGTCCGGCCTGCGGCACGACGCTCACCTGGCACGACGAGCGCTGGCCGGACGAGATCGACCTTGCCACGGCCAGCCTCGACGACCCTGAACAGGCGCCGCCGGCCGACCATACCTTCGTGCGCAGCCGGCTGGGCTGGCTGAGGCTGCATGACAGCCTGCCGCAGTACCAGACGACGCGCTCGGCAGGTTGACCGTCGTATTTCATGCGAGCGGCATTGCCATCCGACCGGCGAGATGCGAGGATGGACCCACCCTGACTCCGTGGAAAGCCATCCCATGAGCGCACCTTCCGTGAGCGGCATGCGCCGCCGACTTTGCCTCGCCCTGCCTGCCGCCGTCGTGGCCGCCGTGGCTGCGTCCGCCGCACAGGCCCGGCCCCTGCTGCCGGCCGGGGTTGTCATCCCCTTTCACTCGACGGGATTCGAGGTGGCGCTCAAGCTCGACATGTTCGGCGAGGTCAGCAAGCCGGTCGTGGTGGCGCAGAATGCCGAGCGCATCAAGCTGGCGGGCGTGCATGGCGACACGCCATGGAGCCTTGAATTCACGATCGTGCGCACGGATCGCAGCGGCAACCTGCGTGTGCTGACCCGGTTGACCAGTGGCGACGAGGTCCTGGCGGCGCCGATACGCACCGCCGTGGTCGGCCAGCGGGTCGTCGCGCGCGCCGACGACGAGATGAACGTGGCAATGCTCATCCGCCGCGTCTAGGCGTCCCGTCCGGCGGAGACCAGGGCGGCCGCCTTTCGCGGCGAACCCGGCGCGCTCGTGCGCGTGCAACGGTCGACGCCCAAGATCAGCGTGGCGGCGGCGCCAACTGGATGGGCATACAGTGGATCGCGGCGGTATAATGGCCGGATGCAGACCCTCCTTCACAACCTCAATCCCGAACAATTGGCCGCCGTCACGCTGCCGTCGCAGAGTGCGCTGATCCTTGCGGGCGCCGGTTCCGGCAAGACGCGCGTGCTGACCACGCGCATCGCCTGGCTGATCCAGACCAACCAGGTGTCGCCGGCCGGCATCATGGCGGTGACGTTCACGAACAAGGCGGCGAAGGAGATGCTCACGCGCTTGTCGGCCATGCTGCCGATCAATACGCGCGGCATGTGGATCGGCACCTTCCACGGCCTGTGCAACCGCCTGCTGCGTACGCACTACCGCGACGCCGCGCTGCCGCAGACCTTCCAGATCCTCGACTCGCAAGACCAGCTGTCGCTCATCAAGCGCATGCTCAAGGCGCACAATGTTGATGACGAGAAGTATCCGGCCAAGAACCTGATGTACTTCATCAACAACGCCAAGGACCAGGGCTTGCGCGCCTCGCAGGTCGAGGCCTACGATCCGATCGAACGGCGCATGGTCGAGTTGTATGAGCTGTACGACCAGCAATGCCAGCGCGAAGGCGTGGTCGATTTCGCGGAACTGCTGCTGCGTTCCTACGAGCTGCTGGCCCGCAACGGCCCGCTGCGCCATCACTACCAGATGCGCTTCCGCCATATCCTGGTCGACGAGTTCCAGGATACCAACGACCTGCAATACAACCTGCTGAAACTGCTGGCGGGGCAGGGCGAGACCGGCGGCGGCGCCATCTTCGCCGTGGGCGACGACGACCAGAGCATCTACGCCTTCCGCGGCGCCAACGTCGGCAATATGTCGGCTTTCGAGCGCGACTACCAGGTCAAGAACCTGATCAAGCTCGAGCAGAACTACCGCTCGCACGGCCACATCCTCGACAGCGCCAACTACCTGATCGCCAACAACACCAAGCGCCTGGGCAAGAACCTGCGCACGGATGCGGGCCAGGGCGAGCCGGTGCGCGTGTATGAAGCCTCGTCCGATCTCGAAGAAGCGCAGTGGATCATCGAGGAAGCGAAAAGCCTCATGAACGAGGGCATGCCGCGCAACGAGATCGCGATCCTGTACCGCAGCAATGCGCAAAGCCGGGTGATCGAGCACGCGCTGTTCGCGGCCGGCCTGCCGTACACCGTGTATGGCGGCCTGCGCTACTTCCAGCGCGCCGAGGTCAAGCATGCGATCGCCTACCTGCAGCTGATGGACAATCCCCACAACGATTCGGCCTTCCTGCGCGTGGTGAACTTCCCGACCCGCGGCATCGGCGCGCGCTCGATCGAGCAGTTGCAGATGGCGGCCGACAGCTATGGCATTTCGCTGTATGCGGCCGTTCCCTACATGACCGGCAAGGCCGGCTCGTCGCTGGGCGCTTTCGTCAAATTGATCGAAGGCGCGCGCTTCGAGACCCAGCAACTGCCGCTCCCCGAGCTGGTGAGGGTGGTGCTCGAGCGCAGCACCTTGCTCACGCACTACGCCAACGAGAAGGAAGGCGCCGACCGCATCGAAAACCTGGAGCAGATGGTCAATGCGGCGACCCAGTTCGTCCAGGAGGAAGGGTTCGGCATTGGCGCGCCGGCCCATCTGGGCCCGCCATCGCAGGCCCAGGCCGGCGAGGCCGTGGTCTACCAGGACGGCATCGAAATCCTCGACGGCGGGGCGCCGCTGCCGACCGTGATGTCGCCCTTGTCGGCCTTCCTGTCGCATGCCTCGCTCGAGGCGGGCGATGCCCAGGCCCAGGCCGGGCAAGAAGCGCTGCAGCTGATGACGGTGCACTCGGCCAAGGGCCTCGAATTCGATGCGGTGTTCATCACCGGCCTCGAAGAGGGCCTGTTCCCGCACGAGAGCAGCGCGCGCGAAGCCGAGGGCGTGGATGAAGAACGGCGCCTGATGTACGTGGCGATCACGCGCGCGCGCCGCCGTCTGTACATGAGCTTTACCCAGCAGCGCATGCTGCACGGCCAGACCCGCTTCAACATGAAGTCGCGCTTCTTCGACGAATTGCCCGAAGAAGCGCTCAAGTGGCTGTCGCCGCGCGTGCAGACCGCCTGGTTCGGCGGACGCAAGCAGACGACGGCCTGGGACGACGCCAAGTTCCGCGACGGCGGCAGCGACAACAAGATCGCGCAGCAGATCACGCAAAAGTCCGGCAACGGCAGCGGCTGGCGCGTGGGTGAGTCGGTGTCGCACGCCAAGTTCGGCGAGGGCGTGATCGTCAATATCGAAGGCGGCGCCGGCGCGGCGCGGGCCCAGATCAATTTTGGTTCGGCGGGGATGAAGGTGCTGGACCTGTCGATTGCCAAGCTGGAGAAGATCGGCCGCTGAAACGATACGGGGTTGGCGGCACAGCCACCAACCCCGTATCGATCCACCATTCAACCCATCATTTCTCGAGGCTGACCTTGTCGGCCGGCGTAGACTCCGGCTTGCCGAAAATCTCCCGATACCCGGCATACATCGCGCACTGCAGCAGCAGGACGAACAGGAAGATCACCCACATGATCACCACCCGCGCCAGACTGTTCCCGCCCAGCAGCATGGCGATGACCATGCACACCGCGAAGAAGATCGCAAACCAGGCCAGCAGCAGCACCACGAACACGCCGGCGCTGCGTTTGACGGCAAAGAAGCTGTAGAACACCGCCTTGAACGGCGGCATCTTCTGCCAGTAGGTGAGGGGCGCCGCGAAGCACAGCGAGATGAGCGCCGCCACGTCGATCGCGAAGATCAGGAACATCGCCAGCACGTCCGATCCCGCCAGCACGGCCGGGGTGCCGGTCGTGCCCTGGGCCCGCACCTGTTCCCAGAACGTCGCATCGACGGCGAAGCGGGTGATGAGCGCCAGCACCAGCGACACGCCGAGGTAGACCACGCCGACCTTGCACAGCTCGCGCAACACCGGTTTGCGAAATCCCGTCAGCAGCACGGCGGGCGACACGCGCTGGCCGCTCTCGATCAAGGAGCAAGCCATCATGAAGGCCATCGAGAACGAGGGGATCAGGACCACCGCCACCATCGGCCCCAGCAGCGGCACGGCGCTGATCAGGATGCTGGCGAGGATGTTGGCGAACAGCAGCGTGGTCAGGGCCGCGGGTTGTTGACGGAACAGGCTGGCGCCGCGTTTGAGCCAGATCCAGCCGGTAATAGCAGGCAAATTGTTCATTTAGGGCAAATTCGGCGCCGGACAAGCGATGCGCTCGCGCAGGATGCGTTCGAAATGGGTCGGATCGTGCGGCGTGAGCAGCTCGGCCGCACGGGGAAGATGCAGATCATACAGGCGCGACAGCCAGAAGCGAAGCGCCCCCGCGCGCAGCATCGGCTGCCAGGCGGCGCGTTCGGCGTCGGTGAACGGCCGCACCGCTTGATAGGCGTCCAGCAGCGCGCGCACGCGAGATGCATCGAGGACGCCGGTGGTCAGGTCGACGCACCAGTCGTTGACGGTCACGGCGACGTCGTACAGCCAGGTGTCGACGCCGGCAAAATAAAAGTCGAAGCAGCCGCTCAGGCGCTCGCCCTCGAACATCACGTTGTTGCGGAACAGGTCGGCATGCACGGGGCCGCGCGCCAGCTGCGCATAGGTCGTCCCGGCGGCGAATGCGGCCTGGTAGCCGACCTCGCTGCGCAGCAGCGCCGCTTCGTCTTCATCCAGGAAGGGCAGGACGGCGGGGGCGGTGTCCACCCACCAGTCCAGGCCGCGCAGGTTGGGCTGGTGCAAGGTAAAGTCCTGGGCCGCCAGGTGCATGCGCGCCAGCATGCGGCCGACCTCGGCGCAGTGCACCGGTCGCGGATCGAGCTGGGAGCTGCCTTGCAGGCGGCTGACGACGATCGCCGGTTTGCCGTGCAGGAGCACCACCAGCTCGCCGTCCGTATTCGGGACGGGCGCCGGCACCGGAATGCCGCGCGCGGCCAGGTGGGCCATCAGCTTGACGTAAAAGGGGAGCTGGTCGAAGCGCAGGTTCTCGAAGATCGTCAGCACGTATTGGCCGCGCTCGGTATTCAAGAAGAAATTGCTGTTGTCGATGCCGGAGGAAATGCCTTCGAGCCCGACGGCCTGGCCGAGCGCGTACTGCTTGATCCACTGGTGAAGGTCATCCAGCGAGACCGCGGTAAATACTGCCATGTGCTAGCAAAAGAGTAGGTGAAGCCCCTGCCGCGGCCTGGCGCCGCGGCCGGTGGAATCATTGTTTGGTGGTCGGCTCCAGCGCGGGCGGCGGCGGCACGTCGGCGCGGGCGGGAACGCCCGGACGTGCGGGCGCCGGCGCGACCGGCTGCTCGGCTGTGTCCTGCTTCTTGGGATTGCCAAAGTCAAATTCCATCACCGTCCATTGTGGGGCACGGATATTGTTGCTGGTGGCATCGCCGGGTTGGGCATTGCCAGGTGCAACGTTGGGCTTCATGGTGTAGCGGCTCGGGCCGCTTTCTACCTCGACCTGGGTGACGGTGCCGTCGTTGCTGCGGCGCTCGGTGATCTTGGTGCGCTCGCGCGGCGGGATCGTGGTGGCCGGCACGTCGCTGCCCGGCTCGATGCGTTCGAGCTGGGGCGGCGCATCGCTGGGACGCTGCTGGTTCTGCGGCGGCGTCGGCGTCGGTTGCGTCGGGGGCAGCGTCGCCTGCTGGGCCGCGGCCGAGCCGGCGAGCAGGCAAAGCGTCAGGAGGGCAAAGCGGGGTGTCGAGCGCAGCATGATGGTCACCTAATGTCGTTTAGCCCATTGTAGCAAACGGCGTCGCTTCCCTGTGAAAAGTGTGCCAAAACTCCAAGTTTGCGGCAGGCAAAAGGTATCAGGACGCAGGCGCGGCCGCCGGAGCGGATTCTGCGATAATGGGGATTATCTTGGCGTCATCAATAGCGCCGCTGCCGAATCCTGAATACCACCCCTTATGGACAATACCCTCCTGCTCGTCGACGGTTCCAGTTATCTCTATCGCGCCTACCATGCGCTGCCCGACCTGCGCAGTCCGGACGGCTTCCCGACCGGCGCCATGCACGGCATGGTCAATATGCTGCGCCGCCTGCGCGCCGATTTCCCGGCGGCCTATATCGCCTGCGTCTTCGATGCCAAGGGCAAGACCTTCCGCGACGACCTGTATCCCGAATACAAGGCCACGCGCGCTTCGATGCCGGAAGACCTGGGCAAGCAGATCGAACCGATCCACGAAGTGGTGCGCCACATGGGCTGGCCGATCCTGATGGTCGATGGCGTCGAGGCCGACGACGTGATCGGCACCCTGGCGGTGCAGGCGACGGCGCGCGGCATGAAGACCGTGGTGTCGACCGGCGACAAGGACCTGGCGCAATTGGTCAACGACAAGGTCATGCTGATCAATACCATGACCAACGAACGGATGGACGAAGCCGGCGTGCTGGCCAAGTTCGGCGTGCCGCCGAACCGCATCATCGACTACCTGACCCTGGTCGGCGACACCGTCGACAATGTGCCGGGCGTGGCCAAGTGCGGCCCCAAGACCGCCGTCAAATGGCTGACCCTGCACGGTTCGCTCGATGGCGTGATCCAGAATGCATCCAGCATCGGCGGCGCCGTCGGCGCCAACCTGCAGGCGGCCCTGGAGTGGCTGCCGAAGGGCCGCGAACTGATCACCGTCAAGACCGACTGCGACCTGGTCAAGCACGTGATTTCGTTCGAGGAAACGCTGGTCGGCCGCCCCGAAGACGCCGAGGCGCTGCGCGACTTTTTCCAGCGTTATGGCTTCAAGACCATGCTGCGCGACCTGGGCGGCGCCAGGGCGGGCGACGGCAGCGTGCGTCCGGCCGCCGGCAGCGCGCCGGACGGCGGACCGCTCAATTCGCCGGAAGGCGCCGCCACGCTGGCCGGCATGCCGGTCATCAAGGGCGAATACGAGACCGTTCTCACCGACGAGCAGCTCGACAAATGGCTGGCGCTGGTGGACGCCGCCGAGCTGACCTCGGTCGACACCGAAACCACCTCGCTCGACCCGATGGCGGCCGAGATGGTGGGCATCTCGCTGTCGGTCGAGGTGGGCAAGGGCGCCTACATTCCGGTGGCGCACCGCTACGCCGGCGCGCCGGACCAGCTGTCGCGCGAGCACGTGCTGGAAAAGATGCGCGGCTGGCTGGAGAACCCGGCCAAGCCGAAGGTGGGCCAGAACCTCAAGTACGACATGCACATCTTCGCCAACCATGGCGTGGCTTTGCGCGGCATCGTGCATGACACGCTGCTGCAATCGTATGTGTTCGAGTCGCACAAGCCGCACGATATGGACACGATGGCGATGCGCCATCTCGGCTACACCACGATTCCGTATGTCGACGTGTGCGGCAAGGGCGCCAAGCAGATCTGCTTCGACCAGGTCGAGCTGGCGCGCGCCACCGAGTATGCCGGCGAGGATTCGGACATCACGCTGCGCCTGCACCGGAGCATGCTGCCGGAGGTGGAAAAGGATGCGGGCCTCACCCGCATCTACCGCGAGATCGAGATGCCGACCATGGAAGTGCTGCACAAGATCGAGCGCAACGGCGTGCTGATCGACAGTGCGCTGCTCGACGTGCAATCGGGCGAGCTGGGCAAGCGCATGCTGGAGCTGGAACAGCAGGCGTATGAAGCGGCCGGCGGCCCGTTCAACCTCGGTTCGCCCAAGCAGATCGGCGAGATCTTCTTCGGCAAGCTCGGCCTGCCGGTGATCAAGAAGACCGCGACCGGCGCGCCGTCGACCGACGAAGAGGTGCTGCAGAAGCTGGCCGAGGATTATCCGTTGCCGAAGATCCTGCTCGAGCACCGCGGCATGTCGAAACTCAAGTCGACGTACACCGACAAGCTGCCGAAGATGGTCAACCCGAACACGGGCCGCGTGCACACGAATTATGCGCAGGCCGTGGCCATCACCGGCCGCCTGTCGTCGAACGAGCCGAACCTGCAGAACATCCCGGTCCGCACTGCCGAAGGCCGCCGCATCCGCGAAGCCTTTGTCGCGCCGCCGGGCAGCGTGCTCGTCTCGGCCGACTATTCGCAGATCGAGTTGCGCATCATGGCGCATATCTCGGGCGATGCCGCGATGCTCAAGGCTTTCGCCGACGGCGAGGACATCCACCGCGCCACGGCCGCCGAGATCTTCGGCATCCCGCCCGCCGACGTGCAGAGCGAACAGCGCCGCTACGCCAAGGTCATCAACTTCGGCCTGATCTACGGCATGAGCGCCTTCGGCCTGGCCGGCAACCTGGGCATCGAACGCGCCGCGGCCGCCAACTATATCGAGCGCTATTTCGCGCGCTTCTCGGGCGTCAAGCAGTACATGGACAACACGCGCCTGGAAGCGAAGGCGCGCGGCTATGTCGAAACCGTGTTCGGCCGCCGCCTGTGGCTGCCCGAGATCAACTCACCGAACGGCCCGCGCCGCGCCGGCGCCGAACGCGCGGCGATCAATGCGCCGATGCAGGGCACGGCGGCCGACCTGATCAAAATGGCGATGATCGCGGTGCAGAACTGGATTGAAAGCGATGGGCTGGGCACCCGCATGATCATGCAGGTGCACGACGAACTGGTGCTCGAGGTGCCGGAGGGCGAGCTGGAGCTGGTGCGGGTCAAACTGCCGGAGCTGATGGCCGGCGTGGCCAGGCTCGATGTGCCATTGCTGGCGGAGACGGGCGTGGGCAAGAACTGGGAAGAGGCGCATTGATAGCCCACTTGAGAAACGTTGCGGGTTTGGCTTTCCACCTCGCTTCGTTGAGGCAAGCAACGACTCCGCACCGAAAAGAGAGGTGCGGATAATAGGGTCGGTATTCGCGCCCCTGCGTGAAAGGCGGGCCAACGCCGCCTGGTTTCCAGGATTCGACCGATCGCGTCGACGAGGGCACGACCGAAGGCAGGATAGGCGGCGTTGGCGTCGGTGGCCAATATCCAAAGGGTACATCGCCAAAGCCTAGCCTGAGGCAATGGGCACACCATCAAGGCTTGACCACGACCAGCAGGACGATGGCCATGACGGCGCCCAGGAGCGCCGCGCCCGCATGGCTCGACAGCGCGGACGGAGCGGGGGTGCCGGTGGCCATGCGCCGCACGCAGCCGCTGACGAAGCCATGCAAGGCGGAGAGGGCGACGACGAATACCAGCTTGACGATCAGCCACGGCGAAGCGAACCAGTGTCCGATGCTGGCCAGCGCCAGGCCGCAAGCCCAGGCCAGCAGCATCGCCGGCGCGACCAGGCGCCGGTCCCAGCGCACGGCGGCGTCGAGCACATGGTGCAGGTCCGGCCCTGGCGGCATCGTTCGCAGCAGCAGGACCTGCGCCAGCATGCCGCCGATCCAGATGATCAGGGCGACGATATGGCCTGTCTTGAGCAGCAGGTAGATCATCGGGCAGTCGCCCCTGCCAGCGCGGCGGCCTTGCGCCGGACCAGGCGGATGCTGAACCAGGCGCCGAAGGGAACCATCGCACACGCCACCATGCGGCCGACTTCGCCTCGAGTCCAGTCATCGCCGGCGGCGGTGTTCGCGATGGTCCAGAGATAGTAGAGGAAAGCCAGGCCATGGAGCGGACCCATGACCGTCACCAGGCCAGGCTGGCCGGCGAGATGTTTCAATGGCGCCGCGATGCCCAGCAAGACAATCAGTGTCGCGCCTTCCGCCAGCGCCGCATGGTGGAGGCGCCGCAGTCGTGCGCGCCGCTGCCCTGTCGTGGTATCCATCTCCCTGTCTCCAATCGTTTTCGAACCATGATTGTGACGGTGCGGGACAGTCGTCGACACTGGCTGGAATGCCATTCTTCGCTTGTTTCCAGCCAACCTCTGCCATAGGGGCTGGCGCGTATCGAGCGGCTCCATATAATCGCGCCATGCACACCATCGCCATCCTCGCGCAGCACGGCTGCATTCCGTTCGACCTGGCCACCGCCTGCGAAGTGTTCAGGCGGGTCCGCGTGCCGGGCCGGCCCGCTCCCTATGACATCAGGGTTTGCGGCGAGGCGCCGTCGGTCGGTTCCTCGCTGTTCGACCTCCACACGCGCTGGAACCTGGGTCACGCCAGCTCGGCCGATACCGTGATCGTGCCCGGCATCGAAGACATCGACGCGCCGGTGTCCGGGCCAGTGCTTGCGACGATCAGGGAGGCGTCCGCGCGCGGAGCACGCATCGCCTCGATCTGCACCGGCGCCTTCGTGCTCGCGGCCAGCGGGGTCCTGGACGGCGTGCGCGCCACCACCCACTGGATGGCGGCGACGGAGCTGGCGCGGCGCTTTCCGGCCATCGACGTCGACCCCAACGTGCTGTTCATCGACAATGGCAAGGTGCTGACCTCGGCGGGGGCCGCGGCGGGACTCGACCTGTCCCTGCACCTGGTGCGTCGCGACCATGGCGCCGCGGTCGCCGCGGACGCGGCGCGCCTGGCGGTGATGCCGCTGGAGCGCGGCGGCGGCCAGGCGCAGTTCATCGTGCATCCCGAGCCATCGTCGTCGCTGGCGCTGCAACCGGTGCTGAAATGGATCGAATCGCAACTGCACCGCGCGCTGACCCTGGACATGATCGCGGCGCACGCCGCACTGAGCAAGCGCACGCTGAGCCGGCGCTTTCTCGAGCAGACCGGCACCTCGCCGCTGCAATGGCTGCTCGGTGCGCGCGTGCGGCGCGCCCAGTATCTGCTGGAGACGAGCGCCCTGTCGATCGAGCAGGTGGCCAACGCCACCGGCTTCGGTTCCAGCGCCGCGTTCCGCGCCTGTTTCGGCAAGCAGGTGGGGACCAGCCCGCAGTATTACCGGCGCAGCTTCCGCCCGCGCTGAATCGCACTCCCGGTCCCCGCAAGCGATGCTAAACTGGCAAGCCTGTCCAACACTGTCAGAAGGGGGAAATCCATGAAAGATCTCGTCAACGACGGCCACAGCCTGGTGGGCGCCAGCGCCTACGACGACGGCGTGCAGCGGCGCGACTTCCTGAAAGCCGCGGTCGGCGCCGGCTTCGCCGTGTCGGCGCTGCCGGTGGTCGCGCAAACCCAGGTCCAGACCGATACCGAAGGCCTCGACGCGGCCGACAGCATCCTGGTCATCGAGGGCCAGGACGTGCCGGTCTACCGCGCCCAGCCGCGCGGCAAGACCAATGTCCCGGTCATCCTGGTCGTTTCCGAGATCTTCGGCGTGCACGAACACATCAAGGACGTGGCGCGCCGCTTCGCCAAGGAGGGCTATATGGCGATCGCGCCCGACCTGTTCGTGCGCCAGGGCGACGCGACCAAGGCGCCCAATACCGCCGACCTGATCAAGAACATCGTCTCCCGGACGCCGGATGCGCAAGTCATGTCCGACCTCGACCGGGTCGTCGACTGGGCCAAGCAGCGCGGCGGCGACACGAAAAAGCTGGGCATTACCGGTTTTTGCTGGGGCGGGCGCATCACCTGGCTGTACGCGGCGCACAACCTGGACGTCAAGGCCGGCGTGGCCTGGTATGGCCGCCTGGTGGGCGAGTCGACCTCGTTCACGCCCAAGCACCCGGTCGACGTGGCCCAGAACCTGAAGGTCCCGGTGCTGGGACTGTATGGCGCGAAGGACACCGGCATCCCGCTGGACACGGTCCAGCGCATGCAGGCCGCGCTCGACAAGGGCAACAGCCGCTCGACGATCCACGTGTATCCGGATTCGGGCCACGCCTTCCACGCCGACTACCGGCCGAGCTTCAATGCGGCCGACGCCGCGGACGGCTGGAACCGCGCGCTGGCCTGGTTCCGCAAGAACGGCGTCGCCTGAAGCCTGAAGCTGGCCTGTTCCTTTCGGCGGGATAGGCTCTTGGACGACCGCGGGCCGGGGGCGGTACAATGTCCGGTTTGCGGATCGTCGCAAGTACAGAACACGAGGCTTTCAAATCGACCCGCTTTTCGACCCGACCCTGAGTTCCATCCTGCTGGCGACCGTGATCGCCGGCGTCGTCAGCATTTCCGGGGCGGCCCTGTTCTCGTTTGCCCTGCTGTCGAAAGTGGTCGAGAAGATGGTCAGCCTGTCGGTCGGCATCATGCTGGCGACCTCGCTGCTGCACGCGCTGCCCGAGGCGTTCGAATCGGGCGCCGACATCAAGAGCCTGTTCGCCACCCTGCTGGCGGGCCTGCTGGCGTTCTTCTTGCTCGAGAAAGTGGCGCTGCTGCGCCATTCGCACCACCACGAGGGCGACGGGCACCACCACGCCCATGGCCACGATGCGCGCGAGGCCGGCAAGTCGGGCTGGATGATCCTGCTCGGCGACGGCATGCACAACTTCACCGACGGCATCCTGATCGCGGCGGCCTTCCTGGCCGACCCGGAGGTCGGCATCGTGACCGCGCTGGCCATCGTCGCCCACGAGATCCCGCAGGAGATCGGCGACTTCATCGTCCTGCTCAACGCCGGCTTCTCGCGCCTGCGCGCCTATGTGTTCAACCTGCTGTGCAGCCTGCTGGCGGTGGCGGGCGGCCTGCTCGGCTATTTCACGCTGGACCAGGCCAGCGGCCTGATTCCCTACGTACTGGTGTTCGCCTCGTCGGGCTTCATCTATATCGCGGTGAGCGACCTGATGCCGCAGATGCAGCGCCGGGCGACCTTGAAGGAGACGGTGCCGCAGGTGTTCCTGATCGGCCTGGGCGTGGCGCTGGTGGTGGCGCTGCACGCCTTCTGACCCCAAAAAAAAGGGCTTCGTGAAGAAGCCCGCTTGTTCTTTAATCCGCGCCTTTCGCGACCGGCCGCGCCGGGTCGCCAACCCACTCGCTCCACGACCCCGGATACAGGCTGGCGCCCGGCATGCCGGCCACTTCGAGCGCCAGCAGGTTGTGGCAGGCGGTCACGCCCGAACCGCACTGCATGATGGCCTGTTGCGGGTCAATGATCAGCGCGCCGAATTCCGCGCGCAGCTGGTCCGCACTCTTGAAGCGGCCGTCGGCCTGCAGGTTGTCCTTGAAGAAGCGGTTCTTCGCGCCCGGGATATGGCCGCCGACCGGGTCGATGGTCTCGTTCTCGCCGCGGAAGCGGTCGGCCGCGCGGGCGTCGATCACGATCCGCTGGCCGCTTGCCAGGTTGTCCATCACCTCGCGCACCGTCACGGTCGGTACGAACGGTGCGCGCACGGTCAAGTTGCCACGCGCCTTGACCGGGACTTCGGTGGACAGCGGCTGGCCCAGCGACTGCCAGGCCGCCATGCCGCCATCGAGCACCGCGGCTGCCTCGTGGCCCAGCCAGCGCAACAGCCACCACAGGCGCGCCGCGAACATGCCCCCGTGGGCGTCGTAGGCCACCACTTGCGTGTCGTCGCCGATACCGAAGGATCGCAGGGCGTCGGCCAGCGTTTCCCTGTCCGGCAGCGGATGGCGGCCGAGGAATACGCCGTCAAGCCCGCGCTTGGCGCCCGACAGCACGGTCTCGATGTCGGCGAACACCGCGTTCGGCAGGTGGCCGGCGGCATAGCCTTCGCGACCGGCCGCGAGGTTCACCAGGTCATGGCGGCAGTCCACCACGACCCATCGTGGGTCGTCGATACGGGCGGCCAGGTCGCTGGCCGAAATCAGGGTCTTGAACATGGCGTAAAGTCTCCTTCTAGGATTCGCTGACCACGGGGTCCTGGTCCTTGACGATGGCGCCGCGCGCCGTCTTGCGGGTATTGTAGAACGTCGCGGCCAATCCCGAGAGCAGGATTACGCCGATGCCCAGCCACACATGCCAGTCGAAGGCGTCGCCCCACAGGATCAGGCCCCACAGGGTGGAGAACACGATGCCGGTGTACTGCAGGTTGGCCACCACCAGCACCTTGCCGACGCGGTAGGCGCGGGTCATGCACATCTGGGCGACCAGGGCGGCGCCGCCGATCCCCAGCAGCAGCACGAAGCCGTACGGCGTGTGCGCGTGGAACAGCGCATCCTGCGGCCCGTCGCCGGCCACGGTGGCGAACAGGCCCACCAGGGTCGTGGTCAGCGAAAAATAAAACACCACGCGGTATTCGGGCTCGCCCAGCTGGCCGAGTTTGCGCACCTGCATATAGGCCATGGCCGAGATCATCGACGAGCACACGCCGGCCAGGCCGCCCAGCCACTGGTTGCTCTCGACCGCCGGCTGCAGCACCATGGTCACGCCGAAGAAGCTGGAGGCGATCGCCACCACCAGCGGCCATTCGGCGTGCTTCGTTCCAGTCCACCATCCCATGGCGAACATCCCGGCCGCGATCCAGATCGGCGCCATGTAATTGAGCGTCATGGCGGTGGCCAGCGGCAGGCGGCCGATCGCGAAGAACCACAGCCACAGCGAGGTCACGCCGACCAGGCTGCGCCACAGGTGGGCCTTGCCGAAAGAGGTCTTGAAGGTGCCGCCCTGGTGGCGCACCATGACCAGCAGGATGATGGTGCCGACCAGGCCCCGGTACATCAGGAGTTCGGACGTGGAGTAAAAATCGGAAGCCAGCTTCACGCCCGCGCCCATGGCGGCGAAAGCGAAGCTGGCGTACAACATCCAGAGGGAGGCCATCGGTTTTCCAGTCAGAGAGCGCGGCCTGGCGGCCGCGGCCCGGGGCGCCGGGATGCGGCGCCGGTTTCGTGATGCAGTTACAGCGCGATCTTGCTGCGGTACCACTCATGGAAGTGCTGCATGCCGTCTTCCATCGGCGACTGGTAAGGCCCGACCTCATTGACGCCGCGCGCCAGCAGGATCTTGCGGCCGGCGTCCATGCGCAGGCCGATCTCGTCGTCCTCGACCGCCGTTTCCATATAGGCGGCGCGCTCGGCCTCGACGAATTCGCGCTCGAACAGCACGATCTCTTCGGGGTAGTAGAACTCGACCACGTTGCGGGTCTTCTGCGGGCCGTCCGGCCACAGGGTCGACACCACCAGCACGTTCGGGTACCACTCGACCATGATGTTCGGGTACAGGGTCAGCCAGATCGCGCCGTACTTGGGCGGCTGGCCGTTGTTGAACTTCAGGACCTGCTCCTGCCAGCGCTTGTAGGCCGGCGAGCCGGCCTTTTGCAGCGCGCGGTTCACGCCCACGGTCTGCACGCTGTAGTCGCTGCCGAATTCCCATTTCAGGTCGTCGCACGAGACGAAGTTGCCCAGGCCCGGATGGAAGGGCTCGACGTGGTAATCCTCCAGGTAGACCTCGATGAAGGTCTTCCAGTTGTAGTCGCACTGGTGGACTTCGACGTGGTCGAGCATATAGCCCGTGAAATCCAGGTCCTTCGTCACCGACATCCTGCCCAGTTTCTCCATCACGTCGTAGCCGTTCTGTTCGAACAGCAGGCCGTTCCAGTTCTGCAGCGGGGTCCTGGACAGGTTCAGGCAGGGCGTGTCCGCGAAATGCGGTGCGCCGATCAACTCGCCCTTCAGGTCATAGGTCCAGCGGTGCAGCGGGCACACGATGTTCTTCGCGTTGCCGCGGCCATTGAACATCAGCGCCTGGCGGTGGCGGCAGACGTTGGACAGCACTTCGATGCCGCCGGCGTTACGCACCAGCATGCGGCCTTCGTGTTCGGAGGCGAGCGTCGCGAAATCACCGGTTTCCGGCACCATCAACTCATGGCCGATGTAGCGCGGGCCATTGCGGAACAGCTGCTGCATTTCGCGCCCGAGCAGCGCGTCGTCAAAGTAAACATTTACCGGAAGCTGTGCGTTCGAGCGCGCCAGCTTGGCGTGGGTAGCCAGATCGGACATCCCAACCCCCCTTTAAGGTAGCTTCCAAAGAAGAGAAAGAATCCAAAGACCAGTATTTAAGTAGAGGAATACGGTATTTCGGACAGAACCGGAGATTATACTGTGGAACAGGCTCTACCGTCTTGGGCCGGCGCGAGAATGTTTCTCGGTCCGCTTGAGGGGTTGCCTTTGAGACATCGTTTTCATGATGGGCCAGGGACGGATGAGGGGCGTCGGCCGGATTCTTGACGCGCTTGCTAGTTGCGAATGCTGCAATGTGCGCCCCCCGTGGGGTGGGATTGATCTAAAATACGCGATTGGATTGACCCACGGCGCACAAAGCGCGCGTTCACGATACCGAATTATGGCAAAGAATATGACAGCGGACAGCGCGCCGGCAGCAGCAGCGACGGCAGCGGCTGCGCCGCAATCCTTCGAGCAGGCGATGGCCGAACTGGCCCAGCTCGTGACACAGATGGAATCCGGCGCCTTGCCGCTGGAAGCCTCGGTCGCGGCTTACGCGCGCGGCTCCGAACTGGTCAAGTATTGCGCGGCCCAGCTCGAAAAAGTCGAATCGCAGGTCAAGGTGCTCGAAGGCGATATGCTCAAGCCATTCAGCGACGAGGATGCCCAATGACCGTCCAGGACTTCAGCGCCTGGACCCGCGAGGTCCAGGCCAGGGTCGAAGAAGCGCTCGACGCCTTCCTGCCGCCCGCCGACCGGGTGCCGCACAAGCTGCACGAAGCGATGCGCTACACCACCCTGGGCGGCGGCAAGCGCGTGCGCCCGCTGCTCGCGTATGCCGCCGGCGCGCTGTTCGACGCTGGCCCCTCGGTGCTGGCGCGGGTCGCGAGCGCGGTCGAGATGATCCATGTGTATTCGCTGGTGCACGACGACATGCCGTGCATGGACGACGATGCCCTGCGCCGCGGCAAGCCGACGGTGCATGTGGCCTATGACGAAGCGACCGCGCTGCTGGTCGGCGACACCCTGCAGGCGCAAGCCTTCGAGGTGGTGGCCGGCATCGATGCCGCGGCCGTGCCGCCGGCGCGCCAGCTGGCGATGGTGCGCCTGCTGGCCGAGGCGGCCGGGTCCGCCGGCATGTGCGGCGGCCAGGCGATCGATCTCGATAGCGTCGGCCTGGCGCTCACCCGCGAACAGCTCGAGCGCATGCATCAATTGAAAACCGGCGCCATGCTGCGCGTCTCGGTGCTGCTCGGCGCGCTCGCCGGCCGCGACCTGGCCGCGCATGAACGCGAGGCGCTGGATGCGTATTCGGCTGCGGTGGGCCTCGCATTCCAGGTGGTCGACGACGTGCTCGACGCCACCGCCGATTCGGCCACGCTGGGCAAGACCGCCGGCAAGGACGCGGCCGACAACAAACCGACCTATGTGTCGATCCTCGGCCTGGAGCCATCGCGCGCGCTGGCCGAGCAACTGCGGCGTGACGCGCACGAAGCGCTGGCGCCATTCGGAGACAAAGCACAGCGTCTGCGCGAACTGGCAGACCTGATCGTGCAGCGGAAGGCCTAAATGAACCTGCTAGAAAAAATCAACGACCCATCCGACCTGCGCAAGCTGCAGCGCACCCAGCTCACGCCGCTGGCCCATGAGCTGCGCCAGTTCCTGCTCGAGTCGGTGTCGAAGACCGGCGGCCACCTGTCGTCCAACCTGGGCACGGTGGAGCTGACCATCGCGCTGCACTATGTGTACGACACGCCGCGCGATCGCATCGTGTGGGACGTCGGCCACCAGACCTATTCGCACAAGATCCTGACCGGCCGCCGCGGCCGCATGCCCAGCTTGCGCCAGCTGAACGGCCTGTCGGGCTTCCCCAAGCGCGACGAGAGCGAATACGACACCTTCGGCACCGCCCACTCGTCGACCTCGATCTCGGCCGCCCTGGGCATGGCCGCCGCGGCCAAGCTCAAAGGCGAGGACCGCCATGCGATCGCCGTGATCGGCGACGGCTCCATGACCGCCGGCATGGCGTTCGAGGCGCTCAATAACGCGGGTGTGGAAGAGGACGTCAACCTGCTGGTGATCCTGAACGACAACGACATGTCGATCTCGCCGCCGGTGGGCGCCCTGAACCGCTACCTGGCGCGCCTGTTGTCGGGGCAGTTCTATGCCGCCGCCAAGAACGTGGGCAAGAGCGTGTTGCCGGCGCCGGTGCTCGATCTGGCGCGCAAGCTCGAGGAACATGCGAAAGGCATGGTGGTCCCGGCCACGATGTTCGAGGAATTCGGCTTCAACTACATCGGCCCGATCGACGGCCACGACCTCGACTCGCTGATCCCGACGCTGGAAAACATCAAGAAGCTCAAGGGCCCGCAATTCCTGCACGTGGTGACCAAGAAGGGCCAGGGCTACAAGCTGGCCGAGGCCGAGCCGATCCTGTACCACGGCACGGGCAAGTTCAACCACCTCGAAGGCATCAAGCCGTCGACCGCGCCGAGCAAGATCACGTACACCGAGGTGTTCGGCAACTGGCTGTGCGACATGGCGGCTGCCGACAAGCGCCTGGTGGGCATTACGCCGGCCATGCGCGAAGGCTCGGGCATGGTGCGCTTCCACCAGCAATACCCCGACCGGTACTTCGACGTCGGCATCGCCGAGCAGCACTCGGTGACGTTTGCCGGCGGCATTGCCACCGAAGGCATGAAGCCCGTGGTGGCGATCTATTCGACCTTCCTGCAACGCGCCTACGACCAGCTGATCCACGATGTGGCGCTGCAGAACCTGGACGTGACCTTCGCGCTCGACCGCGCGGGCCTGGTCGGCGCCGACGGCGCCACCCACGCCGGCAACTACGACCTGGCCTACCTGCGCTGCATCCCGAACATGGTCGTGATGGCGGCCTCCAGCGAAAACGAATGCCGCCAGATGCTGACGACGGCCTACCACTATCCCGGCCCGGCCGCGGTGCGCTACCCGCGCGGCGCCGGCGTCGGCGCGCCGATCGAAGAGAAGCTCGTGTCGATCGAGATCGGCAAGGGGGAGGTGCGCCGCGATGGCAAGGACATCGCGATCCTGGCCTTCGGTTCGATGGTGGCGCCGAGCCTGACGGCGGGCGAAGAGCTGGATGCGACGGTGGCGAACATGCGCTTCGTGAAGCCGCTCGACGTCGAGCTGGTCAAGCGCCTGGCGCATGATCACGACCTGGTCGTGACGGTGGAAGAGGGCTGCATCATGGGCGGCGCCGGCGCCGCCGTGATGGAAGCGATGGCGGCGGCCGGCATTGCCAAGCCGGTGCTGAACCTGGGCCTGCCCGACAACTTCATCGACCAGGGCGATCCGGCACTGCTCCTGGCGTCGGTCGGCCTGGATGCCAAGGGCATCGCCGCCTCGATCCGCGCGCGCCTGGCGGCGCAGGGCGAGCCGCGGTTGGTGGTGAACAACGGCTGAACAGGCGGCTCGCCTGGCGAGAAAGCCCTTCGTTCGCGAGAACGAGGGGCTTTTTGCCAATCCGGCCCTGGAACGCCGGTCAGATTGTCACGACAGAAGATTCGAAAGCACTAGCCAGCTCGCGTTTCCTCATCCCGTTGGTAGAGTCGATCCCGGCAGTGAAACGGTCGGCTGGCCGTGCCCGCAAACGTCCAGGCCAGTGGCATGCTGACCGAGCGTACGCTTCGAGAGCCCATCGGGCTTGGCTGCGCAGTCGGGGCATCGCCGCTCGTATCGCGCGCTACGCTGTAGAGTCGCGCGAAAGGCGTGGACGGTGGCATGTCGCTTGCCTGCTCGCTCATCTGTTGGCGGTATGTCGAGAGACTTTCTTCGACGCTCTAAAAGCGCAATATTTTGTTTCCTGATGGAAAATATTTTTATATAATCGCCTTTCCACTTGACTGTTTACCGCTATGAACGACCTCCATCGTATCCGCGCGCGTCGTGCGTGCCTGGCCGGCCTGTCCATGCTGTCATTCGTTACCGCGAGCGTCTCCATGGCCCAGGAAGCGGACAATCCCGCTCCAGCCGCATCGGCCACTCCGGCCGGCAAGGCGCAGGAGGCGGGCTCCGGAAAGGCGCGCATTCGCCTGTTCGGTCAGAACGGCACCACGGTCGACTTTTTCCAGAACAGCAACTGCGTCGGCGGCAGCGCGGCCAGGACCAGGGTCTCGGGCGGCGTCGGCGATGCCTTCTCGTCGTTCCTGGGCAGCGTCAAGAATACCTCGATCGGCATCAGGGAAACGCCGACCACGCAAGCGCTGTCGCAGCGTGACGGCGTCATGTCAAAAGCCTATTTCCGAGAATACGAGGTCGCGGCCGGCCAGCCTCTAACGGTCTCGATGTTCTTCCAGTCGGTGCCGACGGGCAGCCGTTTCACGTGCCGCAACTTGGGCGGCACCTTCACGCCCGAGGCAGGCAAGGACTACGAGATCGCACTCAAGTTCAGGTCGGACCAGTGCCTGGCGTCGGTCCAGGAAATCCGCCAGGACGAGCAGGGCCAGGTGGCCTTGCTGGATGTCGAGGCCAGGCCGACGACAAAGTGCGAGTGATGCACGGTTGAATTCTCGAAAACCGCTTCCTGCCGCAGAAGGCCAGGGTGTTCCCCGACTACCTGCCCGGACACCGGGGGCGGCGATTCGCCCTGGGATGCGTGGCGCCTACCCCGGCTGCCCGAACAGCGCCTCGGCGCGCTGGTACAGGATCCAGGAGGTAGCGATGTATTTGTCGCCGCTGATGGGCACATTGCCCCGGTGGGTGTGGGTAAAGCCGGCCGGCGCGATCACCAGCCGCCCTTTTTTGGGCGCGATCCTGCGGCCCTGGTACAGGAATTCGGTCTCGCCGCCTTCGTCCACGTCGTTCAGGTAGAACATCCACAGCAGCACCCGGTGCAGCGACTCGCAGCTGGCGTTCTGCGGATAGATCTCGGAATGCCAGTGGTGGTAGCCGCCGCTGCCCCGCAGGTATTTTTGCAGGTTGATGGTGCCGGGACGGTACAGCACCCGCACCAGGTCTTCGATATAGGGGCGGCCCACTTCCTCGAAATTCTCCATCGACAGCACGGTCGGCGTGCCGGTGCGCGGATGCGCCAGGGTGGGGGACAGTGAACCCATCAGCAACATGCGGTAGCGGTCCACGTACTGCACCAGGTGCCGCGTCATCGTCTCGAGCAGCAGGTGGGTGACGTCGGCCCATTCCTGATGCAGGTTGATGGTGATGTCGTAGCTGTCCTTCTTGGCGACGTCGACGCCGTTGCCGGTGCGCCCGCGCACCACCTTGTCGCTGGCGTCGAAGCGCGCCAGCAGGGCGTCGCACTGCTGCGCCGTGAGCGCGTCGTCGTAGACGCCGATGAAGTCTTCCATGTTCTCATCCACCCTGACGGCCATGGTTCAGCCGCGCTTGCGTTCGTGCTGCCACAGCACGTCGCTGCCGCCGGCATGGCGGTTCAGCACGCGCGCGAGCACGAACATCAGGTCGGACAGGCGATTGACGTACTGGCGCGGATGGGCGTGGATCTGCTCGGCCTTCGACAGCGCCACGATGGCGCGCTCGGCGCGCCGGCACACGGTGCGGCACACGTGGGCGGTGGAGGCCGCGCGCGAGCCGGCCGGCAGGATGAATTCCTTCAGGATCGGCAGGTCGGCGTTGTATTTCTCGAGCAGGCCGTCCAGGCGCGCCACGTGTTCTTCCTTGATCATCTGGTAGCCCGGGATGCACAGCTCGCCGCCCAGGTCGAACAGGTCGTGCTGGATCGAGACCAGCTCTTCGCGCAATGCAGCCGGCATGTCTTCGCACAGCAGCAGGCCGACGAAGGAATTGAGTTCGTCGACTTCGCCCAGGGCGTGGATGCGCGCGCTGTCCTTGCCGGTGCGGCTGCCGTCGCCCAGTCCGGTGCTGCCGTCGTCCCCGGTGCGGGTCGCGATTTTCGAAAGTCGGTTGCCCATGATGTTGTCTTATGCGTTGGTGAGAAAAAACGATGGGACGAGCATACGACAAAACGTGGCGAATGTGCATGCTTCTGCTTACAATCGAAGCATGCCCGACCTCGTTCCCGATTCCGCCAACCCTGCCGCCCCCGACCCTGCCGAGCGGCGCGCGCAGGTGGCGGCGGCCCTGCGCGCGCGCCTGCCTGCGTCCTGCGTCCTGTCCGACCCCGAAGACACCCGCCCCTATGAATGCGACGGCCTGGCCGCCTACCGCCAGCTGCCTTTGGTGGTGACGCTGCCGACCGACGAACGACAAGTGCTGGCGATCCTGGACGTCTGCCGCGAACTGGCGGTGCCGGTGGTGCCGCGCGGCGCCGGCACCGGTCTGTCGGGCGGCGCGCTGCCGATCCGCAATGGCGTGGTGCTGTCGACCGCGCGCATGAGCCAGGTCAGGCGGGTCGATCCGCTGGCGCGCACGGCCGTCGTCCAGCCCGGCGTGCGCAACCTGGCGATCTCCGAGGCGGCGGCCCCCTTCGGCCTGTATTACGCGCCCGACCCGTCGTCGCAGATCGCCTGCACGATCGGCGGCAACGTGGCCGAGAACGCGGGCGGGGTGCACTGCCTCAAATATGGCCTGACGGTGCACAATGTGCTGCGGGTGCGGGTGGCCACCATCGAGGGCGACATCGTCGAACTGGGCGGAGAGGCGCTGGATGCGCCGGGCCTGGACCTGCTGGCCGTGTTCATCGGCTCCGAGGGCATGCTGGGCATCGTCCTCGAGGTGACGGTGAAACTGGTGCCGAAGCCGGCGCTGGCCCAGGTCATCATGGCCTCGTTCGGCGACGTGATCACGGCCGGCAATGCGGTGGCCGACGTGATCGCGGCCGGCATCATCCCGGCCGGCCTCGAGATGATGGACCGCACCTCGGTGCGCATGGTCGAGCCTTTCGTGAAGGCCGGCTACGACCTCGATGCCGCCGCCATCCTGCTGTGCGAGGCCGACGGCACCGCGCTGGAAGTCGCGGAAGAAATCGCGCGCATGAGCGCGGTGCTCGCGCGCGCCGGCGCGACCGCGATCGCGGTGTCGCAGGGCGAGGCGGAACGGGTGCGCTTCTGGTCGGGCCGCAAGAACGCCTTCCCGGCGGCGGGCCGCATCTCGCCCGACTATTACTGCATGGACGGCACCATCCCGCGCAAGCAGCTGGCGCGGGTGCTGGGCGGCATCGCCGACATGGAACACACCTATGGCCTGCGCTGCTCGAACGTGTTCCACGCGGGCGACGGCAATATGCATCCGCTGATCCTGTTCGACGCCAGCGCGCCAGGTGAATTCGAGCGCGCCGAAGCCTTCGGCGCCGCGATCCTGGCGTTGTGCGTCGAGGTGGGCGGCACCATCACCGGCGAACACGGCGTGGGCAAGGAAAAGATCGACTCGATGTGCGTGCAGTTCGGACGCAAGGAGCTCGACGCCTTCTTCGCGGTCAAGCATGCCTTCGATCCGTTCGCGCTGCTCAATCCGGACAAGGCGATTCCCACCCCGCACCGCTGCGCCGAATTCGGCAAGCTGCACGTGCACCACGGCCAGGTCCCGTTCCCGGACCTGCCGCGTTTTTGAACAGGCATCGCATGGAAACGATCGAACGATTCCAGGAACGGGTGCGGGCCGCGGCGGCCGGCGGCCGGGCGCTGCGCATCCGCGGCGGCGGCAGCAAGGACTGGTATGGCGGCCTGCCGCGCGGCGACATCCTCGACACGCGCGAACATGCCGGCATCGTCGACTACGAGCCGACCGAGCTGGTGATCACGGCGCGCTGCGGCACGCCGCTGGCCGAGATCGAGGCGCTGCTTGCGCAGCACAAGCAGATGCTGGCTTTCGAGCCGCCGCATTTCGGGCCGAACGCCACCGTGGGCGGCACCGTCGCCGCCGGGTTGTGCGGGCCACGACGCGCCAGCAGCGGCGCCACGCGCGACTTCGTGCTCGGCGCGCGGCTGCTGGACGGGAAGGGCGACGTGCTGTCGTTCGGCGGCCAGGTCATGAAGAATGTGGCCGGCTACGACGTCTCGCGCATGCTGGCCGGTTCCATGGGCACGCTCGGCCTGCTGCTCGAGGTGTCGCTCAAGGTGCTGCCGCGGCCCTTTGCCGAGACCACGCTGCGGTTCGCGATGAGCGAGGCCGAGGCCATCCGCCGCCTGAACGAATGGGGCGGCCAGCCGCTGCCGGTATCGGGCAGCGCCTGGTGCGACGGCGTGCTGGCGCTGCGCCTGTCCGGCGCCGAGGCGGCGGTCGATGCGGCGGTGCGGCTGCTGGGCGGCGAGGCGCTGCCGGACGCTGCCGCGTTCTGGGCCGGCGTGCGCGAACAGCATCATGCCTTTTTCGCCGATGCCGGGGCCGATGCGACGCCTCTATGGCGCCTGTCGGTGCCGTCCACCACCGGCGCGCTGGCGCTTGGCGGCGCTCAGTTGATCGAATGGGGCGGCGCCCAGCGCTGGCTGCGCGCCGACGGCGACGCCGCCACGACGCAGGCGATCCGGCGCACCGCGCAGGCCTGCGGCGGCCATGCGGCCCTGTTCCGGGGCGGCGACAAGGATGTCGGCGTATTCCAGCCGCTGGCGCCGGCCCTGGCGCGCATCCATGCGCGCATGAAGGACGCCTTCGATCCCGCCCGCATCTATAACCCGGGCCGCCTGATGCCGGAAAGTGCCGACTGACCATGCAAACCAACCTCGCCGATTTCATCAAGGGCACGCGCGAAGGCGAAGAAGCGCAGGCGATCCTGCGCGCCTGCGTGCACTGCGGCTTCTGCACCGCGACCTGTCCCACCTACCAGCTGCTGGGCGACGAGCTCGATGGCCCGCGCGGGCGCATCTACCTGATCAAGCAGGTGCTCGAAGGCGCGCAGCCGACCCGCAAGACCCAGCTGCACCTGGACCGCTGCCTGACCTGCCGCAACTGCGAGACGACCTGTCCCTCGGGCGTCAAGTACGGCCGCCTGGTCGATATCGGCCGCAAGCTGGTCGACGCGCGCGTGCCGCGGCCATTGAATGACCGCATCAAGCGCACCACGCTCAAGGAATGCCTCCCGCGTGCAGGCCTGTTCAAGCCGGCCTTCAGGGCGGGGCAGGCGCTGCGGCCCTTGCTGCCCGCAGGCCTGCAGGACAAGCTGCAGCCGGCGCGCGCCGCCGGCCACTGGCCGACGCGGGTCCACGCGCGCAAGATGCTGCTGCTCGACGGCTGCGTGCAGCCGGCGATGGCGCCGAACATCAACGCGGCCACCGCGCGCGTGCTCGATGCGCTGGGCGTGCAACTGGTCGTGGCGCCAAAGGCCGGCTGCTGCGGCGCGCTGCGCTACCACATGAACGACCAGGATGGCGGCCTCGACGATATGCGGCGCAACGTCGATGCCTGGTGGCCGTACGTGGAACACGGCGAGGTCGAGGCGATCGTGATGACCGCCTCGGGCTGCGGCGTCACGGTCAAGGAGTATGGCCACCTGCTGGCGCACGATCCCGCGTATGCGACGAAGGCGCAGCGCATCAGCGAGCTCACGCGCGATCTATCGGAAATCCTGCCGCAGTTTGCGGAACAGATCGGGGCCCGGGCGCAGGGCAGGGTCGGGCCGCGCGTGGCCTATCACCCGCCCTGCACCTTGCAGCACGGCCAGCAAATCCGCGGCAAGGTCGAGGGCGTGCTGCATGCGGCCGGCGTGGAGGTGGTGCTGTGCGCCGACAACCACTTGTGCTGCGGCTCGGCCGGCGCCTATTCGGTGCTGCAGCCCGCGATCGCGCACCAGCTGCGCGACCGCAAGCTGGCCAGCCTGGATGCGACCGGCGCCGGTGAAATCGTGTCGGCCAATATCGGCTGCCTGACCCACCTGCAGTCGGGGACGGACAAGCCGGTCACGCACTGGATCGAGCTGCTCGAGCGTGCTTTGGGGTAGCGGCTTGTCGCCCACGCCTGGTGCGGGCAAGCCTGAAGCCCGTGATGCGTGCCCCGGCGTTTTTTGCTCGCCGCCATTCGGCGCCAGCGTTCGCCATCACGAAGCAGAACGTGAGAATCAATGCCAGGAGATAAGCGTACTGCAGGACGATAAAATGGTCGGCCGTTTTCCTGGCTGATTCTCCCGCAGCATACAGGGCCGCAGATGTTGTATATGCTTTCCATTCTTGCGCCAGTTTCGGGTATCGCGTCGCTAATGCCGGCGTGAGCTTCTCCATTACCTTGCCAATTCCATACAGGTTTTTTGCGTGCAGAGGCAGGGATAATTCGATCTGCACAGTGCGCACAGCTTCGCAGGTACCGGGATGCAACCGAGGTTCGTCGCAAAATGCATGTTCGGCCTGGGCGACGGTGCGAACCACGTCTGCAAAGGCGATGTCACGGCTGAGTTGTTCGAGCTCGCGTTCCGACTTGTCCAGATGGTCAGCGACTTGCGATAGCGTTGCATGCACACTCCATAATGCAATGCAGATCCACAGGATGTTCGCCACCGCCAGAGGGCGTTTTTTCCGGGAATTGAAATACCCCAGCATGAACCCGAGGACACTGCCGAATGCCGACAGGCCGAGGAATACGACGAGTTGCTCGAACAACGACGGCCGGGCCCGGGGGTGGGCATCGAGGACAACGGTCGCCGTTATCACTGCGAAGGCAAATAACCAGAAAAATACCCTGTATTTCGGCCAGTCTGCCTCGCCTTGTTTCATCCAGCCAGCCCACACCTCGTGTCCAGTCGGCCGAGCGACGTGGCGGGCCACGAGGTCGCGGTTGATATGTTTTTGTTCGCTATTCTTCATTGGGTCGATGCTTTCGGAGTGAGTGGAGTAGCCGCCGCATACGTGCGGTCGCGAGCGCTGGCAAAGCGCGCTCTAAACCGTGTAAACCTCGGAGTTTATTTTTTTTGAGACACGGCTCTTTGAGTATAGTGTTGCCGGACGCGGTGCTTGTGCCGGCGTGATAAGATGAGAAAATAGTATGTGAATAGAGCAGAAGAAGATGGCCGCGGTTCGAGCCCGCTCCGAGTTACCGGCCAATCGATGAAGCTGATGAGCACGCAACACTGATATGAGCTTCACCTTCCAACTCGTGCGCGACGACGAGGGCGGCCCCGCCGCCGTGGTCTTCGAAGACAGCAGCAGCCCCGGCCTGGTCCCGGTCTGGGAAGCCGCCGGCGTCTACGACGCGCTGTACAACAGCGACGGCCGCATGGCGCGCGATGTCTCGCGCGCGCTCGCCTACGGCGTCGATCAATTGGACGACGACGCTTCGCTGGCCGGCCTGCTGCCGCCCGGCGTCTCGATGAGCGAGGCGATCCGCTTCCTCGACAACGTCAACCGCGGTTGCACCATCCACGGCGTGGCGCGCATCCACACGCGCTGACGACGAATCCGTGCGCTTGCCGCGAAGCCTGGCGACGGCGCTATGGTCTTCATGCGCCAAGGCTTGTACCATGTGAGCGTTTTGCTCGACAACGAAAGCCTCTCATGACCTTGCCAATCCTGCATCGTTCGCTGCATCCCTCGCTGCATTGCTCGCTGCATCGTTCTCTCTACCTGGCCCTGTTCGCGGCCGCCTGCGCCATGCCCGCCCAGGCCGAAAGTTTCGCCTCCTCGGCCTCCAGCGCCGGTTCGGCATCGTCGGCCAGCATTTCCGACTCGATCAGCGATTCCAGCGCCAGCTCGAGCGGCGACAACAAGGTGGCGGCGGGCGACTATCGGGTGATCGACATCGCGCAAGCGCCGAACAAGCCCGACACCACCCGCCTGACCCTGCGCGCCGAGGCCGGCCAGGCCAGAACCTTCTTCCTCGACGTGCCGAACCGCGCCATGGCGCAGCGCCTGGTGAACGCAGGCGACGTCGTGCGCGTCAACGAGCGCGTCTACGGCTACGAATTCGCCCATGCCGATACCCGGCGTCCGTTCTTCCTGGCGCTGCAGGACGACTGGCAGCGCGACCTGGCGTCGCGCAAAGTCACCATCTGATGCGGCTGCGCCGGACGGCCGGCGCGCTCGCGCTGGTGCTTGGCCTCGGCGTCGCCTTCAGCGGCGCCGCCCGGGCCGGCCTGCCGACCTTCTGCGAACGCGAGAGCGACATCAGCGCGCTCGAGCAGGACCGCGTGCTGCGCTTCGCCGGCGTGGTGCGGCAAGAGCTCGCGCGCTCGGGCGGCAAGGTCGCCCTGATCGCCCGCGCCGGGGTGGACCTGAGCCGCTTCGGCCTGCTGTACTCGCACGCCGGCGTCGCGCTGCGCGACGAAGAGAACGGGGCCTGGGCCGTGCGCCAGCTGTACTACGCTTGCGACGATGCGCGTCCGCACCTGTTCGACCAGGGCATCTCGGGCTTCGCCCTTGGCGCCGATGCGCCGTCCAGCGGCCATGTGTCGCTGCTGTTCCTGCCTGGAGAAGATGCCGCGCAGCTCGAACGCGCGGCGCGCGACAAGCGCCTGGCGCTGGCGCTGCTGGCAGGGAAATACAGCGCCAACGCCTATGCCTACGGCACCAGCTACCAGAACTGCAACCAGTGGGTGGCCGAATTGCTGGCCGGCGCCTGGGGCGGCGTGGCCGGGGAGGGCGCGCAGGTGCGCCGACAGGCCCAGGACTGGCTGCGCGCCCAGGGCTATGTCCCCGGCCCGGTCAGGGTGCCGGGGCACCTGCTGATGTTCGCCGGGCAGTTCGTGCCGCTGGTGCACGTGAACGACCACCCGGTGGAAGACCTGCACGCGCTGGCGCTGCAGGTGAGCGTGCCGGCCTCGATCGAAGCCTTCGTGCTTCGGCGCGCCCCGCAGACACGGCGCGTGGAGATTTGCCACGACGAGGGCCGCATCGTCGTGCGGCGCGACGGGCAGCCGCTTGGCGTGGCCTGCGCCCCGGGGCCTGGCGACGAGGTTACCCTGCTCGCTCCCTGAACGGTCTCAGTCCGCTAGCAGCTTTTCGATATCCCCCTTCAGGTCTTCCGGCCTGGTGGCGGGCGCATAGCGCTTGACCACCGCGCCTTCGCGGTCGACCAGGAACTTGGTGAAGTTCCACTTGATCGCCTCGGTGCCCAGCACGCCCGGCGCCTCGCCCTTCAGGTAGCGGAACAGCGGATGGGCGTCGTCGCCGTTGACGTCGACCTTGGCGAACATGGGAAAGGTGACGCCGTAGTTCTTTTCGCAGAAGGCGCCGATCTCGGCTTCGCTGCCCGGCTCCTGGCGGCCGAACTGGTTGCACGGGAAGCCGAGCACCACCAGGCCCTGGCCGGCATACTGGCGCTGCAGCGCTTCGAGGCCCTGGTATTGCGGCGTGAAGCCGCAGGCGCTGGCGGTATTGACGATCAGGAGCGCCTTGCCGCGATAGCGGTCCAGGTCGACCGGCTGGCCGTCGAGGGCGGTGGCGTGGAAGTCGTAGGCGTTCATGGTGCTCTCCTGGAGGGTAAAGACGGCAGTGTAGAACAATGCGCGGCAGCGCGCGGTGTCGCCGTACTTTGCATTTCTTAACGTATTGCACGCGTATCGCATGCGACAATCACGCTCGTTCAATCGTTCAGCTTCCTGGGTTGTCATGCCACGTCACCGTCCTACCGTCCTGCTGCTCGCGCCGATCGTGGCCGGCACGCTGCTCGCTCCCGCCCACGCCAACGTCCAGCAAACGCCGGTCGCCGCCGCCCCTGGCGCCGCCAGGGCCGCGCCCGAGGCCGAGGTGCCGGTGCAATCGACCGTGTCGGTCAGCGCGGTCCGTTCGTCGAACCGCATCGACCGCCAGGCCTATGACGTCAAGGGCGATTCGGCGTCGACCAACGACACCATCGCCGATACCCTGAACAAGGTGCCGTCGGTCGCGGTCGACCCGGACGGCAACGTGACCCTGCGCGGGCGCAGCAATGTGCAGATCCTCATCGACGGCAAGCCGTCCGCCATGATGCAGGGCGAGAACCGCGCCGCGGCCCTGAACGCGCTGCCGGCGGCCGACCTCGAGTCGGTGGAAGTGATCAACAATCCCGGCGCGCAGTTCGGCAACGAAGGCGGCGGCGGGCCGATCATCAACCTGGTGATGCGGCGCGAACGCACGCCGGGCAGCTTCGGCGTCGTCAACGCCAACAAGGGAACCGAGGGCCGCTTCAATGCCTCCACCTTCGGCAGCTACACGGGCGGACGCCTGAGCGTGCAGGGCGCGCTGTTCGCCCGCCGCGACAGCCGCGGATCGAGCGGCGAGACGACCCGCGACCGCATCGACCCGGCCAGCGGCGCCGCGGCCAGCAGCGTGCAGACCTCGGACAGCGAGAACGATACCGACTCGGCCGGCGTCAACGGCTCGCTCACCTACAACCTGGGCGAGAAGGACGTGGTGTCGGTCAAGGCCAACTTCAACGCCAACAGCCAGGACGGCCGGTCGTCGGAACGCTATCGCGGCGCCAACGCACTTGGCGTGGTCGAGAGCGAATACCTGCGTTCGACCGTGCGCGACACCAATAGCCGCAGCTACGGCCTGAGCGCGGGGCTGGACCACAAGGGGACGCTGCCGGGCGAGATCTTCAAGACCGACCTGCGGCTGTCGGGCACGCGCGGCGAGGGCGACATCCGCTTCGCCAACGACTACGCGGTGCGGCCGATCAACGCGCCCGAGCCGAGCACGCGCCAGGACAACCTGAACGAGACCCGCATCGTCGACTTCACCGGCGACTACGAGCGCCCGGGCGAGTCCGGCGTGCTCAAGCTGGGCTACAAGGTGGCCCGGAACAGCAGCGTGATCGACACCCGCTTCTTCAACGTCGACCCGGCCACGCTGTTCGAGAGTCCCAACGCGGCGCGCACCAACCGCTTCGAGCTGGTCGACACCACGCTGGCGCTGTACGGCACCTGGCAGATGCGCCTGGGCGAGAAATGGGGCGTGCTGGGCGGCCTGCGCACCGAGTACACCGATATCGACATGGACCAGGTCACGACCGGGATCCAGGCCGGCAACCACTACCTGGAAGCGATCCCCAGCGCCTTCCTCACCTACGACCTGTCGGACAAGACCGCCATTCGCCTGAGCTACGCGCACCGCATCCGCCGTCCCGGCGCATCGGACCTGAACCCCTTCGTGATCTATCGCGACGAGCTCAATGTCTCGTCGGGCAATCCCGACCTGAAGCCGACCGGGTCCGACTCGCTCGAGCTCGGGGTGGAGACGAAGCTGGGCAATGTCGAGACCAATGTGCGGCTGTACGCGCGCCGCGACACCGACCTGATTTCGGAACGCCGCTACTTCATCTCGGACACGGTCCTGCTCACCACGCGCGAGAACGCGGGCAGCAGCCGCTCGGGCGGCCTGGAATTCACCTTCAGCGGCCGCGCCACGTCCAAGCTGACGATCAATGCCAGCGGCAATATCGGCTATTCCGAGCAGTCGGTGCTGGGCAATGCCAACGACGACCGGCGCAGCGCGACCTCGATCGCCGGCCGCGCGCGCCTGAGCTACCAGTTCGACCCCGCCAACAGCCTGCAGCTGGTGCTCAACGCCCAGGGCAAGACGCTGTTTGGCGAGGGGTACCGCCAGCCGACCCGCACCGCGGACCTCAATTACCGGCGCAAGCTGAGCGATGCGATGAGCCTGGTCGTCAACATCAATGACGTCTTCGATTCGCAGAAGTCAGAATCGATCACCGAGACCGACCGCCTGCGCGAATACAGCATCCGGCGCCAGGACGGGCGCCTGGTCTACGTCGGCCTGTCGTACCGCTTCGGCACCTTCGGCGGCGGTCGCGGTCCGCGCGGGCCGGGCTTCGGCCCGCCGCCGGGCGGCGGGATGGGGCCGGGGCCGCGATAAATACGGGCCTGTCGGCCGGATGAATAATTCCGCTCGGGCGGCCAGGGCATGGCAAGCTGTGACAGAATACGGGGCTCGTCGTCCACCTCGATCCCGATCCGATGCTCCGCCCAACGCTTCTCGCACTGTCCATGTCGGCACTGTCCGCACTGCCGGCCGCCGCACAAACCAGTCCCGCAACCGACCCGCCGCCGGTCGATGACGCGACCCTGCAGAAGGTCGAAGTCAAGGCCGATGCGAATTCCTACGACCCGCGGCGCGACGATACCGCGAGCCGCATGGTGGTCTCGAACGAAGAGATCAAGCGCTACGGCGACACCTCGGTGCTCGACGTCTTCAAGCGCCTGCCCGGCATCACCGTCGGCGGTGGCGGCGGACGCGGCGGCGGCGAGATCCGCATGCGCGGCCTGGGCGCCGGCTACACGCAAATCCTGATCAACGGCGAGCGCGCGCCAGCCGGCTTCGACATCGACCAGCTGTCGCCCGACGTCATCGAACGGATCGAGATCCTGCGCGCGGCCAGCGCCGAGTTCTCGACCCAGTCGATCGCCGGCACCATCAACATCGTGCTCAAGCGGGTAGTGCGGAAAGCGCAGCGCGAGCTGCGCCTCGGCTATGGCAAGAGCGAGGATGTCAGCAACCCGAGCGCCAGCCTGAACCTGTCGGACCGCCTCGACGGCCTGTCGTACTCGCTCGGCGCCAGCGTGTGGCGCTACGCGTTCGACCGTCCGCAGCCCTACGAGGAAACGCAGACCGACCCCGACGGCCGCCTGGTCCAGCTGCGCCGCACCGAGCAGGTCGACCGCGGCAGCCCGCAGGGTTTCAACCTCACGCCGCGTCTGAACTGGACGCTCGAGAACGGCGACACGGTCAGCTGGCAGACCATGGTCTCGTACAACCACAACGACTACCACGGCGACGCCGTGACCACGACCGAGCTGGGCGCGCCGCCGCCGTACGACGTGCGCGACATGAACAGCGGCGGCAGTTTCACCATGCTGCGCTCCGACCTCAACTGGGTGCACAACCTGGAAGAAGGCGCGAAGCTCGACCTCAAGCTGGGCGTGAACGGCACGCGCAACCGCGGCGACTGGCGCGAGTTCGACTACCGGCTGGGCGACCTGGCGCGCGACTCCACCGTCCTGAGCGCAACCGACGAGCGCGGCCTGACCTCGGTCGGCAAGGTCACGACGCCGTGGATGAAGGACCACGCGCTGGCGATGGGCTGGGATGCCGGTTATACGCAGCGCGACGACGCGCGCGGCGAGAACGAGGTGTTCCCGCTGCGCGGGCGCGAAGTGGCGTCGAACGAAGAATACGACGCCACCATCAAGCGCCTGGCCTTGTATGTGCAGGACGAATGGAATGTGACCAAGCAGTGGTCGATGTATGCGGGCCTGCGCTGGGAAGGGCTGGAGACGACCAGCGAAGGCAATACCTTCGAGGCCAGCACCAACCGCGCCAGCGTGTTCTCGCCGCTGGCCCAAACACTGTACAAGATCCCCGACAGCCGCGACCAGGTGCGTCTCGCGCTCACCCGCACGTTCAAGGCGCCGGCCGCCAGCAACCTGATCCCGCGCCGCTTCACCACGCCCAACAACAGCCAGACCGAGCCCGACTACCGCGGCAATCCCGACCTGCAGCCGGAACTGGCGACCGGCATCGACGCCGCCTACGAGCACTGGTGGGCCGACAAGGCGCTGCTCAGCGCCAGCGTGTCGGTGCGCCGCATCGAGGACTACACGCGCCAGGGGCTGATCCTGGAAGACGGCCGCTGGATCCAGACCCCGGTCAACGACGGCGATGCGCTCACCCGCAGCCTCGAGCTGGAAGCGAAGTTCCCGCTGTCGGCGGTGCTGGCCGATGTTCCCGAGATCGACCTGCGCGCGAGCCTGTCGCGCAACTGGTCCGAGGTGGACGCCGTGCCGGGGCCGGACAACCGGCTGGACCAGCAGGTGCCGCTGTCGGCCACCCTGGGCATCGACTACAGGACCCGCGATGGCAAGCTCAGTACCGGCGCCAGTTTCGCGTTCAAGAATGGCGGCCCGGTGCGGGTGAACGAGGAACAGTCGCGCTACCAGAGCGTGCGCCGCGACCTCGATGTGTACGCGCTGTGGAAGTTCAATCCGAAGTACCAGCTGCGGCTGGCGGCGTCGAACCTGCTGCGCCAGGATGGAGTATCGGATTCGCGTTATACCGACGAATTCGGGACCTTGCGCCGGACCAGTTTCAGCGAGGGGAAGACGATGGCGAGGGTGACGCTGGAGTCGCGGTTCTGAACCCGCGTCTCCTGATCGATGCTTGTCGAGTCCTACGTTAAATCAATCCCAGCTTCTCGGTTCCACTCGAAAAATCGCGATTCTTCGCGTGCTTGCTATTGAGCTTGATGTTCAGGCGCAAGTCGTTCACCGAATCCGCGTTGCGCAGCGCGTCTTCATACGTGATCTTGTCCGCCTCGTACAGGTCGAACAGCGCCTGGTCGAAGGTCTGCATGCCCAGCTCGCGCGACTTCTTCATGATTTCCTTGATCTCGTGGACTTCGCCCTTGAAGATCAGGTCCGAGATCAGCGGAGAGTTCAGCAGGATCTCGATCGCCACCACGCGCCCCTTGGCTTCCTTCTTCGGAATCAGGCGCTGCGAGATCAGGCCCTTCAGGTTCAGCGACAGGTCCATCAGCAGCTGCTGGCGCCGTTCCTCGGGGAAGAAGTTGATGATGCGGTCCAGCGCCTGGTTGGCGCTGTTGGCGTGCAGGGTGGCCAGGCACAGGTGGCCGGTCTCGGCGAAGGCGATCGCGTGTTCCATCGTCTCGCGGTCGCGAATTTCTCCGATCTGGATCACGTCCGGCGCCTGGCGCAGCGAATTCTTGAGCGCCGCCTCGAAGCTGTCGGTGTCCACGCCCACTTCGCGCTGGGTGATCACGCAATTCCTGTGCGGGTGGACGAATTCCACCGGATCCTCGACCGTGATGATGTGGCCGTAGCTGTTCTCGTTGCGGTAGCCGACCATCGCCGCCAGCGTGGTCGATTTGCCCGAGCCCGTGGCGCCGACCATGATCACCAGGCCACGCTTGGTCATCACGACGTCCTTCAGGGTGTCGGGCAGGTCGAGGTCTTCGAATTTCGGAATCGCGGTGGTGATCACGCGCAGCACCATGCCCACGCAACCCATCTGCATGAAGGCCGAGACGCGGAAGCGCCCCAGGTCGCCCGGCGTGATCGCGAAATTCGATTCGCGCGTGAGCTCGAAGCCGGCCGCCTGCTTGTCGTTCATGATCGCGCGCGCCAGGTCGGCCGTGTGGCCGGCGGTCAGCGCCTGGCTCGACACCGGCGTCATGCGCCCGTCGATCTTGATCGCCGGCGGGAAGCCCGCCGTGATGAACAGGTCCGAACCGCCCTTGGTCACCATCAGGCGCAGCAGGTCGAACATGAACTTGGATGCCTGGTCGCGTTCCATGACCGTCCTTAGCCGAGGAAGTTTTCCGGGATCTTGGCCGCGGCGCGCGCGGCGCCGGTCGAGATCACGTTGCGGCGCACCAGCTCCGTCAGGTTCTGGTCCAGCGTCTGCATGCCGGCATTGCTGCCGGTCTGGATCGCCGAATACATCTGGGCGATCTTGGCTTCGCGGATCAGGTTGCGGATCGCCGGCGTGCCGATCATGATCTCGTGCGCCGCCACGCGGCCCGAGCCGTCCTTGGTCTTGAGCAGGGTTTGCGAGATCACGGCCTGGAGCGACTCGGACAGCATCGCGCGCACCATCTCCTTCTCTTCGGCCGGGAACACGTCGACGATACGGTCGATGGTCTTGGCCGCCGACGAGGTGTGCAGGGTGCCGAACACCAGGTGGCCGGTCTCGGCAGCCGACAGCGCCAGGCGGATTGTTTCCAGGTCGCGCAATTCGCCGACCAGGATCGCGTCCGGGTCTTCGCGCAGCGCCGAGCGCAGCGCATTATTGAACGACAGCGTGTGCGGGCCCACTTCGCGCTGGTTGATCAGGCATTTCTTGGAGTCGTGCACGAACTCGATCGGATCCTCGATGGTGAGGATGTGACCGTACTCGTTCTCGTTCAGGTGGTTCACCATCGCTGCCAGCGTGGTCGACTTGCCCGAGCCGGTCGGACCGGTCACCAGCACCAGGCCGCGCGGCTTCATGGCCAGTTCGGCGAAGATCTTCGGCGCGTTCAGTTCTTCGAGCGTCAGGATCTTGGACGGAATCGTGCGCAGCACGGCCGACGCGCCGCGCTCCTGGTTGAAGGCATTGACGCGAAAGCGCGCCAGGCCCGGGATCGCGAACGAGAAGTCGCACTCGAGCACTTCCTCATACTGCTTGCGCTGGCCGTCGTTCATGATGTCATAGATCATGCCGTGCACGTCCTTGTGCTCGAGCGGCGGCAGGTTGATGCGGCGTACGTCGCCATGCACGCGGATCATCGGCGGCAAGCCGGCCGACAGGTGCAGGTCAGAGGCCTTGTTCTTGACCGAGAAGGCGAGTAGTTCCGAAATGTCCATTTATAATCCCTGTGCCGTCGGCAGCGCGGTTGTCATCCTGCGCGCGCGACTCGAAAATATTTCCTATAGAAAATCATTATGTCCACAATCGCCGCGAACTTGCAAGCTGTCGAAGCGACAATCGGAGAGGCCGTCCAGGCCGCCGGGCGTGCGCGAACCGAAGTGCAATTGCTGGCTGTTTCCAAGACGTTTCCTGCTGAAGCCGTGCTCGAGGCGATGGCATCCGGACAACGCGCGTTCGGCGAAAACTATCTGCAGGAAGCGCTCGACAAGATTGCGAGCGTCGCGCAGGCGCAACCAGCCGGCGGGGTCGAATGGCATTTCATCGGCCCGATCCAGAGCAACAAGACACGTCCGATCGCGGCCAGCTTTCATTGGGTGCACACGGTCGAGCGCCTCAAGATCGCCCAGCGCCTGTCCGAGCAGCGTCCGCCCGAACTCGGCCCGCTGAACATCTGCCTGCAGGTGAACATCAGCGGCGAAGCCAGCAAGAGCGGCGCCACCGAGGCCGAGCTGCCCGCGCTGGCGCGCGCGGTGGCGCAGCTGCCGAACCTGCGCCTGCGCGGCCTGATGGCGATTCCGGAGCGCGCCACCGAGCCCGAACAGCAGCGCGCCGCCTTCGCCCGCCTGCGCCAGCTGCACGACGCCCTGCGCGCCGACGGCCTGGCGCTCGACACCCTGTCGATGGGCATGTCGGGCGATATGGCGGCGGCCATCGCCGAAGGCGCGACCATCGTGCGCATCGGCAGCGCCATCTTCGGCGCCCGCAATTACGACTAACCAGGAAACCACATGAAGATCACGTTCATCGGCGGCGGCAATATGGCCGCGGCGCTCATCTCGGGCATCGTCAGGCAGGGCGGTTCCGGCGCAAATATCCACGTCGTCGACCGCAACCCGGAAGCGCTCGAGCGCCTGTCGCAACAGTATGGCGTGCGCACCGCGGAGGCGATCGACGCCCAGGTGGCCGGGAGCGAGGTCGTGGTGCTGGCGGTCAAGCCGCAGCAGATGTGCGAGGTGGCGGCCGAACTGGCGCCCCACCTCGACCGCCAGCTGGTGCTGTCGATCGCGGCCGGCATCCGCAGCAGCGATCTCGCGCGCTGGTTGAACGGGCACAAGGCCATCGTGCGCACGATGCCGAACACGCCGGCCCTGATCGGCATGGGCGTGACCGGCCTGGTAGCGCAGCCGGGCGTGAGCGAAGACCAGCGCGCGCAGGCCGAGGCGGTGATGCGCGCGGTCGGCAAGACCGTGTGGCTGGGCGACGAAGCGCAGATCGATCCGGTGACGGCGGTCTCGGGCAGCGGACCGGCCTATGTGTTCTTCTTCCTCGAAGCGATGCAGGAGGCGGCGCGGCAGATGGGCTTGAGCGCGGAGCAGGGCAGGGAGCTGGCGCTGGCCACCTTCACGGGTGCGGCGCAGCTGGCGGCCCAGTCGGATGAACCGGTCGAGGTGCTGCGCCAGCGCGTGACGTCGAAGGGCGGCACCACGCATGCGGCGATCACTAGCATGGAGGCGGCCGGAGTGAAGGAAGCGATCGTGGCGGCGATGCAGGCGGCTGCGGCGCGCGGCAGGGAGCTGGGCGAGGAGTTGGGCAAGGACTAGGAGCCAGCCCTGTCAAGGGCTGGCTTCGAGCGCCGCGGCTGCGGCGCCCGAGCGCGCGTTCAGTGGACCTCGAACTTGCGCCACCCCAGCACCGGCAGCACCTTCTGCGCCAGCTTGTAGGCCGATACGGCGCCGGTCACCGCGCCGACCACCCATTTCGGCTTGGTCACCAAAAAGCCCAGCCCCAGGCCGGCGGCGGCCAGGAGCGAGGTCTTGTGCTGGGCCACGAAGGCGGGCGCGCCGCCGAGGTCGGCCGGATGGCGCAGCAGCGCCACGTCGTGCGCCATCAGGGCGCGCTGTTCGGCGCACTGGGCGGCCAGCAGGCGGCGCCGCGCCGCCAGGGTGTCATTGCTGCTCATGGACTGGTTCTCCCTTGACGGCTTGCGCATCCTTGCGCAGTTCGGCCAGCGTGGCGGCCATGAGGGGCGGACGGGTCACGAGGTCGCCGCGCACCTTGAAGTAAGCCAGCAGGCCGAGCAGGGCGAACAGCCCCGTCATGCCGCCGATCGCCAGCAGGCGATGCGTGTCCCAGAACAGGACCAGCACGAACAGGATCGCCAGCAGCACCGCGACGACGCCGAAAAAGGCAGCCGCGACGCCCCAGGCCAGGTAGCCCAGCAGCCGATGCGTCTCTTCCTGCAGCTCGATGGCTGCCAGTTCCAACCTGGTCCGCACCATGGCGAGCAGGTTGGACGCTATCCTTCCGACGGTCGCGGAGATCGTCATCGTTATTTACGCGCGATCAGCATGCCGATCACGACGCCGACGGCGGCGCCCAGGCCAACCGACTTCCATGGATTGTCCTTGACGTACTCGTCGGTGGCCTTGGCCGCGACCTTGGTGCGCTCGACCACGGTTTCCTCGGCGTGGATCAGGCTGGTCTTGGCCGACGCCAGCGTCTGTTCGAACTTGACCTTGGCCGCCTTCAGCTCGTCGCCGGTCAGCTGGCCGCCGTTGCGCAGCCACGATTCGGCGTCGTGGATCACGGTCTTCAGGTCGTTGACGAGCTGGTCGCGGGTGCCGGTCTGGGTCGGGATTTTTTCGATCATGGTTGGGCCTCTATGTGTTGTGGGGTGAATGCCTTTTGGACAATATTAACCTAATGCATAGTCGAGCGCGACACCAATGAACAGTGCGGCCCCCAACCAGTTGTTGTGGCGGAAGGCCTTGAAGCATTTCATGCGGTCGCGATCGCGGATCAGCGTGTAGTGATACAGCGCGGTAAAACCGGCCACGACGATGCCGCCCACGAACCACCAGCGCAGGCCCAGCGACCAGCCGCACAGCAGCAGGATCGCCAGCGAGGCGCCATAGCACAGCATGATCGCGGCGACATCGAAGCGGCCGAAGGTGATGGCCGAGGTGCGCATGCCGAGCTTGAGGTCGTCGTCGCGGTCGACCATGGCGTAGGCGGTGTCGTAGGCCACGGCCCAGAACACGTTCGCCACCAGCAGCCACCAGGCCACGGCCGGCACCTGGCCCTGCACCGCGGCGAAGGCCATCGGGATGCCGAAGCCGAAGGCGATGCCGAGATAGGCCTGGGGAATCGCGAAGAAACGCTTGAAATAGGGATAGGTGCCGGCCACGATCACCGCCACCACCGACAGCTGCTTGGTCAACGTGTTCAGTGGAAGGATCAGCAGGAACGACACGATCGCCAGCACCGCCGCCACCATCACCGCTTCCTTGCCGCTGATCTTGCCGCTGGTGAGCGGACGGTCGACGGTGCGCTTGACGTGGCGGTCGAAGTCGCGGTCGGCGTAGTCGTTGATGGCGCAGCCGGCGGAACGCATCAGGGCGGTGCCGATGACGAAGATCGCCAGCACCTGCAGGTCGGGCACGCCGCCAGAGGCCATCCACAGCGCCCACAGGGTAGGCCACAGCAGCAGCAGGATGCCGATCGGCTTGTCGGCCCGGACCAGGCGGAAATAGAGCGCCAGCTTGTTCATGGTGAATCGCGTCTTGTCAGAGAAGCACTGTTGAGCAGGAAGCAGCGATTCTAGCCTCTTTGGCGGTGGGAGGGCTATGTCGCCTTGCGCATACGGCCTGCATTCATCTTGCATGACACGGGGACGTATTCATTGCATGGAAAATACATCATTGTTGTCTTTTTGTCGTCATGGAATTGACATTTTTGTTTGTTTTAATGCATCGGTCCTACCGGGGGTGGTAGGGACGGGACGGGCCCGATGCATGGGGCGCCGCCAACGACACCAGACGCCGGACCACCGGCTCAATACTCTTTGGAGCTGCTCAATGAACGAACACGATATGTCGCCCTCGCGGCGCAACCTGCTCAAGGGCATGGCCGGCGCGTCCGCGCTGCCTTTCGTCGGCGCCTTCGCCGCGCTGCATGCCCGCGAAGCGCTGGCCGCCAACGGCAGCACCGCCCTGGTCGACAGCCCCTACGGCCCGATTGCCCCGGTCAACGACCTCGCCACCGGCCTGCCGCTGCTGCAACTGCCGCCGGGCTTCAGCTACAAGAGCTATGGCTGGCGTGGCGACACCATGAGCGACGGCCGTCCCTGCCCGGGCGGCCACGACGGCATGGGCGTGATCGTCACGCGCAAGGCCGGCCGCGCCACGGAACAGGTGTTGGTGCGCAATCATGAAATCAGCGGTAGCGCCGCTAGCAATTTCATTAACGCCTACGGTCTCTACGACACCGGCAACGTCAGCGGCAATTCGAGCAACCGTTCCTGCGGCGGCACCACCAACCTGGTGTTCCGCGACGGCGACTGGGTCAGCATGACCCCGAGCCTGGGCGGCACCCAGCAGAACTGCGCCGGCGGCATCACGCCCTGGGGCACCTGGCTGACCTGCGAGGAGATCGGGTCCGATACCGTCAGCGCCGGCGGCAAGAAGCACGGCTATGTGTTCGAGGTGACGGCCGACGTGCAGCAGGTGACCGGCCAGCCGATCGTCAATATGGGCCGCTTCGCGCACGAGGCCGCCGCCGTCGACCCGTCCAACAGCAATGTCTACCTGACCGAGGATGCGTCGGGCAAGTCGGGCTTCTATCGCTACGTCCCCGACATCAAGACCGGCGCGCCAGGCTCGCTGGCCATCGGCGGCGTGCTCGAGATGGCCAAGGTCAAGGACCGCAACAACGTCAACCTGGCCGTCGCCTCGGTCAACGACACCTATGCGCTGGAGTGGGTCCCGATCGCCAATCCGGACGCCAACCGCGGCAACGCCACCGGCCTGAACGGCGAGACGATCAGCAACGCCGCCGGTCCCTTCGTGCAAGGCTGGACCAGGGGCGCGCTGCGCATGAACCGCGGCGAAGGCATCTGGTATGCCAGGGGCAAGATGTACGTGATGGACACCTCGGGCGGCCATGTCAACCGCGGCGCGATCTGGGAACTCGACCTGGCCAGCCAGACCCTGCGCTGCATCTATTCGAGCCCGAGCCAGCTGGTGGGCAATATGGGCGACAACCTGACCGTCAGCCCGCGCAACGCGATCCTGATCTGCGAAGACGCGTCGAGCGCCATCACCGACCACTTCGGCTACGGCCAGCGCCTGATGGGCCTGACCGGCGCCGGCGACGCCTATATCTTCGCCAAGAACAATATCAATCTCACGGAGGCCCAGCTGCAGGGCGCGGGCAAGATGACCTCGCTCGCCGGCGACCGGCGCGGCAACGAGTTCGCCGGCGCATGCTTCGACCCGACCGGCCGCTACCTGTTCGTGAACATCCAGACCCCGGGCGTGACCTTCGCGATCTCGGGGCCGTGGGCCAAGGGCCCGCTGTAAGCGTCACTTCTCATCACAAGGAACCCGACCATGAACATGAACCAATTCGTCGCCGCCGCCGCCGTCGCCATGAGCGCGCTGGCCTTCTCGGCCCCTGCCGGCGCCGTCGTCCTGACCGGTAGCAGCGGCGCCAATATCGTGACCGACTACAGCGACGCCGGCGTGGTGTCGTTCGACCTCGACCTGCACGATTTCAGCGGCGCCACGCTGAACTTCGTGCTGGAAGAAGCCGACCTGGCCGGCCCGCTGAGCTTCAACGCCATCATCCGCAACCTGGTGGGGCTCTCGCTGCACCAGCTCAGCTTCGGCCTGCAGGGCATCAGCTACGCCGCCGCGGGCAGCGTCTCGTCGTTCTCGGGCGCCGAGGCCAGCTATGCGAGCAACCAGGCGGTCATCAAGTTCGCCAATGGCGAGACGGCCGACATCCTGTTCGGCAATCCGAACGGGGACAGCGGCCGCAGCGACTGGCTGCTCGACACCACGGGCCTGTCGGCGGGCGACACCTTCTCGATCGTGGCCCAGGTGCCGGAACCGTCGACGGTGGCCATGGTGCTGCCGCTGCTGGCGGGCCTGCTGCTGGCGCGCCGCCGCCGGCGCGCCTGAGTCCTGCGCGCACGCATCCGACAGCCGGCGCAAGCCGGCTTTTTGCTTCCTGCGGTGGGTTGACATGATTGTCACTTAGTGGCGTCGCCGGCACCAGCGGCGACGACATCGCGGCCGCGGCGAACGTGTCCAAGCGGACGGTGTGGCGCTACTTCCGCAACAAGGAAAGCTGCGTCGCGCCGCTGTTCGATGCGACCTCGCCGCGCTTCATCGCGATGCTGCGCGACTGGCCGCGCGACAGGTCGATCGGAAACTGGGCACGCCGCAGGCGAGCGACCGGCTGCTGTACGCGACGCCGGAGCGGCCCGGGCTGCTGCACTTCGTCGAAGTGAGCGGCAGCGGACGCCACGCCCTGGTCACCTCCACTCCCGGCATCCAGGCCAACAGCCTGGTCGTGATCGACCTTGCCGACCCGCGCTGGCAGCTGCGCGCCTGGTCGGCGGCCGCCTGATCGGCACCTAGCTGGTCGACGTGAAAAGCCAGTTGCGGCGCTGTACGCCCGACGGCAGGCCCGATGGCGTGGTCCCGCTGCCGGGCATCGGCAGCGAGGGCGGCGTCCAGGGCCATCCCGGTTCGAACGAAGCCTTCTCGTGTCCACCAGCTGCAATGCGCCGACCACGATCCACCGCTACGACGTGGCCGCCAACACGTCCACCGTGTGGGCGGCGCCGGCCGTGGAAGCCGGCCTCGATCGCATCGTGGTCGAGCAGGGCTTCCATGCGTCGAAGGACGGCGTGCGGGTGCCGATGTTCCTGATCCGGCGCAGCGACCTCAACGGTCCGGCGCCGACCCTGCTGCACGGCTACGGCGCCTTCGGCATCAGCATGGTCCCGTACTTCGAGCCGAGCCTGCTGGCCTGGATCGAGCAGGGTGGCATCGTGGCGATCCCCAACATCCGCGGCGGCGGCGAATACGGCAAGGCCTGGCACGACGCGGCCCGGTTCGATCACAAGCAGGCCAGCTCGACGATTTCATCGCCGCCGCCGAGTACCTGCATGCCGAGGGCATCGTCGCGCGGGACGGCCTGGTCGCGCACGGTGAATCCGGCGGCGGCCTGCTGGTCGGCGTGGTCGTCAACCAGCGCCCGGCCCTGTTCGCGGCCGCCTTGCCCGGCGTCGGCGGAATGGACATGCTGCGCTTCGACCGCTTCACCGGCGGGTGCCTGTGGATCGGCGAATATGGCGCTCGAGGAGATGGCCGGCAAATGGGCGTTTGCCGCGCATTGGGCGGGGTTGGAGGTGAAATGGTGGTAGAAGGCGGGCAATAGTGCGAGGGGAGGGGTCGGCCGAATGCTAGACTTGCCTGAAAGCGGACATCGGATGTCCGTTTTCATTTTCAGCCCACATTATTTCCGCATCAGCCAGATGCCCAGTCAGAGGAGTCGACCTGCTTATGCGTCTTCATATCCGTTTTCTGTTGCTGCTGTTGATCGCACTGGCGACGCCACTGTCTCCCCAGGCCTTCGCCGCCGGCCAGGCCGACGAGGCGGCGCCCGCAGAGGAAGTCATTCCCGATCCGCTCAAGCGCGAGACGCCGCGCTCGATGGTCTCGGGCCTGATCTCGGCCCTGGCCGAACCCGATTACGACCGCGCCGCCCAGTACCTCGACGTGCCGGCCGCGAGCAACCGCCAGCGCACCAACGCCATCACCCAGGCCCGCAATTTCCATGCGCTGCTGGATAACGGCGGATCGCTGTCGCCGTTCGTCGCGCTGTCCAACGAGGCCATCGGCAAGATCGACGACGACCTGCCGGCCGAGCAGGAAAACGTCGGCGTCCTGACCATCCAGGACAAGAAGGTGCCCATCCTGCTGACCCGCGGCCAGGATGGCGACCACCAGGTCTGGCGCGTGGCGCGCGAGACGATCGACCAGGTCGCGCAGGCGGCCCGCAAGGAGCCGGTGGCGCAGGAGCCCGACAAGAACGAATTCATCCTTGCCGGCGCGCCGCTCAAGGACTGGGCGATGCTGGTCGGGCTCGGGGTGCTGATCTTCGGCGGCCTGTGGACCGTGGCGGCCCTGATCGTCGCCGCCATGCGCAGGCTGGTGCCCGACGCCGGCGCCAACGGCCTGGTGCGCTTCATGGAGGCGGCGCTGCCGCCGGCCAGCCTGCTGATCGCCGTCGGCCTGTTCTACAGCTGGGCCGAACGGCTGCCGGTGTCGATCGTCGCGCGCACCACGCTGCTGCGCTATACGGGCATCGTGTCCGTCATCGCGCTGGTGTGGTTCGGGCTGCGGCTGATCGACGCGGTCGCCGAACTGGCCAGCGCGCGCATGCAGCGCAGCCAGCGGCGCCAGGTGGTGGCCGTCATCACGCTGGCGCGCCGCGCGGCCAAGATCCTGCTGCTGGCCTTCTCGGGCGTGGCTATCCTCGGCACGTTCGGCATCGACGTCACGACCGGGATCGCGGCGCTGGGTATCGGCGGTATCGCGCTGGCGCTGGGCGCCCAGAAGACGGTGGAGAACCTGGTGGGCAGCGTCACCGTGATCGCGGACAAGCCCTTGCAGGTGGGCGACTTCGTCAAGGTCGGCGACGTGGTCGGCACCGTCGAAGACGTGGGCATCCGCTCGACCCGCATCCGCACCGGCGAGCGCACCATCGTCACCATCCCCAACGGCGACCTGTCGGCGCGCCAGATCGAAAACTTCGCGGCGCGCGACCGCTTCCTGTTCAATCCGACCATCGCGGTGCCGCTGGGAACGCCGTCGGCCAAGCTGAAGGAAGCGATCGTCATTGTCCGGCAGGTGCTGACCGAAGAGAAGAACATGGCCGAGGGCCATCGCGCGCGGCTGGGCAGCATCAACGACCGCGCCTTCAACATCGATGTCTGGTCCTACATCAATGTGGGCGAGTTCGACACCCAGGTCATCATCCGGGAAACGCTGCTGCTGAAGATCCACGAGCGGCTCGAAGCAGCCGGCATCGCCTTCGCCTTCCCGACCCAGAAGATCGTGCTGTCGCGGGAGCCGGCCGGGACCCGGGAGCAGGCGGCCGGCGCCGGCGAGGGGGACGCGGATGCCGGCCTGGTGACGCTGGACAAGACTATGCCGCCGCCTCCAGCGTGACCATCTCCACGCCTGGCAGCCGGCATTCGCCCACCGCCCGCACCACCGCATCGATCGCGGCGCGGCGGGTGAAGCTCTTGCGCCACGCGATCACCACGCGGCGCGAGGGCGCCGGCGGCAGGAAGGGCACGTAGGTCAGCAGGCCGTTGGGGTCGCGCATGTCGGCCACCGAGGCGCGCGGCAGCACCGTCAGGCCGATGCCGCTGGCCACCATGTGGCGGATGGTCTCGAGCGATGAGCCTTCGAAGGTGCGCTGCATGCCGTTGCCCGCCACCGGCGCCGAGAAGCGCGCCATTTCCGGGCACACTTCGAGCACCTGGTCGCGGAAGCAGTGGCCGGCGCCCAGCAGCAGCATGGTTTCGCTCTTCAGGTCTTCGGCCGAGATCTCCTTGCGGCCGGCCCACGGGTGGTTGCGCGGCATGGCCACGATGAAGGGCTCGTCGTACAGCGGCTGCACCGACATGCCGTGATCGGGCAGCGGCAGCGCCATGATGGCGGCGTCCAGTTCGCCCTGGCGCAGCAGTTCCAGCAGTTTGTGCGTGTAGTTTTCCTGCAGCACCAGCGGCATCTGCGGCACGGTGTCGATCAGGTTCTTGACCAGCGGCGGCAGCAGGTAGGGCCCGATGGTATAGATCACCCCCAGGCGCAGGGGGCCGGCCAGCGGATCCTTGTTCTGCTTGGCCAGCTCCTTGATGGCGGCGGTCTGTTCGAGCACGCGCTCGGCCTGGGCCACGATCTGGGCGCCGAGCGGCGTCACCGAGACCTCGGAGCCGCCGCGCTCGAACAAGGTCACGCCCAGCTCGTCCTCGAGCTTCTTGATGGCGACGGACAGGGTGGGCTGGGCCACGAAGCAGGCCTCGGCGGCATGGCCGAAGTGTTTGGCGCGCGCGACGGCGACAATGTATTTCAGCTCGGTCAGTGTCATGTTATGTGTCTCGGGTAGGCGCACCTGCAGTCATGCCCCGGTCGGACAGACCGGGCGGCAGACCCGTTTTGGCCATGAAATAATAGTTTAACGGGAATCATAGTCGATATAATTGCCTCGCAGGCTACATAGCTGCAATTTTTGAAAGGCCCGCATGTCTTCGACGTTCGGCCCGGCGGAAGCCCAGGCCTATATCCACAAGCTGCTGACGGTAATGCACCACCAGGGCGGCTCCGATCTCTTCATCTCGGCTGACTTTCCTCCAAGCATCAAACACCAGGGGGCGATGAAGGCGCTCAGCCAGCAGCGCCTGTCGGGCGAAGTCACGCGCGCACTGGCGCTGTCGATCATGAACGCGCGCCAGCGCGCCGAGTTCGAGAGCGAGATGGAATGCAATTTCGCGATCTCGCTGCCCGGCGTGTGCCGCTTCCGCGTCAATGTCTATGTGCAGCAGCAGAGCGTGGGCATGGTGGTGCGCACGATCGCCTCCGAGATTCCCAACTTCGAAAAGCTCGACCTGCCCGAGGTGCTCAAGGACGTCGTGATGACCAAGCGCGGCCTGGTGCTGGTGGTGGGCGGCACCGGTTCCGGCAAGTCGACCACGCTGGCGGCGATGATCGACTACCGCAACAGCAACTCGGCCGGCCACATCATCACGGTGGAAGACCCGGTGGAGTACGTCCACAAGAACAAGCAGTCGCTCGTCACGCACCGCGAAGTCGGCGTCGACACGCTGTCATGGCACCACGCGCTCAAGAACACGCTGCGCCAGGCGCCGGACGTGATCCTGATCGGAGAAATCCGCGACACCGAAACGATGGAACACGCGATCGCCTTCGCCGAGACCGGCCACCTGTGCCTGGGCACGCTGCACGCGAACAACGCCAACCAGACGATGGACCGGATCATCAACTTCTTCCCGGAAGAGCGGCGCAACCAGCTGCTGATGGATTTGTCGTCCAACCTGCGCGCCATCGTCTCGCAGCGCCTGGTGCGCCTTGATGATGGCAAGGGCCGCAAGGCGGCCATCGAGATCCTGCTGAACACGCCGACCATCGGCGAAATGATCCTCAAGGGGAACTTCCAGAACATCAAGGAGATCATGCACAAGTCGCGCGAGCTCGGCATGTGCACCTTCGACCAGGCCCTGTTCGAGCTGTACAACAAGGGCTTGATCGGCTACGACGAGGCGATCCGCAATGCCGATTCGGCCAACGGCCTGCGCCTGCAGATCAAGCTGTCGGGCGAGCGGCGCGAGCCGGGCCCTGGCGCCGCGGCGCGGCCGGCCGAGCTGTCGATGGCGATCGAGGAAGAACCCGAAGAAGCACCTCCCAAACACTGACTTTGTTTATGCCTTTATTCGAAAAGAAAATCTGCACGCGCGCCGAGCTGGCCGCGCGTATTGCCGCATTGCCGAAACCGGTCGTGCTGACCAATGGCGTGTTCGACATCCTGCACCGCGGTCACGTGACTTACCTGGCGCAGGCGCGCGAGCTGGGTGGTTCGCTGGTGGTGGCGGCGAATACCGATGCGTCGGTCAAGCGCCTGGGCAAGGGGGACGACCGCCCGCATAACACCCTGGCCGACCGCATGGCGGTGCTGGCGGCGCTGGAATCGGTGTCGCTGGTGGTCGACTTCGACGAGGACACGGCGCTGGAAGTGGTGCAGGAAGGTCGGCCCGACATCTATGCCAAGGGCGGCGATTATGTGATGGACCAGATTCCGGAAGGGCGGGCGGTGCTGGCGTATGGGGGCAGGGCGGTAGCCATCGACTTCGAGCACGACCGGTCGACAACCAAGCTGGTGGCGCGGATCCGGGGGTGATGCCCGCCGGCGGGTTCCATGCCCCTGCTTGCAAAAGCTAATATGATTAGGTAATATCCTAATACTATTAGTTTTTTGGGGTAGGAATGGCCAGGAAAGGATTGACACCGGAGCGCCTGGTGGAGGCCGCGGCCTTGCTGGCCGACCAGGCCGGTGTCGCGGCGGTGACCTTGACGGCGCTGGCGCGCCATTTTGACGTGCAGGTGGCGAGCCTGTACTCGCACCTGAAGAATTCGGATGCGCTCCACCAGCGCCTTGCGCAATTCGCCCTGGATAAACTGGCCCTTCGTGCCGAGGAAGCCGTTGCCGGACGTTCCGGCAGGGATGCGTTGCTCGCGATCGCAAACGTTCACCGTGAATTCGCCCGCGACCATCCCGGCCTGTTCGAGGCCGCGCGCTATCGCTTGCCAGGTCCTTTTGGCGACGACCACGGCGGCGTCAGGATCTCCCGCGTCACGCGGGCGGTGTTGCGCGGCTATGGGCTGGAGGACGCCGACGCCGTCCATGCGACGCGCCTGCTTGCCAGTATTTTCCTGGGCTACTCCATGCTCGAAGCGGCCGGCAGTTTCAACCATCGCGCTCCCGATTCACAGGCATCATGGCTGCGCTGCCTGGATGCGCTGGACGACGTCCTGCGCAGCTGGCAGCCCCATCGCTAACCACGTTTCACCATTCGAGGAATGTCATTCATGTCGACGATCGCCATATCGCCGATCGCGCCGGAGCTGATCCATGGCGCGGTCGAGATCGAAACCACTGCGGCCGGGCTCTTGCCGCATCGCCTGCCAGAATGGGCGCGTCGCCAGAGCCAGGACGCGCAGCTGTTGATGGCCGAGTCGCAGCCGTCCGGCGTGCGCGTCGTATTCCGGACCGCCGCCAGTGTGGTCGAATTGCTGACCTTGCCAACCAAGCGCCGGTATGGCGGTATGGAGCTTCGCCCGGACGGCGCCTACGATGTGCTGGTCGATGGCGAGGCGTTCCAGCAGGCCAGCGCGCCGGGCGGCAAGGTCATGGAAATCGACATGCTCGGCGGTTCGTCCCGCACGGTGCCGGGCGACCCGCAACTGCTGCGCTTCGCCGACCTGCCGATGGGAATGAAAACGGTGGAGATATGGCTGCCGCACGACGAGACCACCGAACTGGTGGGCCTGGGCGCCGATGCGCCGATCCTGCCGCCTGCTCCCTCCAGCCGGCGCCGCTGGCTGCATCACGGAAGCTCGATCAGCCAGGGTTCGAATGCGACCCGGCCGACCGGCATCTGGCCGGTCGCGGCGGCGCGGCTCGCCGGCGTCGAGCTGCTCAATCTGGGATTTGGAGGCAATGCGCTGCTCGATCCCTTCACGGCCCGCACGATGCGCGATCTTCCGGCCGACCTGATCAGCGTCAAGCTGGGAATCAACCTGGTCAATCTCGACCTCATGCGCCTGCGCGCCTTCGGCCCGGCAGTGCACGGTTTTCTCGACACGATCCGCGAAGGGCATCCGACGACGCCCTTGCTGGTCATTTCGCCGATCTGGTGCCCGATCCATGAAACCACGCCGGGCCCGACCATGTTCGATGGCAAGGCGCTCGAAAAGGGACAGCTGCTGTTCCGTGCGATGGGCAACGAAGCCGAACGCCGGCAAGGCAAGCTGACGCTGGGCGTCATCCGCGAGCAGCTGGAGAAGATCGTCCGGCAGCGGGCGCAGGCCGACGCGCATATCCATTACCTCGACGGCAGCGAACTGTACGGCGCGAACGACCATGCACGCTTGCCGCTGCCCGACGAACTGCACCCGGATGGCCAGGTGCACCGCCTGATCGGCGAACGGTTTTGCGAGAAGGTGTTCGGCGCCGGCCAGTTCGGAGCGCTCCCGCAGGGCAGCCTGCGCAGTTAATCGCTGCGTTTCCCGGCCAGCAGGAACAGCAAGGGAATCTCCAGCCTGGCCGACCACGCCTTCTCGCTATGGCCGGTTCCCGGGAATACCCGGTGCAGGTAATTCGCGTCCGTGTAGCCGCGCTCGCGGATGACGTCACCGCCGAATTCGAAACTCGGGCCATACAGTGCATCCAGGGTGTCGGTGCCGCGGTCCAGGTACAGGCGGTGTCCAGCCGGCCCGGGAAGCTTCTCGCTCAGGTAGGCGAAGGTGGCCATCGGGATGGCGGCGTTGCGCTCGAAGGTGCCGATCCAATGGACCGACAACCCGGCGGCCCCGCCGAATACATGCGGATACTCGCTCATGGCGTAGACCGACAGCACGGCGCCCCGGCTCGAACCCATGATGAAGGTCGACTCCTGCCCGCGCAGGGTGGCATAGCGGCTGTCGATCGCCGGTTTGAGCTCCTCGACGAGGTAGCGCAGGTAATCGTCCGATCGCGCCCTGTGCTGCAGATATGTCTCGAGCAGGAAGGTGCGCTGCGCCGGCGCCAGGCGCTCCAGCACTTTGCGTGGAAAGTATTCCGAGTCCCGGAATTGCTCCCGATTCCAGATGGCGACGACGATGGTCGGCGGAACCCTGCCGCTGCGCACCAGGCGGTCGAGCGTTGCATCGACATGCCACGCCTGCCTGTTCATGGTGATCGTCGGGTCGAACAGCATCTGCCCGTCGTGCATGTACAGCACCTGGAAGCGCTGGCCCTTGCCGACGCGCTCGGCGTAATCGCTGGGCAGCCACACGTCCACGGGGCGTTCTTCGACGTGACGGGAAGGAAGCGCGATGCGTTCCAGCCGGCCGGCCGAGGGTGTGGGCAGCGGTGGCTGGGCGTGCGCCGGTGAGACCGCCAGCGCAGCGAACAGGCAGGCGATCGTGGCGAAGAGGCGCAAAGGGCGAAGCGACATGATGTTCAGGCCCCGCCCAGGTAACCGTTCTGGCGCCAGGCCTCGTACACCACGATCGCCACCGTGTTCGACAGGTTCAGGCTGCGGTTATCCGGCCGCATCGGCAGCCGGATGCGCTGGGCCGGTGGAAACGTCTCGCGAAGCGCCGGCGCCAGCCCGCGCGATTCGGGCCCGAACACGAACACGTCGCCCGGCTGGAAACGGGCATCGGCGAACGGCGACGAGCCATGCGTGGTCATGGCAAACATGCGCGCCGGATCGGGCTGTGTATCCGCCAGAAAGGCATCCCAGTCCTTGTGCACCTTCATGTTCGCATACTCGTGGTAGTCCAGTCCGGCGCGGCGCATCTTGGCGTCGTCCAGCGGAAAGCCGAGCGGTTCGATCAGGTGCAGCTGGGCGCCGGCGTTGGCGCACAGGCGGATCACATTGCCGGTATTCGGCGGGATTTCTGGTTCGACCAGGACGACGTGGAACAAGCTGCTTCTCCTTATTGATGAATCATGCATGCGGCGGGGTGCGCGCGAACACGAGATTCGTGACGCGCGCGGCGCCGGCCCGTTTCAGGGCGGCTGCGACTTCGTCCAGCGTATGCCCGCTCGACATGACGTCGTCGACCACGCCCACGTGGCGCGCGCGCACGTCGAAGCCGGCGTCCACCCCGAACGCCCCGCGCACATTCTTCTTGCGCTCGCCCGCTGCGGTACCCGACTGCGCCGGCGTTTCGCGCAGCCGCCGCAGCAGCTGCGGCGCGACCGGCAGGCCCAGCGCGCGGGCCAGCGGCCGCGCCACCTCGAGCGCCTGGTTGTAGCCGCGCTCGACCAGGCGGCCCGGCCCCAGCGGCACCGGACACAGCACGTCGGGCGGGGCCCGGCCGGAGCGCAGGACGGCGTCGCGCAGCACGCGCGCCATCCACGGCGCGAGCGCCAGCTGGGCCCCGAACTTCAGCTGCAGCACCACGCTGTCGAGCGGCGCGGCGTAGTCGCAGGCGGCCAGGGTCGCGTCGAACGCGGGCTGGGCCGCCAGGCAGGCGCCGCACGGCCGCCCGACGTCGAGCGTGCCCGCCGGATTGGCGCAGCACGGGCAGCGCGCGATCGGCAGCACATAGGCCCGTTCGCAGGCGGCGCACACCGCCGCATCGACGTGGGCGCTATGGCGGACACCACACAGGGCGCAGGCGGAGGGCAGCATGGCGCCCAGCAGGCGGCCGGGCAGTGCGCGAAGGTCCAGCATCGGCTCGACTTTCCACAACCGGTTAAACTGCCTACATTATCTCATCTCGCATTGCATCCCATGGCTTCTCCTCAATCCCCATCCAGGCTGAGCGCACCGATCGACCTGTCCCGCGTGCGCGAGCTGTTCGCGCAGCCCGGACGCATCGCCCCGTCGGATTTCCTGCGGCGCGAAATCGCGCAGCGCATGCATGAGCGCCTGAGCCTGGTCAAGATCGTTCCCAGGCAGGTGCTCGATGCAGGGTGCGGCGCCGGCGCCGATCTCGCCCTGTTGCAGAAAACCTACCCGGCAGCCCAGATCCTGGGCCTGGACGGGGCCGGGGCCATGGCGCGCGAGGCCAGGGGGCCGGTATCGCAGGGCGGCGCGCTGAACCAGCTGCTGACCCGCCTGATGCCGGCCAAGGCCGGGGTCGACGTCGTGTGCGGCGATTATGGCAACCTGCCGTTCGGGCCGAATTCGCTCGACCTGCTGTGGTCGAACCTCGCGCTGCACTGGCATCCGCTGCCCGACCGCGTATTCGCAGAATGGCGCCGCGTGCTGCGGGTCGAGGGGCTGCTGATGTTTTCCTGCTTCGGCCCGGATACCTTCAGCGAGCTGCGCAGCGCCTTCGCCGCGCTCGACGCGCACCCGCATACCTTGCCCTTCGTCGATATGCACGATTTTGGCGACCAGCTGGTCGAAGCCGGCTTCTCGACCCCCGTGATGGACATGGAGCGCATCACCGTCACCTACGACACGCCGCAGGCGCTGCTGCGCGACGTGCGGGCGCTGGGCGGCAATCCGCTCGAATCGCGCCGGCGCGGCCTGGTCGGACGCGCGGGCTGGCGCCGCGTGCTCGACGCTTTCGAGGCGCAGCGCCGTCCCGACGGCAAGCTGGGCCTGACGTTCGAGGTCATCTACGGCCACGCTTTCCGCCCGGCGCCGCGCACCACCGCCGCGGGGGAGTCCATCGTCCGCTTCCAGCCGCGCAAGCCCTGATATCCGTCTTGCATGGTCATGTTGCCAATACTCCCGATTTTCCTTGAATAAAAATTAGTGCTTTAGATATAATCAATTGCTATTTTTTTCGTCCGGCCAATAGAATCGCTTAAAAAAGCGGCAGATTCGGGCGAAAAGTAGAAAAAAGAATTGCAGCAGTCGCAGAGTCGCCCAAGTCCTGGCAGCAACGTATTGCCAGGTGGGCGAGATGGTTTCCCACCATTCCGCAGCGCAATTACGCGGGACGACCCGGCAAGCCCTCTGTGACCAGTACGGAGCGGCAGCGGTTCGTTCACGGAATTGCTGGCCCGTTAAAAATATTCTTATTTTTTGGGTGGTTGGGGACATACATGACATATGCAACGCGATTGAAGGCCGTGCTGTCCGGCTTTGCCGTACTCGCAGTAACCGCCGCCGCGCCGGTGTGGGCGCAGCAGCAGCCGATCACAGGCAGGCCACTCGAGCACCAGCTCAATATGCAGGCCCCCGTCACACAGGTCGGCGCAGACATCTATTCCCTGCATAACTGGATGATGATCGTCTGCCTGGTGATCTTCGTCGGCGTGTTCGGCGTCATGTTCTATTCGGTGTTCAAGCACCGCAAATCCCTGGGCCACAAACCGGCCACCTTCCACGAATCCACCGCTGTCGAGATCGCCTGGACGGTGGTGCCGTTCCTGATCGTCATCGGCATGGCGCTGCCGGCCACCAAGACCGTGGTGGCGCTGAAGGACACCTCCAACGCCGACCTCACCATCAAGGCCACCGGCATGCAGTGGAAATGGGGCTACGACTACCTGAAGGGCGAAGGCGAAGGCATTTCCTTCCTGTCGAACCTGGCCACCCCGCGTTCCCAGATCGGCGAGCCGGGCGTGAAGCCCACCGAAGCGCGCACCGACAACTACCTGCTCGAGGTCGATAACGAGATGGTGGTCCCGGTGAACAAGAAGATCCGCATGGTGTTCACCGCCAACGACGTGATCCACGCCTGGACGATTCCCGCGTTCGCGATCAAGCAGGACGCCATCCCCGGCTTCGTGCGCGACGGCTGGTTCAAGGCCGAGAAGACCGGCGTCTACCGCGGCAACTGCGTCGAGCTGTGCGGCAAGGACCACGCGTTCATGCCGATCGTGGTGCGGGTCGTGACCGATGCCGAATACACCGCCTGGGTCGAAGGCAAGCAGAAGGAAATGGCGGCCCTGGCCGACGATCCGACCAAGACCTGGACCATCGACGAGCTCAAGACCCGCGGCGAGCAGGTCTACGCCGCCAACTGCGTGGCCTGCCACCAGGTCAACGGCAAGGGCGTGCCCGGCGCCTTCCCGGCGCTGGACGGCTCGCCGAACGTGCTGGGCGACAAGGCGCACCAGATCGACATCCTGCTCAATGGCCAGAAGACCGGCAGGTTCCCGAGCGAGATGCCGGCCTGGAAACAGTTGTCCGATACCGAGATCGCCGCCGTGATCACCTATACGCGTAATTCGTGGTCGAACAAGGCTGCGGAAAATATCGTACAACCGGCCGAAGTCCTGGCCGCACGCAAATAATGCAGGGGTAACGACATGAGCACCACGACGATCGACCACGGCCACGAGCACGCACACGGCCACGACCACGCGCACGACGAGCACCACGACCATCCGCACGGCTGGCGCCGCTGGCTGTTCGCCACCAACCACAAGGACATCGGCAGCCTCTATCTCTGGTTCTCGTTCATCATGCTGCTCTCGGGCGGCGTGCTGGCGCTGATGATCCGCGCCGAGCTGTTCCAGCCCGGCCTGCAGTTCGTGCGGCCCGAGTTCTTCAACCAGCTCACCACGATGCACGGCCTGGTGATGGTGTTCGGCGCGATCATGCCGGCCTTCGTCGGCTTCGCCAACTGGATGCTGCCGCTGCAGGTCGGCGCCTCGGACATGGCGTTCGCGCGCATGAACAACTTCTCGTTCTGGCTGCTGCCGCCGGCCGCGCTGCTGCTGGCCGGCTCCTTCCTGGTGCCGGGCGGGGCGACTGCGGCGGGTTGGACTTTATACGCGCCGCTGTCGACCCAGATGGGCATCGGCATGGACATGGCAATCTTTGCCATGCACATCATGGGCGCCTCGTCGATCATGGGCTCGATCAACATCATCGTCACCATCCTGAACATGCGCGCGCCCGGCATGACCCTCATGAAGATGCCGATGTTCTGCTGGACCTGGCTGATCACCGCCTATCTGCTGATCGCCGTGATGCCGGTGCTGGCCGGGGCGATCACCATGACCCTGACCGACCGCCACTTCGGCACCTCGTTCTTCAATGCCGCCGGCGGCGGCGATCCGGTCATGTACCAGCACATCTTCTGGTTCTTCGGCCACCCCGAGGTCTACATCATGATCCTGCCGGCCTTCGGCATCGTCTCGCAGATCATCCCGGCCTTCGCCCGCAAGCCCCTGTTCGGCTACGCCTCGATGGTGTACGCGACCGCCTCGATCGCGATCCTGTCGTTCGTGGTCTGGGCCCACCACATGTTCACCACCGGCATGCCGGTGACCTCGCAGCTGTTCTTCATGTACGCCACCATGCTGATCGCGGTGCCGACCGGCGTGAAGGTGTTCAACTGGGTCGCCACCATGTGGAAGGGCTCGATGACCTTCGAGACCCCGATGCTGTTCTCGGTCGGCTTCATCTTCGTGTTCACGATGGGCGGCTTCACCGGCCTGATCCTGGCCGTGACCCCGATCGACATCCAGGTCCACGACACCTATTACGTGGTGGCCCACTTCCACTACGTGCTGGTGGCGGGTTCGCTGTTCGCGCTGTTCGCCGGCTTCTATTACTGGGCGCCGAAGTGGACCGGCCATATGTATCCCGAAACGCGCGGCAAGATCCACTTCTGGCTGTCGCTGATCACGTTCAACGTCACCTTCTTCCCGATGCACTTCCTGGGACTGGCCGGCATGCCGCGCCGCTATGCCGACTACGCGGTGCAGTTCACCGACTTCAACATGATCGTGTCGATCGGCGCCTTCGGCTTCGGCTTTTCCCAGGTGTACTTCCTGTTCGCGGTGGTGCTGCCGACCATCCGCGGCGGCGCCAAGGCGCCGGCGAAGCCGTGGGAAGGCGCGGAAGGCCTGGAGTGGACCGTGCCGAGCCCGGCGCCGTTCCACACCTTCGAGAACCCGCCACTGGTGAAATGATGAGCGCACATAAACCAGACGTGACCCGGCCGAACAATGTGCGGACCGCCCTGTGGGTGGGCGGCCTGGCGCTGTTCTTCTTCGCCAGCGTGTTCGTCAAGTTCACCCTGCTGAGCTGAGGCCGGCCATGAGCAGCAGGTTGCTACGCCTGAACCGCACCATGCTCGGCAAGCTGGTGGTGGTGGCGATCGCGATGTTCGGCTTCGGCTACGCGCTGATCCCGGTGTACCGCCAGGTCTGCGAGGTGCTCGGCATCAATGTGCTGACCCAGAAGGGCGAATTCGTCGCCGCGCCGACCAATACCCAGGTGGACACCTCGCGCACCATCACCATCGAACTGGACGGCAATTCGCAGGGCCCGTGGCGCTTCCGCCCGACCACCCGCAGCATCGACGTGCACCCGGGCGAACTGGCCACCGTCATGTACGAGGTGGTCAACACGCAGGGCAGGGCGGTCAAGGCGCAGGCGATCCCGAGCTATGCGCCGCAGTCGGCCACGCCGCACTTCATGAAGGTGGAGTGCTTCTGCTTCCAGGAGCAGACGCTGGCCGCGAACGAGGCGCGCCAGATGCCGGTCGTGTTCTTCATCGATCCGAAACTGCCGCGCGAAGTAAGGAACATCACGCTGTCGTACACCTTCTTCGAGATCGGCGGCGCGTTCAAGGCGGCGGCAGCGCCGGCCGCGGGCAATGGAAACGGATAAGCCGCACCAGCGCAAGGCGCATTTTCTCGCCACCATGAAGGCCGTGTTCTGGTCCTTCTTCGGCGTGCGCAAGCGCAAGGATTACGAGAGCGATGCCGCCAACCTGAACCCGGTGCACGTGATCGTCGCCGGTTTGATCGGGGTCGCGATCTTCATCGGGCTGATCATGCTGGCGGTGCGGTTCGCGGTGTCGCAGTAAAGTAGGGAATAATCAAATAATCAGAAGGTCGAGGAGATAAAGATGAGTTCGTCACCAGTCGGTTCGTCGCACGCTGCGCCTTATTATTTCGTCCCCGGTCCATCGCGCTGGCCGCTGCTGGCCGGCATTTCGATGCTGGTGACGATGGCCGGCGCGTCCGGCTGGGTCAACGGCATGTCGTGGGCGCCGGCCGTCTGCCTGGCCGGCATCGCCGCCATGCTGGTGGTGCTGTATTTCTGGTTCGGCGACGCGATCCGCGAATCCGAATCCGGCTTGTACGGCAAGCGCATCGACCTGTCCTACCGCTGGTCGATGAGCTGGTTCATTTTCTCCGAGGTGATGTTCTTCGGCGCCTTCTTCGGCGCGCTGTTCTATGCCCGGGCGATCTCGATGCCCTGGCTGGCCGACCTCGACCACCAGATCCTGTGGCCCGACTTCTCGGCGCAGTGGGGCAATACCGGGCCGGCCGAGATCGTCGACGGCTTCCGCACCATGGGCCCGTTCCCGATCCCGACCATCAATACCGCGCTGCTGCTGACGTCGGGCGTGACGCTCACCATCGCCCACCACGCGCTGCGCGCCGGCCACCGTTCCAAGACCGCGATCTGGCTGGCGGCGACGATCCTGCTGGGCGCCGTCTTCATGGGCTTCCAGGTCTACGAATACATCCACGCCTACCAGGACCTGAACCTCAAATTGACCTCGGGCATCTACGGGTCGACCTTCTTCATGCTGACGGGCTTCCACGGCTTCCACGTGACCATGGGAGCGATCATGCTGGCGGTGATCCTGTACCGCGTGATGAAAGGGCACTTTACGGCCGAGAACCACTTCGGCTTCGAAGGCGCCGCCTGGTACTGGCACTTCGTCGACGTCGTGTGGCTGGGCCTGTACGTCGTGGTGTACTGGCTGTAAGGGTCAGCGCAAGCCGGTTGGGGCAATCCACCCCAGCTGGTGCGCGGCCAGCAAGCAGAGGAACAACACGATCGACAATCCTACCCGCATCGCCAGCGCATTGACGGTGCGGTTGCTGCGTCCCTTGTCGCGCATCAGGAAGAACAGGGCCGACCCAAGGCTGGCCAGGATCAGGACGAAGGCGATGGCGACGAAGATTTTCATGGTAGGCACTCGAAGGCTTGAGGCTTTATTGTAATGCGGTTCGGCTTTCGTTTTCGTCCCATCGCCCTCGCCGCGGCAGTGGCCGTGGCCATCGTCGGCATCCTGCTCGGCAACTGGCAACAGGGCCGGGCCGCCTACAAGACCGACCTGCAGGCGCGCCAGCTGGCGCGCGCCGCCGAGCCGCCGCTCGACCTCACGCCATCGACCCAGCCCGGCCCCGAGGGCGAATTCCGCAACGTGCGCCTGCAGGGCGAATTCGTCGCCGATTGGCCGGTCTTCCTCGCCAATCGGCCCATGGGGAGCGGGGCCAATGCGCAGTCCGGGTTCTATCTCGCAATGCCGTTTAGAATAGCGGGTTCGGACATGCATGTGCTCGTGCTGCGTGGCTGGCTGCCCCGGCCTGCCGGCGCCGAATACGGCAAGTTGCCGGCCTACGCCACGCCAGCCGGCCCGCTCCTGCTCAAGGGCAGGATCGTCGCGAGCGCCGGGAAGGTGATGGAGCTGGGCGAAGGGCCGCCGCTGGCGCCCGGCGCCCTGGTCCAGAACCTGAGGCCGGGGGAGCTCGCCCGGGCCAGCGGCCTGAAGTTGCAGCCCTTCCTGGTGCAGCAGACCCAGGCCGCCGGCCGGCGCGACGCGCTCGCCCGCGACTGGCCGGCGCCCGACGCAGGCATCGACAAACACCGCGGCTACGCCTTCCAGTGGTATGCACTGGCGGCGCTGGCCCTTCTTTTTTATGTGATAACGGGATTTCGACGTGGCTCAAGAACAAATCGCTGAACCGAATGCCGCGCGCCGCCGCGGCCGCCTGAAACTGCTGGTGCTGCTGTTGATCTGCGCGGCGCCGATCATCGTCTCCTACATCACGTTCTACATCGTCAAGCCGGATGGCCGCACCAATTACGGCACCATCCTCGATGCACGCAGCCTGCCGATTCCCGAGATGGCCACCACCACCCTCGACGGCAAACCGCGCACCCTGGCCGACCTGCAGGGCAAGTGGGTCATGGTGCGGGTGGGCGGCGGCGCCTGCGACGAAGAATGCCAGCGCCAGCTGTACGCCATGCGCCAGTGGCGCACCATGCAGGGCAAGAACATGGAGCGCATGGAGCGCGTCTGGCTGATCACCGACGATGAGCCGCTCGATACGGTGCTGATGCGCGAGTACGACGGCATGGAACTGCTGCGGGCGCCCGCCGCCACGGTGGCGCAATGGCTGCCGGTCGAGGCGGGGCGCAAGATGGGCGACCACATCTACCTGATCGACCCGCTCGGCAACCTCATGATGCGCTTCCCGTACCAGCCGGAGCCGGGCCGCGTCTACAAGGACATCGCCAAGCTGCTCAAGGCCTCGGCCATCGGCTGAGCCGTCAGGTAACCAGGAAGAGAAACAGCATCGCATGGACCTGTCTTCACTGCTCCACCTGCTCCTGATGGGCGTGCTGGTCGCCAGCCTGCCGCTGTCCATCGTCTGGATGTCGGCCGACCCCCATAAATACCGCAAGCTGGTCTGGGTGATGGTCTTCCTCACCTTCGACCTGATCGTGTTCGGCGGTTTCACCCGCCTGACCGACTCGGGCCTGGGCTGCCCGGACTGGCCGGGCTGCTACGGCGAAGCCAATCCCTTCCTGGCCCACGAGCACATCGCCGCCGCCGAGGCCGCGATGCCGACCGGCCCGGTGACCGTGGCGAAAGCCTGGATCGAGATGATCCACCGCTACCTGGCGATGGGCATCGGCGCCCTGATCCTGGCCTTGCTGTTTACCTCGGTCAAGCAATGGCGCCGCACCCACAACGAGGTGTTCAAGCCGGCCATGCCGCTGGCGTTGCTGGCGTCGGTGCTGGTGCAGGGCGCCTTCGGCGCCTGGACCGTCACGCTCAAGCTGCAGCCGGTGATCGTCACCATCCACCTGTTGCTGGGCATGATGCTGCTGGCGATGCTGGTCTGGATGGGCTGCCGCGAAGATTATCTGTTGAAGCCGCCGCCGCTGGCCCGTCATCGGGGCCAAGCGCGGGGCCAAGCGCGGGGCCAAGCGCGGGACCTCGTGCGCCGCCTGGGCGGCCTGCGCATCCTGTCGCTGCTGGCGGCGGCGGTGCTGGTCACGCAGATCGCCCTCGGCGGGTGGGTAAGCACCAACTACGCCACCATGGCATGCGACACCTTCCCGCTGTGCCAGGGCGCGCTGGTGCCGGAACTCGACTTCGAGCACGGTTTCCACCTGTGGCGCGAGCTGGGCATGACGAAGGAGGGCCACTACCTGCCGTTCTCGGCCCTGGTGGCGATCCACTGGGTGCACCGGGCGTTCGCGCTGGCGGTGGTGCTGGTGCTGGGCCTGGCGGCCTGGCGCGCCTGGCGCCTGCCGGAAGTCGGCAAGACCGCGCGCCGGCTGCTGCTGGTAATGGCCGTGCAGCTGCTGACCGGCATCGCCACCGTGTATTTCGACTTCCCGCTGGCGATCGCGGTGATGCATAACGCCGGGGCGGCGCTGCTGGTGATCCTGGTGACCATGCTAAACTACCGGGTGAAGTTTCAACTCGACGCGGCCCGCGCTGCTCCAGCGACTGACATTGCCGACGTCCGCACCGACCCCAGATGACGACCCAGACAGCCATCCATAAAACCCCGAGCCGGTTCTCGCAATACTGGACCCTGACCAAGCCGCGCGTGACGCAGCTGGCGGTGTTCTGCGCCGTGATCGGGATGTTCCTCGCCACCGACGGCTTCCCGGGGTGGCAGACCCTGGTCGCCGGCACGGCCGGCATCTGGCTGCTGGCCGCCGCCGCCTTCGCGGTGAACTGCCTGGTCGAGGCCGAGGTCGACGCGCGCATGGCGCGCACCGCGCGCCGCGCCACCGCCTCGGGCGAGCTGAGCCAGTCGCAGACGATCACGTTTTCGGTCCTGCTCGGCGGCCTGGGCATGTACGTCCTGTACGCCTTCGTCAATCCGCTGACCATGTGGCTGACCTTCGTCACCTTCGTCGGCTATGCCTTCATCTATACCTTGCTGCTCAAGCCGAACACCTCGCAGAACATCGTGATCGGCGGCCTGTCGGGCGCGATGCCGCCGGCCCTCGGCTGGGCGGCCGTGGCCAACGAGGTGCCGATGGAAGCCTGGCTGCTGGTCCTGATCATCTTCATGTGGACCCCGCCGCATTTCTGGGTGCTGGCCATGTACCGCCGCGACGACTATGCCCGCTCGGGCCTGCCGATGCTGCCGATCACCCACGGCATGCAATTCACCGGCCTGCAGGTGTGGCTGTACACGATCGGCCTGGCCGCGACCACCTTGCTGCCGTTCGCGGTCGGCATGAGCGGCCTGATCTACCTGGCGGCGGCGATCCCGCTCAATGCCATCTTCCTGCGCCACGCCTGGCGCGTGCACCGCAACTACAGCGACCTGGCGGCGCGCAAGACCTTCACCTGGTCGATCGTCTACCTGTCGCTGCTGTTCGCGGCCCTGTTGATCGACCATTACTTCAGGTTCTGACATGAAAAAGCTCTTGGGTGTGCTGGGGTTCACCGCCGCGGCGCTGCTGGCCGCCGGCTGCGACAAGCTGGGTGCGAAGCTGGAAAGCACGCCGCCGGCCTTCCACAACACCGACGTCACCGGCGTCGACTACGCCAAGGGTTTTTCGCTGACCGACCATACCGGCCAGCCGCGCACCCTTGCCGACTACAAGGGCAAGGTGGTGGTGATCTTCTTCGGCTACACCCAGTGCCCCGACGTGTGCCCGACCACGATGTCCGAGATGGCCACCGTCATGAAGGAGCTGGGCCCGGCCAGCGACGACGTGCAGGTGCTGTTCATCACCGTCGACCCCGAGCGCGACACGCAGGAACTGCTGTCGCACTACGTCCCGGCCTTCGACCAGCGCTTCGTCGGCCTGTATGGCGACGCCGCCGCGACGGCGAAGGTGGCCAAGGAATTCAAGGTGTTCTACGCCAAGGTGCCGGGCGCCGATCCCGAAAGCTACACGGTGGACCACACGGCCGGCAGCTTCGTGTTCGACAAGCAGGGCCACCTGCGCCTGTTCGTGCGTCACGGCCAGGGCCCGGCCCTGATCGCCCACGACCTGCGCCAGCTGCTATGATGGTGTAAACACTCTTCAATACAGGACGGCATGGAAGCGCGACCCGGCAGAAACTATACCCGCATCGCCATTGTCGTCCTGCTGACGCTGGGCTGCCTCTACGTCCTGCGTCCCTTCCTGCCGGCGATCCTGTTCGCCGCCGCGGTCGCGATCTCGACCTGGCCGCTGTACCTGCGGCTGCTGCAGGCCCTGCATGGCCAGCGCACGGTGGCAGCGCTGACGATGACGCTCACGCTGACCCTGCTGTTCATCATCCCGCTGTCGATGGTGGCCTACAACCTGGGCGACGATGTCGCGCGCGGCTTCGGCGAGCTGCGGGTGCTGATCGAGCACCGCGAGCTGGCGCCGCCGGCCTGGATTCGCGACATTCCCCTGCTCGGCGAAACGATCGACAATTACCTGCATGACCTGATCGCGAGCCGCGAGCAGATGCTGGCCCTCGCCCAGCGCATGCTGGAGCCGGCCCGTACCTGGCTGGTCAAGGGCGGCATCATGCTCGGCACCGGCGTCGTGCAGATGAGCCTGGCGGCCTTCGTCAGCTTCTTCCTGTACCGCGACGGCAATGCGCTGCTGGCGGTGATCGCGGTGACCATGCGCAAGGTGATGGGCGAGGGCGCCGAATCGATCCAGCACACGGTCGGCCAGACCGTGCGCGGCGTGATGTACGGACTATTGGGCACGGCGCTGGCCCAGGCGCTGGTGGCGGCGGTCGGCTTCGCCATCGCCGGCGTGCCGGCGGTGCCGCTGCTGTCGGTGCTGGTATTCCTGACGTCCCTGATTCCGCTCGGCCCGCCGCTGGTATGGGGCGGCGCCACCGTGTGGCTGTTCGCGCATGGCGAGACCGGTTGGGCGATCTTCATGGCGATCTGGGGCACGGTGTTGATCAGCGGCGTCGACAACGTCGTGCGACCGATGCTGATCAGCCGGGGCAGCAGCCTCCCTTTCCTGCTGACCCTGCTTGGGGTGCTGGGTGGGGTGATCGCCTTCGGCTTCGTCGGCATGTTCATCGGGCCGGTGCTGCTGGCGGTTGGTTATTCGCTGATGAGCGAGTGGACCGGGACTGAGGATCCGATCGTCAAGCATGACGAGGATAACGCGCCAGAACGCGTTCTTTGATCGGCGTGGTACGGCTTCGGAAGGTCTTCAACTGACTGTTGCAGGTTGGCTGCCGATCAGTTTGCAGCCGCATTCCGTCTCGCATCCCTCGACCGCAACGGGCACGCCGTTGACTGTGAGTGTGCAGTGGGCGGTGATGATTTTGTTGACACCATGCGGTTTGCCACCGGGGTAGGGCAGTGGGCAGTCGACTCTGTCGCCCAGGCGGGCGATCGCTTTTCCCCTGATGTCGTGGTCGGGTGAACCGCTGATAACCACGCCGCCATGATCGGTTTTGTCCCCTACTGTAATGATCTTCAGTGACATTTGGCTATCCAGAGGATGGGTGACCGGATCCTACTCTCCTGCCTAAGCGATCTGCAACACTCTAAGTAATTGCTCTTGCCTAGCCCCTGCTCTTCCTGCATCAACATCAACTGAAATATTTCTGCAGACGCAGTACTAGTTGTCCGGCGGGTTCGACCGAAGAATGGTCCGGCAATTAATGCACTGGTAGAACGTCCGGTCCGAGAACGGCAACGGCGCTCCGATGACATGGTGAAAATCTAGCAAGACCGAATTAGCCATATCTATAACAATAAGTTCGCCTTGTTTAAATAGCGACTGCGATTATTTCAGTTGGAACTGTTTGATTGAATAGTGCCGTTTCTACCTCTTATTTCTATTCAAAATCGACAATTGAGCCACTTTCTTGAAAGTGTTTCCGGATTGCGTTAATGACATCCAGCTTCTCGGTTTCAGTCAACGTTACTTCCAATGGCACCTCACAGTTATTTAGTGAGTTCAAATATATGACGTAGCTCGGTACGTTCGGCGCCGAGGCAATGAGTGCCTCGCCTAGAACACGTACCTCTTTGTCTTTACTCCTTAATCCTATGTCTCCGCGTCAAGCGTGAACAACTTCAAAATTCATAAATAGCCTCTTGAAAATAGTCTTCGAATTTTCGCTTTTGGATCAAAAATATCGATGTGGCGAACTGCGGGATTTTTCATGAGCAAGCCTTCTCGTAGTAGTTCAACAATAGAGTCAGCTGTTACTCAGACAGCTCTGGCATTCGGACACGTGCTCCGCCCTGACAGACGATAAATGTCGAGTCTGTTTCTAAATTTCAGGTCTGGCCCTGCTAGTGTGACCATGACATTTTTCCAGAGGGAATCAATCACGCTAATCAGTGGGTAAGCCGGTCGACTCCATCTCAGCTACTTCCTGAATGCCTTTGGCGACTTTGGCAAGCAGTGTGATGTCAGCGGTCGGAGGATAGATTTTCTTATCTATCTGCTACGCTTTTGTGGATCATGTTGCAAAGGATTCACGCACTCTCATATTTTCCTTTCGAATGAACTCATCGAGGTTCCATGAAAATGTCCGCTTTGAACGAACGTGGTTCATAGCTCACGTTCACCTGTCCTCATTTGAAATTCCATGTTCGCGTCGCGGTTCTTCGATTATCAGGGGGGGGGCTCCAACCTGATTCTTAACAAGATCCGAAAGTAGGCGATACTCGTCCATCATCAGCTTTTCACTTACGTCATCCCATCCTTTCATAGGACTATCTAACCAGTGCAGTCGTAACCAATCAATTCTCTTCTCTTTCAAACTAATGAAAACACCAAATCGAATGGAATCCGCTTCAGTTTCGACGTAGTAGTAAGTCTCGCCTCTGCCGGTCGTCCGCTTCTCAATTAGTCCTTCTTCGGTTAGAGAATTTAGATCATCTTTAGAGGCAGTCAGAATATTTTTCTTGCCAATATTAATTTGTCCTTCAATGAAATTAATCATGGACTTGCCACCTCCTTAATTGGACATTTTTCCATGCTCATACGATCTTTGGCGCAAATTCGACAGGGTCAGGTCTGACATTCGGACCAAGCTCTTCCCTAATAGACGCTAATTGTCGAGACAGCGTCTAAATGTCAGACGTGACCCTGCCAACTCTCTCAGTCTCGCCAATTCTTGCAAGCTGGCGGCTTCGCCAACTTCCCCGCTTTGTGGTTTCGATAAGTTCTAAAGAAGAGTACGACGATTTTTCAAATTGTTCATAAAGTTTACTCAAATCGACAGTTTCAGGTTTCGGCTCAGCCATTGCCGCAGATATCGAAAAAATAATACTTGCGTTTAAAAGAACTTTTCTGAATTGCACGATGACATCCTTAAGGTTTCAATGAATTAAAAATTTCTATAAATCTAGGTTTACCTCATGAGAATTACGTACAGAAGACTTCAATCTTGATGCCAAAAAAACGATCTCACCGAGGTTTCATAAATATGACTATATCAAAGGAACGTACTTCATAGCTCACGTTAATTTGCCCCCACTTAAAGCGCCATGTACGAGTTCCAGTTCTTGTATTGTTAGGTGGCGCTCCTACCTTTTTTTTTCACGAAATCCGATAGCAGACGATATTCATCTGTCATTGACTTTTCACTTACGTCATCCCACCCTTTCATTGGGCGGTCTAGCCAGCGCAACAGTAGCCACTCGATCCTTCTGTCTCGAAACGATATGAAAACGCCAAACCTCATACCGTCTGCTTCAGCTTCGACGTAGTAGTACCTGCCTCCCGCGTCTTCTCGTTTCTCAATTAAACCTTCTTCGGCAAGGGTGTTCAAGTCTTTATGGTTAGAGGCTACAGAGATATTTTTCTCGCCTAGATTGATTTTTCCTTCAATAAAATTAATCATCGGTCTGTCAATTCCATAAGTGGGCCTATCTCCATACTCATACGATTTTGCTGTGATGTAATACTGCGTTCCGCCCCCCTCCGGTCCATACTGGCAATTCGTCAATGAGTAAGCTTTCCCGTCCCTACCGAGGCACCATAAAGATATCCGCTTGAAAGGCGCGTGGCTCGTAACTTACTTCTACTTGTCCCCATCGAAAATGCCACGTACGCTGCCTATTTTTTTTTCTATCAGGTGGTCGTCCAATCTCTTTTTCCAAAAAGATCGATAGCAGCCGATATTCATGCTTCATCGCTTTTTCACTCACGTCAGCCCAACCCTTCATAGAACTGTCTAACCAGCTCAGGCGTAGCCACTCGATCATCTTGTCTTTCAATCTGATGGAAATTCCATATCGCATATTGTCTGACATAGCTTCGACGTAATAGTAAATTCTGCCTCCGCCAGTCTCGCGTTTCTCGATTAAGCCATCGTTGGCAAATGAATCCAAGTCTTCAAGAGTTGAGGTGGTTAGGATGTTTTTTTTGCCAAGTTCAATTTTGCCCTCAGTGAAATTAATCATGGATTTGTCAACTCCATTATCGGTCCTCTTTCGATATTCATACGATCTTTCGCGGTGATGTAATATTGTATTCCGCCGCCTGGGCCATATTGGTCATTGGCTAGAGCAAAGGATTTTCCTACACAGAGATCTTCTTTAAGTGTGAATGCCTGTACGTTCTGCCTCGCGCCGAATTTAAAGTTGTCAGAATTCCCTGCGTGCCCGACTTGGGTTGCGTCATGATATGCTCTAACTGATTTTTTTGATGCGGCAAGGGTAGAATCATCAGCAAAAAAGCCGCCTAGTTTCGTTCCATAAGGGTAGAGAGTATAGACAGTGGTACCCTTGGGTAGGGTCACATTTGACCAACGGTCTTTATTAGGATAAGCACGGGAGCTTTGAAATCCTGCCGCTCCACGCGAAGGATTTCTCGTACCTTGGCAAGGCGTTCCGGTACATGCGGGACAGACTGCTTTCTTATTTCTCTTCCGCAGCCCTAATGGGTCGATCCAACCAGTTGGATTAGGTGCATACTCGTAGGCATTTATCCCGCCGAGCAGACCAATTGGGTCAGCCGTTATGTAACGTGCGGCGTTCGGATCATAATATCGATACCGGTTGTAATGCAGCCCCGTTTCTTCATCAAAGTATTGCCCCAGAAATCGTATCGGATTGTGCATCTCGGCCTTGCGCGCCGCCTCGCTGATCGCCTTCTTCGCCTGCCCCCACGCCTTGTATTGTGCCGACCACGCGACCTTGCCTTCAGAGTCAGTTAATTCCTGCGGCGTGCCGAGGTGATCGCAGTGATAGAAGGCGATTTCATCTTCGTTGAACGGCTTGGATTCCTGCTCGCACTCGCCGTTCCATAGTGGATCAAGCGCGATATCGTATCTCCCGCTGTTGCCCGCCATGAGTGCTTTGACGTCAGTGGTAGGGGCCAGTCGAAGCGTCTTGCTTCGCATAGCCTGCATCAGCGGCACAAAGCTGTCACGCTCGTAGACATAGTGCACCGTCCGTTCGCCCGCCGCATATCCCACTTGCGCGCTGCTTTCCAGCGCCAGCGTATCGCCATCCCAACCATACATGGTCCGGGTCTTCTCCCGAAGGGTAGTGCCTTCTATCGCATGGCTATGTTTGACGATGCGACGCCCCAGCGGATCATAGGCAAAAAAGCAAATACCATGCCAGGTCGTGGCGCGGGTCATCCGGTTGAACGCATCCCATTCATATTTGGACCTAAGGCCGTCCTGAGTACGCTCGATGAGGTTGCCGCGTTCGTCGTAGCGGTAGCTGACGCCGGCGTAATCCTTCAGGAGGTTATCGAGCAGTTTCGACAGCGGCGAACTACGGATAATGGGTTGCCGTTGCGCGGTATCGGCTGCCTGGATGTTGCCGGCCGGGTCGAAGGCGAAGGTTTCACGAGCTAACGCGCTATTTGCCGCCAGCAGCCGTCCGACTGGGTCATAGCGATATTCGACGCGTCCGCGTCGGTTGTCTTCGACGCTGCTCAGTTGGCCGGATGGGTCGTAGCGGTAGCGCCGCAGGATCGCCGCCTGCATGCCGACCTGGACGTCGGGACGATACGTGTCGGGATAAACACGTCGGTCGCTCTGGCCAGCTTGCACGATGGCGCCGAGCTCTTGTTCGGTCAGGCGGCCAGCCGGGTCATACTTCATCGTTTGCTGTAGACCATTGGCCTGGGAACGGCTGGTTTCCTGGTACAGCGCGTCACGCTCGAATGAAACAAGTTCTTTCCCGTCGAGCAGCAATCCGTGCACATGGCCGGCGCCATAGGTCAGCCATTCGACGCGGTGCCCGTCGGGACGGATGGTGCCGGTGCGCTGGTTGAGTTCGTTGTAATGGTGGTGCCAAACTGCGGTGCGCCTGTCGGGATGGAACGGGCCCTGGTAGTGCTGGTGCTCGCGCACCAGGTTGCCAGCAGCGTCGTAGAACCATTGCAGCCTGGCGTGTTCGTTCTTTGCGTCGGCCAGTTGGCCGTTGGCGTTGTAGGCAAAGGTTTCGAATTGCTCGGGCTGGCCGGGCGCTGCGGCCCGGCGTTCCACGAGCCGGCCCATGGGGTCGAAATCGAACCGCGTGGTTACGCCGGCTTCGACGGTCTCAGTCAGCACGCCGCTGGCTTCGTCATAGTGGTACTCGGTGGCCTTGCCGTCGAAGCCCTGTTCTTCCAGCAGGCGCCCGACCGGGTCGTAGCGGAAGCGGTAGACGCTGGCGTTTTCGTTCTGTAGCGCGGACAGGCGGCCGAGCGCGTCCCACTGGTATTGCAGGCTGTGTCCAAGGGCGTCGATGCGCTTCGCGATCAATCCGGCCGAGGTGTAGCGGTAGGCAGTGGTGCGCGCGAGCGGGTCGATGTGCGCCAGCAGCCGGCCTTCGGCGTCATGGCGAAACTGCTCCTTGCTGCCGTCCGGATGGATGACGGCTTCGAGCTGGCCTGGATGGTTGCCGCTGTCGCCACCTTCACTGTGCGCTTGCGCCAGCGCTTCGCCACTTACCGGCGTATAGCGGTAGCGGGTGACATAGCCGGCGGCATTGGTGCTCTTGATCAGGCGCTTGCGATCGTCGTATTCCCACTGGCTGCCATGCCCGGAACAGTCGGTGTAGCCGGTGAGCTGCCCGTCCGGGGTGTAGGCGAGTTTCGTGACGCCACCCTTGGCGTCAAGGACTTCCACGGGCCGGCCGACCTTGTCGTAGGCATACTGGGTCTTGTTCCCACGTGGGTCGGTTTCCTCGACCAGGCGCCCTTGTGTATCGTAGTCGCGTTTCCAGACGCCGCCTTCGGCGTCGCGGATGCCGGTAACGCGGTGCTGGCCGTCATATTCGAAGTGGACCTGGCTGCCGTCGGCGCGGGTGTGGGTCAGCAGGTTGCCATGGTCGTCGTAACGGTAATGTTCGCTGCTGCCGCCGGGATGGATGTGACGGACCACGTTCTTGGCGTCGTCGCGATAAAACCATTCTTCGCGGCCGTCCGGATGCACGATGCGGTAGGTGTAGCCGGCGATGTCGTAGTAATAGCGGGTCTCGTGGCCAAGCGCATCAATGACATAGGTCAGGCGGATGTTCTTGTCCCACTCGAGCCGGGTCTCATGGCTGCCGTCATCAAGCCATTCTCGAATCGCTTTGGCATTGGGGCCGCTGTCGATGCTGGTGTCGTAGGCAAGGTTCATGCCGCGTCCGGTGCGGTCGGTATAGCGGGTGACGAGGTGGCGGTCGTACTGGTACTGCCAGGCGGCGCCGTTTTCATCCTGCGCGCGAATCAGGTCGCCGTGCCCGTCGTAGTCGTAGGCGGCGAGCTGGCGCAGCACCTTGCCATCCTTGATTTCCCACAGCGCGCGGATGCAGCCGCTGTCAGGATCGACCTGGGTGCCGGCATGGGCGACGATGGTCTCGCCCTGCTTGCTGACGATATCGCTGAGCACCTCCTCGCCGGCGTATTGGCCCCTGGCGACGACATGGTCATAGCGCAGGCCAAGGGCGGCGCCGTCGCGGGAATGCAGCGCGATCAGCCGGAAATGCTCCTTGCCCAGCTCAAGCGCCTTGGCGCGCACCGTGTCGACCAGCTCGTAGGTCTCACGCCAGGGGCTGGTTTCTCCCTTGGGCAGGGGCTTGCCGAAGTCGAGCGTGAGCAGGGCCACGCTCATGCGGGTGAGCGTGATTTGCTCGACCGGATCGTGGTGCCGCTGGCCGATGCCCAGCCACGGGTAGCGGTGGCTGCGTCCGTCGGCGGCGTGATAGAGCAGGGCGGTGGGCTTGCCCTGGCCGACGACGTCGATGCGGGTGCTGTACGGGGTAAGCCAGCGCGCGCCGAGATTGCCGCAGTCGTAGGCGCTCAGTTGACTGCGGTAGGTGCGGCTCCATTCGATGGGGAGCGGTGCATCCAGTACGAAGTCGGTGTGGGTGAAGGTCTCGGCGCCGGTGGCGAAGCTGATCGAGTGCGCGGTGCCGCCTTTTGCGGGGCACAGCTTGCAGGCATTGGCGTCGCCGGTGGCCGGACGCTGCTGGCCCGTGGCGCCCAGCGCATGGCCAGGGTTGTTCTTCTTGTGATCCGCGCCCTTGGCAAACGGAACCAGCGCCGGATGTCGCCGCTTGTGCTTGATGACTGCGTCGCGCAGCCGCATCAGCATCCACCGGATGCTCATCTGCGCCTGCTCGTCGGCCAAGGCGGCGAGTTTGCCGCGAAACGCGGGCTTGAAGTCGGTCAGGTGCTTGACGATGCCTGTAACGCTCTCTACCGCACTTTGCGGCAGGTGGCTGGCCGCCACGGCGGCAACGTAGTTCGCGGACTTCCTGTACTGCCGGCCAAGGGCGCCGAGCATGCGGCGCCAGCTACTTTTCACGCTTGGGTCATGCAGCTTGTCCTCCACTTGCGCCGGAGTGCTCACCTCGAACAGCGGTTCCTTGCCGATGCAGCGATTGAGGATCCTGATCAGATCGTCGGCAATGCCGTCTGCAGTATCGGCGCAGTCGTCCAGCATGCCCGCCAGCTTGCCCATCGCACTGTCGACAAAGGTCTCGATCTCGCCAGCCAGGCTGGCGTTGAGGTGCACGATCAGCACCTCGACCAGCGCCGTGCCGAGATCGTTGACGCCCAGCGCCAGCTTTTGCCGGACCAGGTGCAGCGCCGGCCGCAAGCTCATGCGGGCCGCGCCCATCCCCGGCGGCACCGGGACCACGCCGATCAGGTTGATGCCCAGGCTCACCCATTGCAGGAAGTCGACCTCCTTCCTGGCGATGTATCTCTGGGTTACTCCCACCATGTCCTTGATGGCGTCGATCAGCGCCATGACATTGCCGATCACCGGCAGGCTGCCGGCCACCGTGCACAGGCGCTCGAGCGTGACGTAGTCATGGCTGATCTTGCGCAGCCATTTGTCGAGGGCGGCTGCGCCGGCGCCGACGTCTTGCTGGTCGATGGTGTTGAGCGGAGCGACCGCGACTTCCGGCGCGCGCTCTGCGGGCTTGGACGGGGCTTGCATGGGCTCGCTCATGGTGGATTGCTATACGATGGATTTTTTCGGGACCGAGGGCACTACTTCGGCGCCGATGCGCGGCAGCACTCCGGGCAAACCGAGTGTGGACGCGGCAGCGGCGCCCGGGATCTTGCCCCCGATATGGGCGATGCCCGCCCGTCCGACCTGAGCCAGCAGGGCTTGCGCACCGCCTTCAGGTAGCGACTGCACGGCGCTTGCCGCTTGCTGCGCGGCGTGCGCCATGGCGCCGAGCCTGGCAGCTGCGCCATCGAGACCGCCTGCCGCCGCATCGGCGCCAGCGCCAGACAGCGCCACAGTCGGCCATTCGCTTCCCTGGCCGAAGTAACTGCCTTCGTCCCACGGGTCGCGCGGGTCCTTGCCGTAGCTGACCGTGGCCATTCCCATCGGCAGGCCGGCCACGCTGGCAAAGCCGTTGCCATCGAGCGTCCCCCGGTGGATGCCGCCTTCGGCATCGACGACGGTGTAGTCGCCTCCCTGGATGCCTTGCTTGCTGCTGCCTTCCGGATTCACGTACTGGTGAACCAGGTCGAGCTGCCCTGGGGCCAGCTGCACGGTCTGCGGCAAGCTTGGTGTGCCTTCGCTCCTGGCGGGATCGAAGCTGTGGTGCGCCGCGTGTTGGCGCCAGGTGCCGCTGGTGCCATGCACGATCCCCGATGCGTTCCAGCGGCTGAAACTGGTGCCGCCGTTGATCACCACTTCTTCCTTTGCGGTGATCGTGATCCGGTTGGCGGTATGGGTGATGTTGAGCTTGGCCAGGATGTTGACGCTGTCTTTCAAGGCGGTGATGTCGATGTCGGCACTGGCCGCCACCAGCTTCATGCCGGCCTTGTAGGCAAACATGCGCACCGCTTCCTTGACGCTGACGAGCAGGCTCTTGCCTGCGCTCAGGCTGGCATGGCCGCCGCTGGTCAGGGCGCTGTGTTCCACGCTCATCAGGTGGGTGGAGCCCTGCGTGCTCGTTTCGATGCCGGCGGGGCTGGACAAGGTCAGGTGGGGCGCCCGGAATTCCGGGAACTCGCCTTGCGCAGACGAGCCGCCCTGGCCTTTGATCGCCTCGACCTGATTCCGCAGCGTAGCAACGACCTGGTCCTGGTCGCCGGGCTGGTGCGCCTGCGCCTGCTGCGCCGACTGGGACAAGCTGTCGTGCAACTCCTGGCCCTGCGCCATGCGCGCCAGCGTTTCTTCCATGTCGGCGATGTGGGCGCGGGCATTCGGTCGTCCTTCGGTACTGAGCAGCAGGCCCTGCTGCGCACGTACCGCACCAATGCCATCGGTGCGCAACTCGAAGCCCTGGCCGCGCGCGTCCTTGCGGCCGGCATTGTCTTCGATGCGGTTGATATGGCCGAGGCTGAGCTGGCTGGCGAGATGGTCGCTCCTGAGCTGGGCCTGGATCTTCCCCTGCGTGTCATCCAGCACCAGATGGTTGCTGCGTCCTCCGGGCGTGTTGCCGCCCTCGGCGGTTAGCTCCCGGCTCCTGAGTCCCATCAGCGCCTGCTGCTCGGGCAATTTCCATGGCGGCATATAGTGCTGGTTGTGCACAGAACCGGTCACGATCGGATGATCGGGATTACCGTCGAGCCATTGCACGATTACTTCCGATCCAACCCGCGGATGGCTGGCCAAGCCATTCTGGCCGCCTGCCCAGTTACTGCTGACCCTTACCCAGCAGCTGCTGCTTTCGTCCCGGTCCCAGTGGAACCTGATCTGGATGCGCCCGTATTGGTCCACGTTCAGGCTGCCCTGGCCACCCATGCCCACGACGGTCGCCGTCTGCAAGGCCAGCAGTCTGGTATCTAGGCTGTCGAATCCGCGTCCAGGCCGCCACGGCACGGCCTTGTCCTGGCAGAGCAGGCGGTTCTTGTACTCGGCGACCGTGTCCTGGGCTTGCAGGTAATTGTTGCTGGCCTCGTGATGCACTTCCAGGATCAGGAATTCGCTGCTGCCGCTTTCGCTGAAATGGTCGAGCAGCCTGAACCATCTGCCCGGGGCGACACGCCGGTTATTGCCTTGCGCTTCAACGAGCCTGCCGCGGGATTCGATTTCTTCCATGCGCAATTGCGCAAGCTGATAGGCGCCGGACTGGTGCTTGAAGCCGTAATGCCCTTCGTAGCGATGCACCTCCAGCTGTGGCATACCGCCTTGCTCGTTGATGGTGACGATGTCCCCATGTACCGGCCGGGGATTCTTGAAGTCGAAGCCGCTCACTGCCGCTTTTCCGGACGCCCACCGGCGCACTGGGCTCCAGTCACCGATCGCGTCTTCTTCGGCAGAGCCGCCTGCGCGCTGAAAGCGAATACCAGGCGACGCGCCGCCGATTGGCGCCAGGGTGCGCGTGTCGTCGCAGACCTGGAGCGTGTGCCCTTCGCTTGTATGCTCGTACCAATAGCTGTAGCCTGCTGCCTCCCAGCGCCGGCATAGGTAGTTGTGGTCGCTCTCATCCCATTGCGTCGCCATCGTGAGCGGCGGTTGTTCGCCGGCGACTTTCCATTCCCACGCGGGCAGGCTGCCGTAGCCGGCGAAGATCGTCTCTGCCTGATCGCGCAGACTCTGCGCATGAAATAGCCGGTTGTTCCGGCGCAGGCGCGCGTACGCCAGCCATGGCTTCAACACGGCTTCGTAGAAGGCCACGCCGCCATCCGTCCTGGCAAGCCTGAATGAAGCGACATGACCGGTGAATGGACGCAGGCTTCCGTCAGCCAGTACCAGCGAGACGCATAGGAGCTTGCCGTGCATCGCCTCGAGTGCTATCCGGCCGTCGTCGCTCAGGAGTTCCACCGTGAATTCGAAGTCGCGCGACAGGTATTCCGTGCCTTCGAACCGGTTCACCATCAGCCTGGCTTGCGGGCCGTCCTTCCTCGGGAACGACAAGCGCAACAGACGGGTAGTTTGGTGGGCTTCCAGCAGTGCTTGAATGTCAGTCATCGTCGTTGTTCTGAACTAGAACTTTTCTCGAACGACGGTGCGTCTTAGACGCCTCCTTGGAGTGCGGCTAAAATTGCACCGAACTCCTTGACTGTATTCATTAAATTGCGATGACCGATGACAAAACGCAAGTCTTTGCGCGGTCATGTCATGGCGTTAAAGGCTTGTTCGCTCAGCAGCTGCCCAGCTTCCACACCAGCTTGTCCCTGTCTTTTTCCAGCAACTGCACCTCGACTTCCTCCCTGGCCGAGCGCGTGATCGTGACCGTGCGCCCGAAGTAACCGTACTCCGTCTTGATCAACTCCTTGCCCGCGGTCTGCTTGACCTCGGCCCGGTCGATCTGCAGCCGCAGGTTCTGCAATATCTGTGCGTCGGGCCAGCGCGCCGACAGGGCGACGTGGCGGGTGCGGTCGTCCTTATTGGACTCCGGATAACGCCGTTCGCAGGCGGTGGCGCTGCCCGCCGAGGCCAGCCAGGCCAGGCACACCAGGCCGGCCGCCAGGCGGGAGGAAGAAGAAAACGGAATGGTCATGGGTCGTGCTCGCAGTGAACAAACGTTCATCGTAACAGCAAGCGCAGCTGCTCGAAATCGATCGGCTTCGTCAGGTGATGGTCGAAGCCGGCGTCCAGCGCCAGTGCGCGGTCCTTTTCCTGGCCCCAGCCGGTCGCGGCGATGAGCGTCGTGTCCAGGCCGGCGGGCAGGGCGCGCAGGCGCCGCGCCAGTTCGTAGCCGTTGTAGTCGGGCAGGCCGATGTCGAGCAGGGCGACGTTGGGCGCGAATTCGACCGCCAGCTCCAGCGCGGCGGCGGCGGTGTGCGCCATGCGCGTCTCGCAGCCGAACAGCTCCAGCGCCAGCGCCATGGTTTCGGCGGTATCGAGATTGTCGTCCACCACCAGCACCCGCAGCGGCAAGGCCAGCGCCGCCGGCGCCGCCGTCGCTTCGAGGGCGGCGCAGCCGGCTACCAGCGGCAGGCGCAGGGTGAATTCGCTGCCCTGGCCCGCGCCGGCACTGTCGACCAGGATCTCGCCGCCATGCAGGTCGACGATGCCGCGCGCCAGCGCCAGCCCGATGCCCAGGCCGCCGCGCGCGCGGTCGAGCGCCGGCTCGAGCTGGGCGAACATACTGAAGACCGCGCCCAGCGCGTCGGCCGGGATGCCGATGCCGTTGTCGCGCACCCGCAGTTCGGCGTGGTCGTCCACGCATGCCAGCGCGACATCGATCAGGCCGCCGTCCGGCGTGTACTTGGCGGCATTGGCCAGCAGGTTGATGACGACCTGGGCCAGGCGGGTCGGGTCGCCGTCGACCACCAGCGGCGCATCCGGCACCGACAGGCGCAGCGTGTGGCGCGCCGCCGCCATGGTGGCCGCCATGTCCTGGGCGGCGCCGCGCACCAGCGGACCCAGCTCCACCGGCGTGCGGCGCAGCTGCATCCGGTTCTGGGTGATGCGCGAGACGTCCATCAGGTCGTCCACCAGCCGCGTCAGGTGACGCAACTGACGGTCGAAGGCCTTTACCAGGCGTTCGTCGTCCTCGCCGTACTTGAGCCTGAACACGTCGAGCGCACTGCGCATCGGCGCCAGCGGATTGCGCAGCTCGTGCGACAGGGTCGCGAGGAATTCGTCCTTGCGGCGGTCGGCCGTCGTCAGCTGGACGTTCAGCGCCTGCAACTGCAGGTCGGCCTGGCGCTGGGCCTCGAGCGCCTCTTCGGCCACCCTGCGCGCGTCGAGCAGGGCGTGCTCGTAGGCGTGGCGGCCGCTCGACCGGAATACGGCCCAATGGTCGAGCCATGCACCGTCCGCCTCGGGACGGCGCACGATATTGAGCAGCACCGGAATGTGTTCGCCATTGGCCGCCAGCAGGTCGAGCTGGACTTCGCTGACCGCGCCTTCGCGCTGCAGCAGCGGCACGCAGCGGGTGTGGTGGAACAGGCGGGCGCCGACCGCCAGCAGGTCGCAGCAAGAGACTCTTCCGGCCAGCGCACCGGCCGGCACGCCGAGCCAGGCGTGCATGGTCGCGTTGGCGCGCACGATCATGCCGTCGGCATCGGTCGCCAGCAATCCGCACGCCGCCTGCTCGTAAAGGGAGTCGAAGGCGTGCAGGGCGGCGTTCATCGAAGGCTAGCGCAAGGTCTGCGCGAGGAAAACGTCGATCGCGCGCGAACTGGCGGTTGGCGCGCTCATGTGCGGGCAGTGGCCGACGTTGTCGATCACGGCCAGGCTGCTGCCCGGCAGGTGCCGGTGCAGCCACTGGCCGACCGTGCGCGGCGCGATGAGGTCGTCGCTGCACTGCAGGATCAGGGATGGCACGGTCGACTTCGGCACGTCCGGCCGGTGGTCGGACAGGAAGGTGACGCAGGCGAAGTGCCGCGCGATCTCCGGGTCGTTGCGGCAGAAGCTGTCGGTGAGCTCCGCGCGCAGGTCGGGGCGGTTCGGGGCGCCCATGATGGCCGGCGCCAGGCTATGCGCCCAGCCCACGTAGTTCGCTTCCATGGTGTCGAGCAGCTCGTGGATGTCCTCGCGGCTGAAGCCGCCGACATAGTCGCCGTCATTGATGTAGCAGGGCGAGGGGCCGATCATGACCTGCGCCGCGAAGCGCTGCGGCGCGGCGATGGTGGCCAGCATGCCGATCATGGCGCTGACCGAATGGCCGACGACGATGACGGGCCCGGTGGCGAACTCGTCGACGATTTCCAGCAGGTCGTCGGCGTGGCCGTGCAAGGATGCGTACCTGGCACGGTCATAGGCCGCCAGGCTTGAACCGCCGCAACCGGTCAAGTCATAGGTGATCGTGCGGAACCGGTCCTGGTACACGGGCGCGAGAAAGCGCCACATTGTCTGGTCGCAGCCGAAACCGTGGGCAAACACCATCGTGGCCGCTCCCTGGCCGGCCACGTGGACGTTGTTGCGAGTCTTGACGGACATTTAGCGCCTTCTAGTATTTTTCAGGCCAGACATGCATCGAAATTAACACTTTTCGCGCGCAAAGTCAGCAGGATGGTCATGCGGCCCGGATGATTTCTGGTCAGTCGTGCTCGTCGTTCTCATTTGCGCGGGTCAATTGCGGTATGACCTTGACCAGCAAGATGCGCGGACCGTTCATTTTCTTGACCACCACGTCGAAGTGGGGGAACTCGATGCGCTGGCCCTGCTTGGGGATGTCGCCCAGCTTCTCCATCAACAGGCCGCCCACCGACTCCACATCTTCGAGCCCCATCTGCTCGTTGTCGATGTCGATCCCCAGCAAGCGCTCGAGCGAGAAGATCGGCAGGCTGGCCTTGCCGATCCAGGTGCCGTCGGCCTGCTTGAGCCAGTCGTTTTCGTTCATCCGGAATTCGTCGCGGATCTCGCCCACCATCGCCCCCAGCAGGTTGTCCAGGGTGACGAAGCCGACCGGGCGCTTGCCCTTTTCGCCGATCAGGGCGAAGTGCGGCGCGCCGCCGCGGAAGCGCCGGAAGATGTCCTGGGCCGGGGTGCGCGCCGAGATCGACTCGACCGGCCGCAGGAATTGCGTCAGGTCGGTGACGGGGCGCCCCGCCTGCTGCGCGAAGTACAGGTCTTTCAAATGGATGATGCCCAGCACCTCCTCGCCTTCCTCGTCGAAATACGGATAGCGCGAAAAGCGGTTGCGGCGCACCGTTTCCAGGTTCTGCTCCAATGAGCGGCTGGCGTACAGGGCGCTGACTTCGTTGATCGGCCGCATCAGCTCGGAAATCGCCAGGGTGCTGAAGTCGAGCGAATGGGCCAGGATGTTGCGGTCGTCCTGGGTGATCTGTTCGCCCGGCGTGGTGGTGTTGGTATTCGTGCGCAGGATGAGCTTGAGCTCTTCGAGCGAGTAGTGGGTGTCGTGGCCGCCGGCGCCGGCCAGGCCGGCCATGCGCAGCACGGCGTTGGCGCTGGCGTTGAGCACGGCGATCGCCGGATACATCGCCCAATAGAAGCCGTACAGCGGCATGGCGCACCACAGGGCCACCGATTCCGGCAGGCGGATCGCCAGCGACTTGGGCGCCAGCTCGCCGACCACGATGTGCAGGAACGAGATCACCGAGAACGCCACCACGAAGGACACGCCGTGGATCAGTTCTTCGGACGTCACGCCGACGAAGGCGAACACCGGCTCGAGCAGGCTGGCGAAGGCCGGCTCGCCGACCCAGCCCAGGCCCAGCGAGGCCAGGGTGATGCCCAGCTGGCAGGCCGACAGGTAGGCGTCGAGCTGGCCGTGGACCTTGGCCAGGATCCGTCCGCGCAGGCCGGTGGTCTTGGCGATCGCGCGCACGCGGGTCTTGCGCAGCGTGACGATACTGAACTCGGCCGCCACGAAGAAGCCGTTCAGCGCCACCAGGAAGAAAGCGAGAACGACGAATAAAAAGTTTTCCATACCAGTTTTGTATTAACAAAAGGCAAAGCAAGAGGGCATTGTACAGCCCAATGCGTCCTTAGCCGTCCCCCAGTGCTTCCTTGTGCACCGCGGCCAGGATCGCCTCGACCGCCGGATGCTTGATCTTGCGCTCGTTCGAGATCGCATAGAAGTGTTCGCGCACCTCGGGCACCCGGCCCACCAGCTCGGCGCCGAGCTGGACCTTGATGTCGGCCGCCGGCGCGGCCGGGGTGAAGAACAGGCCCAGGCCGCGCCGGCCGAAGGTATTGAGCAGGGCGTTGTCCTCGAACTCGCCGACCACGTCGGGCCGGATCGCGTGGCGCTCGAACCAGTCGTCGATCTTGCCGCGCAGGGCATTGTTGCGGGTCGGGAGCAGGATCGGGGCGCCGTGCAGCGAGGCCGGGAAATCCTTGCGGTAGTTCCTGGCCAGGGCCGGGGCGCCGACCACGAACATCTCGTTCTCGGACAGCAGGTGGCTGAACACGCGCAGGGTGGTCCCGGTCGGCACCGCGCGGTCGGTCAGCACCACGTCGAGCTTGTGCAGGGCCAGGTCGCCCAGCAGGGCCTCGTACTCGTCTTCATGGCAGACCAGGCGCACGGGAATCGCGAGCTGGGTGGTCGCCTCGAGCAGGCGATAGGCGGTGAACTTGGGCAGCGAGTCCGAGATGCCGACCGCGAGCCGGATGCGGGCGCTGTCCGAGGCGTCCAGCGCTTCCTGCATCTGCTCGCCCAGCAGGAAGATCTGGTCGGCGTACGACAGGGCCAGGCGGCCGGCCTCGGTCAGCGCCAGGCGCCGGCCCTGCTGGGTGAACAAGGCCTTGCCAAAAGCCTGCTCGAGCAGGGTAAGCTGCGTGCTGACGGTCTGGATCGCCAGGCCGAGGCGTTCGGCGGCGCGCGTGATGCTGCCTTCCTTGGCCACCACCCAGAAGTAATAGAGATGGCGAAAATTGGGTGGCGTGTGGTTCATGTCTTCTGTTTTTCGGAAGTAATATTTCGATTATCTTCGCTTTTTCAGTAAGAGCCAAGCTTATACAATGCAACACGCCGCATCGTAGGCGCATAACTTATAAGAGGGAAAACGCATGAAATACTTTACCTGGTCATTCATCGTGACCGCAGTCTGCCTGGCGCTGGCCGCATGGTGGGGCTTCGAGCATGGCGGCATGACCGCCGCGCTCACCGCGCTGGGCGTGGCCGCCATCCTGGCCGTGATGGAAGTGTCGCTGTCCTTCGACAATGCCGTGGTCAATGCCTCGGTGCTCAAGGGCTGGGATGAGTTCTGGATCAAGCTGTTCCTGGGCGTCGGCATCATCATCGCCGTGTTCGGCATGCGACTCGTGTTCCCGCTGGTGATCGTGGCCGTGGCCGCGGACCTGGGCGCCGTCGAAGTGTGGAACCTGGCCCTGTCGGATCCCAAGGCGTTCTCGACCCACCTGACCAACCACCACGCCGAAGTCGCGGCCTTCGGCGGCATGTTCCTGCTGCTGGTGTTCCTGAACTTCATGCTGGACGACGAAAAGGAAACCCACTGGCTGGGCAACTTCGAAGCCAAGATCGGCGCGCTGGGCAAGGTGTCCTCGATCGCCGTCATGATCGCGATCGCCGCGCTGCTGTTCAGCATGACCTACGTTGACGAAGCGCAGAAGATGGTCGTCCTGATCGCAGGCATGTGGGGCATCCTGGTCTATGTCGGTGTCGATATGCTCAGCAGCATGCTGGAAAAGAGCGAATCGGAAGCCGGCGCCGTGGGCGACGCCGTCAAGAAGGGCGGCATCGGCGGCTTCCTGTACCTCGAGGTGCTGGATGCCTCGTTCTCGTTCGACGGCGTGATCGGCGCCTTCGCGATCACCAGCGACGTCGTCATCATCATGCTGGGCCTGGCGATCGGCGCGATGTTCGTGCGTTCGATGACCGTGTTCCTGGTACGCAAGGGCACGCTCGACGAATACGTCTACCTGGAGCATGGCGCGCACTACGCGATCGGCATCCTGGCCCTGATCATGCTGGCGAGCATGAAGTGGCATGTGCCGGAGCTGATCACCGGCGGCGTCGGCGTGGCCTTCATCCTGGCTTCGCTGTGGAGTTCGCTGCAGTACAAGAAGAAGCATGCGGCGCTGGAAAGCGGCGTGTAAGTAGTACCAGATCCGCGGCGAGCGGCTGAACACCAGCTCGCTGCGTTTGCAACCGGTGTTCACCTACTAGGAGAGTCTCATCATGGCAATCAGTCTGCAAAAAGGCGGCAACGTCAACCTGTCCAAAGAAGCGCCGGGCCTGACCTCGTTGAAAGTCGGCCTCGGCTGGGACATTCGCGCCACCGATGGCGCAGCCTTCGACCTCGACGGCGCGGTGTTCCTGCTGAACTCGTCGGGCAAGGTGCGTTCGGACGCCGACTTCATCTTCTACAACAACCTGAAATCGGCCGACGGCTCGGTGGTCCACTCGGGCGACAACACCACCGGCGCCGGCGAAGGCGACGACGAGTTCGTCACGATCGACCTGACCAAGGTCCCGGCCGACGTCGACAAGGTCGTGCTGGGCGTGACCATCCACGACGCGGAAAGCCGCCGCCAGAACTTCGGCATGGTCGGCAAGGCCTTCATCCGCTGCGTCAACAACGCCACCAACCAGGAAGTGGCGCGCTACGACCTGTCCGAAGACAGCTCGACCGAAGCGGCGATGATCTTCGGCGAGATCTACCGCAACGGCGCCGACTGGAAGTTCCGCGCGATCGGCCAGGGCTTCAATGGCGGCCTGGGGCCGCTCGCCCGCAACTACGGCGTCAATGTATAAAACCGCGGTTCGACCGGCGGTTTGAGGTAATGTAGGGGCGGTCCATGGGGGACCGCCTCATGAAAGGAAGCCAAATGCCAGTATTTACCGTGACCGGGGACGTCGATCCCTTCCTCCATGTGTCGATGAAGCAGGGCGAGACCATCTATTGCGAATCCGACGCGATGGTGATGATGGAATCGACCCTCGACCTCAAGGGCAAGATGAAGGGCGGACTCGGTAGCGCGCTGATGCGCACCTTCGCCAACGGCGAGTCGTTCTTCCAGCAGCATATCGAAGCGACCCGCGGCGAGGGCGACTGCCTGCTGTCGCCGACCCTGCCGGGCGCGATGCAGATCGTCGACGTCGGACCGAACAACTACATCATCAGCGACGGCGCCTTCGTCGCCGCCAGCTCGGGCGTCGACCTGCGGGTGCGCACGCAAAGCCTGGGCAACGCCCTGTTCGCGCAGAGCGGCGGCTTCTTCGTCACCGAGACGGCGGGCCAGGGCCAGGTGGTGGTGTCGGGCTTCGGCTCCATGTCGAGCCTGGATGTCGAACCGGGCAAGGACGCGATCATCGACAACTCGCACGTGGTGTGCTGGGACAGCACGCTGCGCTACGAGATCTCGATCACGACCGGCACCAGCGGCGGCTTCCTGGGTAACCTGATCAACAGCCAGACCAGCGGCGAGGGCATGGTGTTGCGCTTCTCGGGCCGCGGCAAGGTCTATGTCTGTTCGCGCAACCGCACCGCATTCAAGGCCTGGATGCAGGCGCCCGCAAAATAAGGAGGAACAACGATGTCAGTCAATCTGCAAAAGGGACAGAAGATCTCCCTGGACAAGGAAGCCGGTGGCGGCCTCTCGCGCGTGACCATGGGTCTCGGCTGGGACGCGATCAAGTCGAAGGGCTTCTTCGGCTTTGGCGGCGGCAAGTCCGAAGCCGTCGACCTCGACGCCTCGGTCGTGATGTTCGACGAGTCGAACCGCCCGATGGACGTGGTCTGGTTCCGCCAGCTCAAGAGCCGCGACGGCAGCATCACCCACACCGGCGACAACCGCACCGGCGCGGGCGACGGCGACGACGAGCAGATCGTCGTCGACCTGAACGCCGTGCCGGCGGGCGTCAAGGCGCTGGTGTTTACCGTGAACAGCTTCACCGGCCAGAACTTCTCGACCGTCGAGAACGCCTACTGCCGCCTGATCAACGCGTCGAACCAGCAAGAGGTGGCGCGTTTCAACCTGTCGGTGACGGGTTCGCACTCGGCCCAGATCATGGCCAAGCTGTACCGCCACAACGGCGAGTGGAAGATGCATGCGATCGGCGAGAACGGCAATGGCCGTACCTTCGACGATTTGATGCCGCAGATTACCGTGCACCTGTAACGGGCAGCGTCTTTGCATCGACCGAACCGGGGCCGCGCGCCCCGGTTTTTATTTTATCGACAGCGCGCGACACTTTCTGCATAATGAGAATGTTTCTCATTCTCACATAATCTACCCATCACTCGCTGCGATACCTGCCGGCCGCCCGCCGACGGTGTCGGCGACGATTCCTGGCCCACACCGTGCTTGAGCGCTACTACCGAGAACTGCTGAATTTTTGCGCGCGCATGGTCCGGGATCCCCATGCCGCGGCGGACGTCGTGCAGGAGAGCTATGCACGCGTGCTGGCCGTGCGCAATTCGGGGCAGGCAATGCCGGAGCCGCGGGCGCTGCTGTACCAGACGGCGCGCCGCCTGATCATCGACCGCCACCGCCGCCAGGCGGTGCGCCGGCACGACGATATCGACGGTATCGACGAGCTCGACCAGAACGCCGCGCCCGCGCACCTGGAACCGGAATCGGTGTACGCCCAAGAACAGCATGCGCGCGCCATCGTCGCTGCGATCGAGGCCTTGCCGCCGCGCTGCCGCGAGGCGTTCGTGCTCAACCGGTTCCATGGGCTGTCGCACCAGGAGGTCGCCGAGCGCATGGGGATTTCGAAGAATATGGTAGCGCAGCACATCATTCGGGCCATGCTGGCATGCAAGGCGTGCGAAGATGCGTGGAACGACGCGCCGCACGCGGCAAACCAGGAAAAATAACCATGGTTGCTTGCTTTCCGACCTCATGCTCATGCTGTCCTGTGCGTCTACAGTCATGCGAGGCCACTATCTTATGAACCGATCAGCTTCACCGCCGCCTGTGCCGCCCGTGCCCGACCCGGAACGGGATGCGGCGCTGTACGCGGACGCCACGCAGTGGCAGGTGCGCCGCCAGGACGGCCTGGACCGCGACGAAGAGGCGCAGTTCCAGGCCTGGCTGGCGGCCGACGCCAGGCGGCTGGCCGCCTGCATGCGGATCGATGCCGTCTGGCGTGGCCTGGGCGAGCTGCCCGACGACGCCGTCGCCCGGCTGCGCGCGCCGGCGCGGCCCATGCCGCGGTCCGGCAGAACGGTGCGGCGCGGCTGGCTGCCCGCATGGCGCGACCTGGCGCGTCCGATGGCCACGGCCGTGCTGTCGGTCAGCGTGCTGGGCGCTGGATGGCTCGGTTGGCGGCATTGGCAGGCGCAACCGCTGTTCAGCGCGACCTATGCCACGGCGCGCGGCCAGATGATGGACATCGCGCTGCCCGACGGCAGCGTGATCACGCTCGATACCGCCACCCGGGTCGACGTCGCCCTGTACCGGGACCGGCGACAGGTCCGGCTGCCGCAAGGGCAGGCGATGTTCACGGTCAAGGCCGATGCCGCGCAGCCGTTCGACGTGTTGACGGACCGGGTGCGGGTCCGGGTCGTGGGCACCCGTTTTTCGGTGCGCAATACGCGCGCCGGGCTGGCCGCGGACAGGGTCGGGGTCCAGGTGGAGTCCGGGCGCGTGCAGGTCAGCATGCTCGAAGGGGGGCGCTCATCCGGCGCGCCGGTGCTCTTGGGGGCCGGCCAGTACGTCGAGGCCGGCCCCGCCGGCGAACTGGCGGCGGTGCAGGCGCGGCCCGCGCAGGGCGCCATGCTGTGGCGCGAAGGACGGGTCAATTTCGACGGCACGCCGCTGGCCCGGGCGCTGGCGGAATTCGAACGCTACGGCGCGACGCGGCTGGTGATCAAGGATCCGGCAGTGGCTGCGCTGCGCGTCAACGGTAGCTTCGACTTGCGCCGCGCCGACGCCTTCGGCAAGGCCTTGCCCAAGGTATTGCCGGTTCGGTTGCTGGATGCCGGCGGCGAGACCGACATCGTGGCCGTGCACGCCGCGTCGAAAAAATAGTTCGAAAAGAGTGAGGTAGCACCTCAAGCGGCGTGCATCCCATGCGTCTCCATTGATAGTGATTCCTATTTACTGTCTTGGAGATGACTTGCATGCAGCACCCCCGTTTCAATCCGGCGCCACTGGTCTGGAGCCTTGCCACTGTGTTCGCCACCCTGATGTGCGGCGCCGCGCATGCCCAGGCCGTTCCATCCACCGTCCGTTTCGCCGTTACCCTGCCGCCCCAGCCGTTGGGCCCGGCGCTCAATGAGCTGGCGCGCCAGGGCCGCTTCCAGCTCATCGCGCATCCCGACCTCGTGGCCGGCAAGACGGCGCCGGCCGTGACCGGCACCCTCACGACGCAGCAGGCGCTGGAGCGTTTGCTGGCCGGCTCGGGCCTGATGGCGTCGGTGGAAGAAGGCGTGGTGGTGATCAAGGCCGCCCCCAGGGAGGTCACGCGGGTGCTGCCCACCGTGACGGTGACCGCCAACGCCCTGCGGGAAACCCCGACCGGCCAGCTCGCCGGCTATGTGGCGCGGCGCAGCGCGGCCGGCAGCAAGACCGACACCGCCATCGTCGACACGCCGCAGTCGGTGTCGGTGGTCACCAATGACGAACTGCGTCACCGCCAGGCCGAAACCTTGTCGCAGGCGCTGAACTACACGCCCGGCTTTACCGGCCAGCCGACCAGCTTCAGTCGCACTGCCGATCGCTTCCGCATCCGCGGCATGGATGTCGAGTCGGCCACTGGCGGCTCGATGCGCGACGGCCTGCGCCTGCAGAGCAACTCGTATGACGGCACCCAGGAGCCATTCGGCCTGGAGCGGGTCGAGGTGCTGCGCGGCGCGGCCTCTGTGCTGTACGGGCAGTTGTCGCCCGGCGGCGTCGTCAATGCGGTCAGCAAGCGGCCCGTGAAGGGGGGGCTGCACGAGATCGGCGTCCAGGCCGGCAATCACGACCGCAAGCAGGTGACGGCCGACTTGAGCGGCCCGCTAGCGGGCGCCGGCGCGCTCGACTACCGGCTCACCCTGCTGTCCAGGAAAAGCGATACGGCGCAAGACCACATCAACGACGACAAGCTGTATATCGCGCCCTCGCTGACCTGGCGCGCCGGTGCGGACACCACGCTGACCCTGCTCTCGTTCTACCAGAAAACCCGCACCCGCTTCCCGGCGCCGCTGCCGTATCAATTGGTGGAGGGCGTGGCCACCGGCCCGGTGCGCATCGGCCGCCACGACTTCATCGGCGAGCCAGGCTACGACAAGATGCATGGCGACATGCGCGCCTTCGGCTACGAGCTGGCACACCGCTTCAGCGACAACGTCACGCTGAGCCACAAATTGCGCTATTCCGAATCCAATGTGGACTGGAACTATCTGCAGGTCCAGACCTCGGCCGCAGCCATCCAGGCAGCCAGCCGCACCGGCCTGCTGGCGCGCCAGTACAGCGACCGCCGCGAGCACGCGCGCAACATCGCCAGCGACACCAGCGTCGAGTCGACCTGGGGCTGGCTGGGCATGCGCCACGTGCTGCTGGCCGGTGTCGATGTCTACCGCATCACCTACGACTCGACCAATTTTCGCGGCGTTGCCCCGGCGCTCGACCTGCTGACCTACCATCATGGCCAGCCGGTCGTCGTCAACCGCGCGGCCAGCGTCGATCGCGGCTCGCGCATCCGCACGCTGCAGAAAGGCATCTATCTGCAGGACCAGATCAGCGTTGACCGGCACTGGACCGCGCTGTTGGGAGCGCGCCGCGACTGGGCCACGCAGGACCAGACCCTGCACCGCAACCAGGCCACGCTGGACAAGGACGACGCGGCCACCACATGGCGCGCCGGCCTGGTCTACAAGACCGATGCTGGCCTGGCGCCCTACGCCAGCTACAGCGAGTCGTTCTTCCCGGTCACGGCCGCAGACGCGGCCGGCACCGCTTTCAAGCCCACTCGCGGCAAGCAGGTTGAAATGGGCCTGCGCTACCAGCCGGAAGGCAGCACCATGCTGCTCAGCGCCGCGGTATACGACCTGACGCAGACCGATGTGCTGAAGTACGACGCTGCCCAGGACCTGTATCGCCAGTCCGGTGAAGTGCAATCCAGGGGCGTCGAACTGGAAGCAAAGGCGGAGCTGAGCCCCGCCACCAGCCTGATCGCCTCCTACGCCTACACCGACGCCCGCACGACCCGCAGCACCATTGCCAGCGAAGTCGGCCAGCGTAGCGAGGACACGCCGTTTCACCAGGCTGCGCTCTGGCTCGACACCAACTTCGCGGCCCTCGGCCTGCCGAAGCTGAAGGCAGGCGGCGGCGCGCGCTACAAGGGCGCGACCCAGGCGTCCGGCATGCCCATGGCCATGCCTGGCTACACGCTGTTCGACGCGATGCTCAGTTACCGCATCAGCCGCCACTGGGAGCTGTCGGCCAACCTCAACAACCTGGGCGACAAGAAGTTCGTTTCCTGCGAATACGCCATCTGCCATTATGGCGATGAACGCCGGGCCACGGCCACGCTGACCTACCAGTGGTGACCGGCGTGGACAGATCTTCGCGCGGTGCGCTGCTCCTGCTGCACCGCTACATCGGCCTGCTGCTGGCGCTGTTCCTGGCGCTGGCCGGCATCACCGGGAGCCTGCTGGCCTTCAACGAGGAACTCGAAGCCGCGCTCAGCCCGGAGCTGCTCCGGGTGCAGCCGCCGTCGCCCGCCAGCGCGCGGATCGACCCGGTGCGCCTTCACGCGATGGTGAGGGAACGTTATCCCGAGGCCTTCGTGCAGCGCATGCCGCTGGAATACAGTGCAGGTCGCTCGGTGCTGTTCGCCCTGAAAGGCAAGGGCCTGGCCAACGACCAGGTATTCGTCGATCCCTACACCGGGCGCGTCCTGGGCGAGCGCAAGTGGGGCGATATCGGCCAGGGCCGCAAGAACCTGATGCCGTTCGTCTACCGCCTGCACTATGCGCTGGCGCTCGATGGCGTGGGCATCCTCGTGTTCGGTGTCGTGGCCCTGCTGTGGACCGTCGACTGCTTTGTCGGCGCCTGGCTGACCTTGCCGCCGCGCCGGGGGCGCTGGTGGTCGTCATGGAAGCTGCGCGGCGGCAGCGCCTACAAATTCAGCTTCAACCTGCACCGGGCGGGCGGCTTGTGGACCTGGGCGCTGCTGTTCGTGCTGGCCTGGAGTTCGGTCGCTTTCAATTTGCCGCAGGTGTACGAGCCTGTGATGCGCTCGCTGTTTGCGCACCAGCGCGGCATGGAGTCCATTCCGGTATTGCCGGCGCCGAGAATGGCCCCAGCCATTCGATGGGAACAGGCCTTGCCCGCCGCCCGCCGACTGATGGCCGGCCAGGCGCGCGCCCTCGGTATCCGGGCCGAGGCCGAAAAAACGCTGCTCTACGACCCGGTGCGTGGCGTGTACCGCTACGACGTGCGCACCAGCCGCGACATCCGCCATCGCGGCGGCCATACCCGGCTGGTGATGGATGGCGACAGCGGCGCCTTGGTCGGCCTGTGGCTGCCCACCGGCGCGGCCAGCGGCGATACCGTCACTACCTGGCTGACGACGCTGCACATGGCGGCGCTGGGAGGGTGGCCGGTCCAGTTGTTGGTCTGCGCGATGGGCCTGGTCGTCACGGCGCTCAGCGCGACCGGAATCCTGGTCTGGATGAAGAAGCGGCAGGCTGCGCGGGCGGTGCGACATGCGCGGACGATAATGGCGGGCCGAGCGTACCATACCGACTGGCGGCAGTAGCGGCCACGCATTCCTGCCGTCCCGGCGCCGTTCGTTCAGCCCGGCGGATTGTCGTCGCGGATCGCGTGGCAGATCTCCCGGACCTGGTCCGCGCGCTCCTCGAGCTTGCTGCCAGCTTGACGGCCAGGCTGCTGTCGGCGTCGATCTTCCAGTCCCATAGCAGGGGCAGGTGCACGCAGTGAAGTAAAAGTCGCTGACTATGCGTCAAACGTCACGCCAGCACTTCCATGTCGCTGGGGTTGACAAGGAAGACATTCGGCATTAGTGTATTAATCAACTAATACACCGATACGCCATGGCTCCCCAACCGTCTCTCCTGTTCTCGATCGTTCCCGGCTCGACCGCGCCGATCTACCGGCAACTGGTCGACCAGGTGCGCCGGCTGGTCGCCGGCGGCCAGCTGGCGCCAGGCGACGCGCTGCCGTCGGTGCGCGACGTCGCGCTGCAGCTCGCCGTCAATCCGATGACCGTGTCCAAGGCCTATGGCCTGCTCGAGCACGAGGGCGTGCTGGAGCGCCGGCGCGGCGTGGGCATGCTGGTCGCCGACCAGCCGCGTGGCGGCAGCGCTGCGGGCGAGCGCGCGGCGCTGCTGCGTCCAACCCTGGAACGCGCCGCGCGCGAAGCGCGCGAACTCGAACTCGACCCCGACACCGTCTTGTCCCTTTTCAAAGCCATCCTCAAGGAATCACCATGACCGCACTCCCGATCCAGATGCGCGGCGTCACCCGGCGCTTCGACAGCAAGACCGTACTCGACGGCCTCGACTGGGAGGTCGGGCCGGGCCAGGTGATCGGCCTGCTGGGCCGCAACGGCGCCGGCAAGTCGACCCTGATGGAATGCCTGCTCGGCCTGCGCGAGATCGATGGCGGCAGCATCGCGCTGTTCGGCGAGTCGCCCGCCGCGCTGTCCGACGCGACCCGCGCCCGCATCGGCTACGTGCCGCAGAAATCCGACCTGTTCGACTGGATGACGCCGCTGCAGATGCTGGACTATTTCAAGGCCCTGTACCCGCGCTGGAACGATGCCAAGGTCGGCGCCCTGCTGGACCGCTGGGGCATCGACATCGCCATGCGCAACGGGCCGATCCGGCGCCTGTCGGGCGGCGAGCAGCAGCGCCTGTCGATCGTCCGCGCGCTCGCCCATGATCCCGAACTGCTGGTGCTGGACGAACCGGTCTCGGCGCTGGACCCCGCCGGCCGGCGCGATTTTCTCACCGAGCTGATCGACGGCGTCATCGAGCGCGGCACCACGGTGGTGTTCTCGACCCACATTCTCACCGACCTGGAGCGGGTGGCGCTGGACGTGGCCTTCCTCAAGCACGGGCGCATCGTGCTCGAAGGCGACCTGGACGACCTGCTGGACGGCGCTGCCGACCATGTGCCGGCCGGTGCGCGCGTGCCGCGCAGCCTGGAAGACCTGTTCATCGAGGTGACCCGGTGAGCGCCCGCCTGGCCTTGTACGGCATGCTGTGGCGGGCGGCGCTGGCGCAGTTGCATCCGCGAGCCCATCGGGTCGTGCTGTGGCTGGTGCCGGTGCTGTCGCTGGCGGCGGCGGCACTCGCCGGGAAGGTGTACGGCCTGCCCACCGCGGCGCGCTGGGGCGCGAATGGGGTGTGCTTCCTGACGCTCTTTGCCTGGACCTGGGGTTTCCTGCCCGGCGCCTTCAAGCTCAATTCGCCGGCCAATGCCCAGCTGGTGCCCGGGATGCGGGCCCGTCTGCTGGAGCTGGCCATGGCGCTGTGGGTGCTGTGCATCGCCGGCATGGCCCTCGCCAATGCCGGCAGCGCCTCCGGCGTGGTCCTGCCCGTGCTGTGGTTCATGGTGGCTTCGCTCGGCATGGCGCTGGCGGCCACCGGCAACGGGGGCGGCTCGGTGCTGGTCATCGCGATCTGGCCCCTGATGGGATTGCCGTCCTTCATACCGGGATGGGCGCATGCCATGATGGACAACGCTGCCTTCCTGCCGTTGGCGGCGGCGGTGCTGCTGCTGCCGGGCCTGGCGACCATCCGGGCCACGTTTCCGCGCGCGGGCGACCGCCATTGGCGCCAGCTGGCAAAGCGCAATATATGGCGCGACAAGGATGCCTTCAACAACCAGGAGGGCAATGCCCTGATGCTCTGGTGCCAATCCCGTTCGCTGCGCCGGGCAGGCCGCCGCCGCGACCTGGGCGCCATGCTCCTGCATGGCAGTGGCCCCGGCTTGCAACTGGGCTGGATCGCAGCCGGCATCCTCGCCATGGGCCTGCTCGGGCTGGGCCTGGTGGGGTTCGTGCACCTGAGCGGACTTCCCAGGGCGGCCGAGGTGGCCATCGAGACGGGCTGGATCTGGAGCCTGCTGCCGCTGCTGCTGTTCCAGCTGCACGCAATGCTGCTGGCGAGCCTGGGCGAGGAGTCCGCGGGCCAACCATTGCTCAGGCTGGCTCCTGCCATGCCTGCCACCGCGCCGTGCTTCAACCGCCTGCTCGCGTCGACACTGCTGCGCAGCGGCCTGGCGGCATGGGCCCTGGCAGCGGCCACGTCCTTGATGTGCGCGACGCTGTCCGGCGCGGCCGGGGACACGCTGATGCTCGTGGCAAGCCTGTGCGGCCTGGCCCTGCCGGCGCTGCTCTTGCCGCTGCGCGATCATGCGCGCCGCCCGCGCTGGAATCCGGTGCTGCAGTGGCTGTGCGTGGTGGCGCTGGCGGGGGCGTGCCTGCTGGCCGCCATGCCCATCGGTCGACTGCTGGGCTTGCCGATTTTTCCGACTGGCGGCGGCCTGGCCATCGCCCTGACGGCAGTGCTCGTGGCGCGCCGTTACCGTTTCGTACGCCATGCACCGTTCGCTTTCCCCGCCGGAAGGCTGGATTGACGGGCAACAGCCATTTTATCAACGACCGTGGTGCGTTCAATAACTTAGTTATCGAAAGGGATAGATCGGTCGTTCTTATTGTTGCGAGGCAACAACCAAGATTCTGCAATATTGATACCGGACTTCGTTTTTTGCTGAAAAATAGTCCGGCTGGCGCTAAGGTTTCTCTGTCGCATTTATTTATAAGAAAAACCTTCATCTTCAGGGCAACCATGCTTTTCAAACTGACATTACGCGTCCGGCTGATCGCCACCATGGCCATGCTGGGCTTCCTCATTACCGCCGTCGGCCTGTTCGGCATCTACGGCATGCGTGAAGACCACGCCGCGCTGGAAGATGTGTACTCGAACCAGCTCGCATCGAGCATCGCGATCAACAATTCCAAGAATTTCCTGAACCGTGCCCGCTTCGGCCTGGACCGCGCCGTGTTCCATCCGGACGCGGCGGACGTCGGCAAGACCCTGGACCGCGCCAAGGGCTTCATCGACGACTCGAACAAGGAGTGGCAGCGCTACCTGGCCCTGCCGCGCAGCGGCGAAGAATCCGAACTGGCCAAGACCCTGGAAACCGAACGCAACCGCTATATCAACGACGGCATGCTGGCGCTGGCCACCGCCGTGCAGCAGATGAATACCGAGCGCATCGAGGCGCTGTCGATGAAGGAGATGACGGCCCTGTACGGCACCTTCGACAAGGCATCCGTCGCGCTGGACGAGTACCAGCTGGCGACCGCCAAGGCCGGCTATGACGAGAGCGGCCGCCTGTTCGACATCCTGATGTGGGTCTCCGGCACCAGCGTCGCGCTGGGCGTGCTGCTGGCGGCGATATCCTCGTGGCTGCTGCTGCGCGCCATCATGCGTCCGCTCGAGCACGCGCTCGGCCACTTCGACGCGATGGCCCATGGCGACCTGTCGACCCGGGTCCAGATCGACCGCGAGGACGAAATGGGCGCGCTGCTCAAGGGCCTGGCCACCATGCAGCAGCAGCTGGCCACCACCGTGCGCAGCGTGCGCGACAGCAGCCAGTCGATCGCCACCGCCAGCAGCGAGATCGCGGCCGGCAATATGAACCTGTCGAGCCGCACCGAATCCCAGGCCAGCAGCCTGGAGGAAACCGCTTCCTCGCTCGAGGAGCTGACCACCACCGTCCAGCACAATGCGGACAATGTGCGCCAGGCGAACAATGTGGCGCGCTCGGCGTCCGAAGTCGCGGCCCGCGGCGGCCAGCTGGTGTCCGAAGTAGTGCAGACCATGGGCGCCATCGACGCCTCGTCCAAGCGCATCGTGGACATCATCTCGGTCATCGACGGCATCGCCTTCCAGACCAATATCCTGGCATTGAACGCGGCCGTCGAAGCGGCGCGCGCCGGCGAGCAGGGCCGCGGTTTCGCGGTCGTGGCCGGCGAAGTGCGCAACCTCGCCCAGCGTTCGGCGGCGGCGGCCAAGGAAATCAAGGAACTGATCACCACCTCGGTCAGCAACGTCGAGGCCGGCACGGCCCTGGTCGATAGCGCCGGCACCACGATGGACGAAATCGTCACCAGCGTGACCCGCGTCAGCGACATCATGGCCGAAATCCTGGCCGCCGGCGAAGAGCAGACGGCCGGCATCCAGCAGATCAACGAGGCGGTCAGTCACATGGACCAGGCGACCCAGCAGAACGCCGCCCTGGTCGAGGAAGCCGCCGCGGCCACCGGCGCGCTGCAAGACCAGGCGCATGCGCTGCAGCAGATGGTGAGCGTGTTCAAGGTCGATGCGCAGGCGGCGAACCAGCCGCAGGCGCCAGCGCGTTCGCGCGCCGGCCAGCCACGCATGGCCCTGGCCGCATAAGGCTTGCCGTCACCGGTGCGGCTGCCCGCCGCGCCGGCGCCGGCTCATGGACTCGGCGCCGCAGCCGCCGTGCTCGCGCGTCCCTGGCGCCGCAGCACCAGCAGCCCGAAGGCGGTCGCCAGCACATACATGCTGACCGAATAGATCGCCGCCGGCACCATCAGCTGGAAATCGCCCAGCACCGACACCGCCACGAAAATCGCCAGGGTCGAATTATGGATCCCGATCTCGTAGCCGATCGCCACCGCGTTCGGCTGGTCAAGGCCGGCGATGCGCGGCACATAGTAGCCCAGTCCCAGGCTCGCCGCGTTGAACAGCACCACCGCCAGCCCGATCGCGGCGAACGAGCCGGTGAGCGCGGCCCATTCCTTGGCAAAGGCGATCAGCGCCAGCGCCGCCAGCACCACCATCGAGAAGATCTTCATCGGCTTGTCGGCGCGCGCCGCGAAGCCCGGTGCGCGATGCGGCGGGCGAGGCGCCGCGCCGGCAGCCGGCCAGGTCGACAGCGCCTGTTCGACCACGGCGTCGAGCACCGCGCGCGCGAAACCGGCCCTGGCCTGGATCGCCATGCCATGCCGCAAGGCCATCGCATGGGCGGCCAGCGCATCAGGGCGGGCCGAGGTCGGCAGGTCGCCTTCGGCCTGAGCGCGTTCGACGCGCTCGCGCCGCTGCGTGTTACCGAGCGCGCGGGAGTCGACCAGGGCCTGGCGGACAGGTTCCGACTCGTCCTTGCCGGCCACGGCCCCATTGATGCCGAGGCAGCCGGTGCGGGCGGGCCGCTGGTCGACGCCGTCGTGGAACACTTCGGCCGGCTGGACATCCTCGTCAACAATGCGGCGGTGGTCGCCAAGGACCAGCTGGTCGACGATCCGGCGCTCGACACCGCAAAGCTGGATCGCCGCCACGCGCGCGGCGGCGCCGGCATTGCCCGATGGCGGCCGCATCGTCTTCATCGGCTCGCTCAACGGCGCCCTGGCCCTGATTCCGGGCGCCGCCGATCATGCCGGCACCAAGGCCGCCCTGATCGGCTACGCCAAGGGCATCGCGCGACCTCGGCCCGCGCAACATCACCGTCAACGTGATCCAGCCCGGCGCCATGCCGACCGACATGACGGTCGAGGCCCTGGGCGGCGCGACCGCGCCCGACGCTTTCCTCGACATGCACCCCGATCCGCCGGATCGCGACGCTCGAGGAGGTGGCGGCGCTGGTCAATTTCCTGGCCGGCCCCGACGGCGGCTACATCACCGGCGGCGTGATCGACGTGGCTGGCGGCCTCGGCCTCGGCATCTGACATCGAACCGGGAATCGCGATGAGCGCAGCATGCTGGGCACAGGCGAGCGCCCGCGCGGTACTGGCTGGTGGATCGCCTTCGCGTTGTCGACTCAGTGCCCGCGGCGTTGCACCAGCGCCGTGCCGATGCCGTGGCGCCTGCCTTCGCTGACGGCGGTGACGGTGCCGTCCGGGTTGAACACCAGCGCGTTGGCCGCACCGATTTCCTCGGCCGGGCTTTCCCAGCGCTGGCCGAAGCCGGCCAGGGCGCGCGCCTGTTCGCTGTCCGCGAAGCCCGGCTCGACCGAGGTGTCGAGGGCATTGCGCTGGCTGATGCGCGGCGCGTCGAGCGCCGCATCCATCGGCATGCCGAAGTCGACGTAATTGACGATCGTCTGGAGCACGGTGGTGATGATGGTCGAGCCGCCCGGGCTGCCGATGCTGAAGGCCGGCTTGCCGTCCTTGAGCGCGATGGTCGGGGCCATGCTCGAGCGCGGCCGCTTGCCGGCTTCGGGCACGTTCGGGTGCGGGGCGGCAAAGTCGAAATCGGTCAGCTCGTTATTGAGCAGGAAGCCGTAGCCCGGCACCACGATCCCGCTGCCGCCCCAGGATTCGATGGTGAACGTATACGACACGACGTTGCCGTCCTTGTCGGATACCGTCAGGTGGGTCGTGTGCGCGCTTTCCGGCGCCAGCTTGATGCTGGCTGCCGGCTGGGTGCGCAAGGGCACGCTCGGGTCGTCCTGGTAGCGGTAGGGGTCGCCCGCCGCCACCGCGCCCGGCGCAGCGCTGCGCGGGTCGATCAGCGCGCGGCGCTCGGCCGCATACTGCCTGGACAGCAGGCCGGCCAGCGGCGCATCGACGTATTCGGGGTCGGCCAGGTAGGCATTGCGGTCGGCAAACGCCAGGCGGCTGGCTTCGATGTACAGGTGCTCGGCCTGGGCGCGAGGAAGGGATGCGAGGTCGAACCCTTCGAGGATGTTGAGCGCATGGGCCACCGTCGGGCCGCCGCTGCTGGGCAGGGGCATGCCGAGCAATTCATAGCCACGATAACTGCTGCGCAGGGCGGGGCGGATGCGCGCCTCGTAGTCGGCCAGGTCGGCCATGGTCATGGCGCCGCCCGGCACCTGGATGCCCTTGGCGACCGGCGGCCGGTTGACGCTGTCGACGATGGCGCGCGCGATCGGCCCTTCATAGAAGGCCTTCACGCCGCCTTGCGCGATCTCGCGGTAGGCGCGCGCCAGGCCGGGATTGCGCAGCAGGGTGCCTGCGGGCAGCGCCTTGCCCTGATGCAGATAGAGTTCGCTGGTGGGCGCGAACCGGCGGAATTTACCTTCGTTGCGCTCCAGCAGCTGGCTGAAGTTGGCGTTGATGCGAAAGCCCTTGTCGGCCACTGCGATGGCCGGCGCCAGCACTTGCGAGAAGCGCATGCTGCCGTAGCGCTCGAGCGCCTCATGCCAGCCGCGCACCGTGCCCGGCACGCCGACCGACAGGCCGCTGGCAACCGCGGTCGCGAAGTCGAGCGGCTTGCCGCCGCGCTGGAAAAGCTGCGGGCCGGCCTGGCCTGGGGCGGTCTCGCGATGGTCGATCGTGATCGCGCGCCTGGTCTTGGCCAGGTAGATCACCATGAACCCGCCGCCGCCGATGCCGCAGCTGAACGGATCGGTGACGCCCAGGGTGGCGGCCGCCGCCACCGCGGCGTCGATGGCATTGCCGCCCTGGTTCAGGATGGCCAGCGCCGACTGCGACGCCTGAGCGCTGATGGTGGCGACCGCGCCGCCGGTGCCGGTCGCGACCGGTGCGGCCGCGGCGCCCTGGAGGACGATGCCGAGGACCAGGCCGCATGCCAGTGCGGCCTGCCGCGGTAAGCGGGCCGGCGCCATCAGCTGCCGTACATATTGAAGACCACGGGATACGAGGCCGGCCGGCTGTCCGCCATGCCGCGCGCTGGCGGCGTGAACGACCGGTCGAGCTCGATGCGCGCGCCGCGCAGGGCGGGCGAGGTATAGCCCGGCTTGCCCTCGACCAGCCAGAAGCCCTGGGCCACGTTATTGATGCGCAGGGTGAAGCGATAGGCGAGCTGGCCGGCCCAGATGCAGCGCGCGTTGTCGGGGCAGCGGCTGTCGTCGGCGCCCTCGTAGGTGAGGGACAGGCGCTGGTCGACCGGCTGCGGCGGCAGGTTCAGCGTCTGGCGCTCGCTCAGGGTGTACTGGGCGTCGGGCAGTTGTTCATGCGTGGCGCAGGCAGACAGCAGGCCGGCGGCGGCGATGGAGAGGATGCAGGGCAGGGTGCGCATCGGTGTCATCCGGGTTTGACGGGGAATCCCATGATAGCAAAACCGCAAGAAGACGGTCGCGTGACAAGGAAAATACAGGCGTTGATCAAGTCATAAACAGGTCATATTCGGCAGCTATTCTTTTCCCTGTAGTCCAAAACATATCCCTCAACCAGAGTTAGGAATAACAATGTTCAAGAAGATCCTCGCCGGCGCTGCCGCCACGCTCGTGATGACGACCTCGTTCGCCGCCGACATTACCGGCGCGGGCGCGACCTTCCCGTACCCGATCTACGCCAAGTGGGCTGAAAGCTACAAGGCCGCCACCGGCACCGGCCTGAACTACCAGTCGGTCGGCTCGGGCGCCGGCATCAAGCAGATCAAGGCGAAGACCGTGGACTTCGGCGCATCGGACATGCCGCTGAAGGCGGAAGAGCTGGACAAGGAAGGCCTGATGCAGTTCCCGGCCATCATGGGCGGCGTGGTTGCCGTGGTCAACGTCGATGGCGTGTCCCCAGGCCAGCTGAAGATGACCGGTCCGCTGCTGGCCGATATCTACATGGGCAAGATCACCAAGTGGAATGCACCTGAAATCGCCGCGCTCAACCCGGGCGTGAAACTGCCGGCCGCCGACATCACCGTCGTGCACCGCGCCGACAGCTCGGGCACCTCGTTCCTGTTCACCGACTTCCTGGCCAAGACCAGCCCGGCATGGAAAGAGTCGATCGGTTCGGGCACCACCGTCAAGTGGGCCGTGGGCGTCGGTGGCAAGGGCAACGAAGGCGTCGCCGCCAACGTGCAGCGCATCAAGGGCGCGATCGGCTATGTCGAGTGGGCCTACGCCAAGAAGAACAAGCTGTCGCACACCATGCTCCGCAACAAGGAAGGCGTCGACCTGCAACCGTCGGACGACGTGTTCAAGGCCGCTGCCGCCAATGCCGAGTGGAGCAAGGCCCCAGGCTTCGGCGTGGTGCTGACCGACGGCGCCGGCAAGCAGAGCTGGCCGATCACCGGCGTGTCGTACATCCTGATGCACAAGACCCAGGCCGACGCCAAGAAAGGCCAGGAAGTCGTGAAGTTCTTCGACTGGTCGTTCAAGAACGGCGCCCCGGCAGCCGCCGAGCTGGACTACGTGCCGATGCCGGCCAACGTGGTCAAGCAAGTGCAGGACGCATGGAAAGCCAACCTGAAGGACGCTTCGGGCAAGGCCATCATGTAAGTCGCCCTGGCGGCAACCAATCCGGCAGCCACGCTGCCGGATTCTCGTTGGCGCGGCCGCGCATCGCTGCCGCACCAATGCAGTACCTCTCTTTTTGGGCATCCCATGACAACGGCGAACACGATCGTCCTGGTGATCGACGACAAGCCGGCCATTGCCGAGCTGCTCAAGTTCTCGCTGCACGAGGACGAGTGGGTCTGGCATAACGTGCCGAGCCTGGCGCAGGCCTGGGACTTCATCGGGCGCGAGCGTCCCGAACTCTTGCTGCAGGAATCGATGCTGCGCCATGAAGGCGGCATGCGCCTGCTGGCGCGCCTGCGCGGCGACCGCCGCCTGCGCGAGCAGCCGGTGATCCTGCTGGCGGCCGACTGCGCGGACGGCGAACGTCCGGCAGGCAATCCCGTTCCCGTCAGCCATCCCGAATTCATCCCGCAGGCGCAGGCCGACGAGGCGCGCGCACTGTCGCCCGAATCGCGCCTGCTGCGCTCGGGCCGCCTGGTGCTCGATCCGCTCAGCTGCAGCGTGCGGGTCGGCAACCACAAGGTCGAGGTCAGGCATGCCGAATACCGGCTGCTGCGCTTCCTGCTGTGCCACCCGGGCCAGGTGTTTTCGCGCACCCAGCTGCTCGAACAGCTATGGGAAGCCCACGCCTCGCTCGACCAGCGCACGGTGGATGTGCACGTGCTGCGCCTGCGCAAGGCGCTGGGCCGCGCCAAGTCGCTGATCAAGACCGTGCGCGGCGCCGGCTACATGCTGTCGCCCACCTGAAGGTGGGCCTGGCGCCCTGCCTGGCGGGGCGCCCCGAGCATTGCCGATGTCACACCGCTGACATGTTTGCTATCTAGACTGGCGGCAACTTTTCCTTTTCCGTCCGCAGCATGAGCAAACATCCCGGCCTCGCCCCCTATCTGGACCCAGCGCGCGGCAACCGCTTCCTGGTCCTGCTCTGGCCGCTGCTGGCCCTGCTGGTCGTGATCGCGCTGTGGACCGCGACCCTGCTGCGGGTCGAGGCCGAGCAGGAGCGCGTCGCCGGCCAGGCGCGCAAGGACGTGGCGGCCTACGCCGAAGCCTACGAGCAGTACATCACGCGCTCGGTGGCGCAGATGGACCAGATCACGATGCAGCTGAAGTTCAGCTGGGAGAATTCGCGTCAGGCCGGCCTGCTCGACGAGTTGCGGCGCGACGGCATGTTCACCGACAGCGCCTTCCGCGTGGTGGCCATCCTCGACCGCGCCGGCATCGTGCGTTCCGGCACGCGCGCCGGCCTGCTCGGCGCCGACCTGTCGACGGGACCCTATTTCAGGCACCACCGCGACAGCAACTCGACCGCGCTGCGGGTCGACACCGCACCGACGCATTTCAGCGCCGCCGACGACGTGGTGCTGTTCACGCGCCGCCTCGAGACCGCCGAGGAAGAATTCGACGGCGTGGCGCTGATGGCGGTCGACGCCCGCTACTTCACGTCCTTCCTCAGCCCGGCTACCATCGGCGCCGGCGGCATCGTGGCGCTGGCCGGCAGCGAGGGGCGACTGCGGGTCGAGCAGCGCAGCGATGGGGAATCGTTCGTGGACGCGGTGGCGTTGCCGCGCAGCGGCGCCTGGTCGGGCGAGCAGGGCGTGCGCCTGGTCGAGGGCGCCGACGGCTTCGTGGATGGCCAGGCGCGCGTGCTGGGCTGGCGCCGGTCGGCCGCCTACCCGCTGGTGGCGCTGGTCGGCCTGCCGCAGCTCGATGCGCTGGCCGCCAACAACGGCTACTGGATCGAGAGCCGCGACCGCGCGATCGTGGCCACCCTGTTCCTGGTCCTGCTGGGCGCGGCGGGGGCGGTGCTGGCGCGCCGCGCGGTGGCGCGCGAGAGGGAACAGGACGAGGTGCGGCGCGCCTACCGCACCGCCACCGAGAGCGGCAACGACGGCTTCTACATGGCTTCGGCGGTGCGCGCGCGCGACGGCGAGATCGTGGATTTCCGCATCGTCGACTGCAACGAACGCGGCGCCTTCTTCTACGGCGTGACGCGCGACGCCCTGGTCGGGTCGAGCCTGACGCGGATCGACAGCGGCCTGTTCGGCGAAGACTTGCTGGCCACCTACCGCAAGGCGATGGAAAGCGGCTTCCACGAAGACGACCGCAAGATGCCGAGCGATAACCGGCTCAACATCAGCTGGGGCCGGCGGCGCCTGGTCCGGGTCGGCAACGGCCTGGCGGTGACCCTGCAGGACATCAGCGAGAAGAAGGCGCACGAGGCGCAGCTCGAGCGCCTGGCGAACGAGGACTCCCTGACCGGCCTGGCCACCCGCCATGCCTTCCTGGCGCGCATGCCGGCGATGCTGGCCCAGGCGCAGGCAGCAAACACCGGCGCCGCGCTGCTGTTCATCGACCTCGATGAATTCAAGCATGTGAACGACACCCACGGCCACGCCACCGGCGACCAGCTGCTGAAATCGGCCGCCAGCCGCCTGCTGTCGCTGCTGCGCCCGAGCGACCAGGTCGCGCGCTTCGGCGGCGACGAGTTCGTGGTGCTGCTCTCTCCCTGCGACGGCGAGCGCCAGGCCGGCTCGGTGGCGGCGCGCATCGTCGACGCCTTCGGGGTGCCGTTCCTGCTCGGCGACGAGCTGCACGCGGTGGGTTCCTCGATCGGCATCAGCCTGTACCCGCGCGACGGCCTGGATGCCGAAACCCTGGTCAAGCACAGCGATATCGCCATGTACGTCGGCAAGAACGAGGGCAAGGGGCAATACCGGTTCTTCGACCCATCGCTGTCCTCGACCCTGAATTCGCGGGCGCGCCTGAAGCAACATATGCTGGAAGCGCTGGAGGCCGACCAGTTCGTGCTGTACTACCAGCCGCGCGTGGATGCGCGCAGCGGAGAATTGCTGAGCATGGAGGCGCTGGTCCGCTGGCGCCATCCGACCCTGGGCATGGTGGCGCCGGGCGAGTTCATCCCGCTCGCCGAGGCCACCGGCCTGATCGTGCGCATCGGCGAGACCGTGATCGACAAGGCCTGCGCCCAGCTGGCCGCCTGGCGCGAGGCCGGCGTGGCGCTGGTGCCGGTGTCGATCAACGTCTCGCCCAAGCAGTTCCTGCGCGGCGGCGTGCAGCGCCAGCTGAGCGCGGCGCTGCTGCGCCACCGGGTGCCGGCCAGCCTGATCGAGGTCGAGATCACCGAGTCGGCGATGATGGGCGACCAGGACGACATCCTGGCCGAACTGGCGGCCCTGCGCGCGCTCGGGGTCAAATTGCATGTCGACGATTTCGGCACCGGCTACTCGTCGCTGTCGCAGCTGCAGCGCCTGAAGATGGACGTGCTGAAGGTGGACCGCGCCTTCACCACCGAGCTGGCCAACTCCAGGGAGGGCAAGGTGTTCTTCCAGGCCATCGTGTCGATGGCGCACGCGCTGGGCATGTCGGTGGTGGCCGAGGGCGTCGAGACCGGGGAGCAGCTGGCGATCCTGCGCAACCTCGATTGCAACGAGGTGCAGGGTTACTACATCGCGCGCCCGGCGCCGGCGGACGAGATGGCGCTCATGATGGCGCGGCGCTATCTGCTCGATACGTCGGTGGCGACGGGCGCCGTTTAGTAAAGCGCCTAAACTGCGCCGCTTTTCGCTCACTTGGCGCAACGCGGCCGGTGGAGTGTGGTTAACTTGCTCCCGTATCCGCTCTCCTGTCCTGGACCATGAAGATTCTTCTCTCGCTTTTCACCGCGCTCGCCATCCTGTCCGGCAGCGCCGCCGCCGCGCCGATGAACGTCGCCAGCTTCAACCTGCGCATGAACACGCCCAACGACGGACCCAATGCCTGGCCGGCGCGCAAGGAAATGGTCAAGGCGCTGATCCGGCACCACGGATTCGACATCGTCGGCACCCAGGAAGGGCTGCCCGACCAGGTCGCCGATCTGGCGGACATGGAAGAATTCGACCACGTCGGCGTCGGCCGCGACGACGGCAAGGAGGCCGGTGAGCATTCGGCCATCTTCTATCGCAAGAGCCGCTTCGCGCTGCTGGACAAGGGCGATTTCTGGCTCAGCGAAACGCCCGACCGGCCGTCGCTCGGCTGGGACGCCACCTGCTGCAACCGCATCGTGTCGTGGGCCAGGCTGCGCGCGCGCGACGATGGCCGCGTGTTCTACGTCTTTTCGGCGCACTTCGACCACGAGGGCGTGGTCGCGCGCCGTGCCTCAGCCGATCTGCTGCTGCGCAAGATCGCCGAGATCAGCCGCGGCGAACCGGCGATCTGCGTGGGCGACTTCAACTCGACGCCCGACACGCCGCAGATGCAGGCGATGGCCAACACCATGCGCGACGCCTACCGGGTGAGCCGGACGCCGCCGTACGGGCCGGTCGGCACCTACCACGGCTTCCGGTTCGATGCACCCATGCGCGACCGCATCGACTACGTCTTCGTGGACCGGCATGCCGATGTGCTGAGTTATGCGGCCCTGAGCGATTCGCTGCATGGCCGCTTCCCGTCCGACCACCATCCGGTGGTCGCGCGCATCGTGTTCAGGTAGGGGCTCAGTCGAGGTCCGAGGCAGCGTGCCGCTCGTGCACCTGGTCGGCTTCGGGGCCGAATGAACGATTGACCTTGCGGCCGCGGATGACGGCCGGCCGCGCGGCGATCTCGTCGGCCCAGCGTTTCACGTGCCGGTACTCGTGCACCGACAGGAACTCCGCCGCCTCGTACAGCTGGCCGAGCACCAGGCCGCCGTACCAGGGCCAGATCGCCATGTCGGCGATCGTGTAGTCGTCGCCCGCGACGAAGCGCTTGTCGGCCAGGTGGCGGTCGAGCACGTCGAGCTGGCGCTTGGCTTCCATCGCATAGCGGTCGATCGGGTATTGCAGTTTGTCGGGCGCATAGGCATAGAAGTGGCCGAAGCCGCCGCCCACGAAGGGCGCCGAGCCCATCTGCCAGAACAGCCAGTTCATGGTCTCGGCGCGGGCCACGCCGTCCCTCGGCAGGAAGGCGCCGAATTTCTCGGCCAGGTAGACCAGGATCGAGCCGGATTCGAACACGCGCACCGGCTGCGGTCCGCTGCGGTCGACCAGGGCCGGGATCTTCGAATTGGGGTTGGCCTCGACGAAGCCGCTGGAGAACTGCATGCCCTCGCTGATCTTGATGAGCCAGGCATCGTATTCGGCCCCGGCATGACCCAGCGCCAGCAGCTCTTCGAGCAGGATCGTCACCTTCACGCCATTCGGCGTGGCCAGCGAATACAGCTGCAGCGGATGCTTGCCGACCGGGAGTTCCTTGTCGTGGGTGGGGCCGGCGACCGGGCGATTGATGCTGGCGAAAGCGCCGCCCGAGGAGGCAGGGGGTGTCCAGACTTTCGGTGGGACGTAGGATGCTTGGTCAGCCATGGGTTCTCCTTGAAACCTGGTCAAAAAAATCATTCTAGCCAAAGGGAGAAAAACGCGTCGAAAGCGGCCCCGAAATGCCATTTGCTGCAAGATTCTTACGATTTTCTGCATCGCCGTCGTGGAGCAGGCCGCCGCCGCTGGCCTCGGCGCCCGGCATTTCCTATCCTGTCCGGTCCACCACGAGAAAGGCCGGCACATGAGCAACCCTTCGCGCCGCGGCGCCATCAAGACCCTGTTGGCGGGGGCCGGCCTTCCTGCGCTGCCGCCGATGGCGGCCGCGACCGCATGCCCGCAGGCGCAGGCCTGGCGCCGCGGCATCGAGGGCCAGCGCCGGGCCGACCAGGGCGACGGCACCTACCTGAACCCGGTCATCGCCGGCGACCATCCGGATCCGACCGTCCTGAAGGATGGCAAGGACTACTACCTGACCTGTTCCTCGTTCTATTCCTATCCCGGCCTGGTGATCTGGCATTCGACCGACCTGGTCAACTGGCGCCCGCTGGCGCCGGCACTCGCCAAGCCGCTGGGGACGATCTGGGCCGTGGACCTGTGCAAGCACGACGGCCGCTACTTCATCTACATCCCGGCCGCCCCGGACGGCAAGCCGTGGTCGATCTACGCGATCTGGGCCGACCGCATCGAGGGCCCTTGGAGCGCCCCGGTCGACCTCGGGATCCCCGACTGCATCGATCCCGGCCACGTCGTGGGCGAGGACGGCAAGCGCTACCTGTTCGTCAACGGCATCCGCAAGATCCGGCTGACCGACGATGGCCTGGGCGCCGACGGGCCGCTGGAACAGGCGTATGAACCCTGGCGCTATCCGGCCGACTGGGTGGTCGAGAACTTCGCGCCCGAAGGCCCCAAGCTGCTGCGCCGCGGAAAATGGTTCTACCTCGTCACGGCAGTGGGCGGCACCGCCGGCCCGGTCACCGGCCATATGGTGATCGCGGCGCGCTCGACCTCGGTGCACGGGCCGTGGGAGCACTGCCCGCACAACCCGCTGGTGCGCTCCGCGGGCACGGCCGAGCCATGGTGGTCGCGCGGCCATGCGACCCTGGTCGAAGGCCCGGCCGGCGACTGGTGGATGATCTACCACGGCTACGAGAACGGCTACCGCACCCTGGGCCGGCAAACCCTGCTTGAGCCGGTCGAATGGACCGACGACGGGTGGTTCAGGGCGCTCGGCGGCGACCTGTCGCGGCCGCTGGAAAAGCCGAAAGGCGGGATGCCCGGCCCGGCCTGCCAGGCGCTGTCGGACGATTTCAAGCGCAACCGCTTCGGCGTGCAGTGGGCCTTCCACGATCCGGCGCCAGGCGAAATGACGCGCGCGCGTTATACGGGACAAGGACTGCGGATCGCAGGACGCGGCGCCTCGCCTGCGGACAGCCGGCCGCTGGCCTGCACCGTGGGCGACCGCGCCTATGAGGTGGAGGTGACGCTCACCCTGGAGGGAGGGGCCGAGGCCGGCCTGTTGCTGTTCTACAGCCAGAAGGCCTTCGTCGGCATCGGCTTTACGCGCGACGAGGTCAAGACCTTCCAGTACGCCGAGGAGCAGGGCTGGGCCCGCGGCAAGCGCAGGACGGCATCGGTGCGGGTCAGGATGACGAACGACGACCACATCGTCACCTGGCGTTATTCGCACGACGGCGGCAGGAGCTGGACCCTGCACGGCACGCGGATGGAGGTGTCCGGCATCCACCACAATGTGTTCGGCGGCTTCCTGAGCCTGAAGGTCGGCGTCTATTGCGCCGGGACCGGCGCGGTCACGCTGGCCGATTTCCGCTACCGCGCGCTGTAGCAGAACGTGCGGCGGTATCGGCTGGCTTGACCTGCCGGATGTGCGCGCCATACTATACGCGTACCCCGGATGCATCGTCGCGGCCGCGGGCCAACCCCACCCCATCCACATGCCCACGTTGCCTGCCTTTGCTCCGCCAGCCGCGCCGCGCAAGCCGCGCCTGGTCCTGTTCGTGGGTTTCCCCGGCATGTGCATGCTCGATATCGCCGGCCCGCAGACGGTATTCTGGTGCGCCTCCAAGGAGATGGAAGAGCGCGGCCTGCCGGGCTATGTGCGGCGCACGGTCAGCCTCGGGGGCGGCCTGGTGCAGACCCTGGAAGGCGTCGCCATGCAGACCGAGCGGCTGGCCGATTTCTCGCCCGGCGAGATCGATACCGTGGTCGTGCCCGGCGCGGCGGACATCGTCGGCGCCGTCAGGGAGCAGCATGCGCTGGTCGACTGGCTGCGCCGGCATGCGGGCGAGACGCGCCGCATGTCCTCGGTCTGCACCGGCGCCTTCGTGCTGGCCGCCGCCGGCCTGCTCGACGGCAAACGCGCCGCCACCCACTGGCTGACCTACGACCTGCTGCGCGACACGTACCCGCTGGTGGAGGTCGACCGCGAAGCGATCTTCGTCCAGCAAGGCGACACCTGGACCTCGGGCGGCGTCACCGCCGGCATCGACCTCGCGCTGGCGATGGTGGAACAGGATTGCGGGCGCGAGGTGGCGCTGGCCGTCGCGCGCGAACTGGTGGTGTTCGTCAAGCGGCCGAGCCGCCAGCCCCAGCTCAGCTGGATGCTGCAGGCCCAGGCCGCCGACGGGCCGCTGTTCGACGAACTGCATATGTGGATCCTGGCCAACCTCGAGCGGCCCGACCTGAGCGTCGAGGTGCTGGCGGCGCGGATGCGCATGAGCCCGCGCAACTTCAGCCGGGTCTACAAGGACAAGACCGGACAGACGCCGGCCAGGGCGGTCGAGCGTTTCCGGCTGGAAACCGCCTGCCGGCTGCTGGAGGATTCGGCGCGCCACGTCGACCAGATCGCGCAGCTGTGCGGCTTCGGCGACGAGGGACGCATGCGCAAGACCTTCCAGCGCCACCTGCATACCTCGCCGAGCGCGTACCGCCAGCACCTGGCAGCCGGCGGCCAGGTGAGCGTCCTCAGCGCGCCGCCTGCTCCTTGAGCCAGTCGTCGACGGTCACCGTGCCCAGGCGCGCGCCGGGGCCCGGCACCAGCGTGTCGTCCGCGAGCAGGGCGCCGAAGTAGCGCGCCTGCGGGTCGGCCACGACCTGGCGCGGGTCGCCCTTCGCCTGCAGGTAATGCCGGACCAGGTCGGCCAGGCGCACGCGTTCCGGGCCGGCGATTTCCACCACGCCGTCGTGGGGCGCGCCGAGCGTGTAGTCGGCCATGGCCAGCGCCACGTCGCTGGAGGAAATGGCCTGGATATGGGCGGGCGACAGGCGGATCGCGTCGCCCTCGGCGCCCGATGCGGCGATCCCGCCCAGGAATTCGAAGAACTGGGTCGAGCGCACGATGGTGTAGGGCAGGCCGGATTCGCGGATCAGCGCCTCTTGCGCGATCTTGCCGCGGAAGTAGCCGCTTTCGGCCAGGCGGTCGGTGCCCACCACCGACAGCGCGACGTGGTGCCTGACGCCGGCCTGCCTTGCCGCGGCCAGCAGGTTGCGGCCCGAGGTGGTGAAGAAGTCCATGACCGCGTCGTCCGCGAACGAGGGCGAGTTGGCCACGTCGACCACGACGTCGGCGCCGGCCAGCGCCTCGGCCAGGCCCTTGCCGCTCAGGGTGTCGACGCCGGTGTTCGGGGATGCGGCCACGGCTTCGTGGCCGCGCTGCTGGAGGATGGCGACGAGTTTGCTGCCGATCAGGCCGGTGCCGCCGATGACGATGATTTTCATGATGTCCTTTCGAGTCCCAGTGCGGCTGGGCGCCGTGCGCGACGATTCGCAGCCGGTATCGAGTGTAGGAGCGACCCCGTGGCGGCGGTAGGCACCTGCGCGGCGGCGCGGTGGTGCACGGCAGGCACCAATCAGCGTACCAGCGCCACCACGCAGACGATGCCCTGGCGCGCCATCTTGGCGTAGGGGCAGATGCGTTCCGTGTTGCGGATGAGTTCCTCGGCGGTGGCGCGCGGCAGCCGCGGCAGGTCGATGCGGATCTCGGCCATCAGCGTGTACAGGCCGTCGACCGGGTCGCGGCCGAAGGTCACGGCGGCGTCGACCGTGGCGTCGTCGAGCGCGATGCCGGCGCGCCTGGCCAGCAGGGTGAGCGCGCCATGGAAGCAGGCGGCGAAGCCGGCGGCGAACAGCTGCTCGGGATTGGTGCCGCCGCCGGGACCGCCGAGCGCGACCGGCAGGCGCAGCGCGAGTTCGAGGTTGCCGTCGTCGGAGCGGACGTTGCCGGACGCGCGTCCGTGCGCCGCTTCGCCGCCGCTGACCCGCACCGTGGTCGAGTACAGCGGATGGAAGTTGTCGCCGACGTATTTGTCGAGCAGGGTGATGGGCGGGGGCGCCAGCCTTTTTTTCAACGCGGTCTCCTGGAGTCGTTTGGCCCAGTGTAAAAAAGCCGGTTGCCGGTTGCTAGCGCCGCGGTGCTCACCGTCATGTATCCCATGGCGCAACAATCACCCGTCGCGCATGCGCGTGTCAGTGCGAGAAGCTGTCCAGGCAATGCAGGTCGAGCGCGCGGATGCGCGGGGTGACGTAGTCGATGAAGACCCGGGTGCGCAGCGGCAGGTGGTGCCGGCTCAGGTAGCAGATGTAGTGGCCGCGGTCGTCCGGTGCGTGCTGCGGCAGGCAGGCCACGAGGCGCCCCGCGCGCAGGTGCTCGCACACCTGGTAGCCGGCCATCTGCGCCAGCCCGGCGCCGTCGAGCACCGCCTGCAGCACCAGCTCGGCGTCGTTGAAGCTGTGGTTGGCCGCCGGTTGCAGGGTGCGGCGGCGGCCGTGTTCCTTGAACTCCCATTCGCACACCTGGCCCGAGGGCAGGCGCAGGTTGACGCAGCGGTGGCGCGCCACCTCGTCGAGCGTGAGCGGCAGGCCATGGGCGGCGGCATAGGCCGGCGAGGCGCAGACCAGCAGCTGCATCGGGATCAGCTGGCGCGCCACCAGCTGGCTGTCGTCGAGGCGGCCGTTGCGAAACGAGACGTCGATGCGGTCGGCGATGAAGTCGAGCGGACTGTCGTCGAGGATCAGGTCGAGCCGGATGTCCGGGTAGCTGGCGTGGAAGCCGCGCAGCAGCGGGGCCACGACCTTGCGGCCGAAGTCGCTCGTCGCGTGCAGGCGCAGCTGGCCGCGCGGCACGCCATGGCGCAGCTCGCGCATTTCTTCCACCGATTGCACGATCCGCTCGACGCCGGGCTTGCAGTTGGCGTAGAACAGTTCGCCCTCGCTGGTCAGCGAGGTGCTGCGCGTGGTGCGCAGGAACAGGCGGGTATCGAGCTGCGCTTCGAGTTTCTGGACGCTGCGGCTGACGGCCGAGCGGCCGATGCCGAGGCGTTCGGCGGCCCTGGCGAACGAGCCCTCGTGGACCACGGCGATGAAGGCGAGCACGCCGGCATAGGTGGTGGAAAAGCTCGAGGCCAGCCCGTCCACCTCGGGCGCGGCCGGCAAGGCCGGCAGGGTGGGCGGTGACTGCTTGATGAATTCACCGATCGCGAAGCGTTCGTTCTTCATGGCTTCCTCTCAGTAGCTGGTGTGATTGTGTTACCTGGCCATGGTAGTTGCGCGTGCTCTTTTTCGTAAATGACAAATAGCAGCCGAATCGCGCCAAGCGGCGCCAGGGGGCGAACGAAGGGGATTGTTGCGTTTGAGGCAGCAGCATGGGGACTGGCGCACGCCTGTTGCGCCCGCAGGGCGGGCCCTACACTGGCGCCATATTCACCCATGTACTGAAGGAGAGACCATGTCACGCCTGAGAAAATTCGCCGGCGCCGCCGGCCTGTTGATGACCCTGCCGCTGGCGGCGCCTGCCTGGGCCGCGGCGCTGGATCCCGTCGTCAAGGAGTTGTTCAGCAAGGCGCTGGACGACCAACCCGGCAAGGAAGTCCTGATGATCACCGTCGTCTATCCGCCGGGCGGCGGCGACCCCGTGCATCGCCACGATGCGCACGGCTTCATCTATGTGCTGGAAGGAGAGATCGTGATGGGCGTGAGGGGCGGCAAGCAGCGCACGCTGGGGCCGGGCGAGACCTTCTATGAAAATCCGCGCGACCTGCACACGGTGGGGCGCAATGCAAGCAAGACCAGGCCGGCCAAGTTTCTGGTGTTTTTGCTCAAGGATAAGAACAAGCCGTTCTTCATGCCGGTGCATTGACGAGGCGCCGTAGCCGCTGACGATGGATGAGGTCTGGACCTCGCGCGCTCCGGCGGTCCAGGCCCCGGCATCCACCACCCGGTTGGCACGGGGCGCTTGATGAAGGGCGGGTTACTTCTATCGAGCAAGTGCTGCGCAGCGCCATCGGAAAAGCAAAAACCCGCCGAAGCGGGTTCTTGGGGGAGTGCGACGAGGCTTACACGTAAGCCGCCAGCGCGCCCTTCATTTTCTTGAGCGCTGCCGACTCGATCTGGCGGATGCGCTCGGCCGACACGCTGAACTCCTCGGCCAGCGTGTGCAGGGTCGCGCCCGAGCCGTCGTCGTTGGCCAGCCAGCGCGCCTCGATGATGCGGCGCGAACGCGGGTCGAGTTTCGACAGCGCGGTCTCCAGGCCCTCGGACTGCAGGCGGGTGACCTGCTCGGCTTCGAGCACGCGGGTCGGCTCTTGCTGGTCCGACGACAGATAGGCGATCGGCGAGAACTTGTCGTCTTCGTCGTCGGTCGGCGACTCCAGCGCGATGTCGCGGCCCGACAGGCGGGTTTCCATCTCGATCACTTCTTCGCGCTTGACGCCCAGCAGCTTGGCCAGGTCGTCGACCTGGCCGGGCGACATCGCGTCCAAGCCGGTCTTGTTGCTGCGCAGGTTGAAGAACAGCTTGCGTTGCGCCTTCGTCGTGGCAACCTTCACCAGACGCCAGTTCTTGAGGATGTACTCATGCATCTCGGCCTTGATCCAGTGCATGGCGTACGACACCAGGCGCACGCCCTGGTTCGGGTCGAAGCGCTTGACTGCCTTCATCAGGCCGATATTGCCTTCCTGGATCAGGTCGGCATGCGGCAGGCCATAACCCAGGTAGCCGCGCGCGATCGACACCACCAGGCGCAGGTGCGACAGCACCAGCTTCTGCGCCGCGTCGAGATCGTGGTCGTCGCGCAGCCGCTTGGCCAGCGACACTTCTTCTTCGTGCGTCAGCATCGGCAGGCGGTTGACGGCCGAGATATAGGCGTCGATATTGCCCAGATTGCCGGTGAAACCCAGTCCCAGAGCACGACTGCCGGTCGGAACCAATGCGGATTGTGCGGACATATTCATTTCCCTTGTAGTAATCTTGCTGCATCCTCAATATGCCATAAACGATTGCCTTGCGGCACCACTGTTACGGCTTGTTACCCGGATGCGTGACTTGAATGTCGGATACCTTGGACCATATATTAGCACTCCCCTGGGGTGAGTGCTAGAAGTGCCCCTGGCGCTTAAGATTGTTCAAAGTATTGCCCATGGGAATCAAATTGCCGACGATTCCACTGTAGAGCAGGACTTGCATGCCCAGTTGATTTGGCTCAGCAGTGAGGCAGATACGACTGGAATAACGTTAGAGACAGGGTACGGCGCTTGGAGGCCGTGCTCTGTTGAATGGCGCACGTAGCCACGACGCAGCCTGTAGGACTGTTGCGCGTGGAAGCGTAGGGGATGGCAGCTAGGCCGTAGGAATCGCTGCGGTCATGCGACGTGGTCTGATGGTCATCTGGCAGGCGGCCGCACGGGAGGGCCGCCTAGCCCTGCTGCACACATGGCGACGCCGATCGTATTTTCAACAGCTGGCGACGCATTTTTTTAACGCAAGATTGTAGGAACGCCGGCCGGCAAACAGCCGGCGTTGCCTGTTTCAGCGCTGGCGCGCCAGGTGGCGCCGTACCGACAGCAGCGCGCCGACCAGGCCCAGGCCGGCGCTGATCGCCAGCAGGCCGGCGATCTCGAGGCCGCCCAGGGGCGCCAGCTGGAACGTCGACCCGTACAGCCGGGCGAATTCCATGATCGCGCCGTTCAGCGGCCGCAGCGCCAGGGCCACCGCGCCCAGCGCCACCGCGCCGGCGCACAGGCCCAGCAGGGCGCCGGTATAGAAGAAGGGACGGTGGATGAAATCGTTGGTCGCCCCCAGCAAGGTCGATACCGAAATTTCTTCTTTCTGCGTCAGCACCTGCAGGCGGATCGTATTGAACACGACCGCGATCACGACGATGCCCAGGGTAGCCGCCAGCAACAGGAGCGCCAGGCGCAGGATGCCCAGCATCGCGGCCAGGCGCTTGACCCAGGCCGTATCGACCTGCACCGTTTCCACGCCGGGCAGTTCGCCCAGGCGCTCGGTGATCAGGTCCACCTGGCCGGCGGCGCCGGCGCTGGCGAAGCCTTCCAGCTTCATGACATAACTGTCGGGCAACGGGTTGTCGCCGAGGGTTTCCAGCACGTCGCCCAGGCCGCTCCGTTCCTTGAGCGAAGCGAGCGCCCGCTCGCGCGGCACGAAGGCGATGTCGGCGCCTTGTCCGCCCCGGGGGGCGACGATCTGGCGGATGCGCGGCGCCAGCGCTTCGGCATCGGCGCGGCTGGTGTCGTCGCGCATGAACACGCTGATCTCGGGGGCGACCGACAATTGTTCGGACAATGGACGCACATTGTCGAGCAGGGTGAGGCCCGCGAACGGCAGGGTCAGCGCGAGCGCGACCACCAGCACGTTGAACAGGAAGCTGCCGGGCGACTTGCGCACCGTCGACAGCGCGGCCCCGAGGGCGAAACGGTGCTGGCGCAGCCACGGGCTCATGCCGCACCTCCGACCAGCTGGCCCTGCTCGAGGCGGATCACGCGCGTGCTGCCTGCGAGCACCTGCTCGTCATGGGTCGAGATCACGCAAGTCACGCCGGCGGCGTGGAAGGCGCGCAGCGCATCGAGCACCTTGTCGGCCGCTACCCGGTCGAGGTTGGCCGTGGGTTCGTCGGCCAGGATGATCTGCGGCCGGTTGACGATCGCACGCGCCACCGCCACCCGCTGCTGTTCGCCGCCCGACAGCTCGAGCGGCATCGCCCTGGCGCGGTCGAGCAGGCCGACCCGGTCGAGCGCGGCGCGTGCGCGCTGGGCCGCGTCGACCGTGCGCGCGCCCGTCACCAGCAGCGGCAGCATGGTATTGGCCAGGATGTTGCGGTCGTTGAGCAGGCGCTGCTGCTGGAAGATGATGCCGATATTGCGGCGCAGGAAAGGAATCCCGGCCGGCTTGATGCGGCCGATGTCCTGGCCGTTGACGATCACCTTGCCGCTGCTGGGACGCTCGACCGCCGCCACCATCTTCATCAGGGTCGACTTGCCGGCGCCGGAAGGGCCGGCCAGGTAGACCAGCTCGCCCTTGGCGATGTCGAGCGAGACGTCGTGCAGCGCATAGGCGCCACGGGAGTCGCCGTGGGTGTACTGTTTGGATACCGACTGGAATGCGATCATGGGTCCCCGTTCCGTCAGCCGAGGAGGGCTTCGACGAATTCTTCGGCGTTGAAGGGCTGCAGGTCTTCGAGCTTCTCGCCGACGCCAATGAAATACACGGGAATCGGCCGGGTGCGGGCGATCGCCGCCAGCACGCCGCCCTTGGCGGTGCCGTCCAGCTTGGTCACGACCAGGCCGGTCAGTTGCAGCGCGTCGTCGAAGGCTTTTACCTGCGCCAGCGCGTTCTGGCCGGTATTGCCGTCGATGACGAGCAGGGTCTCGTGCGGCGCGCCGTCCATGCCCTTGCCGATCACGCGCTTGATCTTTTTCAGTTCTTCCATCAGGTGCAGCTGGGTTGGCAGGCGGCCGGCGGTGTCGACCATCACGACGTCGGTCCCGCGCGCCTTGCCCGACTGCACCGCGTCGAATGCGACCGCGGCCGGGTCGCCCGACTGCTGCGAGATCACGGTGACGTTGTTGCGCTGGCCCCAGACCATCAATTGCTCGCGCGCGGCGGCGCGGAAGGTGTCGCCGGCGGCCAGCAATACCGACTGGCCGAAGCCTTGCATGTGCTTGGCCAGCTTGCCGATGGTGGTGGTCTTGCCGGCGCCGTTGACGCCCGAGATCATCATCACCAGCGGCTCATGGCGTCCCAGTTCCAGCGGCTTCTGCAGGGGCAGGAGCAGCTCGATCATCAGTTCCTTGAGCGCGGCCTTGACGGCGGCGGCGTCGAGCAGTTTTTCTTCCTTGACCTTGCGCCGCAATTCGTCCAGCAGGTGCTGGGTCGCATCCATGCCGGCGTCCGACATCAAGAGCGCGGCTTCGAGCTCCTCGTACAGGTCTTCGTCGATGCGGGCGCCGACGAACAGCAGCGACAGGTTGCTCGAGGTCTTGGACAGGCCGGCCTTCAGGCGCGCCATCCACGAGGTCTTCTTCTCAGCCTCGGTGGTGGGGCGTTCGGCGGTTTCGGGGAACAGGTCGGCGCCTTCGTGCAGGACGCTGGCTTCGGCGGCGCCGATGTTGGCAACGCCCAGGGCCGCAGCGAGTGGCGTGGGCGCGGAGGGCGGCGCAGACGCGGGGGCCGGCACGGGCGTCGGCGCGGCCGGCGCGGCCGGCACGACCGGTTCCGGCGCCGGGTTGTCAGGCGCTTTTTTTCTCTTGAAGAAACTAAACATAGTGTCTGGTGGCGGGACTGCGTGCGGACGCCGGCGGCGCCGGCGATGAAAAACCAGCGAATATTTTACCAGAGCAGCAATACGGAACCGGATTGCACGCGCGCGTAAGCACGACCGCGCGCGGCTGTCATGTCTTCGGCGCCTGCCGGGCAATGCGGCGCGTGGCGGGCCAGATCAACGACACGGAGCGCGACACCGGCGACCACCGGGGCACACCCTGAAAATCTGCGGTTTCTTCGGGCGGCTCGCGCATGGCGACAATGCCATGGATGGCCGCGCCGGGTTCCTGCGCACCGACGTCGTCCGGGCCTTCACCGCCCGGTCGCGCCGTTCTTCACCCCCGGCGTCCTGTCAAGGCGCGGCCCTGGCGGCTTCTGCCTGCCGGCGCATCGTCTCCAGGGTGGCGTTCGGCGTGATCAGGTTGCCGTCGTAGCGCAATTCGATCACGGCCGGCAGCTGGTGCTGGTCGGCATGCTCGAGCGCGCGGCGCAGCGCCGGGGCGAAATTCTCGGTCTTGTCGACGATCTCGCCGTGGCCGCCGTAGGCGCGCGCGAGGGCGGCGAAATCCGGGTTGTGCAGGCCCGTGCCCGACACGCGGCCCGGATAGCTGCGCTCCTGGTGCATGCGGATGGTGCCGAACATATTGTTATTGAAGACCAGGATCACGACGCCGGCGCCGTATTGCACGGCGGTCGCCAGTTCCTGGCCCGTCATCATGAATTCGCCGTCGCCGGCGAAGGTCACCACCGCGCGTTCCGGCCACACGATCTTGGCCGCGACGCCGGCCGGCACTGCATAACCCATCGCGCCACTGGTCGGCGCCAGCTGGGTGCGCATGCCGCCGTAGCGATAGAAGCGGTGGGCCCACGAGGCGTAGTTGCCGGCGCCATTCGTGATGATGGCGTCGTGCGGCAGGGCCGCCTGCAGGTCTTGCACCACCTGCCACAGGTCGAGCGGCACGCCTTGCTGCAGCAAGGCCGGTTGCGCCTGCCAGGCGTCCAGTTCGGCCCTGGCCTCGGCCGCGCTGTCCTGCCAGGCCCCGGCGTCGACCGGTTCCATCGCGGCCAGCATGGCGCAGGCTTGCGGCATGCCGCTGGCGATCATCAGTTCGGCTTGGTAAACGCTGCCCAGTTCCTCCGGGTCCGGGTGGATGTGGACCAGGCGCTGGCGCGGCACCGGCGACTCCAGCAAGGTATAGCCGCCGGTCGTCATCTCGCCCAGCCGCGGGCCGATGGCGATCACCAGGTCGGCCTCTCTGACGCGCGCCGCCAGTGCCGGGTTGATGCCGATGCCGACGTCGCCGACGTAGTTCGGGTGGGCGTTGTCGAGCAGGTCCTGGAAGCGGAAGGTGCAGCCTACCGGCAGGCGGTTGGCTTCGGCGAAGCGGGCCAGGTCGGCGCAGGCCTGCGCGTTCCAGGTGCCGCCGCCGAGCAGCACGACCGGGCGTCTGGCTTCCTGCAGCATGGCGCGCAGGCGGGCGACCTGCTCGCCCGACGGCGCCCCGTGCGACGGCTGGTAGGGGCGGGTGTCGGCGACTTGCGCGGTCGACACCAGCATGTCTTCGGGCAGCGCCAGCACCACCGGGCCGGGCCGGCCGCTGGTGGCGACCTGGAAGGCGCGCGCCAGGTATTCGGGGATGCGGTCGGCGCGGTCGATCTGGGCCACCCATTTGGCCATCTGGCCGTACATGCGGCGGTAGTCGATTTCCTGGAACGCCTCGCGGTCGACGAAGTCGTTGCCGACCTGGCCGATGAACAGGATCATCGGGGTGGAGTCCTGGAATGCGGTATGCACGCCGATCGCGGCATTGGTGGCGCCGGGGCCGCGGGTGACGAAGCAGATGCCCGGCTTGCCGGTCATCTTGCCGTAGGCCTCGGCCATGAATGCCGCGCCCCCTTCCTGGCGGTTGATCACGAACCGGATGTCCGAGTCGTGCAGCGCATCGAGCACGTCCAGGTAGCTTTCGCCGGGGACACCGAAGGCGGTGTCGACGCCGTGGACATGGAGCGCGTCGACCAGGATCTGGCCGCCGCTGCGGGAAGGGTGCGGGGAGGGGGAAGGCATGGGTGCTGTCATCCTTGTCAAAGAGGCTTTCCGGGCATTCTAGGCGAGCGGCCCGGGAACGGCTTTTGAAATGGCGACATCAAATTACAGAAATAACGGCGCGCGGCGGCGGGATGCTTCCCGGCCGCGGCCGGGTCTTTCGCAGGTTCGAACGGTATCGGCGAGAACGTCAGTGCGCTACCGCTGCACTGGCGTTCCTGGCGGCGCGGCGGCGGCCTGCGTAGCGCATGCCTGCCAGGCCGGCGGCCAGCAACAGCGCGCTGGCCGGTTCCGGCACCGGCGCCGGCTCGTCCACGCGCTCCACGTTGAAGGTGAAGCTGCCGCTCCAGATGCCGTCGGCGCCGGCGAAGTCATCGAAATCCTCGAAGAACTCGAAGCGCAGCAGGCCATCCGCGCCGACGAAGAAGTCCAGGCCCAGGTCGACCAGGTCGGCCGCGCCCGAATAGCTGAGGGTGCCGGAGAATTCGTCGTCAAGGCCGGGGGTGAAGAACAGGCCCTGGGAGAAATCGGAGCTTTCGATCGCCACCATCATCTCGGACAGCCAGCTTGCTCCGAACGTCGTCAGCGTGATGTCGAAGGCGATGCCGGTGATGTGGGCGTTCGCGCCGACGTCGGCGGTATAGACGAAGTTGTCCGGATCGCCAAGATAGCCAATGCTCTCGGCATTGGAAAAATCGACCGTGACGGGCGCGGCGAAGACCGAAGCGGATACGAGGAACGATAAACCAACGAGCAATTTGCTGAACGATTTGCGCAACATGTGGACTCTCCCTTGGGTTGTTGGAGCCATCCCTGTACGCAACAATCGTGCCCGATTAATTTACATGATTCAAGTTATTGATTTTTAGTTAAAAATGCCCGATGCATACATGGTGGTGCAGGCAAGTGTAAGTTTTCCCGACGGCACAGACCGAAGTTTATTTGATGGGCATGACGCTGTGCGCGCCGGCAGACCGGTCGATCGAAAGAATGCCGGCATTTGTCGCGATCGTTCCGCTTTCAATGGCGAGCATTGCACTGATCAGCGATCCGCCCTGCAAGCCGAGATAGGTCGGCGCCGCGCGATCGGGTACAATGGCGGCCGTGAAGCAGGCCAGACAGTCGCTGGTCCACGCCGCAAGGTCGTGGACGGGAGGAAGGTCCGGACTCCACAGAGCGGGGTGACGGTTAACGGCCGTCCGCTGAAATCCGCTGGCGCAAGCCAGTGGTATAAGGCGAGGAATAGGGCCACAGAGACGAGCGTATTCAGTTACGGTGAAACGCGGTAACCTCCACCTGGAGCAATTCCAAATAGGCACGCGTTGATGTTGCTCGCGGAGCGTGCGGGTAGGAAGCTTGAGCGCTGGAGTAATCCAGCGCCTAGAGGAATGATTGTCCAAGTGTCGCCGCAAGGTGGCGCTACACAGAATCCGGCCTATCGGCCTGCTTTACTTATAATTCCTGGTGCACGCGATCGGCGTGCATCGTCGACGGTCGTCCCGGGCCGCTTTGCCTGGCGTCCCGCGCCGGCCGTGTCGGACCGGAGACGCCATTGACCCAGTACATCCTCGCCCTCGACCAGGGCACGACCAGCTCGCGCGCCATCCTGTTCGACCGCGCCGGCTTGGCGGTCGCCAGTTGCCAACGAGAGTACCCGCAATATTTCCCCCAACCCGGCTGGGTCGAGCACGACCCGCGCGACATCTGGCACAGCCAGCTCGCCTGCGCGCGCGAGGCGCTGGCCCAAGGCGGCGTCAAGGCCGCGCAGGTCGCCGCGATCGGCATCGCCAACCAGCGCGAGACCACGCTGCTGTGGGACCGCGCGACGGGCGAACCGGTGGCCAACGCCATCGTGTGGCAGGACCGGCGCACCGCCGGCGCCTGCGACCGCCTGCGCGAAGCGGGCAAGGCGGCCTTCATCCAGGAACGCGCCGGCCTCGAACTCGACGCCTATTTTTCCGCCACCAAGCTGCAATGGCTGCTGGAGCACGTGCCCGGCGCGCGGGCCCGCGCCGAGCGGGGCGAGCTGGCCTTCGGCACCGTCGACAGCTGGCTGGTCTACCGCCTGTGCGGCCGCCATGTCACCGATACCGGCAACGCGGCGCGCACGATGCTGTTCAACATCCGCACCCTGGCCTGGGACGACGACTTGCTGGCGCTGTTCGGCATCCCGCGCGCGCTGCTGCCCGAAGTCGTCCCCAGCGCCGGCGTTGTCGGGCTGGCAAACGAAGCGTGGTTCGGCCATGCGATCCCCATCGCCGGCATCGCGGGCGACCAGCAGGCGGCCACCTTCGGGCAAGCCTGCCACCGCAAGGGACTGGTCAAGAATACCTACGGCACCGGCTGCTTCATGCTGATGCATGCCGGCGACAGTCCGCCGGTCTCGCATAACCGCCTGCTGGCGACGGTCGGCTGGACCGTGGAAGGCCGCACCGACTACATGCTCGAAGGCAGCGTCTTCATGGGCGGCGCAACCGTGCAGTGGCTGCGCGACGGCCTGGGCATCATTCGCCGGTCGGCGGATGTCGAGGCGCTCGCCACCAGCGTGCCGGACAGCGGCGGCGTGATGCTGGTGCCGGCCTTCACCGGCCTGGGCGCGCCGCACTGGGACCCGTATGCGCGCGGCACGATCCTCGGCATGACGCGTGGCACCACGGCCGCCCATATCGCGCGCGCCGCGCTCGAGGCCATCGCCTACCAGAGCGCCGGGCTGCTGGAGGCGATGCAGAAGGACGCCGGCTGCGCCGTCACCGAACTGCGCGCCGACGGCGGCGCCGCGCGCAACGACGTGCTGATGCAGTTCCAGGCCGACCTGCTGGGCGTCGAGGTGGTGCGCCCGCGCGTCACCGAGACCACCGCCCTGGGCGCGGCCTACCTGGCCGGCCTGGCCTGCGGCTACTGGGAATCGCTCGAGGCGATCGAGGCGCAGTGGCAGGTCGAGCGCCGTTACGCGCCGCGCATGGATGCCGGACGCCGCGCCGAGCTGCTGGCGCGCTGGGAGCGGGCGGTCGGGCATGCGCGGTCCTGGGCCGAGCCGGACGAATGAGCGGGTGATGACGATCCGCCGCACTGTTGCATAAAACCAGCAAAATTGAACTATCCAGCAAAAGTGATGAAAGTGATTTGATTCCGTACGGAAACGATGTATCATATTTTCCGAGTTGAGCAATTCCGTGCGCATCATGGTGATCGCGCCCTCGACCTACCGGAGAAATGAACATGATGTCGACCTCGAACCGTAACCGCTCAGTGACCCGTGTCATGGCTGCTGTCCTGGCTGCCGTCATCCCTTTCACCGGCGCCCACGCCGCCAGCCCGAACACCGCGAAGTTCGACGTGACGATGACCGTGGTTCCCGACTGCACCGTGACTGCCGCGTCCATCGATTTCGGCACCACCGGCCTGATCAGCACCGCCATGAACGGTCAATCGAACCTGACTGTGACATGTACCAACACGACGCCTTACAATGTGGGCCTGGATGCCGGCACCGGCGCAGGCTCGTCCGGTACCACCCGCTACATGGCCGGCAGCAAGGGCGGCAATACCGACACCGTGAAACTGAACCTGTACCGTACTCCGGGCGCTGGCCTGTGGGGCAATACGGCGGGCAGCGACACGCAAGCCGGGACTGGAAACGGCGAGAAGCAGACCCTGACCGTGTACGGCGAAATCCCGGTGCAGAATTCGCCGACCCCGGACAGCTACAAATCGCAGATCACGGCGACCGTGTATTTCTGATCAATCCTCACCTGGAGTGTGCATGCAGAGCATTCGCAGCGCCGCAGTAGCGGCGGTCCGCCTGGTGGCGCTGTTCGCTTCCATGGCCGCAGCCATGCCGGCGCATGGCGCCAACCTGCAGATTTCTCCCGTCTCGATCAGCTTCCAGCCGGGCCAGAACGCGGCCGGGATCCAGCTCCAGAACAATGGCGATACGCCCTTGCACGGCCAGGTGCGCGTCTACGCCTGGGACCAGCGCGACGGCGCCGACGCCTTGAGCCCGACCACCCAGCTGGTGGCCAGCCCGCCGGTCATCGAGATCGCGCCCAACAGCACCCAGACCATCCGCCTGGTGCGCCGTCCCGGCGCGCCCGCCGGCGCGGCCGAGCAGACCTTCCGCATCCTGATCGACGAACTGCCGCGCGGCGACGGCCAGCAGGGCAATGTCGCGATCCGTCTCCAGTACTCGGTGCCGGCCTTCGTGCTGCCGGCCGACGGCCAGGCCGCGCCCAAGCTCGAATGGAGCACCTTCCAGCGCGGCGGCAACTGGCACCTGCGCGCCCGCAACGCCGGCACCCTGCATGCCCAGATCGGCGCCACCAGCGTGCGCGTCGGCGCACGCGAGGTCGACCTCTCCAAGGGCTTGCTGGGCTATGCGCTGCCGGGCCGCACCCGCGAATGGCAGTTGCCTTCCGAAGTCGCCGCCGGCATGCCGGCGCCGCTGGCGATCCAGGCCATGGTCAATACCCGGCCGCAGTCCGCCAGCGCCGCCGTCGCGCAGGACTGACCCCGTGCGGCAATGCTGACCCGCCGCCTGCCATGGCGGGCGCTGCGCTCGACCTGCCTGCTGGCGATCGGGCTGACGCCCGTTGCCGCCGCGGTCGCGCAAGGGTTGGCCGCATGGCCAACCGCAGCGGCTCCGCCAGCAGCGGCCGAGGCGGCGCAGCCGGTCGAACTGTTCCTCGACACCAGCATCGACGGCCAGCCGACCGGCCAGATCGTGTCCGTGATCCAGCGCGGCCCCGTCTTGCGCATGACGGTCGAGAGCCTGCGCGAACTGGGCCTCGACCCGGCCCGCTTCGGCGTCGCCGGGCGCGCGGATTTTTCGCTGGACGAGGTGAACGGCATGCGCTGGGCCTACGACCCCGCGCAGCAGACCCTCTCGCTGACCCTGACCGACGCGCTGCGCGAACAGCGCGTGCTGAGCGCGCGCGTGGCCCGCCCTGCGGGACCGGCCCAGGTCAGCCGCGGCATGCTGCTCAACTACAACCTGTTCGGCCAGAGCGGCGTGCGTTCGCTGGCCGGCGCCCTGGACCTGCGCTACTTCGACCGCCACGGATCGCTCAACAGCACCGGGGCCGGCGTCGTGCACGGGCCGGGACGCGGCTATACCCGCTACGACACCACCTGGGTGCGCTCGTCCGAGGACAATCTCTCGACCTGGCAGGTGGGCGACACCGTCACGCCGGCGCTCAGCTGGACCCGCGCCATGCGCCTGGGCGGCATCGAGTGGCGCCGCAACTTCGAGCTGCGGCCCGACCTGGTGACTTATCCGGTAGCCGCGGTTGCCGGCTCGGCCGTGGTGCCCACCAGCCTCGACCTGTACGTGAACGGGGTGCGCCAGTTCAGCACCCAGGTGCCGACCGGGCCCTTCGTGGTCGACCAGGTGGCCGGCCTGAACGGCGCCGGCCAGGCCACCGTGGTCACCCGCGACGCCCTCGGCCGCGAGATCGCCACCACCTTGCCGCTGTATGTCGACACCCGCCTGCTGGCGCGCGGCCTGCACGATTTCGCGGTCTCGGTCGGCGCCCTGCGGCGCGACTACGGCCTGGCATCGTTCCGCTACGGGTCGCCGGCGGCGGTCGCGTCGTGGCGCCACGGCTGGAGCGACACGCTGACCCTGGAGGCGCATGCCGAAGCCGGCCGCGGCCTGCTGCTGGCGGGCGCCGGGATGTTGAAGCGGATCCCGGGCGCGGGCGTGGCGAGCGCCGCGCTGGCCGCCAGCGGCGGCGGCCGGCGCGGCTTCCAGGCCAGCCTCGGCTATCAATATGTGTCGCCGCACTTCGCCTTCGACGTGCAGTCGGTGCGGGCGAGCCGGCACTACGCCGACCTCGGCGTGCTGGAAGGCGCGCCCGTGCCGCGCGCGACCGACCGCGCCACCCTGAGCACCTCGTTCGATGGCAACAGCCTGAGCCTGAGCCTGATCCAGCTGCGCCAGTCGCTGCAGGCCGACCTCGGCCTGCCGGACCCGTTCGAGCCGGGCATGGGGCAGGGCGGCGTGGGCGTCATCATCCCGGTCGAGACGACGCCGGCCGTCTCGCGCACCCTGTCGCTGGCCTGGTCGCGCGCCGCCGGGCGGCGCGGCAACTTCAGCCTCGGCGGCTTCCAGGACCTGAAGCGGCGCGAGGACCGCGGCTTTACCGCCACCTTCAGCATGGCCTTCGATTCGCGCGTCTCGTTCAATACGAACGCCGGCAGCCAGCGCGGCGACCGGACGGCGGCGGTGACGCTGGCGCGGGCCTCCGATTTCGAAGGCGGCCTGGGCTGGGCGCTGCAGGCCGGCAAGGCCGGCGCCCAGCGCTACCAGCAGGCCCAGCTGCAGTACCTCGGTTCGCACGGCCGCGCCGCCGTCTCGACCCAGCGCCTGGGCGGCGACAGCAATACCACGGTCGACTTCAGCGGCGCGCTGGTGGCGATGGACGGCGCGCTGGTCGCGGCGCGCCAGGTCGGCCGCGGCTTCGCCATGGTCTCGGCTGGCGTCGCCGACCTGCCGGTGCTGCAGGACAATCGCCTGATCGGCCGCACCGACGCCAGGGGGCGCCTGCTGGTGCCGGACCTGCAGCCATATGCCGCCAACCGGATCGCGATCGATCCGTCGTCGCTGCCGTCCGACGTCCGCGTCGGCGGCGCCAGCCAGGAGGTGGTGCCGCGCCAGTATGCCGGCGTGGTCGCGCGCTTCGAGATCGAACGCTATGCGGCGGCGACCCTGGTGCTGGTGGGGCCGGACGGCCAGCCGCCCGCGGTGGGCACGCCGGCGCGGCTGGAGGGCAGCAGCGCCGGCGCGGTGGTCGGTTACGATGGCATCCTGTTCGTGGAAGGATTGCGCGCGCAGAACCGGGTGCTGGTGGGGACCGGCGCTGCTGCCTGCGAGGTGCGCTTCGACTACAAGCCGGTGGAGGGCGAACTGCCGACCATCGGGCCGCTGGCGTGCCAGCCCGTGCAAGGACGACGATGACGATGACGACGATGACGACGACAATCACGACGACAATGAGCGAGAACGCCATGAACCCGGCGCTGCGCCGGATGCTGGGCCTGGTGATGGCGATGGTCGCCCTGTGGCTGCTGGCCATGCCCGCCGCCCGCGCCAACACCTGCACGGTCGCCATGACCGACGTCGACTTCGGGGTGATCAGCCCGCTGGCCAACACCGACTACACGGCGCGCGGCACCCTGACCGTGACCTGCAACTGGAGCCTCGGACAGTCGCCCCTCCTGCTGCCGGCGGCCAACGTCTGCGTCAACCTGGGAACGGGCAGCGGCGGCGGCACGGGCGACCCGCGCTACATGACCAATGCCGGCCGGCGCCTCGGCTTCAACCTGTATGGCGACCCGTCGTACACCTCGGCCTCGCTATGGGGCGGCAATACCAGCACCATCGGCGCCAAGCCGATCTCCGGCACCTTGCTCGGCTTGCTGGCGCTGGGCGGGGTGACGCAGAGCGTGACCATCTATGGCCGCATTCCCGCGGCCGGCCTGGCGGGCGTGGGCACCACGGGCAATGCCGACACCGTCTATACGGCGAACTTCGCCGGCCACGGCACCTTGCAATACGCGTTCGGCGCGGACAAGCCCTGCACTTCGGGGACCACGGTCGCGTTCTCGTTCCAGGCGCGCGCCACGGTTACCAACAATTGCCTGATCAGCGCCAGCAACCTGGTGTTCGGCGCGGGCAGTCCCTTGAGCGAGCGGCGCGCCAGCGCGCCCCTGAACGTGACCTGCACCGCCAACAGCAGCTACCAGATCTCGATGGACGGCGGCGCCTCGGGCAATCCGGCGGCGCGCACCATGAAGAACAGCGTCACCGGCGAAACCCTGGGCTACCGGATCTCGGCCACGCCGGACGGCCCGCTGTGGGGCAACGGCAGCGCCGGCACCACGGTGTACTCGGGCACCGGCACCGGCGCCACGCAGGCCGTCATGATGCATGGCGTCGTACCACGCCAGCGCGCGCCGACGCCGGGCAATTACCGCGACACGATCACGGTGCAGCTGACGTTCTGATCAGCGCAGGGGATCCGACGGCACCGAATGCAGCCAGCGCGCGTGCACGAAGCGCGCCGCATAATCGAGCGCGTAACCCAGGAGGCCGATCAGGATGATGGCCGCCGTCAGTTCCGAATACGCCAGGCGGTCGCGCGTGTCGAGGATGAAGTAGCCGAGGCCGGCGGACACGCCCAGCATCTCGGCCGGCACCAGCACGATCCAGATGATGCCGATCGCCAGGCGCACGCCGGTCAGGATCTGCGCCGTGATCCCCGGCAGCACCAGGCGCCAGATGACTTCCCACCGGGTGGCCGACAGCGAGCGCGCCAGCAGCATCCAGTTGGGGTCGAGCTGGGCCACGCCGGCGGCGGTGGCCAGCATCAGCGGCCACACGGCGGCGAAGGCCAGCAGGAAGTACACCGGCGCATCGCCCACGCCCAGCACCATCACCGCCAGCGGCATCCACGACAGGGGCGAGACCATGCGCAGCAGCTGGAACAGCGGCGTGCTGGCCTGGCTGAAGGGCTTCGACATGCCGACCAGGATCCCGAGCGGCACGCCGAACAGGATCGCGAAGCCCAGGCCCACCGCCACCCGCTTGAGGCTGGTGATCACGTGCAGCCAAATGTCCGGCCCCAGCACCATGACGTGGAAGGCCTTGAAGGTCTCCACGGGTGCGAACATGGCCGCGATCGGCGTGGTCTCTTCGAGACCCTTGACTCCCCAGGACCACAGCACCAGCGCGATCGCAAAGCCGGCGACCGGCCACAGAAAACGTCCCAGCATCATTACACCGCGATGGTCTCGGTGCGCAGCAGGTTGGCCGGCAGGCCGAACCTGGCGGGGCCGCCCACGGCCTGGATCGACTTGCGCACGAAGCGGTCGTCGACCAGGTCCTTCGCCACGAACTTCGGATCGAGCCTGGCCAGGAAGCCGGTGTCGCCCTCGACCCTGGTCTGGCCGATGGCGCGCACCAGTTCCTCGGTGTACGAGGCGAACGGGAACGGCTGGAAGTCGATGCGGCGCTGGTTCCAGGCCGGATGGGCGACGATGCGGCGCTTTTCGTAGTCCGAGTAGTCGGTGGTGGCCAGCACCTTGGTCAGCGCCTGCAGGTTGTGCGGGGTGTATTTGTTCGGCCCGGTCGAGGCCAGCAGCTTGGCCGTCTCGACCTGGTTCGAACGCGACCACAGCTGGGCGTTGACGATGGCATTGGTCACGCGCTGCGACCATTCCGGCTTGTCGTTCAGGTCGCGCTCGGCCAGGAAGGTCACGCAGCAGGCGTGGTTCTTCCAGACGTCGCCCGAGAAGCGCAGCACCTTGCCGATCTTCGCATTCTCGGCCGCCGCATTGAACGGCTCGGCCACGATATAGCCGGCGATCGACTTGGTCGCCAGCGCCGACACCATCTCGGACGGCGCCAGCACGATCAGATTGACTTCGTTGGGCTTGAGCGCGGCGCCGCGCGAGCGGGTGACCACGGTCAGCTTGTTCGCGGTCAGCAGTTTTTGCAGCAGGATGTTGTGGATCGAGTACCAGAACGGGATCGCCACCGTCTTGCCGCCCAGCTCGGCCACCGAGTTGATCTCGTTCTGCACCGTCAGGCCCGAGCCGTTGATGTGGTTCCAAGCCACCACCTTGGCCGGGAATTTCGAGCCGTAGCGCACCCACAGCGTGGCCGGCGACAGCAGGTGGATCACATTGACCTGGCCGGCCACGAAGGCCTCGATGATCTGGGCCCAGCTGCGGAACAGGCGCGGCGTCTCGACCTTCAGGCCCTGCTGCTCGAACAGCTTGCGGCCATGCGCCACCAGCAGCGGGGCGGCGTCGGTGATCGGCAGGTAGCCGATCTTGACCGGCTGGTCGTCGCCCTTGAAGTTCTGCGCCATCGCGTCGCCGGCGAACAGCAGCGGCGAGGCGGCCGCGGCGCCCGTCAATGCCGACATGCGCAGGAAGTCGCGCCGGGTCATGCCGCAATCGCAGTCGGAAGAAGCGCAGATGTGGATCGGGTTGGTCATGGATTTTCCTTGTTGTCGTTGGTTCAGGCGCCGTCGCGCAGCGCCTTGATGATGTCCAGGCGCAGCGCGACGACGCCCTCGGCGTGCTCATGGCGCGGCCGCGGCAGGTCGACCTTCCATTCGCGCACGAGTTTGCCTGCCTGGCCGGGCTGCCCGGCCATCAGCAGGATGCGGTCGGCGACCAGGATCGCTTCGTCGATATCGTGGGTCACCAGCAGGACGGCGGTATGCCAGCGGTGCACCAGGTCGACCAGCAGGGTCTGCATCTCGGCGCGGGTGATCGCGTCCAGCGCCGAGAACGGTTCGTCGGCGAACAACAGCTCGGGCTGGCGCGCCAGCGCGCGCGCCAGCGCCACGCGCTGGGCCTGGCCGCCGGACAACTGGGCCGGATAGGCGTGCGCGCGCGCCGCCAGGCCGACCGCCTCGATGGCGTCCCGCACGCGCTGCTTGCGGGCGTCGCGCGCGATGGCCGGCTGGCGCGCGAAATCGAGGCCGAAGCCGACATTGCCCTCGACGCTCAGCCACGGCAGCAGGCTCGGTTGCTGGAACACCAGCGCCGCGCGCGGATGCGGGGCCAAGAGCGGCGCGCCCAGGAAGCTGACGTTGCCGGCTTGCGCCGGGCTCAGGCCCGCCAGGCCGCGCAGCAGGGTCGACTTGCCGCAGCCGCTGCCGCCCAGCAGGCAGACGATCTCGCGCTTGTCGATGGTGAGCGAGATGTCGTCGACCACGGTCTTGCCGCCGTAGCCGATGCGCAGCCCGGACGCCGACAGCGCGGCCGCGCCCCGTTCGATCGTCTCCGCCATCATGCCGCGGCGTGCTTCGCGAGTTCGACCTGCAGCTGGGTCAGGCTCGGGGTGACGATCGGGATGAAGGCCGATTCGCGCCAGCGGCGCGCGAAGCTGCGGTCGCGGTCGACCAGGTAGGCGCGCCCGCCGCTGGCTTGCAGCTCGAGCATCACGGCGTGCTGGACGCTCTCGGCCAGCGCGATGCGCAGCCTGAACATCGGCGCGGCCGCGGTCTTGAACGAACCGTCCTGCACGCCGGCCTTGAGCGCCGCCACCTGGCGTTCGAGTTCGGCCTGGCTGGCCTCGATGCGCTCGAGCAGCGGACCGCGCATGGCGGTGGACAGCTGGTGGGCCGCGCGCAGGCTGGCGCGCGCCAGGCCGATCGAGAGGCCGCATTGCAGGCCCAGGAACGAGGGACGCACGCCCGGCAGCCAGGCGCGCGCGTTCGGGTGCAGCACTTCGCCTTCGCCGATGTGCACGCCCTCGATCTTGACGGCGGCGGTGTTGCTGCCGCGCAGGGCCATCAGCTCGAGGTCGGGGCTGCGCGTGACGCCGGCGCTGTCGCTGGTGAAGGCGACCACCGCGGGCGGCAGGTCGCCGCTCGCGTTGACGGCGGCGGCGGCGATGAAGCCTTCCTTGCGCAGGTTGGTGATCCAGGCCAGCGCGCCGTCCAGCTGCCAGCCTTCGTCGTTCGGGGTGGCCGTGATCTGCAGCGACTCGATCCCGGACAGGAATTTCATGGCGTTCGACAGGCCCGTGGCGCCGGCGAATTCGCCGCGCACGAGCGGGCCGATCCAGCGCGCGCGCATGGCCTCGTTCGGGCTTTGCAGCAGGTATTCGATGAAGGTGCGCTGGCCCCAGAACACGAAGGCGGCGGTGACCGAATATTCGGCCACGGCCGCGATGGCGTCGATCGCGTCGAGCGTCGTGCCGCCCTGGCCGCCGGATTCCTGCGGGACGCCGACGGCGAACAGGCCGGCGCCGGCCAGGCGCGGCACGACCTCGGACGCCAGCTCCGGCGTGCTGTCGAGCTGGTCGGCGTTGGCCTGCAGCCAGTCACGCAGGCCGGCCGGCAACCGCGTCGTTTGTTCGCCGTTCGACATCAGATGGCTCCGCTGGCGAAGGGTTGCAGCTGCGGGTTGATCGTGCTGCCGGCCAGCGTATTGGCGAAGTTGCACAGGGTCGCCAGGCTGATGCCCAGCACCACCTCGAGCGCCTGCTGGTCGTTGTAGCCGGCGGCCTTGAAGGTGGCCAGGGCATCGTCGCTCACGCCGCCGCGGGTGGCGATGACGGCTTCGGAGAAGGTACGCACGGCGTCGAGTCTGGCGTCGCCGGTATCCTGGCCTTGCTGCAAGGCGCGCACGGTCTCGACCGGCAGCTGGGCCTTCTTGATGGCGATGGCGGTGTGGCCGGCGATGCAGAAGTCGCAGCCGTGGATGCGGGCGGCGGTGATCTGCACGACTTCGCGTTCCGGCAGGGTGAGGCTGGTCTCGGCATTGATGCCGGATACGGTCATATAGGTCTGCAGCGCTTGCGGCGAGTTGGCCAGCACGCCGATCAGGTTCGGCAGGAAGCCGTTGTTGGCGATGGCCTTGTCCACGAAGGGACGGCTGCCTTCGGGAGCGGTTTCTTGGGTATGCAGGGTCAGGCGGGACATGGCGTTCTCTCAAATAATGCGTCGGGTCCGTTATTCTAGCGGCGAACGAAAAACACGGTGGGACACGGCCGTCCGTGTTTTCTGCTCGATCGTCCGAACCGGCCCGTCGTCGCGGCTCTTGAGCGGGATGTGGCGGCCGCGCCGGAACGTGCCCGGATGTTCGCCCATCACCTTGTGGAAGGCGCGCGAGAAGGCGGCATACGAGTTGTAGCCGACGTGGCCGGCGGTGCGCTCGACCGTCTCGCCGCCGTGCAGGCGCTGGGCCGCGATCTTCATGCGCAGCAGCAAGAGGAATTGCGCAGGCGCCTGGCCGCTGGCCTCGCTGAAGTGCTTGTAGAAGCTCGAGCGCGACATATGGGCCGCGCGCGCCATGTTCTCGGTCGACCAGTCCTGGCCCGGCTCCCGCATCATGCGGTCGAGCAGCGGCGCGAATTCCGGGCGGCTGGCCACGGCCAGCAGGCCGGTGGCGACGTCCTGCTGGCGCGCCGCGTGGCGGATCGCATAGAAGAACATCAGCTCGGCCAGGCGCGCCACCAGCGGCGACGGCGTGTCGGGATCGCGCGCCGGTTCCAGCAGGATCAGCTCGAACAGCGCATTGAGCGCGCCCAGCGCCGGGTCGTCGGCGCGCAGCACCAGGCTGTCGGGGAAGGAATCGGCGATCAGGGTGCTGAGCGCGCTGCGAAAGTGGAAGAAGCCGCAGGCCAGGGCCGTGGCGTCCGGCGCCGCCGGCCCGAGCTGCTGCATCGGCGCGCCGGGTCGGGCCTTGGCGGGGTCGGTGCAGGGATTCGATTCCGGGCTGAGGAAGTGCGGCGTGTCGCGCAGCATGAACACGCCGTCGCGGGCGCGCAGGCGCACCGGCGCGCGGCCCTCGACGTGCAGATGGCACTCGCCGTGCAGGACCAGGTGGAAGCTGCCCAGGCCGCGGCCGGCGGTGGAGGCCTGCCAGCGGCCGCAATACTGGCCGAGGTGGAATACGGTTGCTTCCAGCTGCACGCCGTCGATCAGCCAGTGCACGAGGCGGTCGGCGTTGTCGGGGGCGGCGGTGGCATGGGCGGAACGGTTCACGCGGGCATTATCGACGCCGGCCGGCAGGCCGCCTACGAAGAAAAACCGATAAGCAAATAAGAATTAGAAATAAACCGTCACCTGCCTGGCGTCGGCGGACACGCGGCGTTGCGACGGCGCGTCGCCGGCATCGAGCCGGTAAGGGGTGCCCGGGCTGGCGCAGGCGACGTCGACGGTGCGGGCAACGTTCACCGAACAGGTGGCGACGACCTCGAGGCGGGCCTCGAAACGCGCCGACGCGATGCGCGCGTCGGCCACCGCCGGCAGGGCCAGGGTGACGGCGGCCAGGCTGGCCGCGAGGAGACGGGATGCGCGCAACATGATGAACGAAGCCGGGATTTGATGGGTAAATAGTCGGTGAAGTTCATCATAGCGGCTTTGCCGGCTATTGGCGCGCGCTGTCCTCGGGGCCGGCGGCGCTGGTGCCGGGAGTGGATTTCGGGTTTGGCGGGATTGCCGGGCGAGCCGCTCATGGAGAGGGCCCGCATCGGCATCGAAGGGGTGACGCTATTGCATAAACGACACTAAATATTCCGGATTTACGGAATCGACAAGCATATTAGAGAAAAGTCTCTAAATGAAATATTTGTTTATTAATAGCAACAATCCGGGCTGGGATCAGCGTAACAGGCCGTTGACCGCATCGAGCAGCTGCAATGGGCTGAAGGGCTTGACCAGATAGAGGTCGGCGCCGGCCGCCATGCCGGCCGCGATATCGCTTTGCTGGCTGCATGCCGACAACAGGACGATCCGGGTCGCCGCATTGCGCGGATCGCGCCTGAGTTCGGCGCACACATCGAGGCCGCTGGGGCCGGGCCCGAGCCAGATATCGAGCATCACCAGGTCGGGGCGTTCCGCGGCGAACCTGGCCAGCGCCTGTTCGGCGTTGGCCGCCTCGACGATGCGTCCCAGCGATTGCAGGGTGAGCGAGATCAGCAGGCGCAATTCGTCCTGGTCGTCGACCACGAGGATGGTCCTGGTCATGGCCGGGGCCGTGAAAGGAAGGCGGGTGCTGGCAGGGGAAGGGAAAACACGGGCATGGCGGCTCTCCGGTAGACCCGGTGCGCGCTGCGCCGGATTCCCAGCAGCTTAGCCGCGCATCAGGCCGTTTGCAACGGCGTCGCGCAATTCGCCGAACGGCACCGGCTTGGGGAAGACCGGGATATCCGATGGCAGCCCCATGGCCTTGATCGTCGTCCGGTCCAGACCGCTGACCACGATCATGTGCATGCCCGCGGTGCCGCTGTCTTCGCGCAGGGTGCGGATCATGCGGAAACCATCCATGCCCGGCATGCTCAGGTCGCTCACCAGCAGATCGGGGCGCCGTTCGCCGATGCGAATCAGCGCTTCGAAGCCATTGTTCGCCTTGACGACGTCCAGTTCCAGGCCCCAGTTCTCCATCTCGAGCTCGTACAGTCGCAGCATCAGGGGATCGTCGTCGACCACCAGCACCCGCCGTCCGCCGGGCGCCGGCGCGGCGGGCGCCGCCGGAGGATGGCCGGCGATGGCGAGACGACGCCCGTCGACCAGGCGATTGACCGACGCCACCGTGATGCGGCGATGGCCGCCGGCGGTGCGCCAGGCTTGCAGCGTGCCGTTCTCGACCCACAGCTGCACCGTGCGGTGCGAAACGCCCAGGGTGGCCGCGGCCTCCTTGGTCGAGCAATAGTCGGCGGCGTTGTAGGCTGGCGCAGGCTGTAGGTCGGAAAGGGTTTTCATATTTGCCGATATTACGATTTTAGTTTCCTAAAGTCAAAATAGTTAACTACCAGTCGTGCGCGGTCCGCCACAGTTGTAAGGATTCGTGCTGCCATTCTGCGCGTGTCGGCGATGATGGGAATCGCCGCGGCGCGCCATGCCGGCCAGACGGCTGGATGCCCATACAGTGATCTGAAGAATCCAATAGTTGTTTCTTTACGTCAATATTTTTCTTTCCATTGAGGTTGCTCAAACGTAAACATCGTCATTACAACTCAGGCCTTTCCTTCACTCCCTCGGCTAAGTCCCTGATGTTACGGGACATTTTGTCGAGCAGGGTGCGCTGAGTACGCTCCTAAGTCCTTGGTTTCATTGGAAAAAGTCGGTTTCGTCAATCGTGAATTCGCTTGACCGTCAACATTGCTTCCACTAAAGTGGGAAACGGTGTGAAAAAGTGTCGATTTGTGGGAGGGTTGTGGGGTAGTCCCCTCGGCTCCCGGCGCCCGACAAACTACGACAAACAACTCTCCAAAAGCTAGGTAAATACGTGTTCCAGGGCGCGTCCGCGATCAATCTCGATGCAAAAGGCCGAATGTCGATTCCGGCCAAGCACCGTGACGCCCTGACGCTTCAGTGCGAAGGCCGCATGACCCTGACCAAGCATCCCCATGGCTGCCTCCTGTTCTTCCCGCGCCCCGTATGGGAAGAGCACCGCAAGCAAATCGCTGCCTGGCCCATGTCGGCCCGTGCGTGGCAGCGCATTTTCCTCGGCAACGCCGTCGATGTCGAGCTCGACAGCGCCGGCCGCGTGCTGATCTCGCCCGAACTGCGCGCCGCGGTCGGGCTCGAAAAGGAAGTGATGATGCTCGGCATGGGCACGCACTTCGAAATCTGGAATGCCGCCAAGCTGGCCGAGGACGAGGCCGAGGCCGTCGCCGGCGGCATGCCCGATGTTCTTTCCAACTTCTCATTCTGAGGCGCCGATGACGGATTCAATGACGGTGCCTGCATTCCAGCATCGAACGGTGCTGCTTGACGAAGCGGTCGACGCGCTCGACCTCGAGGGCGCGCGTGCTTCGGGCATCTATATAGATGGCACTTTTGGACGTGGCGGTCACAGCCGGTTGCTATTGTCGCGCCTGGGCCCGCAGGGGCGCCTGTTCGCGTTCGACAAGGACCCGCAGGCCATCGCCACGGCAGCACAGATCGACGACCCGCGCTTTGCGATCGTCCATGACAGCTTTGCAACGATGCACGACGCGCTGGCCGCGCGCGGCGTCGAACAGGTCGACGGCATCCTGCTCGACCTGGGTATCTCGTCGCCCCAGGTGGACGACGCCAGCCGCGGCTTCAGCTTCCGCCAGGACGGCCCTCTCGACATGCGCATGGATACCACGCGCGGCATGTCGGCGGCCGAGTGGATCGCTACCGCGGAGCAACTTCAATTGGAAAAGGTGATACGCGATTATGGAGAAGAGCGGTATGCTTTTCAGATTGCAAAGGCGATTGTTGCTCGCCGCGCAGTCGAACCGATTTCAGGCACACGACAGCTTGCCGCAATCGTGGCAGGCGCGGTCAAGGGCCGCGAAAAAGGCAAGGATCCGGCCACCAGGACCTTTCAGGCTATCCGGATTTTCATCAATAAGGAGCTTGAGGACCTCGAGGCAGGGCTGAGCGCCGCCTACCGCATGCTGGCGCCCGGCGCGCGCATGTCGGTGATTTCCTTCCATTCGCTGGAAGACCGCATCGTCAAGCAGTTTCTTGCCTCCAAGGCCAAGGTCGCGCAGCCCGACCGGCGCCTGCCGATCCGCGCCGTCGACCTGCCGCAGCCCGAGATGCGGCTGATCGACAAGATCAAGCCGTCCGACGCGGAGGTATCGGCAAACCCGCGCGCCCGTTCGGCGGTGCTGCGCGTGGCCGAACGCCTGGGGACGCGCGCATGAGCGTCAAGCTGAACGTCGTGCTCACCACCTTGCTGGTGGGGTGCGCGCTATCGGTGGTCAACGCGCGCTACCAGGCGCGCCACCTGCTCATCGAGCTCGAGCGCCTGCAGCAGCATGCGCGCCAGCTCGACGTCGACTGGGACCAGCTCCAGCTCGACCAGTCGCGCCTGTCCAAGAACGAGCGCATCGAGCAGATCGCCCGCGCCCAGCTCGAGATGGCGCCATTGAGCCCGGCCCGTACCCAATACCTGACCGAGGGCGCTCCATGACGCGCGGCGCGACCAGGAACAGCAATGCGCGGGTGGCCGCGTCGAAGGGTGTGGCGTTCTCGAAGAGTCCGGTGCTGGCGGTGCGCCTGCCCGACTGGCGTTCGCGCCTGGTGCTGTTCGTGCTGTTCGCGGCCTTTGCCGCGCTCGCCGTGCGCGCGGTCTGGCTGCAGGGCGTGTCGAACCAGTTCCTGCAAAAACAGGGCAAGAGCCGCTACGAGCGCACGCTCGAGCTGCCGGCCACGCGCGGCCGCATCCTGGACCGCAACGGCGCCGTGCTGGCCACGTCGCTGCCGGTGCGCGCGATCTGGGGCATCCCCGAGGACGTGCTGCAGGCGCCGCCCGAGAAGCTGCGCGCGCTGGCCGGCCTGCTCGAGATGCCCGAATCCGAGCTGCGCAAGAAGCTCGATTCGGACCGCAGCTTCGTGTACCTGAAACGCCAGGTCGAGATGCCGATCGTGGAGCAGATCCTGAAGCTCAAGATCGACGGCATCGACACCCGCAAGGAATACAAGCGCTTCTACCCGCAGGGCGAGGTGATGACCCATGTGGTGGGCTTCACCAACGTCGAGGACAAGGGCCAGGAAGGGATGGAGCTGCAGCACCAGAAGACCCTGATGGGCGTGGCGGGCAGCCGCCGCGTGATCAAGGACCGCCTGGGCCATATCGCCGAAGACCTGGGCATGTTCCGCGAGCCGCACCAGGGCCGCGACCTGACCCTGTCGGTCGACAGCAAGCTGCAATACATCGCCTTCACCAGCATCAAGAACGCGGTCGAGAAGTTCCAGGCCAAGGCCGGCGCCGCGGTGGTGCTCGACGTGCAAACCGGCGAGGTGCTGGCCCTGGCCAACTACCCGACCTACAACCCGAACGACCGCTCCAAGCTGACCGGCGAGCAGCTGCGCAACCGCGTCATCACCGACACTTTCGAGCCGGGTTCGACGATCAAGCCGCTGACCGTGGCGCTGGGCCTGGAAACCGGCCGCATCACCCCCGACACCGTGTTCGACAACAATCCCGGCTACATGATGGTGACCGGGCGCCGCATCCGCGACTTCCACAACTATGGCGTGCAGACCGTCAGCGGCATCATCCAGAAGTCGTCGAACCTGGGCGTGGTCAAGATCGCCCAGATGATCCCGCAGCAGGAAATGTGGGAGCTGTATACCAAGGTCGGCTACGGCCAGGCGCCGCGCTTCGGCTTCCCCGGCGCCGCCGCCGGCCGCGTGCGTCCCTGGAAGACCTGGAAGCCGGTGGAATACGCCAACATGGCCTTCGGCCACGGCCTGTCGGTGTCGCTGCTGCAGATGGCGCGCTCCTACATGATCTTCGCCCGCAACGGCGACATCATCCCGCTGTCGTTCGTGAAGGTGGACGAGCAGCCGGTGGGCCAGCAGGTGATCTCGCCGAAGACCGCGGCCCAGGTGCGCACCATGCTCGAATCGGTGGTGGGCCCGGGCGGCACCGCCTCGCGCGCCCAGGTCGCCGGCTACCGCATCGGCGGCAAGACCGGCACCGCCGAGAAGATCGTCAACGGCCGCTACTCGCGCACCAACAATATCGGCTACTTCGCCGGCATCGGGCCGATGTCCAAGCCGCGCTTCATCATCGCGGTGATGGTCGACGATCCGAGCGGCCCCTTGCGCACCGGCGGCTTCGTCGCCGCGCCGACCGCGGCCGACCTGTTTTCCAATGCGCTGCGGGCCGCCAACGTGCCGCCCGATTCATCGATCACGGACATCATCATTCCGGAAGTTCCCCTAGAGGAGAGCATGTGATGGCCCCGAGCCTGCACGACATCTGTCAATGGATTCGCGCCGCCGCCCCAGGCGGCCGTCTCGTTTCCGACTCGCGCCGCGTCAAGCCCGGCGACGTGTTCTTCGCCTATCCGGGCGAGGCCGCTGACGGTCGTCGTTTCATCGAGGCCGCCATCGAGGCCGGCGCCGCCGCCGTGGTGCATGAAGCCGCCGGTTTCGATTGGGACGCGGCATTCGCCGTGCCGCACCTGGCCGTGAGCGACCTGAAACGCAGCGCCGGCCCGATCGCGCATGCGGTGCTCGACCATCCGGACAGCGCGATGTTCACCGTGGCCGTCACCGGCACCAACGGCAAGACCTCGTGCGCGCTGTGGACCGCACAAAGCCTGGCGCGCCTGGGCGAAGCGGCCGCGGTGGTCGGCACGCTCGGCGTGGGCCTCATCAAGGGCAAGGCGTCAAGCGAGCCGCAGTTCGATGTCACCGGCTACACCACGCCGGACGCGGTGCTGCTGGCCCAGACCCTGTTCGACCTGAAGAAGAACGGCGCCAGCGCGCTGGCCATCGAAGCCTCGTCGATCGGCCTGGTGCAGGAACGCACGGCCGGCATGCACGTCGACGTCGCGATCTTCACCAACCTGACGCGCGACCACCTCGACTTCCACGGCGACATGGCGAGCTACGAGGCGGCCAAGGTCAAGCTGTTCGAGTGGGACGGCCTGAAACACGCCGTGGTCAACCTCGACGATCCGGCCGGGCAGCGCCTGGTGGCGCACTTGCGCACCAACTTCCCGGCGCTGGCCGTCACCGGCTATACGATCGCTGCCGCGCAAGCGCCCGAGGGCGTGGCCGTGCTGCGCGCCGGCGGCATGCGCAGCAAGAACGCCGGCACCGAATTCCAGGTCGAGAGCGCGGCCGGCAACGCGACCGTGCGCACCCAACTGGTGGGCAACTACAACGTCAGCAATACGCTGGCGGTGCTGGGCGCGCTGCTGGCGAAAGGCGTGGCGCTTAAAGCCGCGGTCGATGCGATCGAGACCCTGGCCCCGGCGCCGGGCCGCATGCAGCAGATGGGCGGGTCGGACGCGCCGATGGTCGTGATCGACTACGCCCACACGCCGGACGCGCTGGAAAAGACCCTGGACGCCCTGCGCCAGGTGGCGCTCGATCGCGGCGGCCAGCTGTGGTGCGTGTTCGGCTGCGGCGGCGACCGCGATCCGGGCAAGCGTCCGCAGATGGGCCGCATCGCGCAAGCCGCCGACCAGGTGCTGGTCACCAGCGACAATCCGCGCAGCGAGGAGCCAGGCAGCATCATCGCCCAGATCGTGGCCGGGATGGATGCCTCGCAGGCTGCGCGCGTGCAGACGGTCGAGGACCGCGCGGCCGCCATCCTGCTGGCGGTGAAGCAGGCCGCCAGGCAGGACGTGATCCTGCTGGCAGGGAAGGGCCATGAGCCGTACCAGGAAATCAAGGGCCGCAAGATGCCGTTCTCGGACGCGGACCACGCCTCGCTGGCATTGACGGCGCGGCTCACCATGTTGAGGACGCATTGATGCGCGGCACACTGGCACGACTGGCCATGGCGATCCCGGGCGCGCGCCTGGTCGGACCTGACGCGTCCTTCGAGGGCGTGGCGCTGGATTCGCGCAGGCTGCAGGCCGGCGCATTGTTCGTCGCCCTGGTCGGCGAGACCTTCGATGCACACGATTTCCTCGACCAGGCCGCGGCGCAAGGCGTGGCCGCGGTCGTGGTGTCGCGCCTGCCGGAAGGCTGGACGCTGCCGGCCATCGTGGTGCCGGACACGCTGGTGGCGCTGGGCCGCATCGCCCATGCCTGGCGCGAACAGTTTCAGATCCCCGTGATCGGCGTCACCGGCAGCAATGGCAAGACGACGGTCAAGGAAATGATCGCATCGATCCTGGCGGCCGCCGTCGGCGAGGACGCGCGCCTGGCGACCCAGGGTAACCTGAACAACGAGATCGGCGTGCCATTGACCCTGTTCCGCCTGGACGCTTCGCACCGCGCGGCGGTGGTGGAGCTGGGCATGAACCATCCGGGCGAGATCGGCCGGCTGAGCGCGATCGCGACGCCGACCGTGGGCCTGGTCAACAACGCCCAGCGCGAGCACCAGGAGTTCATGCATACCGTCGAAGCGGTGGCGCGCGAGAACGGTTGCGTGCTGCAGGCGCTGCCGGGCGACGGCGTGGCCGTGTTCCCGGGCGACGATGCCTACACCGACCTGTGGCGCGGCCTGGCCAGCTGCAAGACGATGACCTTCGGCCTGTCGGACGCCTGCGACGTGCGCGCCACGTATGCCGCCGGCGATTTCGGCAGCGACCTGCAGGTCACGGCGCGCGGCGCGCAATTCGGCATCAGGCTGGCCGCGGCCGGCGAACACAATGTGCGCAATGCGCTGGCCGCCGTCGCCTGCGCGCTCGGCGCCGGCATCGACCCGGCCGCCATCGTGCGCGGCCTGGAAGCCTTCGCGCCGGTCGGCGGCCGCCTGCAGCGCAAGCAGGCGAGCAATGGCGCGACCGTCATCGACGACACCTATAACGCGAACCCCGATTCGATGCGGGCCGCGATCGACGTGCTGGCCGCCTACCCGGCGCCGCGCATTCTGGTCGTGGGCGACATGGGCGAAGTCGGCGCGCAGGGAAAAGAGTTTCACGAAGAGATCGGCGCCTACGCAGCAACGCGCGGCATCGACACCGTGCTCGCGATCGGAGCGCTGGCGCGCCACCTGGTCGCATCGGGAGCACGGCATTACGAGCAGTTCGACGAATTATTGGCAGCACTGGATGAAAAACTGGGCGGCAATACCAAAGCGACTGTGCTGGTGAAGGGCTCGCGCTTCATGAAGATGGAGCGCGTGGTCCAGCACCTGACCGGATCAACCACCATTGGCAAGGACGCCCATTAATATGCTTCTCTGGCTTGCACAATACTTCCAGGATTACATCGGACCGCTGCGCGTGTTCAACTACATCACGTTCCGCGCGGTGTTCGCCACCATCACGGCCATCACGATCGGCCTGGTCGCCGGGCCGATCGTCATCCGCAAGCTGACCGAACTGAAGGTCGGCCAGGCGGTGCGCACCTACGGTCCGCAAAGCCACCTGACCAAGCACGGCACCCCGACCATGGGCGGCGTGCTGGTGCTGATCGCGATCGGCATCTCCACCCTGCTGTGGTGCGACCTGTCGAACCGCCTGATCTGGCCGGTGCTGGTGGTGACCTTCGGCTTCGGCGCCGTCGGCTGGGTCGACGACTACCGCAAGGTGGTCTACAAGGACCCGGAAGGCATGCGTTCGGGCGAGAAATACTTCTGGATGTCGCTGGTGGGCATCACGTCGGCGCTGTACCTGGCGTTCGCGCTGTCGGCCGCCTCGCCATGGGAAGCGGTGGGCCTGTTCTATGCCTGGGTGCAGTCGGGCTTCTCGATGGACCTGCCGCCCAAGGCCGACCTGATCGTTCCATTCTTCAAGACCATCAGCTATCCATTGGGCGTGTGGGGCTTCATCGCGCTGACCTATTGCGTGATCGTCGGCTCGTCCAACGCCGTCAATTTCACCGACGGCCTCGATGGCCTGGCGATCATGCCGACCGTGATGGTGGGCGGCGCCCTGGGCCTGTTCGCCTACCTGACCGGCAGCGTGACCTATTCGAAATACCTGTTGATCCCGTATATCCCGGGCGCGGGCGAACTGTTGATCTTCTGCGGCGCGATGGCCGGCGCGGGCCTGGCCTTCCTGTGGTACAACGCGCACCCGGCCCAGATGTTCATGGGCGACGTCGGCGCGCTGGCGCTGGGCGGCGCGCTCGGCACCATCGCCGTCATCGTGCGCCAGGAGATCGTGCTGTTCATCATGGGCGGCATCTTCGTTGCCGAAACCCTGTCGGTGATCATCCAGGTCAGCTGGTTCAAGTACACCAAGAAGCGCTACGGCACCGGGCGCCGCGTGTTCCTGATGGCGCCGCTGCACCACCATTTCGAACAAAAGGGCTGGAAGGAAACCAAGGTCGTGGTCCGCTTCTGGATCGTGACCATGGTGCTGATCCTGGTGGGCCTGTCCACCCTGAAACTTCGCTGACACTGCGCTGAGATGAACTACGACGGCAAACACGCATTGGTACTGGGCCTGGGCGAATCCGGGCTGGCGATGGCGCACTGGCTGGCGCGGGCTGGCGCGCGCGTGCGCGTGGCCGATACGCGCGCCGAGCCGCAGCGCCTGCCGGCGCTGCGTGAGGCTGCGCCCGATGCCGAGTTCATCGGCGGTGGCGCAGTTCAGGGCATATTCAATGCAGCGCTGCTCGACGGCGTCGACTTCGTCGCCGTCAGCCCCGGCCTGGCGCCGAACCGCGAACTGGCCGGGATCATCCCGGCCGCCGCCGAGCGCCGGGTACCGGTCTGGGGCGAGATCGAGCTGTTCGCCCAGGCGCTGGCCCACCTGCGCGAAACCGACGGCTATGCGCCGAAGGTCATCGCGATCACCGGCACCAATGGCAAGACCACGGTGACCAGCATGACCGGCCTGCTGTGCCGCCGCGCCGGCTTGACGACGCGCGTGGCCGGCAATATCAGCCCGGCGGCGCTGGACGTGCTGCGCGAAGCCATCGATGCGAACGACTTGCCGCAGGCCTGGGTGCTGGAACTGTCGAGCTTCCAGCTGCACACCACCTTCAGCCTGCAGGCCGACGCCGCCACGGTGCTGAACCTGAGCCAGGACCACCTGGACTGGCATGGCAGCATGGACGCCTATGCGGCGGACAAGGCGCGCATCTTCGGTACCGACACCATCCGCGTGCTGAACCGCGACGATGCGCGCGTGATGCGCATGGCGGCCTCGGCGTCGCCGTCGTTCACCTTCGGCACGGATGCGCCGGCCGAGGCCAACAGCTTCGGCCTGCTCGAAGAGCGCGGCGTGCTGTGGCTGGCCAATGCCGTGGCGGGAGAGGAAATCGAGAAGAAACGCAAGAAAGGCGAGGCGCCGGAACCAGTGGACGCCATCGTCAACCGCCTGATGCCGGCCGACGCCCTGAAAATCCGCGGCCTGCACAATGCCTCGAACGCGCTGGCCGCGCTGGCCCTGTGCCGCGCCTGCGACCTGCCGTTGGCGCCGCTGCTGCACGGCCTGCGCGAGTATGCGGGCGAGCCGCACCGCGTGGAACTGGTCGCCACCATCGACGGCGTCGACTATTACGACGACAGCAAGGGCACCAATGTCGGCGCCACCGTGGCCGCGCTCATGGGCCTGGGCAAGGCCTTCAGCGGCGCGGACCAGCAGATCCTGTTGATCGCCGGCGGCGACGGCAAGGGCCAGGACTTCGCGCCGCTGGCGCAGCCGGTGGCCAGTTACGTGCGCGCCGCGCTGCTGATCGGCCGCGACGCGCCATCCGTCAAGGTGGCGATCGAGCCGACCGGCGTGCCGGCCTTCGACCTGGACGACTTGCCGCAGGCGGTGCGCCGCGCCGCCGGCCTGGCCCGCGCGGGCGACGCCGTGCTGCTGTCGCCGGCCTGCGCCAGCCTGGACATGTTCACGAACTATGCGCACCGCGCCCAGGTGTTCGTCGACACGGTGCGCGAGATCGCATTGGACAAGGGACAGGAGATCTGATGGCCTTCCAGATTCCCTTCAAGTTTTCCGGCGCCGCCTCCGACGCCACCGTCGACGGCCGCAGCAAGCCGTCGAAGATGATGGACTACGACCAGCCGCTGGTCTGGGTCACCCTGCTCCTGATGCTGCTGGGGATGGTGATGGTGTATTCGGCCTCGATCGCGCTGCCCGATTCGCCCAAGTTCCGTTACCTGGAAGACCGCAACGAATACTTCCTGTACCGCCAGGCGATGTACATCATCGTGTCGATCGTCGCCGCGGCGGTCGTGTTCCGGATTCCGATCGCGGTGTGGCAGAAGTACGCGCCGATGATGTTCATCGGCACCCTGGTGCTGCTGGTGCTGGTGCTGATCCCGGGCCTGGGCGTGTCCGTCAACGGCGCGCGCCGCTGGCTGTCGCTGAAGGTCATGAACCTGCAGCCGTCCGAGATCATGAAGATCGCGGTGGTGCTGTACGCGGCCGACTTCACGGTGCGCAAGCAGGAATACATGCACAAGCTCACGAAGGGCTTTTTACCCATGATGGTCGCGATCGGACTGGTTGGCGCCTTGCTGCTGCTCGAGCCCGACCTGGGCGCCTTCGGCGTGATCGTCTGCATTGCCATGGGCATCCTGTTCCTGGGCGGGATCAACATCGTCTGGTTCGGCGGCATCGGCGCGCTGCTGGTGCTGATCTTCAGCACGATCATCGCGCTGTCGCCATTTCGCCGCGCGCGCATGTTCGCCTACCTCGACCCTTGGGAGGAAGGCAATGCGCTGGACAAGGCCTATCAATTGACGCACTCCCTGATCGCCTTCGGACGCGGCGAATTCTTTGGCGTGGGCCTGGGCGCCTCGGTCGAGAAGCTGCACTACCTGCCCGAAGCGCACACCGACTTCATCATGGCCGTGATCGGCGAAGAGCTGGGCCTGGTCGGCGTGCTGGTGGTCGTCGCCATGTTCTACTGGCTGGTCAAGCGCGCCTTCGACATCGGCCGCCAGGCGATCGCCCTGGACCAGACCTTCGCCGGCCTGGCCGCGAAGGGCATCGGCATCTGGATCGGCGTGCAGACCTTCATCAATATGGGCGTGAACCTGGGCCTCTTGCCGACCAAGGGCCTGACCCTGCCGCTGATGAGCTTTGGCGGCTCGGGCGTCATGTTCAACTGCATCGGCCTGGCGATCCTGCTGCGGATCGACTACGAGAACCGGGTGCGCATGCGCGGAGGCCGCACATGAAGGCCAGCAACACCAAGCGTTTGATGATCATGGCTGCAGGAACGGGTGGCCACATCTTCCCCGGCATCGCGATCGCGCAGACCATGCGCGCGCGCGGCTGGGAAGTGAGCTGGCTGGGCACGGCCCACGGCATGGAAACGGAACTCGTGCCGAAGGCCGGGATCCCGATGGACACGATCGATTTCGCCGGCCTGCGCGGCAAGGGCCTGGGCCATACGATCAAGGGCGCCTTCAAGATGGCGGCCAGTTTCATCACCTGCCGCCGCTATCTCGGCAACCGTCGTCCCGACGTGGTGCTGGGCATGGGCGGCTACGTCACGGTGCCGGGCGGATTGACCGCGCGTTCGCGCGGCATCCCGCTGGCGCTGGTGAACGCCGACGCCGCGCTGCTGTTGTCGAACAAGACCCTGGCGCCGGTCGCGCAGCGGGTGCTGTTCGGCTTCCCGGCGGACTTCGGCAAGGCGGCCGGCAAGGCGGTGGTCACCGGCAATCCGGTGCGCCAGCCGATCCTGGACCTCCCGCTGCCCGCCGAACGCTTCGCCGGCCGCAGCGGCCCGCTGCGCGTGCTGGTCGTCGGCGGCAGCCTGGGGGCGAAAGTCCTGAACGACAGCGTGCCGGCAGCGCTGGCCCTGATCGACCCGGCTACCCGTCCGATCGTGACCCACCAGTCGGGCAAGAAGAATATCGATGCGCTGCGCGCCGCTTATTTGCAGGCCGGTGTCAACGCAAACGTGGTCGACTTCATTGATGACATGGCCGCCGCCTATGCGAACGCCGACCTGGTGATTTGCCGCGCCGGCGCGATCACGGTGTCCGAGCTGACCGCGGCCGGTGTGGCCAGCGTGCTGGTGCCGTTCGTCGCCAGCACCACCAGCCACCAGCGCGACAACGCGGTGTGGATGGACAAGCAGGGCGCGGCCTGCTACCAGCCGCAGGGTGAACTGAATCCGCAGCGGCTGGCGCGCCTGCTGCAAGACACGACGCGCGCGCGTTGCCTGGCGATGGCCGAGGCGGCGCATGGCGTGGGCAAGCGCGACGCCAACGAGGCGATCGCGCGCGAACTCGAAAAATTGGCAGGGCAGCATCAATGAAACACAAGATCAAGAACATCCATTTCGTCGGCATCGGCGGCAGCGGCATGAGCGGCATCGCCGAGGTGCTGCTCAACCTCGGCTACCGGGTGTCGGGCTCGGACCTGGGCAGCAATGCGGCCACCCAGCGCCTGGCCGGCCTGGGCGCCACGGTGCACCTCGGCCACCAGGCCGCGAACGTGACGGGCGCCGACGTCGTCGTGACCTCGACCGCCGTCAATGAAGCGAACCCCGAGGTGGTCGCGGCGCGCGCCAACAAGACCCCCATCGTGCCGCGCGCGATCATGCTCGGCGAGTTGATGCGCCTGAAGCGCGGCATCGCGATCGCCGGCACCCACGGCAAGACCACCACCACCAGCCTGGTGGCGTCGGTGCTGGCCGCCGGCGGCCTGGATCCCACTTTCGTGATCGGCGGCCGCCTGACTGCGGCCGGCGCCAACGCGGCCCTGGGCAGCGGCGAATACATCGTGGCCGAGGCCGACGAGTCGGACGCCTCGTTCCTGAACCTGTCGCCGATGATCGAAGTCATCACGAACATCGACGCCGACCACATGGACACCTACGAGCACGACTTCGAGAAACTGAAGGCCGCGTTCGTGAACTTCACCCACCGCATGCCGTTCTACGGCCGCGCGATGCTGTGCATCGACGACCCGCACGTGCGCTCGATCCTGCCGCAGGTGACCAAGCCGGTCACGACCTATGGCTTCTGCGAAGAAGCCGAGGTGCGCGCGCTGGACGCCTATGCCGAAGGCACGCAGATGCACTTCACGGTGCGCCAGGAAGGCTATCCGGACACCAGGTTCGTGCTGAACCAGCCCGGCATGCACAATGTACTGAATGCCTGCTCGGCGATCGCGATCGCGCGCGAGATCGGCGTCGAGGATGCCGCCACCGCCCGGGGCCTGCTGGAATTCCGTGGCGTGGGCCGCCGCTTCACGCGCTATGGCGAAGTGCCGCTGGCCGCCGGCGGCAGCTTCACCCTGGTCGACGACTTCGGCCACCACCCGGTCGAGACCGAGGTGACACTCAGCGCGGCGCGCGCCGCCTACCCGGGCCGGCGCCTGGTGCTGGCCTTCCAGCCGCACCGGTACAGCCGCACGCGCGACCTGTTCGAGGATTTCGTGAAAGTGCTGGCCACCCCCGACGTGCTGCTGCTGGCCGAGGTATATCCCGCCGGCGAGGCGCCGATCGTGGCCGCCGATGGCCGCGCGCTGGCGCGCGCGCTGCGCACCGCCGGCAAGACCGAACCCATTTTCGTGGAAGCGATCGCCGACATGGCGGGCGCCATCCTCAGTGTGGCGCGCGACGGCGACGTCGTGCTGACCATGGGCGCCGGCTCGATCAGCGGCGTTCCCAACCAACTGACGAATGAACCAACCAAGGCGAAAGGCTGACATCGTGACCACCGCTCCCACCCTTGATGCAGCTGCTTTCGGCAAGGTCGGCGTGCTGTTCGGCGGACGCTCCGCCGAGCGCGAGATCTCGCTCATTTCCGGCGCCGGCGTGCTGGCGGCCCTGCAGAGCCGCGGCATCGACGCCCATGCCTTCGACCCGGGCACGCAAAGCCTGGCCGACCTGGCTGCACAACGGTTCGACCGCGTGTTCATCGCGCTGCACGGCCGCTACGGCGAGGACGGCAGCCTGCAGGGCGCCCTCGAGCTGCTGGGCATCCCGTACACCGGTAGCGGCGTGATGGCGTCCAGCGTCGGCATGGACAAGATCACCACCAAGAAGATCTGGCTGCAGGAGAACGTGCCGACCCCGCGCTACGCGACGATCGACGGCAGTACCGACCTGGACGCGGTGGTGGCCGAACTCGGCCTGCCGCTGATCGTCAAGCCGCCGCTGGAAGGCTCGAGCATCGGCATCACCAAGGTCACCCAGGCCGACCAGCTGAAGGACGCGGTCGCCCTGGTGAGCAGCATGGACGAGTCGGTGCTGGCCGAGGAATTCGTCACCGGCCGCGAATTCACCGTCGCCGTGCTGGGGCAGGGCGCCAGCGCCCGCGCCCTGCCGATCGTCGAGATCGTGGCGCCGGAAGGCAAGTACGACTACCAGAACAAGTATTTTACCGACGACACCGTGTACCACTGCCCGGCGCCGTTGCCCGATGAGCTGACCATTGAAATCCAGCGCCATGCGGTGAACGCCTACCGCGCCCTGGGCTGCGAGGGCTGGGGCCGGGTCGACGTGCTGGTGCGCGAAAGCGATATGCGCCCCTTCCTGCTGGAGGTGAATACCTCGCCCGGCATGACGACCCATTCGCTGGTGCCGATGGCGGCGCGCGCGGTGGGCATCGGCTACGAAGACCTGTGCGTCGAGATCCTGCGTTCGGCGCGGCTCAAGATGGGCCAGAAGGCAAAAGGATAAGCGCAAATGTGGCATGACGTCCGCGCCCTCAACGCGACCGCCAGCTTCCTGACGGCGGTGACGGTGCTCGCCGCCCTGGTGTCCGGCGTGTGGTGGCTGTCGCAGCGCCCGATGTTCGCGCTCGGCTCGGTGACGGTGGAGAGCATGTACGGGATCGAGTTGAAGCACGTGAACGAGCTGACGGTGCGCAACGGCGTGCTGGGCAAGATTCGCGGCAACTTCTTCACCGCGAACCTGGAGCAGGTGCGCGCCACCTTCGAGACCGTGCCCTGGGTGCGGCGCGCCACGGTGCGCCGCGAATGGCCCAACGCGCTGGTGGTCGAGGTCGAGGAACACGAGGCCCTCGGCACCTGGGGCGAGGATGGCCGCCTGCTGTCGGTGAAGGGAGACGTGTTCACCGCCAACGTGGCCGAGACCGAGGACGAACAGGCGCTGCCGGCCTTCGACGGCCCGGTCGGCAGCGAGAAGGAAGTGCTGGCCCGCTTCAACGAATTGCGCACGGCGTTCGCGCAGGTGGAACTGGTGCCGCAGGAACTGTCGCTGTCCAACCGGTATGCCTGGACCGTGAAGCTGGACAACGGCATGAGCGTCGCACTGGGACGCGAGCAGGACCGCAGCACGCTGAGGAAACGCGTGCAGCGCCTGGTCGGCGTCTATCCGCAGCTGGTGGCCCGGCTGCAGGAAGGCCGTATCGACACGATCGATATGCGCTATCCGAACGGACTGGCCCTGTCGTCGGCGGCGCTCACAGTGCCGGCGGACGCGACGAAGCCGGTCAAGGCGGCCAGGAAGCCAAAAGAAGCAAAACACGCAACACCCAATAAAACAACCAAGCAAATCTGAGCAGGCGAACAGCAATGACAAAAGACGCGAAAAACCTGATCGTCGGCCTCGACATCGGCACCTCCAAGGTGGTGGCGGTGGTCGCCGAAGTGATGTCCGACGGGCGCCACGAGGTGATCGGGCTGGGTCAGCACGAGTCGAAAGGATTGAAGAAGGGCGTGGTCGTCAACATCGAGGCCACCGTCGAATCGATCCAGCGCGCGCTCGAGGAAGCCGAGCTGATGGCGGATTGCAAGATCCGCAACGTCTACGCTGGCATCGCCGGCAGCCATATCCGCTCGTTCAATTCGAGCGGGATGGTGGCGATCAAGGACAAGGAAGTGACGGCCACCGACGTGGCGCGCGTGATCGAGACCGCGAAGGCGGTCAACATCCCGACCGACCAGCAATTGCTGCACACGGTGCCGCAGGAATTCATCGTCGACAACCAGGAAGACGTGCGCGAGCCGATCGGCATGAGCGGCATCCGGCTGGAAGTGCGGGTGCACATCGTCACCGGTGCGGTATCCGCGGTACAAAATATTGTAAAGTGCGTGCGCCGCTGCGGGCTCGAGGTCTCGGACCTGATCCTGCAGCCGATGGCGTCCGCCGACGCGGTGCTGACGGTCGACGAGAAGGAATTGGGCGTGGTCCTGATCGACATCGGCGGCGGCACCACCGACATCGCGGTCTTCTCGGACGGTGCGATCCGCCACACGGCGGTGATCCCGATCGCGGGCGACCAGATCACCAGTGACATCGCGATGGCCTTGCGCACGCCGACCGGCGAAGCGGAAGACATCAAGATCCGCTACGGCGTGGCCAAGCAGGTGCTGGCCGACCCTGGCGAGACACTCGAAGTGCCAGGTCTCGGCGACCGCGGCCCACGCGCATTGTCGCGCCAGGCCCTCGCAGCCGTGATCGAGCCCCGGGTGGAAGAACTGTTTGCCATGGTCCACCAGGCCGTGCGCGAATCGGGCTACGAAGGCGTGCTGTCCTCCGGCATCGTGCTGACCGGCGGCAGCTCGATCATGCCGGGCATGATCGAGATGGCGGAAGACATCTTCCTCAAGCCCGCGCGCCTGGGCACGCCGGACTACCGCGGCCAGCTGGCCGATGTGGTGCGCAGCCCGCGCTACGCGACGGTGCTCGGCCTGCTGCTCGAAGCGAAGAAACAGTACCTGCGCGGACACATCGTCACGCGCCAGGACGGTTCGGTGAAAGCGGTCTGGCAGCGCATGAAAGAATGGATCGCCGGGAACTTCTAAAAATAAACGCACTTAGTAACAATTTAGTAGTGAAAATTCATCACGGATAACAGGTTTTTACATACAATCGCAGTTACCGGTTTGAGGCAGCGAACCAGCAACGCCAAGGCCTCTTCCCTGGAACCGCATTTTGAAAAATTAGGGAGTTCATCATGGAGTTCGATATGGTCGATAACGCAGCACTGGGAACCGTGATCAAGGTCGTCGGCGTCGGCGGCGCCGGGGGCAACGCGGTTCAGCACATGATCAATAAAGGTGTGTCCGGTGTCGAGTTCATCGCCGCAAACACGGACGCGCAGGCGCTGGCGGTTTCCAGCGCCAACAACATCATCCAGATCGGCGACTCCGGCCTGGGCGCGGGCATGCGCCCCGAGGTCGGCCGCCAGCTCGCCGAGCAGTCGCGCTCGCGCATCGAGGATGCCCTGCGCGGCGCGCACATGGTCTTCATCGCCGCCGGCATGGGCGGCGGCACCGGCACCGGCGCCGCGCCGATCGTGGCCGAAGTGGCCAAGACCATGGGCGCCCTGACCGTGGCCGTCGTCTCCAAGCCGTTCTCGTACGAAGGCAAGAAGTGCATGGACGTGGCCGAGGAAGGCCTCGAAGAGCTGACCAAGCACGTCGACTCCCTGATCGTCATCCTCAACGAAAAGCTCGAAGACATCTACGAAGACGAATCGATGCTCGACTGGATGCAGCACGCCGACGACGTGCTCAACAACGCGGTGGCCGGCATCGCCGAGATCATCAACGTGCCGGGCCACATCAACGTCGACTTCAACGACGTCAAGACCATCATGGGCGAGCAGGGCAAGGCCATGATGGGCACCGCGACCGCCTCCGGCGTCGACCGCGCGCGCATCGCGGCCGAGCAGGCCGTGGCTTCGCCGCTGCTGGACGGCATCGACCTGTCGGGCGCCAAGGGCGTGCTGGTCAACGTGACCGCCAGCCGCGGCCTGAAGGGCAAGGAAATCAAGGAGGTCATGGCCGCCGTGCGCGCCTTCGCGGCGCCGGACGCCTCGATCGCGCAAGGCATCGCCTACGACGACGCCATGGGCGACGAGATCCGCGTGACCGTGGTCGCGACGGGCCTGGGCAAGAACAAGATGTCGATCCAGCTGGTCCAGTCGCAGCAGACCGTGCGCACCGGCACCTACGATGTGCCGGTGATGCAGGGCGCCTCGGCCGTGGCCGGCGGCCTGACCGCGGGCAAGGCCAGCGCCGACGCGCTGGGCGGCATGAAGCAGCCGGCCGTGTGGCGCCGCGAGCAGGCATCGGAACAGGTGCAGGCGATGCAGCGCAATGGCGTCGAGACCTACGACATTCCGGCCTTCCTGCGCAAGCAGGCCGATTGATCGAGACCGGTCGTCCACGATGAAGAGGCCAGCGCGAGCTGGCCTTTTTGTTTGCGGGCCGGGCGGCCAGCACGCCCGGCCCGGATCGGCGATAATGGCAAGATTCACAAAACATCAACAGGAGAACAGCATGACCATCCAGATCGGCGACCGCCTGCCGGAAGGCACCCTGGCGGAATTCATCGAGAACGAGACCGAAGGCTGCAGCCTGGGTCCGAACACCTTCCAGGTGGCCGACCTCGTCAAGGGCAAGAAGATCGTGATCTTCGGCCTGCCGGGCGCCTTCACTCCGGGTTGCTCGGTGCAGCACGTGCCGGGCTTCGTCAAGCACGCCGACGAGATCCGCGCCAAGGGCGTCGACGAAATCTGGTGCATCTCGGTCAACGACGCCTTCGTGATGGGCGCCTGGGGCCGCGACCAGAAAGCCACCGGCATCGTGCGCATGATGGCCGACGGTAACGCCACCTTCACCCGGGCGCTGGGCCTGGACAACGACTTCTCGGCGCACGGCATGGGCACGCGCTCGAAGCGCTACTCGATGCTGGTCGAGGATGGCGTGGTCAAGACCCTGGACATCGACGCCAAGGGCATCGACGCCTCGAGCGCCGAATCGATGCTGAAGAAGCTCGGCTGATCAGCGCCGGCCCACCATCGAGGAACGGCGCTGCGGCGCCGTTTTTGTTCTTAATCACTCATCAGGAAGCCTGTCGTGAAGCGCCCATCCGGAAACCTGTACAGCATCTACGCGATGCTGCTCGCCGTCTTCATGTTCGCCCTGATGGACACGGCGATGAAGCTGCTGGCGGCGCGCTATCCGGCGCTGCAGGTCGCGGCGCTGCGCGCCATCTGCTCGCTGCCGCTGATCGCCGCCTATGTGGCCTGGCGCGGCGCCTTCAAGGGCATGTTCCGGGTGCGCTGGCCGATGCACGCGCTGCGCGGGGTGCTCGGCATCCTGATGCTGGCCTTCTTCGCCTTCGGCCTCAAGAAGCTGTCGCTGGCCGAGGCCTATGCGATCTTCTTCATCGCGCCGGCCCTGATCACCGCGATGTCGGTGCTGTTATTGAAGGAGCGCGTCAACCTGGCGCGCTGGGTGGCGATCGGCGTCGGCCTGGGCGGCGTGCTGGTGGTGCTGCGCCCGAGCGGCGCCGGCTTTCTCACCATCGGCGGCCTGTCGGTGCTGGCGGCGGCCGCCTGCTACGCGGTGTCGGCGATCACGGTGCGGGTGCTGGCGCGCACCGACCGCAGCGAACACACGGTGTTCTGGCTGATCGTGATGATCGCGGCTGGCGCCGGCCTGCTGGCGGCGCCGGGCTGGGTGCCGATGCCGGCCGCCGAGATCCCGCTGCTGTGCGGCCTGGCGGTGTCGGGCTTCATCGGCCAGCTCGCGATCACCGAGGCGTTTTCGCGCGGCGAGGCGTCGAGCGTGGCGCCGTTCGAATACTCGGCCCTGGCCTGGGGCGTGGGCCTGGACTGGCTGCTGTGGCGCGCGCTGCCCGACGCCTGGACCCTGGTCGGCGCGGCCATCATCATCGGCAGCGGCCTGTATCTGATTCGCCACGAAAAAGCGCATACCGAAGCGGAACATCCGTAGCGGGAGCTGCGTTCCTGTCGCTTGTCCGCCACCGCGGCCCGGCCAATCGAGGAAGGCGCCAGCGTCCGTATACACGCTGGGCTATAATCGGCGCATGCTGAAACAACGAACCATCAAGGAACTGGTCCGCACCACGGGTGTCGGCCTGCACTCCGGCCGCAAGGTCGAGCTGACCCTGCGCCCGGCCGCGCCCGACACCGGCATCGTGTTCCGCCGCGTCGACATGGACCCGATCGTGGCCATCCCGAGTTCCGCCGACGTCGTGGGCGACACCCGCATGGCCTCGGTCCTGATCAAGGACGACGCCCGCGTCTCGACCGTCGAGCACGTGATGTCGGCCTGCGCCGGGCTGGGCATCGACAACCTGGTCATCGACGTCACCGCCGAAGAGATTCCGATCATGGACGGCTCGGCATCGTCCTTCGTGTTCCTGCTGCAGCAGGCCGGCGTCGAAGAGCAGGACGCGCTGCGCAGGTTCATCCGCGTGCTGAAGGACGTCGAGGTGCGCCAGGGCGCGGGCGCGAACGAGAAATGGGCGCGCCTGTCGCCGCACAACGGCTACAAGCTCGACTTCTTCATCGAATTCAACCACCCGGCGGTGGACGGCACCATGCAGCGCGCCACCGTCGATTTCGGCGACATCACCTATGTGCGCGACGTGGCGCGCGCCCGCACCTTCGGCTTCATGCAAGACGTCGAAAGCCTGCGCGGCATGGGCCTGGCGCGCGGCGGCTCGTTCGAGAACGCCATCGTGATGGACGAATACCGCATCCTGAACACCGATGGCCTGCGCTACGACGACGAATTCGTGCGCCACAAGATCCTGGATGCGATCGGCGACCTGTACCTGGTCGGCCATCCGCTGCTGGCCAGCTATACGGCCCATAAATCGGGGCATGCGCTCAACAACGACCTGCTGCGGGCCTTGCTGGCGCAGCCGGATTCGTACGAGATCGTGACGTTCGAGGACCTGGGGACGGCGCCGCCGTCGTATGTGCGGCAGATGACGCGCGAGTGGGCCCAGAGCTGAGCTGAGCTGCGCGCCCGCGCTTATTTCCGTTTCGCCGCCAGCGCCCTGAGCGCGGCCACCAGGTCGCGGTTCTGCTGCGTGTCCGGCAGCGATTCGGCCAGTTCCTCGAACGCCTGCACCGCGCGCGGCGGCAGTTCGAGCGTGCGCATCTCGGGCTTGTCGGGCAGGGCGCGCGTCACCTGCAGCTTGATCCGGGTCGATTCCACCTGCCAGCCGCGCTGCACCAGCGTCGCCTGCAGCTTCGGCAACAGCTGCTTGAGCCGGGCCGCCAGCGCCGAACTGGGCACGGCAAGGATCAATACTCCTTCCTGGAACGACAGCACATCGCAGTTGTGAAAGATCGCCGGCAGCGCCGCCGCGCAGTCGGCCTGCAGGCGCGCCATGCGGCCCACGGCCGGCAGCAGGCTGGCCATGCGGTCGTTGGCGCGCAGGAAATCGGTGGCGGCGTGCGACGTCTTTCGGGTGCTGGTGCCGAAGATGTGGAAGGGGCGATTGGACGGAAGGGACGACATTCCCGGGACCATACCACAGTGGGGGCGGTTTGCAATGCCGGACTGCTAATATGGAGCACTGCGTGGAGCACTGCGTGGAGCACTGCATGGAGCACTGCATGGAACGCCGCGTGGAATGCCGCGTGCTACGCCACTGCGGCCGCTCGCGACGGTTTTCCAACGCGCCCTGAACTTGTCTTTCATAAATATAGTTCCTACAATACCGGCGCAGGCTGAATCGATGGCGCGTCGCTGTCGTCCGAACGCGCCCATCCGATGCTCTTTTCCTCGATCGTTTTCCTGTTCTTCTTTTTGCCGACCTTCCTGGCGCTGTACTATCTGCTGCCCTGGAAGAACGCGATCCTGCTGCTGGGCAGCCTGGTCTTCTACGCCTGGGGCGAGCCGGGCTTCGTGCTGCTGCTGATGCTGTCTGCCGTGCTCAACTACAGCGCCGGCATGGCCATCGCGCGCGATCGACCCCGCGCCAAGGCCTGGCTGGCGGCCGGCGTCACCGTCAACCTGGCCCTGCTGGCCTGGTTCAAGTACGCCGGCTTCCTGGCCCAGGCGATCAAGACGGCGACCGCCGCCGATTTCCCGGTGCCGCACATCACCTTGCCGCTCGGGATCTCCTTCTTTACCTTCCAGGGCATCTCCTACCTGGTCGACGTCTACCGGGGCGACATCGCAGCCCAGTCGAGCCTGCTGCGCTTCGCGACCTACAAGGCCTTGTTCCCGCAGCTGATCGCCGGCCCGATCGTGCGCTACCGCCAGATCGCGGGCGAGATGGGCAAGCGCACGATCACCAACGAACGCATGCTGGCCGGCTTCCAGGTCTTCGCCCTCGGCCTGGCGCAGAAAGTCCTGATCGCCAATACCCTGGCGCTGCCGGCCGACCGCCTGTTCGGCGCCGTGCATGCCGACCTGTCCGCGCCCACCGCCTGGCTCGGCCTGCTGTGCTACACCCTGCAGATCTATTACGACTTCTGCGGCTACTCGAACATGGCGATCGGCCTGGCCCACATGCTGGGCTTCAGTTTCCCGCCCAACTTCGACCGGCCGTATTCGGCGCGCTCGATGACCGAATTCTGGCAGCGCTGGCACATCAGCCTGTCGACCTGGTTCCGCGACTACCTGTACATCCCGCTCGGCGGCAACCGGCGCGGCCCGCTGCGCACCTATGTCAACCTGGGCCTGGTGTTCCTGCTGTGCGGCCTGTGGCATGGCGCGGCCTGGACCTTCGTGATCTGGGGCTGCTGGCATGGCCTGTGGCTGATCGTCGAGCGCATGGGACTCGAGACGGGCCTAGGCCGCCTGCCGCGCCCCCTGGCCCAGGCCTGGACGCTGGTGCTGGTGATGCTGGGCTGGGTATGGTTCCGGGCGCCGGATGCGGCGTCGGCGCTGACCTATTTCGGCGCGCTGGCCGGCGCCAGCGCCAACCCGTTCGGGCACCCATGGCAGGCCGAGATCGGCTCGCTGGAACTGACCGCCATCGCCATTGGCCTGGCGGGCGCGCTGCTGCCGACCGGCCACGCGCCCGGCGGCCTGGTGCGGCGCTACAGCCATGGCCGCTGGCGCTACCTGCCGCTGGCCGCGGCCAGCGTGGCGCTGTGCGCCTGCGCGCTGGCGAGCGGCACCTACAATCCCTTCCTCTATTTCCGGTTCTGAGCCATGAAAGCCTTCTCGATGCGTAACTCAGTCGGCAAGCATGCGGCCAGGATCGTCATCCTCGGCTTCCTGGCGCTGCCCCTGCTGGCGACGGTGCTGCGGCCCGATGCCGGGACGACCGAACAGCGCGTCCTGGCCCCGGCCCCCGGCGTGCCGGCCGATGTGGACGAGGCGCTGGCCTGGCCCGCCAGGGCCGAAGCCTGGAGCAACGACCACTTCGGCTGGCGCGATACGATGGTCGAGTCGTATGCGCGCCTGCGCCACGACCTGTTCAGGCGTTTCCCGACCAACCAGATGATGGCGGGGCGGGGCGACCGCATCTTCCTGGCCGCCCACAACGACCGCGGCCTGGGCGACCCCTACACCGCCCTGATCGCCTGCGGCTGGCAATTCGACGACGGACCGCAAATCGTGAAGGAATTCGGGCAGTTCGACGAAATCATGACCGCGCACGGCATCCCCGCGCGGATGCTGATCGCGCCATCCGGCCCGGTGGTCTACAGCGACGAGATGCTGCCGTGGCAGTCCGAGCGCTGCAAGCCGGACCAGGTGCCGCTGCGCGGCCTGCTGGCCGCCGAGGCGCTGACGCCGGCCGCGCGCGCCCGGATCTATTTTCCGCTGAGCGAGGTGTGGGCCATGCGCGACCGCGTCGAGTTCTTCCCGAAAGCGAACTTCCATTGGGGCGCCTCGGGCGCCGGCGCGGTCGCCGCGCTGACCGAGCGTCACTTCTGGGGCCGCGGGGAAGAGGCCGGCAAGCCGATCCCGCTGTCGGCCAAGGTGCGCCCGTCCGACGTCGCCTACCTGTTTACGGGCATCGAGCGCAACAGCATGTCCGACGAACCCGACTTCGGCGGCACTACCATCACGCCGTGCTTCGGGCCGGACTGCTTCCCCGAGGCCAGGCCGGTGATGGAAAAGCTGGCCGTGGTCGGCCGCTACCTCAACAGCGCGCCGGGACTCGGCCCGCGCCTGGTGATCTTTTCCGATTCCTTCGGCTACATGGGCGCGCCGATGTTCGCCCGCTACCACCGCGAGGTCGTGTACGTCTCGACCAATGCGCTGGTGCGGCTCGACCCGCAAGAAGTCGCGCAACTGCGGGCGTTGATGCTGGTCCCGGGCAGCGACGACGAGGTGCTGTTCCTCTACCATGACGCCACCGTCCTGTGGAACAGGGTGGGAACGGATCTGCAGATGCTGTTCCCCGAGTCCTTCCCAGAAGCGGGCAAATAAGGGGTTCCGAGCAGAAAAACCTTGTTATCTGTGTGCCAAGCCCCAAGTGCGTGTCTGGCGCGCATGATAAAATCAATGGTTATTTGCCTAACGCGGTCTTTGGTGCTTATCTCTTTGATATCATCTTGGCTTCTTTTTGCGGCGTATTTTTCTAGAACACAGCATGTCATTCCTGACCCAGATTTTCGGCAGCCGTAACTCGCGCCTGCTCAAGCAGTATCAAAAGACCGTGCGTCAGATCAACGCGCTCGAGCCACAGATGGAAAAGCTCTCGGATGCCGAGCTGCAAGCCAAGACGCCCGAATTCAAGGACCGCCTGGCCAAGGGCCAGACCCTCGACGACATCCTGCCGGAAGCCTTCGCCGTCTGCCGCGAAGCGGCCAAGCGGGTGCTCAAGATGCGCCACTTCGACGTGCAGCTGATCGGCGGCATGGTCCTGCACCAGGGCAAGATCGCCGAGATGGGCACCGGTGAGGGTAAAACCCTGATGGCGACCCTGCCGGTCTACCTGAACGGCTTGTCCGGCAAGGGCGTGCACGTCATTACCGTCAACGATTACCTGGCCCAGCGCGATGCGGACCAGATGGGCCAGCTGTACGGCTGGCTGGGCCTTTCCACCGGCGTCAACCTGTCGCAGCTCGACCACGACAGCAAGCAGAAGGCCTACGGTTCCGATATCACCTACGGCACCAATAACGAATTCGGCTTCGACTACCTGCGCGACAATATGGTCTACGATGCGCGCGAGCGCGTGCAGCGCGGGCTGAACTTCTCGGTGGTCGACGAGGTCGATTCGATCCTGATCGACGAGGCGCGTACCCCCCTGATCATTTCGGGCCAGGCCGAGAACCACACCGACCTGTACCAGCGCCTGAACGAAGTCCCGCCGCAGCTCACGCAGCAGATCGGCGAAGAAACCCCGGACGGCAAGGGCAAGATCGAAGTCCCGGGCGACTACCTGAAGGACGAGAAGGCGCACACCGTGCTGCTGACCGAATCGGGCCACGAGCACGCCGAGGCGATCCTGACGCAAATGGGCCTGCTGCCCGAAGGCGCGTCGCTGTACGACGCCGCCAATATCTCGCTGATCCACCACCTGTACGCGGCGCTGCGCGCCCACGTCCTGTACCACAAGGACCAGCACTACGTGGTGCAGAACAACGAAGTCGTGATCGTCGACGAATTCACCGGCCGCCTGATGACGGGCCGCCGCTGGTCGGACGGCCTGCACCAGGCGGTCGAGGCGAAAGAGGGCGTGCGCATCCAGAACGAGAACCAGACCCTGGCCTCGATCACCTTCCAGAACTACTTCCGCATGTACGCCAAGCTGGCGGGCATGACCGGCACCGCCGACACCGAAGCCTTCGAATTCCAGGAGATCTATGGCCTGGAAACCGTCGTCGTGCCGCCGAACCGTCCGTCGCAACGCAAGGACCGCCAGGACCAGGTCTACAAGACGTCCGAAGAAAAGTACAACGCGATGTTGAACGACATCCGCGACTGCTACGAGCGCGGCCAGCCGGTGCTGGTCGGCACCACCTCGATCGAGAACTCCGAGCTGTTGTCGGGCATCCTGACCAAGGCCAAGCTCCCGCACAACGTGCTCAACGCGAAGCAGCACGCCCGCGAGGCCGAGATCGTGGCCCAGGCCGGCCGTCCGAAGATGATCACCATCGCCACCAATATGGCCGGCCGCGGCACCGACATCGTCCTGGGCGGCAACGTCGGCAAGCAGATCCAGATCATCGAGGCCGACGCCAACCTGTCGCCGGAACAGAAAGCCGCGCAAGCGCAGCAGCTGCGCGACGAATGGCAGTCGCTGCACGACCACGTGGTGAACGCCGGCGGCCTGCACATCATCGGCACCGAGCGCCACGAATCGCGCCGGGTCGACAACCAGCTGCGCGGCCGTTCGGGCCGCCAGGGCGATCCGGGTTCCTCGCGCTTCTACCTGTGCCTGGACGACGCGCTGCTGCGCATCTTCGCCGGCGACCGCGTGCGCGCCATCATGGATCGCCTCAAGATGCCGGAAGGCGAACCGATCGAGGCGGGCATCGTCTCGCGCTCGATCGAGTCGGCCCAGCGCAAGGTCGAGGCCCGCAACTTCGACATCCGCAAGCAGCTGCTCGAATACGACGACGTCGCCAACGACCAGCGCAAGGTGATCTACACCCAGCGTAACGAGCTGCTGGAGTCGACCGACATCAGCGAGATGATCAACTCGCTGCGCGTGGGCGTGTTCACCGACCTGGTGCGCGACTACGTGCCGGCCGAATCGGTCGAGGAACAGTGGGACGTCAAGACGCTCGAAAGCACGCTGGCCTCGGAGTGGAGCCTCGACGTGCCGCTGCAGAAGATGCTGCAGGACGAGCCGAACCTGAACGACGACGACATCCTCGAGCGCGTGCTGGCCGCGGCTGACGCGTCCTATGGCGCCAAGGTCGGCGTGGTGGGCAAGGAGTCGTTCGGCGGCTTCGAGCGCAACGTCATGCTGCAGAGCGTGGACACCCACTGGCGCGAACACCTCGCGGCGCTGGACCACCTGCGCCAGGGCATCCACCTGCGCGGCTATGCGCAGAAGAACCCGAAGCAGGAATACAAGCGCGAAGCGTTCCAGCTGTTCAGCAGCATGCTCGACCTGATCAAGAACGAAGTCATCCGCACCGTGATGACCGTGCGCATCCAGTCGCGCGAAGAAGTCGAGGCAGCCGAGGCGGCGATGGCGGCCCAGGCCGCGCACCTGGAAAACGTCAACTACCAGCACGCCGACTTCAATCCGTCGGCGGCGCCCGAAGAACTGCTCAATCCGAACCCGAACGCCAGCGGCGCCGGCGCGGCCGTGTCGGCCGAGGACCACAGCAGCTATATGGGCGTGAAGGTCGGCCGCAACGATCCATGCCCTTGCGGCAGCGGCAAGAAGTTCAAGCAGTGCCACGGCAAGCTGGCGTGAGCCATTGAGCGCAGCATGAGAAACGGCCGGGGCGACCCGGCCGTTTGTCGTTGCAGGGTGGATGGTTTCGCCATCCACGCCTTCAGCCGGATCACGCCTGGCTGGCCCAGTAGTCGACCACCAGCGAGCGCGCCAGGCAACCGGCCAGGGTGCCGACGAAGCGCTGGTGCGCGGGGTGGATGAGATAGGCATCGCGCTCTTCATCGCCGGCAAAGCCCAGGGTGAAGCAGTGGGTGAAGCCGTCGTGCAGGCCTTCCGGGCTGACGTTGGTGCCCCATTCATAGGACACGATGCCGGGGATGGCGTCGGGCAGGGCGCCGAAGCCGGCGACGATGGCGTCGACCTGGTCGGGGGTGGCGTCGTCCTTGAACGAGAACAGCACGACGTGACGAAGCAGCGGGCGCGTGGCAGTGGACATGATGTTCCGGAGAAGTGGGGAAGGCGTCATCCTAGCTGCTTGCCGGGCCGCCCGGCGCCTGCTTGCAAGCCCATGCGGCCAGCACGGCTCTCAAGCCCGCGCACTGGCGTTACAATAACGTATTCGACAATTTTTCCCACGAGATCACCATGGCCGTCAACTCCCCCCTGCCAGTCGCCGCCGACCTGAAGCCCGTCAACGGCGTCGAGATCGGCTTTGCCGAAGCCGGCATCAAGAAGCCGAACCGCAAGGATGTCCTGATCATGAAGCTGGCCGAGGGCGCGACCGTCTCCGGCGTGTTCACGCTGAACCGCTTCTGCGCGGCGCCGGTGCAGGTCAGCAAGGCCAACCTGGCGGCGGTGAAGAACGGCGGCGCGCCGATCCGCGCGCTGGTGGTGAACACGGGTAACGCCAACGCCGGGACCGGCGAGCAGGGCCTGGCCAATGCGCAGGCCACCTGCGCCGAAGTGGCCAGGCTGCTGGGCATCGAGGCGCAGCAGGTGCTGCCATTCTCGACCGGCGTGATCCTGGAACAGCTGCCGATGCAGAAACTCCTGGCCGGCCTGCCCGCCGCGGCGACGAGCCTGAAGGCGGACAACTGGTACAACGCCGCCGAGGCGATCATGACCACCGACACCCAGCCGAAGGCCGCGTCGCGCACCGTCACCATCGGCGGCCACGCGGTGACGATGACCGGCATCAGCAAGGGCGCCGGCATGATCAAGCCGAACATGGCGACCATGCTCGGCTACCTGGCGATCGACGCCAGGGTCGCCCAGCCGGTGCTGGACGAGCTGGTGAAACACGCGGCCGACCACTCGTTCAACGCCATCACCATCGATGGCGATACCTCGACCAACGATTCCTTCATCGTCGTCGCGACCGGCGCCGGCGGCCTGGTGGTCGACAGCGCCAGCGGCGCGGATTACGAGGCGCTGAAGGAAGCCGTCACCGACATTTCGCGCAACCTGGCGCAGCAGATCATCCGCGACGGCGAAGGGGCGACCAAGTTCATGACCATCACCGTCGACGAAGGACGCGACGTGGCGGAGTGCCGCAAGATCGCCTACGCGATCGCCCACTCGCCGCTGGTCAAGACCGCCTTCTTCGCGTCCGACCCGAACCTGGGCCGCATCCTGGCCGCCGTCGGCTATGCCGGCGTCGACGACCTCGACGTCACCAAACTCGACCTGTACCTGGACGACGTCTGGGTGGCGAAAGCGGGCGGGCGCAACCCGGACTACAAGGAAGAGGACGGCCAGCGCGTGATGAAGCAATCCGAGATCACGGTGCGCGTCAAGCTGGCCCGCGGCGAGGCCACCGCCACCGTCTGGACCTGCGACCTGTCGCACGACTACGTCTCGATCAACGCCGACTACCGTTCCTGATCGATGACGCCGCTCGACCAGTTCCTGCGCCGCGCCGAAGGCCTGCTCGAGCGCCTGGAAGCGGTGCTGCCGCCCGCCACCGCGCGCGAGCCCGATTGGAAACGCAGCTTCGCCTTTCGCTGGCGCCGCCGCCCGAACGGCGGCGGCAACTACCTGCAGCCGGTGCTGCATGCCTCGACCATCGCCCTGGGCGACCTGCATCACGTCGAAGCGCAGAAGCGCCAGATCGAGCAGAACACGCGCCAGTTCGTCGCGCGTCGCCCGGCCAATAACGTGCTGCTCACCGGTGCGCGCGGCACCGGCAAATCGTCCCTGATCAAGGCCTGCCTGAACGCCTTCGCCGACCAGGGCCTGCGCCTGATCGAGGTCGACAAGGCGGACCTGGCCGACCTGCCCGACATCATCGACCTGGTCGCCGGCCGGCCCGAGCGCTTCGTGGTCTTCTGCGACGACCTGTCGTTCGAGGAGGGCGAGGCCGGCTACAAGGCGCTCAAGGTGGCGCTCGACGGCAGCATCACGGCGCAGTCGGACAACGTCCTGATCTACGCGACCTCGAACCGGCGTCACCTGCTGCCCGAGAAAATGTCGGACAACGCCAGCTACCGCCACGGAGACGATGGCGACCTGCATCCGGGCGAGACGGTCGAGGAGAAGATCTCGCTGTCCGAGCGTTTCGGCCTGTGGCTGTCGTTCTACCCGTTCCGCCAGGACGACTACCTGGCCATCGTGGGCCACTGGCTGGCCAGCTTCGGCTGCACGCCGCAGCAGATCGAGGCCGCGCGGCCCGACGCCCTGCAGTGGGCCTTGCAGCGCGGTTCGCGCTCGGGCCGGGTGGCCTGGCAATTTGCGAAGGACTATGCCGGCAAGCTGCCGGATGAAGCATCGCATGACACAGGCAATCGATAAACCGCCGGTCGACGTCGCCGTCGGCATTCTCATGCGGCCCGATGGCGACGTGCTGCTCGGCCAGCGTCCCGCCGGCAAGCCGTATGCCGGCTACTGGGAATTCCCGGGCGGGAAAGTCGAGGCCGGCGAAGACATCTTCGTGGCCCTGCAGCGCGAGTTCATGGAAGAGCTCGGGGTGCAGGTCGTGAGCGGCGAGGCCTGGTGCTGCGTCGAGCACGTGTACGAGCACGCCCACGTGCGCCTGTACTTCTATATCTGCCGCGAGTGGATCGGGGAGCCGCAAAGCCTTGAAGGGCAGGCATTCGCCTGGCAGGGCGCCTTCGGCGTCAGCCCGCTGCTGCCGGCCACCATCCCGCTGCTCGAATGGCTCGACCGGCTGCGTTACCAGGATCGTTACCAGGATCGTCAACCTCATCGTCCAACTTAGGGAACACGCGTGAAAATCATCATCCTCGGCAGTGGCGTCATCGGAACCGCATCGGCGTATTTCCTGGCCAAGGCCGGGCATGACGTCACCGTGATCGACCGCCAGCCCGGCGCCGGGATGGAGACCAGCTTCGGCAACGCCGGCGAGATCTCGCCGGGTTACGCCACGCCGTGGGCCGGACCGGGCGTGCCGATGAAGGCCGTCAAATGGCTGGCGATGCGGCACAGCCCCCTGGTGATCCGGCCCCGGATGGATCCGCAGCAGTGGCGCTGGATCCTGCAGATGCTCGCCAACTGCAACACCCGCAGCTACCAGGTCAACAAGGGCCGCATGGTGCGCCTGGCCGAGTACAGCCGCGACGTGCTGGTCCAGCTACGGGCTGATACCGGCATCGCCTACGACGAACGCAGCCAGGGCACCCTGCAGCTGTTTCGCACCCGGAAGCAGCTCGATGGCGCCCACACCGATACCGAGGTGCTGGAGCGTTCGGGCGTGCCCTACAAGCTGCTGGACCCTGCCGGGTGCACCCGGTACGAACCGGCGCTGGCGCGCGTGCCCGGCAACTACCTGGGCGGCCTGCTGCTGCCGAACGACGAGACGGGCGACTGCTTCAAGTTCACCCAGGCGCTGGCCGGGCTGGCCAAGGGCCTGGGCGTGAAGTTCCGCCACGAGGTGAACATCCAGCGCCTGACCACGGAAGGCGACCGCGTGACCGGCGTCGTCACCGACAAGGGCGAACTCAAGTCCGACGCCTTCGTGCTGGCGCTGGGCAGCTATTCGCCGCTGATGCTGCGTCAGGTCGGCATCCACATCCCGGTGTATCCGGTGAAGGGCTATTCGATCACGGTGCCGATCACCGACCCTTCCGGCGCGCCGGAATCGACCGTGATGGACGAGACCTACAAAGTGGCGATCACGCGCCTGGGCGACCGCATCCGCGTCGGCGGCACGGCCGAGCTGTGCGGCTATGACCTGCGCCTGCACCAGGCGCGGCGCGACACGCTCGAACACTCGGTGACCAACCTGTTCCCGGACGGCGGCGACGTGCGCCAGGCCTCGTTCTGGTGCGGCCTGCGGCCGATGACGCCGGACGGCACGCCGGTGATCGGGCCGACGCCGTACCGCAACCTGTTCCTGAACACGGGCCATGGCACCCTGGGCTGGACCATGTCGTGCGGATCGGGCCGGGTGCTGGCGGACTTGCTGTCGGGGCGCCAGCCCGAGATCGGGCTGGAAGGCCTGTTCATGGACCGCTATGGGCGGCGCAACAAGCCGGTGGTGGTCCCAGGCGGGATCGCGGTCTAGCGGTCGGCCGGCGGTTCGTCCGGCGGATCGCTAGGTGCGGCGCCGGGGATCGCGTACTTCTCTTCGGCCCAGGCGCCCAGGTCGATCTTCTTGCAGCGTTCGGAGCAGAACGGGCGGAAGGTGTTCGCCTCGGTCCATTCGACTCGCTTGCTGCAGGTAGGGCAGGCGACGACGGTCATTGCACTTTCAATCCAACTTAAAAATTACAGAGGGTGAGGTCGAACGGCACGTCTTCTTCGAGCGGTTTCGGCTTGCAGTCGCCGTCCTGGCTGGTAAAGCGTACCCACAGCATGTACTTGTTGGCCGAGATCTCGGGGATCGCCCCGATCGACTCGTCCAGGGTCAGGCGCAGCATCTGGTAGATTTTACCCTGTAACATCTGCTGGTAGCTGCCCGCCACGGCGATCATCTTGACCGGCGCGCCCGAGTTGCGCAGCAGGCGCAGCACCAGGGCCAGCGCATCGAGCAGCGGGGCGAGCGGGCCGAACCAGCCCATGATGTCGGCATGGCGCTGCTCGGCCGGACGCTTTTGCCAGGCGTAGTAGGAAGGCAGGTCGAATTCGCAGGCGCCGCCCGGGATGATCGTGCGGCCGCGGATGCTCATCAGCCATTCGTTCTCGCGCACGTTCTGGCCGGTCTTGCCCTGGCTTGCCACCAGGGCGCTGCTGGCCGCGTCCAGTTCGGCCAGCACGGCATCCAGGGTATCGGTGGCGACCGCCGGATTGCTGCGGTAAGCGAGCAGCGACTGCTTTTGCCGTTCGAGTTCCTGCAGCAGGTCCGACTTCAGGTCGGCGCGGCCCGCCACTTCCAGCATGTCGAAGATCGTCGACAGGGCGACATGGTGCTGCATCGGGTGTTCCTGATGCACAAAGAATTTGAACTTCTCGTACAGGTCTTCCAGCCGCAACAACGTGCGAATCCGCTCGTTGAAAGGATATTCGTAGACGATCAAAATGACATTCCTCTGAATGTAGGCTGGCAAGTAACCTGGTGATTCTGAACCATACGAAGCAAAATTACAAACACTGCATCAATCTTGTTACATACTCAATGCCAGATACCGCTCGTGCAAGCGTGTTACCTGGGGTAAAAGGGCGTCGAGCCCATCGTCGTTGTCGATCACGTCGTCGGCCGCCGCCAGCCGCTCGGCGCGCGTGGCCTGGGTCGCCATGATGGCCCGCACCTGGTCCGCGTCCAACTGGCTGCGCTGCATGACGCGCGCCACCTGCGTGTCTTCCGAACAGTCCACCGCCAGCACGCGCGCTACCCGGTCGCGCCAGGCGCCCGACTCGATCAGCAGCGGCACCGCGTAGATCACGTACGGCCCCGTGGCGATCGCCGCCGCCGCCGCGGTGGCGGCGCGGATGCGCGGATGCAGGATCGCTTCCAGCCGAGCGCGCGCGCCGGCATCCGAGAACACCAGGCTGCGCATGCGGGCGCGGTCCAGCGCGCCCTCGGGGGTGGCGAAATCGGGGCCGAACTCGGCCAGGATCGCCGGCATCGCCGCGCCGTGCGGGGCGGTCAGCGCATGGGCGATGGCGTCGGTGTCGACGATCGAGGCGCCCAGGCCGGCGAACAGCTCGGCCACGGTGCTCTTGCCGCAGCCGATGCCGCCGGTGAGGCCGACCGCGAACGCCCGTGTATCGTTCATCCGAGCAGGCTCCGACCGAATCGGCCCAGCTGTTCGCCATACAGCATGGCGAGCAGGCCCGCCGCCGCCAGGTAGGGGCCGAACGGGATCGGCTTGTCGCGGCCGCGCTTGGCGAACACGATCAGGCCGATGCCCACGATTGCCCCGACCACCGACGACAGCAGGATGATGGCCGGCAGCGCCGCCCATCCGAGCCAGGCGCCGAGCGCCGCCAGCAGCTTGAAGTCGCCATAGCCCATGCCTTCCTTGCCGGTGGCGAGCTTGAACGCCCAATACACCGCCCACAGCACCAGGTAGCCGGCCGCGGCGCCGATCACGGCGTCCTGCAGCGGCACGAAGGTGGCGTCGATGTTCATGAGCAGGCCCGCCCACAGCAGCGGATAGGTCAGGTCGTCCGGCAGCAGCTGGGTGTCGAGGTCGATGAAGGTCATCGCGATCAGGAGCCAGGCGAACAGCAGGCTGCTGCAACCCGCCGCGCCGCTGCCGAAGGTCCAGACCAGCAGCCCCGAGACGATGGCCGTGCACAGCTCGACCGCCGGATAGCGCGGCGAGATCCGCGTCTTGCACTTGCGGCATTTGCCGCCGAGGGCGAGCCAGCTCACCACCGGGATGTTCTCGATGGCCGTGATCTGGTGGCCGCAGCAGGGGCAGCGCGAGCGCGGCGTCATCAGGTTGAAGCGGTCCGTATGCGGCGGCTCCTTGCCGCTTTCCTGGGCCACGTAGTTGTCGGACTCGCGCTGCATCATCTTCGGGATGCGGTGGATGACCACGTTCAGGAAGCTGCCGACGAGCAGGCCGAGCAGGGCGGCAACGAGGGTGGGACCCAGCAGGGCGGGGGGCGCAAACAGCAACGATTCCAGGGGCATGTCGATCCGGTCCGAGACGAGTATGCGGCGCCATCCGGAGAAGGGCCTGCCGCAGGGTGATTCCTTACATCAACCTCATTGTAGGGGTTTTATCCCGATTTGGCGAAGGCGTTCGCCGGGTGCTGCCTTGTAGCAAACAACACACGGTTTCGAACCAAATCGAAAGTTTTCGAAAGTTATTTGATATTTCGAAAATCTTCTATTACTATTCGGTGACAACGACGACACCTGAAGGAGAACATGCCATGCGCAGTAGATTCGAAAAGGGACTCCGCCGGACTTTGATCGCCACTGCCGTGAATACCGCACTGTGCGGCATGGCATTGGCCCAGGTCCAGGCCGGCAATGCCGCAGAGACCGGCGACACCAGCAGCAGCACCAGCCAAGCCGCGGCGGTGGCGACGACGGCCGCCACGCCGGCCGAGCCGACGGTCGTGGTGGTCACCGGCGCCCGCGCCGCCCTGGCGCGCGCGCTCGACCTCAAGCGCAACGCCGACGTGATCCAGGATTCGATCTCGGCCACCGAGCTGGGGCGCTTCCCCGACGATAACGTGGCCGATTCGCTGACCCACATCGCCGGCATCTCGGTCTCGCGCACCCGCGGCGGCGAAGGCCAGTACATCAATGTGCGCGGCCTGGGTTCCGGCTACAACATCGTGACCCTCAACCGCCGCATCCTGGCCACCGACGGCGACGGTCGCGACTTCGCCTTCGACGTGCTGCCGTCCGAGATGATCGGCGGCGCCGACGTCATGAAATCGGCCAGCGCTTCCCAGATGGAAGGCAGCATCGGCGGCTCGGTCAACCTGCGCTCGGCCCGGCCCTTCGACAATCCCGGCTACCACGCCTCGGCGCGCATCGAGGGCGACCGCAACGACCTGTCGCGCAAGAACGGCGTCAAGCTGTCGGGCGTGGTCAGCAACACCTTCAACGACAACAAGATGGGGTTCATCCTCGGCGCCGTGCTGTCCGACCGCGAGGTGCGCACCGATTCGCTGGGCTACCAGACCTTCAACGCCGACTCGCCGGGCAGCTTCGACGTCGACGGCAACGGTTCGCTCGGCCCTGGCGAAGAAAACCTGCTCGGCTCCTGCTGCATCTCGTTCGGCTCGGTCTTCGAGAAGAAGAAGCGCTCCGCGCTCACCGGCGCCTTCGAATGGAAGGTCACGCCCGACTTCCGCATGACCTTCGATGCACTGGCCACGCGCCTCGATTCGCCGCAAGTCGGCTACCAGCAGTCGTATTACGTCGAGCACGCGGCCGACCGCTGGTCGGACGTCGTCGCCAAGGATGGCCTGATCACGGGCATGACGATCAGGGACCTGGTGCCCGAAATGTCGAACGTGACCACCGACCGCAAGGTCGACACCATGCAGGTCGGCTGGAAGGGCGAGTGGAAAGTCAACCGCGACCTGCGCCTGGTCGGCGACGTCTACCGCTCGACCTCGAAGCGCGATTCGGGCGGCAAGGATACCTTCGTGGTGGCCGGTATCGGCGGCGCCAACACCGGTTACTACAAGGCGAACGACAATGCCTTCCCCGACATTCGCGTCACGCTCGAGGACGGGCGCGACCTGGCCACCGAACTGGCGGCCGGGCGCCTGGGCAACAGCGACTACGGCATCCACTTCGCCGGGCTGACCGGCGTCGACATCAAGGATACGGTCGACGGCGGCTCGCTCGAAGGACGCCTGAGCCTGGACGGCAAGTGGAATATCGATGCTTTCGAATTCGGCGTGTCCGGCACTTCGCGTTCCAAGAAGCGCACCGCGATCGGCAACGAAAAGAACGGCGGCGCCTGCCAGTACTGCGACATGTACTCGACCACCTTCGCCAACCTGGGCGCCAACGTGGTGCGGCCGATGAACCTGCCGAACTACATGCGCGGCGCAGGCGGCAACTTCCCGGGCAGCTTCGTCGCCTTCGACGTGCCGGCCTATTTCGAGGCGCTCAAGGCGCTCGACGGCAAGCCCAAGCTCGACGCCGACGGCAATCCGACCGGCGAAGTCTATGACGTGAGCAAGTCGCAGCCCGAGTTCGTGCCGACCCAATCGTACGACGTGCGCGAAAAGACCGCGACCCTGTTCGGCCAGTTCGAGCTGTCGGGCGAGCGATGGAACGGCAATGTCGGGGTGCGGGTGGTGCACACCAAGACCCGTTCGAAGAGCGCCATCGACGACATCGTCTCGATCAACGACCCGACCCCGGACATCCCGACCAGCAGCCCGGACATCGAATACAGCGAAGCGACCCCGGTGTCCCAGGACGGCTCGTACACCAAGGTGCTGCCGTCGGCCAACTTCAGCTACTGGATGCAGCCCGACCTGGTGCTGCGCGCCGCCGCCGCCAAGGTCATGGCGCGCCCGTCGCTCGACCGCCTGGCGCCGACCCGTACCGACAACACGCTCGACCGCAGCTACATCCTCACGATCGACGGCGACCCGAACCTGAAGCCGACCGAGGCCACCCAGCAGGACCTGTCGCTGGAGTGGTACTACCAGCCCAAGTCGGCGCTCAACGTCGCCCTGTTCGCCAAGCAGATCAAGAACTTCGTGACCTTCCAGACCGACGAGAAGGTCGACATCGGGGTGCCGGGCTACCTGTACACCGTCACCCGTCCGGTCAACGGCGACAAGGCGCGGGTGCGCGGCATGGAGCTGGGCGTGCAGCACCTGTGGGACAACGGCTTCGGCATCGCCGCCAAGTTCGCCAAGACCTGGACCCGTGCGTATTCCGGCGGCGAGTACGTCGGCCAGCTCGAAGGCGTGGCCCCGACCGCGTCCTCGCTCGGCTTCCTGTACGAGAAAGGCAAGGTCAACGCCGCGCTGACCTTCGACTACACCGGCAAGTACACGCAGAGCACCAATGTGATCGCAGGCTTCCCGAACAAGGTCGACGCCATCACCTGGGTGACCGCCTCGGCCTCGTATGACCTGAACGAGAACGTGACCCTGTTCGTCGAAGGCAAGAACCTGGGCGACGAGGTGATGCGTTCGAACCTGGGCCGCAGCGACGCCATCTATGGCTTCGAAGCCTGGGGCCGTACCTACGCCGCAGGCATGAGCGTGAAGTTCTGATGCGCGCCATGACGACGACCGCCGCACCGGGCAAAAGCCACTGGCTGGGCTTCGCCCTGGCCACCACCCTGCTGTGGGGCGTGTGGGGCGCCTTCGCCGGGCGCCCCGTGCAGAACGGCTTCCCCGAAACCCTGGTATATGCGGTATGGGCGCTGACCATGATCCCGCCGGCGCTGTACGCGCTGGCCCGGATCGGCTGGCGCGTGCGGCGCGACGGCCCGGCGGTCGGCTATGGCCTGGCCATCGGCCTCTTGGGCGCGGGCGGGCAGATGATCCTGTTCCACGCGGTCAAGGAAGGCCCGACCTACCTGATCTTTCCCCTGATCTCGCTGTCGCCGGTGATCACGATCGCGCTGTCGTATGCCTTCCTGCGCGAGCGCACCGGCGCCATGGGCGTGGCCGGCATCGTGCTGGCGCTGTGCGCGCTGCCGCTGTTCGACTACTCCCCCGACCAGGGCGGCGTGGCCTATGGCTGGTGGTTCCTGCTGGCGCTGGGCGTGCTGGTGGCCTGGGGCCTGCAAGCCTATTTCATCAAGCGCGCCAACGCCATCATGGATGCCGAAAGCATCTTCTTCTACATGACGCTCAGCGCACTGGCGTTCATTCCGGTCGCGCTCTACATGACCGACTTTTCGCAGCCGATCAACTACGGCCTGGATGGTCCGTGGCTGGCGGCAGTGACGCAGGTGCTCAATGCGGTCGGCGCGCTGACGCTGGTCTACGCCTTCCGCCACGGCAAGGCGCTGGTGGTCTCGCCCCTGGTCAATGCCGGCGCGCCGCTGCTGACCACCGTCATCTCGGTGGCGATGGCGGCGAGCCTGCCGAACGGTTTCAAGCTGGCCGGCATCGGTCTCTCGCTGGCAGCCGCGCTGTTCCTGGCGCTGCAGCCGGACGAGCCGGACGCCGCCTGAGTCTTCTTTCTGGAGTCAACCACAATGCAAGTGCTTCTCGACCTCGTCCAACGCCACCATGCGGGCCAGCCGCTGGGCATCCACTCGGTGTGTTCGGCGCATCCGCTGGTGATCGAGGCCGCCTTCGAGACCGGCCTGGAAGGCGATGGCCCGGTGCTGGTCGAAGCGACCTCGAACCAGGTCAACCAGGATGGCGGCTATACCGGCATGACCCCCGCCGCCTTCCGCGATTTCGTGTTCGGCATCGCGGCTAAAGTCGGCTTTGCGCAAGAGCGCATCCTGCTGGGCGGCGACCACCTGGGGCCGAACTGCTGGCAGGGAGAATCGGCCGCCAGCGCGATGGCCAGGTCCGAGGTATTGATCGACCAGTATGTGGGCGCGGGTTTCAGGAAGATCCACCTCGATTGCTCGATGTCGTGCGCGGACGACCCGGTGCCGCTGCAGGATGGCGAAGTGGCCGCACGCGCCGCGCGCCTGGCGGCGGTGGCCGAGCGGGCCTGGCAGCGCGCCGGCGGCGAGGCGCCGGTCTACATCGTCGGCACCGAGGTGCCGGTGCCGGGCGGCGCCCATGAAGACCTGGCGGAACTGGCGGTGACCACCCCGCAGGCGGCCGCGCTGACCATCGCCGCCCACCGCGCCGCCTTCGCCGCGGCCGGGCTGGACGCCGCGTGGCCGCGCGTGATCGGCCTGGTGGTGCAGCCGGGCGTGGAATTCGACCACCACAAGGTAATCGACTACCGCCCCGAGAAGGCAATGGCGCTGAGCCGCTTCATCGAAGGCGAGCCGACCATGGTGTTCGAGGCCCATTCGACCGACTACCAGACGCCGGGCCTGCTGCAGGCGCTGGTGCGCGACCACTTCGCCATCCTGAAGGTCGGCCCCGGCCTGACCTTCGCCCTGCGCGAGACCTTGTGGGCGCTGGCCGACATCGAGGCGGAAATGCAGGTCGCGAACGATAGCGGTTTCAAGAAGACCGTGCTGGACGTGATGCGCGCCGAGCCGGATTACTGGCGCAAGTATTACCACGATGCCGGCCGGCTGCAGTTCGACCAGCAATTCAGCCTCTCCGACCGGATCCGTTATTACTGGCCGCACCCGCGCATCCAGGCCGCGCAGGCGGCCCTGGTCGCGAACCTGGAACGCCAGCCGGCGCCGCTCACCTTGCTGAGCCAGTACCTGCCATTCCATTACGAAGCCGTACGCGAAGGCCGGGTGCGCAACGCGCCGCTCGACCTGTTGAAAGAAGGGGTAGCCCGCGTGCTGCGCCAGTACATGCGCGCCTGCCAGCCGGGCGCCGAACCTAGGGAGCAGTGAACATGCAAGCAGTACAGGATGCCGTGCAAGGCGGCAGCAAGATTCTTGGACAGGATGTGGGCCGCCTCGACGCGCTGGGCGGCGGCGTGACCGCGCGCGAGATCGCGCAGCAGCCGGACGTATGGCCGCAGATCGATGCCCTGGTGGGCGGGCAGCGCGCGCAGATCGACGCCTTCCTGGCGCCGCTGCTGGCGCGCCCGGAACTGCGCATCGTGATGACCGGCGCCGGCACCTCGGCCTTCATCGGCGAATGCCTGGCCCCTAGCCTGCTGCGCCAGGGCCGGCGCGCGGAAAGCCTGCCGACCACCGACCTGGTGTCGGGCCCGGACCGCTATTTCCAGCGCGCCGTACCGACCCTGGTGGTGTCGTTCGCCCGTTCCGGCAGCAGCCCGGAAAGCGTGGCGGCGGTGGCGCTGGCCGACCAGCTGGTCGACGACGTCCATCACCTGGTGATCACCTGCAATGAAGAGGGCCAGCTGTACCGCATGACCCAGGATCGCGGCAATGCGCTGGCGATCCTGCTGCCCGACGCCACTCACGACCGCGGCTTCGCGATGACGACCAGCTTCACCTCGATGCTGCTGGCCGCCGCGCTGGCCTTGCGCGTGCTGGAGCCGGGCGTGGCGGCGCGCCTGGCCCCGGTGGCGCAGCAGGTCGGCGCGCGCGCGCTGCCGCTCCTGACCCAGCTGGTGGACGGGGCGTTCCGGCGCGTGGTCTACCTCGGCAGCAACGAGCTGCGCGGCCTGGCGCGCGAAGCCGCGCTCAAGCTGCTCGAACTCACCGACGGCCAGGTGGTGGCGATCCACGATTCGCCGCTGGGCTTTCGCCATGGTCCGAAGACCATCGTCGACGACCAGACCCTGGTGGTGGTGCTGCTGTCGAACGACCCGCAGGCGCGCCGCTACGACCTCGACCTGCTGCGCGAGCTGCGCGGCGACCGCCGCGCGGGCCGCGTGCTGGCCCTGGGCGCGCGCCAGGATGACGCGCTGGGCGACGATGCATTCCTGTTCGCCAGCGCCGGCGACGCGCAAGACCTGGAACTGGCGCTGCCCTATATCGTGTTCTGCCAGGGCTTCGCCTTCCTGCGTTCGCTGTCGCTCGGCGTGCGCCCGGATACGCCGAGCATGTCCGGCACCGTCAACCGCGTGGTGCGCGGCGTGACGATCTATCCCTTCGATTCCCACGTCGGCAGCGAGGCGCTCCATGTTCCTCGGGGTTGACGGCGGCGGCACCAAGACCGCGTTCGCGCTGGTCGATGCGCACGGCGGCGTGCTCGCGCGCCATGAAGAAGGCAGCACCTATCACGTCGACGTCGGTCTGCCCGGCGTGGCGGCGACCCTGCAGCGCGGCGTGCAGGCGGTGCTGGCCGCGGCCGGCGCCGACGGCGGCGCGGTCCAGTATGCCTTCTTCGGCCTGCCGGCCTACGGCGAGGACCGCGCCGCCCAGCACGCGCTGGACCTGGCCGCCGGCGCCATCCTCGGGCCGCAGCGCACCCTGTGCGGCAACGACATGGTGTGCAGCTGGGCCGGTTCGCTGGCCTGCGCCGACGGCATCAGCGTGATCGCCGGCACCGGCTCGATGGCCTACGGCGAAGTCGCCGGCCGCCAGGCGCGCGCCGGCGGTTGGGGCGAGCTGTTCAGCGACGAAGGTTCGGCCTACTGGATCGCGCGCGCCGGCCTGGCGCTGTTTTCGCGCATGAGCGATGGCCGCGCGCCGCGCGGACCCTTGTATGAGCTGATGCGCGTGCGCCTGGCGCTGGAGGACGACCTCGACCTGTGCGGCGTGGTCTACGGCCAGCTCGGCGGCGACCGCAGCCGCATCGCCCAGCTGGCGCGCCTGGTGTCCGAGGCAGCCGGGCAGGGCGACGAGCAGGCCGGCTGGATATTCGCCGACGCGGCGCGCGAACTGGCCGACATGGTCGACGCCGTGCGCAGCCGGCTCGAGGTCGCGCCGGACCTGCCGCTGCCGGTGTCTTATACCGGCGGCCTGTTCGGCGACGGCGGCCTGCTGCTCGCGCCGTTCGGGCGCGCGCTGGCCGCGAGCAGCCGGCCATACCGCCTGTCGGCGCCACGCCTGGCGCCGGTGCTCGGCGCCGCGCTGTACGCCGCGCGCAGCGCCGGCCGGCCCTTGGGCGAGGCGGCGCTGGAGCGCCTCGCGCGCCGCTGACCCACACTCTCGAACAGGACCACGCCATGCCCCGATCGCTTCTTCGTACCGTCCTCATCGCCGCGCTGGCCGCCCCGCTCGCGGCGCTGGCCGGCGACAGCTATACCATGCACGACTACGAAAGCGTGCCCAAGATCGACGCCCACCTGCACCTGCACGGCCTGGAGCAGGGACCGTTCCTGGAACTGGCGCGCAAGGCCAACTTCCGCGCGCTGACCATCAATGTCGACTACCCGGACTTTCCGGCGCTCGACCAGCAGCAGCGCGTGGCCAGCAAGCTGCATCACGAGCATCCGGCCACCGTGGGCTGGATCGCCAGCTTCAGCGCCGACAATCTGCTGCAGCCGGCCTGGATCCCGGCTACCCTGCACCGGCTGGACGGGGCGCTGCAGGATGGCGCGGTGGGCGTCAAGGTGTGGAAGAACATCGGCATGTCGGTGCGCGACGCCCGGGGCAGGCTGGTGATGGTCGACGACGCCCGCATCAAGCCGCTGTTCGACGCATTCGAGGAGCGCGACGTGCTGCTCGTCGGCCACCAGGGCGAGCCGCACAACTGCTGGCTGCCACTGTCGGAAATGACGGTGAAGAATGACCGCGAATACTTCAGGAACCACCCGCAATACCATATGTACCTGCAGCCGAACATGCCGAGCTACGCCGACCAGATGGGCGCGCGCGACCGCCTGCTGGCGAGCCACCCGCGCCTGCGCTTCGTCGGCGTGCACATGGCGTCGCTCGAGTGGAGCGTGGACGAGCTGGCGCGTTTCCTGGACCGCAACCCGGCGGCGAACGTCGACATCGCGGCGCGCATCGGCCAGATCCAGTACCAGTCCCAGCGCGACCGCGAGAAGGTGCGCCAGTTCTTCATCGCCTACCAGGACCGCCTGATGTACGGCACCGACCTGGCCCAGTCGAGCGAGCAGCCCCAGGCCGCCTTCGTGGCCGACCTGGACGGCGTCTGGCGGCGCGACTGGCGCTACTTCAACACCGGCGACGAGATCGCGACCCCCGACCTGGACGGCACGGTGGTCGGCCTGGCGCTGCCGAAGGCGGTGGCCGACAAGCTGTTTCGCCTGAACGCCGAGCGGGTGTTCAGGGGCGCCTGGAAGACCTAGTCATGCGGGCTTCATGCGTAAGTGGGAAAGGACGTAAAAAATAGTCTGGACTTTCGTTTCTTGCATTTCCATCCTGTATCATCGATCCGTCAGTAGTACGAATAACAAGCCTTCATACGGGACTGCGGCGGCGAACCGGCGCAGATGGATCAGGAATGACGCAAGCAAAAAAAACAGAAACGAAAGTTTCGAACGGTAACGGAGGAAACCCTCCGGAAGCCGCGCCGGAACAGGACCTGCTGGTGGCCGAACGACGCCGCAAGATCCGCGAGATGGTGGCCGAGCGCGGCCGGGTGACGGTGGCCGAGCTGTCGGAGATGTTCGGCATCTCGCTGGTGACGGTGCGCGCCGACCTGAACGTGCTGGCCGAGATCGGCGCCGTGGTGCGCACCCGCGGCGGGGCCCTCGCCCAGCGCGCCGACGAGGACTTGCCGATCGGCGTCAAGCAGTCGCTGCACCGGCTTGAAAAGATCCGCATCGCCGAGGAGGCGGTGAAGCTGATCGGGGAAGGGCAGACCATCGTGCTCGATTCGGGCACGACGACCGCCGAAATCGCCAAGCAGATCCGCGGCCTCAAGCTGCAGTCGGTGAACGTGATCACCAATGCGCTGAACATCGCCGTGCTGCTGGCCGGCGCGCCGCACGTGACCCTGATCATGCTGGGCGGGGTGCTGCGTCCCGCGTCGTATTCGCTGGGCGGCCCGCAGGCCGAGCAGGCGCTGGAAGGCCTGCACGCCGACATCCTGTTCCTGGGCTTCGATGGCCTGGATCCGGACATCGGCGTGATGACGCCGCACCTGCTCGAAGCGCGCCTGAATTCGCGCATGCTGGGCATCGCGCGCCGCGTGGTGGCGGTGGGCGATTCGTCGAAGATGGGGCGGCGCAGCCTGTCCATGATCGCGACGATCGAACAGATCGACCAGATCATCACCGATGCCGGTGTGCCGGCCGAGATGGTCGAGGCGCTGCGCTCGCGTGGCGCGCAAGTGGTGCTGGTGTAGGGCGGCTCGGCCGGCCGGCGCCGGCTGTGTTGCATATACCAATGAAGGAGACAAGATGACCGAAGTGCAGAGCGAGCGTCGCCGCACCCTGTTGCAGTGGCTGGCCGGATCGGCCGTGGCGACCGGCATGGGCGCCGGCGCGGGCGTGGCCATGGCCGCACCCCAAGGAAACGGTGCCGGCAAGAGCGTGGCGCGCATCGGCGACGCCAGCCTGGGGCTCGAGTTCGACGGCCAGATGCGCAGCCGCCTGCTGGCCAGGAGCGGCGGGGCGGCGACCCCGGTCACGGGCTTCCATGCCAGCGAACGGCTGCGCGTGACGGGCGGACGCTGGATCGACAGCTTCGCACTCGGCGGCCAGGCGGTCGACCGCGTCGACGATGGCGGACCGCACGGCGGCGGCGCCCGCCACCGCTTGACCGGCGTATCGAAGGACGGCGTCGAGAAGACCGTGGCGGTCACCTTCTACGAACGACACCCCGGCCTGGCCCTGCTGCGCGTGAGCTACCGTAACAAGGGCGACACGGCGCTGCCGGTCGAGGCCTGGTCCAACAGCGGCTACACGCTGCTGCCGGCGAAGCGCGCGCCGGGCCGCGGCTTCTGGACCTTCTCCGGTTCGTCGCACGCCGACCGCCGCGACTGGGTGCAGCCGCTCAAGGACGGCTTCGAGCAGCGCAACTTCATGGGCATGAACTCGTCCGACTATGGCGGCGGCACCCCGGTGGCCGACGTCTGGCAGCCCGAGCACGGGCTGGCGGTGGGCCACCTCGACACCGTGCCGCGCCTGGTGGCGCTGCCGGTGCGGCAAGTCAAGGACGGCGCCGCGCTGGCGATCGAATTCGAACAAACCGTGGTGCTGCAACCGGGCCAGGAACTGGTGACCCTCGATACCTTCGTCACCGTGCACACGGGCGATTATTTCTCGGCCCTGGACCGCTACCGCCTGCTCATGGCCGAGCGCGGCCTGGCGGCGCCGCAGGCCGGCGAGGAGTCGTATGAGCCGATCTGGTGCGCCTGGGGCTACGAGCGCGATTTCACGATTCCGCTGATGACCGGCACCCTGGCCAAGGCCAAGGAGCTGGGCCTGGAATGGGCGGTGCTGGACGACGGCTGGCAGACCAACGAAGGCGACTGGAAGATCGACCGCAAGAAGTTCGCGCGCGGCGACGAGGACATGAAGAAGCTGGTGGACGACATCCATGGCGCGGGCCTCAAGGCGCGCCTGTGGCTGGCGCCGCTGGCGGCCGATCCGGGCAGCGAGGTGCTGTACAGGCAGACCGACCAGCTGCTGCTGGACAAGGAGGGGGCGCCGCAGTTCGTCACCTGGTGGAACGCCCTGACCTTGTGTCCGGCCTACGAGCCGGTGATCGAGCAGACCCGCGCGCTGGTGCGCAAGATCATCGGCGAGTGGGGCTACGAGGGACTGAAGCTCGACGGCCAGCACCTGAACGGCGTCGCACCCTGCTACAACCCGGCGCACAACCATGCGCGTCCCGAGGAATCGTTCGAGAAGCTGCAGGACTTCTGGAAGATGGTGTACGACACCGCGCGCGAGATCAACCCGAACGCCGTGGTCGAGTTCTGCCCCTGCGGCACCTCGTATGCCTTCCACACGCTGCCGTATGCCAACCAGGCGCCGTCGTCCGATCCGCTGTCGTCGTGGCAGGTGCGGCACAAGGGCAAGACCCTGAAGGCCCTGATGGGGCGGAGCGCGGCCTATGCGGGCGACCACGTGGAGCTGAGCGACGGCGGCGACGATTTCGCGTCGACCGTGGGCATCGGGGCCGTGGTCTCGACCAAGTTCACCTGGCCCGAAGACCCGAAGCCGAAGGACAGCTACCTGCTCACGGCCGTCAAGGAAGCGAAGTGGCGCAAGTGGATCGGCATCTACAAGGACAAGATGCTGCCCAAAGGCCAGTATCGCGGAGAACTGTACGACATCGGTTTCGACAAGCCCGAAACCCATGCGGTCGAGAAGGAAGGGCGGCTGTATTACGCCTTCTATGCAAACGCGTGGTCGGGCCAGGTCGAGCTGCGCGGCTTGAAGGCAGGCCGCTACAAGGTGCGCGACTACGTGGAAGACCGCGAGCTGGGCGAAGTGAGCGCGGCCAGCAACAAGCTCAGGATCGGATTTGAACGGGCGCTCTTGCTCGAGGCAATTCCGGTCTGACCACGGGAGCGGCGCCGCAGCACGATTGCGGTGCCTCATGGAGGGCGCATGGCGCGGCGCTAGGCTGAAGCGTTTCCTTGCCATGCCGCTGCCATGCCGCCATGCCGAGCCCGACCTTTACTTTCCTGAACCACGCCGGCTTCCTGCTGCGCACCGACCACGCGCTGCTGCTGGCCGACCCCTGGCTGGACGGCACGGTGCTGAACGACGCCTGGAGCCTGCTCGACCGTTCCACCAGCAGCGCCCGCCTGATCGCCGAGCTGAACGCGAGCGGCCTGCCGGTATTCATCTGGTGCTCGCGCGCCCAGCCCGACCGCCTGTCGACGCCGTTCCTGCGCCGCTTTCGCGCCGAGTTCCGCGGCATCGCCACCTTTCTCTACCGCCAGGGCCGCGACTGGCGCCTGCAGGGCGAGCTGCGGCGCAACCGCTTCGCCGTCGTCGAATGCGCCGACGGGCAGGCGCGCACGCTGGCGCGCGACCTGCGCCTGACGGCCCATGCGAACGGCGACGCCGATTCCTGGTGCCTGATCCGCTGTGGGCGCCGCTCGATCCTGCACCTGGGCGAGCGGGCGCTCGCGGCCCCCGCGGCCTGCCGCAGCGCCGCCGAGCGGCTGCGCAGGGCGAATGTCCGGGTCGACGTGCTGTTGACGGGCTTCGCCGACATGGCCTGGGGCGGCAATCCCGACAACTTCGCCGGGCGCGAGGCGGCGGCCGAGCAGGGGATCGAACGCCTGGCGCTGCAGGCCGAGACGTTCCAGCCGCGCCTGATCGTGCCGGTCGCCTCCTTTGCCCGCTTCAGCCGGGTCGATAACGCCTGGCTCAACCACGGCCGCCGCACGCCGCTGGGCGTGCTGGAGTCGCCGCGGCTCGAGGCGCAGCGTGACCGCATCCGCTTCTTGCAGCCCGGCGCGCGCTTCGACCTCGAGTTCGACAGCCCGGCCAGCCTCGCGGCCCGGCACGAGCTGGCGCTGGCGCACTGGACGGCCTGCTGGCGCGAGCGGCCCGAACCGCTGCCGCGCCCGGCGCAGGCGACGGTGGCGGAGTTGAAGGACGCGTTCCTGAGGTACCGCGAGAAGGCGGGGACACGGCTGCACGGCTTGCCGCGCCTGCTCGAGCGCCTGCGCCTGCTGCGGCCGCTGGTGCTGACCTTGCCCGACCTGCGCCAGACCATCGAGCTGTCCTACCTGCGCGGCCTGCGCCTGCTGGCGCGCGAGGCGCCGGCCGATGTCGCGATGTGTTCGGGGACGGCGCTCTATCTGCTGCGGGCCGACGATGGGTTCGATACCACGTATGCGGGAAGCTGCTTCTGGATCGCGCGCCGCAGCGGCCTGTCCGCGTTCGGGCGTTTCTTCCTGCCCCAGCGGATGGGCCGGCGCGGGCTGGACCGGAAGCGGCCGTTCGCGGCGAGTCATGTACTGGCGCGGGCGGCCGGGGAGTGGATCGTGCGGGGGCTGCGCGCGGCGCTGCGCTGATGCGGCGCCTTGCGTTCAGGTCGATCCACCGCCAACGGCGACAGCGCATTTCCCTGTCGGCAAGCGTAGCGCGGCGTTCTTGGGTAAAGTGAGGACATCGGCAGGCTGCAAGCGCCTGCGGGGCCCTTTCCTTACGGGGCGACACTGTATGCAATGAAGATCAGAGAACCTGCGCCATGAAGAAAATCGGATTTCTCTCTTTCGGACACTGGTCCGATACCCGCGGGTCGGCCACGCGTTCGGCGTCCGACGTGCTCTTGCAATCGATCGACCTGGCGGTGGCGGCGGAGGCGCTGGGGTTGGACGGCGCTTACTTTCGCGTCCACCATTTCGCCCGTCAACTTGCCTCGCCATTTCCGCTGCTGGCGGCGGTTGGCGCGAAGACGCAGCGCATCGAGATCGGCACCGGCGTCATCGACATGCGCTATGAAAATCCGTTCTACATGGTCGAGGATGCCGGCGCCGCCGACATCATCAGCGGTGGCCGCCTGCAGCTTGGCATCAGCCGCGGCTCGCCGGAGCAGGTGATCGACGGCTGGCGCCATTTCGGCTACGCGCCGGCCGACGGCGAAAGCGACGCCGACATGGGCCGCCGCCACGGCGAAGTGTTCTTCGGGCTGCTCGAGGGAAAAGGTTTTGCCCAGCCGAGCCCGCGGCCGATGTTTCCCAATCCACCGGGCCTGTTGCGCCTGGAGCCGCATGCCCCCGGGCTGCGCGAGCGCATCTGGTGGGGCTCGGCGTCGGACGCGACCGCGGTCTGGGCGGCGCGCCAGGGGATGAACCTGCAGAGTTCGACGCTCAAGGCCGACGAAACCGGCGAGCCGTTCCATGTCCAGCAGGCCAGGCAGATTCGCGCATACCGCGCCGCGTGGAAAGAGGCGGGCCATGCGCGGACGCCCCGGGTCAGCGTCTCGCGCTCGATCTTTGCCCTCGTCAACGACATGGACCGCGCGTATTTCGGCCGTGGCGACAGCACCGACCAGGTTGGCGTCATCGACAAGATGCGCGCCGTGTTCGGCCGTTCCTACGCGGCCGAGCCCGACCTGCTGATCGAAGAGCTGCGCCGCGACGAAGCCATTGCCGAAGCCGATACGCTGCTGCTGACCGTGCCCAACCAGCTCGGCGTGGACTACAACGTCCACGTGCTGTCGGCCTTGCTCGAGCATGTGGCGCCGGCGCTCGGCTGGCGCTGACGTGGGCGCCTGAAGAGTCGGGGCAAGCAGGGGCGGGTACGGGCGCGCCGGTAGGGACACCGGCGCTGCGATCTCAGACCACCGACCCCAGCTTGAAGATCGGCAAGTACATCGCCACCACCAGCCCGCCGATCAGCACCCCGAGGATGACCATGATCAGCGGCTCCATCAGCGACGACAGGGCCGCCACCGCTTCATCGACCTCGTCCTCGAAGAAATCCGCCACCTTGCCCAGCATGGCGTCGAGCGAGCCCGATTCTTCGCCGATCTGCACCATCTGGATCACCAGGTTGGGAAACACGTCCGCGTTCTGCATCGACGTGGTCAGGCTGGTGCCGGTGCTGACCTCGTTCTGGATCTTGCGCGTCGCTTCCAGGTACACCGCATTGCCCGAGGCGCCGCCGACCGAATCGAGCGCTTCGACCAGCGGCACGCCGGCCGCGAACATGGTCGACAGGGTGCGCGTCCAGCGCGCGATGGTGGCCTTGCGGATCACGCTGCCGAAGATCGGCAGGCGCAGCAGCACGCGGTCCATTACCTGCTGCATCCTGAGCGAACGGCGCCAGGCCTGGAAGAACAGGTACAGCCCGGCGAACAGCGAGCCGAAGATCACGTACCACCACTCCACGACGAAGTCCGAGATCGCCATCACGATGACGGTCGGCGCCGGCAAGTCGGCGCCGAAGCTGGAGAATACTTGCTTGAAAGCCGGCACCACCCAGATCATGATCACGGCGGTGACCACCAGGGCGACCGCGAGGATCGCGATCGGATAGGTCAGCGCCGACTTGATCTTGCCCTTGAGCGCCAGCGTCTTCTCCTTGTAGATCGCCAGGCGCGTGAGCAGGTCTTCCAGGATGCCGGCCTGTTCGCCGGCGCCGACCAGGTTGCAGAACAGCGGATCGAAGTACAGCGGGAACTTGCGGAAGGCGCGGTTCAGGCTGGTGCCGGTCTCGACGTCGTTGCGCAGGTCCTGGATCAGCTTGGCCATCGACGGGTTGCTGTGGCCCTTGCCGACGATGTCGAAGGATTGCAGCAGCGGCACGCCGGCCTTCATCATGGTGGCCAGCTGGCGCGTGAACATGGTCAGGTCCTTGTCCGTGATCTTGCGGCCGCTGCGGTAGACTTTTTTCTTGACCTTGGTGACCATGATGCCCTGGCGGCGCAGGGTCACGTTGACGATCGCCTCGCCGCCGGCGCGCACCTCGCCGCGCACGACGCGGCCGGTCTTGTCCTTGCCCTCCCAGGCGTACACGTTCTCCTTGACCTGTGCGCCACGGCTCTTGGGTTGCAGGGAAGTTGCCATAATGAGTGTTCCTGTTTGCAGTCTTGCTGCGGTCTTATTCGTTGGTGCAGCCAAGCACTTCTTCAAGGCTGGTCAGGCCCTGCTTCACTTTCATCAGGCCCGAGCGGCGCAGCGAATTCACGCCTTCCTTCTCGGCCTGGGCCGCGATCTCCATGGAGTTGCCGTTGGCCAGGATCAGCGCCTCGATACTCGGGGAGATCGGCATGATCTGGTAGATGCCGACCCGGCCCTTGTAGCCCGAACCCAGGCAGCGGTCGCAGCCGACCGGGCCGTAGGGCCGCCATTCGCCGTCCAGGTCGCCGTCACGGTAGCCGGCCGACAGCAGGGCGTCGCGGCTGATCTCGAGCGGCTGCTTGCAGCTGCACAGGCGGCGCGCCAGGCGCTGGGCCGTGATCAGGATCACCGACGAGGCGATGTTGAACGGCGCCACGCCCATGTTCATCAGGCGCGTCAGGGTCGACGGCGCATCGTTGGTGTGCAGGGTCGAGAACACCATGTGGCCGGTCTGGGCGGCCTTGATCGCGATGTCGGCCGTTTCCAGGTCGCGGATCTCGCCGACCATGATGATGTCGGGATCCTGGCGCAGGAAGGATTTGAGCGCCACCGGGAAGGTCAGGCCGGCCTTGTCGTTGACATTGACCTGGTTCACGCCGGGCAGGTTGATCTCGGCCGGGTCTTCGGCGGTCGAGATATTGATGCCGGGCTTGTTCAGCAGGTTCAGGCAGCTGTACAGCGACACCGTCTTGCCCGAGCCCGTCGGGCCGGTCACCAGCACCATGCCGTAGGGGCGCGCGATCGCATCGAGCAGCAGCGCCTTCTGGTCGGGGTCGTAGCCGAGCGCGTCGATGCCCATCTGGGCCTGGGTCGCGTCCAGGATACGCATGACGGTCTTTTCGCCGAACAGCGTGGGCAAGGTGCTGACACGAAAATCGATGGTGCGCGTGGCGGACAGGATCAGGCGCATGCGGCCGTCCTGCGGCACGCGTTTTTCGGCGATGTCCAGCCGCGCCAGCACCTTGATGCGCGAGACCAGTTTCTCGCGGATCGACAGCGGCGGCGAGGCGTGGTCGCGCAGCACGCCGTCGACCCGCAGGCGGATCCGGTAGTATTTTTCGTAGGGTTCGAAGTGGATGTCCGAGGCGCCCATTTGCACCGCGTCCATCAGGATCTTGTTCAGGAAGCGCACGATCGGCGCGTCCTCGACATCGCTGGTCGCTTCGGCGTTTTGCGCCGGCTGCTGGTCTTCTTCCGCGAACTCGATGTCGGCATCGTCGCCGGCCAGTTCGCTCAAGTCCTGTTCGGCGCCCTTGGCGATCGCGGCGAGCAAATTCAGCAGGGCGTCGTGCGGCACGATCACCGGCTCGACCGTGGCCTCGCTCTGGAACTTGATCTGGTCCAGCGCCTGGTTGTTGGTCGGGTCGGACAGCGCGACCGACAGCTTGTTGCCGCGCTTGGCCAGGGCGATCACGCGCTGGGCCTGCATCAGCTTGGCGTCGATGGCGCTGGCGGGGAGCGACTCGGGCGCGAAGGCCGACAGGTCGAGCAGCGGATAACCGAAGGTCTCGGCGCAGAACGCGGCCAGCGCGCGCGGCTCGATCGCGCCGCTGGCGAGCACGGCGTCGATGAAGGCCGTCTTCTCCTGGACCGCCTTCTTGTGCAGCAGGTCCGCCTGCGCCGCGCTCAGGCGATTGGCCTGGACCAGCGCGCGCGCAAGGCCCGACAGCGGGGTGCCGGTGGTCGTGTTGGGGAGGACTGCTGCCATATGCGTCGTGTGCGGGGGAGCCTCAGGAGTAACGACAAGGGCGCCGGGCAGGCCGGCGGACCCAACGGATCATGCCTACAGGCACTAAATTTGTAAAGTATTTGGTGCGGTTCAGATGCGTCCGTACCACGTGGACGAATTGGCATGGCGGGCAGGATCGCCCGGAATGGCCACGCGCGGTTTGCGCTGGATGGAGCGTGCTGCGTTAACCGTGATGAAACAATCTTGGCAAAGCTTTCACGGTCGTGATCGCTTCGACCAGCCGGCCATGCGCGGTGCTCATGGCGCTTCCGCGAAGGGCTGGCCGGCCGGGCGCAGGATGACCATGGGACGCTGCGGCGTGCCGGCATCGCCGGCGGCGCGCTGGTTCGTGGACATGAAGGCCGACGGGCCGATGCGGCCGGCGCGCGCGTTCACGTCATCCGAGATGCGCAACTGCGCGCAAGGGCGGTCGGGTTCCGCGCCGGCCCGTTCCTTCGTAGCAGGCCGGGCCGCATCGCGGGTCAGCGACTGCCAGTTGCTGGCGGTGTAGTCGGCGGGCGCGTCGGGCCTGGCATCGGCATTCGGCATGTCCTGGGCCTGGGCCGCAGGCGCGAGCAGGGAGAGCGCCAGCATGGTGGCGCGAATATTCTTCTTCATTCGGGGGTACTGCGCGTGTGACGTGGGCTGCTGGAAGAGAGGGCGCTGACCAGGGCAGCAGGCAGGCGCGCCCGTCGTTGGAGGTGATTCTATCCAGCAGCCAATTTGCTCAGCAATAGTTTTATGATAATCGATGAGATTTATCGCAAAAATGCCAACAGTTGTGGTGCCAGCGAGACAGACAAGCCGCGTTCAATTCCACCAGTGGCAGGTCGGCCCCGCCGTCGGCAGCCTGGCCTGCACCGCTTCGTGGACGATGCCGGCGGCCACCGCTTCCTCGGCGGTATAGATGCGGGCCTGGCCGGTCAGGTGGGGGCGGATATCGGTTTCATGGCCGGCGTCGCGGGTGGCTTCGCGGAAGATGCTGGCGTAGCGCTCGGCATCGAAATCCAGGCACTCGCGCCATTCCGACACGCGCGCATGGTCGGCCGCCACCAGGTTGCCGAAGCCCCAGTGCAGCGGGTGGATCAGGAAGCGCGTGCCGGGACAGGCATAGCGCTTCTGGCCTGCCAGAAAGATCACCACGCCGACCGATTCGACGCTGCCGATATTGTGGGTGGTGAGCGGGATCGGCAACGATTTCAAGAAGAAGTAGAGCGCGAAGCCGGCCGTCATATTGCCGCCTTCGGTCGAGATGTGCAGGGCGATCTCGGTCGCGCCCTTTTGCAGCGCCTCGAGGCAGCAGTTGCGCACCGTGCAGGCGGCGTTGTGGTTGATCGGGCCGATGAAGTGGACGATGTGCAGTGCCATGGTGCGCGCCAGCTCCAGTAGGGGTTTCCGGGCATTCAAGCATAGCGCCATTCCTCAGCGCGGGGCGTCCTCCTGACCTGCCTGCCGCTTCGCCGCTGCACATTCCGTGCGCGTATAGCCCGTGTCGATCACGATGCGCTGGCCTCCCACCTCGAGGTCGGCCACCATGGGCGGGATCGCGCGCATCTTGCCAGCGCGCATGGCCTCGCGCAGCGGCGCGCAGTTGGTGAGCATTGCCGGCACGGCGCCGGCGAATTCCCACGCCTCGCCATCCCCCTGGCGCAGCACGGCATTGCCGTGGTTGGTGGCGCCGACCAGCACGACTTCGGGCCGCGCATCGCCACCGAGGTCGATCACGAAGGCGTCGCACAGGGCGCCCTGGCGGCGCAGGCACAGCGGCAGGCGGTATTGCTCCTCGACCTTGCGCCAGTCGAAGCCGACGAAGCCGGCGGGCAGGGCGGCGCCGGCCGGCCACACGCGCAGGTTGGCCGCCAGGTCCGGGACCGTTTCGCCGGCATCGAAGTCACCCGGCTGGCGCAGGCGCGCCAGTTCGACCTTGAGCCAGCCGGCATCCGCGCCGCTGGCGGTTCTTTCCAGCCGCGCGATGGCGTCGCGACCATAGCGCGCGCCATGGTGATACAGGTAGGCGACGTCCAGTTGCGGCAGCTTGAGCTGGCCGGCGGCCAGGCGCGCCATCTGGCTGTTGACCGCGATGCGACCCGGGTCGAGGACGGGCGACAGCAGCAGCGCCAGCACGGCCAGCACCACGAAGGCGGCGGCGATGTTCACGCCGGCCAGGGTGCGCAGCCAGCCGCGGCGCAGCGCCGCGGCCGCATAGCCGCCGGCATAGCAGGCCGCGACCAGCAGGCAGGCGGCGGCGATGACGCGGTCGGCCGACCAGCCGTGGTCGGTCACGCGCAGGGCCAGGGCGTAGGCAGCGAGCAGGGTCAGCGGCACCAGCAGCAGGCTGGCGATGCGGGCCGCGACGGCCAGCACGCGCGCCGGCGGCGTGGCGCCGTCCTGGTAGGCGGCATTGATCAGGATGACGAAGGCCGCCGCCGCGCCGAGCATGCTGCCCGCGGCGCTGCGCGTGGCCCACAGCGGCGCGAGGCCCGTGAAGGGCAGGCTGGCCAGGAAGCCACCCACCAGCAGGGTGAGTACCGGCAGGATCCAGGACAGCAGCACGTGCAGCAGGTTGCGGATGCCGCGCACGATGGCGGGCTTGACGTCGGTCAGGTGCATCGCCACCGAGAAGGCGAAGGCGGTCACGGGGATGAAGAACCAGGCCTTGCGGATGGTCTTGCTCAAGAAGTCGAGTTTCACCAGGTCGAACAGGGCGGCGCCCAGGTGCAGCACCATCCAGGTGGCGCCCACGAACACGCCGCAGAACAGGATCTGCAGGTTGAGCTTCCAGGCGACCTCGAAATAGCTGGCATAGGGCGCGATGCGGCGCCGTTCGCGGCTGCCCGCCAGCACCAGCGCATGGGCGATGAAGAAGCCGGCCGCCAGGCAGAAGGTCAGCATGCCGGAGGGCCTGGCGCTTTCCCAGCCGCTTTCCCACCCTGTTGCGCCGATGCGGCGCCAGACGTCGTATACGGCCAGCAGCGCGATGACGCTCGCGGCGCACAGCGCCCACGCCAGCAGCTGGCGGCGCGCCATGTGGCCAAGGCCGCTGATCAGGATGACCGGCAGCAGCGCGCCGAGCATGACCAGCGGCGCGAACAGCAGCGGCGCGGTCGCCGGCCAGGATGTGTGCTGCGCCGCCGTGTACAGCAGGTAGAGCAGCAGGCCCTGGGCCAGGCCGATGCCGATGCGCGTCGGTCCGAGCCAGGTCGGGACCGGGTCGTCGTCGCCGGCGGCTGAAAGTGCAGGTGCAGGCGTGGCGGTCGGCGCGGTCTGTTGCATGGCGTGGCTTCCTTGGTCGTGGACTCGACGGTTATCTTACTTCCGATCAACGCCGAATGACGCCCGCAAGTTGGCTAGCTGCCGCGGTAGGTCGAATACGACCATGGGGTCATGACCAGCGGCACGTGGTAGTTCTGGCCGGGATCGGCGATGCCGAACCCCAGCGCGATGCGGTCGAGGAAGCGCGGGGAGGGCAGCTCGACGCCGCGCGCCGCGTAGTAGTCGCCGGCGTGGAAGACCAGCTCATATTGGCCGGCGCGCAGCGCGGTCGCTTCGAGCAGGGGCTCGGCGCAGCGGCCGTCATCGTTCGTGATCTTGCTCGCTAACAGCGTGCGGGTGCTGCCGTCGACCGCGTACAGGTCGAGCCTGATGCCGGCGCCGGGGCAGCCGTGGGCGGTGTCGAGGACGTGGGTGGTGAGTTTTCCCATCTTGATCCTGGCTTGGTCATGGTGGATGGAAGCCCATCATAACGCCGATGTGGGCGCATGCGGAAACGGCCGCATGCTGGGCGCGATGAGCGTGATGCGCGTGATGCGTGCGATTTCGTGATGCGGCGATCCGATTCATACTCACGAAATATTGCATCTTTAGGCTGTCGACTTGCCAAATCCGCATGAGGATGCGCGGAGCGCGGCAGTTCTTTCATCCAACCCGAAGACCGCAATGAAACTCAAACGACACCAGATCGCCAGCGCCGCCGCGCTGTGCGTCACCCATGCACTGGTTGGTGTGCATGCCCAGGACACTCCCGCCACCCCGGCCCGTTTGCTCGCCGCCACGGCCGAGCCGCAAGCCGTGATCGTGACCGGCACCCGCGCCAGCAACCGCACCCAGTTCGACACCCTGGCCCCGGTCGACGTCTTCAGCCGCGAAGAGATCGCGGCCGTCGAGTCCAGCGACCTGAACGACGTGCTGGCCCAGCTCGTGCCCTCGTACGTGGTGCAGCGCCTGCCGATGGCGGACGGCCAGGTCTTCGTGCGGCCTGCCACCCTGCGCGGCCTGTCGCCGGACCAGACGCTGGTGCTGGTCAACGGCAAGCGTTTCCACCGCAGCGCCTTCCTCGGCGCACGCGGCTCGCAGGCGGCCGACATGGCGCAGATCCCGACCAGCGCCATCAAGCGCATCGAGGTGCTGCGCGACGGCGCCTCGGCGCAATATGGCTCCGACGCGATAGCCGGCGTCATCAACATCATCCTCGACGATATGGTGGGCGGCGAGATCAATGCCCAGCACTCGCAGTACGGCGAGCACGACGGCAAGACGAACACCGTTCGCGCCCGCTACGGCTTCGCCTTCGGCGACAGCGGCAAGGTCAAGCTGTTCGCCGAAGCATCCGACGCCGACCCCACGTCGCGCACCCGCCAGCGCCAGGACGCGATCGACTTCCAGGCCGCCCATCCCGCGCTGCAGGTGCCGAATCCGGTGCAGCGCTGGGGCCAGCCCGAGCTGGAGAGCCAGCGCATCGGCTACAACGCCGGCGTGGGCCTGGGTGGCGATACCGAGGCCTACAGCCACGGCCTGTTCGGTCGCAGCGAGGGCGTGTCCGACTTCAACTGGCGCAATCCCGATACCAGCGGCAGCGTCTACAACACGACCCAGGCTTTCCCCGGCTGGGACGTGCGCAGCATCTACCCGACCGGCTTCAGCCCGCAATACACGAACGAACAGGACGACCTGCACCTACTGGCCGGCGTGCGCGGCCGCTTCACCGAGGCGCTGGTGTGGGATGTCAGCGCCTCGTATGGCCGCAACCGCATCGACTACGGCCTGCACAATTCCATCAACGCCTCGCTCGGCCCGACCAGCCCGACGTCGTTCGACCTGGGCCGCCTGACCCAGGAAGAAAAGCTGGTCAATGCCAACTTCAACTACGAGTGGAGCGTGGCGGCGCTGGCGCGGCCGGTCAACGTCGGCTTCGGCCTCGAGTACCGCAACGAGCGCTATGGCGTGCGGGCGGGCGAGGCGGCGTCGTATGCGGTCGGTCCCGGCGCCGCCTTCGGGCTCGATCCGAGCGCCAACGGGGCGCCGGGCTTCTCCGACCGCCAGGCCGGCCGCTGGGACCAGGACAGCTACGCCGCCTATGTCGACGTCGAAGCGCCGCTCGGCGAGCGCCTGTCGGTGGGCGCCGCGCTGCGCTACGAGGACTTTTCGGAATTCGGCGACAGCGTCAACGGCAAGCTGTCGGCGCGCTACGAAGTCACGCCCGACGTCGCCGTGCGCGGCTCGTTCTCGACGGGCTTCCGTGCGCCGACCCCGGGCCAACTGAATACCAGCAGCACCAGCCAGGGCCTCGACACCCGCACCCTGCTGGTGTTCACCAGCGGCCGCCTGTCCACCAGCGACCCGATCGCCGTGGCGCTCGGCGCCAGGCCGCTCACGCCCGAGGAATCGAACAACCTGTCGCTGGGCCTGACCTGGAAGGGCGCCATGGGCCTGTCTGGATCGGTCGACCTGTACCGGATCAAGCTGCGCGACCGCTTCAGCACATCGAGCTCGTTCGCGGTGCCGGCCGGGATGCCCAATCCGCTGCGCTACACCTCGGTCAACTACTTCACCAACGACTTCGACACCACGACCCAGGGCATCGACGTCGTGGCCAATCACCTGAGCCGCGTCGCCGACGGCCGATTGAACCTGACCCTGGCCTACAACTACAACAAGACGCGGGTCGACGACGGCCGCACCGCCGTCGCTTCGAATCTCACGCAGCGCACGATCTTCGAAGACCGCCTGCCGCGCCAGAAGGCGACCGTCAGCGCGGCCTGGGAGCGCGGCGCCTGGAGCGCGCTGGGACGCATGCGCCACTACGGCGCCTGGACCGACAGCACGGGCAACGCGACGGGCGATATCTTCCAGCGCTTCGGCGCGATGCGCTTCTTCGACGCGGCGCTGAGCTACAAGGTCACGCCGAAACAGACCCTGCGCTTCGGCGTCGACAATGTGTTCGACAAGTATCCCGACGAAGCGGTGTTCCAGGCCAGCCGCGGCCTGGTCTACTCGCGCAACGCGCCGTACGACACCGATGGCCGCAACCTCTATATCGACTACACGGTGAAGTTTTGAGCCGGCCCGACCTGCAAAGACGGGCCTGGCTGCGGGCCGGCGCCGTGCTGCCGCTGGCGGCGCCGCTGGCGCCGGCCGCTGCGACTGGCCCGGGCCTGCCCGACCTGGCCCCGCCAAGCCTGGCGCCGGCCGTGCTGGCGCGCGACAACGGCTACTGGGGCCGCGTGGCCGCGCACTACGACGTCACCGACGAGGTGGCGATGCTCGACAACGGCTACTGGGGCTCGATGGCGCGCCCCGTGGTCGAGGCCTACCAGCGCCACATCGCCCGGGTCAACCACGGCAACGCCTATTACGGGCGCCTGCGCTTTCCGCCCGAGTACGAGGCGGCGCGCGGCGCGGTCGCCGAGGCGCTGGGCGTGGAGCGCGACGAGATCGTGCTCACGCGCGGCGCCACCGAGGCGCTGCAGGCGCTGATCGGCGGCTACAACCGGCTGCGGCCGGGCGACACCGTGCTGTGCGCCGACGTCGACTACGACAATATGATCACGACCATGGGCTGGCTCGAACGGCGGCGCGGCGTCGAGGTGGTGAAGATCGCGGCGCCCGACGCCGCCACCGCAACCGTCCAGTCGCTGGTCGATTGCTACGCCCAGGCGATGGCGCGCCATCCGAAGCTCAGGATGATGCTGCTCACCCACGTCAACCACCGCAACGGCATGGTCATGCCGGTGGCCGAGATCACGCGCATGGCGCGCGCGCGCGGCATCGGCGTCATCGTCGACACGGCGCACGGCTTCGGCCAGCTCGACATGCGCATCCCCGACCTCGATTGCGATTATGCCGGCATCAACCTGCACAAGTGGATCGGGGCGCCGGTGGGCGTGGGCGCGATCTATATCCGCCGCGGCAAGGTGGCCGACATCGATCCCTACATGGGCGAGAAAGAAGGCGACGATATCCGCACGCGGGTGCACACCGGCACCGTCAACTTCGCCGCCTACCTGGCCTTGCCGCTGGCGCTGGAACTCCACGCCCGGATCGGCGTCGCCAACAAGCAGGCGCGCCTGCACCACCTGCGCAACCGCTGGGTCGAGGCGGCGCGCGAAATCGCCGGCATCGAGGTGCTGGCCTCGCCCGATCCGCGCCTGGCCAGCGCGATCGCGGCGTTCCGCCTGCGCGGCCAGACCTCGGTGGCCGACAATGTCGCGCTGTCGAAGCGGCTGTTGCAGGAGCACGGCGTGTTCGCCGTCATGCGCGACGGGCTGGCGTCGGGGGCCTGCCTGCGGGTGACGCCGGCGATCTTCACGTCCGAGGCGCAGGTCGATCGCCTGGTCGCGGCCTTGCGCGCCTGAGGCGTATATCGGCGCAATGAGCCGGCGTATGCGTCCGGTCATATACTGTTGTGGTCGTTGCAATATATGATCGGACGACTTCTTCTCGTCGGAGGACGCCATGGCTGATTCCTATCCACGCGACTTGATCGGCTATGGCCGCACGCCGCCGCATGCGCGCTGGCCCGGCGGCGCGCGCATCGCCCTGCAGTTCGTGCTGAACTACGAAGAGGGGGCCGAGAACTGCGTGCTGCACGGCGACCCCGCGTCCGAAACCTTCCTGTCCGAGATCGTCGGCGCCAGCGCCTTCCCGGCGCGCCACATGAGCATGGAGTCGCTGTACGAATACGGTGCGCGCGCCGGCCTGTGGCGTTTGCTGCGGCTGTTCGAGGAGCGCCGGCTGCCCCTGACCGTGTTCGGCGTGGCGCAGGCGCTCGAGCGCAACCGCGACGCCGTCGCCGCCTTCCGCGAACTGGGGCACGAGATCGCCTGCCACGGCCTGCGCTGGATCTCGTACCAGGACGTCGACGAGGCGACGGAGCGGGCGCACATGAAAGAGGCCGTCGAGATCATGCGCGGCTTGACCGGCGCCGCGCCGCTGGGCTGGTACACGGGACGCGACTCGCCCAACACGCGCCGGCTGGTGGTCGAGCATGGCGGCTTTGCCTACGACGCCGACCACTATGGCGACGACCTGCCGTTCTGGCAGCGGGTCGGCGGCGTGCCGCACCTGGTGGTGCCGTATGCGCTCGACACCAATGACATGCGCTTCGCCACCGCCCAGGGTTTCAATGCCGGCGCCCAGTTCTTCGACTACCTGAAGGACGCCTTCGACGTGCTCTATGCGGAGGGCGACCCCGCCGGCCAGGACCGGCCCAGGATGCTGTCGGTCGGCCTGCACTGCCGCCTGGCGGGGCGGCCTGGACGGACGGCGGCGCTGGCGCGTTTCCTCGATTACGTGGCGCAACATGACCGGGTGTGGGTCGCGCGCCGGATCGAGATCGCCAACCACTGGAAAACGGTGCATCCTTACGTGGAATGAAGCGCAAGAGCGCGCGCCGGTGATATTCGTAACCGTTGATAATGAATATCAGAATTTAGTGATATGAGGGCGGCTGCAGGATGGTAGCCTTCCGCCCTTGGCGAACAGTGGAGTTTCACTCCGAGACAGGCATGTCAGAACCGATCCGATTCCTCTTCCGTGGCGAGGTGCGCGAATTGCGCGACGCGCCGCCGACGCAAACCATCCTGCAGCACTTGCGGGAGGATGTGCGCTGCACGGGCACCAAGGAAGGCTGCGCCGAAGGCGACTGCGGCGCCTGCACGGTGGTGGTCGGCTCGCTGGAGAACGGAGCGCTGGCGCTCAAGGCCGTCAACGCCTGCATCCAGTTCACGCCGACGCTCGACGGCAAGGCGCTGTTCACGGTCGAGGACCTGGCCCAGGCCGACGGCGCGCTGCACCCGGTGCAGCAGGCGCTGGTCGAGTGCCACGGTTCCCAGTGCGGCTTCTGCACGCCGGGCTTCGCGATGTCGCTGTGGGGCATGTACATCGAGCAGGCAGGCCGCGTGCCGGCCCGCTGCGAGATCGACGACGCCTTGTCGGGCAACCTGTGCCGCTGCACCGGCTACCGTCCCATCATCGAGGCCGCGCGCCGCATGGTCGAGCTGCCGGCGGTCGCTTTCGACAAGCCCGCGCTGGCCGAACGCCTGCGCGGCCTGCAGCGCAGCCATGGCTTCAGCTACACCGCCCACGGCCAGCGTTTCCACGCGCCGCGCACGCTGGACGAGCTGGTGGCCTTGCGCGCCGCGCATCCGGCCGCCGTGCTGCTGGCCGGTTCGACCGATGTCGGCCTGTGGGTCACCAAGCAGATGCGCGAACTGGGCGACGTGATCTACCTGGGCCGGGTCGAGGCGCTCAAGACCGTGAGCGAAGAGGCAGGCATGCTGGAGATCGGCGCCGGCGTATCGCTGCAGGATGCCTACGCCGCGCTGTGCGAGCGCTATCCGGCCGAACTGTCCGGGCTGTGGCAGCGTTTCGCATCGCTGCCGATCCGCAACGCCGGCACCCTGGGCGGCAACGTCGCCAACGGTTCGCCGATCGGCGATTCGATGCCGTGGCTGATCGTGCTGGGCAGCCAGGTGGTCTTGCGCGGCGACCAGGGCGCGCGCGTGCTGGCGCTGGAAGATTTTTATCTGGGCTACCAGCACAAAGACCTGCGCCCGGGCGAGTTCGTGCAGGCGGTGCGCGTGCCGCTGCCGCGCACTGGACTGCGCTTGCGGACCTACAAACTGGCCAAGCGCTTCGACCAGGACATCTCGGCGGTGTGCGCCGCCTTTGCCGTGACGCTCGATGGCGAGACCATCCTCGACGCCCGCATCGCCTTCGGCGGCATGGCCGCCACGCCGAAGCGCGCCGCCACGGCGGAAGCAGCGCTGCGCGGCCAGCCCTGGAGCGAGCACACGCTGCGCGCGGCGATGGAAGCGCTCGCCCGCGACTACACGCCGCTGGGCGATGCGCGCGCCTCCGCCAGCTACCGCATGCGCACGGCGCAGAACCTGTTGCGCCGGTTCTGGCTCGAGACGCGGCCGGTCGATCCATTGCCGGCCAGCGCGGTCAATGCTTTCGCGCGCATTTGAGGAGACGGGCATGAACGACGCCGGCTTGAACCGCGTGGACGCCTGGGCCGAAGCCGGCCGCGCACGCAAGCACGAATCCGCCGAGCTGCACGTGCGCGGCCAGGCCACCTATACCGACGACATCGCCGAACTGGCCGGCACCCTGCACGCGGCGCTGGGCCTGTCGGCGCGCGCGCATGCGCGCGTCGACGCGATCGACCTGGCGCCGGTGCGCGCCAGCCGCGGCGTGGTCGCGGTGTTGACGGCGGCCGACATCCCCGGCCTGAACGATTGCGGTCCGATCGTCCACGACGATCCGATCCTGGCCGACGGCCTGGTCCAGTACGTGGGCCAGCCGCTCTTCATCGTCGTCGCCGACAGCCACGACAATGCCCGCCGCGCGGCGCGCCTTGCCGTGGTCGACTACGACGACCTGCCGGCCATCCTCACGCCGCAGGCGGCGCGCGCCGCCGCGTCGTACGTGCTGCCGCCGATGCGCCTGGCCCGCGGCGATGCGGCGCAGGCTTTCGCGCGCGCGCCGCACACCGTCAAGGGCGAGCTGCACGTGGGCGGCCAGGAACAGTTCTACCTCGAGGGGCAGATCGCCTATGCGATTCCCGGCGAAGACCGCGGCATGCACGTGTATTGCTCGACCCAGCACCCGAGCGAGATGCAGCACGTGGTCGCGCATGCGCTGGGCCTGCATTCGCATCACGTGACGGTCGAGTGCCGCCGCATGGGCGGCGGTTTCGGCGGCAAGGAATCGCAGTCGGCGCTGTGGGCCGCGGCGGCGGCCATCGCCGCCGTACGCACGGGGCGCCCGGTCAAGCTGCGCGCCGACCGCGACGACGACATGCTGGTCACCGGCAAGCGCCACTGCTTCCATTACGAGTACGAAGTCGGTTACGACGATGATGGCCGCATCCTGGCGGCGAAGGTCGACATGGTCACGCGAGCAGGGTATTCGGCCGACCTGTCCGGCCCCGTCGCCACGCGCGCCGTCTGCCACTTCGACAACGCCTATTACCTGTCCGACGTCGAGATCCGCGCCGCCTGCGGCAAGACCCACACCCAGTCGAACACTGCTTTTCGCGGCTTCGGCGGACCGCAGGGCGCGATCGCCATCGAATATGCGCTCGACGAGATCGCGCGCAAGCTCGGGCGCGATCCGCTCGACATCCGGCGCCTGAATTTCTATGGCAAGACCGAGCGCAACGTCACGCCTTTCGGCCAGCGGATCGTCGACAACGTGATCCACGAACTGGTGGCCGGGCTGGAAGCCGACAGCGACTACCGCGCACGCCGCGCCGCCATCCTCGACTACAACCGCGCCAGCCCGGTGTTGAAGAAGGGCCTGGCGCTCACGCCGCTCAAGTTCGGCATCGCCTTCAACGTCACCCACCTGAACCAGGCCGGTGCGCTGGTGCATGTCTACGTCGACGGTTCCATCCTGGTCAACCATGGCGGTACCGAGATGGGGCAGGGCATCAACACCAAGGTGATGCAGGTGGTGGCGCACGAGCTGGGCGTGGAGCTCGCCCGCGTGCGCGTCACCGCCACCAATACGTCCAAGGTGGCCAATACCTCGGCCACGGCCGCGTCCACCGGCGCGGACCTGAACGGCAAGGCGGCCCAGGATGCGGCGCGCAAGATCCGCGCGCGCCTGGCCGACTTCGCGGCGGCGCAATACGGCGGCCAGCCCGACGAGGTGCGCTTCGCCGCCGGGACCGTGTTCGTTGCCGATCTGGCGCTGCCCTTCGGGGAGCTGGTGGCCAAGGCCTACCTGGCGCGGGTACAGCTGTGGTCCGACGGCTTCTATGCGACCCCGGGCCTGCACTGGGACCCGAAAACGATGACCGGCCGGCCGTTCTCTTACTTCGCCTATGGCGCGGCGGTGTCCGAGGTCGTGGTCGACACGCTCACCGGCGAATGGAAGCTGCTGCGCGTGGACGCGCTGTACGACGCCGGCCGCTCGCTCAACCCGGCGATCGACATCGGCCAGGTCGAAGGCGCCTTCATCCAGGGCATGGGCTGGCTGACGACCGAAGAACTGTGGTGGAACCCGGCCGGCAAGCTGATGACGCATGCGCCGTCGACCTACAAGATCCCCGCCGTTTCGGATTGCCCCGAGGATTTCCGCGTGCGCCTGTTCGACAACGCCAACGTCGAGGACAGCATCCACCGCTCGAAGGCGGTCGGCGAGCCGCCGCTGCTGCTGCCGTTCTCGGTGTTCTTCGCGATCCGCGACGCCATCTCGAGCGTGGGCGGACACAAGGTCAATCCGCCGCTGAACGCGCCGGCGACGCCGGAAGCCATCCTGGACGCGATCGCCTTCGTCGAGGCGGCGCTGCCATGATCGACGGCGACGAGGCAGGCGCCGCCGTGCTGGTCACGGTGGCGGCCGTCAAGGGTTCCGTGCCGCGCGAACCGGGCGCCAGGATGCTGGTGCGCGCGCAGGCTTTCGACGGCACCGTCGGCGGCGGCCACCTGGAGCATCGCGCGCTGGACATCGCGCGCGCCATGCTGCGGCTGGGCGAGGCGCGCCGCCTCGAACGCTTCGCGCTTGGCCCGAGCCTGGGCCAGTGCTGCGGCGGCGTGGCCTGGCTCGCCTTCGAACGCGCAGAGCGCGAACAGCTGGACATCCTGCGCTCGCGCCGCCACCTCGATACCTGGCGCCTGGTCGCCCTGGACGGCGCATCCGAATGGACCTTGCTCGACGAAGCCGGCCAGCGCCTTGCCGGCGCGGCTGCGACGCCAGGTTTCACCCCCGTGCCGGACACCCGCGTCGTGGAAGGCGAGGGCGGGCGCCGCTGGCTGCTCGACGCCGTGCTGGCGCCGCGCGACCACCTGATACTGTTCGGCGCCGGCCATGTCGGCGCCGCCATCGTGCGCGCACTCGCATCGCTGCCCTGCCGCGTGACCTGGGTCGACGAGCGCGACGACCTGTTCCCGGACCGGGTGCCGGCCAACGTCACGATCGAAGCCACCGACACCCCGGAAGCCCTGGTCGCCCGCGCCGCTCCCGGCACCAGCTTTTTGGTCATGACCCACAGCCACGCCCTGGATCTGCGCCTGTGCCACGCCATCCTGTCGCGTCCCGGCAGGGATTGGTTCGGTCTGATAGGATCGCATACGAAGCGCAGCCAGTTCGAGGCGCGCCTGCAGGCGCGCGGCGTCGGCGCCGCGCGCATCAACGATATGGTGTGCCCGATCGGCCTGCCCGGCATCGAAGGCAAGGCCCCGGCCGTGATTGCCGCGTCGGTCGCGGCCCAGCTGCTGACTGTCTGGGAAGCAGCCCACCACCCTGAAGAACAACCGGAATCCACGTAATGTCCACCGCATCACCTACCGTGCAAGCCTACCGTGCGAGCTTGCTGCACTTTCGCGCCGACCCGGCCTTCGACGACGGGGCCGCGCTGTGGCATGAGGACGGCCTGCTGGTCGTCGAAGATGGCCGTGTCAGGGCCGCCGGCGATTACGCCGCGCTGGTCGCCACGCTGCCGCCCGGCCTGGCGCCGGTCGACTACCGCGGCAAGGTGATCGCCCCCGGTTTCATCGACACGCACCTGCACTACCCGCAGACCGACATGATCGCCTCGCCGTCGCCCGGCCTGCTGCCTTGGCTCGAGACCTATACCTTCCCGAGCGAGCGCCGTTTCGAGGACCCGGCGCATGCGCGCGCCACCGCCGAGTTCTTCCTGGACGAGCTGCTGCGCTGCGGCACCACCACCGCCGTGGTGTACTGCACCGTGCATCCGCAATCGGTCGACGCCTTTTTCGAGGCCAGCGAAGCGCGCAACTTGCGCATGGTGGCCGGCAAGGTGCTGATGGACCGCAACTGCCCCGACTTCCTGCGCGATCTCGAGGGCGACCTGGGGCAAAGCGAAGCGCTGATCAAGAAATGGCACCAGCGCGGCCGTGCGCTGTACGCGATCACGCCGCGCTTCGCCCCGACCTCGACCGACGTCCAGCTGCGCCTGACCGGCGAACTGGCCGCGCGCTACCCGGACACCTTCATCCAGACCCACGTGTCCGAGAACAAGGACGAGTGCAAGTGGGTCAATGAACTGTTCCCGCAGGCGCGCAGCTACCTCGATGTGTATGAGCGTTTTGGCCTGATGCGTCCACGCGCGCTGTTCGGCCACTGCATCTGGCTCGACGACGAGGACTTCGCGCGCATGGCGGCGACCGGCTCGGCCGCCGCCGTGTGCCCGACGTCGAACCTGTTCCTGGGCAGCGGCCTGTTCGACTTCGAGCGCGCCGACAACGCGCGCGCGCTGCTGTCGCTGGGCACCGACGTCGGCGCCGGCACCTCGTTCTCGATGCTGCAGACCATGAACGAGGCCTACAAGGTCGCGCGCCTGAAAGGCAGCTACCTGCCGGCGCTGCGCATGTTCTACCTCGCCACCCTGGGCGCGGCGCGCAGCATGCGCCTGGAAGACACGATCGGTAGCTTCCAGCCCGGCCTGGAAGCCGATTTCGTGGTGCTCGACCGCGAGGCGACGCCGCTGCTGGCGCGCAGGACCCGTCATTGCGATTCGCTGGAAGAACTGCTGTTCGCGCTGGCGCTGCTGGGAGATGACCGCGCGGTTGCCGCGACGTATTCGGGTGGACGCCAGGTGCACGTGCGTTGATCTCACAATATTGCCAATGGTGAACGAAGCAGTTAGAGTGGCGCGATCCAATATTCACCCCGAAAGCACACCATGCACAAGACATTGACTGGCAGCGCGCTGCTGGCGCTGGCCGTGGCCGGCGCCCCGGCCTGGGCCAAGGAGCCCGCCGCCAACGCCAATGAAGCGGCCACCGCGCGCCACTACGCGAGCCTGATCGCGGGCGAGCAGCCGAAGCTGTCCGAGCTGACGATGTTCTTCACGCAGATGCCGAAGGGCGGCGACCTGCACCACCATTATTCGGGTTCGGTGTATGCCGAGACCTATACCGAATTCGTCGACCGGCAGGGCTTCTGCATCAACACGCAGACTTACCGCATCGAGACCGACAAGGCGGTGGTCGCGCTTGAACGCGCGAAACCGGCCGCCCAGCGCGTGTGCAAATCGGGCGCCGAAGTGCGGGCCGACGAAGACACCTGGCGCGAAGTGGCCAAGCGCTGGTCGAACAAGGATTTCCATAACCACAGCAATCTGCAGCCGGCGCCCGACCAGCGCTTCTTCCAGACCTTCGGCTACTTCGGCCCGGTGGCCAACGACAACCTGCGCGAAGGCCTGCTCGAGATCAAGCAGCGCGCCATCGCCGAGAACGTCGGCTACATCGAGACGATGTTCCTGCTGTCGCCCTTCATCGCCAACCCCGATTTCGACAAGCAGGCCTGGACCAGTGTCGACGACGACAAGGCGCTCGACACCGCGCTGCGCGCCAAGCTGGCCGTGCTCGACAAGGACGCCGCCTTCAACAAGTCGATCGACGACTTCGTCCGGCAGATCCATGCCGCCTCGGAAGGCATCGACGACGAGCGCTTCACGATGCGCTACCAGAACTACACGCTGCGCCTGCTGAACCCGTCGCAGGTGTTCTCGGCCATGGTGTCGAGCTTCAAGGCGGCCGACAAGGGCGGCCGCATCGTCGGCCTGAACATCGTGGGCCAGGAAAGCACCCACGTCTCGATGCGCGACTACACCTTGCACATGAAGATGTTCCGCTTCCTGAAGTCGGTCTACCCGAAGGTCAAGGTGGCGATGCATGCCGGCGAACTGGCCCTGGGCGACGTGCCGCCGGAAGGCCTGAAATTCCACATCGACCAGGCGCTGGCGGTGGCGGGCGCCGACCGCATCGGCCACGGCCTGGACCTGGCGCACGAGGCGAATGCCCCGGGCATCATGAAGACCATGCGCGAGAAGGACATCCCGGTCGAGATCAACCTGACCTCGAATGCCTTCATCAGCGGCGTCTCGACCGCGAACCATCCGCTCAACCTGTACCGCAAGTACGGCGTGCCGTTCGTGATCTCGACCGACGACGCCGGCGTGACCCGCCACACGCTGTCGCATGAGTACGTGCAGTTCGCCAGCCAGTTCAAGCCGAGCTATGCGGAGGTCAAGAGGGCGTCGTACAACAGCATCCGCTATGCATTCTTGCCCGTGGCGGAAAAGCAACGACTGACCCGGCAGCTGGACCAACGCTACACGGAATTCGAAGCAAAGATCGCGGCGCTCGGGGCCTCGGCGGTCCGTGGCAAATAAAGTATGACATCCACGGCCCGGCGTCCGCCGGGCTGCTACCTTGTCATCATCCCCTGGTGACTTTCTGGTGATAAGTTAATTTTAAATTAACTTATGTCGCCTTCTCGCTACAAAAATCTTCGTTCCCCGCGCACTTCCACTGAATTTTTATCAAAAAAATTCCGCGGGAGAATGCCGCACATATAATCCCGCCTTGTCACATTTCGGCTGGCAGCACTCCGATTATGTCGCGTACAGACAACACTTGAGTGGAGATTTATACGCAAAAGCTCTGAATAACGAAGCCAAAACGAATTTGTCGCCTTGTTCAAAGCTCATGCATATTGGCGGAATTCCGCTGTATCTCATCACTCCGTCGTGTCACTTTGTTGAAACATTGTAACGATACAATCGCAGCCGCTTGCCGGCTGAAGCGCTGCCGGACCAAGCAAAAAAATTCAAGCAGTACATCGTAGGGGAGGGCGTCCGCCCGGGCGTCCAACAATAAATTGAAGTTCTTTTTGGGGTAATCAATGATCACTCAACAACAGATCCGGCTCACCAAATTGGCGCTGGCTTTGTCGGTTGCACTGGCGGCGTCGCCGTCGTTTGCACAGAACACCACGTCCGCCATCGGTGGCCGTATCTCGAACGCCGCCGGCGCACCAGCTGCCGGCGCACAGGTGCAGATCCTGCACGTCGAGTCGGGTTCTGTCAGCAATGTCGTCACTGACGCGGAAGGCCGCTACACCGCGCGCGGCCTGCGCGTGGGTGGTCCTTACACCATTACCATCACCAAGGATGGCGTCACCCAGACCCGCAACGACGTCTACGTCGAGCTGGCGCAGACGGCGACCGTCGACGCGACGGTCGGCATCCAGACCGTGACCGTGGCCGGTTCGGCCGTTCGCTCGGAAGTCTTCTCGAGCAACAACATGGGTGCGGGCACCTCGATCAGCAATACCGAACTGCAGACCCAGGCATCGATCCAGCGTAACCTGCAGGACTACGCCCGTGCCGACCCGCGCGTGTCGCAGACCGACAAGGACCGCGGCGAACTGTCCGTGGCCGGCCAGAACTCGCGCTACAACTCGATGACCATCGACGGCGTCGCGATCAACGACACCTTCGGCCTGGAAGCGAACGGCAGCCCGACCGCACGCCAGCCGATCTCGATCGAAGCGATCCAGTCGGTGCAGGTCAACGTCGCCAACTACGACGTCACCCAGAAGGGCTACACCGGCGCCAACATCAACGCCGTGACCAAGTCGGGTACCAACACCTACAAGGGCGGCGTGTACTACGTGTTCCGCAACGACACCATGTCGGGCGACCGTTACAACCCGATCACCGACGTCTACAGCGATCCGCCGAAGTCGAAGGAAACCACCAAGGGTATCTGGGCTTCCGGTCCCCTGATCCAGGACAAGCTGTTCATCTTCGCCCTGGCCGAAAACTTCGAAAGCTCGCGCTCGAGCCCGGACTTCGGACCGATCGGCAGCGGCGCCGGCACCACCGTCGCCATCACCCCGGCAGCGATCTCCGAAGCCCAGCGCATCGCCCAGAACGTCTACGGCGTCGACATCGGCAGCCCGACCGTTCCTAGCGGCTCGATGCTGACCTCGAAAGAGCGCATGGTGAAGTTCGACTGGAACATCACCGACGAGCACCGCGCCAACCTGCGCTATGCCAAGACCACCCAGGGCGAGCCGTTCTACCCGGGCTTCTCGGCCACCGGCGTCGGCCTGTCGTCGAGCTTCTACAACCAGGGCAAGGAAATCGAGACCGTCGTCGGCCAGATCTTCTCGGACTGGACCCCGACCTTCTCGACCGAGTTCAAGTTCTCGACCCGCGACTACGATTCGGTCCCGACCAACGCGACCCGTACCCCATCGATCGGCCTGCAATTCTCCGGCGCACTGCCTGCCGGCGCACCGGCCGGCCTGTCGACCGCCAACCGCTTCCTGAACTTCGGTACCGAGTTCAGCCGTCACAACAACGTCCTGCGCAACAAGACCAAGGACATGTATGCCGGCGCCAACTGGATCGTGGGCGACCATGAGCTGAAGTTCGGCGTCGACCAGACCAAGAACGAAGTCTATAACGCCTTCCTGCAGGGGATTAACGGTTCGTACACCTTCGCCTGCCTGGATTCGACCGACACCAGCTTCTACTCGTTCGGCGCGCTGACCTGCTCGGGCGCCTCGGCCGAGCGCATCCAGCAAGCCGTGCTGGAGAACTTCCAGCGCGGCCGTCCGCTGAGCTTCAGCCAGCAGCGCGCGCTGCCGGGCGCTACGCTGAACGACGCGATCGCCATGTTCGAAACCAAGAACACCGGCCTGTTCCTGCAGGATACCTGGGCCGTCAACGACCAGCTGACCCTGACCTACGGCGTGCGTTACGACCGTAACGATGTCGGCGGCGTCCCGCTGTACAACGCCGCTGCCGCCGCACCGATGGTGGCCGGCAACCCGGCCACCGGCGCCCGCCAGAGCGGCGGCTTCGGTCTGGACAACCGCCAGACCATCGACGGCACCGACCTGGTCCAGCCACGCCTGGGCTTCAACTACCGCTTCGACAAGTCGGAGCGTCCGACCCAGCTGCGCGGCGGCGTCGGCCTGTTCCAGGGCGCGGCGGCGACCGTCTGGATGTCGAACCCGTTCTCGGGCACCGGCGTGGCAACCGCCACCATCAGCTGCTCGGGTACCGGCGCAACCCGCTGCCCGACCACGGGCGGCCTGGCCAGCCTGGATCCGGATGCCCAGCCAGCGATTTCCGGCGCGATTCCGGCTGCTGACGTGAACTTCCTGGACCCGAACTTCCGCCAGCCGTCGATCTGGAAAGCCAACCTGGCGTTCGATACCGAACTGCCATGGTACGGCATCGTGTTCGGCGCCGAAGCGCTGTACACCAAGAACAAGAACGGCATCTACTACGAGCACCTGAACCTGGGTACGTCGACCCGCACCGGCTCCGATGGTCGTCAGCTGTTCTGGAACGCGGCCGGCCTGAATGCTGCAAGCTGGGGCGTGTCGAACAACACCGCCAACGTCATCACCAGCGCCGGCGCACAGACCCGCTCGCTGAACAACCGCAGCTTCGGCAACGTGCTGGTGGCGCGCGATACCGACAAGGGCGATGCAAAAGTCCTGACCGCGTCGCTGTCGCGTCCGATGACCAAGGGCTTCGGCTGGTCGGTGGCCTACACCTACACCGATGCGACCGAAGTCTCGCCGCTGACCTCGTCGGTGGCCAACTCGAACTGGCGCGGTCGTTCGGTCTTCAATCCGAACGAAGAAGTCGCTGCAGCGTCGAGCTACGCCATCAAGAACCGCGTCAATGCGCTGGTCAACTTCCAGAAGAAGTTCTTCTCGAACTACAACACCCGCCTGGGCATCTTCTACGAAGGTCGTGAAGGCCGTCCGTACAGCTGGACCATCAACAATGACCTGAATGGCGACGGCGAGTCGGGCAACGACCTGATGTACATCCCGACCGCGTTCGGTTCCGGCGAAGTCGTGTTCTACGGCGACACCGCGACCAACCACGCGAACGAGCAGCGTTTCTGGGACGTCGTCAACGCCAACAAGGGCCTGCACGGTTCGGCTGGTGGCGTCGTGAAGCGTAACAACAGCACCGCCGAGTGGGTCAACACCTTCGACGTGCGTATCAGCCAGGAAATCCCTGGCCTGTTCAAGCGCAACAAGGCGACCTTCACCCTGGACTTCATGAACTTCGGTAACCTGCTGAACAAGAAGTGGGGCCGTACCGAAGAAATCAGCTTCCAGTCGTCGGGCGGCATGGCGCGTAGCTTCGTCGACTACGCCGGTCTGGATGCACAAGGTCGTTACATCTACGTCGTGCGTAACGACGTCGAGCGTCAAGACCTGAAGCAGTCGAAGGGCGAGTCGCAGTGGGCGATCCAGGCGACCCTCAAGTACGAATTCTAAGCAGCGCACATTCGTAGCATGAGCTAGTCAAGAACGGCCGGTGGAAACACCGGCCGTTTTTCTTTTAAAAAGTGAGAATCCCAGCTGCCGTAAGGATTTCCTGCGCACAAACCGCGTGGGATAATGTCGGTTGTCGAGTTTGCTCGAACCCCGTTTTTCCGGACCCGCCGTTCGCGCCGGTCCGCATCCATTTAAGGTGTTCCCATGATCGTTTCGCGCCGCGCATGCGCCAGTCTTTCCACCCTCACCATGGCGCTGCTGCTGGCCGGCTGCGTCAGCGCCCCGCAAGGCCCGGTGACCCTCAACCTGGTGTCGCTGAACGACTTCCACGGCAACCTCGAGCCGAGCCGCTACGTCCTCAAGCATGCGGATGGCAGGGAAGAGACGATGCGCGCCGGCGGCGCCGAAGCGGTGGCGGCGGCCCTGCAGGCCTGGCGCAAGGAAGACAAGGATCTGCTGCTGGTGTCCACCGGCGACATCGTCGGCGCCAGCCCGGCGCTGTCGTCGCTGTGGGCCGACGAGCCGACCATCGAAGTGATGAATATGCTGAACCTGCGCGCCAGTGCGGTCGGCAACCATGAATTCGACGGCGGCCGCAAGGAGTTGCTGCGCCAGCAGAACGGCGGCTGCGATTCGCCGCATCCGACCAAGGCCTGCAAGTTCACCCCGGACTTCGGCGGCGCCAAGTTCACCTACCTGGGCGCCAACGTGATCGACTCGGCGACCGGCAAGCCGGTCATCCCGGGCTTCAGGATCGAAGACGTCAAGGGCATCAAGGTGGGCCTGGTCGGCGTGGTGCTGAAGGACACGCCGAACATGGTGGTGGCTTCCGGCGTGGCCGGCCTGCAGTTCGGCGACGAGGCCGAGGCGATTAACCGCGCGCTGCCGGCCATGCGCGCCGCCGGTGCGCAGGTCATCGTGGCCCTTGTGCACCAGGGCGGCCGCACGGTCGAGTCGCCGCTGCAGGCCGGCTGTTCGCAGCTCAAGGGCGACATCGTCGACGTGGTGAACAAGATCGACCCGTCGGTCAAGCTGGTGCTGACCGGCCACTCGCACCAGGGCTATCTGTGCGACGTCGATGGCCGCACCGTGACCCAGGCCGACACCGCCGGCCACCTGCTGACGCGCGTGTCGATGCAGGTCGAGCCGAAGACCGGCGCGGTCAGCAACCTGAAAGTGAGCAACGTCGTGATGAAGCCGGGCGAATACCCGGCGGACGCCAAGATGACGGCCTTCGTGGCGCAGGTGAAGGAGCGCAGCAAGGAAGCCTTGATGCGCCCGGTCGCCAGGGTGGCCGGCGCGCCCGTGCTGCGCAAGACCAATGATGCCGGCGAATCGGTGCTGGGCAATATGATCGCCGATGCGGCGCTCGATTCGGTGCGCGACATGGGCGCACAGCTGGCCTTCATGAACAATGGCGGCATTCGCCGCGACCTCGAGGCCGGCCCCGACGGCACGGTGGCCTTCGGCCAGGTCCAGGTGGTGCTCCCGTTCGGCAACACGACGGTCGTGATGGACCTGACCGGTGCCCAGATCCGCTCCCTGCTGGAGCGCCAGTGGGCCAATGGCGTCGATTCGAATTCGTCGGTGCTGCAGGTGTCCGAGGGCTTCAGCTATGCCTGGGACCCGAAGCGTCCGGCGGGCAGCCGCCTGGTGCCGGGCAGCCTGAAGCTGAACGGCAAGGAGATGCGGGACGACGCCACCTACCGGGTCGCCACCAACAACTTCCTGGCCGAAGGCAGCGACGGCTATCCGGAGTTCGGCCAGGGCACGGCGCGCATCGATACCGGCCTGCGCGACCTGGACGGCTTCATCGCCTACCTGAAGAAGATCGAAGGGCAGGGCGCCATGGCACCGGCCGCACCGCGCATCCAGAAGGTCAAGTAATCCCGCAGCATGGAATCAGACAAGGAATCACCATGAAAAAACTCGCATGCGTGCTGGCGCTGACCGGCGTCTTCGCTTCGGTGGCCGCGCCCGACGCCGCCGCCTGGGGCCGCGACGGCCACCGCGCCATCGGCGCCATCGCCGACCGGCTGCTCAAGGGCAGCAACGCGCAAAAGGAAATCGCGCAGCTCCTGCTGCCGGGCGAATCGCTGGCCTCGGTCGCCAACTGGGCCGACTGCGTGAAGGGCACTTACTGCGGCCCGCAGACGCAAGAGATGGTCGACTACGTGGCCGGCAATCCGCGCCACAGCGAATACCACTACACCAATGTGCCGTTCCAGCTCGACCACTACCACGAACACGGCGTGGGCACGAGCGAGGTCGACATCGTGCAGACGCTGGAGCAGTGCATCGCCGTCCTCCAGGGCAAGACCGACCCTGCGCTGAACCCGCACAGGTTCACCAGGCGCCAGGCGCTGATCCTGCTGGCCCACTTCGCCGGCGACATCCACCAGCCGCTGCACGTGGGTTCGGCGTTTGTGTCCAAGGACGGCAAGTTCGTGGTGCCGAAAAACCGCGCCGAGATCGACGAAACCCTGGTCTTCGATTCGCGTGGCGGCAACAACCTGTTGCTGGACAACGAGCGCCTGTCGGCCTTGTCCTCGGGCGTGATCCCGCCAGGCGAACCGGTAGTGGTCAGGGAAGGCGTGCCGGCGGCGCTGACCAAGCCGTTCCACTCCTACTGGGACAGCACCACGGTCGATTACGCCTTCCGCCGCATCAAGACCCGCACGCCGGAGCAGTTCGCGGACGTGGCGGTCGCCAGCCAGCCGCAGATCAAGAAAGCGCAGGGCGATGTGGCGACCTGGCCGGTGCAGTGGGTCGAGGACGGCCTGGTCTCGGCCAAGCTGGCCTACAAGGATGTGGTGCCGGGCAAGATCACTCCGCAGACCAGCAAGAAGGGCGAGACCTACTACACCTTCGCGCTGGAGGTGCCGCAGAACTATCCGGTGCCGAGCTCCGAGATCGCCAAGACCCAGCTGATCAAGGGCGGCTACAACCTGGCGGCGATGCTGCAGGCGATCTGGCCGTAACGGTCGACCTTGCGCCGCGCCGCTCCCGGGTCGCGTGCGGCGCATTGTTTTCCCGGCCTCGGCTAGAATCGCGTCATCCCCGACACGATTCCGAGGCCACATGCATCCCATCGCCAAAGCCGCCATCGCGGCCGCGTGCCTGATTCCCTCCCTCCACGCCGGTGCGCAGTCGCCCGGGTTGCCCGATTCGGCCGGCTTGCCGCTCTGGGAATTCGGCGTGGGCGCCTTCGGCCTGACCGCGCCGGCCTATCCGGGCGCCGACGACCGGAACAACCGCGTCCTGCCGCTGCCCTACCTGCTGTACCGCGGCGAGGTGCTGCGCGCCGACCAGTCGGGCATCGGGGCGCGCCTGTTCCGTTCCGACCGGCTCGAATTCGACGTCGGCCTGGCCGGCGCGCTGCCATCCGATTCGGACGACGTCGAGATCCGTGAAGGCATGCCCGACCTGGGCGCGCTGTTCGAGTTCGGTCCACGCTTGAAAGTCCGGGTGGCCGATATCGACCGCAACAGCCGCGTGCGCGCGGAACTGCCGCTGCGCGCCGTGATCGAGGCCAGGGGCGGGCTGCGGCGCCAGGGCTGGACCTTCGAGCCCAAGCTGGCCTATGAAACGCGCGGCGCGCGCGGCTTGTGGAGCGTCGAGGGGAATGTGTCGGTCGTGTTCGGCGACAAGCGCATCAACCGCTATTTCTACGAGGTGCAGCCGCAGTATGCCACGCAGTCTCCCGGTCTGTCGCGCGCCGCCTATGGGGCCGACGCCGGCCTGATGCTGACCCGCGTCGGCCTGTTCGCCACGCGCCAGTTGAATCCCGATGTGCGCCTGTTCGGCTTCGTGCGCTACGAGTCGTATGCCGGCAGCGCCAACCGCGACAGCCCGCTGCACCTCAAGAACACCGGCACATCGGCCGGCATCGGCTTCGCCTGGACGCTGGCGCGCTCCAGTCGCCGCGCGGCGGGTGACGAACCGGTCGATCCGGTGACGCCATAAAAAACGCCGGGACCAGCCCGGCGTGAAGAGGAGACAACTTGTTCGCGTCAGGCCGCCTGACGCATCTCCAGCGCCGGACGACCGGCGCTCTTGAGCGAGGGACGGCCTGCCGTGGCTTGCGGTTCGAAGCGGAAGGTCGACACCAGCTGCGCCAGCAACTGCGCCTGTTCGCGCATCGAGGTCGAGGCGGCCGCCGCTTCTTCCACCAGCGCCGCGTTCTGCTGCGTCACCTGGTCCATCTGGGCGATCGCCTGGTTCACCTGCTCGATGCCGGCCGACTGCTCCTGGCTGGCCATGGCGATGCCCGACATGATCGCGGTCACGCGGCCGATGCTGTCCACGATTTCCTGCATGGTCGCGCCGGCATCCGACACCAGGCGGCTGCCTTCCTCGACCTTGGCGCTCGAGTCGCCGATCAGGGTCTTGATTTCCTTGGCCGCCGCCGCCGAACGCTGGGCCAGGTTGCGCACCTCGCTCGCGACGACCGCAAAGCCGCGGCCCTGTTCGCCGGCGCGCGCGGCCTCGACCGCCGCGTTCAGGGCCAGGATATTGGTCTGGAAGGCGATGCCGTCGATGACCCCGATGATGTCGACGATCTTCTTCGACGAGTCGGTGATCGCGTCCATGGTCTGCACCACGCGGCCGACGGTTTCGCCGCCGCGGCCCGCCACCTGCGAGGCGCTCTGTGCCAGCGCATTGGCTTCGCGCGCATTGTCGGCGTTCTGCTTCACGGTCGACGTCAGTTCTTCCATCGACGACGCGGTTTCCTCCAGCGCGCCGGCCTGCTGCTCGGTGCGCGACGACAGCTCGAGGTTGCCGGCCGAGATCTGGTCGGCCGCTTCGACGATCGTCTCGGTGCCGCTGCGCACCTGGCCGACGATGCCGACCAGGTTGTCGTTCATGTCCTTCAGCGCGGTCATCAGGACGCCGGTCTCGTTCGAGCCGTGGGCCACGATGCGGCTGCTCAAATCACCGGTGGCGACGGTCTGGGCCACCGCCACGGCTTCTTCCAACGGGGCGGTGATGCGGCGCCCGATCCACCAGGCGAAGACCGCGCCGGTCACCAGCGCGATGGCGGCCAGCGCCAGCTGCAGGTTCAGGCTGGACTTGAAGCCATCGTCGATCAGGGCGGCGTCGACGGCGACCACCTTCTTCTGGTAGTCGACAATCGCACTCAGGCTTGCCAGGTAGGATTTCACGCGCGGCAGCATGTCGGTGGCGAGGAACTGGCGCACCGCGGCGTCGTCGCCGTCGGCCTTTTTCTGCAGCACGCTCTTGCGCGCCGCGCGGTAGCCTTCGCGCTGCTCGTCGACCTTGTCGAACAGGGCCATCGCCTCGGCGTCGCCCTTCAGGCTGTCGATCAGGCCCTTGTGCAGCACGTCCGAACGCTTCGACGAGACCGCAATATCGTCCAGGAAGAATTTTTCGTCGACTGGGTCGACCATCTTGATGGCGGCGATCGTGCGCGCCGCATTGGTTTCGATGATGGCCTGCCACTCCTGCAGCATGGCCAGCCGTTCCATGCTCTGGCTGGTGAGCTTGTCTGTCAAGTCCTCCGCCTTCCGGGTCTGGACCAGGCCGATGCCGACCAGGATCAGCATCGCGGCCAGCAGGGTGGCGAAGCCGCCGAACAGGAGGCTGCGCAGCTTGATGTTCTCGATTGCCATAAGATTCCTATAGAGAAATTTGGACGGCAACAATCCTGCGCAGATTCGTTGCCGTGTGGAAAGTCGGTATTTTCTCAGACTCGACGGCAATTTCCGAGCAAGATTGCATTTTGTATGCCAAATTATTGGATCAATGTGGCGACAGGGTCACGGTCAGTTGTCATCACGGCAAGTGATTGTGCGGTCTGGAAGAGATCGCGCCGGAAGCGGCGCGCGAAGGAAGGCGCCTGCCCGCGGACGCGGGCAGGCGAAGGGAAGCGTTAGCGCGACTTGACGAAAGGCTTGCCCAGCGCTTTCGGCGCCACCGACTTGGCCATCAGGCCGGCCAGCACGACCACCGTGACGATGTAAGGGATCATCTGGATCAGCGAACCCGGGATGCGGCCCACGACCGGCAGGTCGACGCCTTCGATCTGGATCTGCACCGCGGCGAAGAAGCCGAACATCAGGCAGCCCAGCACCGTGTGCAGCGGACGCCAGTTGCCGAACACCAGGGCGGTCAGCGCCAGGTAGCCGGCGCCGGCCGACATGTCGCGCAGGAAGAAACCGCTCTGGACGATCGACAGGTAGGCGCCCGAGAACGAGCACAGCACGCCGGCGATGATCATCGCCGTGTAGCGGGTGCGCTGCACCGGGATGCCGGCGGCGTCGGCCGCGTGCGGGTTCTCGCCGCAGGCGCGCAGGCGCAGGCCGAAGCGGCTGTGGAACAGCACCCAGTGCACGATCGGCAGCAGGGCGAAGGCGAAGTACACCAGCGGCGAATGGCCGCCGACCAGGCGGGTCCAGAACCAGCCCAGGCCGGGGACGCCGGCCACCAGTTCGGCGCCCGGCAGCACCACGGTCGACAGGCGCGCCTCGCCGAGGTCCGGCGTGCGGCCGCCCTGCTGGAAGAAATACTGGGCCACCACGAAGGTCAGGCCGCTCATCGCGATATTGATGGCGATGCCCGCCACCAGCTGGTTGCCTTTTTGCGTGATCGAGACGAAGGCCTGGACCAGCGCCAGCGCGGTCGAGGCGAGGATGCCGGCCGCGATGCCGATCCACGGGTCCTGGTAGGTATAGGCGACGCCGGCCGAGACGAAGGCCGAGGCCAGGATCTTGCCCTCGAGGCCGATGTCGACCACGCCGCTGCGTTCGGCGAACAGGCCGGCCATGGCCGCGAAGATCAGCACCGGCGCGTAGCGGATGGTGGAGACGAGGATGCTGGCGAACTGGAAGTCTTCCATGGCTTATCCCTTGCGTGCGCTGTTGCCGCGCGTTGCGTTGATCAGTTTCAGCATCGCCGGCGCGTACATGTTTTCCATGGCGCCGCAGAACAGGATGATCAGGCCCTGGATGAAAATGAAGGTCTCTTGCGGGATGTTCGGCTTTTCCAGCGACAGGTCGAAGCCGCCCTGGATCAGCGCGCCGAATAGCACCGCCGACAGCAGGATGCCGACCGGATGCTGGCGGCCCATCAGCGCGATCGCGATGCCGATGAAGCCGGCCCCGGCCGGGAAGTTCAGGCTCAGGTAGTGGGTCGAGCCCAGGATCGAGTTCACCGCGGCCAGGCCGGCCAGGCCGCCCGAGATCAGCATCGTGACGATGATGGTGCGGCTGATGCGCACGCCGGCGTAGTGCGCGGCGTGGGCATTCAGGCCGGTCGCCTGCAGCTGGTAGCCCCAGCTCGAGCGCGACACCGCCACCCAGTAGATCGCCAGCGCCACCAGCGCCAGCAGGAAGGCCAGGTTCAGCGGCGTGTTCTCGCCGAAGAACGGCAGCCAGGTCGACAGCTGCGGGATCGCGGCGGCGTCCGAGAACACGCGGCTGGCCGGGTTCTGGTCGCCTTCCGGCACCATCTTGAGGATCAGGAAGTTCATCAGGCCGGCGGCGATGAAGTTGAACATGATGGTCGTGACCACCACGTGGCTGCCGCGCCTGGCCTGCAGGTAGCCGGGGATGAAGGCCCAGCCGGCGCCGAACAGCGCGCTGGCGACGATCGCCAGCGGGATCAGGAGCCAGGCTGACAGCGTGGCGTCGAAGCCGAGCATGGCCAGGGTCAGGCCCAGCCCGCCCAGGTACATCTGGCCTTCGGCGCCGATGTTGAACAGGCCCGCCTTCATCGCGATCGACACGGCCAGGCCGGTGAAGACGAACGTGGAGGCATAGAACAGCGTGTAGGAGAGGCCCTCGGGATTGACGATGGCGCTGCCCACCAGGATCTGGAGCGACTCGAGCGGGCTCTCGCCCAGCAGGTGGATGACCAGGGCCGAGACCAGCAGCGCCGACAGCAGGTTCAGGACCGGCAGGACGAAGCCCGAGGCCCAGCGTGGGAGTTCAGTCGTTTTCATGATTTGTGCATCCCGCCCATCAGCAGGCCGATGCGGGTGGTATCGAATTCGTCAATATGGAGTTCGCCGGTGACGCGGCCGCCCGACATCACGACGATGCGGTCGGCCAGCGCGCGCACTTCTTCGAGCTCGGTCGACACCAGCAGGATGGCCACGCCCTCATCGCGCAGGCGCAGCAGCTGGGTGTGGATGCTCTCGATGGTGCCGATGTCGACGCCGCGGGTCGGCTGGCCGACCAGCATCAGCTTCGGCGCGGCGGACACCTCGCGTGCGATCACGACCTTCTGCTGGTTGCCGCCCGAGAGCAGGCCAATGCGCAGATTAGGGTCTTTCGGACGCACGTCGAAGGCTTCGAGCAAATGCGCACAGCGGCTGGCGATGGCGTCGAAGTCGAACAGGCCCATGCCCCTGGTGACGCGGTCCTGGTAGCCGAACACGGTGTTCTGCATGACCGAGAAATCCTTGATCACGCCTTCGCGCAGGCGGTCTTCGGGCACGTGGCCGATGCCGAGGTTGCGGAAGGTGGCGGGCAGGCCGTCGGCGTTGGAACGGCCGGCGAAGGGCAGCGGCGTGCCCTGCATCGATACCTCGCCGGAGCTCGGCAGGCGCATGCCGGACAGGATTTCCATCAGCTCGCTCTGGCCATTGCCCGAGACGCCGGCAATCGCCACGATCTCGCCGGCGCGCACGGTGAGCGCGATGTCGGCCAGCAGCCGCACGCCGTTCGCGTCCTTCAGCTGGAGGTTCTCGACCTGCAGCACCGGCGCGCCGGGCGCGTGCGGTTTGCGCGGCAGGTTGCCTTCGATCGGGCGGCCCACCATCATATTGGCCAGCTGCTCCTTCGAGGTGTCGCGGGTAGCGACGGCGCCAGCCACGCGGCCCGCGCGCATCACGGTCACCTGGTCGGTGATCTCCATGATCTCGCCCAGCTTGTGGGTGATCAGGATGATGGTCTTGCCCTGTTCCTTGAACAGCCGCAGGATGTCGAACAGCGAGGCGATTTCCTGCGTGGTCAGCACCGCGGTCGGCTCGTCCAGGATCAGGATCTCGGCGCTGCGGTAGATCTGCTTCAGGATCTCGACGCGCTGCTGGGCGCCGACCGACAGGGTCGAGATGACCGCCAGCGGATCGACGTCGAGCTGGTAGCGGGCGCAGATCTCGCGCAGCTTGGCCTCGGTTTCCACGCGCTTCTTCGACAGCTTGAAGCCGCCCTCGGCGCCGAGCATCACGTTGTCGAGCACGGTCATGTTCTCGACCAGCATGAAGTGCTGGTGGACCATGCCGATGCCCAGGTCGATCGCCTCCTGGCTGGAGCGGATCTTGTGCTCGGCGCCATGGATGACGAGCTGCCCGCTGTCGGCGTGGTAGTAGCCGTACAGGATGCTCATCAGGGTGGATTTGCCGGCGCCATTCTCGCCGATCACGCCGTGGATCGAGCCCTTGGCGATCGAGAAGCTGACGTCGGCGTTCGCCTGCACAGGCCCGAAGGCCTTGCTGATGTTGCGAAATTCTACGGCTGGCTGCATTGCGATCTGTCGTAAATATGAAGTGTCTTTATCATTCAAAAGCGCGCCGGGCCGGGATCAACCGGCGCGGCGCGCTCTTGAACGGGAATGAAAGGATCAGACCGGGCAGCTGCTGCCTGCGCGGTAATCGATGACCTTGATCTTGCCGTTGATGATGTCGGTGCGCACGGCGTTGACGCGCTTTTCGATCTCGGGCGTGACGACCTTGCGGTTGTCCTTGTCCAGCACCCAGTCCACGCCGCCTTCCTTCAGGCCCTTGTAGTGCACGCCGGCTTTCCAGGTGCCGTTCTTGACGCCCATGAAGGAGTCGTACACCGCCACGTCGACGCGCTTGACCATCGAAGTCAGCATGGTGCCCGGGTGCAGGTAGTTCTGGTTCGAATCGACGCCGATCGCCAGCTTGCCCTGTTCCTTGGCTGCCTGCAGGGTGCCCATGCCGCTGCCGCCGGCCACCGCGAACACGACGTCCACGCCGCGCGCGAACTGCGCGCGCGCCAGCTCGCCGCCCTTGGCCGGGTCGTTCCAGGCGGCGGCGGTGGTGCCGACCATGTTCTGGACGATCTCGGCCTTCGGCGCCTGCGCCTTGGCGCCCTGGCTGTAGCCGCAGGCGAAGGCGCGGATCAGCGGGATGTCCATGCCGCCGACGAAACCGAGCTTCTTGGACTTGGAAGCCATGGCGGCGGCGACGCCGACCAGGTAGGAGCCTTCCTGTTCCTTGAACATCACCGATTCGATGTTCGCGCCTTGCGCGACGCTGTCGATCAGCACGAAGCGCACGTTCGGGAATTCACGGGCGACTTTTTGCACGGCCTGGGTTTGCGAGAAACCGATGGCGGCGATCATGTCGACCTTCTTGCGCGCCAGGCCGCGCATGACCTGTTCGGCCTGGGTATCGCTATTGGCCTGGACCTCGAACACCTTGACGCCGGTCTCTTTCGAGAAGCGCTGCAGGCCCTCGAAGGCCGACTGGTTGAACGATTTGTCGAATTTGCCGCCCGCATCGTAGACCATGCCGAGCTTGGGCTGCGCGATCGGACCTGCCGCCGGCGCTGCCACCGCACTGCCTGCGACGCACAGCGCCGCCATGGTCATGCTGAGTTGCTTAAATTTCATCAATGGGCTCCTGGAATAGCGATATTGTACCCGCGGCATGGGGTCCGATGGGCAAGGGCTGCGCATCTGCGACTCGAAGGGAAGACACTTCGCGCTGCGCGATTGTGTCAGCCCGGCAGGCCGCAGGGGGTTACGATTTGTATCTGGCGACTATTTTCTCAGCAGAAGAACATGCGTGTAGCACGGTCACAACAGGCCGGAAAGGTCGAATCGGCTGATTTGGGGCGAATCTCGCAAAATCATGAGCAAGCTCACGCCATTTCAGCGCAAGCTGTCAAATATGCATCAACCTGCAAGTCGATGACAAATACGATTTTACTTGCCAATTTATTCGTTGGAAATATAAGTGCTGACAACTTTCAGCAATTATTTTGCCGCGAGGACGAAATCGGCGGGCGTGGGGACGGCTTCGGCCGGCGGTGCGGCCGTGGCCACGGCGTCGGCGACGGCCGCTGCCGCGGCCTGGGTCACCGGCTGGCTGAACTGGCGCGTGAGGAAGCCGGCGACCATGTCCTGCGTCGCTGCGAGATAGGGGATGTTCATGTGGTCGGAGTCGGGCACGATGTCGTCTGCCACCAGCTGGCCCAGCTTGGCCACCAGCAGGTCGGTATGCGTGTGCGGCACCACGTCGTCGCTGGCCGCGCGCAGCACATAGGTCGGCGCCTTGAGCGAGGGCGCGTACTTGATCGACTCGAAGCGGTGCTGCAGCATGTACTCGATCGGCATCACGCGGAAGCGCCGCTTGGCGATGGCCAGGATCGAATCGTAGGGCGTGATCAGCACCACCGAGTGGGCGGGCCGCTCCTTGGCGACCTGCACCGCGACGCCGGAACCCAGGCTGCGGCCGACCACCGCGATGCGGTGCGGATCGACCTGGCCGCGCGTGGCCAGCCAGTCGTACAGCAGGCAGCCGTCTTCGATCATGTGGATCTCGGCCGGCACGCCCTGCGATTCGCCGTAGCCGCGGTAGTTCATCGCCAGCACGGTCATGTTGGGGAACAGCTTGCCGGCGTCGCGCACGACCCAGGACACTTCTTCGGAACGGCCGCCAAAGTACAGCACCGCCGGGCGCGGGCCCGGGATCGTCGGCGTCATCAGCCAGCCGGAAAGGCGGGTGCCGTCGGCGGCGCGCAAGACCACGGGCCGGGTGCGATGGCCGCTGCTGCGCGGGCTTTGCACTTCGCGCTCGAGCGTCGGATTGAAGACCAGGCGGCGCTGGTTGGCGGCCACGGCCGCGGTCAGCCCCAGCCACAGCATGCTGGCAAAGCCCGTGATCCCCGCCGCCATTTTCTTCGACATATCCATGACTGATAGTCTACGTCACCTGATGAGTTTTGTTCTGTGTGACACCTCTCACTGTCGGGCGGACCATGCGAATCGGGTTGAAAAGTTGTTTTAAACCAACATCGAGCGCGGCCGTCCTGGCGGTGTTGCGATCGTGCGATTGCGGTTAGGATGTCGATTCACCCGACGCCCTCATGGAGAAGCCGTGCATTACCTGCTCACGTATGACCTCGCCCCCGATTACCTCGAACGCCGCGGCGAGTTCCGCGACGCGCACCTGAAGCTGGCCTGGGAGGCGCAGGAACGCGGCGAGCTGGTCCTGGCCGGCGCGCTGGCCGAACCGGCCGACCACGCGGTGCTGGTGTTCGACTGCGCATCGCCCGAACCGGTCCAGCTGTTCGCGGCGCGAGACCCCTACGTCACCCAGGGCCTGGTGCGCGCCTTCCATGTGCGCCAATGGAATACCGTGGTCGGCGACCTGGCCGGCAACCCCGTGCGGCCGGGCTGAATTCTTGCCGGATTAACACACAACATGGGGTAAGATCCCCGGCTTGTCGACTCTTGCCGGGGAACCCATGCAATCTGCTGTCAATCTGTGGCCACTGCTCGGCGTGGTGGTGGTCGTGGCCGGCTTCCTGCTGCGGGCCAATCCGGTGCTGGTTGCGGTCGCCGCCTGCGGCGTCACCGGCGTGGCGGCGGCCATGCCCGTCATGGCCCTGCTCGAGTCGCTCGGCAATGCCTTCGTCAAGACGCGCAACCTGCCGCTGATCCTGCTGTTGCCGCTGGCCGCGATCGGCCTGCTCGAACGCTTCGGCCTGCGCGAACGGGCGCAATCGGTGATCGCGAAGGTGCGCTCGGCCACCGCCGGGCGCCTGCTGATCGTCTACCTGTTCGCGCGCGAGAGCACCGCCGCGATGGGCCTGACCAGCCTGGGCGGCCATCCGACGATGGTGCGGCCGCTGGTTGCGCCGATGGCCGAAGCCGCCGCCGAAGCGTGGGCCAAAGCGCAGCACGGCAGCCTGCCCGAGCGCGTGCGCCACCGCATTCGCGCGATGTCGGCCGCCACCGACAATATCGGCCTGTTCTTCGGCGAAGACATCTTCGTGGCCTTCGGCGCCATTGTCCTGATGCACACGATCCTGCAGGCCGAGGGCATCGAGGTCGATCCGCTGCACATCGCTTTGTGGGGCATCCCGACCGCGGTCACGGCCTTCGTGATCCATGCCTGGAACCTGCGCCGCCTGGATCATGAGATCCGGCGCGAGGTGGCCGCCGCGAAGGAAGCGGCATGACGCTCGCCATCGAACATTTCTACGTCCTGGTCGGCCTTCTCCTGTTGGCCGTGGCGGTCATGAACCTGGTGGACCGCAGCAACCCGCGCCGCTACACGACCGCGCTGTTCTGGGGCCTGTATGCGCTGCTGTACCTGGCCGGCGAACGGATGCCGGCGGCGGCGGTCGGCGCGCTGATGATCGCCATGGCCTTGCTGGCAGGCTTCGGCGGCGTCAAGGCCGGCGCGCCGCAGACCCTGGACCCGGCCGCGCGCCGCGCCGGCGCGGCGCGCCTGGGCAACCGGATCTTCATCCCGGCGCTGGTGCTGCCGCTGGTGACGGTGATCGGCGCCACCGTGCTCAAGGACGTGCGGTTCGCGGGCCTGCCGCTGCTCGACCCGGCCCACCTGACCCTGGTCAGCATGGGCTGCGGCGCCGTCGTGGCGCTGGCGGCGGCCTGCTGGCTGACCCGCGCCACGCCGCTGCAGGGCGTGCGCGAGGCGCGGCGCCTGGTCGACGCGATGAGCTGGGCGGTGGTGCTGCCGCACATCCTGGCGGTGCTGGGGCTGTTGTTCTCGGAAGCCGGCGTCGGCAAGGCGGTGGCGCACCTGACGACCACCTATATCGGCATGGATTCGCGCTTCGTCGCGGTGGCCGTGTACTGCATCGGCATGGCGCTGTTCACGATCGTGATGGGCAACGGCTTCGCCGCCTTCCCGGTGATGGCGGGCGGGGTCGGCATTCCGGTGCTGGTCGGGATGTACGGCGCCAACCCGGCCGTGATGGCGGCGATCGGCATGTTCAGCGCTTATTGCGGTACCCTGATGACGCCGATGGCGGCCAACTTCAATATCGTGCCGGCGGCGCTGCTCGAGCTGCCCGACAAGAACGCGGTGATCCGCGCCCAGGTGCCGAGCGCGCTGCCGATCCTGGTGGCCAATATCTTCCTGCTGTATTGTTTGATGAACCTGTGAGGCCGCGATGATCAAGACCGTACTCCTGACCGGCTTCGAGCCGTTCAATGGCGCCGCCATCAACCCCGCCTGGGAGGCGGTGCGCGCGCTCGAAGGCTGGGAGGGCGAGGTGGAGCACCATCGTTTCCGGGTCGAGGTGCGCCAGCTTCCCTGCGTGTTCGGGCAGGCGATCGAAGACCTGGTGGCCATGGTCGACGAGCTGCACCCGGACGTGGTGATCGCGGTAGGCCAGGCTGGCGGCCGGCCCGAGATCTCGGTCGAACGGGTGGCGATCAACGTCGACGACGCGGCCATCCTCGACAACGGTGGCCGGCAGCCGGTGGATGCGGCGATCGCCGCCGACGGGCCGGCCGCCTATTTCTCGACCCTGCCGATCAAGGCCATCGTGCGCGCCCTGCGCGGGCGGGGACTCGTGGCAGGGGTGTCGCAGACGGCCGGCACCTTCGTGTGCAACCACGTGTTCTATGGCCTGATGCACCACGCGGCCCGCCAGCCGCAGCCGCCCAAGGCGGGCTTCATCCACGTGCCCTTCCTGCCGGAGCAGGCCGCCGCGCGGCCGGATGCGCCGCCATCGATGGCGCTGGACGACATCATTGCCGGCGTCCGGCTGGCGGTCGAGGTGACGGTGGGCGTCGACGTGGACGTGCGCGAAACGGGCGGGGCCACGCACTAGCGATGGGCTGGGGGTACGATCATTCCGACAAGCGAACCCGATATGCGCTGGCACTATTGTCGAGCATTCACTGCATACAATGCATCGTCAGGTGTTGAGCGAGGAATGATGCTGTTGCGTACCATAAATTTGTCGAGAAGGCTGAGAGAAGGCAGTTACTGCGGACGCAGCAGTCGCCGCAGCGGACTGCGCAAGCACGTGCACAGCAGGACTTGCGCCGGCCATCCTCCCGGTGCGGGAAGCGCCGAACTCGAGGTGACGTGCCGGCGGATTCGCCGCGAACAGGCCGGATGACGCCGCGCGGCGCTGTTCGCCGGGCGGTCATGCGGCGGCGCCGGACGCTCCGGGCCGCCGCGCGAGCAGCTGGGACAGCCGCTGGAGCCCGGCCTGCAGGCGTCCACGGTCGCGGATGCTGCCCAGGGAGATCCGGATCGCGTTCGCCGATTCGCCGCCCGTCGCGAACGCCTCCGCCGGCGTGACCGTGATGCCCTCGCTGGCGGCGGCCTGGGCAAGCTGCGCGGCGTTCCAGTAAGCCGGCAGCGCGAGCCAGACATGCAGGCCATCGCCCGCGCCGCCGTAGCGCCCCGCCAGGATATCCCGCGCCATCCGGTGGCGCAGCCGCGCCTCGCTGCGCACGCCCGCCATCAGGCGCCCGGCCGAGCCGTCGAGGATCCACTGCGTGGCCAGCGCGGCCGTCAGGGGCGCGACCATCAGCGAGAACGATCGCAGCGCGGCCAGGAAGCGCGCGCGGTCCTGCGCGCTGCGCACCACCACGAAGGCGACCCGCAGGCCCGGCGTCAGGCACTTCGACAGGGTCGAGATGTAGATCACCTGTTCCGGGGCGAACGCGGCGATGGGCGGCGGCGCGGCGTCGGCGAGGAGCCAGTAGGGATCGTCCTCGACGATGCGTACGTTGCAGCGTTTCGCGATGCCGGCGAGCTCCTTGCGCCGGCGTTCCGGCATGGTGGCGGCGGTCGGGTTCTGCAGGGTCGGATTGAGGTAGACCAGTCCGGGCCTGTGGCGCCGGCATGCCTGCTCGAGCATCCCCGGCGCCATCCCGTGCCGGTCCGCTTCCACCGCGACGATGTGGCGGCCGAAGCGGGCCGCCGCGGCGAGCAGGCCGGGATACGTGGCCGGCTCTGCCAGGATGACGTCGCCGGGTTCCGTCAGCGCGAGGATCGATGCCGCGAGCGCCGCCTGCGCGCCCGGGCAGACCACGAGCTGCCGGGGATCGAGGTGCCCAAGCATCGGTTCGAGCCAGCGGGCGCCGGCCTGGCGGCCGGAGTCGCTGCCCCCGCCCTGGTGATAGGTCATCAGCAATTCGCCGTCCGCCCTCATCAGCACCTGGGACAGGCCCTGTTTCAGCAGGTCGTCGAAGTCCACCCCGTCCGGCGGCGGCGGGGTGTTCATGCCCAGGTCGAGGACCGAGGTCAATTCGACCTTCGGCGCCGCGACATACGTGCCCCGCGCGCCGCGGCCCTCCAGCAGGTTGCGGCGCCTGGCTTCGTCGTAGGCGCGGGTGATCGTCGTCAGGTCGAGGTCCAGGCGCGCCGCCAGCCGGCGCTGCGGAGGCAAGCGCTCGCCTGGCTTGAGCGTTCCATCCTCCACCGCGGCCTGCAGCGCGTCCGCGATCTGCAGGAAACGCGGTCCGCCGTGCGTGGCCAGGCGCGGCGCCCATATTGACAGATGGTCATCTTGTATGGGTTTCAACTGGGACATTTTGTCTCGATGTATGGAAATTGCTTTTCAGTAGAATGCCTCAGAACCTGCCGCAACACCACCAAGTCATCGCCTGGAAGGCCGCAATATCATGGAATGGATCCCCATCGTCTTCGTGACATTCAAAGTGCTCGTGCTGGCCACGGGCATGTACTACGCCATCAAGTGGCACTACGACCAGGGAAAGAAGGAGAAGGAGCAGGCGATGGAGCGGCGCGCCGTACTGCGCGCCGGCATCAAGATTGCGATCGGCTTCACGTTCCTGCTCGTGGCCGTGGGGTTTCTGGCGTTCTCCCTCGCCGGGAAGCTCGGCCTGGATTTGAGTTTCTGACCGGTCAGGCCAGGCGCGCGATCAGTTCCCGGTGCGCGGGCCAATGCTGCGCGAGCACGCGCGCGTCGCCAATCTCGAATTCGTCGAATTCGAAGCCCGGGGCAACCGTGCAGCCCGCCAGGCTGTGGCCGCCGGTGTCCTCGCATTGGGCGGCGAACCAGCGTCCGGCAGGCACCAGCGCCTGGAAACTTGCGCCCTCGTGCCGCAAGGGATGGCCGAGCCGCAGGGTCGTGAGCCCGCCATCGGGTTCCAGCACGTAAATGCGCAGCGGCGCCCCGTCATGGAAATGCCACATTTCATCGGCCCGGATGCGATGCCAGGTTGAGCGTTCCTTGCCGCGCAGGAGGTAGTAGATGGCAGTCGACGCGGCGCAGCCGCGCCCATCCGCCTCCCTGCTCACCTGGTGCGCGCTTCGGTAGGTTTCCCTGAAATGGCCTCCTTCCGGGTGGGGGGGCAAGCGATAACAGCGCGATGAGATCGTCCGGATCGGTGTCGGGATGCATGGTGGCTGGCAGGTCGATGCGTGGCGTTTTCCAGGAAAGCGATTCAGCGCAGCTTGATGTAGCTGACCGCCTTCTCGTCGCGCAGCACGAAGGCCGCATCCTCGAAGCTCGGCGGCCCGAAGCGGCCGCGCGCGTCGCGGCTGAAGGCATAGCGCTCCTTCGGGATGCCCAGCACGTTGCGGTCCAGTTTTCCATTGTCGTTCTCGTCCTGGAACGACAGCACGGCCCAGGTGCCGGGCGGCACGTCGTTGACGGTGACGACGGTCTCGCCCTGCCGGGCCGGGGCCGAGGCCGCGTACGGACAATCCTTCAGGAAGGTCGCCTTGTCGCAGATCGCGACCCGTACCGTCCCCTTGGGACTGGCGACGCCCTGGACCCGCACCTCGATCGAGGCGGCCGACGCGAGGCCGGCGGCGCCCATGCATGCCGCCAGCAGAAGGGAAGTGCCCAGGGTGCGTAAGTTCGACTGCATGAAAACTCCATTGGTAAGATAGGTAAATGGGGCGTGAATCGTGTTTGACCGCCTGTGCGGCGGCGCGGCGCAACCGTGCGAGGGCGTCGTCGTGATAGGCTGTGGACATCCCGTTTCCATGTCCCTGATCCCATCATGTTGCTTTCCAACGCGCTCATCGTCCTTGCCACCATCGCGTTCATGGAAGGTTTCTCCATCGTCGCACACAAGTACGTGATGCATGGCTTCGGGTGGGGCTGGCACCGCTCGCACCACGAGCCGCGCAGCGGCTGGTTCGAAAAGAACGACCTGTACGCGGTGGTATTCGCCGCGATCGCCATCGCCCTGATCTGGTTCGGCACGCGCGGCCACCACCCGCTCGAATGGATCGGCGCCGGCATGACGGCCTACGGGCTGCTCTACTTCGTGGCCCACGACGGCCTGGTGCACCAGCGCTGGCCGTTCCGCTACGTGCCGAGAAGCGGCTACCTCAAGCGGCTGTACCAGGCCCACCGCATGCACCATGCGGTGGAAGGGAAGGACGGTGCCGTGTCCTTCGGCTTCCTGTACGCCCCGCCGGTGGCCAGGCTCAAGCGTCAACTGCAGGCGCAGCATGGCCAGGTGCGTCGCCCGCGCGCCCCGGACGCTGCCACAGATCGTTCCGCCGCGGCCGCATCGTCGCTGCACGAGCAGGGCTGAGGCGCGAGGCCAGCGCCTGCACGCCGCCCAGCGCCAGCAGGCGCAGCTTGGCCGCCTTCGAGGTGCCCGCCCGCTCGTCCCAGGCACGGGGGCCTCGCCGCTTCACTTCGATCCCGATCTGGCGATACACATTGCGCGCGGTGGCGATGGCCCAGGCCGAGCGCAGGGGCAGGGCGGCGATGCCGAGCGTGGCCGATGCGTAATACGGTTCGGCATGGTCGACCAGGCGCGCCGCCACCTTCGCCAGCGCCGCGCGGTGGCGCGGCAGGGCCACGTGGTCGGGCGGAATGCCCGCCTCCAGCAGCCATTCGGACGGCACGTAGCAGCGGCCGATCCTGGCGTCGTCGATGATGTCGCGCGCGATATTCGTCAGCTGGAAGGCCAGCCCCAGGTCGCAGGCGCGGTCGAGCACCAGCTCGTCGCGCGCGCCCATGATCGAGGCCATCATCAGGCCGACCACGCCGGCCACGTGGTAGCAGTAGCGCATGGTGTCGTCGATGGTGCGGTAGCGCGCCTCGTTGACATCCATCGCGAAGCCGGCCAGGTGGTCGAAGGCATAGCGCGGCGCGATCGCATGGCCGAGCGCCACTTCCTGGAAGGCGGCAAACGCGGGGCTGCGCATCTGTTCTCCCGAATAGGCGCGCCGGGTTTCGTCGTACAGGCGATCGAGTTCGAAGCCGGCGCCACGGGCGCTCGGCGCCGCCGCGAAGCCCAGTTCCTGGCCGTCGACCACGTCGTCGCAATGGCGGCACCAGGCGTACAGCATCAGCACGCTGCGCCGGGTGGCGGGCGGGAACAGCCGGGCGGCGGCCGCGAAGCTCTTCGAGCCGACCTCGATGGTCTGGGTCGCGTGCTGCATGAGATTGGCGCTGGCGTGGGCGCCCATGTTCGTGCTCATGCATGCACTCCTTCCAGCATCAGGCCGGCGGTGGCCTTGGCCGAGCCGATCACGCCCGGCACGCCGGCGCCGGGATGGGTGCCGGCGCCCACCAGGTACAGGTTGGGCAGCTCGGCGTCGCGGTTGTGCGGGCGGAACCAGGCGCTTTGCGTCAGGATCGGCTCCAGCGAGAAGGCCGAACCCAGGTGGGCATTGAGCTGGTCGCGGAAGTCGGTCGGGGTGAAGATGCGGCTGGTCACCAGCTGGCTGCGCAGGCCCGGCATATAGCGCTGCTCCAGGTAGTCGAAGATGCGGTCGCGGTAGCGCGGGCCTTCGGTCTCCCAGTCGATCGGCGCATTGCCCAGGTGCGGCACCGGGGCCAGCACATAGTGGCTGCCGCAGCCGGGCGGGGCCAGCGACGGGTCGGTGACGCAAGGCGCGTGCAGGTACAGCGAGAAGTCGTCGGCCAGCTTCTGGCCATGGAAGATGTCCTTGATCAGCTCGCGGTAGCGCGGGCCGAAGCAGACCGTGTGGTGCTGCAGCTGCGCGTGGTGCTTGTCCAGGCCGAAGTACAGCACGAACAGCGAATTGCTGAAGCGCTTCTTTTTCAGCGATTCACCCTGGCTGCAGCCGCGGCCGTGGTTCTTCAACAGGTCGGCATAGGTGTGGACCACGTCGGCGTTGGACGCGACCGCGTCGGCCGGGAACCAGCGGCCGTCTTCCGTGCGCACGCCGCTGGCGAGGTTGCCGGCGGTCTCGATGCGCGCGACCGATGCATTCAGCTCCAGTTTGCCGCCCATGTCCTCGAACAGCCGCACCAGGCCTTTGACCAGGGCGCCGGTGCCGCCGCGCGGGAACCACACGCCCCAGCGCCGTTCCAGCGCGTGGATGAGGGTATAGATCGACGAGGTGGCGAAGGGATTGCCGCCCACCAGCAGCGAGTGGAAGGAAAAGGCCTGGCGCAGCTGCTCGTCCTTGACGAAGCGCGACACCATGCCGTACACGCTCTTCCAGGCTTCGAGCCGCGCCAGCTGCGGGCCGGCCTGGATCATGTCGCGGAAGGACAGGAAGGGCACGGCGCCCAGCTTGAGGTAGCCCTCGTCGAACACCGCCTTCGAATAGGCCAGGAAGCGCTGGTAACCGGCCACGTCCGCCGGATTGCGCGCGTGGATCTGGCGGTCCAGCGCTTCCTGGTCGTTGGCGTAGTCGAAGTGGCTGCCGTCTTCCCAGCACAGGCGATAGAAGGGCGCGACCGGCAGCATCTCGACATAGTCGCCCATCTTCCTGCCGCACAGCGTGAACAGTTCCTCGATCGCCGACGGATCGGTGATGACGGTGGGACCGGCGTCGAACACGAAGCCCTGGTCCTCGTACACATAGGCGCGGCCGCCCGGCTTGTCGCGTTTCTCGAGCAGGGTCGTCTGCGTGCCGGCGGCCTGCAGCCGGATGGCCAGCGCCAGGCCGCCGAAGCCGGCGCCGATCACGACGGCGCGTTTCGGTTCGAGTCTCGGCTTGAAATTCATCTGGTTCATTCTGCGGTCCTGATCTGATGTGGTTGGTTCTTGCGGACAGCGGCAAACGCTTCGAGCACCGGCACCGGCGGCTTGCCGGTCAACACGCGCGCCTTGTCGGCCAGGGTCAGGCGGCCGGCATAGAAGCGCGCGATCAGCGGCGAGGGCAGGCGGTAGAAGCGCTGCATCACGCGCCAGCGGCGATCGGGGCTGCCGGCCAGGAACAGCATGCGGTTGAGCATGCGGAAGAAGCGCTGCTGGCGCCAGGCCTGCCGCGCTTCGTCCCGGATGGCGGCGAACAGCGCCGGGGCCGACAGGTCGGACAGGGCGGCGATGCGCTCGGCCACCCGCACGGCATGCGGCAGCGAATAGCCGGTGGTGGGATGGAACAGGCCGGCGCGCAGGCCGGCGCTGGGCTGGCCCTGCAGCTCGTCCCAGTAGCGCTCGAAGTCGCCCGCCAGCACGATCGGCAGCGACCCCTGTTCTTCGCGCAGCACGTCGCGCACCCGCCAGCCGCGCGCCTGCACGTAGGCCGCGATGTTGGCGCGCAGCCGCTCCGGTTCCCAGGCCGCGCTGTCGACGTAATGGGTGTCCTCGACCAGCACGCGGTCGGGCCCGAAGGGCAGCAGGTAGACGAAACGGTAGCCGCCCTGCTGGGCCACGCCGGCATCCATGATGACGGGCGCCGTCAAGCCATGGGCGGCATCGAGCCGCAGTTCCTGGCCGAGAAAAGTCTGGTAGCCGAGCGCGAGGTGGCTGCTGGCGCGCATGCCGCGGCCGTCGATGACGGCGTGCGCATGCAGGGTCTCGCCGCCGGCCAGCCGCACGCTGGTGGGCGTGGTCTCGTCGATCCACACGCCGGTGCGCAGCCCGGCCCCGAGCGCCGGTTCGATCGCGTGGGCCAGGTCGTGCGAGGCGATGCTCGCGTAGGCGCTCGCCAATGTGCGGGTCAGGTCGGGGAAGGTCACGTCGTAGCGCGGCCAGCGGTGCGTCACCAGCGGCGCGATCCAGCGCAGCTGCGCCGCATCGAGGTCGGATTCGTGGAAAGACCAGGTGTGGTTGCCGCCCAGGCGCTTGCCCTGTTCGAGCACCAGGATGCGCAGATGCGGCCGTTCGGCGCGCAGGCGCCAGGCGATCAGGCTGTTGGCCAGGCCGCCGCCGGCCAGGATCAGGTCGTAGCGGGGCGTGGGCTCAGCCATGGCTGGCCATCCGTTCCGGCGCCGGCTGCAGGCCGAGCGCGGCTTCGACGATGTCGGCCGCGCGCGGGGCGCCGCCGGCCTGGCGGATCTCGTCGGCCAGGGGCGCCATCCGTTGCTTGAAGCGCGGCTCGTCCAGCAGGCGGCGCAGCTTGCGCGATAACTCGCCCACGCCGGCGAAACGCGGCGAAGCGCGCAGGCCGACGCCGGCATATTCGACGCGGGCGGCGGCGCCCGGATGGTCGAAGGCGATCGGCAGCGCCAGGATCGGGGTGCGGGTGGCGATGGCTTCCATCACGGTGTTGGCGCCGGCATGCGAGATGACGGCGTCGGCCCGCTCCAGCACGGCCTGCTGGGGCACGAAGGCGTGCACCCGGGTGTCGCCGATGGCTGCCAGGGCGCGCACCTGCGTTTCGTTCAGGCCGCCGCAATGGGCGACCAGCAGCCGTGCCCCCTGCTGCCGGCAAGCGTGCGCGATGCGCCTGAACAGGCCGAAGCGCCCGCTGACCAGGGTGCCGAGCGACGCATAGACGAAGGGCCGCGTGTCGGACGCGGGCGGCAGCAGCGCGCCCAGTTCGGCCTGGCTCGGGATCGGCGCGCCGACGCCCGCATGCAGCGGACCGACATGGTGGAAATGCGACGGCAGCGCGCGGCGCGGGAAATCGAAGCCCGGCACGACCTGGCCGACCTGGGCCAGCGGCGACAGGCATTCGTGCAGCTTTCCGCGCGGGCTCAAGCCCAGGCGCATGGCCTCGGTCGAGATCGCGCGCTCGTGCGGTCCCATCATCCAGTCATAGACGCGGGTGCTGCCTTCCACGATCTTGAAGGCGCGCTCGCTGTCCTCGTACATGAAGGGCATGACGGGCAGCGGGATGCCGGGTTCGCGGTTGACCGGCAGCGCACAGGCCACCGACACGAAGGGCATGCCGATGCCCTCGGCCACCAGGCCGCCGGCCGCTTCCATCTGGTCGGCGATGAGGAAGTCGACCCGCAGCGCGTGCAGCGCGGACGGCAGCGCGCGGCACAGCATCGTGGTGCTGTCCGCCATGTCGAGGATCACGCGGCGCAGGCCCAGCGGCGAGCCGGGATTGGCGACCCGCGCGAGCATCGCCGGCAGCGAGCCGGCCGGGTGGGTGTCATGGCCGACGGCATGGAAGCCGATGCGCCCGTCCTTCACGTAGGCGGCGGCGTCCGGGCGGTGCACGAAGGTGACGCGGTGCCCGCGCGCGACGAGTTCGCGCGCCAGCACGGACAAGGTATTGAAGTGGCTGTAGAGGGCCGGAGCCACGACCGCGAAATGCGCCATGCGGACCTTCGCCGGTCAGGTCAGTCGCAACTCGGCCAGCTGGGCGCTGGGACGCGCCTCACGCGGCTCGTGGGCCTTGGCCAGCTCGGGTGCGAAGCGCTTGGCCTTGCCTTCCTTGGCAAACAGACTGGCCACGAAGTGGCGCGTGCGGCCATTGGCGCCGACGGCGGCGCCGAGGCAGCGGTCGGCTTCGAGCAGGCAGGCGGCCAGGCGGCGCCTGGCCTCGTCGCGGCCCAGGGTGCTGATCAGGGTGGCCTTGCCGGCGTCCTTGCCGGTGTCCTTTCCGGTCACGGCGCTGTCCTTGCCGTCCAGGAAATCATCCTTGATCTGGAAGGCCTGGCCGGCCGCCAGCGCGAAGGCGCGCAACTGCTGGGCAACGTCGTCGCCGGCATGGCAGATGATGGCCGCCATGTCCACCGCAACCCCCAGCAGCAGGCCGGTCTTGAGTTCATTGGTGGTGGCGATCGCCTCGGGCGAACGCGCGCCGCCGTGCAGGTCTTCGAACTGGCCGCGCACCAGGCCCTGGTCGCCGACCGTCTGCGCCAGGGTCGCGACCAGGCGCGCGCGGGTGGCCGGCGGGATGTCCTGGGCCTGGGACAGCACGCCGAAGGCGCGGCTGAGCAGGGCAACCGAGGCGAGGATGGCGACATCCTCGCCGAACTGGATGTGGATGGCGGGCTTGCCGCGCCGCAGGCTGGCGTCGTCCATGCAGGGCAGGTCGTCGAGGATCAGCGATGCGGCATGCACCAGCTCGACGGAGCAGGCGACGTCGACCAGCGCCTTCGATGCGCAGCCGAGGTCGCGCGCGACCAGCATCAGGAGCAGGGGGCGCATGCGCTTGCCGGCGCTGAGCGCGGAGGCGCGCATCGCCTTGGTCAGTTGGTCGAGGGGGCCAGAGCCGGCCAGCAGCTCGTCGATCCGCCGGTCGATGGCAAGGCGCAGCGCCGCGACGTCGTCGCCATGGTCGCCATCGAATTGGTCCAGGCGGAGCCCGTCGTAGCGCGGTGATGCTGTCTTCATGCGAGCTCCCGGAGAATAATTGATGAACTTGATAACCATCATACCGGAGGCGATATTAAAAAATAGTCAATCACGCTCAATCGTGCGGCGGATTTTCGCCCAAAAAACATGCAAAAAAATGCGAGCAGGAAACAGGGCCGGGACAAATGCGGTTCGACCCACGCATGGCGGGTCGAGACGGGGCGGGTCAGGCCGGCTGCTCGTCCGGGAACAGGATCTTGAGGAAGGCGCGCACCACCGGCGCATCGTCGAGCGCCGGATAGCTGATGTACAGGTTGGCCGACGGCGCATGGGCATGGATCGGCAGGAAGCGCACGCCGGGCCAGCCGATGCGGCTGGTGGTTTCCGGCATCAGGGCCACGCCCAGGCCGGCGCCGACCATGGCCAGCAGGGTCTGCGGCTCGGCCGCTTCCTGGAAGATGGTCGGCTGGAAGCCCGCGTTCACGCAGCACTGGATCAGGTAGCGCGGCTCGGCCGACTGGTCCAGGTGCAGGGTCAGCATCGGTTCGCCCGCGATCTCGGGCAGCGCGATGGCGTCGCGCGCGGCCAGCGGATGGCGCGCATTGACGGCCACGCAGAACTGCTCCCTGAAGCACAGTTCCTGGCGCAGGTTGGCCTGCTTGAGCACGTCCTGCTCGATGCGCGGCTCGCGCCAGAAGCCGACGTCGATCTGCTTGTTGCGCAGCGCTTCCCACTGGTCGTTCGGGCCCAGTTCGTGGATGGTCCAGGTCACGCGCGGAAACTGGCTCTGGAACTGTTCGAGCAGGCCGGGGATCGGGCCCCACATCGCCGAGCCGACGATGCCGACCCGCAGCCGTCCGACCTCGCCGCGATCGATCTGGCGGATGGTGTCGATCGTCATGCGCATCTTGCCGAGCAGTTCGGCCGCCTCGACCATCAGCGCGCGGCCGGCCACGGTCAGCTCGAAGCTGCGCGTGGTGCGGGTGAACAGCTTCACGCCCAGTTCGCTCTCGAGCTTCATGATCTGCTGCGAGAGCGGCGGCTGCGAGATGTGCAGGCGCTCGGCGGCGCGGCTGAAGCTTTTTTCTTCGGCCACCGCCAGGAAGTACTTCAGCTGTTTCAGGTCGATCGACATGGGGCGTCCTTCGGATGTCAGGCCGCCTGGTGGTTCAGCGCCACTGCCAGGCGCGCGCCGACCAGGGCGTTGTGCTTGACCAGCGCGATATTGGTGGCCAGGCTGCGTCCGCCCGTCAGTTCCTTGATGCGCGCGAGCAGGAAGGGCGTGACCTGCTTGCCGCTCACGCCTTGCTGGCCGGCCTCTTGCAGCGCCTGGGCGATGATGGCGTCGATCTCGTCCGGCGCCATCGCCTCGTCCGCAGGCACCGGATTGCTGACCACCACGCCGCCTTTCAGGCCGAGCTGCCACTTGGTGCGGATGAAGGCGGCCTGGCTCTCGGGCGAGTCGAGCTGGAAGTCGGCCTTGAAGCCGCTGTCGCGCGTGAAGAAGGCGGGAAAGCCCGGCTGGCCGACGGCGAGCACCGGCACGCCGTGGGTCTCCAGGTATTCGAGGGTCAGGCCGATGTCGAGGATCGACTTCACGCCGGCGCACACCACGGCCACGCTGGTTTGCGCCAGTTCCTGCAGGTCGGCCGAGATGTCGAAGCTGGTTTCGGCGCCGCGGTGCACGCCGCCGATGCCGCCGGTGACGAACACCTCGATGCCGGCCAGTTCGGCGCAGATCATGGTCGCGGCGACGGTGGTCGCGCCCAGGCGGCCCTGCGACAGCACATAGGGCAGGTCGCGCCGGCTGACCTTGACCGCGTCCGGCGACGAACCCAGGGTCTCGAGCTGGTCGCTTGACAAGCCGACGCAGATCTTGCCGCCGATGATGGCGATGGTGGCCGGCACGGCGCCGGCGTCGCGGATGACCTGCTCGACTTCGCGTGCGGTGTGCACGTTCTGCGGATAGGGCATGCCGTGCGAGATGATGGTCGACTCGAGGGCGACGATCGGTTTGCCGGCGGCGCGGGCGGCCGCCACTTCGGGCGCGAACAACAGGAATGAATGCATGGTCTGGTCTTTATTCAATCGGTAATGAGGTCGTGGGCCGGGCTGTCGAACAGCCCCGGCGCCAGCAGCGGCGACACGGTCTGCGCGCAGGCGATGGTCATGGCGGCCAGCGCCTGGCCGCGGCGGCAGGCCAGCTCCAGGTCCGGCTCGCCGTTGTACAGGCTCCAGCAGACGGCGGCGGCGAAGGCGTCGCCGGCGCCGGTCACGTCGACCACGTCGGCGGCCTGCTGGGCCTCGAGGGTTCGCATGCCGTCGGCGCCGGTGAACATGGCGCCGCGCGCGCCGCGCGTGACGATCACGTCCTGCACGCCGTTGCGCTGCAGTTCGGCGCAGGCGGCGGCGATGTCGGCGTCGGTCGCAAGGTCGCGGCCCACGCGCACCGCCAGTTCGCCCAGGTTCAGGATCAGCAGGCGCAGGCCGGCCAGGTCGCGCGGCAGGCGGTCGATCTTCGGTTCGGAGACCGCGACGACGATCATCGGCACGCCGTCGCGCCGGCTGCCTTCGAGCAGCGCGGCGACCGCGTCGCGCGGCAGGTTGAGGTCGGCCACGATCAGGGCTGCTCCCGCGCGCTGCTGTTCGCGGGTGGCGAGGAATTCGGGCGTGAGCGCCTCGTAGATCTCCATGTCGGCCAGCGCCACGCGCATGTCGCCGTCCTGGTCGAGCACCGCGGTATAGGTGCCGCTGGCGGCGCCGTCCATGCGCAGCGCGCCGCGGGTGTCGATGCCGGCTTCGTCGGCATGCGCGAGCAGGGCGCGGCCGGAAGCGTCGCCGCCCACCGCCGTGACCAGCGCCGTCGGCGCGCCCAGGCGCGCCAGGTTCTCGGCGATGTTGCGCGCCACGCCGCCAAAGGATTCGGCCTGGCGCGCGGGATTCGAGGTGCCCAGCGACAGCGGAGCGATCGTGCGCAGCTTGCGATCGAGGTTGGCGGCGCCGATGCACAGGATCGGCCGGTGGTCGGGCAGCACATAAGCGCGGCCGAGGATGCGGCGTTCGCGCACCAGGGTGGCGATGTAGTTGGCGACGGCGGAGCGCGACAGGCCGAGATGCCCGGCGAGGTCTTGCTGCGAGATGAAAGGATTGGAACGGATCAGCTCATATAACTGTTCTTTTTTCGGCATCGCGTTCGACTGCGCCGGCAGGCGCTCATGACAATTGTTTGTCAATCCTAGACAATTGTCTGGAGGCTGTCAACGACTCTTTGGCCCAGTGTAGGCAGCTGTCCCGCCCTTCGCCTAATTTATCTATAAAAGATATAAATCGAGAAGAAAAACTGTATTTGCCATACATATCGCCATTCATGCATAGTTATAATATCTGGCTGTCCAAGTGCACCGCGGCCGCGCGTGCCGGGCGCCTGCCTCTCTCATCCGTCCCCAGACCACCCAGCATTCAACAAGGAATATCATGTCCAGCAATACCCCATTCGAAGCCGCCGACATCATCCGCGCCCGCAAGCCAGGCTTCGCACCGCGCGTGGCGCTGATCCTCGGTTCCGGACTGGGCGTGCTGGCCGAACAACTGGTGGACGCCGTGTCGATCAGCTATGCCGACCTGCCGGGATTCCCGATCAGCACCGTGCACGGCCACGCCGGCGAGCTGGTGCTGGGTCTTCTCGCCGGCGTGCCGGTCGCCTGCATGAAGGGCCGCGGCCACTTCTACGAGGGCTATGGCCCGGGCGTGATGACCTCGGCCATCCGCACCCTCAAGCAGATCGGCTGCGAACTGCTGTTCGTCACCAATGCGGCGGGCTCGCTGCGCGTGGAAGCCGATGCCGGCAGCCTGGTGGCGATCACCGATCACATCAACTTCCTGCCGGGCAGCCCGATGGCCGGCCCGAACGACGAGCGCTTCGGCCCGCGCTTCTTCAGCATGTCCAACGCCTATGACGCGGAAACGCGCGAGCAGGTCAAGGCCGTGGCGGCGGAGAAGGGCATCGCGCTGCACGAAGGCGTGTACCTGGCCGCCGCCGGCCCGCACTTCGAGACCGTTGCCGAAATCCGCGCCTTCAAAACGCTGGGCGCCGATGTCGTGGGCATGTCGCTGATCCCGGAAGTGATCGCCGCGCGCCACTGCGGCCTGAAGGTCGCCGCCGTCTCGGCCATCACCAACCTGGCCGAGGGCCTGTCGCCGTTCGCGCTGTCGCACGAGCAGACGCTGAAGTATGCGGCCATCGCGGCGCAGGACATGGTCAAGCTGATCCATGCCTATATTGAACGCCTGGGCTCGACCCCACGCACCGACGCCTGATGTCACAACCGAGGAAAGCGAAGACCATGTCACGCGCATTCATCCTGCTGCTCGATTCCTTCGGCCTGGGCGCATTGCCCGACGCCGACAAGTACGGCGACACCGGCGCCAATACCTTCGGCCATATCGCCGAGTGGGCGGCGAAGGAGGGCAAGCCGATGGCGCTGCCGAATCTCGAGCGGCTGGGCCTGGCCGCGGCGGCCCATAAAGCCAGCGGCGCATGGGCGCCAGGCTTCGACCTGCGCGACGGTTTCACCGGCGCCTGGGGCGTCGCCCGCGAACGGTCGACCGGCAAGGACACCCAGAGCGGCCATTGGGAAATCGCCGGCGTGCCGGTGCTGTTCGACTGGGGTTACTTCCCCAAGACCGTGCCGTCGTTCCCGAAGGAGCTGACCGACAAGCTGCAAGCGCTGACCGGCGTAGCAGGCTGGCTGGGAAACTGCCACGCCTCGGGCACCACCGTCATCAACGAGCTGGGCGACGAGCACGTCGCGACGGGCAAGCCGATCCTGTACACCTCGGCCGACTCGGTGCTGCAGATCGCGGCGCATGAGGAACACTTCGGCCTGGAGCGCCTGTACCAGGTATGCGAGGCAGCCTACGAGCTGGTCAAGCCGTACAACATCGGCCGCGTGATCGCGCGGCCCTTCTTGGGGGCAAACGGCGACTACAAGCGCACGGCGAATCGCCACGACTACGCGGTGCCGCCGATCGCGCCGACCCTGCTCGATCACGTGAAGGACGCGGGCGGCGAGATGATCGCCCTCGGCAAGATCAGCGACATCTTCGCGGGGCAGGGCGTCACGCGCCTGGTCAAGGGCCCCGACAATATGGCGCTGTTCGACCGCCTGCTCGACGTGGCCGATGAAGCGGGCGACAAGTCGCTCACCTTCGTCAACTTCGTCGACTTCGACATGCACTTCGGCCACCGCCGCGACGTCGCCGGTTACGCGAACGCGCTGCACGAGCTGGACGCGCGCCTGCCCGAGTTCATGGCCAAGCTGAAGGACGGCGACCTGGTCGTGATCACCGCCGACCACGGCTGCGATCCGACCGCGCCCGGGTCGGACCATACCCGCGAACACATCCCGATGATCTTCTTCGGTCCGGGCGTGAAGGCGCAGGAACTGCCGACCGCCGACACCTTCTCGAGCATCGGCGCCACCCTGGCCAAGCACCTGGGCGTCAAACCACTTTCGAACGGAACCGCACTGCTATGACCCAGCCCCTGGATTTCAAACGCAATACCGGCATCGCGCTGGACCTGGGCCTGGTCAACGCGTTGCGCGTCAACCGCAACGCGGCCGACCGCCGCGCCGCCAGCCTGGCGAATCGCCGCACGGTCAAGAAGGAATACCAGGCCGCCTGGCTGGTGCGCGCCATCGAGTGCATGGACCTGACCACCCTGAGCGGCGACGACACGCCGGGCCGCGTCGAGCGCCTGTGCATGAAGGCCATGCGTCCGCTGCGCGCCGACCTGATGCAGGCACTCGGTCTCGAGACCCTGTCGACCGGCGCCGTCTGCGTGTACCACGAGATGATCCAGCCCGCGGTCAAGGTGATCCAGGGCCGGCTGCCGATCGCCGCCGTGTCGACCGCCTTCCCGGCCGGCCTGTCGAGCATGGAAACCAAGCTGCGTGAGATCGAGCTGTCGGTGGCCGCCGGTGCGACCGAGATCGATATCGTGATCACCCGCCAGCATGTGCTGACGGGGAACTGGCAGGCGCTGTACGACGAGATGGCGGCCTACCGCCAGGCCTGCGGCGAAGCGCACGTGAAGGCGATCCTCGCCACCGGCGACCTGGTGACCCTGGAAAACGTCGCGAAAGCGTCGTGGGTGTGCATGATGGCCGGGGCGGACTTCATCAAGACCTCGACCGGCAAGGAAGGCGTGAACGCCACCATCCCGGTATCGCTGGTGATGGTGCGCGCGATCCGCGACTACTACGAGCAGACCGGCTTCCAGATCGGCTACAAGCCGGCCGGCGGCGTGTCGACCGCGAAGTCGGCGCTGCAATACCTGACCGTGATGAAGGAAGAACTGGGCAACGACTGGCTGCAGCCGCACCTGTTCCGCATCGGCGCGTCCAGCCTGCTGACCGACATCGAGCGCCAGCTGGAGCACTACGTGACCGGCAACTACTCGGCCGCCCACCGCCACGCGCAACCTTAATTTTCGGACCCGTCATGCCAACTATCAAAGAGATTCTTCACACCATGGATTACGGCCCCGCTCTTGAGACCACCAAGGAAGCGCTCGCGTGGCTGGACCAGCATGGCCGCCGTTTCGGGCTGTTCATCGACAATGCCTGGACCGACGCCGGCGAGACCTTCGCCACCAGCAATCCGGCCGACGGCGCCGAGCTGGCGCAGGTCACGCAGGCGACCGGCGACGACGTCGAGCGCGCCGTGGCCGCCGCGCGCCGCGCGCAGCCGGGCTGGGTCGCCATGCAAGGCCATGGCCGCGCCAAAATCATGTACGCGCTGTCGCGCCTGCTGCAAAAGCACGCGCGCCTGTTCGCCGTGCTCGAGACGCTGGACAACGGCAAGACCATCCGCGAGACGCGTGACGCCGACCTGCCGCTGGCCGCGCGCCACTTCTATCACCACGCCGGCTGGGCCCAGCTGCAGTCGGAAGAATTCGCCGACTACCGCGCCGTGGGCGTGGTCGGCCAGATCGTGCCGTGGAATTTCCCGCTCCTGATGCTGGCGTGGAAGATCGCGCCGGCGCTGGCCGCCGGCAACACCGTCGTGTTCAAGCCGGCCGAGTACACGCCGCTGACCGCCTTGCTGTTCGCCGAGATCTGTCAGCGCGCTGGCGTCCCTGGCGGCGTCGTCAACATCGTGACCGGCGACGGCCGCGTGGGCGAAGCCATCGTGAACCACCCCGGCATCGACAAGATCGCCTTCACCGGCTCGACCGAAGTCGGTCGCCTGATCCGCAAGGCCACCGCCGGCAGCGGCAAGAAGCTGTCGCTGGAGTTGGGCGGCAAATCCCCCTTCATCGTGTTCGACGACGCCGACCTCGATGCGGCGGTCGAAGGCCTGGTCGATTCGATCTGGTTCAACCAGGGGCAGGTCTGCTGCGCCGGATCGCGCCTGCTGGTGCAGGAGTCGGTGTACGACAAATTCATCGGTAAGGTGAAAGCGCGCATGCAGAACCTGCGCGTCGGCTCGCCGCTCGATAAATCGAACGATATCGGGGCACTGGTCGATCCGGTGCAGCGGCAGCGCATCCACGGCCTCGTGGAATCGGCGCGCGCCGAAGGCTGCGAAGTGTGGCAGCCGGATGCCGAGCTGTCGGCGACCGGTTCGTGGTATCTGCCGACCCTGATCACGGGCGCCTCGACCTCGGCCGCCGTGGCCCAGGCTGAAATCTTTGGCCCAGTCCTGGTGGCGATGAGCTTCCGCACCCCGGGCGAGGCGGTCCAGCTGGCCAACAACACCGTGTACGGCCTCGCGGCCTGCGTGTGGAGCGAGTCGATCAGCCTGGCGCTGGACGTGGTCCCGCAGATCAAGGCCGGCGTGGTGTGGATCAATACCGCCAACCAGTTCGACGCTGCTTGCGGCTTCGGCGGCTACAAGGAATCGGGCTACGGCCGCGAAGGCGGCAAAGAGGGCATGTACGAGTACCTGATGCCGCTGGCCGAAGATGCGCGCCCGGCGGCTCCCGTGATCGCGGAGAAGGCCAAGGCCAGGCCGGCGCCCGAAGACAGTCCGTTCGCCGTCGACCGCACCGCCAAGCTGTACATCGGCGGCAAGCAGGCGCGCCCGGACGGCGCCTACAGCCGCGCCATCAATGGCGCCAACGGCGACTTCCTGGCGGACATCGGCGAAGGCAACCGCAAGGACATCCGCAACGCCGTCGAGGCGGCGCACAAGGCGTCCGGCTGGGCCAAGGCCACCGCGCACAACCGCGCGCAGGTGCTGTACTACATCGCCGAGAACCTGGCGATCCGCGCCGACGAGTTCGCGCAGCGCATCGCCCAGCAGACCGGATCGAAGGATGCGGCGCGCGAGGTGCAGGCGTCGATCGAGCGCCTGTTCTACTGGGCTGCGTGGGCCGACAAGTACGACGGCGCGGCCCACCAGCCGCCGATGCACGGCATCACCGTGGCGCTGAACGAACCGGTTGGCGTGATCGGCATCGTGTGCCCGAACGAGAACCCGCTGCTGGGCTTCATCTCGCTGGTCGCGCCGGCGCTGGCGCTGGGCAACCGCGTGGTGGCAGTGCCGTCGGAGCAGCATCCGTTATCGAGCATCGACCTGTATCAGGTGCTCGATACCTCGGACCTGCCGGGCGGCGCGCTGAATATCGTTACCGGCCCGGCAGACGAGTTGGCGCGTACGCTGGCTTCGCACGGCGACGTCGATGCGGTGTGGCGTCACGACGGTTCGGCTGAGGGTTGCGCCGAAGTCGAGCGCCTGTCGAGCGACTCGCTCAAGCGCACCTGGACCGGCGGCGCCAAGGGCCGCGACTGGTTCGATCCGAAGCAGGCATGCGGCCGCACGGTGCTGCAGCACGCGAGCCAGGTCAAGAACGTCTGGATTCCGTACGGCGTATAAGTTCGACGGACAAGATCGGCAACGTGGGCGGTTCGACCGCCCACGTTGCGTTTAACGCAAAGGGTTTACCATGTTCCTCCCCCAGGAAATCATCCGCAAGAAGCGCGACGGCGGCGTCCTCTCGGCCGAAGAGATCCAGTTCTTTGTCCGCGGCATCCCTGACGGCAGCGTCACCGAGGGCCAGATCGCGGCATTCGCGATGGCGGTCTATTTCAAGGACATGACGATGGACGAACGCGTCGCCTTCACCCTGGCGATGCGCGATTCGGGCCAGGTCATGGAATGGAAATCGCTCGACCTGCCAGGCCCGGTGGTCGACAAGCACTCGACCGGCGGCGTCGGCGACGTGGTCTCGCTGATGCTGGGACCGATGGTCGCGGCCTGCGGCGGTTTCGTGCCGATGATCTCGGGCCGCGGCCTGGGCCACACCGGCGGCACGCTCGACAAGTTCGATGCGATTCCCGGCTACAGCACCGTGCCCGACCCGGAAAGATTCCGCCAGGTGGTCAAGGACGTGGGCGTTGCCATCATCGGCCAGACCGCGCAGCTGGCCCCGGCCGACAAGCGCTTCTACGGCATCCGCGACACGACGGCGACCGTGGAATCGGTGGCCATGATCACCGGCTCGATCCTGTCCAAGAAGCTGTCGGCGGGCCTCGATGCGCTGGTGATGGACGTGAAGGTCGGCAGCGGCGCCTTCATGCCGACGCCACAGAAATCGCTGGAGCTGGCCGAATCGATCGTCAGCGTCGGCAATGGCGCCGGCACCCGCACCTCGGCGATCCTGACCGGCATGGACGAATCGCTGTGCCACGCGGCCGGCAACGCGGTGGAGGTGCGCGTCGCGATCGACTACCTGACCGGCAAATCGCGCCCGGCGCGCCTGCATGAGGTGACGATGGCGCTGTGCGCCGAGATGCTGGTGATTTCGGGCCTGGCATCGACCGGGGAAGCGGCGCGCGCCAAACTGCAGGCGGCGCTGGATTCGGGCGAAGCCGCCGAGCGCTTCGCGCGCATGGTCGCCGCCCTGGGCGGCCCGGCCGACCTGATGGACAAGCCGGACGCCTACCTCGAAACGGCGCCGGTCATCGTGCCCGTCCCGAGCCTGCAGGCCGGTTATGCGACCTCGGTCGACACCCGCGGCCTGGGCCTGGCCGTGGTGGCGCTGGGAGGCGGGCGCGTGCGTCCGCAGGATGCGATCGACTTCGCCGTGGGCCTGACCGGCCTGGTCGAACTGGGCGACGCGATCGCCGTCGGCCAGCCGCTGGCGACGGTGCACGCGAGCACCCAGGCAGCGGCCGAACAGGCCATCCGCCAGGTGCAGGCCGCCTACCGGATCGGCGCCGAAAAATCGGCTGTCGCACCGATGATCCACCGCACCGTTCGTCCCTGAAAGCAAACAGAATGAAATACACGACACTGATCGACGAAGCGCGCGCCGCGCGCGAGCTGGCCTATGCGCCGTACTCGAAGTTCAAGGTAGGGGCGGCACTGGAGTGCAAGGATGGCCGCATCTTCCGCGGCTGCAATGTGGAAAACGCGGCCTATGGCCTGTGCAACTGCGCCGAGCGCACCGCCTTGTTCAGCGCCATCGCCAGCGGCTACCAGCCGGGCGATTTCGCGGCGCTGGCCGTGATCGGCCAGACCGAGGGGCCGATAGCGCCATGCGGCGCCTGCCGCCAGGTGATCCTGGAGCTGGGCGGCAACGCATTGCCGGTGGTGCTGGCCAACCTGGAAGGCGCGGTGTTCGAGACGACGGCGGCGGCGCAATTGCCGAACGCCTTCGGGGGACGCGACCTGGGGCATTGAACAGGGCTTGTGATCCGGGATTCGGCCACCACTGTGATGACATCCTTTCATGATCAACCCTGATTCGGAGGTAGCCATGAAGAAAGTCATCGTCCTGTTGAGCGGTATCGTCATTGCGGCGAGCGCGGCGGCCCAGGCGGACAAGACCGCTTCGGACACGACCCAGGCCACGAGAACAGGTAATGTCGACCGGCAAATCCCCGCCAATACCGACCGCGACAGGCGGGAAAACCCTGCGCCGGAAGACCCGGAAAGCGCGAACATCGCGGCCCCGGATTTCCGGGGCAGCAGCAAGCAGCAAGCGACCGCATCCGGCATGGCCCGGCCGAAGAAGGAGAGCGAAAAGACGTCTACGTCCAGCAAGTCCGGCGCGGATGTGCAGGACGTGGAAAACAAGACGAAGCAATAGCGTCTTGCCCTGGCGGCCCCGGCGGGCCGCCCGCGATCACCACATGAGGTCGTCCGGAATCTTGTAGTCCGCGTAGGGATCGTCTTCCTCGATCTCTTGCGCCTTTTTCTTGACCTGCACCACGATCGATGCGTCGCGCTGGGCGATCTTTTCGCCGATCACGCGCGGCACGAGTTCGAAGCTGCCATGCATGTGGACGATCACCAGGCGGCCCGCCACCAGGTGCTCCACGATCTGCGACGTCACGTGGATGCGCTCGATCCTGGTGCCGAAAGTGAAGTTATAGGGCACATCGCCCTTGCCCTTCGGCTGCTTGTTCTGCTGCACCAGTTGGGCGATCTGGGCCAGGATGGCCTTCTGGGCGGCCTCGGCGTCGCGCTGGGCATTGAGCTCGCGTGCGCGTTCCGCGTTCTTGCGCTGCATCTCGAGCGCGGCTTCGCGCGATTCGTTGACCTTTTCCACGCCGGTACGCAACACTTCCTTATGTTGCTTGCTCTTGTCCTGGTTGACCTGCTTGACCTTCTTCTTGTCGACCAGGCCGGCTTTCAATAACTGCTCTTGCAGCGAGACCATGTTGTGCTTCCTTGAAATAATGAATGCCGCCCGCCGCCCGTGAGGGCGCGCGGCGCCAGCCGACAGCATAGCAACAAGCGCAGCGGAAAGCGATCCGGGAAGCCGCTTTCCAGCGATCGCCTTACCCACGTTGCACACCTGGCCTGCCGGATCGCGGCAGGCGGATGCGCGTCAGGCAGGGCGCGTTGTCGATGACGTCCTTGCGTAGCAGAGCTTGAAAAAGCGATGACTGATCCACAACATGATGGAATCAACGTCCCTGACAGGAGCTCGACATGAACCCATCCGACGAAAAGATGTTGCAGGATTTCCTGGGCCAGCTGGTCCAGGCCCGCGGCGTGACGAAAGACCCGGACGCCGATGCGATGATCGGGCGCGCCGTGGCCCAGCAACCCGACGCCGCCTACCTGCTGGTGCAGCGCGCGCTGCTGGTCGAGCAGGCGCTGGGCCATGCCAAGGCGCGCATTGCCGAGCTCGAGAGCAAGGGTGGGAACGGAGGCGGTTTCCTGGACGCCAATCAATGGGGCAATTCGGCGCAGGGCGCACCTGCGAATCCGGTCCCGGGCATCGGGCAGGGCGCTTACCGGCAAAACGGACCGACGGGATCCTCACCCCAGGCCCAGCCGGCGAAAGGAGGCGGTTTCCTGGGCGGCGCCGGCGGCAGCATGCTGGGCACGGTGGCGGCGACCGCGGCCGGCGTGGCGGCGGGCAGCTTCCTGTTCCACGGCATCGGCAACCTGCTGGGCAATGACGGGCCGGGCGGATCGAACCACCTGCTGGCGGACCACGCCGCTGAAGGCGGGGCAGCCGGGGCCGCGGGAAGCGGCGCGCTGGCCGACCAGGCCGGCATCGGCGCGATCGACGAACCGGGCGGCGCGGCCGACGAGGCCCTGGCCGACAACGACGGCGACAGCCTGGGCGGCTTCTTCGACGGCGACGGTTCCGACGAAGGCCTGTTCGGCTAGGACACTAGGTAAACGCCAGCATGACGCCCGCCGCCGCCGACAGGATCACCACGACCCACGACGGCGCCCTGGCCAGCGTCAGCAACAGGAAGCCGGCCAGCGCCACCCCGGCGTCGCGCAGGTCGGCGACGGCGCTCGTCCACACCGGATCGACCAGCGCGGCGGCAAGGATGCCGACCACGGCGGCGTTGGCGCCCATCATGGCGCGGCGGGCGGCGGCATGGCGGCGAAAGCGGTCCCAGAACGGCAGCGTTCCGTAGACCAGCAGCAGGCCGGGCAGGAAGAGCGCGCACAGGGCCAGCGCGGCGCCGGCCAGCGCGTTCGCCGTCATGCCGGCCTGGGCGCCGAGATAGGCCGCGAACGCGAACAGCGGTCCGGGCAAGGCCTGGGCCAGCCCATAGCCGGCAAGGAAGGTCTCGTTCGAGAGCCATCCGCTCGCCACGGTCTCGGCCTGCAACAAGGGCAGCACCACGTGGCCGCCGCCGAAGACGAGCGCGCCGGAGCGATAGAAGGCATCGAACAGCGCCAGCGGATGGCTTTCCGCCACGCCGGCCAGCAGCGGTAGCCCGAGCAGCAGGACGGCGAACAGCGCCAGCGCGGCGATGCCGGCGCGGCGACCGACGGGCGTGGACCATTCGGCGCCCGATGGCACCAGCGGTCCCCGGCACAGCCAGTATCCGGCCAGCGCGCCGACGGCGATCGCGGCCAGCTGTCCGGCCGGCCCGTCGGCGAGGACCACGACCGCCACCGCGGCGAACGCGATCGCGATGCGCTGGCGGTCCGGCGTGAGCGTGCGCGCCATGCCCCACGCCGCCTGCGCCACGACGGCCACCGCGACCAGCTTGAGGCCGTGCACGAGGCCCGCCGCCGCCGGCCCGGCGAGCTTTGCCGCGCCCAGCGCGAAGGCGACCATCAGCAGCGCCGACGGCAGGGTGAATCCGGCCCAGGCGGCCAGGCCGCCGAGCAGGCTCCCGCTGCGCAGCACGCCGAGCGCGAAGCCGACCTGGCTCGACGCCGGCCCGGGCAGGAACTGGCACAGCGCCACCAGGTCGCCGTAGCGCGCATCGTCGAGCCACCGGCGGCGCAGGACGAACTCGTTGCGGTAGTAGCCGAGATGGGCGACCGGGCCGCCGAACGACGTCAGGCCGAGCTGGAGGAAGATCCGGAAGATGGACCAGACGGGCAGTGTGGCGGCGGTGGCTTGGGGACGCATGGGATGGACCGTGGAAGGGACCGGCCCAGTATGCCAGCAAACCATGTCCCGGCTATGACGCCGCCGGCGCCTACATCTGCTGGAACAAGGCCCCGTGGTTGCGGCTTACTTCCAGTTCTTCGGGATAGCCGCGCAGGCGCAGCATCTGGCGCCCGCGCAGGTCGCGCCGCACCTCGGCAATGGCGTCCACCCGCACCAGGGTCGAGCGGTGGATGCGCCAGAACTCGTCCGGGTCGAGCTCTTCTTCGAGTTCCTTGAGCGTCTTGCGGATCAGGTGCTGGGCGCCGGCGGTCTGCACCCGCGTGTACTTGTCGTCGGACTGGAAGAACAGCACTTCGCGCGTGCTGACCATGCGCAGGCTGTTGCCCGACTGGGCCTGGATCCAGCGCAGCCAGGACGGTTTGGCGGCCGTCCCGTTCTGCACCAGCAACTGGTCGCCCAGCTGCGCCAGCCGCGCCAGCTGCGCGCCGATGTCCTGCGGTTTCTGTTCCAGCTGGCGGCGCAGGCGCGCCACGGTCGTTTCCAGTCGCGCCAGGGTGACGGGCTTGAGCAGGTAGTCGATCGCGCCCTGCTCGAAGGCCTCGACCGCGTACTGGTCGTAGGCGGTGGCGAACACGATATGGCTTTGCTCGTAGATCTGGCGCGCCGCGTCGATGCCGCCCATGCCCGGCATGCGGATGTCGAGGAAGGCGATGTCCGGCTTGTGCTCCCGGGCCAGCGCCACGGCCTCGACGCCATTGGCCGCCTCGGCCACGATGCGCAGCGCGGGCCAGGCTTCCTGCAGGCGCGCGCGCAGCTGGTCGCGCATCGGCGCCTCGTCGTCGGCGATCAGGGCCGTCGGGTGCGGGTGCGCCATCAGCCGTCTTCCGTCATGCGGTAGGGCAGGCGGATCGACACGCAGGCCCCGCCGCCGGGTGGCGTTTCGATCACGAGCTCCGCATCCTTGCCGTACAACAGCGCCAGGCGTTCGCGGATATTCGCCAGGCCGACGCCGCTGCCGGCGTGCGGGTCGAAGCCGGCGCCGTCGTCGACCACGTCGACGTGCAAGGTCGCGCCTTCGACCCGCGCACGCACGGTAATCGTCCCGCCGGCGATCTTGGGCTCCAGGCCGTGCTTGATCGAATTCTCGATCAGGGTCTGCAGCATCATCGGCGGGAAGGGCGCGCTGCCCAGGAAGTCGGGCACCTCGACGCGCACCGCCAGGCGCTCCTTCATGCGCGCCTGCATGATGGCCAGGTAGGCGCGCGACAGTTCGACCTGCTTGCCCAGGGTGCCGCCCGTCCCCCTTGCGCTGCGCATCTGCGGCAGCGAGGCGCGCAGGTATTCGATCAGGTGGCCGTGCACGCGCGCCGCTTCCTTCTGGTCGGTTTCGATCAGCTGGCCGATCAGGGCCAGCGTGTTGAACAGGAAGTGCGGTTCGACCTGGGCCTGGAGCGTCGCCATCTGGGCTTCGGTCAGCCGCCGCTCGAGATTGGCGACATCGGCCTTGGTCGAGGCGTCGCGCGCCAGCAGCTCGGCGCGGCGCTTGCCGCCGGCCAGCACCTTGACGCCGAACGAGATCAGGATGAACCAGATCGCCGGTTCCGTCAGCTTCAGGAACACGCCCGTGACGAAGACCAGGAACCAGACGAGGTAGAGCTGGCGCCACTCGATCAGCGCCAGCCAGTCGAAGAAGCGCCACCACAGGGCGCCCGCCTCGCGGAAGGCGTCGCGGACGAAGTCGAGCGCGCGGTTGATCTGGGTGGCGGCCATGCTGTTACTCTTGCGTGTAGTGCTCGATGCGGCGTGGTTCACGGCCGAAGATCGCGATGGCGAGGAACTTGAGCAGCAGCAGGCCGACGAACAGCGCCAGCACGATCGGCACGATGGTGATCAAGGCGGCCAGCACGATCGCGACCACGAGCAGCACCGGCCACGGCATGCGGCGCAGCGAACGGGCGCCAGACTTCGCCAGGCGCCAGGTGGTGCGGCCGGCGACTTCCATATTGCGCAGGATCGACTGCAAGCGGCTGGTGGGCGTATGAATGGTTTTCATTCGAGCAAGTCCTTTCAAACATTGATGACCCTACTGTAGGGATGCACCCATGTTACGCCAAGAGTCATCCGATAAACGGTGCAATTCCCGGGACGAGTGGTCGTGACGGCGGATGAACGGGGCGGTTTTGGCGCGTCGATACGCTATGGCGCGATCAGCTTGAGCGCTTCTTGCCGCATCATGTCGAGCATGCCGGCCTCGGGCGCCCGCGCGCAGGCCGCCACGGTCGCATGCACGACCGCTTCCACGCCGGGGAAGGACTGGCGCGCCGAGCCGTCGCGGTGCAGGCTGTAGACCAGCATGCCGATGCCCTCGGACAATGCCGGCAACTCGCGCAGGTTGCGCTCGGGGAAGGTCGCCGTCTGCCAGGCCGCGTCGGCATTGAAGTCGGCGCAGCGCTTGGTGGCGATGGTCGTGGTGTGGTCTTTCCGGAAACGGATGGTCACCAGGCCGCTCCTGGCGCCGTCGGTAGCGGCGATGTCGAGCCGCCTCGCCATGGCGAGTGCCACCGCATCGAGTTCGGCCGAGCGCGACGAATCGCGCACCAGCGCCGCGCCCGGGCGGCCCCTGGCGCCCGGCGCCAGTTCGACCGTCACGTCGCCCTGCACCCCGCGCCGCGCCAGCGTCTGCGGATAGCTGGCGTCGCTCGCATAGACGGTGATCTCGCGCCAGGTCGGCAACGTGGCCTGGGCCGCCACCGATCGCGGCGCCAGGGTCAGCAGGAACGTCGCCAGCAGCGGCAACGCCAGCGACGAGCCGGCCGCCAGGGTGGTCATCTTGGCCTGTCGCATCAGTACACCGCCCCGCCGTTCCAGTACTCGCGCAGCAGGCCGTAGAACACGGTGTCGGCATATTCGCCATGCACCAGCCAGCGTTGCGGCATATAGCCCTCCTTGCGGAAGCCCAGCTTTTCCAGCACGCGGCCCGATGCCGCGTTGCGCGGATCGATGTCGGCTTCGACCCGGTTCAGGCCCACCTCGCGGAAACCGTGGTCCAGCGCGGCCCGGACCGCCTCGATGGCATAGCCCTGGCCCCAGTGCGCGCTGCCCAGCGCGTAGCCGAGCTCGCAGCGCTTGTTCTGGTTGAAGAAATGGTGCAGGCCGACGGTGCCGACCAGGGCGCGGTTCGACGCGAGTTCGATCGCAAAGCGCAGTTCGGTCTCGTCGCGATAGGCTTCGAGCGCGCGCGCGATGGCGGCTTCGGCGAAGGAGATATCGGTCCACGGCTCGGCGCTCCAGTAGCGCACCACGGCCGGGTCGGAGAAAATCGTGTACAGGGCCGGTGCATCGCTCGCGGCCAGCGGGCGCAGCACCAGGCGTTCGGTGGTCAGGACAGGGGTGATATAAGTCGACATGGTTCGCATTGCCGGTGTGATAAGCGCTAGCATACCACCGCCATGGCGTCTGCACGCAGGGCCGGGGCGCCGTCTTTTCGCTGCCGCTAACACGATGCGTCGTGCATGTTTTTGCGATTGCGCAAGCCCGCAACTGCGTGCCTGTTGCAAACCGCAGCATTCTTGTTCAAACTTCAATGCTCCCGAGGCGCCATGTGGCGAGGAGCGCAGCATGCACGAATCCAGGCCGAGTGCGATGTCATCCTTCTGGATGCCGTTTACCAATAACCGCGACTTCAAGCGCGATCCGCGCCTGCTGGTCTCGGCGCAAGGCATGTACTACCGCGACGTCGACGGCCGCCAGGTGCTCGACGGCGCCGCCGGCCTGTGGTGCGTACCCTGCGGCCACGGCCAGCCGAAGATCGCCGCGGCCATCGCCGCCATGGCCGGCCAGCTCGACTACGCACCGGCGTTCCAGATGGGCCATCCGGCCGCCTTCGAACTGGCCGAGCGGCTGATGGAATTCAGCGGCCACCGTTTCGGCCATGTGTTCTATACCGGCTCGGGATCCGAAGCGGTCGACACCGCGCTCAAGATCGCGCTGGCCTACCACCGCGCGCGCGGGGAGGGCGGCCGCACGCGCCTGGTCGGCCGCGAGCGCGGCTACCACGGCGTGGGCTTCGGCGGCGTCTCGGTCGGCGGCATCGGCGCCAACCGCAAGCATTTCGGGCCCCTGCTGCCGGGCGTCGACCACTTGCGCCACACGCACGACCTGGAGCGCAATGCCTATGCGCGCGGCGAACCGGAACACGGCGCCGAACTGGCCGACGATCTCGAACGCATGGCGGCGCTGCACGACCCGTCGACCATCGCGGCAGTGATCGTCGAACCGGTCGCCGGCTCGACCGGCGTGCTGGTTCCGCCCAAGGGCTACCTGAAGCGCCTGCGCGAGATCTGCGACCGCCACGGCATCCTGCTGATCTTCGACGAAGTGATCACCGGCTTCGGACGCTTGGGCACGCCGTTCGCCGGCGACTGGTTCGGCGTCGAGCCCGACCTGATGACGACCGCCAAGGGCATCACCAACGGCGCGGTGCCGATGGGCGCCGTGTTCAGCAAGGCCTTCATCCACGACGCCTTCATGGACGGCCCGGCCGGCATCGAGCTGTTCCACGGCTATACCTACTCGGGCCACCCGCTGGCCTGCGCCGCCGCGCTGGCCACGCTGGACGTGTTCCGCGAGCAGGCGGTGCTCGAGAACGCGGCGCAGATACAGCCCTGTTTCGAAGAAGCGCTGCAGTCGCTGCGCGGCCTGCCGCACGTGATCGACCTGCGCTCGATCGGCATCATCGCCGGCATCGAGCTCGCGCCGATCGCCGGCCAGCCCGGCGCGCGCGGCTACGCGGCGCTCAAGAAGGCGTTCGCCGAGGGCCTGCTCATCCGCACCACGGGCGACATCATCGCGCTGTCGCCGCCGCTGGTGCTGGAGAAACGACACGTCGACGAATTGTTCGGCAAGCTGGCCGCGGTCCTGAAACAGCTTGCCTGACGCAGAAAGAAGCACAAGAAAGAGAGCCAGATGATCGCCATCACCGACGCCCCGGAACTGTCCGCATTTCGAGAACACGCCATCGCGTCCGGCGAGCCGGCGCCGCCGACCGGCAAGCAGGTGGCCGTGGTCGGCGCCGGCGCGGCCGGCATGGCCTGCGCCATCCGGCTGGGCATGCTCGGCAATGGCGTCGTGCTGTACGAAGCACGCCCGCGCGAGCGCATGCGCGAGGCGCCGCCGCCGGGGGCGTCCGAGCTCGAGGTCTTCGAACGGCTGGTGGCCAAGGGGCGCATCCGCTGCGCATACGGGCGCAAGCTGGGCGTCGACCTCGCGCTGTCCGACCTGCACCTGTGGCACGACGCGATCTTCCTCGGCGTCGGCCTGGCGTCGAGCCGGGTGCTGGCGCTCTCCGGCAGCGATCCGGCGGGCCTGGTCGATGCCGGGCGCCGGGTGGCGGCGGTGTATGCGCTGGACGATTTGCTGGCTTTGCCGGTGCCGCAGCGCGCGATCGTGATCGGAGCCAGCCGCGGCGCGGTCGGCATGGCGGCGCGCCTGAAGCAGCTCGGCGCCCAGGACGTGACCCTGGCGCTGCGCCATGCGCTGGCGCCCGACGGCCGCGAAGAAGAAGTGGCGCGCGCCTCTTTCGTGCGCGTGCGCGGCTGGGTCGCGCCCCTCGAGGTCGTGCGCGACGGACGCGGCGCGGTCGCGTCGGTGCGCTTCGAGCAGACCCGCATGCTGGGCGATCGCGTGGTCGATACCGGCGGCTTCACCGAGATCGCGACCCACGCCGTGTTCAAGGCGGTCGGCCGCGCGGCCGTGCCCGAGCTCGACCCGTGGGTGCGCCAGCAATCGCGCGAGGGCGACCGGATCGAGGTCGACGGCTGCTTTCGCACCGCGCTGCCGGGCATCTATGCCGGCGGCGATTGCGTGGCGGCGCGGCTGGAACAGTCGCAGGCGCGCCGCCATGGCCAGCAGGCGGCCCAGGCGATCCACGCCGACCTGCAGACCTGGTTTTCGACGCCGTATTGACGTTTGCGTTACGTGCGTTACACTCGCGCGCATCGAATCGACATGCGCGCATCGTGACTCCTCCAACCGGTAACGACCTCTGGAACGACGACCTCGCTCCGACCACCGCAGCGCAGCGCACCTGGCGCTGGTATCACTTCGCCGCCCTGTGGGTCGGGATGGTGATGTGCATCCCCGCCTACACCTTGTCGGCCAGCATGGTCGAGGCGGGCATGTCGGGCTGGCAGGCGGTGCTGACCGTGTTCCTGGCCAATACCATCGTGCTGGTGCCGATGCTGCTGATCGGCCATGCCGGCGCCAAGTACGGCATCCCGTACGCGGTGCTGGCGCGCACCTCGTTCGGCACCAGCGGAGCCAGGCTGCCGGCGCTGATGCGCGCCATCGTCGCCTGCGGCTGGTATGGCATCCAGACCTGGTTCGGCGGGAGCATGATCTACACCCTGCTGGGCGTGATGAACGGCGCCCCGATCGGCGGGGAAGCGCTGGGCTGGCTCGGCATCAACCTGGCGCAGCTCTCGTGCTTCCTGGCGTTCTGGACGATCCAGCTGTACTTCGTGGTGCACGGGATGGAATCGATCCGCCGGCTCGAGACCTGGACCGCCCCCTTGAAGATCGCGATCTGCTTCGTGCTGCTGTGGTGGGTCCACGGGAAGGTCGGGGCCGGCGGCTTCGGCCCGCTGCTCGAGCAGCGTTCGCAGTTCGCGCCAGGCGGCCCGAAGGAAGGGCAGTTCTGGAGCGTCTTCTGGCCCTCGCTGACCGCCATGATCGGCTTCTGGGCCACCCTCGCCTTGAACATCCCCGACTTCACCCGCTTCGCCAGGTCGCAGCGCGACCAGGTGGTCGGCCAGACCGTCGGCCTGCCGCTGCCCATGGGCCTCCTGGCGGCGCTGGCGGTGATCGTGACCTCGGCCACCGTGGTCCTGTACGGCAAGGCGCTGTGGGACCCGGTCGACCTGGCCAGCCGCATGACCGGCATCGCGGTGCTGGTGGCCCTGATCGTGCTGCTGGTCGATACGGTCAGCGTGAACCTGGCGGCCAACCTGGTCGGCCCGGCCTACGATTTCTCGGCGCTGGCGCCGCGCCGCATCAGCTATCGCAGCGGCGGCTACATCACGGCCGGGCTGGCGCTGGTCATGATGCCCTGGAAGATCCTGGAGTCGACCCAGAACTACATCATGACCTGGCTGGTCGGCTACTCGGCCCTGCTCGGGCCGATCGCGGGTGTGCTGGTGGTCGACTACTACCTGGTGCGCAGGACGTCGCTGGACGTCGGCCAGCTGTATCGCCACGACGGCATCTACGGTTATGGCAACGGCTGGAACAAGGCGGCGCTGGCCGCTTTCGCGCTGGGCGTGCTGCCCAATATTCCGGGCTTCCTGAACGCGGCCTTCCCGGCCAGCTTTCCCGGCGTCGGCGACGCCTTCAAGACGGTCTATACGTATGCATGGTTCGTCGGCGTCGCGATCGCCGCCGTGGTCTACGGCCTCATGATGAAGGGGCGGGGCGCGCGATGACGGTGCGCTTCCGCCCTGGACAGTTCTACGGCGTGCGGCATGACCGCACCCAGGGCGGAATCTTCGAACTCGGCGTGCTGGAAGCCACCGCGCCCGAGCAAGACGTCCACCTGCACCTGCACGAGGAAGCGCATTTCGTGCTGGTGCTGGGCGGGGCCTATATCTCGAGCGCCGATGGGGCGCCACGCCTGGCGCCGGCGCCGGCGCTGGTGTACAACCCGCCCGGCACCGTCCACCGCGACCGCTTTCTGGGCGGCAAGGGGCGCTTCATGACGATCTCGATCGCGCCCGAACAGCTCGACGGCGACGAGGCGCTGCGCCGGATCCCCATGCACGCCTGCTACCTGCAGCAGGCGGCCTGCCTGCGCGCCGCTTTCTCGCTCGCCCGCGGGATGCAGGGCCGGCCCGACGCCACCCTGCTCGAAGCCGGCGTGTGGGAGCTGCTGGCGCAGTCCGACCCCAGGCCGGCGCGGGCCGTGCGCCAGCCGCCGGCCTGGATGCGCCACGCCTACGGCGCCGTGATGGATGGCGCTGTAGACCCCGGGCTGTCGATCGCCGACGTGGCGGCCAGCAGCGGCGTGCATCCGGTGCACCTGGCGCGGGTGTTCCGCGAGCTGTTCGGCTGTTCGCCCGGCGAACTGCTGCGCTGGCGCCGCATCGAACGCGCCTGCGCCATGCTGCGCCAGCCTGGCCGCAGCGTGGCCGAGATCGCGTTCGAGGCCGGCTTCGCCGACCAGAGCCACATGAGCCACGCCTTCCGCCAGCGCTTCGGCATGCCGCCCGGCGCCTGGCGCCGCCGGATGTTTAATGGGTACAAGACGGCGCCGCAGGCAGGCGACTAGACTGGCGTTTTCCATGACGAGGAGGATCCATGTTTCGATATGCGATTGCCCTGGCCTGCAGCGTGGCGGCGGGCGGCGCCGGGGCCGCGAGTTTCGATGCCGTCACCAGCGAGATCAAGGCCGGCAACTTCAAGCAGATCACCAGCGTGGTGGTGGCGCGCCACGGCAAGGTGCTCTACGAGCAGTATTTCGATGGCGAGGGCGCCGAGGGCTTGCGCAATACGCGCTCGGTGACCAAGACCGTGGGCGGCATGCTGGTCGGCGCCGCGATCGAGCGCAAGCTGCTGGCGGTCGATGCGCCGGTGCTCCCCTTCTTCGAGGACCGGATGCCGGTGGCGCACCCCGACCCGCGCAAGGACCGCATCACGGTCGAAGACCTGCTCACCATGAGCGCGATCGTCGAGTGCGACGATTTCAACGAGTTCTCGCGCGGGCACGAGGAGCGGATGTACCTGGTCGAGGACTGGAGCCGCTTCTATCTCGACCTGCCGGTGCGCGGCTTTCCCGAGTGGACGCCGCCGCCCGAGAAGCAGCCCTATGGCCGCGCCTTCAGCTACTGCACCGCGGGCACCGCCCTGATCGCGCCGCTGCTGGAGCGCGCGACCGGACGCAGCGTGCAGGACTTCGCCGACGAGGTGCTGTTCAAGCCCCTCGGCATCGACAAGGTCAAGTGGCAGGTGCAGCCCTTGGGGCCGGCGATGACGGGCGGGAGCCTGGGCCTGCGCAGCCGCGACCTGTGGAAGCTGGGCCAGCTCTACCTGAACGGCGGCAAGTGGGCCGGCAGGCAGGTGCTGCCGCAAGCCTGGGTCGCGCGCTCGATCCAGCCGCATGCACGGGTGCGCGAAGGCGTCGACTACGGCTACCTGTGGTGGCTGCAGCGGTTCGCCGTGGGAGACAGGCAGGTCGCGACCTATGCCATGTCCGGCATGGGCGGCAACAAGGTCTACGTGCTGCCGGAGTGGGATGCGGTGGTGGTCATCACCACCACCAACTTCCGCGTGCCGGGGCCGCATCCATTGACCGAGAAGCTGCTCACGACCCTGATCCTGCCGGCCTTGCCGGCGGAATGAAGCCGCGCAAGAAGTCGAGCAGCACGGCGCCGGCAATGTCGGCATCGTCCGCGGTCATGGTCTCGAGCGGATTGTGGCTGATGCCGCCGTTGCCGCAGCGGACGAACAGCATCGCGACCTCGGTCAGCTGCGCCATGCGCATCGCATCGTGGCCGGCGCCCGAGGGCAGGTCGACACGCGGCAGGCCGGCGCGTTCGACGGCGCGGCCCAGTTGCGCCATCAGCCACGGCGCGCAGGGCACGGCGTCGATCTCGAGCAGCTTGAACAGTTTTTCCTGGACGCCGCGCCGCGCGCAAATCGCGCTGATTCCTGCCAGGATATCGTCCACCGCCACCAGCCGGGTCGCGTCGTCGGCGGCGCGGATATCGAGCGACAGGCGGCAGGCGCCCGGCACCACATTGACCGAGCCGGCCGGCACCTCGAGCTGGCCGACGGTGCCGACCAGCGCCGCACGGCCGCTGCAGCGGCTTTCCACCAGCAGCACGATCTCGGCGGCGGCCGCCGCCGCATCGCGCCGCATCCCCATCGGCGTGGTGCCGGCGTGGCCGGCCACGCCCGTCAACTCGACCAGGTAGCGCGAGCTGCCCGCGATCGCGCTCACCACCCCCAGCGGCAGGCCGCGCTCGAGCAGCACCGGGCCCTGTTCGATATGGACTTCGATGAAACCCAGCACCCTGGCGGGATCGCGCGCGATGGCGGCGATGGCGGCGATGGCCGGGTCGCGACCGGCGCCCAGCAGCGCGTCGCGCATCGGGATGCCATCGAGGTCGCGCGCATCGAGCAGCGCATGGTCGAAGCCGCCGGCCACCGCGCTGCTGCCGAGGAAGGTGCTGCGAAAGCGCACGCCTTCCTCTTCGGCGAAGGCGATCACCTCCAGGTCATGCGGCAGGCGCTCGCCGCGCGCGGCCAGTTGCGCGACCAGCGCGATCGGCAGCAGGATGCCGAGCCGGCCATCGTACTTGCCGCCGTTGCGCACCGTGTCGTAGTGCGAACCGGTGATCAGGGTCCCGGCGCCCGGCCGGGCGCCGGCGTAGCGGCCGACGACGTTGCCGACCGCATCGGTATGGACCGCCATGCCGGCGCCGCGCATCCAGGCGGCGATCTGCGCGGCCGTGCGCTGGTGCGCCGGCGTCAGGTAGGCGCAGGTCAGGCCGGTTTCGCTGTCGCTGATGGCGCCCAGCGTCTCGCACCAGTCCATCACGGCGGCGCCGACCGACGGTTCGACCCCGAGCAGGGCGTTCAGGCGGATCTCGGCGATGCGGTGCACCTGGCGCAGCGCTTCGCGCAGCTCGTCGTCGCGGGTGTTGCCGAGGCGGCGCGCGAAGGTGTCGATGATGCTCTGCCGCGCCAGGCCGCGGCCGGTCGGGCCCCTCACCGCCAGGATGAAGGGAAAGCCGAAGCGCGCGTTGTACTGCGCATTGAGCGCGCGCAGCTGCGCGTATTCGTCGGCCGTGCAGCGATCCAGGCCGGCGCCGGCCTGCTCGCCCTGCGATTCGGCCGTCAGGTCGCCGGAGACGGCGGCCTTGCCGGCCAGCTCGGGGTGGGCCCGCAGCAGGGACAGGCGCTCATCGCCGCTCGCGCCATCGACCGCCGCCTGCAAGGCCAGCTTGAGCGCCGCAAGGGTGGCGAAGGGCCGGGCCGCCGCGGCGCGCGCCGCGATCCAGGGGGAATGCTCGTAGATGCCGCGCAGCGCTTCGGCGAAGGCACCGGCGCCGAGCCGGTTCAGGTCCTGGATCGTCGGCATGGTCTGCTCCTGGCTATTCTTGATCGAGGGCCCGCGCGGCGCCGCTGACCTGGTCGCGCAGCCATTTGTGCTCGGTCGACTGGTGCACGCGCTGGTGCCATAGCTGGTAGAAGCGCATCGGCGGAAACCTGACCGGCACCGTGAAGCTTTTCAGCGGCAGGGTCTTTTCGAAGGCGCGGATGAACTGGCGCCCGGTGGTCAGCACCAGGTCGCTCTGGGTCAGCATGTACGGGATCACGCCGAAATACGGCGACTCGACCGCCACCCGGCGCTGCAGGCCGTGGCGCTCCAGGTAGGCGTCGATCACGCCGTGGTAGCCGGGCAGCATCTGGGTCGGGGCGACGTGGGGCAGGTCGAGGTAGTCGGCGAGCGTCATCGCGTCCGGCGCCGTGCGCCTGGCATACGGGCTGTCGGCGCGCATGGTGCAGATGATCGGATCCTCGAACAGCTTGGACATGTGCAGGTGGGCCGGCGGCTCGTCCCAGTTGGCGATGACGAGGTCCAGGTCGCCGTCGGACAGCATGCGCAGGTAGTCCAGGCCGGGGCCGAGGGCGTGGATCACGACCTTGCTGCCCGGCGAGCCGCGCCGCAGCAGCGCCACCACGTTCGGCAGGAAGCGCGCATCGAGGTAATCGGGGGCGGCGATGTGGAAGGTGCGCGTCGCCTGTTCGGGCACGAACGGCGCCTTGCGCACGAACAGGCTCTCGGCCTCGTCGAGGATGCGCTTGGCCGGTTTGAGCAGGCTCTCGCCATGCTGCGTGGGCACCATGCCGCGCGCGCCGCGCACCAGCAGCGGGTCGCCGGTGAGCTCGCGGAGTTTACGCAGCGAGGCCGAGATCGAGGGCTGCGGCTGGTTCAGCTTGAGCGCCACCCGCGACACGTTCTTCTCCACCAGCAGCAGGTAGAGGATGCGGATCAGGTGCAGGTCGAGGTTGCGGGGCAGGCTGGACATCGTAAGCGGCCGAATCGGCATGTATATCAAGGGGGATATGTCGAATATACGCTACATTTCATGACGCAGAAATGGGAATCGGCGTATCTTCGACCCGGCCGCATTGATTTGAAGGAAGCCCATGTTCGACACCGGATACCTGGCGCCATATGTCCTCGAGTGGTTCAACCTGCTGCTGCGCTGGCTGCACATCGTCACGGGCATCGCCTGGATCGGGGCTTCCTTCTATTTCGTCTGGCTCGACAACACGATCAAGCCGCCGCGGTCGGGCTCGGAGCTCGAGCGCAAGGGCGTGTCCGGCGAACTGTGGGCGGTGCACGGCGGCGGCTTCTACAACCCGCAGAAATACCTGGTGGCGCCCGCCGAGCTGCCGCCGGAGCTGCACTGGTTCAAGTGGGAAGCCTATGCCACCTGGCTGTCGGGCTTCGCGCTGCTGGTCGTCGTCTACTACCTGAATGCGAAGGCGATGATGGTCGACCGCAGCGTGGCCGACCTCACGGGATGGCAGGCGGTCGGCGTCGGCATCGGCAGCCTGGCGGCGGGCTGGATCGTCTACGACCTGCTGTGCAGGTCGCCGCTGGTGCGGCGCCAGCTGGCGTTCGGCGCCACCATCTGGCTGCTGCTGGTCGGCGCCGGCTGGGCGCTCACCCACCTGCTCAGCGGCCGCGCGGCCTACCTGCACGTGGGCGCGATGATCGGCACCATCATGGTGGCCAACGTGGCGATGCTGATCATTCCCGGCCAGCGCAAGATGGTCGACGCCATGCTGGCGGGCGACAAGCCCGACCCCGGCCACGGCATCAGGGCCAAGCAGCGCAGCGTCCACAACAATTACTTCACGTTGCCGGTGCTGTTCATCATGATCAGCAACCACTATGCGATGACCTGGAACCACCCGCATGCCTGGGCGGTGCTGGGCGCGATCATGCTGGCCGGGGTCCTGATCCGCCACTTCTTCAACCTGCGCCACAAGGGCCGCACCGCCTGGGGCTATCCCGCCGCGGGCGCGGCGCTGCTGCTGGCGCTGGCGGTCGTGCTGGCGCCGCCGCCGCGGACCGGTGCCGCTCCCGCCAATGGCCCGGATGCCGCGGCGCGCTTCGCGCAGGTGCGCACGATCATGGAGCAGCGCTGCGTGTCCTGCCACGCGCAGCAGCCGACCCAGCCCGGTTTCGCGGCGGCGCCGGGCGGCGTGATGCTCGACACGCCGGACGACATCGGCCGGCATGCGGCCCGCATCTACCAGCAAACGGTGCAGCTGAAGGCCATGCCGCTGGCGAACCTCACCCACATGACCGATGCCGAACGCGCCCAGGTGGGAGCCTGGTTCGCGTCTGGCGCAGGCACGGGTACCAACGCAGGAAAGACACCATGAACAATCCCTTGCATGACCGTCTCACCGGCTGGATCGACGCCCACTTCGACGAACAGGTCGCCTTCCTGCAGGCCGTGGTGCGGATCCCGACCGATACGCCGCCGGGCAATAACGCGCCGCACGCCGAGGCGGTGGCCGGCATGCTGGAAGCTGCCGGCTGGCCGGTCGAGCGCCATGCGGTGCCGGCGCAACTGGTGCGCGACCATGGCCTGGAGAGCATCATGAACCTGGTCGTGCGCCGCCGTTATGGTGCGGACGGCCCCACGCTGGCGCTCAATGCCCACGGCGACGTGGTGCCGCCCGGCGAAGGCTGGACCCGGCCGCCGTATGGCGCCACGATCGAGGACGGCTACCTGTACGGGCGGGCGGCCGCGGTATCGAAGAGCGACTTCGCCACCTATGTGTTCGCGGTGCGCGCGCTGGAGGCCCTGGATTTGTCGTTGTCGGGCGCGGTCGAACTGCATTTCACCTACGACGAGGAAGTCGGCGGCCTGCTGGGCCCGGGCTGGCTGCTGGCCCAGGGGCTCACCCGGCCCGACTACGCGATCGCGGCCGGTTTCGGCTACGGCATCGTTACCGCCCACAACGCCTGCCTGCAGCTCGAAGTGACGGTGCACGGCAAGGCTGGCCATGGGGCGATGCCGGAGACGGCGGTCGATGCCTTGCAGGCAGCCACGCAAGTGCTCAATGCAATCTACGGCGAGCTGCCCGCGCTGAAGCAGATCCGCAGCAAGGTGCCCGGCATCGGCTCGCCGACCATGATCGTCGGCCGCATCGACGGCGGGACCAATACCAATGTGGTACCGGGGAAGGTCGTGCTGCGCCTGGACCGGCGCATGGTCCCCGAGGAAGACCCTGCGGCAGTCGAAGCGCATGTGCGCGCACTGGTCGAGAATGCGGTGCGCGGACTGCCCGGCATCCGCCTCGAGATCCGGCGCCTGCTGCTGTCGCAGGCCCTGCGGCCCTTGCCCCAGGTGGCGCCGCTGGTGGACAGCCTGCGGCGCCACGGCCGCGCCATCATGGGCGAGGACATCCCTGCACACGGCACGCCGCTGTACGCCGACGCGCGCCTGTACGGCGAACGCGGCATTCCGACGGTGCTGTACGGCGCCGGGCCGCGCACGGTCGAGGAATCGAACGCCAAGCAGGCCGACGAGCGCCTGCTGCTGGAAGACCTGCGCCGCGCGACCAAGGTGGTGGCGCTGACCCTGCTCGATTTTCTCGGCCCGCGGACAGGCTCCTAGTCCCCGCGCGGAACGATCGCGAACTGGGCGGCGACGCCGTAGTCGGGCTTGACGCTGCGCGCCATGAAGCGCTGCCAGGCCTTGCGTCCCGGTTCGCCCAGGGCGTCGACGGCGTAGGCCAGCGCCGGCTGCATATTCGACGGGAAGCCGGTCGCCGAACTGGAGTAGCCGGTCATTTCGCCGGGGCGCAGCTTGAGCGCCGACGCCATGGCGGCGCTGTCGCAGGCGAGGCCGGCCGCCTCGGGGCGCGGCGTCCTGGCAAAGGCTTCTCCGATCGTCCCGTAGAACGGAGAAGTGGGGGTATCGCGCACGCGCATCGCATACATGGCCGCGGTGATCCAGCAACTGTCCTTGCCGGTCATTCGCGCGACCGGAAACTTCGCTTTCCAGCGCAGCAGCGGCGCCGCCTTCCTGAACCCGAGTTCGGCCGCGCGGCCGACCGCCGAGGTGAAGAAATCGTCCTGCCAGGGCGCGATGGCGGTCTTCTCGAGATACAGCACCGAGTAGCCGTTGGCGATGAAGCCGAGCGCATTGGCGCGCTGGTTGTTCGTGTATTCGGCGTTGTACCAGTCGAGATTGCTGTCCAGGATCTGCAGGAAGTGCTGCTTGAGCGGGTGGTCCTCGGGCGAGATATAGGCCGCTTCGGCCAGCGTGCGCAGGGCCCACGCCTGGCCGCGCACCTGTTCGGGCTTGAGCAGCCCCTTGCGGTTTTCACGATAGCCCGGGTTGGACGCGAAGACGTCGTACATCGCCCAGAATTGCAACTCCTCGAGATGGTAGTAGTCGCCCGTGAGCAGGTAGGGCAGGTAGGCCAGGTTCGGCTGGTGCGAAATATCGTGCTGGTGAGGCACGCGGCACGCCTCGCGGCTCACGCATGCCGGGAACGCCTCGAATTTCCTGGTGGCGGGATTGCGCGTGTCGGTCGGACGCCCGGCAATCGTCATATAGGGATAGTCGAGCAGGCTCACCGGCAGTCCGGTGCGGCGGTCGCGGTAGTGCATCGCCCAGCTGCCGGCCAGGTCGGCGGTGCCCATCGCGACGGTTTTCGCGCGCGGATCCATGCTCAGGAGATAGCTGACGGCCCATTCCGGCTGGAGCCCGATGTCGCCCCGGCCACCCGTCGTGGGCATCGCCGGCAATGCCAGGCCGACGCCCATGGGTTCGGTCTTCGGCCCGTTCCATGCGCCGATCGTCTTCGCCAGCACGCTCTCGCTGATCGCGACCGCGGGATCGTAGTTGGGCAGCGCATGCGAATCGATCAGCTGGCGGCTGTCATGACGCAGGTGCAGCGCCGGATCGCCGCCCCACCAGGCGAGCTTGCGCCAGCGCGCATGGTGGTAGTGCGTGAGGTTGTCCTTGCGGTAGACCGTCTTGCCGCCAACCTCGATCTCGGCGTCGTAGGTGAAGTTCTGCGGCGCCGGCTCGTAGGCCCAGTTGTTCTCGATCGTGACGTCGACGCGCGCCTTCTTGAGCCCCGGGTACCAGCGCACGGCGAAGCGCGCCGCCAGGTGCGGATGCTCGCTGCCGTTGCGGTCGGCCAGCGGCGCGGCGACCAGCCATTCGTGCGCGATCGGGCCCTTGAGCCACGCAGCCGGCTTGCCTTGCGCCAGCAGGCGCTCGAGCGATGCCCCGTAGTGTTTTTCTCCGATGGCGATCTTCACGTTGGCGGTCAGCCCGGCGCGCGCCAGAGCGGCCGGCGAAGCCTCGACCGGCGCCGCCGATGCCGGGGCGGCGCGGTCGCCGGCCGCGCCTTTCACCAGGCCGAATACCAGCGCCCTGGCGCCCGGCGCCGTCAGGATGCCCGAGATGACCGCATGCCGCACCGAGCCATCGTCGTGGAAGGCCTTGGCGTCGACCTGCAGCGCGACCTGCCTGCCATCGGCCAGCCTGGCCGCGAGCCGGTGTTCGCGCGCCAGCTTGCCCGGTCCGAACGCCTGGCCGAAGGTCAGCGGCACCTGGTCGCCGGCGCCCGTCTCGGCGCTGCGCTCGAGCGACAGGGTCGCCAGGGCGCCGTCGATCCGGGTGGGCGCGGAAGCGGCCGGAGGCGGCGCCGTGCGGTTCGCGGCGGCGGGCGGCGGCGCCTGGCGCTCCGCGTTGCTGGCCGGCGCCGGCGGCGTGGCCGCGCCGCCGTAGCGCAGCTCGGTCACCCGCTGCGGATCGAGCCCGCCGCCGGCCGGCAATCCCTGCGCCGGCGCCTGGTAGGCGTACGCCGGCGCGGCGGCAAGCAGCAGGATGAAGGGAACGATCGACACTGGACGGGGCATGGGCAATGGCTTCAAGAATGAAAAAAGGCGCCCGCAGGCGCCTCGAGATATTACTGCTTTACTGCTTGAGCGAGCGCTCGAACAGTTCGTAGATGCGGCGATACTGGTCGTACCAGGCCTCCGGCTGCACATAGCCGTGGCGCTCGAGCGGATAGCTCGCCATTTCCCATTTGTCCTTCTTCATCTCGATCAGGCGCTGCGCCATGCGCACCGAGTCCTGGTAGAACACGTTATCGTCGATCATGCCGTGCGAGATGAGCAGGTGGCCCTTCAGGTTCTGCGCGTACTCGATCGGCGACGACTTCTTGTAGGCCTCCGGATCGATGTCCGGGGTGTTCAGGATGTTAGCGGTGTACTCGTGGTTGTAGGTGGTCCAGTCGGTCACCGGGCGCAGCGCGGCGCCGGCCTTGAAGGTGTCCGGCGCGCGCATCAGGGCCATGAAGGTCATGAAGCCGCCGTAGCTGCCGCCGTAGACGCCGATATTGGCGGCGTCGCCCTGCTGCTGGTTCACCAGGTACTTGACGCCGTCGATGTAGTCTTCCAGTTCCGGGTGGCCCATCTGGCGATAGATCGCGGTGCGCCACTTGCTGCCGTAGCCTTTCGAGGCGCGGTAGTCCATGTCGAGCACGATGTAGCCGTTCTGGACCAGCAGGTTGTGGAACATCTGCTCGCGGAAGTAGTTCGGATAGCGCTTGCTGACGTTCTGCAGGTAGCCGGCGCCGTGCACGAACATCACGACCGGATACTTCTTGCCCGCCTCGAGCTGGGCCGGACGATACAGCTTGGCCCAGACCGGATCGCCGCCGGCGCTCGATGGCACCGCCACGTACTGCGGCGCGATCCATTCGCGCGCCTTGAACTCGGGCTTGCGGGTGTCGGTCAGTTTCGTCGCTTCGCCGCCGGAGGCAGGCACGGTGGCGATCTGGATCGGGGTGTAGCTGGCCGACCAGTGCACCAGCAGCTTCTTCTGGTCAGGCGACAGGGCGAATTTCTCGACGCCGTCGAGCTTCGTCACTTCGCGTACCTCAGCCGCGCCATTCGCGCCATTCGCGTTCACGGCGCAGACTTCGTAGTCGCCCGGGGTCTCGCGGTTGCACAGCATGTAGGCGGTCCTGCCGTCATGCGTCCAGCGCACGTCGCTGGCTTCCCACTTGCCCGAGGTGAGGGCGCGCGCGGCGGCATCCGTCGCGCTGTCCTTGGTATACAGGTGCGAGTAGCCGCTTTCTTCCGACAGGTACCACAGGGTGCGGTTGTCGGGCAGCCAGCCGAATTCGGCGTTGTCGTAGTTGACCCAGGCGCTGTCGGTCAGGCGGTGCAGGGGTTTCAGTTTGGCGGCCGACAGGTCGACGCCGGCGATCCAGCGGTCCTTGTTGTCGACCGCACGCAGCATGACGGCGACCTGGGCGCCGTTGGCGCTCCAGTCGATCGCATTGCGACCGCCCGACACCACCACCGGGCGGTTGCCCTTGATCGGATCTTTCTTCGCCGCCGCGCGCAGCGCGGCCAGCGGATCGACCGTGATGCCGGGCAGGGCGTCGAAGGCGATGTCCTGCACCTTGTTGGTGCGCAGGTCGACCAGCTTCAGTGCATGCGGCGCCGGCATATTGCGGCCGACGCGGGTGCGCACGTCCTCGGTTTCCTCGTAGCCCGACTCGTTCACGTAGCGCGGCATCTTGCCGGCGCGGCCCTTGTCGGCGCCCTTGGCGGCGGTGACCACCAGCAGCCAGCGGCCGTCGGGCGACAGCGAGCTGCCTTCGATGGTGACCTTGTCGCCCAGGTAGATCTGGGCAGGGGCCATCGAGGCGTCGACCCGGCGCAGTTCGTCGGTGCGTTCGCGCAGCGCGTTGCGGTCATCCTTCTGGCGCTTGAGGTGCTCGATCAGGCGCAGCTCGGTCGCGCGGTAGGGATCGTCTTCCGGCGCGTTCGGGTCCTTGGCGGCGCGCGGCAGGGCGGCCGGGCCGGCCACCCTGGTGGCGCGCTGCCACACATACCAGTCGTTGCCGATGCGGTACTGGACCGCGCGTTCGTCGGCCGTGTACTGGGCGGCGGTGATGCTGCTGGCGCCGCGCGTGACCTGGACCAGCTGGCCCGACTTGAGGTCGCGTTCGAACAGGTCGTTGTTGCGCAAGACCAGCATGCGGCTGTTGTCGCGGTTATAGACCACGTCGGCGCTGTCGATCTTCGGCAGCTCGGCGTCCTGGACCAGCTGGGCCTTGCCGGCCGCCACCTGGAACACGTCGCGCACCGGCGAGCCGGTGCGCTTCTGCTTGTAGTACACCTGCTTGCCGTCCCAGCTGAACCAGGCGTCTTCCACCGGGTTGCCGATCCAGTCTGGATGGCTCATGGCCTGGTCGAGGGTGATGGGGGTGGATGCCGCTGCAGGCAACGCGATCAGTGCGGCGAAAGATGCCGCAAACAGGGTAAGTGCAGGTGTGCGCATGTGGAGTCTGATGTGTGAAGAAATGGCGTAACGCCAGTACTGCTTGCCAGTAATGCTTGCCAGAAATGCGCATGCATTCTAGCGCAGGCACTCACCGAGACCGCGGAATATGACAGGTTTTTTTTGCTGTAAAGACAAGCGCCGGCGGTACGTCAGTACGGCCGGCGCAGGGTGCGGATGGCATGGTGCGGCTGTGGTGCGTCGCAACGATGCCCGGTATTACATGGCCTTGAACGGACCTTTCGGCGGACGCGGCAGGAACATGGCGACGCGCGCTGCCACGGCCACGACGGCCAGGGCGATGGTGACGTATTCGAGCGGGTGCATGCTATCAGCCCCGCACTGCCGGCGCATAGCCGCCGTGGGCGACATAGAGTTCTTGCGAGAAGCTGCGGATGGCCGAGATGGCTGCCGCGAAGAAGCTGGTGCGTTGGATGGCTGCAGTCATAATTGTTCCCCTAAGATAAAACCTTCGATGTTGCGTTGCAGTATAGGGGTGTCCCAATCATAAACAAACTTTAGTTTCGTGATTCCAGCGATTCGATTGATGAATGATTGTCGAGTTGCTCTCGCGCAAGATATTCGTTGCGCGCATATCTGGAACATCGGGCGCCGCATAAGAAGGGCAGGGCCGGTGGCGGCGCCGCGCGGCTGGTGCGAATCTTGCATATCGTTAGCATATGAAATCGCGAGACAGTGCTACACCCCATCTGCGGATCGTCGTCGTGCTTTCCGCGACAGCACCCGGCGTGGACCCCGACGCCGCCCAGGCCGCGCAGTCGCGGCGCAGCGCCGCGCTGCGCATCGGCCTGCTCGAATCGGGCTACGACCTGGTCGCGTCGCTGCCGGCGGATGTCTTCCTGCCCGAACGCATCGCCCAGCTGCAGCCCGACCTGATCATCGCCGACAGCGAATCCGACGCGCGCGACGTGCTCGAGCACATCGTGATCGCGACCCGCGATGCGCGCCGTCCGATCGTCCTGTTTACCGAGGACGATGCGCCAGCCAGCATGGATGCGGCGCTGGACGCCGGCGTGTCGGCCTATATCGTGGCCGGCCTGCAGCCCGAGCGCGTCAAGCCGGTGCTGGACGTCGCGCTGGCGCGCTTCCGGCGCGAGCAGAAGCTGCTCGGCGAATTGAGCGACACGCGCCAGAAACTGGCGGAGCGCAAGACGGTCGACCGCGCCAAGGGCCTGCTCATGACGCGCTACAAGCTGAGCGAAGAGCAGGCCTACCAGCGCCTGCGCACGCTGGCGATGAACAAGAACCTGAAACTGGCCGAGGTCGCGCAGCGGCTGATCGACGTGGAAGACCTGCTGGGCTGACCCGGCGCTCATAGAAAGACGAGGAAGCGTATGACTTTGGCAGGCAGGGGCGCGTGGATTGCCGGCACCGACCGCCCCGAGATCGAGACCGTCCGCATCGGCTTCATGCCGCTGGCCGATTGCGCGCCGCTGGTGATGGCGTCGGTGCTGGGCTTCGACGAACGGCACGGGGTGCGCTTCGCGCTGACCCGCGAGCTGTCCTGGACCGGCATGCGCGACCGCCTGATCGGCCAGCAGCTCGACGCGGCCCATGCCTTGTACGGGATGCTGTACGGGATCCAGAATGGCATCGGCACCCAGCAGTGCGATATGGCGGTATTGATGAACCTGAACCAGAACGGCCAGAACATCACGCTGTCGCGGGCGCTGGGCAACGCCGCCCATGACCCTTCGCTGCTCCGGCGCGAGGTGCATGAAAAAGGGCGCAGGCTGACCCTGGCCCACACCTTCCCGACCGGGAACCACGCGATGTTCCTGTATTACTGGCTGGCCGCGCACGGCGTCGATCCGCGCACCGATTGCCGGGCGGTGACGGTGCCGCCAGGCCAGATGGCGGCCAGCCTCGCGGCCGGCCATATGGATGGCTTTTGCGCGGGCGAGCCCTGGGGCCAGCGCGCCCAGCGCGACGGCGCCGGCGTGCAGGCCGCGTCCAGCGAACAGGTATGGCCCAACCACCCGGGCAAGGCGCTCGGCACGCGCGCCGACTTCGCCGCCACCCATCCCAACACCTGCCGCGCCATGATCGCTGCGCTGCTCGACAGCGCGCGCTGGCTGGATGCCTCGCGCGCCAACCGCGAGGCGGCGGCCGAGGTGCTGGCCAGTCCCGCCTATGTGAACGCGAGCCGCGAGACGCTGCAGTTCTGCCTGGCCGGGCGCCACAGCGACGACGACGGATGGCGCGGCCACAACGGCCTGCGCTTTCATGCCGACGGCGAGGCGAATTTCCCCTGGCTGTCGGACGGCATGTGGTTCCTGGCCCAGCACCGGCGCTGGGGCCTGCTGCGCGAGGCGCCGGCCTACCTGGCGCTGGCGGCGCAGGTCAACCGCATCGACCTGTACCGCGAGGCGGCCGAACGCACCGGGACGATGCTGCCCGCTTCTTCGCTGCGCAGCTCGACCCTGATCGACGGCCGCGTATGGGACGGCAGCGATCCGCAGGCCTGGGCCGGCGCACCGGCATGATCCCGGGCGCGGTGCACGCCCCTGCATCATTGTGGGGAATGGCGCACCGCAATGCGGCATGCGCTGCGCAGGCGTCGCCCGGCTCCCCCTGACGGCAGGGTGGCACGTCTCTTGCTCATACCAATCTCAGGATCAATGGCGATTCTCTTCATATAAAACGCCGGCCCAACGGGGGGACGGCACAGGACAACGGCGTCCGCAGCTACTGCCACCGGCAGCAAGCGCGGACGCCTTTTCGTTTTTTCAAGGGGAAGAACAATGGCCAGCAAAGCGGACAGCATCAAGCTCTTTTCATTCCAGGGTGCGCCCATGCGCGCCTTCCACCTGACCTGGGTCGCCTTCTTCATCTGCTTCTTCGCCTGGTTCGCCTGCGCGCCGCTGATGCCGGTCATCAAGGGCGAGTTCGGGCTCTCGATGGAGCAGATCGCCAACATCAATATCGCGGCCGTCGCGATCACCATCTTCGTCCGGCTGCTGGTGGGGCCCCTGTGCGACCGCTACGGTCCGCGCAGAACGTATACGGGTTTGCTCCTCCTCGGCGCGATTCCCGTGCTGGGCGTGGCGACGGCCCAGAGCTACGAGACCTTCCTGCTGGCGCGCCTGGGTATCGGCGCGGTCGGCGCCAGCTTCGTGATCACCCAGTACCACACCTCGGTCATGTTCGGCCCGAAGGTGGTCGGCACCGCCAACGCGGCGGCCGCCGGCTGGGGCAATGCCGGCGGCGGCTCGGCCCAGGCGGTCATGCCGCTGATGTTGACCGCGATCGCGATGCTGGGCGTGAGCCAGTCGCTGAGCTGGCGCCTGGCGCTGGTGGTGCCGGGCGTGATGATGATCGCGATGGCCTTCTTCTACTGGCGCTACACCCAGGATTGCCCGGCCGGGAACTACGACGACCTGCGCAAGACAGGAAACATGCCGGAGGGCGGCGGCAAGGGTGGCTGGGCGAGTTTCGCAGCGGGCTGCCGCAACCACCGCGCCTGGCTGCTGTTCGTCACCTATGGCGCCTGCTTCGGCATCGAGATCTTCATCCACAACATCGCCGCGGTCTACTACGTCGAGCACTTCGACCTGTCGCTGGCCCAGGCCGGCATGGCGGCCGGCAGCTTCGGCCTGCTGGCGCTGTTCGCCCGCGCCCTGGGCGGCTGGCTGTCCGACAGGGCCGCGCTCGGCGGTGACCTGAACCGGCGCGTGACGGTGCTGTTCGTGCTGATGATCGGCGAGGGCCTGGGCCTGTTGTGGTTCGCCCAGGCCGAGGGGGTCGTCCTTGCCGTGGTGGCGATGCTGGTGTTCGGCCTGTTCACCCACATGGCCTGCGGCGCGACCTATGCGCTGGTGCCGTTCGTCGCGCCGAAGGCCCTGGGCGGCGTGGCCGGCATCGTCGGCGCCGGCGGCAACGTCGGCGCGGTGGCGGCCGGCTTCCTGATGAAAGGCACCGGCGACATCAAGCAGACGCTCACGATCCTCGGCGGCCTGGTGCTGGTCGCCAGCGTGTGCGCCATCGCATCCCGGTTTTCCGCGACGGCCGCCGGCGGCGCGCCGGCCGCGGCCGCAGCTTGACAGGAGCAATCTATGCATATCGTCGTCATCGGCCACGGGATGGTGGGCCACAAATTCCTCGAAACCCTGGCCGCCAGCGAGCGGCAGGACTTGCGCGTCACGGTGCTGGGCGAAGAGCCGCGCCCGGCCTACGACCGCGTGCACCTGTCGGCATTCTTCGCCGGGAAAACCGCGGACGACCTGTCGCTGGTGGCGCCGGGCTTCTTCGAGCGTGAAGACATGGTGCTGCGCCTGAACGCGAAGGTGGTCGGGATCGACCGCGCGGAGAAGAAGGTGAGCCTGGCCGACAGTTCGTCGGTTGCTTATGATCGCCTGGTGCTGGCGACCGGTTCCTATCCCTTCGTGCCGCCGGTGCCGGGCGCCGGCCGCAAGGATTGCTTCGTCTATCGCACCATCGAAGACCTGGAAGCGATGCGGGAGTGCGGCGCCCGTTCGAAGACTGGCGTGGTCGTCGGCGGCGGCTTGCTGGGCCTCGAATGCGCGAAGGCGCTGCGCGACCTGGGCCTGGAAGCCCATGTGGTCGAATTCGCGCCGCGCCTGATGGCGGTGCAGGTCGACGACCCCGGCGCGCGCGTGCTGCGCACCCGCATCGAGGAACTGGGCGTCGGCGTCCATACCGGCAAGAACACGCTGGCCATCGTCGACGGCGGGCAGGCCACCCACCGCATGCAGTTCGCGGACGGCACGCACCTGGACACCGACATGATCGTGTTCTCGGCCGGCATCCGTCCACGCGACGAGCTGGCGCGCGCTTTCGGCCTGGAAACCGGTCCGCGCGGCGGCATCGTCATCGACGACCGCTGCCTCACTTCGGACCCGCACATCTATGCCATCGGCGAATGCGCTGCCTGGCGCGGCCAGCTGTATGGCCTGGTGGCGCCGGGCTACGACATGGCGCGCACCGCGGCGCGGCACCTGCTCGGCGGCGAATGCGGCGAGGGGGGCTTCCTCGGCGCCGACATGAGCACCAAGCTGAAACTGATGGGCGTGGACGTGGCCAGCATCGGCGACGCCCACGGCGCCACGCCGGGCAGCCGCAGTTACCAGTTCCTCGACGAACGCCGCCAGACCTACCGCAAGATCGTCGTCTCCAGTTGCGGCAAATACCTGCTCGGCGGCGTGCTGGTCGGCGAAGCCTCCGCCTACGGGGCGCTGCTGCAGACGATGCTGAACCGGATCGAACTGCCGGAGGCGCCCGAATACCTGATCCTGCCCGAGGGCGGCGGCGCGGCCCGTCCGGCCATCGGCGTCGACAAGCTGCCCGCCACCGCCCAGGTCTGCTCGTGCAACGACGTCAGCAAGGGTGCGCTGTGCGAGGCGGTCGCCGGCGGCGCCACCACCATCGGCGCGCTCAAGAGCTGCACCGCGGCCGGCACCGCCTGCGGCGGCTGCGTGCCGCTGGTCACGCAAGTGCTCAATGCCGAGCTGACGAAGCTGGGCGTGGCGGTCGACAACCACCTGTGCGAACACTTCCCGTACTCGCGCCAGGAGCTGTACCACCTGGTGCGCGTCGAATCCATCCGCGATTTCGGCGAGCTGCTGGCCCGCCACGGCAAGGGCCTGGGCTGCGACGTCTGCAAGCCCACTGCCGCCAATATCCTGGCGTCGGTGTGGAACGATTTCGTGTTGAAACCGAAGCACGCCAGCCTGCAGGATTCGAACGACTACTACCTCGGCAACATCCAGAAGGACGGCACGTATTCGGTGGTGCCGCGCATGCCGAGCGGCGAAGTCACGGCCGACGGCCTGATCGCGGTAGGCATGGTGGCCAAGAAATACAAGCTGTACACCAAGATCACCGGCGGCCAGCGGGTCGACCTGTTCGGCGCCCGCGTCGACCAGCTGCCGGCGATCTGGGAAGAGCTGATCGCGGCCGGCTTCGAATCGGGCCACGCCTATGGCAAGTCGCTGCGCACCGTGAAATCCTGCGTCGGCTCGACCTGGTGCCGCTACGGCGTGGGCGACAGCGTGGGCTTCGCCATCGCGCTGGAGAACCGCTATAAAGGCTTGCGCGCGCCGCACAAGATCAAGTTCGGCGTCTCGGGCTGCACCCGCGAATGCGCCGAAGCCCAGGGCAAGGACGTCGGCCTGATCGCCACCGACAAGGGCTGGAACCTGTACGTCTGCGGCAACGGCGGCATGAAGCCGCGCCACGCGGAACTGATCGCCTCGAACCTGAGTGAGGAAGAGGTGGTGCGCCTGACGGACCGCTTCCTGATGTTCTACGTGCGCACCGCCGAGCGCCTGCAGCGCACCAGTACCTGGCGCGAGAACCTCGAAGGTGGCCTCGACTACCTGAAGGCGGTCGTGGTCGACGACAGCCTCGGCATCGCGCAGGAACTCGAGGCGCAGATGCAGCACGTGGTCGATACCTATGCCTGCGAATGGAAGGAAGCCGTCACCGATCCGGCCGTGCGGCGCCGCTTCCGCCATTTCGTCAACAGCGCCCAGGTCGACGAGAACGTCGTGTTCGTGCCGGAGCGCGGCCAGGTGAGGCCGGCCACCTTCGACGAACGCCGCCGCACCATTCCCATCGCCACCGCAGCATAAGGAGATTTGCCATGCACCGTGATCTTCGACTCGACAACTGGACCGCGATCTGCAGCCTGGACGACATCGTGCCCGACACCGGCGTGTGCGCCTTGCTGAACGGCCGCCAGGTGGCCGTGTTCCGCGTCGGCGAGGACGCGCCGCGCGTGTTCGCCATCGATAACTACGATCCGAACTCGCAGGCCGCCGTGCTGTCGCGCGGACTGGTGGGCAGCATCGGCGAGCGCATCGTGGTCGCCTCGCCGATCTACAAGCAGCACTTCGACCTGCAGAGCGGCGAATGCCTGGAAGCGCCGGCGCAATCGGTCGCCAGCTATCCGGCCAGGATCGACGCCGGGCAGGTGTGGGTGGCCATATGAGGTCGGCAGCAAAGCCGTCCCTGGTCGTGGTCGGCAACGGCATGGCCGGCATGCGCACCGTCGAGGAGCTGCTGGCGCTGGCGCCCGGGCTGTACGACATCACCGTGTTCGGCGCCGAGCCGCGCGTGAACTACAACCGCATCATGCTGTCGCCGGTGCTGGCCGGCGAAAAGACGGCGGATGAGATCGTGCTGCATCCGCGCAGCTGGTACGCGGAGCACGGCATCGCCTTGCACGCGGGCGACCCGGTGGTGGCGATCGACCGCCTGCGGCGGATCGTGCGTGCGCGCTCGGGCAAAGAGGTGCAATACGACCGCCTGTTGCTGGCAACCGGTTCCCAACCCTTCATCGTGCCGGTGCCGGGCGCCGACTTGCCGGGCGTGGTGGGCTTTCGCGACCTGGACGACGTCGGCACCCTGCTGCAGGCTGCGAGCAACGGCCGGCATGCGGTCGTGATCGGCGGCGGCCTGCTCGGGCTGGAAGCGGCCAACGGCCTGCTGCGCCAGGGAATGGATGTGACCGTAGTCCATCTCACCCACAGCCTGCTCAACCAGCAGCTCGACGCCGACGCGTCGCTCTTGCTGAAAGGCGCGCTGGAGCGGCGCGGCCTGCGCATCCTGCTCGGCGCCCAGACCGAGGCCATCCTCGGCGACGGCAGGGTGGGGGGCGTGCGCTTCACCGACGGCCTCGAAGTCCCGGCCGACCTGGTGGTGATGGCGGCCGGCGTGCGTCCCAACGTCGCGCTGGCGCGCGAAGCCGGCCTGCACGTCGAGCGCGCCATCGTGGTCGACGACACCCTGCAGAGCTACGATCCGCGCGTGTACGCGGTGGGCGAGTGCGTGCAGCACCGCAAGGCGACCTTCGGCCTGGTGGCGCCGATCTGGGACCAGGCGCGCGTGTGCGCCGCCCACCTGGCCGGCCTGGGCCACCGCCGCTACGTGCAGCAGGCCACCGCCACCAAGCTGAAGGTCACCGGGATCGACCTGTACTCGGCCGGGAACATCGTCGGCGGGCCGGGCACGCAAGACCTGGTGCTGCGCGACCGCCGCGCCGGCATGTATAAACGCCTGGTGCTCGAGGGGAGTCGCATCGCGGGCGCCGTGCTGTACGGCGATGTGGCGGATGGCCCCTGGTATTTCGACCTGATCCAGCGCGGGGTCGATATCTCGGCCCTGCGCGATCGATTGTTGTTCGGGCCTGCCTTGTGTGAAGCACAGGCCGCATAGAAGAGAGTCACTCATGCCACACATGCCGATCCCGCTCAAGGAAGTGCGCACCACCTGTCCCTACTGTGGCGTCGGCTGCGGCGTCAAGGCCACGCCGCTGGGCGATGGCGGCGCGCTGATCGAAGGCGACGCCGCGCACGACGCCAACCGCGGACGGCTGTGCGTCAAGGGCTCGGCCCTGGGCGAAACGCTCGGGCTGGACGGCCGCCTGCTGTACCCGGGCGTCCGCCGCGATGGCGCCATGACGCGCGCCGGCTGGGATGAAGCGCTGGATACCGTCGCCGACGGATTCAGGCGCATCATCGACGAGCACGGGCCGGATGCGGTGGCGCTGTATGTGTCGGGCCAGCTCCTCACCGAGGATTACTACGTCGCCAACAAGTTCATGAAGGGCTACGTCGGCAGCGCCAATATCGACACCAATTCGCGCCTGTGCATGTCGTCGGCCGTCGCGGGCCACAAGCGCGCCTTTGGCGAAGACGTGGTGCCGGGCTGCTATGAAGACTTCGAGCTGGCCGATGCAATCGTGCTGGTCGGTTCGAACGCCGCCTGGTGCCATCCGACGCTGTTCCAGCGCATCGCCAGGGCGAAGGAAGTGCGGCCCGGGATGCAGATCGTCGTGCTCGACCCGCGCCGCACGGCGACCTGCGAACTGGCCGACCTGCACCTGCCGCTCAAGCCGGGCAGCGATGTGCGGCTATTCAACGGCTTGCTCGCCCATCTGGCGCGCGAAGGCGTCGTGGACCGCGATTTCGTCGCGGCGCATACGGCAGGGCTCGAGGTGGCGCTGCAGGTCGCCACTGCCGGCGGCGAGGTGGACGAGGTGGCGCGCGCCTGCGGCGTCGACCCGGCGCAGCTGCGTGCATTCTATGCACTGTTCGCGCGCACCGAGAAGGTGGTGACCGCCTTCTCGATGGGCGTGAACCAGTCGTCGAGCGGGACCGACAAGGTCAACAGCATCATCAACTGCCACCTGCTCACCGGCCGCATCGGCCGCGCCGGCATGGGGCCGTTCTCGCTGACCGGCCAGCCGAATGCAATGGGCGGACGCGAAGTGGGCGGCCTGGCGAACATGCTCGCGGCCCACCTCGACCTGGACAACGCCCTGCATCGCGCCGCGGTGCGCGCGTTCTGGGATGCGCCGCGCATCGCCGACAAGCCGGGCCTGAAGGCGGTCGACCTGTTTCGCGCGGTGGAAGAAGGCAAGGTCAAGGCGGTGTGGATCATGGCCACCAACCCGGTGGTCAGCATGCCGGACGCCGACCAGGTGCGGCGCGCGCTGGCCGCCTGCGAACTGGTGGTGGTGTCGGACGTGGTGGCGCGCACCGATGTCGGGCATCATGCGCATGTGCTGCTGCCGGCCCTGGCCTGGGGCGAGAAGGATGGCACGGTGACCAATTCCGAACGCTGCATCTCGCGCCAGCGCGCCTTCCTGCCGGCGCCGGGCGAAGCGCGCGCCGACTGGCAGGCGCTGTGCGAGGTCGCCCGGCGCATGGGTTATGCCGGCTTCGACTACGAAGGCGCGCACGCGATCTTCGACGAGCATGCGCGGCTGTCGACCTGGAACAACGACGAGGAGGGCTACCGCCGCGCCTTCCGGCTCGACCCCCTGGTCGGCATGGACCGCGCGGCGTATGACGCCTTGTCGCCGGTGCAGTGGCCCTTGCGGTCGGCGACCGACGGCACGGCGCGCCTGTTCGGCGATGGCCGCTTCTCGCACCCGGACGGCAGGGCGCGCTTCGTCGCGACCGCGCCGCGCGCGCCCGCGCATGCGACGGGTGGCGAGTATCCGCTGGCGCTCAACACCGGCCGCCTGCGCGACCAGTGGCACACGATGACGCGCACCGGCAAATCGCCGCGCCTGGCCGGCCATGCGCCGGAACCTTTCGTGGATGTGCATCCGCACGATGCGCTGCTGGCCGGCGTGCGCGAAGGAGAACTCGCGCGCATCAGCTCGCGCTGGGGCGCGATGGTGGCGCGCGTGGCGCACGGCGGCGGCATCGCGCGCGGCGCGGTGTTCGTGCCGATCCACTGGAACGGTCAAACGGCGTCCGATGCCCGTGTCGGCGCGCTGGTCCATCCCGACGTCGATCCGGTGTCGGGCGAACCGGAATTCAAGCACACGCCGGTGCGGGTGGAACCGTTCGGCGTGGCCTGGTATGGCTTCATCCTCAGCCGCACGGAACTCGACCTCGAACGGGTGGCGCACTGGACCCGCGTGCGCGGCAGCGGCTTCCTGCGCCATGAACTGGCCGGCCGCGAGCCGATGTCGCCTGGCATGGCGCGCAGCCTGCTGGGGGCGGGCGAAGACGACGACTGGATCGAGTACGAGGACAAGTCGGAAGGCATGCTGCGCGCGGCGCTGGTCAAGGACGGACGGCTGGAAGCCTGCCTGTTCGTGGCGCGCCGGCCGGATTTGCCGGCGCGCGCCTGGCTCGGCGAACTGTTCGCCCAGCCCGCGCTCGACGTGCGCGCACGGGCCACCTTGCTGGCCGGCCGCGCGCCGGCCCTGGGGCCGGATGCGGGGCCGATCGTCTGCTCCTGCTTCGGCGTCGGCCGCAACACGATCTGCGCGGCCATCGAGCAGCGGGGCTTGACGACGCCGGCCGGGGTGACGGCCTGCCTGCGGGCCGGCGGCAATTGCGGATCGTGCCTTCCAGAGATCAGGACGTTGCTGCACGAGGCACGTTCGGGCGCCATCCCGGCCTGACCCGTCCAGACCCACGCTCGGGACGCCCGCTGGCGGCATTCGCGATGCCGCCAGCGCGAGGGCGCCAGGCGGTTCGCCGTTCGGCGGCGCCCATCAGCCGGCTGGCGGCGGGGGCTTGCGCGCCTCCGTGGTCACCAGGCTGGCGACCACGGAGGCAAGCAGGATGGCGCCGACGAGCCCGAGCGCCATCCCCGTCGGTATCTTGTAGATGTCGAGCAACAGCATCTTGATTCCGATAAGGATCAGGATCGCCGCCAGGCCGTATTTGAGCAGGTGGAAGCGACCGGCCATGTCGGCCAGCAAGAAGTACATGGCGCGCAGGCCCAGGATGGCGAACACGTTCGACGTGAACACGATGAACGGGTCGCTGGTGACGGCGAAGATGGCCGGGATCGAGTCGACCGCGAAGATGAGGTCGGTGATCTCGACCATGATCAGCACGACGAACATCGGCGTGGCATGGCGCAGCCCGTCGCGCATCACGAAGAAGCGCTCGCCATGGTAGTCGTCGGTGATGCGTATATGGCCGCGGAGCCATTTCAGCACCTTGTTGTCGGCCAGGTCGGGTTGGCTGCCGGCCGCCAACAGCATCTGCACGCCCGTGTACAGCAGGAACAGGCCGAAGACGTACAGGACCCAGTGAAACCGGGCCAGCAGGAGGGCGCCCAGGTAGATCAGGATCGCGCGCATCACGATGGCGCCGAGCACGCCATACATGAGCACGCGCTTCTGGTAGCGGGGCGGCACGCCGAAGAAGCTGAACAAGGTGATCCAGACGAACACATTGTCGACCGCGAGGGATTTTTCGATCAGGTAGCCGGTGAGGTATTCCAGGGCCTTGTCGCGCGCGACAACGGGGCCGGCGATGCCCTCCACGTACCAGTAGAACCAGCCGCCGAACGCGAGCGCGACCGTGATCCACACCAGGGACCACAGGGCCGCCTCGCGGGTGCCTACCTTGTGGTCGCCGGCGGTCCTGAGGCCGAAGAAATCGATCGCCAGCATGACCGCCACGAGGGCGGAGAACGCGAGATAGAGGGTAGGGGTACCGGCCGATTCGAGCATGATTCCTCCCAGGCAAGGTAGGCCGGCGGTCCCGGCGCCGGCATCGCCATATTAGATCATGCGCCCCGGGGACATGCTCGCCGTCGTGCGGTGGCCGGCAGGCGGTCGCGTCCCTAGCGCAGGGTGCGGGCAAAGAACTCGTCGGTGCGGCTGTTGGCCAGCGTCGCGTCGTCGTGGTCGTAGTGGCCGCCGCCCGGGCGCGCGAAGGCGTGGTCGCGGCCCGGATAGACGTGGACCTCGGCATCGGCCTTGCCTTCCAGCGCGGCCCTGATCCTGGCCTGGGCGTCCGGTCCGATGTATTCGTCGGCGCCGGCCAGGTGGTAGAGCAGGGGGGCGCCGATGTGCTTGGCTTCGTGCAGGTACTGGTCGGTGCCGCCGCCGTAATAGGCCGCGAAGGCGTCGCCGTCGGTGCGGGCAGCGGCCAGGTAGGTCATCAGGCCGCCCATGCAGTAGCCGGTTACGCCGACCTTGCCGGTGCTGCCATCCATCGTGCGCGCGGCGCTGATGACGGCGGCGATGTCGCGCACGCCATGGTCGAAGTCGTAGGCCTTGTACATCGAGAAGGCCTTGGCGACGTCGGCTTCGCTCGCCTCGGACAGCGCGATGCCGGGATCGGTGCGCCAGAACAGGTCGGGGGCGACGGCGATATAGCCCTTGGCCGCATAGTTGTCCGCGATGCTGCGGATGCCGCCGTTCACGCCGAAGATTTCTTGCAGCACGATGATGACCGGATAGGTGCCACCGACGTCGGGACGCGCGACGTAGCATGCGAAGCTGCCTTCGCCAGTGGTGACGGTGAGTTGTTCGGACATGGTTTTCCTTTTCGTTGACGGTGGAGGCGGGCAGGCGCATTGCGCGGGTACCGGCCATTGCAATGTGCATCATAAGCCCGATGCAGGCATTTCGAACAGACGCCTGATCGTCCGCAGCGACGAGGCGGCGCGCGCCTGCTGTTGCTAATTTGAAACAGCGGCATGGTGCCTGCCGGCGGGGGTTGCCGATGGCGATGGGCGCGGCGCCCCGCCTTGCTCGCGCGTCCGCAGTGCGCCGGCAGGTTCGCCGCCTGTCCATCGCGCGCCGGCGGATACCCCACCGACCACCTGTCGCAATTTGAACGACTTGCCTGTGGTTTTTCTTGATGAAAAAATCGGCAAATACAGTAGGATAGAATCAGATAAGGCGGATGCCCGTGCCGATTTTGTGATTTTTTTGCAGATGGCGCGAGACAATTTCCGGAGCGGCCAACGCCCTGTCGCGGCCCGGGCGCGCTGCACACCGGTCGCCCGCGTCGGGCGTGGCGAAACCGCAACCCGGTGCGGCGAGCGGCTTGCACACGAGCGCCGACGCACTTTTGGAAAGCACAGATGCCAGCAACAATCGTGGTGGCCCTCGACGCCCCCCTGCTGATCGAGCCGATACGGGGCGACGCTGCTCCCCGCCGGTGCGTGGATGGCTCTGCCTACCGTGCCAGGCGCCAGGGACCCGTGCCGGCCCGGCCCGCCGCCCGCGCGCGGCGGCTGGCCCATGAACCTGCGCGCTCCTGCGGCGCACTCGGAAGATGAAGCCGGAACCCGTGCGCACCGGCCTGGCGTGCTTCCTGTGCGGCGCGCTCCTGGCCGTCGGCGCCGCCCTGGCGCAGCGCAGCGCCAACGACACGCAGGTGGCGCGGCGCTTCGAGGCGCTGTCCACGCACGTCGCGGAAAGCGTGGACACCTGCATGCGCAGTTTCGAGTACGGGCTGCGCGGCATGCGCGGGATCGTCGTCGCCCAGGGCGGCCTGCCCACGCCTGACCAGGTCGCGCGCTACGCCGCGAGCCGCGATATCGACACCGAGTTTCCCGGAGCGCATGGCTTCGGCCTGATCTGGCGGGTTCCGGCGTCCGACGAGGCGGCCTTCGTCGCGCGCATGGCCGCGGCCGGGGAGGCGGGTTTCGCGCTGCGGCAGATCGCGCCGCATCCGGGTGAGCGCTTCGTCATCACCTACGTCGAGCCGCGCGCGCGCAACGCCGCCGCGATCGGGCTCGACGTCGCCTCGGAACCCCGCCGACGGGCGGCGGCGCTGGCGGCGCAGGCGAGCGGCCGGGCCGCCATCACCGAGCCGATCACCCTGGTCCAGGCCTCGGGGCGCAAATCGCGCTCGTTCCTCGTGATGCTGCCGGTGACGCGCGCCTCGCTGCGCCAGGCCGGCAAGGGCGGCGGCGTGGTGGGATGGAGCTACGCTCCGGTCGTGATCGACGAAGTGCTGGCCACGCTGCCGCTGCACGCCGACATGGTCTGGCTCGAGCTGCGCGACGCCGACAGCGCGAGCGACGCGGTGTTCTACCGGTCGGCGGGGACCGAGCCGCAGGCGGCGGGCCTGCCGGCCATCGATATCCCGATCGCGCTGTTCAACCGCCGCTGGGTGGCGCGCATGCGCGCGCGTCCCGCGCTCGTGGAAGACCTGAACCTGACCTCGCCGCAGCTGGTGGGTTCGGTGGGGATGCTGGTGGCGGCGCTGATGGGCGGCGTGGGTTTCCTGCTCGCGCAGCGCCGGCAGCGTGCGCGCACCCTGAGCACGGAGCGCGCGGAACGGTCCGCGATCGTCGAAGCGTCCGACGACGGCGTCGTCGCCGTCAGGCTCGACGGCACGATCACGGAATGGAATGGCGGCGCACAGCGGCTGTTCGGCTTCGCGGCGCAGGACGTGCTGGGCCGGCCGATCGAGGAAGTGCTGCCCGGCCCCGGATGGCTGGACGAGGATGCGGCGATCCTGGCCAGCGCGCGGGCCGGCAGCCGGCTCGCGCCTTTCGAGACCCAGCGCCGCCATCGCGGCGGCGCCGTGATCGACGTGTCGGTCAGCGCGGCGCCGATCCACGACGCCGGCGGCCGGCTGGTCGGCCTGGCCAAGACCTTCCGCGACATCCGGGCCGCCAAGAGCGGTCAGCGCGAGCTCGAAGCGCTGAACGCCAGTCTCGACAACCAGGTGCACGAGCGCACCGCCGAGCTCGACCGGGCACTGCGCGACCTGCGCAACATCGTCGACGCGCTCCCTTCGATGATCGGCTACTGGGACCGCGACCTGCGCAACCGGATGGCCAACCGCGCCTACGCCAGCCTGTTCGGCATGGAGCCGGCGCAGATGAAGGGCCAGCGCCTGGCCGAGCCGGCGGCGGCCCCGGGCCACCAGGATTGCTGGCGCGCCCACGTCGAGGCCGCCCTGCGCGGCGAGGCGCGGACCTTCCAGCGCGTGCTGCGGCGCGCGGCGGATGGCCCGGTGCTGCACGTGCTGGCCCACTACCTTCCCGACGTGGTCGACGGCGTGGTCCAGGGTTTCTACGTGCTGATGCACGACGTGTCCGAGCTCGAGGAGCAGCGCACGGCGCTGGAAGCCGAGAAACGCGAGAAAGCCGGCCTGCTGTCCACCATCGACGCCCACGCGATCGTGTCGACCACCGACCGCCGCGGCGTGATCATCTCGGCAAACGAGCGCTTCTGCCAGATATCCGGCTATGCCGCTGACGAGCTCATCGGCAATACGCACCGCATGGTCAACTCGGGTACCCACCCGCCGGCGTTCTGGCAGGCGGTATGGCGCACCGTGTCGGGCGGCGGCGTCTGGCAGGGCGAAATCTGCAACCGCGCCAAGGACGGTTCGCTGTACTGGGTCGACACCATCATCGCGCCCTTCCTCGACCAGCGCGGGCGTATCGAGAAGATCGTCTCGCTGCGTTCCGACATCACCGCGCGCAAGCGGGCCGTGCGCGAACTGCGGCGGACGCTGGCCACGCTCGAGTCGGTGCTGCGCGCGGCCACGCGGGTCGCGATCGTGGCCACCGATCTCGACGGGACGGTCACGCTGTTCAATCCCGGCGCCGAAAGCATGCTCGGCTACAGTGCGTCCGAAATCGTTGGAAAGGCGAAGGCGGACCGCTGGGTGCAGGGCGGCGAGGCGCGCAGGCGGGTCGCCGCAGCCGGCGACGCGATCGATTGCCAGTTCCGGCGCAAGGACGGCGAATTGGTCGCCGTGACCGTGTCGGTCGCGCCGATCCTGGATGACGATGGCGTGCAGCTCGGGTATATACAGATTGCCCACGATGTCCGCACCGGGCCGCGTCAGGCGCCGCCGCCGGGGCGGGCCGATGAGCGCGACGCCTGCCAGGCCAGGACCGGCGCCCTCGCCAGTGCAGGCCCTCGGATCCGCACAGCGCGCAATGCGGCGCCGGGACCGGGTCACCTGCTCGAGGCGGCGGTCGGGACGCGAGCGCAGGCGCGGCATGTCGCCGACGTCCGCGCAGGCCGGCGCGGGGAGGCCGCGGCCCTTGCCGCCCGGGCCGCAGCGATGCCCGTGCAGCGCGACGCGCCGCCCGAGCCATGCAGCCTGCCGGGCTTCCTGCGCAGGCTGCGCGCGCATGATGCCGCGGCCGTCACGCTGCTCGAACCGCTGTCGGGCGCGCTCGGAACGCTGCTCGGGCCCGGGCAGTACGCCGTCCTGGCGTCGCATGTCCAGTCACATCGGTTCCCGGAGGCGATCGCGATGGTGTCGGCGGCCGGCGTGCGCGGAGACGATCGTGCCTGACCGCGTACCTGAGTGCGTACCTGAGTGCGTACCTGAGTGCGTACCTGAGTGCGTACCCGAGTGCGTGCAGGCTGCGGAGCCCGGGGCTGCGGCCCGTTCGCGCGCGCGCGTCCTGGCACGCTGGCTGGGGGCGGTGGCGCTCTTGGCGTGCTGCCAGGCGTTCGCCGCGCCGCAGCCCTTGCGGGTTGTTACTGACAACAATTACCCACCGTATCTGTTCGTGGACAGTCATGGCAAGCCCGAGGGTTATCTGGTCGACCTCTGGCGCCTGTGGGAGCGCAAGACCGGGGTTCCCGTGCTGCTCGAGCCGATGCAGTGGGCCGCGGCGCAGCAGACCATGCGCGAGGGGCGCGCGGATGTGATCGACATGCTGTTTCGCACGCCCGCGCGCGATGCCCACTACGATTTTTCGCCGCCCTACGCCCGGCTCGATGCGAGCATCTACGTCGACGCCGCGATATCCGGCATCCATGACGTGCATGCCTTGCGCGGCCTGGTGGTCGGGGTACAGGGCGGCGACGCCTGCATGGAGCGGCTAACGGCGCTCGGTGTCCTGGCGCTCCGGCCCTATCCCAACTACGTGGCGATGCTGGCGGCCGCGCGTGCGCACGAAATCCGCGTGTTCTGCATGGACGACATGCCGGCCAATTATTACCTCTACCTGCACCGCAGCGAGCAGCGCCTGGCCAAGGCATTCACCTTATACTCCGGCCAGTTCCACTGGGCGGTGCGCAAGGGCGACCGCGCCACCTTCGCCCTGGTCGCGCAGGGCATGCGCAGCATCACCGAGGCCGAGCGCGAAGCGCTGCGCCGCAAATGGTTCAACCAGCCGATACAATTCCAGCCTTACCTGCGCATGCTGACGATCGCGACCGCCTGCGTGGCGGCGGCGATCCTGGCCGCGCTGCTCTGGATCCGTGCGCTGCGCCGCGTGGTGCGCGAACGCACGTCCGACGCCGCGCAGAAGAACGCGCAGCTGGAGCAGGCCGCGCGCGCCCTCGTCGCCGACCAGGCCCAGCTGCGTTCGGTGCTGGAGGGCAGTCCCGACGCCATGGCCTTGAAGGATGCCGGGCGGGTGTATGTGCATTGCAACCGCGCGTTCGAAGAGCTGGTCGGCCTGGCGCGCGAGCAGATACTCGGCCGTACCGACGACGCCCTGTTCGACGACAAGGACTTCGTCGCCCTGATCGCGGGCAGGGACGAGGACGTCCTGCGCAACGGGCGAGCGTCCCGCAGCGACGACGTCATGCTGACGCGAAACGGCGCAGAGCGCTGCCTGGAGGTGATCAAGGTGCCGATCCGCGGTCCCGGCGGCGGCGTGACCGGCGTCCTGGCGGTGTCGCGCGACATCAGCGCGCGGCGGCGCGCCGAACGCGAGCTGCGCATCGCGTCGGTCGCCTTCGAAAGCCAGGATGGCATGCTGATCACCGACGCGGCCGGCATCATCGAGCGGGTCAACGCGGCCTTCACGCGCATCACGGGGCTTCTCGCACAGGAGGCGGTCGGACGCAATCCGCGCATCCTGCAATCCGGCCTGCACGAGCCGGCCTTCTACGACAAGATGTGGAGGGCGCTTACCCGGAGCGGGTACTGGAATGGCGAACTCGTCAATCGCCATCCGGACGGCAGCCTGTACACCGTGCGGATGTCCATCACCGCGGTGGCCGACGCGTCCGGCAAGCCGATGCATTACGTGGGCAATTTCCAGGACATTTCGTCGGAGAAGGAGGCGCATGCGCTGGCCGCGCACCTGAAGCAGTTCGACGCCCTGACGGACTTGCCGAACCGCGCGGTGCTCTCGGAACGCATCGCGCGCGCCGTTGCCGAGCGTGCCGACGGGGCGGAGTTCGGCGCCGTCATGATGCTGGGCCTGGACCATTTCAGGAAGATCAACGACTCGCTCGGCCATGCCACTGGCGATCGCCTGCTGGTGGCGACCGCGCGCCGCATCCATGCGGTCAAGCGTGACTGCGACACGCTGGCGCGCTTCAGCGGCGACAGCTTCGTGCTGCTGTGCGATTCGCTCGGTCCCGACCGTCACGTCGCCGTCACGCGCGCGATGGCGATCGCCGAAGCCGCGCGCCAGGCCATGAGCGAACAGGCGCTGCTGGACGGCCACCGGTTCGCGTGCACCGGCTCGGTCGGGGTGACCCTGTTCCATGACGGCGCCACGGCCGGCGACGCCCTGTTGCGGCAGGCCGAGCTTGCCATGTACAAGAGCAAGAAGGGCGGACGCGACAAGGTGAGTTTCTTCGAGGATGCGATGCAGTCCGAGGTCGACGAGCGCAACTGGCTGGAGGGCGAGCTGCGCGAGGCCATCGATCGAGGGCAACTGGTGCTCTACTACCAGGTGCAGGTCGACCGCGATGGCTGTCCGGTCGGCGCCGAAGCGCTGGTGCGCTGGGCCCATCCCGAGCGCGGGATCATCGCCCCCGGCGCCTTCATTCCCCTTGCCGAAGAAACCGGCCTGATCCTTCCGATCGGCCGCTGGGCGCTGGCCAGCGCATGCGCCCAGCTCGCGCGCTGGGCCGGCGATCCGCTGCTGGGAACCCTGGCCCTGGCGGTGAACATCAGCCCGCTCCAATTCAAGGCCGATGGCTTCGTGGACGACATCGTGAACGAGGTCGCGCGCAGCGGCGCGGCGGTCGGCCTGCTCAAGCTCGAGGTGACCGAAAGCCTGGCCATCGACGACTTCACATCGTCAATCTCGAAGCTCAACGCGCTCAAGGCGCCCGGCTTTCGCATTTCGCTCGACGATTTCGGGACCGGCAACTCCTCGCTCAACTACCTGACCAAGCTGCCGCTGACCCAGCTCAAGATCGACAAGTCCTTCGTCGACGAGCTTCCCGGGAGCGCGCGCGACGCCATGGTCGCGCAAACCATCATCGCCATGGGGCAGGGACTGGGGCTGGACGTGATCGCCGAGGGCGTCGAGACGTCCGCGCAACGTGCTTTTCTTGCCGGACACGGCTGCCATGCCTTCCAGGGCTATCTGTTCGGCAGGCCCTTGCCGGTCGGCGAATTCGAGGCGAGCGTGCGCGCTGCGTGGTGCGAGGACGGGAATCCGGGCCCTGCGCTGGAAGCGGGACTGCCGCAAGCGGGCTGAGGCAGCCCGCTGTACGGCGCCGGTACGACGAGGCGCGCGTCAGGCGGGCGGCGCGTCGTCGCCGCCGGCGCGCGCGATCAGGTCGATCAGCTCCTTGCGCGACAGCGGCTTGGCCATGCACACGATGTCGTCGCCCACCGACAGCGGTGCCGACAGGTCGGCGGACAGCAGGATGCAGCGCATCCCGGGCTGGATCGCGCGCGCCTGCGCAACGAGGACGTCGCCTTTCATCATCGGCATGTTCAGGTCGGTGAGCAGCACGTCGAAGCGCATCATCCCGCACAGCGCGAGGGCCTCGACCCCGTTGGCGGCGGAGCGCACCCGGTGTCCGGCGCTCCTGAGGGATCGCTCCAGCAGGTAGCGGATCATCTCGTTATCGTCGACGACAAGAATATGCTTGCTCAATACGCTCTCCGCTGGACGTTCGTCGTGGTTACGGGGCGGATGGCGACGCGAGCAGGCTGCGCTGCGAGGTCGCCGCCTGGCCGAGCCGCGGACCGGCCGCCGGCGCCTGCGCTATCCTGAAGGCCGCGACCAGCCTGCTCAACTGCTCGGCCTGCTCACGCATGGCCACGGCGGCGGCGGCCGACTGTTCGACCAGGGCGGCGTTCTGCTGGGTCATGCTGTCCATCTGGCCCACCGCCTGGTTCACCTGCAGGATCCCGGCGCCCTGTTCGCGGCTGGCGTCCGAGATCGCGGCGATCACCTGCGCGACCCGGTTGACGCCGCTGACGATTTCCTGCATCGATGCGCCGGCCTTGTCCACCAGGACGCCGCCGTGCTGCACCTTCGCCACCGAATCGTCGATCAGTCCCTTGATCTCCCGGGCGGCCGAGGCCGATCGCTGCGCCAGGTTCCTGACCTCGCTGGCGACGACCGCGAAGCCGCGGCCCTGTTCGCCGGCTCTGGCGGCCTCGACCGCCGCATTGAGCGCGAGAATATTGGTCTGGAACGCGATCCCGTCGATGACGTTGATGATGTCGACGATGCGCGACGAGGCATCGCTGATCGCATTCATGGTGGTGACCACGTCGCCGACGATCCGGCCGCCCTCCAGCGCCGTCCTGGCGGCGTCTTCGGCAAGCTGCCTGACATGCAGTGCGCTTTCTGCATTCTGCTGCACGGTGCTGGTCAGTTCTTCCATCGAGGACGCGGTCTCCTCGAGCGCGCTGGCCTGCTGCTCGGTGCGCGACGACAGGTCCATATTGCCGCTGGCGATCTCGTTCGACGCCGTCGCGATGGCGGCGGCGCTGCCCTTGACTTCGCCGATCGTCGATGTCAACTGCTCGCTCATCCGGCTCAGTGCCTGCTGCAGGCGCGCCACTTCGTCGTTGCGCTGCGTGTCGATGCGCGCGCTCAGGTCGCCGTCGGCGACCGCGTCGGCAAGCGTGATCGCGGCGCGCAGTCCGGCGACCAGGCGCCGCACCAGCAGGTAGCCGGCGACGCTCACCGCCAGGGCAGTCAGCACGGTGAAGGCCAGCGCGGACAGGAACGACTGGTTGCGTACCAGCACCGCGCGCGCGGCCGCATCGTGGGACAGCTTGACGTTGTATTCGCGCTGCGCCTTCAGCGATTTCTCGGCTGTCTGGATGACGGCTTGCACCTCGGCCGACATCTGCAAGGCGCGCGCCGCGGCGCTGTCGCCGCTCTCGGACAGGCGCAGTACCGCATTGCTGCGCTCCAGATAGGCGTCGACGGCCGCCCTCGTCTGGCGCGACATGGCGCGGTCGGTGTCGTCCGAATTGAACTCGCGGTCATAGGTTGCGAGCACCTGTCCCAGGTCTTGCCCGATCTGCTGCGCCTCGCCGAACATGCGCGATTTCTCGTCGGATGCGTGGGCGGTGAGGTGCCGCCAGCTGAGGATGCGGATCTTGAACAGGTCTTCCAGCGCGCGGTCCAGCTGCTCGATGCTGGGTAGCGAGTTGACGTTCGCATAATTGGCGGCGTTGTAGACGCGGCTGATCTGGAGTGCGCCCATCGCACCCAGCGCGGCCATGCCCAGCATCGCGGCGCCGATCAGCAGATACAGTTTCTTGGCAAATGTCATGTTTCCCCCTGGACGGTCGCAGTTGTCGTCTGCGGGCTGCCCGGACCAGCCGGCGCGCAGCGGCCCCGTCCGGTGCGGCCATGCCGGCGGAGCTACGTTCCGAAGAATACGTGAGCGCAGCCGCGTCATCCATTGGCGGGATGTCGACACCTTGTCGCAATCTGCTTGACTTGCCCGCGTGGTTTCCAGCTGGAAAAATCGGTAAATATCCGAAAATGTTCCTCCGAGAACCCGCTCATCCCATGCTCACACACCTGCACGCCCAGGCGGCTGGCTCCCGCGTCGGCCCGTCGTCACACGTACCCAGCCGGCGTTTCCGTGCGCGGGAACGGGCGCCTGCTGCGGGCCGCGGGTAATGGCGCCCGGCCTGCTCGCCGCCGTGCGCGGACGCATGGTGCGCCTGGCGGTGCGCGCCAATCCCATATGGCTGTGGCCGGCCGGGTTCGGGGTGACGCTGGCGTTGTCCACCCTGCTGTCGCATTCGCTGATCGACGAGATGCGCCGGCAGCAGTCGATCACCATGGCGTCGGCCCGGGTGGAGCGCGAACTGCAGGAAATACTGCAGTTGACGGTCGACGTCGAGACCGGCACGCGCGGCTTCGCCATTACGCGCGACCCGGGCTTCCTGGCGCCGGCAACCCGGGCATTGCCCCGCATCGAGGTGGCGCTGGACCGCCTGCGCACCTTGTCCGGCCAATTGGACGATGCCGCGACGGCGGCCCGGATCCGCGAGCTCAAGCGGGAAGTGCGGCTGCGGCTCGCCAATGCGGTGGCCGCGCAGGCCGACGTGGCGGCGGGCAAGCCGATCCAGATCGCCCGCATGCAGGCGTCCAGGCAGCTACAGGACCGGATCCGGGACCTGGTCGAGCGGGTTGGCGGGGCGGAACGCGCGTTGCGCGGCGCCAGCACGCAACGCGCCGCGGTCCTCGAGAAGCAGCTCAAGGCCGCGAACCTGGCGACGGCGCTCGTGCTGGCGCTGATGGGGGGCATGTGGTTCCGTGCGCGGCGCCGCCTGAAGCGGACCGAAGGCAGTTATCGCCACCTGTTTGCCCACGCGGCCAACGGCATGGTGCTGGTCGGCGCCGACGGCGGCATCGTTCGTGCCAATGCGAGCTTCGCGGCAATGGTGGGGCATGCCGAAGCCGCGCTGGCGGGCATGCCGCTGACGCTGCTGGAGTCGCCCGCTGAGCGCGGCAACGCCCTCAAGACGCTGCGCATGCTCGTCGCCGGCGAGTGCGACGCGGTGCGCAGCGAGGGCCGCTACCTGCGCGCCGACGGCGGCGAGGTGTGGCTGAGATCGACGATGTCGTGCACGCGCGCGGGCGCCAGCGGGAAACTGGAAGTGCTGTGGATCGCCGAAGACGTCACCGAACAGGTGCGCAACGGCGAATTGCTGCGACGCTCCGCTGTGTTGCTCGGCAATGCCGGGCGCATGGCGGCCATCGATGGCTGGTTCTTGGCGTTGCCTTCCGGCAGTCTCCAGCTGGGAGGGCATATGCAGCAACTGCTGGGCCTGGATGACGCCTCCGGGGCCGGCATCCTGGCCCGCCTGCCACCGCGCTCGCGCCGCAACCTGCTGGCGGCCCTGGTGTCATGCCGCCGCCGCGGTCGCCCGTTCGACGTCGAGCTCGATTTCGCCGGCGCCACCTCCAGGGTGCTGCGGGTCATGGGGCAACCGGCGGCCGGCACCCATGGCCTGTCCGGCATCGAGGGCGCGGTGCAGGACATCACCGAGCAGCGGCGCATCCAGCGCAGCCTGCGCAAGAGCGAGCAGCGCTTCCGCGCCGCGGCGCAGGTGAGCAATGACGGCATCTGGGACTGGGATATCGCCGCCGGCACCATGTGGCGCAGCCGCAGCATCGCGGCCCTGGTCGGACTGGGCAACGAGGAGCTCGGTTTCGGCCTGGACGTGTGGCGGCAACTGATTCATCCGGACGACCGGGTGCGCGTGCGCGAGGCTTTCGCACCGGTCCTCGATGGCAGGGCGGACGAACTGTGCGCCGAGTACCGCGTGATGCGCGCCGACGGCAGCCATGCCTGGGTGCAGGATAACGCCCGCGCGTTGCGCGACGAGCATGGCGCCATCGTCCGCATGGTCGGGGGAATCCGCGACCTGACCGAGCGCCGCCGCATCCAGCAGGCGATGATGGGCATGGCTGCCAGCGTACCGGTCGGCAACCCCCAAGCCTATTTCCAGGCGCTGTTGCAGCATCTGGTGCAGGCGCTCGGCGCCGATGGCGGCGCGATCGCCAGGCCGGTGGAGGGCGCGCCGGACCGTTTGCGCACCATTGCCGTCCAGGTCGACCGGCGCGAACTGGACGAGCTCGACTACGCGTGGTCGGGCACGGCCTGCGCACCGCTCGCGACGCAGGAAGAGCACATCATTCCCGACGACTTCGCCGAGCGTTGTCCGGCGGCGCCCGGCTTGCCCGGCCTGCGCGCGCGCGCCTATGCCGGGCGCCGCCTGCTTGGCGCCGACGGGTGCTTCCTGGGCGTCGTCTTCGTGCTGTTCCGCGAGCCCCTGTTGGAGCGCGACGTCCTAGGGACGGTGTTGCGCGTCATCGCCAGCCGCGCCCAGGCCGAACTCGAACGGCTCGACGCCGCGGCGCGCCTGCAGCAGCAGGCGGCCTTGCTGGACCATGCGCGCGAAGCCATCTCGGTGCTTGGCCTGGACCTGGCTGCCCGGTACTGGAACCAGGGCGCGGAGGCGATGTACGGCATCCAGGCCGGCCAGGCGCTGGGCCAGCTGGTGGTGGCGTGCTACCAGGACGAGGAAGCGCCGCGCGTGGCGCTGGCCGCGGTGCTCGCCCACGGCGAGTGGCGCGGCGAAAGCGTGCAGCGGCGCAGCGATGGCCACGCCCTGACGGTCGACGAGAGCTGGACGCTGGTGCGCGGCGCCGACGGCCAGCCGGACGCCATCCTGCGCGTCGGAAGCGACGTGACCGAGAAGCGCGCGGCCGAGGAACAGATCCGCCGCCTGGCCTACTACGACCCGCTGACGGGACTGCCCAACCGCCGCTTGCTGCTCGACCGCATGTCCCAGTTACGCTTGCGCAACGCGCGCCAGGGACGCTGCGGCGCGCTGCTGTTCATCGACCTGGACAATTTCAAGCGCCTGAACGACCAGCATGGGCATGATGCCGGCGACGCGTTCCTGCGCCAGGCCGCGGCGCGGCTGACCGCGTGCGTGCGCGCCGAGGATACCGTGGCGCGGCTCGGCGGAGACGAATTCGTGATCCTGCTCGATCGCCTCGATCCCGCGCCGGAAGCCGCCATCAGGCAGGCGCGCGCGGTCGGGACGAGCGTCGTCGGGGCCTTCCGGCGCCCGGTGGAAATCGGAACGATCGTCCACCAGTCCACCGCCAGCGTCGGCGTGGTGCTGGTGCGCGACGGGCTGGAATCGGTCGAGGAACTGCTGCGCCGCGCCGACCAGGCCATGTACCAGGCCAAGAATGGCGGACGCGACGCGCTGGTGGTGGCGGGCGACGCGCCGGAGGCCGCGCCGGCAGGGGAGGAGTCCCTCGCGCGCGACCTGGGCGACGGACGCCTGCTGCTGGTCCTGCACCACGAAGTGGATGCCGGCGGGGCGCCGGTGGGCGCTGCGGCGACCGTGTGCTGGCCGCGCCCGTGCGCACCGGCGGTGACCGGCCAGGAGGTGCTCGTCGCGGCCGAACGGCATGGCATCCTGCCCGAACTCGAGGACTGGATATTGCGGCAATGCGCCGCGATCCTGGTGCGCTGGCGCCAGGTGCCCGGCATGTCGGACTGCCGCCTGGCGCTGCCGCTGGCGCGCCGCCAGATGCGGGACCCGCAGTTTGCGCAGCGCCTGGCCGGCGTACTAGGCGAGCACGGCGCGCATGCGACGCAGCTCACGCTGGAACTGCCCGCGGCGGCGTTCGAGGGCGAAGCGGCCTGCGCCAACGTCGACGCGCTGCGCGCGGCCGGGGTCCGTCTCGCGCTGGCCGGCTTCGGGATGGACGCGGCGGCGCTCGCTCTGCTGCGGCGCGGTGTGGTCGATGGGGTATGCCTGGACCCGCGCATCGTGGCCGCCTGTACCGGGACGGCGGTCGATGCCGCGGTGGCGCGCGCCATGCTGGAACTGGCGCGCAGCCTTGGGCTGCCGGTGGTGGCCGACGGCGTGTCGGACCCCGCCCAGCATGCCTTCCTGGCAGGGGCCGGGTGCCAGCACCTGCGTGGCGGGCTGTTCGGCGTCATGTCCGATGATCCGCCGGCGCGCCGTGCCGGCCCCGAGCTCGCCGCGGAATTGACGCCATGAACGGCGTGGCGAACACGGGATCGGCGGCGGGAGCTTCCGTGCGCTGGGACTGGGATGTGTCCAGCGGCGTCGTGCGCTGCGATGCAGCGTCGGATCCCGCGCTGGCGCGCGCGGTCGCTGGGGTGGACAGTGTCGAGGGCTGGATCGCGCGCGTTGCGCCGATGGACCGCGCGCGCGTGGCGTCGGGCCTGCGCGCATGCCCGGCGCGCGCCGGCGGGCATTGGCGCGCGTCCTATGCGCTGCGCCTGGAAGACGCCACCCTGCGGGAGGTCGTGCATGAGGTGTTCGCGGTGGAACTCGACGGCAAGGTACGCCACGTCGTCGGCAGCGTCGCTGCAGCGGCGGGCTGCGCGGGGCCGGTCACGGGCGACCTGGCGGCGACGCTCGACCTTGCCAACGATGCGATCCTGATCTGCGATACCCGCCAGCGGGTGCTGTACTGGAACCGCGCGGCGTCGGAGCGGTATGGCTGGCGCGCCGCCGACGTGCTCGGACGACCGTTGCGGGAGCACATCTGCAAGGACACGCCGGAGCACGAATTCGCCACCGCGCTGCGCACGCTGATGCGGCTCGGCGACTTCACCGGCCGGATGACGCACCAGCACCGCGAGGGCGCGTCGCTGGCGGTGCACGCGCGCTGGATCCAGGTGCGCAATCCGCTGGGCGTTGCCTGCATGAGCATCCTCGTCGCGACCGACCTGCACGCGCGCGCGGAGCTGGACGAGCGGCTGGTGCAGGCGCAGAAGCTCGAGGCGCTGGGCGCGCTGGCGGGCGGCATCGCCCACGATTTCAATAATCTGCTGACCGTTATCATCGGCAATGCCGACGAGCTGGCGGAGGTGCTGCAGGAGCGCCAGGAATTGGTCGAGCTGGCCTTCATGATCCAGAGTGCAGGACAGCGCGGCGCCCAGCTCACGCAGCGGCTGCTCGCATTCGCGCGCAGCCAGGCCCTCAACCCGGAACTGATCGATGTCGGCACCGTGCTGCATGCGATCGAGCCGATGCTGCGCCGGAGCCTGCCCGAAACCATCGCGCTCGGCATCGAGGCCGAGCGCGACGCCTGCCGGGTCTTCGTCGATCGCGGACAGTTCGAGACTGCCCTGCTCAATCTGTGCATCAACGCGCGCGACGCCATGCCGCGCGGCGGCGTGCTGGCCATCCGCGCCGCCTTGTCGGTGGTCGGCGAAGAAACGGCGGCGCTGATCGGCCTTGCCGAAAGCGGCGCGCATATCGTGATTACCGTCAGCGACGACGGCGCGGGCATCCCACCCGATATCCTGACGCTGGTGTTCGATCCGTTCTTTACCACCAAGCCCGGCGGCAGTGGGCTCGGTCTGAGCATGGTCCAGGGCTTCGCGCACCAATCGAACGGCCGGGTCACCATCTGTTCCGAGCCGGGATGCGGGACGGTCGTCACGCTCTACCTGCCTTGCGCCACCGGGACGCCGGCCAGCTTCGAGCGCGCCCGGCCCGCCGCCCAGCGTTACGTCCGCTCGGTGCTGCTGGTCGAGGACGATGCCGGCCTGCGGGCCCATGTGCGCATGCAGCTCGAGGCGATGGGACACACCGTGACCGCGTGCGCGATCGCGGAGGAGGCCTTGAGCCTGTTGCAGTCCGGCCTGCATTTCGAGGTATTGATGGCGGACATCGTGCTTCCCGGGATGAGCGGCATCGAACTGGCGCGCGAGGCGCGCCGCACGCAATCGCACCTGCACATCCTGCTCAGCACCGGCTACGCGGTGGAGAGTTTCGGCACCGGAAAAGTGCTGCCCGGCGTCGACGTCCTGCTCAAGCCCTACGGCAAGGACGACCTGCGGCGCGCGCTCGACGCGTCGATTTGCCCGCCATAGGCGCTATGGCCCCGGACGGATGCCGCGCCGCCGGGGCGGGCGCCGCTCGCGCACCCGGCATGGGCGGGCGCAGCGTCAGGCGATCAGTCCATGCTGCAGCGCATACCGGACGAGGTCGGCATTGTTTTTCATCTCCAGCTTGGTGAAGATGCGTCCACGGTAGGTATTGACCGAACTGATGCTGATGTCGAGCCTGGCCGCGATCTGCTTGACCGGACTGCCGATGGCGAGCAGGCGCAATACCTGCAGTTCCCGCTCGGTCAGCCGGTCGTGCGCCTGGCGCGGCTCGGGCGATGCAATTTCGCGGGCCAGCAGGTCGGCCAGCGCATCGCTCAGGTAGCGGCCGGTGACGTGGACCCGGCGCACGGCTGTCACGACCTCATCCGCCGTCCGCGATTTCCAGAGGTAGCCGGCGGCGCCGAGCTTGAGCACCGAGATGCCGAACCGCTCCTCGCTGTGGGAACTCAGCACCAGCACGCGCATCGTCGGATAGAGCCGCATCACCGTGCGAAGCGCTTCCAGCTCGTGCTGATGGCCCAGGCTGAGGTCCAGGATGAAGACATCGGTCTGCGTGGCAGCGAGAACGTCGATCGCCGAGGGCAAATCGGCCGCCTCCCCGACGACGCTGATTTCCTGGTCCGTCGACAAAACTTTTTTGACCCCCTCCCTGACTAATTGGTGATCGTCAGCAATTACTACTCGTATCATCTTATGTCCACGCTGGGCATGGAAGCACAGACGCATGAGTTCGCAAGTGACCGAGTGTAATAATCTTTTTTATAAATGTCTGTTATCGGCTTCACTTATTAATCATTGGGAAGAATTTGACTGTACAAGAGCGGTGCAGCTTGTCCCGTCTTTTTCACGGCAAGCAGCCACTGCATGCGCGACGGATTGTGGGATCGTTGCATTGGCCAGCCGCTGAGGCGATGGCCACGACAGGTAGCGCGGCTCCATCAGCGATCGAAGCTGGTCCGATCCGGGTCGGACGGGTTTTCCCGCCCTGAGGCAACACTGCTAAGAGCGACAGAACAATTATTCTGTGGCGGGTGAATTATATAGCGCCGTACGGAAACAGGTGGCATGCAGATTGTGACAAGTAGTCGCGGCCTGTCATGTCGTCGATATATCGGATCGGCTGTTCAATTCGTGACAGTCTGTCGCAGATAATACGATGCATTCGCGGCGCCGCCTCCGATATCCTCGACCCCATGATTGATTATACGGTTGCGTTCGCGCCCTTTGCACCATGGATCCCGTCACGCTTGCGGAAGTCACGGACATGTTCGTCGCACCCGGAGGCGCCGGCCGCGCGGATGCGGTTGCCTATTCCGATTTCATGGCGCGGCTCGCTTGCCTGCTTGGCGCCGGCAGCCGGGGCCGGCATGCCGCCGTGGTCGCGCTCGACATCAGCCGGTTCTCCGACATCAATGCGTTGATCGGCTACGCCGCCGGCGATCGCGTGCTGCAGGCGGTGACCGACCGGCTGGAACGGGCGGCGGGAACCGGCGTGGTGATGGCGCGCGAGAATGCCAACAAATTCCTGTTCCTGGTGCAGGGCCGGTCGCATGAGGCGACGGGCCGACTCGTCGCCAGGCTGCAGGCAGCCTTCGCGGCGCCGTTTGCGTGCGATGCGCATCCGGTCCAGCTCGCCGCCTGCCTGGGCGTGATCGATATCACCGAAAGCCGGTGCGCTGTCGAATATGCGATGCTCACGCTTGAGGGCGTGCTCGCGCGCGCCAGGCTGGCGGGACCCGGCGCCTGCCGCAGCGCTCGCCCCGACGGCGAGGGCGGGGGCGGGGGCGAACCGTACCGGGTCCGGCTGGGGGCGGCGCTACGGCGCGCCCTCGACACCGACGCGCTCAGCGTGCATTACCAGCCCCAGATCGCCCTGGACAGCGGCGCGGTGGTGGGCGTCGAGGCGCTGGTCCGCTGGCACGAGCCCTCGCTCGGCCACGTGGCGGCCGATGCCATCGTCGGCGTTGCCGAAGAGGTAGGCCTGATCGATCGCCTCGGGAAGTGGGTGATGCGCGCCGCCTGCAGGCAGATGCAGGAATGGCGCGGCGCCGGACTGGGACACCTGCGCATCGCCGTCAATGTATCGGCGCAGCAGTTCGCGCAGCCCGGCTTGTGCGAAGAGGTGCTGGCGATCCTGGACGAAACGGGCCTGCCGCCGGCGAATCTCGAGATCGAATTGACGGAAAGCCTGCCGCTGGCGGACATGGCGCGCTGCGTTTCACGCCTGGAGGAACTGCGGCACCATGGGATCCGCGTCGCGCTGGACGATTTCGGTACCGGCTATTCGAGCCTGTCGTATCTGAGCCGGCTGCCGATCGATACGGTGAAGATCGACCGTTCTTTCCTCGATGGCGTACCGGGCTGCCGCCGAGGCGCCAGTCTGGTGCGCGCGGTGATCGGCATGGCCCACGGACTTGGGCTGCAGGTGGTGGCCGAAGGGGTGGAGCAGCAGGAGCAGATCGATTTCCTCGTCGCCGCCGGCTGCGACGTCGCGCAGGGATACCTGTTTTCCAGGCCGATGCCCGCCTCCGGGATCGCCGACTACTTTCGGCGCGCGCGCGAAGGCGGCGGGGCCGGTGCGCCGGGCGTCGGCGGCGCGCGTCCGCTTCCCGCCTGATCGCGCGCCCAGCGCCGCGCTGGCCCCGCGCAGGCAGGATTGCGACAGCCTGTCGCAGACGCCGCGATTGACGGATGCCGTGCCGGCGCTATCCTTGCGCAGGTATCGACATCCAGAGCAGGGACCCGTTTGAGCAACACCATCAATTCGCCGACCACGCCCACGGTTCTGATCGTGGACGACAATGCCGATGCTGCCGATACGCTTGCCCTGCTGTTCGCGCATCTCGCGTGCGAGCCCGCCGTGGCTTATTCCGGGGCGGATGCGCTGCTGCTGGGAAGCAGTCTCCAACCTGACCTGGTCCTGCTCGACCTGGGGATGCCGGGGATGGACGGCTTCGAGACCGCGCGCCGCATCCGCGAAACGCAATGGGGCAAGGCCATCCGCATCGCCGCCGTGACGGCCTGGGGCGACAATGCCACGCGCGCGCGGATCGCCGCGGCGGGCATGGATGCCCATCACGTCAAGCCATTGTCCATCGAGGAAATCGCCGGTATCGTCAATTCGCTGACCACCGAGCCTGGCAGCTAGCATGGCAGCTCCGTGCCGGATGTGTGGCTGGCTGTATTAACGTTGTGCTATCTTTCACCATTGTGATGACAATGGTGACATACGTACTGGTGCGCAAACGGTGGACATGCTGAATGACCTGAGCCGCGTCGAAAAGACGGTCAAGCTGGCGCTGATGCTGTCGGGCGACGACGCGGCCGTGCTGACCTTCGATACCGGGGACGGGACCGCCGCGCGCCAGGTGTATTCCTTCCCGGATACAGAGCTGTCCGCGGCGTTCCTGGAGCTCGACGCGCTGGCGCCGGGGGATTGCGACATGCCTGACCTGGGCGACGGCGCGCCTGGGCCTGAGCATGCCCTGCAGCGTGCCCTGCAGTGTGGACTGCGCAGCTTGCGCAAGGTAAGGCGTGACGCGACGGGACCGGCGGGCAAGGTCGCCTGCATGCTTGCCACCCTCAGCCGGCAGGCGCGCGCACCGGCGCCCGGCATCCTCGAGGGGCTGGGCTTCCTCGTCGACTTCCTGCTGGCGGAGGCTGCGCGCGGCGCCGCTCCGGCGCCGCCGCCACCGCGCCCGCAGGCCGGCGATGCCGGCCTGGCGACGCCGTCCCCGGGCGGCGCCGAGGACGGGCGTTTCAGGCTGTTGTTCGAACACATGCCCGGCCTGTACGTGGTGTTGACGCCGGACCGGTTCGAGATCGTGCTCGTCAGTAACGCATACCTGAGAGCCACCAAGGTGACGCGCGAGGAGATCCTGGGGCGCAACCTGTTCGATGTGTTTCCCGACGATCCATCCGACACCGCGGCCACCGGCGTGCGGGCCTTGTCGACCTCGCTCGCGCGGGTCAGGGACACCGGCCTGCCGGACGTCATGGCGGTGCAGCGGTACCCCATTCCGCGCCCCGCGGCGGAAGGCGGCGGCTTCGAGGTACGCTACTGGAGCCCGATCAATTCCCCGATCTGCGACGCTGGCGGAAGGATCATCTTCATCATCCACCGCGTGGAAGACGTCACCGACTACGTGCTGTCCCAGTCCGACGCCGGGTCGGGACGGGACGTGCGCGACATGGCGCGGCTCGAGGCGGAAGTCGTGCTGCGCTCGCTCGATCTCAAGCGGCTGGCCGATTCGCTGGCCCAGAGCGAGCAGCGCTTGCGCTATGTCACGCGCGCCACCAACGACGTGGTGTGGGACTGGACGCTGGCCGACAACACCTTGTGGTGCAGCCACAGTGCGATCGAGCCGCTCGGCAGCGCGCTCGCGGGATGCACCACCTTGCGCCACTGGGAAATGCACATTTGCCCGGCAGACCGCGCGCGGGTGCTGGAGGGCTTGCGCGAGGCCGTCGCCAGCGGGTGCGAAACCTGGGCGGCCGAATATGCGCTGGCGCTCGGCGCCGGCGAGCGCTGCGTGCTGCACCGCTGCTTCCTGGTGACCGACAGCCTGGGACAGCCATTGCGCATGGTCGGCAGCATCGCCGACATCACGGAACAGAAACGCCAGGAGTCGCAGGTGCGCATGCAGGCCGAGATGCTGGACAATGCGACCGACGCGATCCTGGTGCGCGACCTGGACAACCGGATACTGTATTGGAACCATGCCGCGACGCAGCGCTACGGCTGGTCCAGCGAGCAGGTGCTGGGCACGCAGGTGGCGCAAACGCTGTATGCCTGCTGCTCCACGCGGCAATTCGAGTGCGCCATGGACACCCTGATGCAGCAGGGCGACTTCTCGGGGCGCCTGCCGCACGCGACGCGGGAGGGGCGGGTGCTCACCATGCATGCGCACTGGATCCTGGTGCGGCACGAAGACGGCTCGCCACGCGCGATCCTGTCGGTCATCACCGACCTGAGCGAGCGGATCGACCTGGAGCAGCGCCTGCTGCAGATGGAGAAGCTCGAGGCGCTGGGCCGGCTGACAGGCGGCATCGCGCATGACTTCAACAACTGGCTGACCGTCATCATCGGCAACGCCGAAGAGTTGGCCGATGCGCTGGCCGATCACGAGGAGCTCGGGGAAAACGCGCGCATGATCCAGCTCGCGGGGGAGCGTGGCGCCCAACTGACCCGCCGGCTGCTCGCCTTCGCCAGGCGCCAGCCGCTGTCGCCGGAAGTCATCGTGGTCGGGGAAGTCATCGAGGCGCTGCGGCCGCTGATCGCGCGCAGCCTGACCGAAAGCATTCATCTGCGGCTGATCGACACCGGTGCGCCCTGGCGCACCCATGTCGACCGCGGCCAGCTCGAAGCGGCGATCCTCAACATGTGCATCAATGCGCGCGATGCCATGCCGGGCTGCGGCCGGGTGACGATCCGCCTGATGCTGGTGACGATCGGCGCCGACGAAGCGGGGGAAGTCGACCTGGAAGCCGGCGAGTACGTCACGATCGTGATCGCCGACAGCGGGCAGGGCATACCGCGCGAGGTCATCGACCGGGTGTTCGAACCGTTCTTCACGACCAAGAGCGAATCGTCGGGCAGCGGGCTGGGGCTGAGCATGGTGTATGGATTCGCCAAGCAGTCGCGCGGCGACGTGACCATCCATTCGGAGTATGGGCGCGGCACCGTGGTGAGACTGTATTTGCCGCTTTCGTGGACACCGCTCCCGTCGGCGGTGGCAGTCGGCGCCGAGCCGCGCTCGCTGCGCGGCTGCTCGGTGCTGCTGGTCGAGGACGATGCGATCGTCCGCCAGCACGTGCTGGGCCAGTTGCATGAGCTCGGATGCGAGGTCACGGCGGTCGCGGATGCCGGGCAGGCGCTGGCGCATCTGGCCAGGGGCGTGCGCATCGATGTCCTGTTTTCCGACATCGTCATGCCCGGCATGTCGGGCATCGAGCTTGCCAGGCGCGCCCGCGCCGCGCGGCCCGGCCTGCAAGTCCTGCTCAGTTCCGGCTATGCCTTCGAGGCGCTGCACGACCTCGAGCAGCTCGACCCCGCGGTGCGGCTGCTGAACAAACCCTACGGCAAGGCGACGCTGGCGCGTACCCTGGCCGAAGTGATCGACGATACCGGAGACAAGACATGATGGCGAGCCTGGGCGCATGCCCGGTGGACAATGTGCAACCGACGTGGGAGCCGTGATGGACGGGATGAGCCAATGTGGAGCGCGGCAGCAGCCGTCCAGCGACACCGTGATCGGCGAGATCGAGTTCGACACGGCGCGCCGCCGCATGCTGGCGTATGCGGCGCTGACCGACTACCTGGCGGCGCCGGTCCAGCTGCGGCAGGTGGCAGGGCAGCTCGTGTCGCGCATGCCCGACGATGTCGAGGCCATCGCGATCTATCTGCACCTGCTCGACGGCGGGCTGACGCTCCAGTCGCATGCCGGCTTCGTCGGCGCGCCGCCCAGCCACGCGGAATCGGCCAGCGCGATCTGCTGCGCCGAAGTGGCCGAACTGGCCGAGCTCGGCGCCGCGCGCCGCGTGCATCCGCTGGGCGCGAATCGACCCGACTGGGTCGGGGAAGGGGCCGGCGCGCTCGCCGTGGTGCCGTTCGATACGGCAGGCGGGGCCAGTCCGGGCGGCCTGGCGCTGTTCTTCCTGAAGCCATCCAGCCACGACCCATCGCTGGGGGCGCTGCTCGACCTGTGCATGCGGGCCGTCTCGCGCGCGCTGGCCTCGGGCGGCGCGGCCCCATCCGGGCAGCGCGCGGGCGCCTCGACCCGGGTCCTGCTGGTCGATGACGAAGCCCTGGTCGTCGCCTACGTCAAGCGCATCCTCGAGCGGGCCGGCTTTGCCTTCCATTCGGCCCAGAGCGCGCGCGCCGGCTTCGACCTGGCGATGGCGATCCAGCCCGACGTGGTCCTGATCGACAAGGTCATGCCCGATCTCGACGGCATCGAACTGTTGCGCCTGATGCGCAGGCATGAGGAACTGTCCACGGTCCCGGTCATCATGCTGTCCGGCCATGCCGACGAAAAGGCGCGCGTCGCCGCCCTGGGGGAGGGCGCCGACGACTTCGTGGTCAAGCCGTTCAGCGCGCGGGAACTCGTGGCCCGGATCGAGGCCAACGTGCGCCTGGTGCGCCTGCGCAGGGACGTCGTCTGGCGGCAGGGCGAACTGTTGCGCCTGCAGCAGTCGCAGAAGGAGTTGCGCACGCTGCTCGAGACGGTGCAGAAGGTGCGCCACGACGAGCGCCGGATGCTCTCGCGCGAGGTGCACGACCAGCTGGGCCAGGTGCTGACCGCGGCCAAGATCGATATCCGGCTGCTGCAGGAGCGTCTCGCGAGCCCGCTCGGGCCGCCGTCCATCGCCGAGATCCGGGACGAGCTCGCCAGCGCGTTGTCCAGTGTCGACATGGCCATTTTCTCGGTGCAGGACATTTCCGCCCTGCTCAGGCCACCGGCGCTGGAGGAAGGGTTGCTGGCGGCGCTGCGCTGGCAGGCGGCGGACATCGAACGGCGCGCGAACATCGTGTGCGAGGTGCGGCATGACGCCAATTCATATGTCGAGCCCGCCCCGTTCATCGCCGGCGAAATGCTGCGCATGTGCCAGGAGGTGCTGACCAACGTGCTGCGCCACGCCCAGGCCACGCACATCGTCGTCCAGGTCGTCGTGCGCGCCGCGCACCTGCTGCTACGCATCTGCGACAATGGAATCGGCATCCGGCGCGAACATGTCCACGCTCCCTCGTCGATCGGATTGCAGGGCATGAAGGAACGCGCCGCCAGCATTCGCGCGCGCGTGCGCGTCCACGGCAGGCCGGGGCGGGGCACCATGATCGTGATCCGGCGCCGGGTGACGTTCTGACGCTGGCCGGGCGGGCCGGGGCAAGACCGCCCGGCGCCGCAGTGCGGCCCCCAAGGAGGAACGGCGACGCAACACGCGACGGCGACGCGGACAAAGCACGGCCAGGCCTACCGAAAGAGCCGCGTGGACAAACAGAGACGTAGAAAAATCGCCGGCCTGAACGCAAAACAGCGGCGCAATGGCCGCTGTTTTGTCAGGAAATTCTGTGGTCGGGGTGAGAGGATTCGAACCTCCGGCCTCTACGTCCCGAACGTAGCGCTCTACCGGGCTAAGCTACACCCCGACGGTTCGGGGTGTCTTTACAGGTCACCCCGGGAAGGCATTACTATAAAATTACTCAATGGTTCCTGTCAACAGCGAAACTGCAGAGCTGGAGCAGGCTGTTCTTGAATACGCTGTCGGGCAGGTCGGCAATCGCCGCCGAAGCGCGTTCAGCCGCCTGTTCGGCCTGGCGACGGGTGTAATCGAGCGCCCCGCTCGAGGTCACCGCCGCCAGCACGGCGTCGAACTGCTGCTCGTCGCCCTGTTCGATGCAGTTGCGCACCAGCGCGCGCTGCTGCGGCGTGCCGTGTTCCATCAGCCAGATCAGCGGCAGGGTAGGCTTGCCTTCGCGCAGGTCGTCGCCCAGGTTCTTGCCGATCTCGGCAGCGTCGCCCGCATAATCCAGCACGTCGTCGATCAGCTGGAACGCCGTGCCCAGCGAGCGGCCGTATTCGCCGGCCGCGGCGATCTGCGCGTCGTTGGCGCCGGCCACCAGTGCGCCGAGCTCGGCCGCGGCTTCGAACAGCTTGGCGGTCTTGGAGCGGATCACCAGCAGGTAGGCCGCCTCGGTCACGTCCGGGTCGTGCATGTTCAGCAGTTGCAGCACCTCGCCTTCGGCGATCACGTTGGTGGCGTCGGACAGGATCTGCATCACGCGCATATTGTCCAGCCCGACCATCATCTGGAACGAACGCGAGTACAGGAAGTCGCCGACCAGCACCGAGGCGGCATTGCCGAACAGCGCGTTGGCGGTCTGGCGCCCGCGGCGCATCGAGGATTCGTCGACCACGTCGTCGTGCAGCAGGGTCGCGGTATGGATGAACTCGACCACGGCCGCCAGCTCGTGGTGGGCCGTGCCGCGGTAGCCGTAGGCGTTGGCGAGCAGCAGCACCAGTACCGGACGGATACGCTTGCCGCCGGCGCTGATGATGTACTCGGCAATCTGGTTCACCAGGGTGACGTCGGAATGCAGCCGCTGGCGGATCACCGTGTTGACGGCCTCCATGTCAGGGGCGATCGATTGGACGATGGTGTTCTGTTGGGCGTGTTGAGTGGCGGCTGACAAGGCTGACCTGCGAAGACGTGGGTTAACTATAAGAGTGCCGCGATTATACGGTATGCAAGGGAACTCCGTGCTGCCGCGAGGGTAGGGCGCATGCGGGAGAAGCCTTCGGGCGCGTGCGCGGCGTTGGCGTCCTGCCACGCAAGGAAAAGATCGTCGGTCGGTTTTGACGCACCACGGCAATTTATGTATAATCCCCTGTTCCCCGGCTTACGAACAGTCCAGCGCTCCTGCGCGGGGTCCTGTTGCTGGCGGATTCTTTTAACATTTGATGAGGTTTCAAATCATGTACGCGGTCATAAAAACCGGTGGCAAGCAATACAAAGTTGTCGCTGGTGAAAAACTTAAAGTAGAACAGATACCGGCTGACATTGGTTCCGAACTCACGATCGATCAGGTCCTCGCCGTTGGCGAAGGCGAAAGCATCAAGTTTGGTGCTCCGCTGGTCGAAGGTGCAACGGTGCTGGTGAAAGTGGTTTCGCATGGTCGTCACGACAAGGTCCGTATCTTCAAGATGCGCCGTCGTAAGCACTACCAGAAGCGTCAGGGCCATCGCCAGAACTTCACCGAAATCCAGATCGTTACGATCAACGGCTAATCGCCGTCCGGTTCCCAGCATAGTCATCAAGGAGTAATACAATGGCACACAAAAAAGGCGGCGGTACTACCCGCAACGGCCGTGACTCAGAAAGCAAACGCCTTGGCGTGAAAGTCTACGGCGGCCAGGCAATCAATGCCGGCGGCATCATCATCCGTCAACGCGGCACCCCAGTGCGCGCTGGCGCCAACGTCGGCACCGGCAAGGATCACACCCTGTTCGCGCTGGTCGACGGCACCGTCAAGTTCGTCAAGCAAGGCGTGGGCTCGAAGCAGTTCGTGACCGTCGTTGCCAACGAAGCAGTCGCAGCGTAATAACGCACTCGCGCCGCACCAGCGGCGCTTCTTTGCAAGGCGCAAGCCTTCCATCGAAAGGCTCTGCCCACGGTAGGGCCTTTTTAGTTTTTTAGCGGTCACAATCATGAAGTTTATTGACGAAGCAAGAATTGAAGTCATCGCTGGCGACGGCGGCAACGGGTGCGCCTCGTTCCGCCGCGAGAAGTTCCGCCCATTCGGCGGTCCCGACGGCGGCGACGGCGGCAAGGGCAGCTCGATCTATGTGGTTGCCGACCGCAATGTGAATACCCTGGTCGACTTCCGTTACTCGAAAGTCCACACCGGCAAGAATGGCGAACCGGGCCGCGGCTCCGATTGCTATGGCAAGGGCGCCGAGGACATAACGATCCGCATGCCGGTCGGCACGCTCATCATCGATGACAACAACGGTGAAATCATCGCCGACCTGACCGAGCACGGCCAGACCGAATTGCTGGCCAAGGGCGGTGAGGGCGGCTGGGGCAATATCCACTTTAAAACCTCGACCAACCGCGCACCGCGCCAGAAGACCGAGGGCAAAGATGGCGAACGTCGTACCCTGCGCCTCGAACTGAAGGTGCTGGCCGACGTCGGCCTCCTGGGCATGCCCAACGCCGGCAAGTCGACCTTCATCACGGCCGTGTCGAACGCCAAGCCGAAGATCGCCGACTACCCGTTCACCACCCTGCACCCGAACCTGGGCGTGGTGCGCGTGTCGCACGAGAAAAGTTTCGTCATCGCCGACATTCCCGGCCTGATCGAAGGCGCCTCGGAAGGCGCCGGCCTCGGCCACCAGTTCCTGCGCCACCTGTCGCGCACCGGCCTGCTGCTGCACATCGTCGACCTGTCGTCGTTCGACGAGAAGGTCGATCCGGTCAAGGAAGCCAAGGCGTTGATCCGCGAACTCGAAAAGTACGACGAAGAGCTGCTCAACAAGCCGCGCTGGCTGGTGCTGAACAAGCTCGACGTGCTCGACGACGCCGAACGCAAGAAGCGCGTCAAGGACGTCGTCAAGCGCCTGGCCTGGAAAGGGCCCGTGTTCGAGATCTCGGCCCTCAACCGCGAAGGCTGCCAGGACCTGATCAACGCGATCTACCTGCACCTCGAAGAAAAGCGCCATGCCGAGCAGCGCGCCGAAGAAACCTCGATGACCGAGGAAGCGCGCGGCATCTCGTCGATCGATCCCGACGATCCACGTTTCAAGATCATCGAAGACTGAACTTGAGCGCAAGCGTCCTACCTGCCACCAAATGGACCCGCGCCTGGCTGCGCGGCCAGCTGTTGCAGCTGGTCGCGACCGCCAGTTCGCTGGCCGCGCTCGCGGCCATGCTCGATCCCGACCGCATTGCGTCGGCGATGGGCCTGTTTCTCGTCGGCGTGAACGGCTACAGCCAGTTCTACGCCATCTACGTCGGCATCCGCCTCGCTACCGCGGGGTTGGCGCTGTTGGCGGCCAGGCAGGGCGACCAGCCCATCCTCGGCGACCTTACTGCCCTGTTCCTCCTGGCCCAGCCGGCCGGCCGCCTCGTCGCGGCGTTCGAGATCGGCTTGCCCACGGGGGTATTATTAGTCGTCTGCGCGGTTGAACTGCTGGCAGGACTTTCCCTGCTCGCGTTGCGACCGCAGGGGAAAATCCTGTCGCCATGAATTCCGTCCTCCAGCAAGCCTCCCGCATCATCGTCAAGGTCGGCTCCTCCCTCGTCACCGACGAGGGCAGGGGCCTCGACCAACCCGCCATCGCCCGCTGGGCAGCACAGATCGCCGCGCTGCGCGCGCTCGGCAAGGACGTGGTCCTGGTCAGCTCGGGCGCCATCGCCGAAGGCATGCTGCGCCTCGGTTTCGCGAAGCGCCCGCATGACATCCACGAACTGCAGGCCTGCGCCGCCTGCGGCCAGATGGGCCTGGCGCAAATCTACGAAACCAGCTTCAGCGCCCACGGCGTCAAGACCGCGCAGGTGCTGCTGACCCATGCCGACCTGGCCGACCGCGAACGCTACCTGAACGCGCGCTCGACGCTCACCACCCTGCTGCGTTTGAACGTGGTTCCGATCATCAACGAGAACGATACCGTCGTTACCGACGAGATCAAGTTCGGCGACAACGACACGCTCGGCGCCCTGGTCGCCAACCTGATCGAGGCCGATGCGCTGGTGATCCTGACCGACCAGCCGGGCCTGTACTCGAGCGACCCGCGCAAAGACCCGAACGCCCGGTTGATCGAGCAGGCCCAGGCCGGCGATGTCGCGCTGGAAGCGATGGCCGGCGGCGCCGGCAGCAGCATCGGGCGCGGCGGCATGCTGACCAAGGTGCTGGCCGCCAGGCGCGCGGCGCGTTCCGGCGCCCATACCGTGATCGCCTGGGGCCGCGAGCCGGACGTGCTCACGCGCCTGGCGGGCGGCGAAGCGATCGGCACCCAATTGCTGGCCGCCACCGGCCGCCTGACGGCGCGCCGCCAGTGGATGGTCGACCACCTGCACACCACGGGCGAAGTCGTGATCGACGCCGGCGCGGTCGCCAAGCTGACTGGCGAAGGCAAGTCTCTCTTGCCGATCGGCGTGCTGGCCGTCAACGGCGAGTTCGGCCGCGGCCAGGTGATCACCTGCGTCGACGAGGCCGGCAAGCCGCTGGCGCGCGGACTGACCAACTATGCCAGCAACGAGGTACGGCGCATCATGCGCCATTCGTCGAGCGAGATCGAACGCATCCTGGGCTTCGTCGAGGGAACGGAGCTGGTCCATCGCGATAATATGGTTCTTCTGTAATCAGTGAGCGCTTGCTTCGCGCGCATTCGTTGCGCGGAGAGCACAAGGCGCCGCGCAATGTGTGCATATCGTCTGAAATAGTTGCCTTGTGGCCACAAGAATTTCCTGCGCCCATACACTAGGCATGGATGCGCGAACGCAACCAATCCCACCATCGCCTGGATCCGTGTCTGGCACGGCAAATCACCATGAAACTCAGTCGCAAACTTCCGCTCGGCTTCGCCGCCGTTACCCTGATGGTCGCGTGCGCCGGATTCTTCGGCATCGCGCAGATGAACCGTTCGGTCGACACCTATCGCCAGGCCCTGGCCGCAGAAGGCGGGGCCCAGCAGGTTCAGGCCTTGCTGTCCCACTTCGGCAGGCAGCTGCAGGAATGGAAGAACACGCTTTTGCGCGGCAAGGACGATGGCGAGCGGCGCAAGTACTGGGAAGCGTTCCAGAAACAAGAAGCCGAGGTGTCGGACCGGACCGCCGCCTTGCTGCGGACGCTGCCGGCGGGAGAGGTGCGTGAACTGGTGGCGCAATTCGGCGCGGCCCATGCGCAGATGGGCCGGGATTACCGGCGCGGCTTTGACGACTTCGTGGCGGCGGGACTCGATGCGAGCGCCGGTGATGGCGCGGTCAAGGGCAAGGATCGTACGCCGGCCGAGTTGCTGGTGCAGGCCGAAGAAAAGATGGCGGCGCAAAGCGCGCAGAGCGCGGCGCAGGCCGACGCGGTTGGCGCGCGCGCGACCATCATCAGCTATGCATTGATGCTGCTCGGCGCGCTGGCGGCGGCGGTGGCGGGCGTGCTGGTGTCGCGGTCGATCACGAGGCCGCTCGACGAGGCGGTCGAGGCGGCGCGCAGCGTCGCTTCCGGCGACCTGCGCACCGCGATCACGGTTCGCAGCGACGACGAGACCGGCCAGTTGCTGCAGGCACTGAAGGACATGTCGGCCAGCCTGCAGCGCATCGTGCTCGAAGTGCGCGGCGGCGCCGAAACCATCGCCGTGGCCTCGAACGAGATCGCGCAGGGCAACCTGGACCTTTCCAGCCGCACCGAACGCCAGGCCGGCGCGCTCGAGGAGACCGCGTCCTCGATGGAAGAGCTGACATCGACCGTGCGCCAGAACGCGGACAATGCCCGGCAGGCCAGCCAATTGGCGGTGTCGGCCTGCGACGTGGCGGCCAAGGGCGGCAAGGTGGTCGAGCAGGTGGTCGCCACCATGGCCTCGATCAGCGCATCGTCGCGCAAGATCACCGACATCATCGGCGTCATCGACGGCATCGCGTTCCAGACCAATATCCTGGCGCTGAACGCGGCAGTCGAGGCGGCACGCGCCGGCGAGCAGGGACGCGGTTTCGCGGTCGTCGCCGGCGAGGTGCGCACGCTGGCCCAGCGTTCGGCGCTGGCGGCGAGGGAAATCAAGGGCCTGATCGGCGAATCGACGGCCCGCGTCGAGGACGGCAACCGCCTGGTCGGCGAGGCCGGCATGACTATGAGCGAGATCGTCGACAGCGTGCGGCATGTGATGGACATCATCGGGCAGATCAGCGCCGCCAGCAGCGAGCAAAGCCAGGGCATCGCCCAGGTCAACCAGGCGGTGACGGAAATGGACAGCGCGACCCAGCAGAACGCCGCCCTGGTCGAAGAGGCGGCCGCCGCCGCGCAGTCGCTGCGCGACCAGACCGTGGCGCTGACCAAGGTGGTCAGCGTCTTCAAGGTCGAGGAACAGCCGGCGGCGCCGCAACTGCCAGGTCAGCGCATGGCGCTGGAGATGGCGTGATCAGGTAGCGGCGTTGGCGGCGGCCACCGCCGGATCGAGCACCCCGGCGGGCGCCGGCGTCTTGTCCTTGAACTCGCACAGGTCGGCGATCAGGCAGTTCCAGCATTTCGGCGTGCGCGCCACGCAGGTGTAGCGGCCGTGCAGGATCAGCCAGTGGTGGGCGTCATGCAGGAAATCCCTGGGCACGAATTTCAGGAGTTTTTGCTCGACGATGTCGACGTTCTTGCCCGGCGCGATCTTCGTGCGGTTCGACACACGGAAGATATGGGTGTCGACCGCCATCGTCGGCTCGCCGAAGGCGGTGTTGAGCACCACATTGGCGGTCTTGCGGCCCACGCCCGGCAGGGATTCGAGCGCCTCGCGCACGGGCGGCACCTCGCCGCCATACTGGTCGACCAGGATTTGGCAGGTCGCCATCACGTTCTTCGCCTTGGTGTTGTACAGGCCGATGGTCGAGATATAGGTCTTGAGCTCGTCGATGCCCAGGTCGAGGATGGCTTGCGGCGTATTCGCCACCGGGAACAGGCGGCGCATCGCCTTGTTGACGCCGACGTCGGTCGACTGGGCCGACAGCAGCACCGCGATCAGGAGTTCGAACGGGGTCGTGAATTCGAGTTCGGTGGTCGGCTTGGGATTGGCGGCGCGAAAGCGGGTAAAGATTTCCAGGCGTTTGGCGGGATTCATGTTCGTTCAGTTCTGGTTGCCGGCCGCCTTCAGGCGCGCGCGTTCCATGGCGGCGGCGATGATGGCGCGCTTGCGCTCCTTCTCGGCCAGTTCTTCCGGCGTATTCGTCACCTCGGCGGTGACCGCGCGCATCTTTTCGACGGCCTTGGCGGCCAGGCGGGCATCGTTCTCCTCGCGCTCGCGTTGCAGGCGCGCGCTGCGGAAGTCGTGGCGCTCGCGCGCCGCGTCGGCATCCTGCTGCGACCAGGCGTCCCAGCCGGTGCGCTCGCCGGTCACCGGAACCATCGCGATGCAGTCGACCGGGCAGGGCGCGACGCACAGGTCGCAGCCGGTGCACAGGCTCGGCAGGATGGTGTGCATGTGCTTGGCCGCGCCCAGGATCGCATCGACCGGGCAGGCCTGGATGCACAGGGTACAGCCGATACACAGCGATTCGTCGATGAAGGCGACCGGCCGCGGGCGCTCGAGGCCGTTGGCCGGATTGATCGGAATGACGGTGCGGCCCGTGGCCGCGGCCAGCCGGCGCACGCCTTCCATGCCGCCCGGCGGGCACTGGTTGATCTCGGCCTCGCCGCGCGCCATCGCCTCGGCATAGGGACGGCAGGCGGGATAGCCGCACTTGGTGCACTGGGTCTGCGGCAGCAGGTCTTCGAGCTGGTCGGCGAGGGGTCTGGTCACGGCGGGAGGTTCTGAAGGAGGCGCATGCTGGTCAAGCCGACATTATCCGCCAAAACGGGGCTGGAGGCGATCAGCCCGGCCTTTTGGCGAACTCGGCATTGCTCAGCCATTCTTTCGTCTACGTGGGCGAGCGAACAGACCATTCGTTCCGTCCCTGCTGTACTATGGCCTCACGCTGACCCCGGGGATTGGACATGAACGAGTTGATCGCGCCCTTGCTGTTTGCCGCCATCTTTTCGGCAGGGGATGGCTTGCAGCAGCCGGGCGCCGGCAAGGCCGACGCCAGTGGGCGTGCCGCCTCGACCGCGCCAGCGCATCCGGCGCGCTACCGGAGCGTGGAGGCGGATGGGGAATTGCGGCGCGGCGAGCGCCTGCCGGCGCGCTACCAGGCGCACCAGCACGTGGTCGAGGACTGGCGCGCGCTGCGCTTGTCGAAGCCGCCGCGCGGGCACCAGTGGGTCGATGCGGGAGAGAGCTATGCGCTGGTGGCGATCGCGACCGGGCGCGTGGCCCAGGTGGTGATGGGGCGCTGATACCGGCGCCTCATGAAAAAACCGTGGCGCCTGGCCACGGTGTCTGTTTTTCAGGGTGCGCTCAGGCGTTCGCGCGAATGAACTCGGTAATCTTCGGACACACGATCTCGCGCCAGCGGCGGCCCGAGAAGATGCCGTAGTGGCCGGCCTTCTCCACCACGAACTCCTGCTTCTTGTCCTTCGGAATGCCGGTGCACAGGGTCAGCGCGGCGCTGGTCTGGCCCAGGCCCGAGATGTCGTCCAGTTCGCCTTCGACGGTGAGCAGCGCGACCGACTCGATGTCCTGCGGGCGCACCAGCTGGCCGCCGACCTTCCAGGTGCCCTTCGGCAGGCTGTAATCCTGGAACACGGTCTTGATGGTGTCCAGGTAGTACTCGGCCGGCATGTCCAGCACGGCGTTGTATTCGTCGTAGAACTTGCGGTGCGCCTCGGCGGAGTCGTCGTCGCCGCGCACCAGGTGCTGGTAGAACTCGCGGTGGCTCTGGGCATGGCGGCCCGGGTTCATGGCGATGAAGCCGGCGTGCTGCAGGAAGCCGGGATAGACCTTGCGGCCGAAGCCCGGGTAATTGCCCGGCACGGCGTAGATCACGGTGTTCTCGAACCACGAATACGGCTTCTCGATCGCCAGGTCGTTGACCGCGGTCGGCGACTTGCGCGGGTCGATCGGGCCGCCCATCATGGTCATCGTCTTCGGCAGCTTGGCATCCTTGTTGCTGGCCATCAGGGCAATCGCGGCCAGCACCGGCACCGTCGGCTGGCACACCGAGATCACGTGCACGTCCGGGCCCAGGTGGCGGATGAAATCCTGCACGTAGAACACGTAGTCGTCCAGGTGGAACGGACCGTCGGCCAGCGGCACCATGCGCGCGTCGACCCAGTCGGTGATGAAGACGTCATGCTCGACCAGCAGCGCCTTGACGGTGTCGCGCAGCAGCGTTGCGTGGTGGCCAGACAGCGGCGCCACCACCAGCACGGTAGGCTGGGCGAGGGCGGCGAAGGCGGCGTCGCCCATGTCTTTCTTGAAATGCAGCAGCTTGCAGAACGGCTTGTCGACGACGATGCGTTCGACGATGCCGATCTCTTCACCGTTGATGGTGGTCGTGTTCAGGCCGAAGGCCGGTTTCTCGTATTCCTTGCCGAGGCGGTACATCAGCTCGTAGCCAGCGGCGATACGTTGGGAAAAGGGGGTGTGCGCAAACGGCGACACGGGATTGGAGAACAACTTTGACGACGCATCGGCCCACTGCATCAGCGGGGTCAGGAAGGAGCGTTGCATCTCGTGCAGTTGATAAAGCATAAAGGATTCCTTCGTATTGACACTGCGCTGATATCGCCCGCGCATAAGCTTCGTCCGATTATAGGGGATTTAGATTGGCCGGTGGAAACAAGGCACCTGGCTATCCCGAATGCATGGTGCACTTGTAGCATATTTCCCCGGACACGCTCCGTTGGCCGCCCCACATAACGCAAAACGCCCCGCGGGGGCGGGGCGCTTCAGGAGGATTCTGTCGCCGCCTGGTTACTGAACGCTTGTTGCGTGCAATAACTATGCGGCAATGTCATCTTAGTCGAACACCGGGGTCTCGACGCCCAGGATCTTGTGCAGTTTCGGCGACGTCGTCGTGTACTGCATGTGGATCTTCTTGTCCGGGAAGATGTAGGGCGCGGCGCCGAAGGCGGCCAGCGCGGCTTCGTGGAAGCCCGACAGGATCAGCTTCTTCTTGCCCGGATAGGTGTTGATGTCGCCGACGGCGAAGATGCCCGGGACATTGGTCTCGAACTTCTCGGTGTCCACGACCTTGAGCTGCTTGCGCTCGATGTCCAGGCCCCATTCGGCGATCGGGCCGAGCTTGGGCGACAGGCCGAAGAACACCAGCAGCATGTCCAGCGGCACGCGGCGGGTGACGCCGTCGGCGCCGGTGACCTTCACTTCGCTCAGTTGGCCGTCTTTTTCGTCGAAACCGGTCACCTGGCCGGTGATCAGCTGCATCTCGTATTCGTCGCACAGGGCCTTCATCTTGGCGACCGACGCCGGGGCGGCGCGGAAGTCCTCGCGGCGGTGCACCAGCACGACCGATTCGGCCTTGCCGACGAAGTTCAGGGCCCAGTCCAGGGCCGAGTCGCCGCCGCCGCAGATGACGATGTTCTTGCCTTCGAAGCGAGCCGGATCCTTGACGCGGTAGAACAGCTGCTCGTTCTCGAACTTGTCGATGCCGTCGACCTTGATCGTGCGTGCCTGGAACGAACCGACGCCGGCCGCGATGAAGATGGTCTTGGTGATGAACCGGGTGCCGGTCGAGGTCTCGACGTTGAAGCGGTTGTCTTCGCGGCGCTGGACGGTCGTCACTTCCTGGCCCAGGTGGAAGGTCGGCTCGAACGGCTCGATCTGCTTGAGCAGGTTGTCGGTCAGTTCCTGGCCGGTGCACACCGGGACGGCGGGGATGTCATAGATCGGCTTGTCCGGATACAGTTCCACGCACTGGCCGCCGACGGCCGGCAGCGAATCGATGACGTGGGCCTTGATTTCGAGCAGGCCGAGTTCGAAGACCTGGAACAGACCGACGGGGCCGGCGCCGATGATCACGGCGTCCGCTTCGATGGCGCCGGCGAAGGAACTGTTGGGAGCGATGCTGCCCGCTTCGTGGGTGGCACTGATAGTCATGCGCTTACTTCCTGTGATTTTTGATTGGTGAGGCGATGGCAGCCAGCACTGCCATGCAGAACGACCCCGGGCCGGCGCCGAACGGACGGCGCAACGGCAGGTTCAGCGGGCCAGTTGGTCGAGTTTGTCCTTGACGTCTTTCCACTCTTCCGCGTCTGGCAGGGCCGGCTTCGTCTTGGTGATCGAAGGCCAGAAGCGCGACAGGTCGGCGTTGATCTTGATGAACTGCTGTTGGTCGCCGGGCACGTCTTCTTCGGCAAAGATCGCATTGACCGGGCACTCGGCCACGCAGACGGCGCAGTCGATGCACTCGTCAGGATCGATGGCGAGGAAATTCGGGCCTTCCCGGAAACAATCTACCGGGCATACATCGACGCAGTCGGTGTAACGACAACGGATGCACGATTCGGTGACAACGTGGGTCATAACAGTCCTATCAATTGGTGGGATGTCGCGTCGCCGGGCGCTGAATAAAACCATAGGCCGGCCGGACAGAGCAAAGCACTGTATTTTAGGGCAATTCGGGTTTTCTCACAAATTCGCCTATATACACAATCTACATAAGCAAATGAACGAGAAAAGCGCACGGGCGTGCAATTTGGCGGGGTTCCACCTTACCCGGCCTGCCGCAGGCGGTCGAGCAAACCTTGCCACTCGCCGCCGCTGCCGTCCTCGCGCAGGAAGACGGTGTGGCAGCGCGGGCCGTCCTCGACCGTGATTTCCCAGCGCGGCAGGTCGGCGCCGACCGCGCAGCTCGGGGCGGCGCTGAAGAAGTCGAGGCGCCGCAAGAGGGCTTCGAGGGCCGGTCCTTCGGCCAGGCCCGCGGTATCGAGTTCGTACGATTGGGCCAGCCCGGCGAAGCCGCCGCAGGCGCGCGCACTGATCTTCATGCCAGCATCGAGGCGTCGGATGCGAGACCCGAAGGCAACTCGGACGCCGGCCGGCCCGGCGGCACCGGCCCGTGGCGGCCGTGCTCCGCGCACCAGCGCGCCAGCAGGCGCGCCTCGCCGGCCAGCACCCGGTCGGCGCAGTCGTATTCGGCCAGCTGCATGGTGCCGCAGCAGGCGCGCCGGTCTTGCCGCGCCCCGGGCGCGTCGCAGACCTTTGCCGCCAGGGGGGCGCAGGGGACGAAGGCGGCGGCGGTGTCGGCGCCGCCGCCGTGGCCGGCTTCGACGACCTCGCGCCGGCTGAACTGGATGCGGATGGCGTCGGCATAGGCGGCCGGCTTGCCGTCGTTCGCCACCTGCTGCAGCATGGCGTTGACCACGTCGGCAAAAGTGGCGGCTTCGTCGGGCGCGGCGATCAGGGCGCGCATCAGCACGCCGCTCAGGTAGGCGGCCACCCGGTGCAGGACGGCGGCGTCGTCTTCGCGGCCGGGATCGCGCTCGTGGGAGAAGATGTCGGCCAGCACGTCGTAGACGGCGCCCGTGAACACCTGGGAGATGGCGTGCACCTGGGTGCCGGCCTGGCTCAATGCGAGGTCGTTGTCGGCATTGCGCAGGCCGGTGCTGTTGCCGAGCGCCAGCCCGAACTGCTCGGCGATGTCGCTCAGGAAGGACTTGTCGTGCAGGTCGGCCCGGGTCTGGGCGATCACGGCTTCGCACTGGTCGAGCTGGGACAGGGCCAGGAAGATCGCGGTCAGGTCGCCGAAGGCTTCGTGCAGGCCGCCGGTCTGGGGCGGGGCGTCGGCCTGCAGCCAGCGCGGCTTGATGCCGTCGAGCACCGCGTGCGCGGTCTCGTGCGACACGATGTCGAACGAGCGGCAGGTGAACACCCGGTCGGTCGCGCCGTTGGGGATGAAGTCGCCGAACTTGAGGCAGGCCTGGGTGCGGCTGTAGAAGGCGTTCATGACGTTCGGCAGCCCGTGCGGGAACACCAGCAGCGGCCGCGTGTCGCTGCTGCTGTTCCATTGCCAGGGCAGCGGCATCGCGGCGCCGGCGGCGGCCAGCGCGCGCTGGTACATGGTGAGCGTCTGGCGCACCACGACGAAGGTGTGGACGGCGTCGAACTGCGGCGTGTCGGGCTGGGTGACGAAGTCGCCGAAGGCATTCGGCTCGACCGCGGCGATGCCCGGCTCGCCGGGCGCGATGCGGGCGTCGCGCGGGCCGGCCAGCACCACGCCCGGCAGGAAGGCCTTGCGGGTGCCGATTTCACCCACCGAGGGATCTTGCTTCCACAGGAGGACGCGGGCGCCGGAAGCCCGCGGCGGCGCCTCGGTCGCGGGCGGCGCGGGATCGGGCGCTTCGGCCTCTTCGAGCAGGCGGGCGGCACGGTGCTGCTGGCGGTAGGGCGCGCTCGGGGTGGGGACGAAGCGTACCGGGGGCTGCGCGGCCTGCGGCGCCTCGGGGGCGTTCGGCAACAGGCGGTTGGGCTGCACGATGGGGGTTTCCATGGCGACTCCTCGCGTAGTGACGGGCTTGCATCTCATCCTCGCGCTCTCTGCCGGGCACGCTTTGATACTCGTCAATCGAGCCTGCGCGAACGCTCCCGTTATGGCGAGCGCTGGCATAGCCGGGCCGCAACTGGCATCATGGCGGATTGTTCGCAATCGATTCAGGAAGGATCAGCCAGATGTCAGAGATCAGCATCGTCCAGCAGCACAACCTGAGCCCGGACGCGGCGCGCACGGCGGCCGAGCAGGTGGCGCAGCGTATCGCGGCCGAATACGGCCTGGCGTGCAGGTGGGACGGCGACGTGCTGCGCTTCGAGCGCAGTGGGGTGGAGGGGATGTTGACCCTGGAAGACCGGCGCGCCGCGATGCGCATCCGGCTGGGCTTCTTCATGGGCGCGTTCGCGCCGGCCATCGAGGCCAAGGTCGCGGAAAAGATGCGCAAGACCTTCGCCGCCGCGGCCTAATCGCCGTTCTGGCGTGCAGGGTGGAGGGCAGCGCCGTCCACCCCACGGATGCGCGGGCGGGAGATCAGCCCTTCAGTTCTTCGATCAGGTCGATGTATTGCTGCTGGGCGTCTTCTTGCGAGGTGCCCTTGAGTCCGGCCCAGGCGTCGAACTTGGCGCGCGCCACGAAATCGGTCATGCCCGGACGCTCGCCGGTCGCGTCGCCGCTCGAACCCTGCTTGAACAGCGCGTAAATCTTCAGCAAGGTCATGTTGTCCGGACGCTCCGACAGATTCTTCGAATCGATCTGGGCCTGGTTGAACTGTTCCTGCAAGCTCATGGAAACTCCTGTGATGGTTGATTGCGGTATTGTCGCTTGGACAATGCGGCAAGCATCTTAGCGCAGGAGGGAAGCGGGCGCGGGAAATCCGGCCGCACTTTAGAAGGGATGCTCGAATGCCCCTGCGCCGCCCCAGGACGGCGCAGGGCAAGACGGATCAGACGCCGAGCAGGTCGACGTCGAAGATCAGGGTCGCGTTCGGCGGGATCACGCCGCCGGCGCCGCGCGCGCCGTAGCCGAGGCTGGCGGGGATGGTCAGGCGGCGCGAACCGCCGACCTTCATGCCCTGCACGCCTTCGTCCCAGCCGCGGATCACGTGGCCGGCGCCGAGCGCGAACTCGAACGGGTCGTTGCGGTCCTTGCTCGAATCGAACTTGGCGCCCAGGCTGCCGTCGTCGTTGCGCAGCCAGCCGGTGTAGTGCACGGTGACGTGCTGGCCGGCTTTCGCCTCGGCGCCTTCGCCGGTGACGAGGTCTTCGTATTGCAGGCCGGAATCGGTGGTGATGGTGGACATGGTCTTCCTTGTTGTTCAGATTGAACGACGATTGTAGTCGATGGGTCCATCGGGTGTCATCCCGTAGAATGGCGGCTCGCGTGCGCGCCGCGCCACGCCACAAGGAGAAGAATCGCCCATGAACAGTGTATTGACCGCCTGCCGGCGCGCCCTGCGCGCGCAGTTCAGCCGCCGCATGCTGCTGCTGTCGCTGGCGCCGCTGCTGCTGGCCATCGCCTTGTGGGGCGTCGGCATGTGGCTGGGCCTGCAGCCGCTGCTCGATTGGCTGCACGGCATGTTCGCCGAATACGGCGGCTTCGAGACCAGCGGCAGCATGCTCGAAATGGTCGGCCTGGGCATGCTGAAGGTGATGGTGGTGCCGCTGATGGCGATCGTGCTGCTGCTGCCGCTCAAGATCGGCACGGCCCTGCTGTTCGTCGGCGTGGTGGCGATGCCGGCCATCGAATCGTATGTCGGCAAGCGCCATTTCGCGGCGCTCGAGAAGCGCGAGGGGGGATCCTTCTTCGGCAGCATCGCGATCAACCTGGGCAGCGTCGCCGTGTTCGCCCTGCTGTGGCTGTTCACCCTGCCGCTGTATGCGGTGCCGCCGCTGGCCTGGCTGGTGCAGGCCAGCCTGTGGGCCTGGGTCACGTCGCGCGTGATGAGCTATGACGCGCTGGCGGCCCACGCCAGCCAGGCCGAGCGCCTGGACCTGGTTCGCCGGCGCCGTCCGGCCCTGCTCGCCATTGGCTTCACCACCGGCCTGGCCGGCGCGCTGCCCGGCATCGTCTGGATGGGCGGCGCCGTGCTGTCGATCGTGCTGTTCCCGCTGCTGGCCCTGGTGTCGCTCTGGCTGTACGTGATGATCTTCCTATTCGCCGGGCTCTGGTTCCAGTACTACTGCTTACAAGCATTGGAAGAATTGCGCGCGGAAGAGCTAACACCGCTTGCATGATCTGCCTTTAGAGATGAATCAAAGGATGGATGTGCACCAAGGCTGTCCTGGCGCGTTAGGTATGAGCAGCCAGCAATCACGCGTTGACTGAATTACACGCGCTCATGTCACTCAGCCAAGACCTCGTTGTTTTTTTGCGAAAATATTCCAAGCGCAGCAAATTTGTTAAACGGCGTCTCGCGTGGGACGTATTGATGTGGTGGAATATTGCCTACGGACGGTGCGATCTGGAGTGGGATCGCACCGCCAGCGTGCGAACTAACAAAGACCACGATCACTCGAACGGACCAGCAGCATACGGATGGCGGGCAGGTTGGCGGGGATTGCTAGCGTTTTGATTCAGACCGGTTAAGCCATCATGGAAAGTATTCGCCGTCTCGGACGGCCAAGTAATGTGTCCGGCAAGCCTGCCGCCGACGAGCGCAGCGAGCCGACCTTCGGCGACCTGGCCCCAGCCTCGGCAGCTTCGTCCGCGGCTGCGCCAGCCAATGCCGCTGCCGCGGCGGGCGCCCCTGCGCTCGCGGCCGGCGGCAACGATGTCCCGCTGTACGAAGCTTTCCCGCACCTGGCGGGCCATGGCGGCATGCCCGGCGGTCCGCAAGGCGAGCCCGGCGACGACGAACCCGCCCCGCGCAGGCGCCGCTGGAAGTTGTGGCTGGCCCTCGGCCTGCTGCTGCTGGTCGCGCTGTTGGCGGCCTGGGCCGTGCTCGAAACGCGCACCTCGCGCCTGCAGGCGAAGATCTTCGCCGACATGGCGGGCGAGCTCACCTACCGCATGGAAAACGGCCCCAGCGATGCGATCCGCTTCCCCGCGGCCAGCCCCTACGACACCCGGCTCGGCTATGCCGGCCTGCCGCACTATCTCGAGCGGCTGCAGACGCGCGACTATGCGATCGCTAGCCAGGCGCGCATCTCGCCGCAGATGGCCAAGATGGCCGACCTCGGCCTGTACGCCACCTACCACGAGAAAACCAAGGTCGGCCTCGAGATCCTCGATTGCCGCTCGCAGCCGATCTATACCTCGCGCTTCCCCGAGCGCTACTACGACAAGTTCGACGCCGCGCCGCCGCTGCTGGTGCAAAGCCTGCTGTTCATCGAGAACCGCGAGCTGCTGGACGCCAGCCATCCGCGCCGCAATCCGGCGGTCGAATGGGACCGCTTCTCGAAGGCCGTGTTCGACAAGACCCTGTCCAGTATCGGCCTTGGCGGCGGCGGCCGCGTGGCCGGCGGCAGCACCCTGGCCACCCAGATCGAGAAATACCGCCATTCGCCCGAAGGCCGCACCAGCTCGACCACCGACAAGATCATCCAGATGGCCTCGGCCACCCTGCGCGCCTACCAGGACGGCGAGGACACCACCGGCGCGCGGCGCCAGATCGTGCTCGACTACCTGAACACGGTGCCGCTGTCGGCCAAGTCCGGCTATGGCGAAGTCAACGGCATTGGCGACGGCCTGTGGGTCTGGTACGGACGCGACTTCGACAAGGTGACCCAGATGCTCAAGGGCCCGATGACGAGCCCCGACGCCGTGCTGGCGTACAAGGAAGCGCTGTCGCTGATGATCGCCCAGCGCCGTCCTGCGTATTACCTGGGCGCCGGCGAACCGGATCTCGAAGTGCTGACCAACAGCCACCTGCGCGTGCTGGCCCAGGCCGGCGTGATCTCGCCGCAGCTGCGCGACGCCGCGCTGAGCGTCAAACTGCAGCCGGCGCTGCACAGCGGCGTGGCGCCGCCGCCGGCCGACGCGTTCGTGTCGCGCAAGGCGGCCAACGCGGTGCGCAACCACCTGGGCTACCTGATCGGCGACACACGCCTGTACAACGTCGACCGCCTCGACCTGTCGGTGGTTTCGACCCTGGACAAGAATGCCCAGCAAGCCGTCACGGATGCCCTGCGCCGGCTGTCCGACGCCGAACATGCGAAAGAGGCCGGCCTGACCGGCAAGGGCCTGCTCGGCAACGGCGACCCGGCCCAGGTGGTGTACAGCTTCACCCTGATGGAGCGGGGCGAGCACGTCAACTACCTGCGGGTACAGACCGACAACTACGACCAGCCGCTCGACATCAACGAAGGCGCCAAGCTCGACCTGGGTTCGACCGCCAAGCTGCGCACGCTGGTGACCTATCTCGATATCGTCGACCAGCTGCACAAGCGTTTCGAGCCGCTCGACAAGATCGGCCTGCATGGGGTCGAGGTCGATCCGAAGGACCGCATGTCGCAATGGGCGCTCGAATACTTCCAGACCCTGCCGGACGGCGCCGACCGCGGCCTGAAGCCGATGCTCGACGCCGCCATGGCGCGCCGCTACTCGGCCAATCCGGGCGAGCGCTTCATGACCGGCGGCGGCCTGCACACCTTCGGCAACTTCAGCCGCCTGGACAACGACAAGATCATGGACGTGCACCAGGCGCTGCGCCAGTCCACCAACCTGGTGTTCGTGCGCATGATGCGCGATGTGGTGCGCTACTACATGTTCCAGCTGCCGGGTTCCTCGGCCCAGCTGCTGGCCGATGCCAACGATCCGCGCCGCGCCGCCTACCTGGCGCGCTTCGCCGACAACGAGGGCAAGGATTTCCTGGCCAAGTTCTGGAACAAGTACAAGGGCAAGACCCCGGCCGAGATCGAGGCGCTGCTGTTCTCGGGCGTGCGTCCGCTGGCCTCGAAGCTGGCCGCGGCCCACCGCACGGTGGCCCCGAACGCGACCCTGGAACAGTTCGGCGCCTTCATCGACGCCACCTTGCCATCGGCCAATGAAGTCGATCCCGAGCGCATCCCCAAGATGTACGAGATGTACGACCCGCGCAATATGTCGCTGGCCGACCGCGGCTACGTGGCCTCGGTCCATCCGCTCGAACTGTGGCTGGTGAGCTATCTGCGCACCCATCCGAAAGCCACCTGGTCCGAGGTAACCGCCGCCAGCGTCAAGGAACGCCAGGAAGTCTACCAGTGGCTGTTCAAGACCAGCCGCAAGAACGCCCAGGACAAGCGCATCGCCGGCCTGCTCGAGGTCGAGGCCTTCCTCAAGATCCACGCCCAGTGGAAGAAGATGGGCTATCCCTTCGATTCGCTGGTGCCGTCGTTCGCCACCACGCTGGGCGCCTCGGCCGACCGCCCGGCCTCGCTGGCCGAGCTGATGGGCATCATCGTCAACGGCGGCGTGCGCAAACCGATCGAGCGCATCGATTCGCTGCACTTCGCCAAGGGCACCCCTTATGAAACCCTGGTCAAGCGCAACAAGGGCGGCGGCAAGGAGCAAGTGCTGGCGCCCGAAGTCGCGCGCACCGTGGCCGACGCCATCCAGGGCGTGGTCTCGGACGGCACCGCCAAGCGGGTCAAGACCGCCTTCGTGCAGGCCGATGGCAGCGTCATCGCGCTGGGCGGCAAGACCGGCACCGGCGACCAGCGCTTCGACGTGTATGCGCGCGGCGGGCGCCTGATCGAATCGCGCTACGTGAACCGCTCGGCGACCTTTGTGTTCAACATCGGCGAGCGCTTCTACGGCAGCATGACGGCCTATGTGCACGGGCCGCAGTCCGAGCAATACGACTTCACCAGCGCGCTGCCGGTGCAACTGCTGGTGACGCTGGCCCCGAGCCTGATGCCGATGATCGAGCCTGTGCCTCCGGCTCCGGCGCCGGGCACAAGCCCCGCGGCGGTGGCGGCGGCCCAGCGCCAGTGCGTGCGTTGAAGCCGGCGGGAGAGGGAAGCAGCGGCGCGCCGGGCAAGGGCTTGCGCGCGCGCCTGCAGAATTTTTCCATCGTCTCGCTGCGCGACCTGGTCGTGGCGTCCGGCCCCACCATCCTGATGGTGGCGGCGGCCGTGCTGCTGGCCTACTGGTGGGTCGATCCGGCGCCGCCGCGCAGCCTGCGCCTGGCCACCGGCCAGGAAAATTCCGCCTACGAGACCTTCGGCAAGCAGTACGCCAGCCTGCTGGCGCGCGACGACATCCAGGTGACCCTGCAGCCGACCCTGGGCTCCCGGGACAATCTGCAGCGCCTGCTGGCGGGCGAGGCCGACGTCGCCTTCGTGCAGAGCGGTTCGACCGACGGCGACACCATGAATGCCGCAGACGGCGAGGCGGCCGAGCGCCAGGAACTGGTCTCGCTGGGCAGCCTGTTCACCGAACCGGTGTGGCTGTTCCTGCGCGAGGAAGCCAGGGTCGCCAGGCTGACCGACCTGCGCGGCAAGCGCATCAACCTGGGCCCGGAAGGCACCGGCGTGCCGCGCCTGCTGCGCCAGGTGCTCGACGCCAACGGCATCGCGCCGACCGACCTGCGCATCGGCGACCTGGCCAATACGCCGGCCACGGTGGAGCTGCTGGCCGGCCGCATCGACGGCCTGGTATTCTCGTCGGCGCCGGAAGCGCCGCTGATCCAGATGCTGCTGCAGACGCCCGGCATCCGCCTGTTCGACTTTGCCCAGGCCGAAGCCTATACGCGGCGCCTGCCGTTCCTGACCCACGTGGTGCTGCCGCGCGGGATCGTCGACCTGGGCCGCAACATCCCGGCCCAGGACTACCACCTGATCGCGCCGACCGCGACCCTGGTGGCGCGCGAGGAAATCCATCCGGCCCTGGTCGGCCTGCTCGTGAAGTCGGCCACGCAGATCCATGGCGGCGCCGGCTGGTTCCAGCAGCAGGGCCAGTTCCCGTCGCCGAAGTACACCGAGATCCCGGTGGCGCCAGAGGCGGCGCGCTACTACCGCGACGGCCCGCCCTTCATGCAGCGCTATATGAGCTTCTGGCTGGCGAACCTGGCCGAGCGCCTGTGGGTCGTGGTGGTGGCGCTGACGGCCTTGCTCATTCCCTTGTCGAAGATCGTGCCGCCGATCTATGTGTGGCGCGTGCGTTCGCGCGTGTACCGCTGGTATGGCGAACTGCGCGCGATCGAGCAGGCGCTGGAAGATGGCGGGCCGGACCCTGCCGACACGGTGCGCAAGGAGCTGCTGCGCCGCTTGGACGGGCTCGAGGACCGGGTCAACCACATCTCGGTGCCGCTCGCGTATGCCGACGAGCTGTATCGGCTGCGCAGCCATATCCACCTGGTGCGCGAGCGGATCCGCGGCGTGCCGGAAGAGGAAGCAGCAGCGGCGCCGCTGGCAAAGTAATCATTTGCTGCGGATTGCGATTACACTGGCGGCCCCCAGTGTTCTCAATCGAAGGAAGTCATGATCCGCCGTCCGCTGTCCGCACTCGTCCTTGGTCTCCTGCTCGCCGGCGCCGCGCCGGCGTTCGCCGCCGGCATGCAAGCCGCGCCGGACGGCGCTGCCGCCAAGCGCGCCACGCGCGAAGCCTATACCAAGTACGAGTACCGCATCCCGATGCGCGACGGCACGCGCCTGTTCACCGCGGTCTACGTGCCGAAGGATGCGTCGAAGCCGTATCCCTTCCTGATGCAGCGCACGCCCTACAGCGCCGGCGTGCGCGCCGATGGAGAGCTGCGCTACGGCGTGGACTGGATGCCCGAATCGCTTGGCCCGTCGCGCGAGTTCGAGGACGCCGGCTACATCTTCGTGGTGCAGGACGTGCGCGGCCGCCATATGTCCGAGGGGGTGTGGCAGGAGATGACGCCGCATGCCAAGCCGAAGCTGGCGAAAGGCGAAGGTATCGAAGCCCAGGACATGCACGATACCGTGGCCTGGCTCTTGAAAAACGTCCCGAACAACAACGGTAAAGTAGGCATCTGGGGCATCAGCTATCCGGGCTTCTACGCCGCCGCCAGCGTGATCGATTCGCATCCGGCGATCAAGGCCGCGTCGCCGCAGGCGCCGATCGCGGATCTCTACATGGGCGACGACTCCTACCACGGCGGCGCCTTCAAGCTGGCCGCCAACTTCGACTTTTACTCGTCGTTCGTCGCGGCGCCGAATCCATCGCCCAAGTCGGCATCCGGCGGCGGTTTCGACTACGACGAGGCCGATGGCTACGATTTCTTCCTCAAGCACCTGAGCCTGGGGGCGATCGCGGGCACGATGAGCGAGCGCCAGCGCGAACTGTTCCTGCCGAACATCGAGCACGACACCTACGACGAATTCTGGCGGTCGCGCGCCATCGGCCCGCACATGAAGAACGTCAAGGCGGCGGTGCTGACCGTGGGCGGCTGGTTCGACGCCGAGGATTTCCAGGGGCCGTTCACCATCCACGACGCCGTCAAGCGTCACAGCCCGGCCGCGGAGAACAGGCTGGTGGTCGGCCCGTGGGTGCACGGCGGCTGGATGCGCGGCGACGGCGCGCGCCTGGGCCACGTGCGCTTCGATGCGAACACCAGCGATTACTTCAGGCGCAACATCCAGTTCCCGTTCTTCGAGCAGCACCTGAAAGGCATCAAACCGGCGAAGGCGCTGGCGCCGGTCACCATGTTCGAGACCGGCACCAATGTCTGGCGCAGCTACGACGCCTGGCCGCCGAAGCCGGCCAAGGTGCGCACGCTGTACTTCAACGCCAACGGCAGCCTCACCTGGCAGCAGCCGACCGGCGCCGGGGCCTATGACGAATACGTGGCCGACCCGAAACGTCCGGTGCCCTATATCGGCTACCCCGCGCAGGGCGTGCCGCGCGAATACATGGTGTCCGACCAGCGCTTCGCCGCGACCCGTCCCGACGTGCTGGTGTACCAGAGCGAGGTGCTGGAAGAAGACGTGACGGTGGCCGGGCCCGTGCTGCCGAAGCTGTTCGTCTCGACCACCGGCACTGACGCCGACTGGGTGGTGAAGCTGATCGACGTCTATCCGGCCGACTATCCGACGCCGGCGGCGCCGCGCACGGGCAGCGACGTCGGACCGCCATCGTTGAAACTGGGCGGCTTCCAGCAGCTGGTGCGCGGCAATCCGCTACGCGGCAAGTTCCGCAACAGCTACGAAAAACCGGAGCCTTTTGTGCCGGGCAAGGTGGAAGCGCTCAGTTACGAGCTGGGCCAGGTGAACCACACCTTCCGCCGCGGCCACCGCATCATGGTGCAGGTGCAGAGTTCGTGGTTCCCGCTGATCGACCTGAATCCGCAGACCTTCGTGCGCATTCCCGAGGCGAAGCCGGAAGACTTCAAGAAAGCGACCCAGCGCGTATACCGCGCGCCGGGCTATGCATCAGGCCTGCAGCTGATGGTCATGCCTGACTGAGTCGATCGTTGCGGCGGCGCGGCACCCCGCGCTCGTACCAGGCCGGCGCGCCAGGCACGAGCGAGGCGCGCACCGCGCGGCGCAGGGTGGTGGCAGGGATCGCGTCGACCGCCAGCTGGCGCAGGCGCCGCACCTCGGCATGCCGGCCGCGCGCGGCGAACACGTCCAGGATAGCGTTCACGTCCTGCACGTAGTTGTGGATCTCGGCCGGAATGCTCGGCGCGCCGGTAAAGCGCTTGCGGCGCTCGCGAAACGCGTCCATCAGGTAGTCGGCGTGCTGGCGGATGGTGTCGTCCGGATTCGGCATCAGGCGCTCGGCGAGTTCGGCGTCGCCGGCGGCGATCACCTGCGGCAGCACGACCCGGATGCAGGACGCGGCCAGGGCCGGCGCCACGCTTTCCAGTTGCAGGAACAGGTCGCGCGTGCGCGCCGGCTGGTCCGTCGCGTGGTCGATCGAGATCACGTCGAGCAACTGGTCGCGGTTGCCCTGGCCGGCGAGCAGGGCGGTGGCATTGCGCTCGCGTACCGCTTCGAGCGACTCTGCGGCCGGCGGGTGGGCCTCGGCCAACACCGCCCAGTCGGCCAGCGCATAGGAGCGGCGCACGCCGTACAAGGAAGGGTTGTGCTCGAGCGCATGCTCGTGGAACCAGACCAGCTCTTGCAGCGCTTCGTCATAGCGCCCCTGGTCGGCCAGCTCGCGCGCCGTGACCAGGCGATCGATGGGATTGTCCACCGCGTCGCTCATGCGCCCACCCACGGCAATCCCGCCTTGCACCAGCCGCCGACGGTCTTGCGGTGGCCTTCGCCATCACGGTCGCCCTCGAAACCTTCCAGGATGTCGAAGGAATTGGCGTAACCGAGCTCGGTCGCCACGCGTGCGCTGTGACGCGAACGCACGCCCGAGCGGCACAGGAACAGCAGGACCTCGTCCTTCTGCGCCACCCGCTCCAGCTGGGCGCCGAAGTCCGGGTTCGGCACGCCGCCGGGATAGGTGGCCCACTGCACCGCCGCGTGCTGGGCGTCGGGTATGGCCACCCGGCCCACCCAGTCGCGCTCGGCATTGGTGCGCACGTCGACCAGCTTGACCTTCGGGTTGTGGCGCAGCAGGTCGAAGGCCTCTTGCGGCGTTACCGCGCCTGCATATGGCTGGCCTGCGCCGCGCTGGCGCGCAAGCGCGAGAATATTTTCTATCGTCATGTGTATTGTTCCGTTTCTGGGCATGTATCCCTGCTGCACCATCATGGATCAGTGTATCCTGCGCTGGAATGGTGCGTTGGCACGGGTCTGCACCGACATGGTGCACGCGAGCTAAGCATAAATCTTTCGGCAACCCTGCCGATCGATGTGATTTTATGGGTAAACTGGCTCGCCTCCCAAGGACGATTTGCGCCCGCCGTCATGCGACAGCATGATCAATAAGTTGGCACGCTTTATGCTTCATGATGATGCAAGTTGTCGATTCTCATGACTCGACTGCCTTTTTTCAATTAGGAGATTCCGAATGGCAAAGTCCGCCGCAGATGTAATGCAACTGGTCAAGGACAACGAAGTCAAATTCGTTGATTTACGCTTCGCCGATACCCGCGGCAAGGAACAGCACGTCACGGTCCCGGTGTCGCACTTCGACCTGGACAAATTCGAATCCGGCCACGCCTTCGACGGGTCGTCGATCGCCGGCTGGAAAGGTATCGAAGCCTCGGACATGCTCCTGCTGCCAGACCCGAACACCGCCAACCTCGATCCGTTCATGGAAGAGACCACGCTGTTCATGCAGTGCGACGTGATCGAACCGTCGGACGGCAAGGGCTACGACCGCGACCCGCGCTCGATCGCCAAGCGCGCCGAGGCCTACCTGAAATCGTCGGGCATCGGCGACACCGCCTACTTCGGCCCGGAACCGGAATTCTTCATCTTCGACTCGATCCGCTGGAAGATCGACATGTCGGGCTGCTTCGTCAAGATCGACTCGGACGAGTCGTCGTGGGCGACCGACAAGGAAATCGAAGGCGGCAACAGCGGCCACCGTCCGACCGTCAAGGGCGGCTACTTCCCGGTCCCGCCGGTCGACTCGTTCCAGGACATGCGTTCCGAAATGTCGCTGATCCTCGAATCGATGGGCATCCCGGTCGAAGTGCACCACCACGAAGTGGCCGGCGCCGGCCAGAATGAGATCGGCACCAAGTTCTCGACCCTGGTCGAGCGCGCCGACTGGACCCAGAACATGAAGTACGTGATCTGGAACGTGGCCCACAGCTACGGCAAGACCGCGACCTTCATGCCGAAGCCGATCAACGGCGACAACGGCTCGGGCATGCACGTGCACCAGTCGATCTGGAAAGACGGCAAGAACCTGTTCGCCGGCGACGGCTATGCCGGCCTGTCGGAAACCGCGCTGTTCTACATCGGCGGCATCATCAAGCACGCGCGCGCGCTGAACGCGATCACCAACCCGGGCACCAACTCGTACAAGCGCCTGGTGCCCGGCTATGAAGCCCCGGTCAAGCTGGCCTATTCGGCCCGCAACCGTTCGGCCTCGATCCGCATCCCGCACGTGGCGAACCCGAAAGGCCGCCGCATCGAGACCCGCTTCCCGGATCCGCTGGCCAACGTCTACCTGTGCTTCGCCGCGCTGCTGATGGCCGGCCTGGACGGCATCCAGAACAAGATCCACCCGGGCGAAGCGGCAACGAAAGACCTGTACCACCTGCCGCCGGAAGAAGACAAGCTGATCCCGACCGTGTGCGCCTCGCTCGAAGAAGCGCTGGAAGCCCTGGACAAGGACCGCGAGTTCCTGACCCGCGGCGGCGTGTTCAGCGACAGCATGATCGATGCCTACATCGAGCTGAAGATGAACGAAGTGCAGCGTCTGCGCATGACCCCGCACCCGGCCGAATTCGACATGTACTACTCGTCGTAATCACTTGGCAAGTTGTTGTGCCTGCGCATCGCCAAGCTTGACGGCGATGCCATGAAACGCGGGGAAAGCCACGGCTTTCCCCGCGTTTTTTGTTGCTTCGGGTATAGTCGGGCGCGACTACAATGCATCTTCACACCGATGCACGCTACCGAGTGATAGGAATGACAAACATCGTTTTCCAGAGTGCCGTTGCCGTTCTTGCGCTGCTGATGTGCGCCTCGGCCCAGGCCCAGATCTACCGTTGCCTGGACGCCAACGGCCGTCCGCTGTACACCGACACCAAGGTCGGCAAGTGCCAGCTGATCGACACCGGCTACAGCGCGCCGCCGGCCGCATCGAGCCCGATTCCGGCGCCGCGTTCGTCCGGCGGGGGCGGTGGTTCCGGTGCATCGAGCCCGGCCGCCAGCAGCACGCCGTCCAGCTTCCCGCGCGTGGACAATGTCGTGCAGCGCGCGCGCGACGACGAGCGGCGCGAGATCCTGGGCGACGAGCTGCGCATCGAGGAACGCAAGCTGGCCGACCTGAAGAAGACCTTCAACAACGGCGAGCCGGAACGCCAGGGCAATGAGCGTAACTACGCCAAATACCAGGAACGGGTGGCGGCGATGCGCGACGAGATCAGCCGTACCGAACGCAATATCGAAGCGCTGCGGCGCGAGATCGGCAATATCAGATGACACCTTCGAACGACGCTCCCGCATCCGGGGAGGGCGATTCGGCCCGCTACGCCGGCCTGGACCTGCTGGCCTCGGCCGTGCTGCTGACCGGCGCCCAGGGCGACGTGCTGTATGCGAACGCCGCCGCCGAGAACCTGATGGAGCTGTCGCTCAAGTCGCTGCAGCGCCATCGCCTGCCGGAGCTGTTCATCAATGGCGCCGAACTGGCCTCGTTGATCGGCCAGGCGCTGGCCCATCAATATGCCGACCTGCGCCAGGACCTGACCCTGCAGCGCAGCGGGCGCGAACCGCTGCACGTCAACAGCATCGTCAGCGCACTGGGCGACGGCACCCTCCTGATCGAGCTGCGCGAGAACGTCCAGCAACTGAAGCTCGACCGCGAGGAGCGCATCCTCGACCAGAGCCAGGCCAACAAGGAGCTGATCCGCAACCTGGCGCACGAGATCAAGAACCCGCTGGGCGGCATTCGCGGCGCGGCCCAGCTGCTCGAGCTCGAGCTGCCGCCGCACCACCTGCTTGAGCTGCAGGAATACACGCAGGTGATCATCAAGGAGGCCGACCGCCTGCAAACCCTGGTCGACCGCCTGCTGGCGCCGCATCGCAAGCCGCACATCGTCGGCGACGTCAATATCCACGAGGTGTGCGAGCGGGTGCGCAGCCTGATCCTGGCCGAATTTCCGCAGGGGCTCTCGATCAAGCGCGATTACGATGCATCCATTCCCGAGTTCCGCGGCGATTTCGAGCAGCTGATCCAGGTGGTGCTGAACATCGCCCACAACGCCGCGCAGGCCCTGTCCGGCCGCATCGCGCAGGGCGACGCCGAGATCATCCTGCGCACCAGGGTGGCGCGCCAGGTCACCCTGGCCAAGGTCCGTTACGGGCTGGCATTAGACTTGCATATCATCGACAATGGACCGGGCATCGCGCCCGATATCCGCGACCGCATTTTCTATCCGCTCGTATCCGGGCGCGACGGCGGGAGCGGCCTCGGGCTGACGCTGGCGCAAACCTTCGTGCAGCAGCACCTGGGGGTGATCGAGTGCGAAAGCCGGCCTGGACTGACGGATTTCCGTATCCTGCTGCCGTTGCCATAAGCGACGGGCCAGGTGCGCCGGCCAGTCCCTTATTGAATCCATGTTGCGGGAAGCACGAATACATGAAACCAATCTGGATTGTCGACGACGACGCATCGATACGCTGGGTGCTCGAAAAAGCCCTGGCGCGCGAAAGCCTGGAAACCCGCAGCTTCGCCAACGCGCGCGAGGCCTTGAGCGCCTTTGAAACCGATACCCCGCAGGTGCTGGTATCGGACATCCGCATGCCGGGCGAATCCGGCATCGACCTGCTGCAGGCCGTCAAGGCCCGCCATCCCGGCCTGCCGGTCATCATCATCACCGCCTTCTCGGACCTCGATTCGGCGGTGTCCTCGTTCCAGGGCGGCGCCTTCGATTACCTGGCCAAGCCGTTCGACATCGACAAGGCGGTGGCGCTGATCCGGCGCGCACTGGAAGAAAGCCTGCGCGAAGCCAGCGTCGAGGCGCTCCCCGCCGAGACGCCCGAGATCCTGGGCCATGCGCCGGCGATGCAGGAGGTGTTTCGCGCCATCGGCCGCCTGTCGCAATCGAATGTGACGGTGCTGATCACGGGCGAATCGGGCACCGGCAAGGAACTCGTGGCGCGCGCCCTGCACAAGCACAGTCCGCGCGCGCAGCAACCCTTCATCGCCCTGAACACGGCGGCGATCCCGAAGGACCTGCTGGAGTCGGAACTGTTCGGCCACGAGCGCGGCGCCTTCACCGGCGCCCAGGCCATGCGGCGCGGCCGCTTCGAGCAGGCCGAGGACGGCACCTTGTTCCTGGATGAAATCGGGGACATGCCATTTGACCTGCAGACGCGCCTTTTGCGCGTGCTGTCCGACGGCCACTTCTACCGCGTCGGCGGCCACCAGCCGGTGAAAGCCAATGTGCGCGTGATCGCCGCCACCCACCAGAACCTGGAGCAGCGGGTGCGCGACGGGCTGTTTCGCGAAGACTTGTACCACCGCCTGAACGTGATCCGCCTGCGCCTGCCCAGCCTGCGCGAGCGCAGCGACGACATTCCGATCCTTACGCGCCACTTCCTGGTGCAGAGCGCACACCAATTGGGCGTCGAACCGAAGCGCATGAGCGAGCAGGCGATGCGTTTCCTGTCCGGGCTCGAATTGCCGGGCAATGTGCGCCAGCTGGAAAACCTGTGCAACTGGATCACGGTGATGGCGCCCGGCCAGACGGTCGAGATCAAGGATTTGCCGCGCGACCTGACCCAGGGCCAGGCGCCGCAGGGCGCCAACCCGGTGCCGCTGTCCGACGGCATCGTCGGCGCCGGCGCGCTGCCGGCGGCGAACGCCGGCGGCATCGTGATGCAGGCCGCGGCGGCGCCGGTGCTGCCCGAAGGCTGGATCGGCCTGCTGGAGCTGCAGGCCGCCGGCATGCTCAGCGCCGGCCAGATGGATGTGATGGACATCCTCGGGCGCCAGTTCGAATCGGCGCTGATCCGAACTGCCCTGAAGCATACCCATGGGCGCAAGAACGACGCCGCGATGCGGCTCGGGATCGGCCGCAACACGATCACGCGCAAGATCGTGGAACTGGGGATCGACGGCGCGCGCGAAGAATAGGCGAGTGGTGAAAAGGACGGCCGGTGGTGTAAGCTCCTGCATCGCCCGTCTTACCGCTCACCTCCATGCTGATCAACTGCGTCGCCTACCAGGAAGGCAAGAAGCTGTCCGATATCCCGGTCGAGGATATCAGCGAGCACCTGAAACAAACCGACACCTTCGTCTGGGTCGCCCTGCGCGACCCGGCCCCCGCCGACATCACGCTGATGCAGGAAGAATTCGGCCTGCACGAACTGGCGGTCGAGGACGCGCTGCGCGGCCACCAGCGGCCCAAGCTGGAGGAGTACGGCGACTCGCTGTTCGTCGTGGTCCAGATCGTGGAGCTGGCCGGGGACGAACTGAACGTCGGCCAGCTGGCCGTGTTCGCGGGCGAAAACTACGTGCTGTCGGTGCGGCGCGACGCCAACCAGGGTTTCCTGGGCGTGCGCGCCCGCGCCGAGCGCGAGCCGCATCAATTGAAGAAGGGCGCCGGCTTCGTGCTGTATGCCCTGGTCGACGCCGTGGTGGACCGCTACTTCCCGGTGGTCGACATGCTCGAATCCGAGCTCGAATCGATCGAGGACCACATCTTCGGCATGCAGGGCAAGCAGCGCGCCAACGTCGAGCGCCTGTATGAACTCAAGCGCAAGGCGCAGCTACTCCGCCACGCCGTGGTGCCGCTGATGGACGCGCTGGGACGCCTGCATGGCGGCCGGGTGCCGGGCGTGGTGCTCGAGACCCAGGATTACTTCCGCGACGTGCACGACCACCTGTACCGCATCGCCGGCCGCCTGGACGCGGTGCGCGACACGATCAACACCGCGATCCAGGTCACCCTGTCGATGGTGGCGATCGAAGAGAACGAGGTCAGCAAGAAGCTGGCATCGTACGCCGCGATCTTCGCCGTGTTCACGGCGTTTGCCGGGGTGTGGGGCATGAATTTCGAGTTCATGCCCGAGCTGAAGTGGAAGTGGGGCTATCCGCTGGCGCTGTTGACCATGGTGGGCGTGTGCGCCTATCTGTACCGGCGTTTCAGGAAGGCCGGCTGGCTGTAGGGTTCAGCGCCTGCCGGCGGTCGCCGCGGCGCCGCCGCAGGCCAGGGTCACCAGGCCGATCGCCAGCCATTGCAAGGCCGTGATCCGCTCGCCCAGCAGCAGGAAGCCGGCCAGCGCCGCCACCGCGGGGCCGGCGCTGACCAGGATGCCGAACACGCGCCGCGGCAGGCGCTTGAGCGCCTTCATCTCGAGCGTATAGGGCAGGGCGGACGACAGCAGCGCCACCGCCAGGCCGCCGCCCAGCACCGCGGGCGCCAGCAGGCCGGCGCCGGCGTGGACCACGCCGAAGGGCACCACGAACACGCAGGCGGCCAGCAGTCCGAGCGACACCGCCTGGCCGCCGTCCAGCATCGATACCCGCTTGCCGAACACGATGTACATCGCCCAGCAGAAGGCGGCCGCCAGCGCGTACGCCACGCCGGCCGGATCGAGGGCGCCGGCGCCCTCGGTCGGCAACAGCAGCCACAGGCCGATGGCGGCGCAGGCCACCCACAGGAAATCGCGCGCGTGGCGCGAGGACAGGATCACCACCGCCAGCGGCCCGGTGACTTCGATCGCCACCGCGATCCCGAGCGGGATGCGCTCGAAGGCGCGGTAGATGAACAGGTTCATCGCCCCCAGCATCACGCCGTAGATGATGACGTTCGGCACGTCGGCGCGGCGCAGCGCAAAGCGCCACGGCCGCACGATCGCCAGCAGGATCAGGGCCGACAGCCCGACCCGCAGCGCCACCACGCCGGCGCTGCCGACCGCCGGGAACAGGCCCTTGGCCCAGGCCGCGCCGGCGTTGACCGACACCAGCGAACCGAGGATCGCCAGCGCGGGTGCGGCAACGCCGCCCGCATCGGCCGCGTCGGCCGCGTCGGGCGCGCCGGGGCCCGTCACCGGGCCGCCATCGCGGTGGCCACCGCCTCGGCCACGCGGATGCCGTCCACCGCGGCCGACATGATGCCGCCCGCGTAGCCGGCGCCTTCGCCGGCCGGGAACAGGCCGCGCGTGTTCAGGCTTTGCAGGTCGTCGTTGTTGCGGCGGATGCGGATCGGCGACGAGGTACGGGTCTCGACGCCGGTCAGCACCGCGTCTTCCTTGTAGTAGCCCTTGATCTGCTTGTCGAAGGCGACGAAGGCTTCGCGCATCGCGCTGATCGCGTAGTCGGGCAGCGAGGTCGCCAGGTCGGTCAGGTGCACGGCCGGGCGGAACGAGGGGATGACGGAACCGAACTCCTTCGACGGGACGCCGCGCACGAAGTCGCCCATCAGCTGGCCCGGCGCGTCGTAGGTGCCGCCGCCCAGCACGAAGGCGCGCGATTCGAGTTCGCGCTGGAAGGCGATGCCCGCCAGCGGGTGGCCCGGGTAGTCGCTCGGCTCGATGCCGACCACGATCGCGCTGTTGGCATTGCGTTCGGCGCGCGAGTACTGGCTCATGCCGTTGGTGACCACCCGGCCTTCCTCGCTCGAGGCGGCGACCACGGTGCCGCCCGGGCACATGCAGAAGCTGTACACCGAGCGGCCGTTGGAGGCGTGGTGCACGATCTTGTAGTCGGCCGCGCCGAGCAGCTTGTTGCCGGCGTTGGGGCCGAAGCGGCAGACGTCGATCAGCGACTGCGGGTGCTCGACCCGGAAGCCGATCGAGAACGGTTTCGCTTCGACGTATACGCCGCGGTCGTACAGCATCTGGAAGGTGTCGCGCGCGCTGTGGCCGATCGCCATCGTCAGGTGGCGGGTCGCGATCTCCTCGCCGCTGGCGAGGCGCACGCCGACCACCTGGCGCACGCCGCCCGTCTCGTCGATCAGCACGTCGTCCACACGGGTTTCGAAGCGGATCTCGCCGCCCAGGCGGATGATCTCGGCCCGCATCTGTTCGACCATCTTCACCAGGCGGAAGGTGCCGATGTGCGGCTTGCTGACGTACATGATCTCTTCAGGCGCGCCGAAGCGCACGAACTCGGTCAGCACCTTGCGGCCGTGGTGGTTGCTGTCCTTGATCTGGCTGTACAGCTTGCCGTCCGAGAAGGTGCCGGCGCCGCCTTCGCCGAACTGCACGTTCGACTCGGTATTGAGCTTGCGCTTGCGCCAGAAGCCGAAGGTATCGACGGTGCGCTCGCGCACGATCTTGCCGCGCTCCAGGATGATCGGGTTCAGGCCCATCTGCGCCAGGATCAGCGCCACGAACAGGCCGCAGGGACCGGTGCCGACCACTACCGGACGCGGGGTGCCCGGCGCCGGTTTGCCCACCTGCACGAACTTGTAGTCGACGTCGGGCGACGGCATGACGTGCTGGTCCTTCCCGAGGCGCGCCAGCACCGCCGCCTCGCCGCGCACGTCGGCGTCGATCGAATAGATCAGCACGATGGCGGCCTTCTTGCGCGCATCGTAGCTGCGCTTGTAGACGGTGAAGTCGAGCAGGTCGGCGTCGTCGATGCCGAGGCGGGCCAGGATCGCTTCGCGCAGGGCCGCTTCGTGGTGGTTCAGGGGGAGTTTGAGTTCGTTAATACGCAGCATGGGAAGTGGTTGCTGGTGAGGCAACAAAAAGGAGCGGACAAAGCGCTATTTTACTTCAGCCGTGTTGCGCTACCGCAGTCAGTGCAAGCACAGCGCCAGCGCGTCGGCCTGCGCTGGCCGGGGTGAGACGGTCTTCTCCGAAAGCCGGTATAAGTAGATCGAATATCCTTCCTTGTTTTTTGGTAATAAAAAATCAATAAAGTTAGCCTTTTATGACATGCAGCCGAACAGCGTTTGCACGATGCCGCTGTTTACCTTCGTATGTATCGCCAGTGTGAATATTCACACAATCTTTGACAGAAAATTGCGCATGCACCATGAATGGGCGCATCGGAGGCCAAAAGTGTGCGGCATTGCACCATTCCGGGTGATGTTTATTCAGCGCCGGCCGAGGCGTGCCCGGGAGTGTTGTTTATATGCATACCAAGAAACTGTGTCATTGACACAAGAAGTTTCCGCATGTTTTTATGTGAATACGCCTGAGGACAGAATTATCACTTAAATGAATATTCCGTCAGCGGGACCAGGAGAGGAAAAACTGCAAATGCAGTAGCAGTCGTGATTCACACACAAACCATCGACGGCCGGTCGACGAGACCGGCTGGAAAAAGACAGGAAATCACAATGTTCAAGAAAACCGTTTTAGTCCATGCACTGACGTTGGCATTCGGCGGCGCAGTTCTGGCCGTGGGCACGATGGCGCCGGCCATGGCGCAGTCGAATGCGACCTCGGTGGTGTACGGCACCGTGACCCCGGGAGCCGACGTGCGCGTCGTGCTGGAAAACCCGGCCACCGGCCTGCGCCGCACCGTGACGCCGGACGCGCAGGGCCGCTTCCAGGCCACCGCGCTGCCGACCGGCTCCTACACGGTCACCCAGTACAAGGGCGAAACCGTGGTCGGCACCACCACCGTCGAAACCAGCATCGGACAAAACGCCGAGGCGATCTTCGCCCAGTCGTCCGGCCTGCAAACGGTCGAAGTGACCGGCCAGCGCCGCAATATCGACGTCACCTCGACCTCGTCCGGCGCGACCTTCAATGCGCGCCAACTGGCGGCGCTGCCGGTGGCGCGCGACATCCAGGGCATCATCCAGCTGGCGCCGAACACTACCCGCGTCGACTCGCGCTTCTCCGGCGGCGCCTCGTTCGGCGGCGGTGCAGCGTCCGAGAACTCGTACTACATCAACGGTTTCCCTGTCACCAACCCGCTGACCGGCCTGGGCGCCTCCCAGCTGCCGTTCGGCGCGATCGCCGAAGCGCAGGTGCTGGTCGGCGGTTTCGGCGCCGAATTCGGCCGTTCGATCGGCGGCGTGGTCAACGTCATCACCAAGAGCGGCACCAATACCTGGGAAGCAGGCGCCCAGGTCACGTTCGAGCCGAAGAGCTGGCGCGCTAGCGAGAACGACATTTACTACGCGAACACCGGCTACAACCCGCTCACCGACAACACGCTGCGCCTGGCCCAGCGCGAGAACACGCGCGAACAGAAGACCTATGGCGCCTACGTCGGTGGCCCGATCATCAAGGACAAGCTGTTCATGTACGTGGCCGGCGAGATGATCGAGAACGATCGCGGCTACGTCAACGGCTTCCGCACCAGCACCTCGAACGCCCAGAACGGCTGGCGCGAGGATTCCCGCGAGATCGCCCGCTACATGGGCAAGATCGACTGGAACATCACCGACGACCACCGCCTGGAGCTGACCGTGCTCGGCGATAATCCGAAGCGCGACTATGCCGACAGCGGCTTCGACTACGCCACCCGTACCCGCAATGGCGTCGTGACCTCGACCGCGACCCGCCGCAACGTCGACGACAATGGCGGCCGTTCGACCATGCTGCGCTACATCGGCAACATCACGTCCGACCTGACCCTGACGGCCCTGTATGGCCGCAGCGAGATCAAGCACGACAACGCCTTCAGCAATTATCAGGACAACATCTTCTCGACCAGCTCGTCGCCTGAGAACCGCGCCCCGGGCTTCACCTATGCCAACCCGCAAGCGATCAGCGGCAACATCCTGGCGCCGGGTTCGAAAGACAAGGTGGACTCGGGCCGCCTGGACATCGAATACCGCCTGGGCGACCACAACCTGCGCGCCGGCCTGGACCAGACCAAGATCGACTCGCTCAAGGCCGGTGAATTCAAGGCTGGCGGCGGCACCTGGATTTACTACCGCACCGCGACCCCGAACACCCCGATCGGCGTCTCGGGCGGCACCGTGCCGGGCCCTGCCACCGGCGGTGGCCTGGGCAGCGCCGGCTACTACGTGTCCAAGCGCCTGTTCTCGACCGTGACCGACTCGTACGCCGAACAGAGCGCCTACTACATCGAAGACCGCTGGCAGGCCACCAAGAACCTGCTGCTGACCATCGGTGTGCGCAGCGAATCGTTCAAGAACCAGAACGATTCCAAGGTCACCTTCCTCGACATGGACAACCAGATCCAGCCACGCCTGGCGGCAGCCTGGGACGTCAACGGCGATGGCCTGACCAAGGTGTTCGCGACCCTGGGCCGCTATTCGGTGCCGATCCCGACCCACATCTCGGTGCGCGGCGCTGGCCGTTCGACCTATACCGACCAGTACTACACCTATAGCGGCGTCGACGCCAACGGCGCACCGACCGGCCTGGTGCAACTGACCCCACCGCTGTCCGGCAACAATGAGTTCGGCCAGGACAAGGTGGTGGAAACCCTCGCGGCGCTCGACATGAAGCCGGCCTACCAGGATGAAGTCACGATCGGCTTCGAGCGCGCGATCACCCCGCGCCTGACCTTCGGCGCCAAGGCGACCTATCGCGAGCTGAAAGAGACCATCGACGACTTCTGCGACGTGCGTCCATTCGAGCGCTATGCCGAAGCGAATGGCATCGAGATCACCAATCCGTACTGGGGCAACACCTGCCAGACCTTCAACCCGGGCCGCAACAACACCTTCCTGGTGGACTTCGCCGGCGATCCGTCGAACCTGACCAAGGTGTCGCTGACCGCCGCCGACCAGGGCTTCGTGAAGCCGAAGCGTACCTACGCCGCGGTCGACCTGTTCCTGGAGCATCCGTACCGCAACGGCTTCTACGGCAAGATGAACTACACCTGGTCGCGCAACAAGGGCAATACCGAAGGCCAGGTGCGTTCGGATAACGGCCAGGCCGACGTCGCCGTGACCTCGACCTGGGACTATCCGGAGCTGATGGACGGTGCGTATGGCCTGCTGCCGAACGACCGCAAGCACCAGCTCAAGGCCTTCGGCTTCTATGACGTGACCCAGGAAATCACGGTGGGCGGCAATGTGCTGTTCGCTGCCGGCCGTCCGCGCAGCTGCATCGGCACCTCGGCCAACCCGGGCGACTCGCCGAACTATGCGAACCAGAGCTTCTGGTGCGGCGGCGCCACCGTGGCGCAGAACCAGATCGTGCCGCGTGGCACCGTGGGCCATCTGCCATGGGACAAGCGCCTCGACCTGAACGTGTCCTACAAGCCGACCATGCTGAAGGGCCTGCAACTGCGCCTGGACGTGTTCAACGTGACCAACGAGCAGGCCGTGCAGAACGTGACCGAGGCGTACAACAGCGGCCCCGCGGTGTCGAGCCTGTACGGTACGCCACTGTCGCTGACCCCGCCACGTTACGCCCGTATCTCGGTGTCCTACGATCACAAGTTCTGATCGTCACGGCGCGCCGGAGATGCTCCGGTGCGTGTCGTGCTACAAAAAACGCCCTGGCTTTGCCGGGGCGTTTTTCTTTGGTCCATGACGTCTCGCCCCTGTTGGGTGAGATAAGCGAGGATATTTTTTACATGGCGTGGTTTCGACGCAACTATCCCATGCGTTATCGACATGTATTTCTGGCGCAGGCGCAGGTGCATACGACGTGCATAGGCGGCCGGTAGTGGCCAACACCCAATTGCCGCTTCTTCTTCCCATGCATATGGCTGCGAAACCATTGTCAATACAATGACTTGGCGCGCATCCGCCCCCCAAACCGCAGTTTCTCCCATGGTCAGGTCGCGGACGGCGACCCTCGCCGGCCGCCGCCGCGACCGCCGGTTTTTCGGTGCCGATCCACCGATTTAACAATATGCATACGTCATTTTCACATTGACGCTTTCTGTTTTGCTATGGTTTTATGGATTCACTCAGATGACGTTTGATTGCCAAACAAACGCCAATTGAGGGTGTTCGTCCCACATGAGACGTCTGTATGGAAGGGCGCGGCCTTCGGACGCCCGATATGCAGATGGAATTGTTTTAGAGAAAATGAATCGCGCGCAGAGCGCTCCGCGCGCTTGCATGAAACCACCAAAAGAACAGCAAGGAGAAACACAATGTTGAAACTGAAGTCGATGCCATGTGCGATTGCCTGGATCGTCGCCAGCGGCGCCCTGGCCGCGCCGGCGCTGGCCCAGGACCAGGCCGCGTCCGACAGCGCGGCCGCGCCGCAGCGCGTGGTCGTGACCGGCTCCCTGATCAGCCGCTCGGACCTGGAAACCCCGGCCCCGATCCAGGTGCTGACCGCCGAAGACATCGCCAAGACCGGCAAGACCTCGATCGCCGAGATCCTGAGCGACCTGTCGGCCAACGGCCAGGGCTCGCTCGGTTCGGGCTTTTCCGGCGCCTTCGCCAACGGCGGCGCCGGCGTCTCGCTGCGCGGCCTGACCGTCGGCGCGACCCTGGTGCTGATCGACGGCCACCGCATGGCCCCGTATCCGCTGTCCGACGACGCCCAGCGCTCCTTCGTCGACGTGTCCTCGATCCCGGTCGACCTGATCGAGCGCATCGACGTGCTCAAGTCGGGCGCCTCGGCCACCTACGGTTCCGACGCCGTCGCCGGCGTGGTCAACATCATCCTCAAGAAGTCGTTCAACGGCACCCGCGTGAGCGCCGAAGGCGGCAACGCCCAGCACGGCGGCGGCGACACCAAGAAGGCCTCGATCACCAGCGGCTTCGGCGACCTGGATGCCGACGGCTACAACGTCTTCATCAGCGCCGAATACCGCAAGCAGGACGCGATCCGCATCGCCGACCGCGCCAACTTCGACTGGGCCAACGGCGACTGGCGCGCGCGCGGCGGCAACGACCTGCGCCGCGGCGTGCCGACCGCGCTGAACTCGTTCCTGGCGCCCGCCAGCAGCCCCTTCCTGTTCAACCCGACCGGCGCCGGCGGCACCGCCAACGCGGCCAATTTCCAGTTCCTGGACTCGAACTGCAACTACCAGAAATACATGGCTGGCGGCTGCGTGGTGGAGGACACCGTGTCCTTCATCCAGCCCGAAACGGAGAACGTCAACGTCCTGCTCGGCGCGACCAAGAAGCTGTGGAACGACTGGGAGCTGTCGCTGAAGGGCTCGATGTTCCGCCGCGAGACCCTGAACAACCGTGGCCTGACCGCCGCCAACGCCTACTCGCCGATCAGCTTCGGCGGTAATACCGCGCTGGTGCCGGGCCAGAATCCGCAGACCGTCAATGTGTACGGCTCGACCCAGTTCCCGGTCGGCCATCCGCTCAACCCGTTCGGCGCGCCGGCCCGCCTGTATGGCTACATCCCGGGCATGGACCCGGCCGCGACCCAGGACAATACCTCCAAGACCCTGCGTTTCTCGGCCGACCTGACCGGCAGCGCCTGGGGCTGGGACATCGTCGCCGCCCTGGGCTCGAGCGAAGTCAAGATCGACAACAACTACAGCGGCTACGTCAACCGCGCCGCCCTGTACCAGGCGCTGAACCGCGCCGTCAATCCATTCAACCCGCTGGGCGGCAACTCCGCGGCCGACAACGCCGCCATCCTGCCGCGCTTCTCGAACGAGACGGTGTCGCGCCTGCACTTCGCCGAACTGCGCGGCAGCCGCGAGCTGATGCAGCTGGCCGGCGGCCCGCTGGCGCTGGCGACCGGCGTGAGCTGGCACAAGCGCACCACCGACGCACCGCCGCCGAGCCTGCTGGCGAACGGCATCGTCGGCAACGGCACCCAGTACGTGTTCGGCGAAGAGACCAATACCGCCGTGTTCGCCGAGCTGTCGGCGGCGCCGATCAAGGACGTCGAGGTTGGCGCCTCGGCCCGCTACGACCACTACGATACCTATGGCAACTCGTTCACTCCGAGCGCCCAGTTCAAGTGGAAGGTGGCGCCGGCCGCGACCCTGCGCGGCACCTTCGCGCGCGGCTTCCGCGCGCCGAACGCGGCCGAAGTCGGCACCGCCAGCTCGCTGTTCTCGTTCAACGCGATCAATGACCCGATCCTGTGCGCCAACGGCGATCGCAATACCCCAGGCAATGTGCCTGCGGCCTGCGGCTTCACGCCGGCCTTCGTCCAGATCACGACGCCTGACCTGTCGCCGGAGAAGTCGAAGTCGTTCACCTTCGGCGCGATCATCGAGCCGGTCAAGGACCTGAGCGCGACCGTCGACTACTACCAGATCCACGTCAAGAACCAGATCAACACGGCAGCCGGCTTCGCCGACTTCGTGCCGGACTTCGTGCGTAACCAGGTGTTCCCGGTCGATATCCGCCAGCCGGACGGCAGCCTGGCCCAGGGCATCCCATCGGTCGGCACGGTCGCCTACGCGACCTCGGGCTACATCAACTCGGGCAGCACCAAGACCCGCGGTATCGACCTGGACCTGAGCTACCGCCTGCGCATGGGCAGCTACGGCAACCTGCGCGCGGCCCTGAGCGTCAACCACATGATCAGCTACGAGATCGAAACGGCCGGCAAGTCCTACGAGCTGGCCGGCACCCACGGTCCGTCGGTTATTTCGGGCAATACCGGCAATCCGAAGAATCGCGCGCAGCTGTCGCTGAACTGGGACCGCGGCCCGCTGGGCGTGACCACCAGCATCAACTACACGGGCGACTACTCGGCGCTCGACCCGTCGCTGGGCGCCACCGATTGCAGCAGCGTCGACGGGGACGTGGGTGGCCGCACCTACTTCTCCGGCATCCCGGGCGGCGTGCCGCTGAGCTACTGCCGCATCCCGTCGTTCACCAGCGCCAACCTGAACGTGACGTACAAGATCAATCCGAACCTGACCTTGCGCGCCGCCGTCCTGAACGTGTTCGACAAGCAGCCGCCGATCGACGTCGCCACCTATGGCAACGCCAACAACCTGACCTCGTACAACGCCTCGTTGCACCAGGCGGGCGCGATCGGCCGCTACTTCAGCCTGGGCGCGAACTACACGTTCTAAGCCTCGGCCGATGCAAGAAAGCCCGCCGGCAGCGATGCCGGCGGGCTTTTTACGTTTCCTGCGCTCTCGTCATATATAGAGCGGCGAGCGGGGATGCCTACATGCCGCCCCAGGCCCCGGCCAGCACGGCCAGCGCGGCCAGGCCGGCGGTCTCGGTGCGCAGCACGCGCGGCCCCATCGACAGCGACAGGGCGCCGGCGGCGACGGCCGCGTCTTCTTCCTGGGGCGTGAGGCCGCCTTCGGGACCGATCAGGAAGGTCACCGGCTGCGGCGCCTTGCCGCGCGCCCAGCCGGCCAGCGACTCTGTTGCGCGCGGGCTGAGCAGGATGCGCACGCCCTCGGACGGCGCCGCCAGCCACGGCCCCACGTCGGCCAGCGGCTGCAGCCGCGCCAGCCGGTTGCGCCCGCACTGTTCGGAGGCGGCCACGATCACGCCCTGCCAGTGGGCCTGCCGCTTGTCGAGGCGTTCGCCGGCCAGCCGCACCACGCTGCGCCGGGCCGCCAGCGGCTGGATCGCGGCCACGCCCAGCTCGACCGCCTTTTCCACGATCCAGTCCATCTTCGACCCTTCGGGCAGGCCCTGGGCCAGGGTCACGGCATACGGCGGTTCGGCATCGACGTCCTCGAAAGCCTCGACCGCCGCCGTGGCGCGCCGCTTGCCGCTGTCGAGCAGGGTGGCGCGGTACTGGCCGCCGTCGCCATTGAACAGGGTGAGCGCGGCGCCCGGCTGCAGGCGCACCACGTGCAGGTGGTGGGCGACGGCTTCCGGCAGGTCGACGGTCGCACCAGGGGCGAGCGGCTGGGGGCAGTAAAAACGGGGCATTCTGTGTGGTCGCAGCGGGGGCTTGCGTCGAAGGAATAAACCTGCATTTTAAATCGGCAGCACCCCGGTCTGGTAGAATAACGGGCTACGGCCCGCAGGCCATCGCTTTCCAATCCCTGATCCACGATCTCCATGAAATCTACGCAAACCACCACCCTGATGGCCAACGCGATCCGCGCGCTGGCGATGGACGCCGTCCAGAAAGCCAACTCGGGCCACCCGGGCATGCCGATGGGCATGGCCGAGATTGCCGTTGCGCTGTGGGACAAGCACTACCGCCACAATCCGGCCAATCCGGGCTGGATGAACCGCGACCGCTTCCTGCTCTCGAACGGCCACGGCTCGATGCTGCACTATGCGCTTCTGCACCTGGCCGGCTACGACCTGTCGATGGATGACCTGCGCGACTTCCGCCAGATGCACTCGAAGACCCCGGGCCACCCGGAAGTCGGCATCACCCCGGGCGTGGAGACCACCACCGGTCCGCTGGGCCAGGGCATCGCCAACTCGGTCGGCATGGCGCTGGCCGAGTGGCTGCTGGGTAACGAATTCAACCGTCCCGGCTACGACGTGGTGGATCACTACACCTACGCCTTCCTGGGCGACGGCTGCCTGATGGAAGGCATCTCGCACGAAGTGGCGTCGCTGGCCGGCACCCTGCGCCTGAACAAGCTGATCTGGCTGTACGACGACAACGGCATCTCGATCGATGGCCGCGTCGAGGGCTGGTTCACCGACGATACGCAAAAGCGTTTCGAAGCCTATGGCTGGAACGTGATCCCGCAAGTCGATGGCCACAACGTGGGCGACGTCTCGGCGGCGATCGAGAAAGCGAAACAGTCCGACCGTCCGACCCTGATCTGCTGCAAGACCATCATCGGCAAGGGCGCTCCGAACCTGGAAGGCGGCGACAAGGTCCACGGCGCGCCGCTGGGCGACGCCGAGATCGCGGCGGTGCGCAAGCACCTGATCTGGGATCCGATCCCGTTCGACATCCCGGCCGACCTGTACGAAGCGTGGGACGCGAAAGCGCGCGGCGCGCAGCTTGAGGGCGAGTGGAACACCCTGTTCGAAGCCTACCGCGGCGCCCACCCCGAGCTGGCCGCCGAACTCGAGCGCCGCATGCAGGGTGAGCTGCCGGGCAACTTCCAGCAGACCCTGGACGCGGCCATCGCCGCCTGCGTCGAGAAGGCCGAGACCATCGCCACCCGCAAGGCCTCGCAGAATGCGATCCAGGCCCTGGCGCCGGTCTTGCCTGAATTCCTGGGCGGCTCGGCCGACCTGACCGGCTCGAACCTGACCAACTGGAAGGAATCGGTGGCCGTCCGCTCCGGCATCGCCGGCAACCACGTCAACTACGGCGTGCGCGAATTCGGCATGTCGGCGATCCAGAACGGCGTGGCCCTGCACGGCGGCTTCATCCCGTTCGGCGCGACTTTCCTGACCTTCTCGGACTACAGCCGCAACGCCCTGCGCATGGCCGCGCTGATGAAGATCCGTTCGATCTCGGTGTTCACCCACGACTCGATCGGCCTGGGCGAAGACGGCCCGACCCACCAGTCGATCGAGCACGTCTCGTCGCTGCGCCTGATCCCGAACCTGGACAACTGGCGTCCATGCGACACCGTCGAGTCGGCGGTGGCATGGGGCGCGGCGGTGCAGCGCAAGGATGGCCCGACGACCCTGATCTTCTCACGCCAGAACCTGCCGTTCATGCAGCGCGACGCCGCGCAAGTGGCCGACATCGCCAAGGGCGGCTACGTGCTGCGCGACGCCGCCGATGCGAAAGTCGTGCTGATCGCCACCGGCTCCGAAGTCGAACTGGCGGTGAAGGCGGCCGAGGCGCTGGCAGGCGAGGGCATCGCCGCGCGCGTGGTCTCGATGCCGTCGACCGATGTGTTCGACCGCCAGGACGCGGGCTACAGGGCCAGCGTGCTGACCAAGGGCATTCCCCGTGTCGCCATCGAAGCCGGCGTGACAGCCTTCTGGTACAAGTACGTGGGCCTGGAAGGCGCCGTGGTCGGCATCGACACCTTCGGCGAATCGGCGCCGGCGCCGGTGCTGTTCAAGCACTTCGGCTTCACCGTCGAGAACGTCGTCGCCAAGGCGAAAGCAGTGATCGCCGCATAAGCATTTGCCGGACGCGGGCTGCTCTTCGGGGCAGCCCGTTCTACTATGTTCGTTACGAAAAAAGTTTTTCTCTAATCAGGAGCACAGCATGACGATCAAGGTTGCAATCAATGGTTATGGCCGTATCGGCCGCAATGTCCTGCGCGCCTTCTATGAAGGCGGCAAGAAGCAGGACATCGAGATCGTGGCGATCAACGACCTCGGCAACGCCGAGTCGAACGCCCATCTGACCCGCTACGACACCGCCCACGGCAAGTTCCCTGGCACCGTCACGGTCGAAGGCGACAATATGATCGTGAACGGCGACAAGATCCGCGTGTTCGCACAGCGCAATCCGGCCGAGATCCCATGGGGTGAGCTCGGCGTCGACGTGGTGCTGGAATGCACCGGCTTCTTCACCACCAAGGAGAAGGCCTCGGCCCACCTGAAGGGCGGCGCCAAGAAGGTCATCATCTCGGCCCCGGGCGGCAAGGACGTCGACGCGACCGTCGTGTTCGGCGTGAACCAGGACGTCCTGAAGTCGACCGATACCGTGATCTCGAACGCCTCGTGCACCACCAACTGCCTGGCTCCGCTGGTCAAGCCGCTGCATGACGCCATCGGCCTGGAAACCGGCCTGATGACCACCGTGCACGCCTACACCAACGACCAGGTGCTGACCGACGTGATGCACGAAGACCTGCGCCGCGCCCGTTCGGCCACCCAGTCGATGATCCCGACCAAGACCGGCGCCGCCGCCGCAGTCGGCCTGGTGCTGCCGGAACTGAACGGCAAGCTGGACGGCTTCGCGATCCGCGTGCCGACCATCAATGTGTCGATCGTCGACCTGTCGTTCATCGCCAAGCGCGACACGACCGTCGAAGAGATCAACAGCATCATGCAGAAGGCCGCATCGGCAGGCCCGCTTGCCGGCATCCTGACCTACAACACCGATCCGCTGGTCTCGGTCGACTTCAACCACAACCCGGCATCGTCGAATTTCGACGCCACGCTGACCAAGGTCTCGGGCCGCCTGGTGAAGGTGACCTCGTGGTACGACAACGAGTGGGGCTTCTCGAACCGCATGCTCGACACCACCGTCGCGCTGATGAACGCCAAGTAAGCCGCTTCATCGCCCTCCAGCCCCGGACGCCGCAAGGCCGCCGGGGTTTTTTGTCGTCCGCCTTCGGTCCGGCAGTGGGATGATATGGGTTCGATATTTTACAAATATACGCGTCGGGAAGTGCCTGCCCTCCATCGCACATGGACCGCAGTGTGCGCGGCATGCTCGAAAAACACGGCGACGTATCGCCGGTGCAGGAACAGGACGAATAAAAAACAAGAAAAAGCGAAAGACTTCGAACAATATGCCTTGTTATTAATTTACAACAGAGCTATGTGACACGGATAAATTGTTAATTATCCAGTTTCCTTTCCAGCATGTGTCTGCGAGACTGCATCGATGTATGTACGCATGCATACATCGGACAGCTCCGACAATGACAACGCAGGGAGAGGAAAGCCATGAAGCAGCCGCTCTTGAAGTACAGCGTCATCGCCGTCGCCACGGCGCTTGCAGCCGCCCCCTTCGCCGCGGCGCAGGACACCGCGGCCGAAGGCGCGCACACCGTGTACGTGACCGGCTCCAACCTGAAGCGCACCGACAAGGAGGGCACCCAGCCGATCCAGGTCATCACGGCCAGGGACATCCGCGAGACCGGCGCCGCCACGGTCACCGAACTGATCCGCCTGGTGCCGTCGATGGGCAGCGACGTCAACCTCGACACCAACGACGGCGGCTTCTCGCGCGGCGTCTCGAGCGCTTCGCTGCGCGGCCTGTCGTCGACCTCGACCCTGGTGCTGCTCAACGGCCGCCGCATCGCGCCGGCCGCCTATGCCGACCCGAACGACGGCAACTCGACCCTGTACGACCTGAACTCGATCCCGATCGCGGCCCTGGAGCGGGTCGAGATCCTGCGCGACGGCGCTTCGGCCGTCTACGGTTCGGACGCGATCGGCGGCGTCATCAACTTCATCACCCGCTCCAACTACAAGGGCGCCGAGATCTCGGCGCGCGCCAGCGCCAATGACGACGGCAAGTTCAAGCGCAAGGGCGTGAACGTGGTGGCCGGCACCGGCGACCTGGACAGCGACGGCTACAATGTATTCTTCACGGCCGACCTGTCCGAGCGCGACCGCGTGCTGCGCGAAGACGTCAGGGACATCGAGTTCGACCAGTACCGCCGCCTGTCGAACCGCTATGCCACGCCCTACGGCAGCACGATCTCGGGTGCGCCCGCCTTCTACCGCGAGACGGCGCCGAATTCCGGCCAGTTCACCGCCACCCAGGCCAATGCCGCCGACCGCCTGCGCCTTTCCACCAACTGCGATCCGTCGCGCCAGCTGGTCGGCGCGACGGCGATGGGCCTGTCGGCCGCCAGCGTCTTCATCGGCCGCACTTTCTGCAACTACGACACCAACCAGAACCTGGAAGGCACGGGCGACGGCAAGGACGCCAATCTGCTGAGCCGCGGCGTCATCAAGCTGGGCCAGAACGTGCGCGCCTTCGCCGAGGCGACCTATGCCCGCACCGAACGCCAGTACACGGCCAGCCCGATCACGATCAATACCTCGCCGGTGACCAATTTCACCGCCACCGGCGTGGCGCCAAGCTACCAGACCATCCTGCCGGCCGGCCATCCGGACAACCCGTTCCCGGGTGCGCGGGCCTCGGTGGCCTACCGTTTCGAGAATGCGCCGACCGGCACCGAGACCATCAACGAACAGGCCAGGTTCCTGACCGGCCTGCAAGGCACGCATTTCAGCTGGGACTGGGAAGTGGGCCTGCTGTACAACGAGGCGCGGCGCGAAGACACCTATAACGGCCGCCTCTACCTGCCGGCGCTGCGCACGCTGAACGGGGGCGCGACCCTGGCCCAGCTGTCGAACAACCCGGACCTGTTCCGCAGCACCAGCAGCGACGACAAATCTTCCATAACCCACTTCGACGTCAAGGCCAACACCACCTTCGGCGAGCTGGGCGGCGGCGCGATCGGGGTCGCGATCGGCGCCGAGGCGCGGCGCGAGAAGCTGGTGATGGTCCCGGATGCGCTGCTGTCGAGCGGCCAGATCTATGGCCTGGCCAATACCATCATCGACGGCGAGCGCGACGTCAAGTCGGCCTTCGTCGAGGTGCGCACGCCGTTCCTGACCAACTTCGAGATGGACTTCGCCGGCCGCTGGGACAAGTACCCGGGCATCAAGACCAACTTCGTGCCGAAGGTTGGCGCCAAGTGGACCGCGACCGGCAGCCTGGCCTTGCGCGGCACCTATTCGGAAGGCTTCCGCGCGCCGGCGCTGTCGCAGGTGACGCCGGGCGGCGCGCAGTTCTTCCTGTCCGGCCTGTTCGACCCGCGCCGCTGCGAGACCGACGAGGAAACGCCGAAGCCGAATGCCACCGAAGCCGACTGCAACAAGTCGGCCTCGGGCACCGGCGGGGCCAACCCGGAGCTGAAACCGGAAGAGTCGAAGAGCTATACCTTCGGCATCCTGTTCTCGCCGACCCCGAACTTCGACATCGGCCTGGACTTCTACAAGATCCGCAAGGAGGGCGAGGTGGCGCTGGGCAGCGCCTTCGATGCGCTGCGCGACGAGGACACCAACCCCGGCCTGGTGGTGCGCGACCAGAATCCGGACAACTTCGTCACCGATGCCAACGGCGTCCCGATTCCCGACACCGGTCCGCTGCTGATGGTGCGCCAGCCCTGGCTCAACAAGGGTTCGGTCGAGGTGCGCGGGGTCGACATCGACGCCGCCTTCCGCAAGAACCTGGGCGAGTGGGGCAACTTCAGCGTCAAGCTGACCTCGGCCTATATGCACTCGTACACGCTGCAGCAGGAGCCCGGCGATGCCGAACACAACCTGGTGGGCTACAACGCCGGCCTGCTCGACTGGAACCTGTCGAGCGGCATCGACCTGCCGCGCTGGAAGACGCAGGTGTCGGCCTCGCTGACCAGGGGCAGCCACGCCTTCAGCGCCAACCTCAACTACACCGGTCCGGTGTCGCTGCTGCGCAAGTATGACAACGACACCGTGTATGACCAGGCGTTCTGTCACTACCAGCCAACGACCAGCGCGAGCATGCCGAGCGCCAGCATCGCGGTGCCGGGCTATCTTGGCGAGTTCCCGGACTGCAAGGTCAAGGAATGGGTGCGTTTCGGCGTCGGGTACACGTACACCGGGATCAGGAACCTGGCGCTGACCTTCAATGTCCAGAACCTGTTCGACAAGGCGGCGCCGTTCGACCCGCGCTATGGCGCCAATGCGGGTGCGCCGCTGGCCGGCTACAACGAAGGGCTGCATAACCCGTATGGCCGCTACTTCACGGCGTCGGCGCGCTATCGTTTCTGATGGCCGGAGGATATGCGGAGGCTGAAAAAACTTCGCCATAAAAAGAAACCCGGCCATGGCCGGGTTTCTTTTAACGCAGCGTCTTATTTCGCGTCCGGCCAGGGCGTCAGGATCTCGTAGCCGTTCCTGGTCACCACGATCATGTGTTCCCATTGCGCCGACAGCGAACCGTCGCGCGTCATCACGGTCCAGCCGTCGTCCAGCTGGATCACGTCTTCCTCGCCGATATTGATCATCGGCTCGACCGTGAAGGTCATGCCTTCCTTGAGCAGCAGGCCGGTATTCGGGCGGCCGTAGTGCAGCACCTGCGGCTCTTCGTGGTAGACGCGGCCGATGCCGTGGCCGCAATAGTCGCGCACCACCGAATAGCCGGCGCCTTCGGCCAGCTTCTGGATCGCGTGGCCGACGTCGCCCAGGCGGGCGCCGGGACGCACGGCGCGGATGCCGGCCATCATCGCCTCATAGGTCGTGTCGACCAGCTTCTTCGCCGCAGGGCTCGGCGTGCCGGCGAAGTACATGCGGCTGGTGTCGCCGTGCCAGCCGTCCTTGATCACGGTGACGTCGATGTTCACGATGTCGCCGTCGTTCAGCACGTCTTTTTCGCTGGGAATGCCGTGGCAGACCACGCCATTGACCGAGGTGCACAGGGTCTTGGGAAAGCCGTGGTAGCCGACGTTGGCCGGCGTGGCCTTCTGCACCTTGCGGATGTAGTCGTGGCAGCGGCGGTCGAGTTCCTCGGTGGAGACGCCGGGGACGACGTATTCCTTGATCATTTCCAGGACTTCGGCGGCGAGGCGGCCGGCGACGCGCATCCTGGCGATGTCCTTGTCGTTCTTGAGTTTGATGGTCATACAGTGCGAAATGGGGCAGCGCGGGGCGCGGGCAAACCGCCATCATACCGCGTCGGCGGCGGCAGGGCGGGGCGCCCAAAAAAAATGCCCGCCCGGCAGGGCCGGACGGGCATTTCGGGAACTCGTCAGGAAAGGGCCTCGCGGCCCTGCTCCATTAGAAGTTCTGGGTGTAGCGGACGTAGAAGAAGCGGTCCAGCGACATGTCGGCGTCGATCTTCGCAGCGTCGGCCTGGGTGCTGTACACCATGCGTGGCGACTTGTCGAAGACGTTGTTGATACCGAACAGGAAGCGGCCATCCCACGAGGTCTTGTAGCCAACGCTCAGGTCGTGGATCGTGACCGAACCGAGTTTGTTGGCGCCGGTACCGAACGAGGCGGTCTCGACGGTTGGCATGTTGCACTCGATCAGCTCATCAACATCCCAGCACTGGTCCTTGACCGGGCTGTAGTAACGGAAGCCCCAGGTGGCGCTCCAGTTGCCCAGCGTCCAGTCGATCGAGGTGTTCGACTTCACGCGGTTGTAGAAGTACTCGCCGGCGTAGTTGTTCCAGTCCTGGTCAGCACCGCTGCGGGTACGGAACTTGTCGACGTACGAGGTTTCGTTGCGGAAGCCGAACTGGCCGTAGGCGGTACGTGGCAGGCGGTACGAGATCGCCAGGTCCAGACCTTCGGTTTCCATTTCGCCCAGGTTGGCGTTGCCGCGTGCCAGTTGGCTCAGGTTGCCGGTGACTGGATCGCGACGCAGCGAGTTACAGAAGTTCGCGTTGCCTTCGATGTAGCACTGGTTCACGACGTAGGTTGCGCTGATCGCGGTGATGCGGTTCTCGATCTGGATGTTGTACCAGTCGAGGCCGACGCTCAGGCCAGGCACGAACGATGGGCTATACACGAAGCCAACCGTCTTGGTGGTCGCGGTTTCCGGTTCCAGGAACTGGTTGCCTGCGCCGCTGTTGAACGCCACCAGCGACTGGGTGCCGCTGGTGCTGGTGATCGGGGTGCCTGCCTGCATCAGCTGACGATAGCTGACCGGAGTGCCGATCACGCCGCCGAAGCCGGTTGCGCAACGGCCAGCCACAGCCGAATTGCGCGAGGCTTCGCCGAAGCGGGTGTCGCATGGGTCCAGGAACGTATCGAAGGACTGCGAACCGCCGCCCGAGATGTCGTCCAGGGTCGGTGCGCGGAAGCCTTCAGCCCAGGTACCACGGAACAGCACGTCCTTGACCGGCTTGTACATGAAGCTGGCCTTGCTGTTGTTGGTCACGCCGAAGTTGCTGTAGTCCGAGTGGCGGGTTGCCAGGTTGAAGCTCAGCAGTTCTGCGAACGGCTGTGCCTTCAGCACTGGAACGTTCAGCTCGGCATACGCTTCACGCACGGTGTAGCGGCCGTAGGTTGCCTGGCCCGACAGGTTGGTCGAGTAGCCCGACTGCGAGAACTGGTCAGGAACGTCCTGGCCCTTGACTTCGCGGTGTTCCAGGCCGACAGCCAGGCCCACTGCGCCAGCTGGCAGCTGGAACAGTTCGCCGCCGATGTCGGCGGTGGCGCTGTTGATGGTCGAGCCGTAGGTCTTGGTGCCGGTGGTGTTGACGAAGTCAAGCGCTGCAGCGGTCGATGCCGATGGGCCGCCCAGGATATCCCATGGGGTGCACGATGCCAGGCCGATCGGGTTCGCTGGCGTGCCGCACTGCACGACGCCCGACGCGTTCATGAACGAAGGGCCCAGGGCTTGCTTCAGGTTCAGCAGGTTGATGTTGCCGGTGTCGGTCGCGGTACCCGATACCTTGTTGTGGTTGTAGCCAACGCTCCAGTTCCACGCCAGGTCGCGCACCGTGAACTCGCCTTCCAGCGATGCATCGATGTGCAGGGTACGGTTCTCGTTGTCGGTGACGCGCGGCAGCTCGATGGTACGACGCTGGAAGAACAGATCCTGGCCCAGACCGGCGCCAGCAACCTGGTTGCCGTACGGGTTGTAGTAGCTGTCCTTGTCGATGTAGACCGGGTAGTTTGCCTGCGAGGTCGACTGCAGCGGGTAGCCGGCGATCTGGCGGGTCGACTGGCGCTGCGAGTACATCGCGGTGGTCTTCAGGCGCATGTCTTTCGGCAGCGCGACTTCACCTTTGACGAACAGGGTATCCAGCTTGTTCGGCGACAGCAGGTCCATGTCCTGCGAGCTGTTGTACTTGTCTTCGTTCAGGCCGGTGTAGGTGTGGTAGCTGTTCGGGTCGCGCGAATTGGCGCCGACGCCATTGCCCGTCCAGTCGCCGGTGTGGTTCAGGTACTTGTTGAAGCCGCCTGCTGCGGCGCTGGTCAGCGAACCGCCGTTGGCCGGGTTCACCGGGGTGATGCGGCCCCATGGACCTGCGCCCAGACCGTCGTACGGGTGATTCGGGCCGTACTGGAATTTGGTGATGTTGCGGGTCTGCGTGTCGACGCGGCCCTGTTCGGTGTGCGACAGGCCGAACATCAGCGAGGCTTTCTCGTCGCCTGCACCGTAGGTCAGCGAGAAGTCCTTGTTCTTGCCGTCGTTCTTTTCGTTCTGGCCGGTGTACAGGTTCAGCTGGCCACCCTGCATGTTCTTCTTCAGGATGATGTTCACCACGCCTGCGATCGCGTCCGAGCCGTAGATCGACGAAGCGCCATCCTTCAGGATTTCCATGCGCTCGATCATTGCCGACGGGATGGTCGACAGGTCGGTATAGCCGGCCACGGTCTGGGTCCAGCGCTTGCCGTCCACCAGCACCAGCAGGCGGTTCGCGCCCAGGTTGCGCAGGCTGACGTACTGGCCGCCGGCTTCGGTGTTCGAGGTCAGCGAACCCGAGCGGCTGAAGTCAGGCGCGCCGGCCGACGACAGGTTGTTCAGGATGTCGCCAACGGTCACCAGACCGGTTTTCTGGATCTGTTCCTGGTTCAGGACCTGGATTGGCTGTGCGGTTTCCAGGTCGACTTGGCGGATACGCGAACCGGTCACTTCGACGCGCTGTAGCGGTGCCGAAGCTTCCTGTGCGACCGCTGCGGTCATGCCGAGGGTCATACCGCCGAGGCAGATCGCGCGGACCGACCGGGACAAGAGTGTTTCCATCATGTTGCAAACTCCTAGGGGTGAAAACGCGGCGGCACCATGGGAAGGGCACTGCCACCGAAAATGTCGCGAAGCGACTTCGCTGAAAAACGCCAACTGAATGGTTAAACGACTTTTCAAGTCAGCAATAAAAACATTCACCGTGCATCACTGTCAATGCATATACAGCCATATGTCGAATGTGTTGCAGAAATGTGTATTTATATGTTGCTTGGTCGGCAAGTAATTGACTTGTGCGTCAACAAATGATCTATATTTGGCCATGCGCAAAAAAGCCCGTCCGGCTTGCGCCGGACGGGCTATTTGAGCAATTAAATTGCTTGATTATTGAAGCTTAAAACGCCTGGTTGTAGCGGACGTAGATGAAGCGGTCCAGCGGCAGGTCCGGATTCACCGCCGACGACGACGAGGTGCCGCCGTAGTTCGCGGTCGCGTTGTAGTTGATGACCGGCTTCTTGTCGAACACATTGTTCGCGCCGACCAGCAGCTTGGCGTTCCATGGCAGGGAATAGCCGACCGACAGGTCGCTGTACCACATCTCCTTGGCGCGGGTGTAGCCGGTGCCCCAGCTGGCCTTGCCGGCCGGATCCGAGCACTCGAGCTTGGCCGCCACGTCCCAGCAACGGTTCTTCTGGCTGCTGTAGAAGCGGGTGGTGAAGGTGGCGCTCCAGTTGCCGAGGCTCCAGTCGAGCGCGAGGTTCGATTTCACGCGGTAGATATCCCACTCGCCCACGTACGAGACCCAATCCGAATCCAGGGTCGATTGCTCGCGGTACTTGTCGGTATAGGTGGTTTCGCTACGCACGCCGAACTGGCCCCATGCCGTGCGCGGCAGGCGATAGGACACTGCCAGGTCGACACCCTCGGTTTCGACCTTGCCGCGGTTGGTATTGCCGATTTGCAGGTCCACCACCTGGCCGGTCACATCGCGGGTGATCAGCGAGCAGAAGTTCTGTACGTTGTTGACGTAGCACTCTTCGATGGTATCGGTTGCCGATACGCCCGTGATCAGGTTGTCGATCTTGATGCTGAACCAGTCCACCGACAGCGAGAAGCCCGGCACCGACGATGGGCTGACGACGAAGCCCAGGGTGCGGTTCTTGGCCGTTTCTGGCTGCAGGAAGGCATTGCCGGCACCGGTCGTGAACGGGACCGGGGTCTGGCCGCCGCCGGACGGTACGTCGGCGCCGACCTGGTTCTTCTGGCGGAAGCCGGTCGGCACCCCATCGGCCGCGCAGCGCGCCGCGACCGTCGGGTTGACGGCCGCCTCGCCGAAGCGGCTGTCGCAGGCGTCGAGGTAGTTGGCGAAGGTCTGCGAGCCGCCACCGAAGGTGTCGCCCAGGGTCGGGGCGCGGAAGCCTTCGGCATAGGTGCCGCGCACCAGCACGTCGCGCACCGGTTTCCACATCACGCTGGCCTTGCTGTTGTTGGTCGAGCCGAAGTTCGAATAGTCCGAATAACGGGTCGCCAGGTTCAGGCTCAGCAGGTCGGCCAGGAACACGCCCTTGAGCAGCGGGATATTGGCTTCGACATACGCTTCGCGCACCGAGTAGCGGCCAAAGGTCGGGTTGCCGGCCAGGTTGGTCGCGTAGCCCGATTGCGAGAACAGGTCGGGTACGTCTTCGCCGCGCACTTCGCGGTGTTCGATACCGGCCGCCACGCCCAGGCCGCCGGCTGGCAGCGCGAACAGTTCGCCGGTGATGTCGGCGGTGGCGCTGTTGACGGTCGAGCCATAGGTCGATTGCGAGGTCGCCACCACGTAGTCCAGCGCGTCCGGGTTCGACGCCGATGGGCCGCCCAGGACGTTGAACGGTACGCATTCCGCCAGGCCGATCGGCGCGCTCGGCGTGCCGCACTGCACCTGGCCGGATGCGTTCATGAACGACGGGCCGAGCGCGCGCTTCAGATTGAGCAGGTTGAGGTCGCCGCGCCCTGAAACCAGGCCGTCCACCTTGCTGTGGTTGTAGCCGACGCTCCAGTTCCATGGCAGGCCGCGCAGTTCGAACTCGCCTTCGACGGTGGCGTCGATATGCAGCGTGCGGTTCTGGTTGTCGGTGACGCGCGGCAGTTCGATGGTGCGGCGGTAGAAGAACAGGTCCTGTCCATTGCCGGCGCCGGCAACCTGGTTGCCGTAGGGGTTGTAGTAACTGTCCTTGTCGACATACACCGGATACTTCGACTGCGCGGTCGAGCTCAGCGGGTAGCCGGCGACCTGGCGCGACGATTTGCGGTCGGCATACATCGCGGTGGTCTTGAAGCGCATGTCCAGCGGCAGTGCGACTTCGCCCTTGACAAAGATCGACGTCAGCTTGGTCGGCGTCTGGAACATCATCTGCGACGTCGCGTTGAACAGGTCCGCCGTGTTAGCGCTCGAGAACGTATGGTAATTGTTGGGGTCGCGCGAATCGGCGCCCACGCCGTCGCCGTAGAAGCCGCCGGTATGGTTGATGATCCGGTCGAAGCCGGTCGCGCCGCCGGTGGCGCTCACCTGGCGGATGCGGCCCCACGGTCCGCCGCCCAGGCCAGTGGTCGGGTGGTTGGGGCCGTAGCTGTAGGCGGTGGCCTCGCGGGTGCGGGCCCAGACCTCGCCCTGGTCGCTATGGGTCAGGCCGAACATCAGCGAGGCCTTCTCGTCGCCGGCGCCGTAGGTGATCGAGTAGTCCTTGGTGCGGGCGTCGTGTTCTTCGTTCTGGCCGACGTACACGCTGGCCTGGCCGCCTTGCATTTCCTTCTTGAGGATGATGTTGATCACGCCCGAGATCGCATCCGAGCCGTAGATCGACGAGGCGCCATCCTTCAGGATCTCGATGCGTTCGATCAGTGCCGACGGCACGGTCGACATGTCGGTGTAGCCGTTGACGGTCTGGGTCCAGCGCTTGCCGTCCACCAGCACCAGCACGCGGTTGGCGCCGAGGTTGCGCATGTCGACGAACTGGCCGCCCTGCTCGCGGCCCGCGCCGAGCGCGGTGCCCTTGCTGAACGCCGGGGTGCCGGCCGAGGACAGGTTGTTGATGACGTCGCCGACCGTGACGAGGCCGCTCTTCTGGATCTGTTCCTGGCTCATCACCTGGATCGGCTGCGCCGTCTCCAGGTCGACCTGGCGAATACGGGAACCGGTCACTTCAACGCGCTGCAGTGCTTCCTGCGCCATGGCGGTCATTACCGGCAGCGCGAGGGCGACGGCCAATGCGATCTTGGTACGTTGTTGCATGTGCTCTCCATCTTGCGTCCCGCCAGTAGCGGAACGATCTTATGATTAATCGGTGCAACCCGTGCGCATGCGGGCACCGTGGATAACGGACTGCTCCGTAGTGCATGCGCATCTGTATAAAACCATTTCGTATTGATCAGTGTCAACGCAGCAACCGTCTGTTTTTGTGGCAAAAACAACAGTTATCAAAAAGAAATTAACTGACCAAAAAGTCAGGAAATTCAATAACTTATCTGCGGTGCATGAAAAGCGTCCCGACGTGTAGTTTCAGTGCGAGGAGAGCGCACACGCACCCGTATGGTGCGTGTGTGAAACATGCGGGAAAGGGGAAGAGGATATTGCCGTTCAGTTGCCGAAACAGGCTTGCCACAGCGCTCGCACGCTGGCGGGATGGTGGCCGACCAGGCCCGGTTCGACCCGGGTCTTGTCCTGGCCCTGCAGCCGCACGCCGTGCTGCAGCTTGCGCATGATGCGGTAGGCGTCGGCCACCTGTCCCGCCAGGCCGGGGTCGATCAGGCCCAGTTCGCCGCAGCGGCGCAACAGCGCGATATTGCCGGCGTTCGCGGTCAGCTGCGGATACGCGGCCGCGTGGCGCAGCACCAGGTACTGCACGATGAATTCGATGTCGATCATGCCGCCCTCGTCGTGCTTGAGGTCGAACAGATCGCTGCGGTTGACGTTGGCGTCGCGCATGCGCTGGCGCATGCTCACCACTTCTTCGCGCAGCCGGTCCTGCTGCGCGCTGCGGTCCTTGCGCAGCACCTGTTCGCGGATCGCCTCGAAGCGCGCGCCGATGGCGGCGTCGCCCGCGCAGAAGCGGGCGCGCGTCAAGGCCTGGTGTTCCCACAGCCAGGCCGCGCCGTTCTGGTAGCGCTCGAAGGCGGCGACCGACGAGACCAGCATGCCGCTGGCGCCGTCCGGGCGCAGGGCGATGTCGACGTCGAACAGGATGCCGGCCGCGGTATGGGCCGTCATCCAGGTGATGAAGCGCTGGGCCAGGCGCGCATACAGCGGCGGCGCGTCCTGGTCGTCGTCGTCGTACAGGAAGATGACGTCGAGATCCGACACATAGCCCAGTTCCTTGCCGCCCAGCTTGCCGTAGGCGATGACGGCGAAGCGCGGTTCCTCGCGGTGGCGGCCGTTCACCGTGCGCCAGGCGTGCTTGACCACGGCGCCGACGATCATGTCGGCCAGCGCCGACAGGTGGTCGGCCAGGTGCTCGACCGACAGTTCGCCGGCCAGGTCCAGCGCCAGCAGGCGGAACAGCTGCGCATGGTGGGCTTCGCGCAGGATGTCGAGCTGGCGCTCGGTGTCGCCGGCCGCTTCGCCCAGGTGCTCGTCGAGCAGCGCTGCCAGCTGGGCCAGGTCGCCCGCGCCGGCGTTGCGGTCGTCCAGCAGCTCGTCGAGCAGGATCGGGTGCTGGGTCAGGAAGGTGGCGGCCCAGCCGCTGGCGTTGATCATCCGGATCACGCGCTCGAGCGTGTGCGGGTACTCGGTCAGCAGCGACAGGTAGGCCGAGCGGCGCGCGATCGCCTCGAACAGGTCGAGCAGGCGGCCCAGGGTGGCGGCGTGGCTGCCGATCCCCGCTTCGCGCACCACGGTCGCGATCTGGGGCAGGGCGGCGTCCACCAGCGCCAGCAGCCTGGCCCGGCTGGCATCGGGCAGGCTGGACAGGCGCGGCCCCTGCAGGGTGGCCGCCAGGCGGCTTCCTGCGGTGCGGGCGTCGTCGAAGCCGAGCGCGGCCAGGCGGCCGGCGATTGCGTCCACATTGTCCAGCTCGTCGGCCAGCGCGGGGGCGTCCGGGTCGTCGTCGGGCTTTTCCTTGTCGGCGAAGATGGCGTCGAACTGCTGGGCCACGTAGCTACGCTGCGCGTCCAGCGCGTCGAGCAGGGCGGCTTCGTCGGCGAAGCCCATCATGCGCGCCACCGCCAGCCGGTCGTCCTCGCCCACCGGCAGGGTATGGGTCTGGGCGTCCTCCAGGTATTGCACCCGGTGCTCGAGATTGCGCAGGAAGGTGTAGGCCTGCAGCAGGCGCCGGGCCGTCTCGGGCGGCAGCAGCTCGCGCTCGGCCAGCAGCCCCAGGGTCTTGCGGGTCGAGCGCTCGCGCAGGGCCGGGTCGCGTCCGCCCCGGATCAGCTGGAACACCTGGGCCAGGAACTCGATCTCGCGGATGCCGCCGCGTCCCAGCTTGACGTTGTGGCTGCGCTCGGGATGCAGGCGCTCCTGGCGCTTGACCTCGGCGCGGATCTGGGCGTGCATATTGCGGATCGCGTCGATCACGCCGAAATCCAGGTAGCGCCGGAACACGAACGGCCGCACGATGGCGTCGAGCGCGGCGATGTCTTCCGGGGTCCCGGTGACGGCGCGCGCCTTGACCCAGGCATAGCGTTCCCATTCGCGGCCCTGGACGATCAGGTATTCCTCGACCATGCCGAGGCTGGCCGCCAGCGGGCCCGACTTGCCGTTGGGCCGCAGCGCCATGTCGACCCGGAACGTGAAGCCATCCTCGATCACCTCGGACAGGGCCGCGTTCAGGCGCCGTCCCAGGCGGACGAAGAATTCGTGGTTCGACAATTGCCGCTGGCCCGGGCCGGCGGCGGTCTCGCCGTCTTCCGGGTAGACGAAGATCAGGTCGATATCGGACGAGACATTCAGTTCGCCGCCGCCCTGCTTGCCCATGGCCAGCACCATCAGCTGCTGGGGGCGGCCCGATTCCTCGCCGGTCGGGACGCCGTGGCTGGCCACCAGCTCCTCGGTCAGGCGGGTGGCGTGGGTCTGGATCGCGAAGTCGGCGAAGGCCGTCATGGCCGTCACCACTTCGTCGAGGTCGGCCTGGCCGCCCAGGTCGCGCGCCACGATGGTCGACACCAGCAGGTTGCGCACGCGGCGCATCGCGCGTTCCAGCGGCAGGCCATGGGCCAGTTCGCGTTCCAACAGGGCGCGGAAATCGGCGCCGCCCAGCGATAATGATGACAGTTCGGCCAATTGGACGGCCCGCTCCGGCGCAGCGTCGAGCCAGCGCTGGACGAAGCGCGAAGCGCAGGCGGGGGAGGTGGAGGTCATCGTCGATCCTGGTAGAAGGGGGCGTTTTAAGGTCCAGTTCATTTGCGATGCGGTAGAATGGCCCGCTTCATGGACATGGCCACGACGCGGACCATGCTCCGGCCATCGATGCTTGCTGGGTGTGCACCGATGGTAAGGTAGACGCCGCAACTGTTGCAAGCGACCTGTTTTATTCAAGAGTTAAATTTACGGCGAGCCTTTGTTATTAGCACCTTGATGCACAACCCGGATCCGCAGGCGGCCGCTGCGGCCTCGCCGCTCGCCGTGCGCTGGCGGCGGCTGCGTTCGGCCTATCGGGTCGCCAACCTGGCTTCGCACCACCTGCTGGGTTTCACCATCAAGCTGGTGCTGCTGGTGTATTTTTCGCTCGCCGTGCTGGCCCTGGTGCTGCGCTACGCCATCCTTCCGAATATCGACCTGTACAAGAGCGACATCGAGCGCGTGGCCGGCCATGCCCTGGGCAGCCGGGTCACGATCGCGCGCCTGGCCGCGTCCTGGCATGGCGTGCGCCCGGTGCTGGCACTGAGCGAGGTGCGCCTGCACGACGCCGCCGGGCGCGAAGTGCTGGCGCTGCCCCAGGTCGATGCGACCCTGGGCTGGTGGAGCGTGGCCGCCTTCGAGCCGCGCTTCGCCTCGCTCGAGATCAAGGGGCCGCGGCTGGCCGTGCGCCGCGGGCTCGACGGCGTGATCGAGGTCGCCGGCATCCGGCTCGATCCCGGCAAGGCCGGGGGCGGCGGCGCCGACTGGCTGCTGCGCCAGCGCGAGATCGTGATCCGCGACGGCCGCGTCGACTGGCGCGACGAATTGCGCGGCACGCCGCCGCTGGCGCTCGAAGGCGTGACGCTGGCGCTGCTCAACCGCTGGGGAACCCACCACTTCGCGCTGCAGGCCACGCCGCCGCGCGCCCTGGGCGGCCCGGTCGACGTGCGCGCGCAGTTCCGCCACCGCTTCGGCGAACGGCCATCGGACGTACTGCGCTGGAAGGGCGAGCTGTACGCCGACCTGCGCGACGTCGACCTCGGCGCCTGGAAGCGCTTCGTCGACTATCCGATCCAGCTCGAGCGCGGGCGCGGCTCGCTGCGCGCCTGGGTCAGCTTCGACCAGGCGCGCCTGGCGGGCTTTACCGCCGACCTGGCGCTGGCGGGCGTGAATGCGCGCCTGGGCAAGGACATCCCGCCATTGCAACTGGCGCGCGTGTCCGGCCGCCTGTCGGCGCGCGAGGAATTGTTGCCGAACGGGGCCGACGGCAAGCCGACCTTCGGCGCCCATGGCCACACGATCCGGCTCGACAACTTCGCGGTGGCGGTGCAGGGCGGCCGCGCGCTGCCGCCGGCCACGCTGGAAGAAACCTGGCGCCCGGCGAAGGACGGCCAGCCCGAGCGCGGCGCCCTGCGCGCGCGCGGGCTCGACATCGGCGCGCTGGCGGCGCTGGCCCAGTACCTGCCGATCACGCCGGTGCAGCGCCAGCTGCTGGCCGACTACGCGCCGCGCGGCATGCTGCAGGACGTCAGCGCCGAGTGGGATGGACGCTATCCGAACGTGAGCGGCTGGCGCATCCGGGGCGAGGTCGCCGACCTGGCCCTGAACCCCGTGGCCGCGCGCGCGGCCCGCGCCGCCCAGGGCGGCGTCCCGGCGCTGCCGGCGCGGCCCGCCACGCCCGGCTTCGAGCACTTGAGCGGCCACATCGATGCGAACGAGCGCGGCGGCAAGGTGGCGCTCGATTCGACGGGGTTGGCGCTGTTCATGCCGGCCTGGTTCGCCGAGCCGCGCATGCCTTTCGACCAGCTGGCCCTCGAGGCCAGCTGGACGTTCGAGCCGGGCAAGCAGCTGCAGGTCGAGGTCGACGAGCTGGCGTTCCGCCAGGGCGATTTCACCGCCGAGCTGTCGGGCCGCCACGTGCTGCCGCTCACGCCGGGCCATGGACCGGGCACGGCCGACTTCACCGGCAGCCTGGACGGCTTCGCGATCGAGCAGATCGGCCGTTACCTGCCGCTGGCGACGCCGCACGGCCTGCATGACTGGCTGGTCGGCGCGCTGCAGGGCGGCCGCCTGCGTGACGCCCGCCTGCGCCTGCGCGGCGACCTGGCCCAGTTCCCTTTTCATGCGAACAACGCGGCCGAGCGCGCACGCGGCGAGTTCAACGTGGCCGGACGGCTGGAAAACGCGCGCCTCGAATACGCGCCCGGTCACCGTCACCCGGATGGCACGCCGCTGTGGCCGCTGGCCGAGGCGATCGAGGGCCGCATCGAATTCGACCGCGCGCGCATGGAGATCAACGGCAAGACATTGCGTACCCTGGGCGTGGCGCTGTCGAACGTCAAGGCGGTGATCCCCGACCTGGCCGCCCACGAGCGCATGATGCTGGAGATCGACGGCAGCGGCGCCGGACCGCTGCAGGAATTCCTGCGCTACGTGGCGGTGACGCCGGTGCTGGAGTGGATCGGCCACTTCACCGAGGACACGCATGGCAGCGGCAACGCGAAACTCGGCCTCAAGCTGCGCATGCCGCTGTCGCACCTGCATGACACGAAAGTGCAGGGCAGCCTGCAACTGCAGAACAACGACGTCAGCCTGTTCCCCGAGCTGCCGACCCTGCAGGCGGCCCAGGGCAGGATCGACTTCCACGACCATGGCTTCGGCCTGGAAGGGATCAGGGCGAATTTCCTGGGCGAGCCGGTCACGGTCGCCGGCGGCACCCAGCGCGACGGCAGCACCCGGGTGCTGCTGGACGGCGTGCTGTCGGCCGAGGGCATGCGCCGCACCGCGCCGGCGCCGGCGCTGGGACGCCTGGCCGAGCGCCTGTCGGGCAGCACCCACTACACCGGCACGATCGTGGTGCGCGAAGGCCGGCGCACCATTGCGGTCGACTCGAGTCTGGCCGGCCTGGGCATCGAATTGCCGCACCCGCTGAACAAGGCCGCGGACGCGAGCCTGCCGCTCAGCTTCGTGCTCGAAGGCGCGCCGACCATGGCCGGCCTGGGGCGCGACGAGATCCGGGTCGGCGTCGGCCCGAACCTGGCGGCGCGCTACCTGCGCGAAAAGCAGGGCAAGGGACCGTGGCGGGTGACCCAGGGCGGCATCGGCGTCAACGTGCCGGCGCCGCTGCCCGACGAAGGCATGATGGTGCACGTCGACTCGAAGGCCCTCAATATCGACCATTGGCTGGCGGCCGGACGCGCGATAGCCGGCAGCGACGAGGCCGCCGCGCTGCCCGCCGCCTCGCCGGCCTCGGGCGGCATGACGGGCCCGGCGCCGGCGGCCGGCGCCGACTTCACCCAGTACATCCTGCCGACCGTGCTGGCAGGGCGCATCAGCGAGCTCACGCTCGGCGAGCGGCGCGTGGCCGACGTGGTGGTCGGCGCCACCCACCTGCGCGACACCTGGCAGGCCAACCTGCATTCGCGCCAGGCCAGCGGCTACCTGACCTGGGCCGAGACCCGCAGCGGACTGGGCAAGGTCACGGCGCGCCTGGCCTCGCTCACGATTCCCGAATCGGCCGAGGCCGAGGTGAAGGACTTGCTGGAGTCGAACGGGGGCGCCACCGCCACCATTCCCTCGCTCGACATCGTGGCCGAGCAGTTCGAGCTGTTCGACAAGCGCCTGGGCCGGCTCGAACTGCGCGCCAGCAATGTGCGCGCCCTGGCGGGCCGCGAATGGCGCATCGACCGCGTCCTGCTCGCCAATCCGGACGGCCAATTGAAGGCCAATGGCCGCTGGCTGACCAAGGATGGCAAGAGCAATACCAGCCTCAATTTCGCGCTCGACATCGAAGATGCCGGCAAGCTGCTCGACCGGGTGGGCTTCCCCGGCACCATCGGCCGCGGCAACGGCACCCTGACGGGGGATCTTTCCTGGGCCGGCCTGCCGTATGCGATGGACATCCCGAGCCTGTCGGGCCAGATCGAGATGAACGTGGAGTCGGGCCAGTTCCTCAAGCAGGATCCGGGCGCCGCCAAGCTGCTGGGCGTGCTCAGCCTGCAAGCGCTGCCGCGCCTGCTCAAGCTCGATTTCCACGACGTGTTCTCGGAAGGCCTGGCTTTCGACGGCATCAGCGCCAACGCGCTGATCGAGCGCGGCGTGCTGCGCACCGACAACCTTAAAATGCATGGGGTGGCGGCCACCGTCCTGATGAGCGGCAGCGCCGACATCGCCAACGAATCGACGAACCTGCGCGTGGTGGTGATCCCCGAATTCAACCTCGGCACCGGGCCGTTGGTGTATGGCCTGGCGGTCAATCCGGTGATCGGTCTCGGCGGCTACCTGGCCCAGCTGTTCCTGCGCGCGCCGGTGATGAAGGCGCTGACCTATGAAATGCAGGTGACGGGCCCGTGGAAGGCGCCGGTCATCACCAAGATCGACAACCCGGCGGCGGCCGCCGCCAGCCAAGCAGCCAAGAAGGAGTGATATGACGACCGTAGCCGCGATCCAGATGGTTTCCTCTCCAGACGTCAGCGAGAACCTGGCGGCCGTGCGCCGCCTTGTCGCCGAGGCCGCCGGCCGTGGCGCCACCCTGGTGGCCTTGCCGGAATACTGGCCGATCATGGGCATGAGCGACGCCGACAAGGTCGCGCATGCGGAGCAGCCGGGCAGCGGCCCGATCCAGGAGTGCATGGCGGGGCTGGCGCGCGAGCACGGCATCTGGCTGGTCGGCGGCACGTTGCCGATGGTCTCGCCACAGGCCGGCAAGGTGCTCAACACGACCCTGGTCTACGACCCGCAGGGCCAATCGATGAGCCGCTACGACAAGATCCACCTGTTCGGCTTCAACAAGGGCGCCGAATCGTACGACGAGGCGCGCACCATCGTGCCGGGCGAGACGGTCGGCGTGTTCGACGCGCCGTTCGGCCGGGTCGGCCTGTCGGTCTGCTACGACCTGCGTTTCCCCGAACTGTACCGCGCGATGGGCGAGTGCGCGCTCATCATCGTGCCGGCCGCCTTCACCTACACCACCGGGCGCGCGCACTGGGAAGTGCTGCTGCGCGCCCGCGCGATCGAGAACCAGTGCTATGTGCTGGCGGCGGCCCAGGGCGGCCTTCATGTCAACGGCCGCCGTACCTATGGGCACAGCATGCTGGTCGACCCGTGGGGCGAGGTCAAGGCGGTGCTGCCCGAAGGCGAGGGCGTGATCAGTGGCGAGCTCGACCCGGCCTACCTGGCCGGCGTGCGCGACAGCTTGCCGGCCTTGCGCCACCGCAAGATGTGAGCGCCCGGCCGTCCGGGCGCCCCGCCACGCGTCCGGTATGAAAGAACCGGATATGGCACAATGTCCTATCCACGAAAACACCGAACGCAACCATGACTCCATTCGAACCGAACCTTTCCTCCATCGCCGTCGCCCGCGACGTGCTGTTGACGCCATTCGGCCTCGACGAGGGCAAGCTGCTGCGCGCGCTGGGGACGATGTTCACGCACAAGGTCGACTACGCCGACCTGTACTTCCAGTTCACCAAGAGCGAAGGCTGGAGCCTGGAAGAGGGCATCGTCAAGACCGGCAGCTTTTCGATCGACCAGGGCGTCGGGGTGCGCGCCATCTCGGGCGACAGGACTGCGTTTTCGTATTCCGACGAGATTTCCGAACGGGCCCTGCTGGACGCCGCCACGGCCACGCGCACCATCGCGCGCGCCGGCGCCGGCCGCATCAAGGTGGCTGGCAGCACCTTGCCGACCGGCGGCCGTTCGCTGTACCTGCCCAACGATCCGCTGGCCTCGCTGGACGCGACCGCCAAGGTGAAACTGCTCGAGCGCGTCGAAAAGATGGCGCGCGCAAAGGATCCGCGCGTGGTGCAGGTGATGGCCGGCCTGGCCGGCGAATACGATGTGGTGCTGGTGGTGCGCAGCGACGGCGTGCTGGCGGCCGACATCCGCCCGCTGGTGCGGGTGTCGGTGACCGTGATCGCCGAGCAGAACGGCCGGCGCGAAGTCGGTTCGTCGGGCGGCGGCGGCCGCTACGACTATGCTTACTTCAGCGACGAGGTGCTCGACCGCTACGCCACCGAGGCCGTCAAATCGGCCTGCGTCAACCTGGAGGCGCGTCCTGCCCCGGCCGGCCCGATGACGATCGTGCTGGGACCGGGCTGGCCCGGCGTGCTGTTGCACGAGGCGGTCGGCCACGGCCTCGAGGGCGATTTCAACCGCAAGGGCTCGTCGTCCTATGCCGGCATGATCGGCCAGCGGGTGGCGGCCAAGGGCGTGACCGTGGTCGACGACGGCACCCTGCAGGACCGTCGCGGCTCGCTGAACATGGACGACGAGGGCAACCCGACCCAGTGCACGACCCTGATCGAGGACGGCATCCTGAAAGGCTATATCCAGGACACGATGAATGCGCGCCTGATGAAGATGCCGATCACCGGCAATGCGCGCCGCGAATCGTTCGCCCACCTGCCGATGCCGCGCATGACCAATACTTATATGCGCGCCGGCGACAAGGACCCGCAAGAAATCCTGGCCTCGGTCAAGAACGGCTTGTATGCGGTGAACTTCGGCGGCGGCCAGGTCGACATCACCAATGGCAAGTTCGTGTTCTCGGCCAGCGAGGCCTATATGATCGAGGATGGCAAGATCACCTATCCGGTGAAGGGCGCGACCCTGATCGGCAATGGCCCGGACGTCATGAACCGCATCTCCATGATCGGCAACGACATGCGCCTGGATTCGGGTGTGGGCGTGTGCGGCAAGGAAGGCCAGAGCGTGCCGGTGGGCGTGGGCCAGCCGACCCTGCGCATCGACGGGGTGACGGTGGGCGGGACGGCCTGATCCGGCCTGCCTCTACGTGCTGACAATGCCCGGCTGCGTGCCGGGCATTGTGTTTCGGGCAGCCGCTTCAGAACGAATACTTCGCCCCCAGCGTGAAGTAGCGCCCGATCGCGCCGTAGTAGTCGAGCGGGTTGTACGACACCGCCCCATAGGTCAGCGGATCGAGCGGCGCCTGCTTGTCGAACACATTCTGGATCGAACCATAGATTTCCCAGCGCGGTTGCGGCTTCCAGCGCAGCACCAGGTCGACCGTGGTGAACGAGGACAGTTCGCAATCGGTCGGGGCATCGTCGCCGTTGGCGAAGTGGCTGGCGCAGCCTTCGGGATCGTCCTTGAAGAAGGTGTTGTCGATCGGTCCGCGGTAGTTGACGTTGGCCGACAGGCGCCAGTTCTCGCGCTCCCAGGTGGCGCGCAGGTTCAGCTTGTGGTCCGGCGTGCCCATGCAGTTGCTGACGTCGCAGTTGCCGTGGGTGCCCGCATAGTCGCGCGTCGTGCCGTCGCGCTCGGTGCGTTCCCATTTGTCGAGGAAGGTGTACTTGGCGTCGAAGGTCAGGCTGCCCCAGCCGTTGGGCAGTCCGAAGCCCTGGCGCGCATCGAGGTCGATGCCGCGCACTTCGGTCTCGGCCGAGTTGACGTAGCGCGCCAGCACCGCCGTGATCGCGCCCGGGTCGCCGGGAATCGTCGGGACCGCCGTGCTCGGATCGCGCGCCACGTTGCCGGCGGCGATCGATGCATCGATCTGTTCCTGGTTGATCTCGTTCTTGCGCTTGATGTTCCAGAAGTCGATCGAGAAACTGGTGCGTGGCAGCGGATCCCAGATCGCGCCGATGTTCCAGCTCTTGGAGCGTTCCGGGCTCAGGTCCTGGTTGGGCGAGGTGATGACCGCTACCGAGGCCGGGCTGCAGGCGGTCTGCACGCCCAGCGCGCAGCGCGCCGGATCGGTGGCGTTCGAAAAGGCGGCCAGGCCGCCGACGCCGTTCTCGGCCGGGCTCGGCGCCCGGAAGCCCTTGGCCCAGGTGGCGCGCAGCGCCAGTTCGCGGCGCGGATTCCACTTGACGCCGACCTTCGGGGTCCAGGCGTCGCCCACGTCGGTGAAGTGGTCGTAGCGCATGGCGCCGGTCAGTTCCAGGCCCTGCCAGACCGGCGCCAGCACCTCGCCGTACAGCCCGGTCACGTTGCGCTGGCCGTCGTAGGCCGAATATCCCAGGCCGATGATGTTGCCGCGCTCGGTGCCGGATGTCGGATCGAGGCGCGCCGATTCATGGCGGTGTTCGAAGCCCAGCGCCACGCCCACCGGTCCGCCGGCCAGCTTGCCGACCTCGCGCGTGGCCTTGAAGTCGACTTGCGCGATCTCGGTCTCGGCGTCGTTCGAGATGGTCGGCGACAGGGCGGCGTACACGGCCGGCGAGTTCAGGCCCGCGTTCTCGGCGATGCGCCAGTAGGTGCCGGGCGGCAGCGCGCGGTAGCCGGGATTGGCCTGGGCCGCCGCCACGTTCGCGGGCGACGGGTCGAGCAGGGCGAAGGTGGCGTCGCGCTGCAGGTAGCCGCGGCGCTCGTTGTCGACCTTGCTGCGCGAGTAGAGCAGCGAGGTGTCCCAGTCCCATTGCCTGTAGGTGCCGCGCGCGCCGACCAGCGCGCGCACGAAGGTCGACGAGATGTCGGATTCGCGCGGACCGACGTCGAAGGGCAGGTAGCGCAGCCGCGCCGCGCTGCCGAAGTAGGGATTGTCCGGGTGCGCCGCCCCGAGCTGGACGCCGGCATTGCTGACCGGACCGCCGGGATAGCCGACGCTGCCGGCGATCGGGTTCGGCGTGGTGCTCGACCGGGCCAGGCTGTCGTACAGATTGAGTTCGGCATAGGCCTCGATATTGCCCTGCAGCCTGAGCGTGCCGCGGCCGTACAGCGACAGGTTCTCGCTGTCGGGCTGGATCTGGTTGTACAGGAAGCCCGAATCGACCAGGCAGCCGCCGCCCGGATCGCCCTGCGGGTGGCCGGTGAAGTTGGCGCAGGCCGCGCCGGGGAAGGTGCGGGTGAAGCCGGCCCCGGCCGGGTTGCCGCGATTGGCGTAGTCGAGCGTGGCCGGATTGCGCACATTGCCGTTGATCGCATTGCCGGACTGGTTGTTGCCGGTGATGGCGCCGGTGCCGCCGAATCCCTCCTGGGCCGAGAAGCCCCATGGCCGCAGGTCGACCTTGCCGATGTAGTCGCGGTTGCCGCGGTCGCGGTACCAGATCTCTTGCGTGTGCTTGTACTCGACGTTGAACAGCAGGTTGTAGCGGTCGGTCTCCAGGTCGCCGAAGCCCCAGGCCAGCGCCAGGTTGTGCTGCTGGCCGTCGGCGCCCTCGCCGGCCCCGGCCATTGCGCGTGCGCTGGTGCCCTGGAAATTGCGGCGCAGGATGATGTTGACCACGCCGGCGATCGCGTCGGAACCGTAGATGGCCGAGGCGCCGTCCTTGAGGATCTCGATGCGCTCGACGGCGTCGGTCGGGATCACGTTGAGGTCGGCGAACACCTTCTGGCCGTCGTCGGCCAGGCCATAGGGCGCCATGCGGCGGCCGTTGAGCAGCACCAGGGGCGAGGCCGTGCCCAGGCCGCGCAGCGAGATGCCGGATGCGCCGGCCGCGAAGCCGTTGCCGAAGCTCATCGGCACCGAACCCTGGTTGTCGACCGCCAGCGTCTGCAGCAGTTCGGCGACCGTGGACTTGCCCGAGCGTTCGATATCGTTGCGGTTAACGGTGAGCACGCTGGACGCGGTCTCGGCCTGGGCGCGGCGGATGTTCGAGCCGGTGATCTCGACCCGGGCCACGGGCGCGGCTTGTTGCGCGCCAGCCGGGTGGGGAAGCGCCAGCAGCACGGGACCGGCGAGCGCCAGGCCGGCGGCGCCGCCACCCGCGAACAGGCGGCGCACGGTACGGGAAAGCAGGTTTTCAGTCATGGTCCGGACTCCTTTGATGGGATGGATACCGCACTCGGGATCTGGACCGACTGTTGCACTGACCTGCACCGAGAGGCTGATTCAGCGCAAAGTGCACGAGAAGAAGAAGAGTAAGCGTCCGTTAGACGCCACTGATTGTTGTCTGCGCAAGCGGTAGTCGACCGCGCTGTTGCCACGCGGTGCAGAAACAAAGGGCTTGCCAATCTTCATGTCTTGTTGTTATAGTCAATTCGACCAAACCCGGACCCGCCATGCGCCACTTCTTCTTTACCCGCTTTTTTTACTTTAGCCATTCCAGCCAACGGCGGTGGAGTAGCGGCGGGTACGCGCAGTAACAAGTCCCGGCAGCAACCAGACAAACCGCCAGCGATGGCGGTTTTTTTTATTCCAGTCCTGAAAAGACACGGCACAGAACAGCACCCAGAGGAGTCCCAGCATGCCCCGCACCGACGATTTACGCATCCGCGAAATGAAGGAATTGACGCCGCCCTCGCACCTGATCCGCGAGTTCCCGGTGACGCCCCAGGCCGAGCAGACGGCAAGCGGCGCGCGCGTCGACCTGCACCGCATCCTGCACGGCCAGGACGACCGCCTGATGGTGGTGATCGGGCCGTGCTCGATCCACGATCCGAAGGCCGCCCTCGAGTATGCGCGCAGGCTGGTGGAACAGCGCCGGCGTTTCGCCGGCGAGCTCGAGATCGTGATGCGGGTGTATTTCGAGAAGCCGCGCACGACGGTCGGCTGGAAGGGCCTGATTAACGATCCGTACATGGACAACAGCTTCCGCATCAACGATGGCCTGCGCATGGCGCGCGAGCTGCTGCGCGACATCAACGAGATGGGCCTGCCGGCCGGCACCGAATTCCTCGACGTGATCAGCCCGCAGTACATCGCCGACCTGGTCAGCTGGGGCGCGATCGGCGCCCGCACCACCGAATCGCAGGTGCACCGCGAGCTGGCGTCCGGCCTGTCGTGCCCGGTCGGCTTCAAGAACGGTACCGACGGCAATATCAAGATCGCGACCGAGGCGATCAAGGCCGCGTCGCAGCCGCACCACTTCCTGTCGGTGACCAAGGGCGGCCACTCGGCCATCGTGTCTACCGCGGGCAACGAGGATTGCCACATCATCCTGCGCGGCGGCAAGGCGCCGAACTACGACGCCGCCAGCGTCGAGGAAGCCTGCAGGCAGATCGCCGCGCTGGGCCTGGCCAGCCGGCTGATGATCGACGCCTCGCATGCGAACAGCTCGAAGAAACCCGAGAACCAGGTGCCGGTGTGCGCCGACATCGCGGCCCAGGTCGCGGGCGGCGACGACCGCATCGTCGGCGTGATGATCGAGTCGCACCTGGTGGCCGGCAGGCAAGACCTGCTGCCGGGCAAGGAATTGACCTATGGCCAGTCGGTGACCGATGGGTGCATCGACTGGGACGCCAGCGTGGGGGTGCTGGAGGGATTGGCGGCGGCGGTGCGCCAGCGCCGCGTGCGCCAGGAGTGAAGACGGCGACTCGGCAATGAAAAAGGGCGCACCGCGGTGCGCCCTTTCTTGTTCATGCTCAGCCCGTCAGAACTTGGCAGTCAGGTTCAGGAAGATGTGACGGCCCATCGAGTCGTACACCTGTGGATAGGTATTGCCGTTGCCGAAGACCTCGGCCAGCACGCCCGAGACCGGTGGATCCTTGTCCAGCGCATTGTTCACGCCGGCGCGCAGGGCGAAGACCGGGGTGATCTGCCAGGCGCCGGTCAGGTCCAGGTAGCTGCGTGCGCCCATGCGCGCGTCGCCCGTCTCGAAGTCGCCGGCCAGCAGCGGATTGTCGCTGGTCAGGTCGAGGTCGGTGCCGCGCACATAGCGCCAGGTCGCGCCCAGCTCCACGCCGCGCCATGGGGTCGCCCACGATGCGCGCAGCTTGTGACGCCATTTGGGCAGTGGAATGCCGCAGGTGGCGCCATTGTAGCCGGCGCAGTCATACTCGCCCGAGCCCGGGAAGTCTTCCTGCTTGAATTCCTTCAGGTAGGTTCCCATCAGCGACAGGTTCAGGCCGCCCCACGCGCCCAGCTTGGTGTTCCAGTTGGCGCCCAGGTCGATGCCCTTGGTCGAGCGGCTGCCCAGGTTCTGGTTGGTGGCCACGATGTTGGCGCTTTCCAGGGCCCACAGGGAACCCAGGCGGTCACGCGTGATCAGGTCGCAGAACTTTGCATCGCCCGTGTTCAGGCACTGGGTCAGCGTGGTCGACGCCGGCAGGCCGCCGATGACGCCCTTGACCTTCATGTCGAAGGCATCGATGGTCACCGAGGTATTGCGGGTCGGGGTCAGCACCAGGCCCACGGTGTACGAATCCGACTCTTCCGGTTCCAGCGCGGTGTTGCCGCCGATGATCTGGTTGTACTGCTGGGCCGGCGAGTTCAGGATGTTGCCGTACTGGGCCGCGGTGACGCCGGTCCGTTCGCACGCCGCCAGGCTGGCCGACGGGTTGGCGCCGGCGCACGGATCGGCCGACATGCCGAACAGCGCGAGGCCTGCCGGGGTGTACAGCTCGACCACGTTGGCGGCGCGCGCCGCGCGCTGGTAGCTGAAGCGGAACTTGGCTTCCTCGATCGGCTTCCATTCGAGGCCGACACCGTAGGAATCGGTGTCCTGGCCGGTCGAGTAATCCGATTTGCGGTAGCTGCCGGTCAGGGTCAGGTCCCTGGCGAACGGCGCGTTCTGCAGGATCGGGATACGGGTCTCGGCGAAGTAATCACGCACGCTGAACTGGCCGCTCACGTTCTTGGTCGGGCCGCCCTGGCCGGCCAGGTCGCCGGACTCGAACGCCACGTCCGAGTTCAGCTCGAGTTTCTCGGTGCGGTGTTCCCAGCCGAACGCCACGCCCACGCCCTCGCCGCTGGTCGGCAGCTTGATGCCGTATTCGCCCAGGTCGGACGACAGGTTGATGCCCTGCACGGTCTGCGAGGTGTGGCCTTTCTGGAAGCCGGGGGTCTGCAGGTAGCTCAGCGCTTCCGGGGTGACGCCGCCCAGGCTCCAGATATTGTACGGGACGCAGTTCGGGTCGACGCCGTTGAGCGTGCTGGCGCAGACGGGTTGGCCGTTGGCGCCCGGGACCACGTTCAATGCGCGCGCGCTGCGCGAGACCGAGAAGTCGTTGAAATAGGTTTCCGAGTACAGCACCTTGCCGACCTGGGCGAAGGCGTCGTACTGCCAGTTGCCGATGTCGCCCTTGACGCCGATCACGCCGCGGTAGGAGGTGTGGCGCAGGTCGTCGCGGCGGCCGCCGCCTTCGACGTTACGGCGCAGGATGACGACGTCGGCGGTGTCGCCGGGGCCGGTCATGCCCAATGCGCTGCGCCAGGCATCGGACAGCAACGGGTTTTCCCAGCGGATCGCGTTGGCGCCCGAAGCATCCAGGCCGAACAGGCCGGATGGCGCGATCTGGGCCACGGTGCTGTCGTCGTGGAAGCTGGCCTCGGCGTACAGGCGGGCCTTGTCGTTGATGTCGTAGTGAGTGAACGAGCTGAAGGTATAACGTTCCGATGGACGGCGGAAGTAGTTCAGCGGGCCGAAGTTGTAGGCATCGGTCGCGCTCACGTAGGGACGCACGCCGCCGTTGGCGTCGGCCACGGTCTTGAGGCCGGTGGCGGTGATGAACTGGCCCGGGAAGCTGGTGCCCGAACCGCCGCAATTGAAGGTATTGCCCACGGTGGAACCGTTCAGCGCGCAGGAGGTGAAGTCACGTTCGGACTGCAGCAGGGCGTCTTCTTTCTTGTAGCCGAAGAACACCACGGCATTGCCCCTGCCGTCGGCGAAGTTGCCGCCCATGGTCAGGTTGATGTCCTTGACCTTGCCGTCGGCGCCCTTGTCGCCCGGCACCGGGAAGTTGCGGCGCGCGGCAGCCTGGGCCACCGGACCGCCGTTCTGGTCGTGGTTGTAGAACTGGTAGTTGGCGTCGATCTGGACGCCCTGGAAACGGTCGTCCATGATGAAGTTGACCACGCCGGCGACGGCGTCCGAGCCGTAGATGGCGCCGGCGCCGCCGGTCAGCACTTCGACGCGCTTGATCAGGCCGACCGGGATCTGGTTCAGGTCGGCCGCGGTATTGCGCGGGCTGCCGGCCGGCAGGCGGCGGCCGTTGACCAGCACCAGGGTGCGGTCGGCGCCGAAGTTGCGCAGGTTGACGGTGGCGGTGCCGGACGAGCCGTTCGAGACCGAGCCGCCCTGGTCGGCGAAGACCTGCGGCAGGTTGTTCAGCAGGTTCTCGACCGAACGCACGCCTTCCATCTTGATGTCCTTGGCGTTGACCACGGTCACCGGGCTGACGCTTTCCAGGTTGGCGGTCGCGATGCGCGAGCCGGTCACTTCCACGCGCTGGGCCGATTCGACGGCGGGCGGCGCCTCTTGCGCATGCACGCCGGTGACGGCGACCACCAGGCCGCCGGCGCACATCACGCGTATCGATCGAGATAACACAGTTTCAACCATCATAGTCAGTCTTCCCCGTAAGACCTGGCGGCGCTCGCGCCGGCCAGTAATGTCAGCGAATCGCCGCGTGATATGGACGCAGCGTGTTTTTACTACTTGGCAATAAAAACATTGACCCTTAGACAGTGTCAATCCGTATGGTATGTATGATTCAAAAATACAACTGCTTGATGACTTGTCTTTACATGTTGCAATTTTGATGCTAGTCACATGGAAGTCGCAAAAGTCGAAACATGAAATAATGTATTGAAAATATAGTTTGAAATTCCGGATAACCCTCGCAAACTCTATTTTTCGTGGCATAAAATTGCGCACTCGACGTTTGTTGAAGAAATGTCATGACGCAAGCTTATTATGCGAATTCGTGATGTCGCCGTCAGTACATGGCAATAACCTGCCGCTATTGCGGCATAAGATTGCGCGGCTGTCGGTGCGTGCGGATATGCGCTATCGTGTCGTTTTTTGCCAGCCGATATTCGGTGCGATGGCAGACCTGGAGGCGGCCCGTTCGCCCAATCCGTAAATTCGGGAGTGCGATGTTTGCTTATGTCCTGCGCCGGTTGTGGCAGATGCTGCCGACGATGGCCGGCGTCGTGTTGCTGGTGTTTTTCCTGTTCAACTGGGTCGGCGGCGATCCGGCTTATCTGCTCGCCGGCAAGATGGCCGATGCGAACGCGATCGAGAACATCCGGCGCCAGCTCGGCACCGACCAGCCGTACGCCGTGCAGCTGTGGATCTTCGTCAAGCAGATCCTGACCGTCGACTTCGGCAACGCCTGGAGCACGGGCGAGCCGGTGTCGCACATCATCGCCAGCCGGCTGGGCCCGTCGCTGACGGTCCTGGTGCCGCTGACCGTGCTGGAAACCGTGTTCGGCATCGCGCTGGCGCTGGGCATCGCCTTCGTGCGCGGCTCGCTCACCGACCGCGCCGTGATGGTTGCCTGCACGGTCGGGATGTCGATCTCGATCCTGGTCTATATCATCGTGTTCCAGTACGTGTTCGCCTACCAGTGGGGGCTGTTCCCGGTCCAGGGCTGGGGCAATAGCTTGGGGGAGAACCTGCTGCGCTATGCGCTGCTGCCCATCATCATCGGCCTGGCGGTCTCGATCGCGCCGACGCTGCGCCTGTACCGCAGCTTCGTGCTCGACGAAGTGGGCCAGGACTATGTGCGCACCGCGCGCGCCAAGGGCTTGCCGGAGCGCCGCATCGTCTGGGTCCACGTGCTGCGCAACGCCGCGATCCCGATCATCACCCACGTGATGGCCAGCCTGCCGGCGCTGCTGATCGGCGCCTTCCTGCTCGAGCGCTTCTTCGGCATTCCCGGCATCGGCCGCGAAGTGATCCTGGCCGTCGAGCGCAGCGATTTTCCTGTGATCAAGGCGATCACGGTCTACGTGGCCGCCGCGACCATGGTGTTCAACCTGCTGGCCGACTTGCTGTACCAGGCGGTCGATCCACGCGTGCAGCTCAGGTAAGCCATGACGACCAGCCTGCACACGAGTACGCACATGTCCTCGCCCGGCCTGTGGACGCTCGCCTGGCGCCGCCTGCGCGCCGATCGCGTCGCCATGGCCGCGCTGGCCGTCGTCGGCGCCTTCCTGCTGCTGGTGCTGCTGTCGAGCACGGGACTGGTGGCCAGCGACTGGGAAGACGAGGTCGCGGTCAACTACGCGCCGCCGGCCTTCGTCGGCCCCGACGCCACGGCGCGCGCACTGGCCCGGGCCCAGGCGCCGCGGGCGACGCCGCCGAATGCCTTCGACCCGCTGGCCGGCGAACTGGCGGAACTGAAGGCGCAAGTGGTGGCCGCCCATCCGCCGGTCGAGAAGCGCACCACCTTGCCCTTCGGCGCCGACAAATGGGGCCACGACATCGTCAAGAAGACGATCAAGGGCGGCGAGACCTCGATCGTGGTGGGCCTGGTGGCGGCCTTGCTGGCGGTGGCGCTGGGCACCCTGTTCGGCGCCGTCGCGGGTTTCCATGGCGGGTGGATCGACGACCTGTTCAACTGGTTCTACAGCATCTTCACGGCCATTCCCTCGATCCTGATGATCCTGACCGTGGCCGCCGTGCTGCAGCAGAAGGGCGTGGCCACCATCGTGCTGATCCTGGGCCTGACCGGCTGGACCGGGCCGTACCGCCTGATGCGCGCCGAATACATCAAGCACGGCGCGCGCGAATACGTGATGGCGGCCGATGCCATCGGCGCGTCGGCGTGGTCGCGCATGTTCGGCCACATCCTGCCCAATGTCTCGCACGTGGCGCTGGTGCAGATGTCGATCCTGGTGGTGGGGTTCATCAAGGCCGAGGTGATCCTGTCCTTCCTGGGCTTCGGCGTACCGGTGGGCACTGTCTCGTGGGGAAGTATGCTGAACGAGGCGCAAAACGAACTCATCCTCGGCAAGTGGTGGCAACTGGCGGCCGCGGCCAGCGCGATGGCGCTGCTGGTGACGAGCTTTTCGCTGTTCGCCGACGCCTTGCGCGATGCACTGGACCCCAAGATCAAATGAAACCCGCTATGACCCAGGAAACCGAACCGTTGTTGCGGGTGCGCGACCTGCGCATCGCCTTTCGCACCGGCAAGCACAGCACCTTCGAGGCGCTCAAGGGCATCTCGTTCGACGTGCCCGGTAACGGCACGGTGGCGCTGGTGGGCGAATCCGGCAGCGGGAAATCGGTCAGCTCGCTGGCCGTGATGGGCTTGCTGCCGCCGGAGACCACGGTCGTCGATCCCGGCTCCAGCATCCGCTATGCCGGCCGCGAGCTGCTCGGCCTGCCGCTGTCCGCGCGGCGCGCGCTGTGCGGCAAGGACATCGCGATGATCTTCCAGGAGCCGATGTCGTCGCTGAACCCGGTCTTGACGGTGGGCTACCAGATCGGCGAGGTCCTGCGCCTGCACATGGGCATGGACAGGCGCGCGGCGCGCGCGCGTACCCTGGAATTGCTGCACGAGGTCGGCATTCCCGAGCCGCAGCACAAGATCGACGCCTATCCGGGCCAGATGTCGGGCGGCCAGCAGCAGCGGGTGATGATCGCGATGGCGATCGCCTGCGAACCGCGGCTCCTGATCGCCGACGAGCCGACCACGGCGCTGGACGTGACGATCCAGAAGCAGATCATGGACCTGATCGCGCGCCTGCAGCGCGCGCGCCGCATGGCGGTGCTGTTCATCACCCACGACCTGGGGCTGGTGGGCGAGATCGCCGACCGCGTGATCGTGATGCGCCATGGCGAGGTGCGCGAGGAGGGCGCGGCCGCCCAGGTGTTCGGCGCGCCTGCCGACGCCTATACCCGGGCCCTGCTGCATTGCCGGCCCTCGCTCGACGCCCGCCCGCTGCGCCTGCCGGTGATCGATGACTACCTGAGCGGGCGGGTTGCGCCGGACCAGGTGCACGAGCAGCGCGTGCGCGGAACCACCCCCGGCGACGAGCCGGTGCTGGTGGTCGAGCGGCTGGCCAAGAGCTTCTGGCTGCGCGACGGCCTGTTCGGCAAGCGCGAGTTCCAGGCGGTCAGGGATGTCTCGTTCACGCTGGGCCGCGGCAAGACCCTGGGCGTGGTGGGCGAATCGGGATCGGGCAAGACCACGGTCGGCTTGACCCTGCTGCGCCTGCACCGGGCGACGGGCGGCTCGGCGCTGTTCGAGGGCCGCGACCTGGTGGCCATGTCGGACCGCGAGTACCAGCCTTACAAGCGCCGGATCCAGATCGTCTTCCAGAATCCCTATGCCTCGCTCAATCCGCGCTTCACGGTCGGCCAGATCCTGCTCGAACCGATGCGCATCCACGGCATCGGCGCGGGCGAGATGGAGCGCGGCGCGCTGGCGCGCCAGCTGCTGGGCCGGGTGGGCCTGCCGGATGCCGCCTATGGCCGCTATCCGCACGAGTTCTCGGGCGGCCAGCGCCAGCGCATCGCGATCGCGCGCTGCCTGACCATGAAGCCCGAGATCCTGGTGTGCGACGAATCGGTGTCGGCGCTGGACGTGTCGGTGCAGGCCCAGGTGCTGAACCTGCTGCAGGACCTGCAGGACGAATACGGCATGAGCTACCTCTTCATCTCGCACGACCTGTCGGTGGTCAAGTATATTTCGGACCAGGTGATGGTGATGCACCAGGGCAGGGTGGTCGAGATGGCCGATGCGGATGCCTTGTACCGCGATCCGCAGCATCCCTACACGCGCTCGCTGCTAGCGGCGATTCCGCGCGGTGTCTTGTAAAAATGCCGCATCGGCCGCCACCGTTGCGCCTATGCCAAACGAAAGATGGCCGGTCCCGGTGACCGACCCGCAATTGCGCTAATATACACACATGCCCCAGCTAGCCGAACTCATCCAAGTCTATGGTGTGCTGATCGTGTTCGGCATCGTCCTCGTCGAACAGTTCGGCCTGCCCATTCCCGCGTACCCGATCCTGATCGTGGCCGGCGCGCTCTCGGTCACGGCCGACGTCAGCTGGCACCTGGTGTGGATGGCGGCCATCGTGGCCTGCCTGATCTGCGATGCGTTCTGGTTCCGCGCGGGCCGCTTCTATGGCAAGCGCATCCTGCGGCTGCTGTGCAAGATTTCCTTGTCTCCCGATTCCTGCGTCAACCAGACCGAAGACCGCTTCCGCAAATTCGGCGTCAAGTCGCTGCTGGTGTCCAAGTTCGTGCCCGGCTTCAATACCATCGCGGCCCCGCTGTCGGGGGCGATGGGGGTCGACCCGCGCCTGTTCCTGCTGTACGCCATCAGCGGCGCTGCGCTCTGGAGCGGCACCGGCATCCTGCTCGGCGTCTGGTTCCACAACAGCGTCGACGGCGTGCTCGACACGCTCTCGACCATGGGCAGCACGGCGCTCACGATCGTGGCCGGCCTGCTGGCGCTGTTCATCGCCTTCAAGTATGCCGAGCGGCGGCGCCACCGCTCGCGCAGCGCGATCGAGCGCATCGAGATGGATGAGCTGCTGGCGCTGATCGACGCCGGCCACGACCCGGTCATCGTCGACGCGCGCAGCCTGACCGCGCAACAGATGCAGGCGGCGATCCCGGGCGCCATCGTGTTTCGCGCCTGCCAGCCGGAACACCTGATGGCCTCGCTCGACCGCGACCGCCATATCGTTGTGTACTGCAGTTGCCCGGACGACGTCACCGCCGCCCAGGTGGCGCGCCAGTTCATCGCCAACGGCTTCCACCGCGCCCGTCCGCTCAAGGGCGGGCTGGACGCCTGGAATGCCCAGCGCGGCAGCGCCCCTGAACTCGATCCAGCAACTTGCTGATGCGCGCATGAAGTAGTTCTACTACGTCGATAATCGCAGGCTGAAAGGACACCGGGTGGTCGATATTGTGGTGGTTGTACCTAAACTACAAAAATATCTTGTCGCCAGGGCAAAAAATTTAGTAAGCTTGGGGGAGTTTCATCAATTTCTCGCCCAATGACCGTCTCCCAGTCCCGTCCATCGACCGACCGCCTGCATCGCGGCGGCGCCCGCCTGCTTGCCGACATCGGCGGCACCAATTGCCGCCTCGTGCTGGAACTGGGGCCGGGCCGGCTCGAAGGCGTCGCGGTGCTGCCCTGCGCCGACTACGCGACGCTGGGCGAAGCCATGCGCAGCTACCTGGCCAGCGCGGCGGTCAAGGCCATCAGCGCCGCGCCGATCCGCCATGCCGCGATCGCCATCGCCAACCCCGTGAACGGCGATCATGTGCGCATGACCAATCACCATTGGGAGTTTTCCACCGAAGCGCTGCGGCGGGAATGCGGTTTCGAGATCCTGCTGGTGGTCAACGATTTCTCGGCGCTGGCACGTTCGCTGCCGCACCTGGGCGAGCACAAGCGCCAGGTCGGCGGCGGCGCGCCGCAAGCGGACGCGGCGCTGGGCCTGCTGGGCGCCGGCACCGGGCTCGGCGTCTCGGGCCTGGTCCCATGCGGAAACAGCTGGACCGCCTTGCGCAGCGAAGGCGGCCACGTCAGCTTTGCCCCCGTCAACGAACAGGAAGTCGCGATCCTGCAGTACGCCTGGCGCGAATTCGAGCACGTGTCGTTCGAGCGTTTCCTGTCCGGCGCCGGCGTCGAGCTCATCTACCGCGCACTGGCCGACCGGGCCGGCCGTCCCGATGAGCGCCTGGGCGCGGCCGAGATCTCGCGCCGCGCGCTCGACGGCGCATGCGCGCTGTGCGACGAGGTGCTGGAAGCGTTTTGCGGCATGCTCGGCACCGTGGCCGGCAACCTGGCCGTGACCCTTGGCGCCCAGGGCGGCGTGTACATCGGCGGCGGCATCGTGCCGCGTCTCGGGGAGCGCTTCGACCGTTCGTCGTTTCGCCGCCGCTTCGAGCAGAAGGGGCGCTTCGCCGCCTACCTGGCCGCGGTCCCGACCTATGTGATCACCGCCGAGTACCCGGCTTTCCTTGGCGTGTCGGCGATTTTGTCCGAAAAACTGTCCGACTGACGCAAATCGGCGCGCATCGCATCGCCACCCCCTTGTCCGCTACGGGGTTTTATCGGTTACAATGGCCGCCAGTTGGAAGAAACGACGTCGTCCGCTCGCGTGCCGCACAGGCCGCTCCCCGGCATCGCCCCGATTGCGGGCATGCCTAAGTGACAGAGTTCCGCGTTTCGCAAGATAGAGATCAACACCAGCGGCCCGCCGCACAGGCGGGTTGCCCCCGGTGGGTTCCTTGCCCGCCATGGTATCGCTCCGGCGCCCAGCACGCCGGGCCCACGGATTCCGGTTTCAGGCAGCACATCGCAGGGCGACAGGCGCATGGCCCGCAGGCATGCGCGCTACGCGCCCTGATGCTGTCCCGACCCTGATTGGCCGAATTGTTTGATTGACGACATCGCGATATGAATACTGACGAGGCCAAGCGCGTCCTCGAAACCGCTTTGCTGTGCGCCCGCGAGCCGATGTCGATCCACGGCATGAAGAAACTCTTCGCCGAGGTCGATGCGCAGGGAAGGCCGGTCGGCGCCGACACGATCAAGATTTTGCTGGAAGAACTGCGCCAGGACTGGGATGGACGCGGCATCGAGATCGTCAGCCTGGCCTCGGGCTGGCGTTTCCAGAGCCGTCCCGAGATGAAGCCCTATCTCGACCGGCTGTCGCCCGAGAAGCCGCCCAGGTATTCGCGGGCGACCCTGGAAACGTTGGCGATCATCGCCTACCGCCAGCCGGTCACGCGCGGCGACATCGAGGAAATCCGCGGCGTGGCGGTCAATTCGCAGACCATCAAGATGCTCGAAGACCGCGGCTGGATCGACGTCGTCGGCCACCGCGAAGTGGTGGGGCGGCCGGCGCTGCTGGGCACCACGCGCCAGTTCCTGGACGACCTGGGGCTGGCGGCGCTGTCCCAGCTGCCGCCGCTGCAGCCGCTGGCCGAAGGCCCCGACAGCCGCAGCCTGGAGGCCCTCGAGGCGGCATTGAACGACAATTTTGACAAGGTGGACGCCCCGGCGGCCACCGACGATGTAGATTTAGCGACTTCACCCGTTGAAGTTCCGATCCGCGACACGCTTGACGACGGGATTGCCGAGGCGGGTCAGCACAATAAAGACACGAACGATGAACCCAACTGAACAAAACGAGACCAAGCCTGTGGATGCGGGCGAACCGGTAGCAGCCAAGCCGAAGCGTACGCGCAAGGCGGCGGTCGCCGCCGCTTCCGTGACCGACACTGCGCCAACCGAGGCCGTGGCGGCCGACGCCCCGGCCAAGCCCAAGCGCGCCCGCAAGGCCGCCCAGCCGGCCGGCGCCGAGACGGCAGCCGCCGAGCCCGCCGCGCCGGCGCCGGCCGCCGAAGCGTCGGCGCCGAAGCCCCGCAAGCCGCGCGCCGCCAAGGCCGCGAAAGAAGAACTGGGCGCCGCGCCGGTTGCCGCCGCGGCCGAACCTTCGGCCGCTGCACCGGCTGCCGACCCTGCGGCCCCGGTCCAGGAAGCGCGCAAGCCGCGCGGCCCGCGCCAGATGCGCGAACAGCGCGCCGAGCGCGAAGCGCTGCAGCAGGCCGCCGCGCCGGCCGTGGCCGAACCGGCCGCTGCGGCTCCCGATGTCGGCGCCGAAGCGGCCCCGGCCGGTACGCAAGAGGCGCGCGGCCGCGGCCAGCAGAAGCAGGGCAAGCGCGGCCAGCAGGGCGCTCGTCCGGCCCAGCAGAGCGGTCGTCCGACCGAGGGCGGGCGTCCGGCCAAGCAGATCGGCCGCGCCGGCAAGCAGGGCAAGCAGGGCGGCAAGCAGCAGCCCGGCAACGACGCCGACAATGTGTTTTCCTTCGTCACCTCGGATGCCTTCGACGCCAATGACGGCGCGCGCGGCAGTGCCCAGGCAAAGCCGGCGCGCCGCGACCTGACCGCCGACGACGATGCGCCGAAGCTGCACAAGGTGCTGGCCGAGGCCGGCCTTGGTTCGCGCCGCGACATGGAAGAGCTGATCGTCGCCGGCCGCGTCTCGGTCAATGGCGAACCGGCGCATATCGGCCAGCGCATCCTGCCGACCGACGCGGTCCGCATCAATGGCAAGCTGATCCAGCGCCGCGTGAGCGGCAAGCCGCCGCGCGTGCTGGTCTACCACAAGCCGGCCGGCGAGATCGTCAGCCATGACGACCCGGAAGGCCGTCCATCGGTGTTCGACCGCCTGCCGACCATGAAGGCCGGCAAGTGGCTGGCCGTGGGCCGCCTCGACTTCAATACCGAAGGCCTGCTGCTGTTTACGACCTCGGGCGACCTGGCCAACCGGCTGATGCACCCGCGCTACAACATCGACCGCGAATACGCGGTGCGCACCCTGGGCGAGCTCGAGGAAGGCATGCGCCAGAAGCTGCTGTCGGGCGTGGAGCTGGACGACGGCAAGGCGGCGTTCTCGAAGATCCAGAATGGCGGCGGCGAAGGCATCAACCGCTGGTACCGCGTGGTGATCGGCGAAGGCCGCAACCGCGAGGTGCGCCGCATGTTCGAGGCGGTCGGCCTGACCGTCTCGCGCCTGATCCGCACCCGCTACGGCGCCATGACCCTGCCGACCGGCCTCAAGCGCGGTCGCTGGGAAGAGCTGGAAGAGAACGATGTGCGCGCGCTGCTGGCGGCCTTCGGCGTCGAGAAGAAGGGCGGCGCCGCCGACAAGCACGCCAAGGGCGGCGCCGGCAAGGGCGGTGCGGCCAAGGGCGGCCGGGGTGACGGCAACCGCGGCGGCCTCGACCGCAGCGATGGCAACCGCATCGACCGTGCCGACGCCAACCGCAACGTCGACCCCTTCGGTCCGCCGGTGGCGCGCGTCGGCGCGGCGCGCGGCCAGGGCATCCTGAACGGCCCAGTGCCGGCAGGCAAGCCAGTCGGCGGTCGCCAGGGCGGTTTCGGCGGCCAGGGTGGCCAGGGCGGCGGCAAGGGCCGCGGCGCCAACGCCTTTGGTGGCGGCAAGGGTGGCGGTGGCGGCGGCGGTCGACCGCGCCAGCCGGACCCGCTGCAGACCACCTTCGGTTTCGCCGGCACCGGCGGCGCCCGTCGTGGCGGCCAGGGACCGCGTGGCTCCGAGCCCGGCTTGCCGCGCCGCGGCCGTCGCGGCTGAGCGCCCTGCATGCGCGGCCTGTGCAAGCGCGCGGGCCGCGCATGCGCCAGTCGATCGGCGTAAAATGGCTCGCAGCCCATAGCAACCTGCCAACTGTTGTTTAAAGGCTCATTTGTGGCAGGGCGATTGCGAGAGAATCGGAAAAGCAGTATAATGTGCAGCCTAATCGAAGTCCTTCCCGAACATTGTATCCGCGAGCGGTAATGCGCGTGAAACTGGTGCAAGTGCTTTCATCTGGTTGGGTTGTAGGTACAAAAAGATGGGCAGATGCCCATTTTTTTTTTGGTAAATCGTTTTAACGCCCTGGAGAAGTGCCGTGCAGCAGTTTGACTTAATCGCCACGACAGTCAGTGGACTCGGCTATGACCTCGTCGACGTCGAACGAGGCGAGCGCGGGATCCTGCGTGTGTACATCGATTTTCCGGCTGCCGACGCGGACGAGAAGGGCCCGATCACGGTCGAGGACTGCGCCAAGGTGAGTCACCAGCTGTCGCACGTGCTGACCGTGGAAAACGTCGATTACGAGCGTTTGGAAATTTCTTCGCCGGGCCTCGACCGCCCGGTGCGGACCCTCGCCGACTTTGCGCGCTTCGCCGGCCACGAGTGCACGGTCAAGCTGCGCGTCGCAGTGCCGGGCAGTGCGAACCGGAAGACCTATACCGGTATCCTGCGCGGCGTCGAGAACGACAAGGTCGGTTTGGAATTTGACAGTAAAGATGGCCCGGCGTTGATGGAATTTACGCTGGCCGAATTGGACAAGGCACGTTTGGTGCCACAGGTGGATTTTAGGAGTCGCAAAGCATGAGTCGCGAAATTTTATTGCTGGTGGATGCGCTTGCGCGCGAAAAGAACGTCGACAAGGAAGTCGTTTTCGGTGCGCTCGAGTTCGCGCTGGCACAGGCCACGAAGAAGCGCTATGAAGGCGAAGTCGACATTCGCGTGTCGATCGATCGCGACACCGGCGAGTTCGAGACTTTCCGCCGCTGGCACGTGGTGCCGGACGAAGCGGGCCTGCAACTGCCTGACCAGGAGATCCTGCATTTCGAAGCGAAAGAGCAGATCGCCGACATCGAAGTCGACGAGTACATCGAAGAGCCGATCGAGTCGGTCGAGTTCGGCCGTCGTTTCGCGCAAGACACCAAGCAGGTCGTGCTGCAGCGCGTGCGCGATGCCGAGCGCGAGCAGATCCTGCAAGACTTTCTGGAACGCGGCGATTCGCTGGTCACCGGCACCATCAAGCGCATGGAGCGCGGCGATGCGATCGTCGAGTCGGGCAAGATCGAGGCGCGCCTGCCGCGCGACCAGATGATCCCGAAAGAAAACCTGCGCATCGGCGACCGTGTGCGCGCCTATATCCTGCGCGTGGACCGCAATATGCGCGGCCCGCAGGTGATCCTGTCGCGCACCGCGCCAGAGTTCATCATGAAGCTGTTCGAACTCGAAGTCCCTGAGATCGAGCAAGGCCTGCTGCAGATCAAATCGGCAGCGCGTGACGCCGGCGTGCGCGCCAAGATCGCCGTGTTCACGGCCGACAAGCGCATCGACCCGATCGGCACCTGCGTCGGCATGCGCGGTTCGCGCGTGCAGGCCGTGACCGGCGAACTGGGCGGCGAACGCGTGGACATCGTGCTGTGGTCCGACGATCCGGCCCAGTTCGTGATCGGCGCCCTGGCGCCGGCCAATGTGTCGTCGATCATGGTTGACGAAGAAAAGCACGCGATGGACGTGGTCGTGGACGAGGAAAACCTGGCCATCGCGATCGGCCGTTCGGGCCAGAACGTGCGCCTGGCGTCCGAGCTGACCGGCTGGAAGATCAACATCATGACCGCCGAAGAATCGGCGAACAAGGTGGCGCAAGAAACGGCCGCGATCCGCGCGCTGTTCATGGAAAAACTGGACGTCGACCAGGAAGTGGCCGATATCCTGGTTGAAGAAGGCTTCTCGAGCCTGGAAGAAATCGCATACGTGCCAATTTCCGAGATGCTGGAAATTGAATCGTTCGACGAAGACACCGTCAACGAACTGCGCACCCGCGCCCGTGACGCGCTGGTGACTGAGGCGATCGCTTCCGAGGAAGGTCTCGAAGGCATGGAAGAAGCTCTGGTCAATCTGGAAGGCATGGACCGTACCGTTGCCGGCAAGCTTGGCCTGGCTGGCATCAAGACGGTCGAAGCATTCGCGGCGCTGGCCTATGACGAATTCGGCGCCATCCTGGCGTTGTCGTCGGACCGCGCCCGCGACCTGATCAAGAGTGAATTTAATGATGTGACCGACGACGAGATGAAACTGGTCGATGGCAAGTATGACGACCGGGCGAAAGCACTGCAGGCGAAAGCCTGGAGCCTGGCAGAAACGGCCAAAGCTTGAACATTTCTTTATCATCTGTCGCGACACGTAGAAAAGAGGACTGAATGGCGAGTAACAACGTAGCCCAATTTGCCACCGAGCTGAAGATGCCTGCAGACCTGCTGCTGACCCAGCTGCGTTCGGCCGGCGTCGAGAAAAGCTCGACGTCAGATCCCTTGTCGAAAGATGATAAGGACAAGCTGCTGAACCATCTGCGCCGTACCCACGGCGCAGCCGATACCGGCGAGAAGAAGAAGATCACGGTGACGCGCAAGGAAACCAGCGAAATCAAGCAGGCCGATTCGTCGGGTAAATCGCGCACCATCCAGGTCGAAGTCCGCAAGAAGCGCACCTTCGTGCAGCGCGACGACCTGGTCACGACCAAGGCTCCCGAGGAACCGGTGATCGACGCCGCCGAACAGGCGCGCCGCGAGGAAGAATCGCGCCGCCAGGCCGAGCTGATCGCCCGCCAGGAAGCCGACCTGCGCGAAAAGCAGGAACGCCTGGCCAAGCTCGAAGCCGAAGAAAAGGCGCAAGCCGCGGCTGCTGAAGAGCAGGCCAAACGCGAAGCTGCCGAACAGGCCAAGCGCGACGCCGCCGAGAAAGCCGCCGCTGCCGCTGCCGCCAAGGAAGCTGCCGCCGGCAAGGAAGCCGCTGCCGGCGCCGACGAAGCCGCGAAAAAGGCCGCCGACGACGCCAAGGCCGCCAAGGAAGCCGCTGCCAAGGAAGCCGCCGAACGCGCTGCCGCCACCGAGCGCGCACGCAAGGCGGTGGCCGACGAGGTCGCGCAGATCAAGCTCATGATGAGCCAGCCGCGCCGCGTGATCAAGGCGCCGGAACCGGCGCCGAAGCCGGCTGCTCCTGCGGCTGCCGCCGGCACGCTGCACAAGCCTGCGGATAAAAAGCCGGGCGAAGTCAAGAAGGACGACGCCAAGAAGCCGGGCGACAAGAAGTCGATCAAGTCGGCCAATGTGTCGTCGACCTGGTCTGACGACAAGAAGCGCGGCGGCCAGGGCCTCAAGACCCGTGGCGCACCGGCCGGCGGCGGCCGTGACGGCTGGCGCAGCGGTGGCCGTGGCGGCCGCCGCGGTCATGGCGACGACCGCGAATCGAACTTCCAGGCGCCGACCGAGGCGATCGTGAAGGACGTCCACGTTCCGGAAACCATCACGGTGGCCGAACTGGCGCACAAGATGTCGGTGAAGGCATCCGAGGTCATCAAGCAGCTGATGAAGCTGGGCCAGATGTGCACCATCAACCAGGTGCTCGATCAGGAAACCGCGATGATCCTGGTGGAAGAGATGGGCCACAAGGCCTTCGCCGCCGCCGAGGACGATCCGGAAGCGATCCTGGCCGACCAGGGCGAGCACACCGAGTTCGAATCGAGCCCGCGTGCGCCGGTCGTGACCGTCATGGGCCACGTCGACCACGGCAAGACCTCGCTGCTGGACTACATCCGCCGCGCCAAGGTCGCTTCCGGCGAAGCCGGCGGCATCACCCAGCACATCGGCGCCTACCACGTGGACACCCCGCGCGGCATGATCACCTTCCTGGATACCCCGGGCCACGAGGCGTTCACCGCGATGCGTGCCCGCGGCGCCAAGGCGACCGACATCGTCATCCTGGTGGTGGCGGCGGACGACGGCGTGATGCCGCAGACGAAAGAGGCGATCGCCCACGCGAAAGCCGCCGGCGTGCCGCTGGTCGTCGCGATCAACAAGATCGACAAGCAGGGCGCCAACCCGGACCGCGTGACCCAGGAACTGGTCGCCGAAGGCGTGGTGCCCGAAGAATACGGTGGCGAGTCGCCATTCGTGCCAGTGTCGGCGAAAGTCGGCACCGGCATCGACGACCTGCTCGAGAACGTGCTGCTGCAGGCCGAAGTGCTGGAACTGAAGGCGCCGACCGAATCGCTGGCCCGTGGCCTGGTGGTCGAAGCCCGTCTGGACAAGGGCCGCGGCCCGGTCGCGACGATCCTGGTGCAGTCGGGCACCCTGAAGCGCGGCGACGTCGTGCTGGCGGGTTCCTCGTTCGGCCGCGTCCGCGCCATGCTGGACGAGAACGGCAAGACCATTGCGTCGGCCGGTCCGTCGATCCCGGTCGAGATCCAGGGCCTGACCGAAGTGCCGAGCGCCGGCGAAGAAGTGATGGTCATGGCCGACGAGCGCAAGGCGCGCGAGATCGCCCTGTTCCGTCAAGGCAAGTTCCGTGACGTGAAGCTGGCCAAGCAGCAGGCCGCGAAGCTGGAAAACATGTTCGAGCAGATGGCCGAGGGCGAGGTGAAGAACCTGCCGCTGATCGTCAAGACCGACGTGCAGGGTTCGCAGGAAGCGCTGGTCGGCTCGCTGCAGAAGCTGTCGACCTCCGAAGTGCGCGTTCAGATCGTCCATGCGGCGGTCGGCGGTATCACCGAATCGGACGTCAACCTGGCGACCGCGTCGAAGGCAGTCATCATCGGCTTCAACGCCCGTGCGGACGCCCAGGCGCGCAAGCTGGCCGAAGCCAACGGGATCGATATTCGTTACTACAGCATCATTTACGATGCGATCGACGAGATCAAGACCGCGCTGTCGGGCATGCTGGCGCCGGAGAAGCGCGAGACCATCACCGGCCAGGTCGAGATTCGCCAGGTCATCCTGGTCTCGAAAGTCGGCGCGATCGCGGGCTGCCTGGTCACCGATGGCGTGGTCAAGCGGTCCTCCTCGGTCCGCCTGCTGCGCAACAATATCGTGGTCTGGACCGGCGAGATCGATTCGCTCAAGCGCTTCAAGGACGACGCGAAGGAAGTGCGCGCCGGTCTGGAATGCGGCCTGTCGCTGAAGGGCAACAACGAAATCCAGGTCGGCGACGTCCTGGAAGTGTTCGAAGTCACCGAAGTGGCGCGGTCGCTGTAAGCCACGCCGTTGGCGTACCATGGGGGCCAGGACGCTTCGCGGCAATGCCGCGGAGGGCCTGGCCCTTTATTTTGCACGTCCCGAAGCTAACAAAAGAACAAGCAGCACATCATGGCTAAACACAGCAAAAGCATTCCACAGCGCGGCCTGCGCGTGGCCGACCAGATCCAGAAGGATTTGTCGGAACTGATCGCCTTCGAACTGAAGGACCCGCGCGTCGGCATGGTCACCATCAGCGAAGTCCAGCTGACCCCGGACTACGCCCACGCCAAGATCTACTTCACCCTGTTGAAAGACAGCGCCGAAGAAGTGCGCCAGACCCTGGAGGGCCTGTCGAAAGCCTCGGGCTACCTGCGCAATATGCTGGGCAAGCGCCTGCACATCCACACGCTGCCGTCGCTGCACTTCGTGCACGACACCTCGACCGCGCGCGGCCTGCAGATGTCGGCCCTGATCGACCAGGCCAACGCCACGCGCGCCAAGGACGATCCCGAGTCGAATCCCGACGCACATCCCGATGCGCACGCAGCCGACCCGGCGGAGAAAGAGTGAACGGACGTCCCGCACGAAAACCGCGCGACCTCGTCGACGGCGTACTGCTGCTCGACAAGCCGGTCGGCCTGTCGTCGAACGACGCCCTCATCAAGGCCAAGCGTGTCCTGAACGCGAAGAAGGCCGGCCATACCGGCACGCTGGACCCGTTCGCCACCGGTTTGCTGCCGCTGTGCTTCGGCGAGGCGACCAAGTTCTCGCAAGACCTGCTCGAGGCCGACAAGAGCTATGAAGCCACGGTCCACCTGGGCGTCAATACCAACACCGGCGACACCGAGGGCGAGGCGATCGAGACCCTGCCGGTCGATGTCACCCTGGAACAGATCGAGGCGGCGCTGGCGCGCTTTCGCGGCCCGATCGAGCAGGTGCCGCCGATGTATTCGGCGCTCAAGCGCGACGGCAAGGCCCTGTATGAATACGCGCGCGAAGGCATCACCCTGGAGCGCGCGGCGCGGCCGGTGACGATCCACGCGCTGTCGCTGCTCGACTACCAGGCGCCATTCCTGAAGATCCGCGTCACCTGCAGCAAGGGCACCTATGTGCGCGTGCTGGGCGAGGACATCGGCGCCGCGCTCGGCTGCGGCGCGCACCTGAGCGCGCTGCGCCGGATCGAGGTCGGCGCGCTGGACGCGGCGGGCATGATCACCCTGGACGAGCTGCTCGCCCATCCCGATCCGCTGTCGCTGCTGCGGCCGGTCGACGCGCTGCTGTCGACCTTCCCGCCGATCGCGCTCACGGCCGAACTGGCGAAGCGCTTCCTGCAAGGCCAGCGTCTCGCGCTGGGCAAGGAAGACATCGCCGTACCGGAGCAGCTCGGCCGGATGCGCATCTACCACGACGGCCGCCTGCTCGGCACCGGGCAACTGGGCGAATACGCGATCCTGGCGCCGGAGCGCCTGATCTCGACCGCGCCGCCGGCCTGACTCCTTGCCGCACCGCATGTCACGCGCCTGTCACGGGCCGCAGCTAAGCTGCTCCTGTGACAAGCCGTTGAATTTTCGTGCTTTCTGCTCGCAAGATTTAGACTGGGCAGCTACCCATGCTATACTAGTCGGTTTCCGAAATCGGTAGTATCGGACCCCGCAGTTCCAGTACATCCTGTACACCACGCTACTTTCTAAAAATCATGTCAAACACCAAACGCGCGATTCGTAATATCGCAATCATTGCCCACGTTGACCACGGCAAGACCACGCTCGTCGACCAGCTGCTGCGCCAGTCCGGCACCTTCCGTGAAAACCAGGCGGTGGACACCCGCGTGATGGATTCGAACGACCTCGAGAAAGAGCGTGGCATCACGATTCTGTCGAAGAACTGCGCCGTCGAATACGAGGGCACGCACATCAACATCGTCGACACCCCGGGCCACGCCGACTTCGGCGGCGAAGTGGAACGCGTGCTGTCGATGGTCGACTCGGTGCTGCTGCTGGTCGATGCGCAAGAAGGCCCGATGCCGCAGACCCGTTTCGTCACCCGCAAGGCGCTGGCCCTGGGCCTCAAGCCGATCGTCGTCGTCAACAAGATCGACCGTCCGGGCGCGCGCGCCGACTGGGCGATCAACCAGACCTTCGAACTGTTCGACAAGCTGGGCGCGACCGACGAGCAGCTGGACTTCCCGATCGTCTACGCCTCGGGCCTGAACGGCTACGCCGGCATGGACGAGAGCGTGCGCGGCGGCGACATGAAGCCGCTGTTCGACGCGATCCTGAAATACGTGCCGGTGCGCGACGACAATCCTGACGGCCCGCTGCAGATGCAGATCACCTCGCTGGACTACTCGTCGTACGTCGGCAAGATCGGCATCGGCCGCGTCAACCGCGGCACGGTCAAGACCGGCCAGGACGTGCTGATCCTGAACGGCCCTGATTCGACCCCGATCAAGGGCCGCATCAACCAGGTGCTGAACTTCAAGGGCCTGGAGCGCGTGCTGGTCGACTCGGCTGTGGCCGGCGACATCTGCCTGATCAACGGCATCGAGGAAATCGGCATCGGTTCGACCGTGTGCGCCGTGGATACGCCAGAAGCGCTGCCGATGCTGACCGTCGACGAGCCGACCCTGACCATGAACTTCATGGTCAACAACTCGCCGCTGGCCGGCCGCGAAGGCAAGTTCGTCACCAGCCGCCAGCTGCGCGAGCGCCTCGAGCGCGAACTGAAGGCCAACGTCGCGCTGCGCGTGGCGCCGACCGACGACGACACCACCTTCGAAGTGTCGGGCCGCGGCGAGCTGCACCTGACCATCCTGCTGGAAAACATGCGTCGCGAAGGCTTCGAGCTCGCCGTGTCGCGTCCGCGCGTGGTCTACAAGATGGTCGACGGCGTGCGCCACGAGCCGTACGAAAACCTGACCGTCGACGTCGAGGAAGCCAACCAGGGCGGCGTGATGGAAGAACTGGGCCGTCGCCGTGGCGACCTGCAGAACATGGAAAGCGACGGCAAGGGCCGCGTGCGCCTGGAATACCTGATCCCGGCGCGTGGCCTGATCGGCTTCCAGGGCGAATTCATGACCCTGACCCGCGGCACCGGCCTGATGAGCCACGTGTTCCACGAGTATGCACCGGTCGACAACAGCAAGGGCGAACTGGCCGGCCGCCGCAACGGCGTGCTGATCTCGCAGGACGACGGCGCCGCCGTCGCCTACGCGATCTGGAAGCTGCAAGACCGCGGCCGCATGTTCGTCGAGCACAACACCCCGGTGTACGAGGGCATGATCATCGGCATCCACTCGCGCGACAACGACCTGGTCGTCAACCCGATCAAGGGCAAGCAGCTGACCAACGTGCGTTCGTCGGGTACCGACGAAGCGGTGCGCCTGGTGCCGCCGATCCAGATGTCGCTGGAATACGCCGTCGAGTTCATCGAGGACGACGAGCTGGTCGAGATCACCCCGAAATCGATCCGCCTGCGCAAGCGCTACCTGAAAGAGCACGAGCGCAAGAAGGCCAGCCGCGAAGGCGCGTAAGCCGTCCGGACGACGAAAAATCCCGCTGCGCGCAGCGGGATTTTTTTTGGACATGCGTTATAATCTGACAAGGGTGATCGCGCCGCCCGGCGCGACAGGATTTGCGCTGGTCGGGCCGCCACGCCGGCCTTCTTGCGACCTTCATGCCTCATCCTTCCGCTGCCGCCAGCGTCCCCCCATCCATCGCCACTTCTGCACCATCCGCACCGCCCACGTGCCGGCCGCTTCCCGCCGCGCGCCGCCGTTCGACCGGGCCGTCACATGAAACATCATCGACTATGGAGATTCACGATGCGCATTGAGAAGCGCCTGTCCGACTCGTTCAAGGAATTCGCAGCCTCAGGCAAGGCTGGCGGGATCATCCTGATCCTGTGCACCATCGCCTCGCTGCTGGTCGCCAACTCGGCCTGGGGCCCCGCCTACCTGGGCTTCTGGCAGGTCGTCCTCGGCGGCCTGAGCGTCGAACTGTGGGTCAACGACCTGCTGATGGCGATCTTCTTCCTGCTGATCGGACTCGAACTGCAGCGCGAACTGCGCAACGGCGAACTGTCCGACCTGCGCAATGCCATGCTGCCGATCATCGCCGCCATCGGCGGCATCGCGCTGCCGGCGCTGACCCACTTCGTGCTCAACGGCGGCACGCCGACCCAGCCCGGCATGGGCATCCCGATGGCGACCGACATCGCCTTCGCGCTGGGCGTGCTGTCGCTGCTCGGCAGCCGGGTGCCGGCCTCGCTCAAGGTATTCCTGACCGCGCTGGCGGTGATGGACGACCTGGGCGCGATCATCGTCATCGCCGTGTTCTATACGGCCCAGCTGTCGGTGGCCTACCTGGCCGGTGCGCTGGGCGTGTTCCTGGCGTTGCTGCTGCTGAACCGGGCGCTGCGCGTCAAGGCCTTGTGGCCCTATCTGCTGGGCGGCGCGCTGATGTGGTTCCTGATGCTCAAGTCGGGCGTGCACGCAACCATCGCCGGCGTGCTGCTGGCCTTCACCATCCCTTATTCGCACCAGCAGGACGACGGCGCCTCGCCGGCCCACCGCATGGAGCACGTGCTGCACAAGCCGGTGGCCTTCCTGATCCTGCCGATCTTCGCGCTGGCCAATACCGGCATCGTGGTCGGCGCCGGCTGGGCCGGAGAACTGCTGTCGTCCAACAGCTTGGGCATCCTGCTCGGCCTGGTAGCCGGCAAGCCGGTCGGCATCTTCCTGTTCACCTTCGCCGCCGTCGCGATCGGCCTGTGCCGCCTGCCGCTGGACCTGGCATGGCGCCACGTGCTGGGCGCCGGCCTGCTGGGCGGCATCGGCTTCACGATGTCGATCTTCATCACCAACCTGGCCTTCGTCGGTCACGCCGAGGTCATCAATGCCTCGAAGATGGCGATCCTGACCGCCTCCTTGATCGCCGGCATCCTGGGCTTCGTCTGGCTCAAGCTGTTCGGCGCCCCCGCCGAGGGCGACACGGATCCGGATACCATGGATTTCGATGACGGCCAGCCCGGCCCGGCAAGCCCAGGGGCGCGATGAACAATATCCTCCATCCGGCGCGGGTCGTGGTCCTGCTGTTCGCCCTGGCGATCCTGGCCGGGACGATCCTGCTGATGCTGCCGGCCGCGCGCGCCGACGGCCACGCCGCGCCGCTGATGGTGGCATTCTTCACGTCGGTCTCGGCGATCTGCGTTAACGGCCTGGTGGTGGTCGACACCGGCAGCTACTGGTCGGGCTTCGGCCAGGCCGCGATCATGGTGCTGTTCCAGCTCGGCGGCTTCGGCATGATGACCGCCGCCACCTTGCTGGGCCTGATGGTCAACCGCTCGTCGCGCCTGCGCACGCGCCTGATCACCCAGACCGAGACCCGTTCGCTGGGCATGGGCGACATCGCCAGCGTGGCGCGCGTGGTGCTCGCGGTCACGGTGGTGCTGCAGCTCGTCATTGCCGCCATTTTGCTGGCGCGGATGGTGTTCGGGCATGGCATGGGCTGGCGCGAGGCCGCCTGGAGCGCCGTGTTCCACGCGGTCTCGGCGTTCAACAACGCCGGCTTCTCGCTGCACGCGGACAGCCTGACGCGCTATGCGGGAGACGCCCTGGTGCTGGTGCCGGTCATGGTGGCGGTCCTGGTGGGCGGCATCGGCTTTCCGGTGCTGCACGACCTGAGGCACCGCCTGCGCGATCCGCGCCACTGGTCGCTGCATACCAAGCTCACGCTGGTGGGCAGCGTGGCGCTGCTGGCGGGCGGGTTCGTGGCCATCCTGCTGTTCGAATGGAATAACGGCGCGACCCTCGGCGCCTTGCCGTTCGGCGAGAAACTGCTCAACGGCTTGTTCATCTCGGTTGCGGCGCGCACCGCCGGCTTCAATACCGTCGACTTCAGCGCGCTTGCCCCCGAGAGCTGGGCGCTGCATTATCTGTTGATGTTCATCGGCGGGGGCAGCGCGGGCACCGCGGGCGGCGTCAAGGTGGGCACCGTCATGATCCTGGTCATGCTCGTGATCGCCGAGGCGCGCGGCCATACCGATACCGAGGCCTTCGGGCGCCGGGTCGCCGTGTCCGCGCAGCGCCAGGCGGTCACGGTGCTGGTGCTGGGCAGCGTGATCGTCGCGTTCGGCACTGTCGCGCTGCTCGGGATCTCGCATTTTCCGCTCGACCGGGTCATCTTCGAGGTCGTCTCGGCCTTCGGCAGCACCGGCCTGTCCACCGGCATCACCGCCGAGCTGCCGGCGGCGGGCCAGCTGGTGCTGACCGCCCTCATGTTCATCGGCCGGGTGGGGACGATCACCCTGGCGACTTCGCTGGTGCTCGGCGAGCGCCGCATGCCATACCGTTATCCGGAGGACCATCCAATTGTTGGGTAGAATTTTCACAGAACAGTTCGCCTTTTCGGCGGGCGACAGCGTGGTCGTGATCGGCCTTGGCCGCTTTGGCGGCGCGGTGGCGCAATCCCTGATGCGCCTCGGCCATGACGTCATGGGCATCGACCAGAAGGAAGACCTGGTGCAGCTCTGGAGCGAGCGCCTGACGCACGCGGTGCAGGCCGACTCGACCAACGAAAACGTCATGCTGCAGCTGGGCGTGGCCGATTTCTCGCATGCGATCGTGGCGATCGGCTCCGACCTGGCGGCCAGCCTGATGACCTTGATGGTATTGACCGAACTGGGCATCAAGGACATCTGGGTCAAGGCCATGACGCCCGAGCATGGCCAGATCGCCCAGCGCATCGGCGCCCATCACGTGGTGTATCCGGAAGCCGACATGGGCGCGCGCGTGGCGCACCTGATCACCGGTCGCATGATGGACTTCATCGAATTCGAGGACGGCTTTGCGATCGCCAAGATCCATGCGCCGGTGGAGACGCACGACGCCACCCTGGCCGATTCGCATGTGCGCTCGCGCTTCGGCGTGACCGTGGTGGGCGTCAAGCGGGCCAATGCGGATTTCCAGCATGCGCTGCCCGAGACGCGCATCCTGCCCAACGACCTGCTGATCGTGTCGGGTCCGACCAAGAAGATCGAACTGTTCGCGGCCGGCGAGAAGCGGGGCCGGCGGCGCTAGGAGTCTGCGCTCAGGCCATGTAGTCGAACAGCGACATCGGCCGACCGGCGCCGCCGCCGAACAGCAGGCCGTTGCCGGCGCCGGCCAGCTGGTATTGCTGGGCCATCAGCGCGGCCTGGCGCGTCACGGTGTCGATCACCTTGTCGCGCTGGTCGAGCAGGTGGTCGCGCTCGCGCAGCACGCTGGCCGCTTCGATGCCCAGGGCGCCGGTGGCGCCGATCTGCTTGTCGACCTGGGCCACCATGCGCTCGGCCAGGCCGCCCTTGTCGCTGAATACCTTGTTGGCGCGCGCCGGATCGGCGGCGATCGCCGCCTTGAGCTTGTCCTCGTCGAGCACCAGCGCGCCATCCTTTTGCGTGATGCCAAAGGCCGCCAGGTCGCGCAGGGCGCTGCTGTTGACGATGTTGCCGATCTGCGACTTCATGCGCAGCAGGGTGGTGTCGGAGCGGTCGTCGCCCGTTTCCAGCTTGCCCAGCTGGGTGTTCAGGCCATTGAAGGCCTTGACGAAATCCTTCACGTTGCCGGCGATCGCGGCCGGGTCGCTGCGCACCTCGACCTCGCTCCTGCCGGTTTCCTTCAAGCCGAGGCTCAGGCCGGGAATGGCATCGAGGAGCGTATTGGTGGCCGACGTGACGCCCTTGCCGTCGACCGTCACGCGCGCATCCTGGGCCGCGGCCACCTGCTGCATGCCGCCGTCCTTGCCCGGCTGGTAAGAGAAGATGCCCCCCAGGACCGGGTCGCCGGCGACCCCGATGCGCATGCCGTTGGCGGCGCCGGTCGCGCCGGTCAGGCTCAGCGCATAGCCGTCGCCGTCCTTGGCGACCTCGGCGTCCAGGCCGGCGTCGCGCATGGCCTTGGCGATGCCTTCCAGGGTATGCTCGCCGGGGCCGATGCGCACCGTGGTTTTTTTCGCATCGGCGCCCGAGCCGGACTCGACCGTGATCGTGCTGGCCGCGCCATTGCCCAGCGCGGCATCCTTGTCGGCCACCGGCTTGCTCTGCAGCTTCTGGCCCTGGGCCAGTTGCTGGACGTCGACGGCGTACTTGCCGGGCGTGGCCGAAGCGGCGCTCAGCCTGGCCGACAGCGCGCTGCCGCTGGCCGTGGCGAGCATGTCGAGCTTGCCGCCGGTGAGGCCGGCCGCGACCGAGCGAAAGCCATCCAATGCCAGCGCCATTTTGCCGATGCCCGACAGGCGCGCATCGTCGCGCCTGACCTGGTCCTCGATGATCTTCAGGCCGGGGTTCTGGGCCAGCAGCGATTGCGTGAGGTTGGTGCGGATGTCGCCGTATTGGCGGGCGACGGCCTGGGACGCCAGTCCGGTGGTGGAAGTTGTCAGCATGGCTTCGATAATCCTGGTGGGGGATGCCGTGCAACCGTCGGTTGCTATCCTTGCTTTATCGCATGAAAACGCGATCGCGAACAGTCATCGATTGTATCGGTGGCCGGAACGGTCGGGTTCCGGCCACCCGGTCCCGGTCAGCGCAGGCCGAGCAGGGCGGTCACCCGGTCGCGGCTGACGCCGACCAGGGCCGAGGTGATGGCCAGCAGCGAATCGTAGTCGTGGCCGGCCGCGGTGGCGGTGAAATCCTGGGCGATCATCGCCAGCTCGGCGCTCGGGATCTCGGGCTGGGCGTTCTGCGCCATGGCGGTGCTCAGGGCCACCGAGGCCGCATCCTGCGAGCGGCGCACGCGCGCCAGCGCCTGCACCACTTCGCGCAAGCTCTGGCGCAGGGCGTCGGGGTTGCCCAGTTCCCAGTTCTTCGGTTCGAGGGCGGGCGGCAGGGCGACCGTGTCGACCCGGCCGCGGCCGGTCACCGCGATGGCGTCCTTGATGCCGCTGAAGGCCGTTTCGCGCGTGCTGAACACCAGCTCCCCCTCCTGGTCGAGGCCGGCACGCACCTTGACCGGGGCCAGGGTGCGGTCGAGGCGCTGGGCGATTTGCTCGGGCGTCATGCCCGGCTCGATCGTGGCCGCCAGTTGCGGGCCGCCGGCGCTGCCGACCGAGAAGCCCACGGTCTGGGCGACCCCGGTCTTGAACGACGCGATCGTCATGCCCTGGATGCGGAAGCGCTGCTGGGCGCCGGCCTCGGCGTCGAAGTCGAGCGCGCCATCGACGCCATCGCCGGCCTGCTGGCGGCGTCCCTCGAGCGCGACGGCAAGCTGGCGCACGCGCGATTCGAGTTCGCGCGACGCAGCCGCGCCGCGGCCCGACAGGCGCGCTCTCAGGTCGGCCTTGAGCGCCTCGAGCTGGCTGGCCAGGCGGGCGAGGTAGTCGATCGCCTGCTGGGCGCGCGCGACCTCGCTCTGCAGGTTCTGGTTCATGCCGATGCCGCGCCGCAGCGGGCCCGAGGCCGGCGGGGTGCGCGCGATGGCGCGGCTATCGGCGTCGAGCGGCTGGACGGCGTAGGCCCGGCCGGTGGCCGCGGTGCCCAGGGCGCCGGTATTGCCGCTGACGGCGGCGCCGCTCGTGTTGACGCCCTGGCTTGCCGGGCTGGCGGGGGCGGTTCTGGCGAGTGCTTCCATGGCCGTCAGATCGCGTTGAACAGCGACAGGTTGCCGATCTTGGCGTAGGCCTTGTAGGACGCCTGCAGCGCGGTGGAGTAGCCGTTCAGTTCGGTAGCTGCGAGGCCGACGTCGAGTTGGCCGATGTCGATGATCGCGATCTGGTTCGACAGGCTGATGTTGGCGTGGTTGTCGTCCAGCGTCTTGATGATGTTCTGGCGGCCGCCCAGGTTCGCGATCTTGCTCGACAGCAGGTCCTGGGCGTCGTCGAAGCCGCCCAGGTTGCTCGCCAGGATGGCGCGCACGGCCGGATCGTTGGGCGACGCGCCCGGCGCCTTGAGCGCCTCGATAGTGGCGTCGAGCTGGTTCAGCAGCTTCTCGATGCCTTGCAGGTTTTCGTTGGCGGGCTGGGTCAGGCCGCTGCCGACCACGACGTTCTGCGCAGCGGTGTTGCCTTCGAAGCTGTAGCGCGCGCCGACGGCCGCGGTAGCGTCGTAGGCCAGCGGCGCGGTCTTGGTCAGGGTGCCCGAGAACAGGTAGTTGCCTTCCTGGTCGATCGTGTTGGCGGTGTAGAACAGGCTTTCGCGCAGCGATTCCAGCGGCGCCACCATCGCCTTCAGGTCGTCCGGCGCGTTGCCGCCGTCCGAGGCCCAGACCAGCAGGTCGCGGCCCGAGATCATCTCGGTGACCATATTGCTCAGGTAACCTTCGGACTTGGTCAGGCGCAGCTGGAGCGAGGCGATATTGCCGCGGTACTGGCCGACCGTGGATTCCTCGCGCGCCAGGCGCGACAGGCGCACGCTGTCGACCGGATCGTCCGAGGGCAGCACGATCCGCTTCTGGGTATCGAGCTGGCGCATGATGTGGGTGAGGCGCTCCTGGTTGTTCTGGAGCGACTGGTTCATCGTCGATTGGTATTGGGAGGTCGCGATACGCATGGTGCTCTCCTTATTGCATCATCGCCAGCGTGGCGTCGAACAGCGAGTTGGCGATCGAAATCACCTGCATGTTCGCCTGGTACATGCGCTGGAATTCGACCAGCTTGACCGCTTCTTCGTCCTCGTTGACGCCGCTGGTCGACTGCCAGTCGTTGATCGACTGCACGCGGATGGTGTCGGTGGTCTTGTAGGCCGCCTTGTTGAGCTTGCTGTCCACGGCCAGCTTGCCCAGCAGCTGCGAGTCGGCGTCGCTGAGCAGCACGTTGCCGATGCCCGGCAGGTTGATCGGCTGGGTCTTGAGCGCGGCCAGCATCTGCAGGTTGCCGGTGTCGCCCGGCGTGCCGTCGCCCGAGAACGCGAAGTCCTCGGCCTGGAAGCCGGCGACCGTCTTGAGCATTTCCGCACCGGTGCCGCGGGGGTAGACGAACAGCGGGACGCCGGCCACGCCGGGGGCGGTGAAGCCGGCCGCCAGCTGGGTGTTGACGCGCACGGCGATTTCTTCGGCCAGGGCGTCGACGTCCTTCTGCAGCGGCAGCAGGGTGTTCTGCTCGAACTGGGTCAGGCCGCCCATCTGGCCACCCATCTTGCTGGGGTCGAGCGCGAAGGTCGAGTTGGCGAAGGTGATCGAGAACGCCTGCGGCGAAGCGGGCGTCGCGGCCGCCTTGAGGGTGCCGTGCATGCTGCCGATCACCAGCGCCTGGCCGCTCTTGAGCGAGACGTCGCGGGTGCCGTCGGGGTTGTCCGACACTTGCAGCGCCATCTTGGACGACAGGTCGTCGATGGCCTGGTCGCGCGCATCGATCAGGCTCGAGGCCGAGACCCCGCTGGCCTGGATCTCGGTGATCTGCTTGTTCAGGCGGGCGATGACGGCGATGTCGGCATTGGCCGAGTCGACCAGGGCGCCGCGCTGCTGGCGCACCGAGGTCAGCTGCGAATTGAAGACGTTGTTCAGGCCGTTGAAGCGCTCGGCCATCAGGTTGGCGGCGGTCAGGACCTGCTGGCGCAGCGGGGTCGAACCGGGATCGCCGGCCACCGCATTGATCGCCTTGAAGAATTCGTCGATGCCGGCCGACAGGCTGGCCGACTCGTCGCCCATCACGCTCTCGAGCTGGGTCAGGTAGGTCTGCGACTGCGAGTACATCCCCAGTTCCGAGTTGGCGCGCCACATGGCCTGGGTCTTGTAGTTGTCCGAGAAACGCAGCAGCGACGTCACCTGCACGCCATTGCCGGCCGAGCGGCCGCTGGCGTCCGGACCGACCGCCATCAGCAGCGCCGACTGGCGGGTATAGCCCTTGGTCTGCAGGTTGGCGATATTCTGGCCGCTGGCCGAAAGGGCGATCTGGGCGGCGAGAGCGCCGGAGAGGGCATTATTGATGATGGTCATGGTGCGGATTCGTCCTCGAGACAGGGTTAACCTGAGAAGGCGACCAATTATTGCCGTTTATTAAGTTTCTCATGCAAGAAGTCGCGCCTGGCCGGTGCGTCACCGCTTGCCGGTGATGGCGCCGGGCACCAGCTGGCGCAGAATGGCGTCGGCGATCCCGAAGGCGCGCTGCCCGGCCATATTGCCGGCCACCAGGTCGTCGGCCATGTCCTGCATGTCCTGGTTGACCCGGTTGTTGAACACGCTGTCCTCGGGGGCCATGGCGCGGGTCGAGGCGCGCATCGTGCGCAGCATGTGGCCGATGAAGAAGCGTTCGAACTCGACCGCGGCCTCGGTGGCTTTCGCCACGTAGGCGGGGTCGTGTGCGGGCTGCCCGGCGGCTGGCGCGACCGTGCCGTCGACGCCGGCGCCCGGCAAGCCGTTGCGAAGGTCGTCGATGCGCATCAGATCACCACCAGTTCGCCTTCGATCGCGCCGGCCTGGTCCAGGGCCTGCAGGATCGCCATGATGTCGTCGGGCGAAGCGCCCAGGCTGTTGACGGTGTCGATGATGGTCTGCAGGCGCGCGCCCGGCGGCCAGCGGAACATCTGGCCCGAGCCCTGGTCGACCGACAGCTTCGATTCCGGCGTCACCGCTGTCTGGCCGCGCGAGAACGGGCCCGGCTGGCTGACGCGCGCGCTTTCCGAAATGATCACCTTGAGCGCGCCATGGGTCACGGCGGCCGCCTTCACGCGCAGGCCGTCGGCGATCACGACGGTGCCGGTGCGCGAGTTGAACACGACCTTCGGCACGTCGATGCCGGCTTCCACGCTCATCGCGTTCAGGCTGGCGACAAAGGCGACGCGCTCGGTCGGATTCTCGGGCGCGATGACTTCGACGCTGGTGCCGTCCAGCGTGGTGGCGATCGGGCCATAGCGCTTGTTGATCGCGTTGACCACATTGGTCGCGGTCTCGAAATGCGGCTGGCGCAGGCGCAGCATGACCTGCGGGCGGGTCGCGAAGTCGGTCGCGATCTCGCGCTCGATCAGGGCGCCGTTCGGGACCCGGCCGGCGGTCGGGGTGTTGACGGTGACCGAGGAGCCGCTCTTGCCGGTGGCGTTCAGGCCGCCGACCACCACATTGCCCTGGGCCAGGGCGTAGATCTCGTTGTCGGCCGCGCGCAGCTGGGTGAGCAGCAGGGTGCCGCCGCGCAGGCTCTTGGCGTCGCCCAGCGACGACACGGTGACGTCGATGCTCTGGCCGCGGCGGTAGCCGGGCGGGAAGGTGGCCGAGACCATGACCGCGGCCACGTTCTTGTTCTTGGCGTCCTCGCCTTCGGGCAGGCGCACCCCGAACTGCTTGAGCATATTGATGACCGACTGGCTGGCGAACTTGACCTGGGTCGAGTCGCCCGAGCCGTTCAGGCCGACCACCAGGCCGTAGCCGACCAGTGGATTTTCGCGCACGCCTTCGACGCTGACCAGGTTGCGCAGGGCTTGCGCGGCCTGCACCGGCAGGACGGCGCAGCCGAGCAGGGCGGCGAGCATGAAGGGAGCAATGCGGCGCAGGTTCATGGTTGTCCTCAGAACGGCATCAATGGGCTGTTGAAGAAGCGCGTCAGCCAGCCCGGCTGGTTGGCGTCGGCCAGCGCGCCGCGCGCCGAGTAGGCGATGCGGGCATTGGCCACGCGCAGCGACGACACGCGGTTGTCGGCGTCGACGTCGGCCGCGCGCACGAAGCCCTTCAGGCGCACGAATTCCTCGCCCTGGTTCAGCATCAGGTTCTTTTCGCCGGCCACGCGCAGCAAGCCGTTGGGCAATACCTCCTGCACGATCACCGTCAGCGAACCGGACAGGGCGTTCTGCTGGGTGCTGGTGGCGTCGCCCTGGAAATCGCGGTCGGCGCTGATGTCGACCGCCGCCTTGTCGTAGACCTTGCCCAGCGCCGCGAGGGGGGAGATGCCGATCGACGACCCCTTCGAAATGCTGGTGCCGGCGCGCTTGCTGGCCTGGGTGGTCTCTTGCAGGATCACGGTGACGGCGTCGCCCACGCGGTAGGCGCGGCTGTCCGAGGTCAGCGAGACGGTGTCGGCGGTGAACACGCCGCCCGAGACGCCGCCGCGCGCCACGCGCTGCAGCGGCATGTGGTCGTCGTCGTCGTCGCGCATGGCGACCTGCGCCGGCGTGGCGCAGCCGGCCAGCACGACGATGCACAGGAGGGCGGCCAGGTGTTTCATCAGCGCGCCGCCTGCGCCAGGTATTGCAGCATATTGTCGGCCGCCGACAGCACCTTGGTATTCATCTCGTAGGTGCGCTGGGCCGCGATCATGTCGACCATCTCCTCGACCACCTGCACGTTCGAGCCTTCCAGCATGCCCTGCTTGAGCTTGCCGAAAGCGTCGTCGCCCGGACGTCCCTCGTTGGGCGCGCCGCTGGCGGCGGTTTCCTGGAACAGGTTGTCGCCCAGGGCCAGCAGGCCCGTCGGGTTGATGAAGCCGGTCAGGTTGATCTGGCCGACTTCCTGCGGATTGGGCTGGTTGGCGAAGGTCACCGACACCACGCCGTTCTCGCCAATCGTGACGCGGGTCGCATTCTGCGGAATCGTGATCTGCGGCACGATGGCCAGGCCCTGGGCATTGGTCAGGGTCCCGTTCGGATCGACCTTCAGCTGGCCGGCGCGGGTATAGGCCGGTTCGCCGTTCGGACGCAGCACCTGCAGGAAGCCGTTGCCCGAGATGGCGACGTCGAGCGGCTGGCTGGTGGTCTGCAGGCTGCCGTCGGTGAAGGCCTTCTGCGTGCCGACCACGCGCACGCCGTTGCCGAGCTGGACGCCGCCGTTGACGGTATTGTCCGCGTTCTGGGCGCCCGGCTGCGCGTCGACCTGGTAGAACAGGTCTTCGAACACCACGCGGTCGCGCTTGAAGCCGACGGTGTTGACGTTGGCCAGGTTGTTGGCGATCGCCTGCAGCTTGGCATCCTGTGCCTGCACGCCGGTCTTGCTGATCCACATTGCTGGATTCATGGTTGCTCCCTATCTGGTAGTGGCGGCGCTTAGCCGCCGATGAGCCGGTTGCCCGACTCGTTCATGCTGTCGCTGGCCTTGAACATCTTCATCTGCATCTCGAAGCTGCGGTTCAGGCTCATCACGGCAACCATTTCCTCGACCGCCGAGACATTGCTGCCTTCCAGGGCGCGGCCGCGCACGGTCACGTTCGGGTCGGCCGCCAGCGGCTGGCCGTCGCGCGGCACGATCAGGCCGGCCTCGTTCTTGGCCAGCTGGCCGCCATCGGCACTGACCAGGCGCAGGCGGTCGATGATCTGGGTGACGGTGCCGCCCTCGGGCATGATGGAAATCGTGCCGTCGTTGGCGATGTCGACCGCGGTGTGCGGCGGCAGCACGATCGGGCCGCCTTCGCCCAGCAGCGGCCGCCCCGCGACCGACAGCGCGCCGTTGGCGTCGATGGCGATCGCGCCGGCGCGGGTATAGGCCTCGCCCTCGTTCCACTCCACCGCCAGGTAGCCGTTGCCGTCGACGGCGACGTCCAGCGGGCGGCCGGTGTCGCGCACCGTGCCGTTGCGGGTCGAGACGGCGTCGGCCTCGGTGCGCGACAGGTGCACGTCGTCGTAGCCGTAGCCGGCCAGGGCCTGGCTGGATGCCAGTTCGATATTGGCGCGAAAGCCCGGGGTGTCGGCATTGGCCAGGTTGTTCGCGCGCACCTGCTGCGCTTGCAGGGTGCGTTGGGCGCCGCTGACGGCGGTGAAGATGAACTTGTCCATGACCGCTTACAGCGCCTGCATCAGCGCTTGCATCATCTGGTTCTCGGCGGTGATCACCTTCGAGTTGGCCTGGTAGTTGCGCTGCGAGGTCATCAGGCCGACCAGTTCCGCGGTGATGTCCACGTTCGAGCCTTCCAGCGACCCCTTGGACAGCTTGCCGGCCAGGCCGACGCCCGGGGTGCCGTACAGCGGCGCGCCCGAATTGGCGTTGGCGGTCCAGCTGGTGTCGCTGATCGGCACGAGGCTGCCTTCGTCGGGGAAGGTGGCGATCGCCACCGTGCCCACGACCTGCTGCTGTTCGTTGCTGTACTTGGCGACGATCGAGCCATCCTCGGCCAGTTCCACGCCGACGAAGCTGCCCGAGGCATAGCCGTTCGGACGGTTGGTGGTGGTGGTGGCGTCGCCGGCGGCCTTGGTGGTGCCGGTGTAGTCGAAGTTGAAGGTCAGCGCATTCGCGCCGGGCGGCGTGAACGTGATGTTCGGTCCGATCGCGTCGGCGGGAGCGAGCGCGCCATTGTTGTCGAAGTCCAGGTCGAAGCCGGGGCCGGCCGGCGCCGCGCCGTTGATGCTGTAGCGCACGGCGACGGTGTCGGCGTCGGTCTTGAAGAAGTATTGCGACACGGTGTGCTGGGTGCCCAGCGAATCGTAGACCACCGACTGCTTGACCATGCTGTAGGTGTTCGAATCGGTGTAGTCGAAGGCGGCGGCGGCCTTGACCGGCCATTCGTTCGACATATTGCCGGCATAGGTCGAGCGGGTGGTGGCCACCGCCGCGATCTGCCCGGTCGGGATCTCGATGTCGCCCATGGCGCCCATCACGCCGTTGACGGTCTTGCCATAGCCCTGCACGCGCTTGCCGGTGGCGTCGACCAGGTAGCCGTCGGCATCGGCATTGAAGATGCCGACGCGCGAGTACGAGATCACGCCCTGGGCGTCGCGGCTGGTGAAGAAGCCGCGGCCGAGGATGGCTGCGTCGAGGCCGCGGCCGGTGGTCTGCAGGCTGCCGTTCTGGCCGATGTTCTGGGTCAGCGAGCCGATCTGCACGCCGTTGGCCATGTCGCCCGCATACACCGACGAGAAGTTGGCGCGGCTGCTCTTGAAGCCGTAGGTGCCGGCGTTGGCGATATTGTTCGACAGGGTGTTGAGCTGCTCGTTGATGGCCTGGATGCCCGACAGGGCGATATTGAAGCTCATGGGGGAATCCTTGTGTCAGTTGGTGAACGCCAGGTCGGCGGAAGCGCTTTTTTCGTTACCCTTGCCCTTGAAGCCGGTGATCCAGCCCGGCTCGACTTCGCCGACGCCCGCCACCTGCAGCAGGATGCTGCCGTTCGAGGACAGGCGCACGCTGTCCAGGCGGCCGTTGATCTCGACTGCCGGCTTGGTGCCGTCCGACGATTCCGCGGCGAGGCTGTACTTGCCCGGTGGCAGGCCGAGCTTGGCCGGGTCGATCGTGAATTGCTGGCCGCCGATGCCGTGCGGCGGCAGTTCGACGCGGGTCTGCTTGCCGGCGACGTCGGTCAGGATCACGTGGGTCAGGGTGCTGGCGCCCTCCAGCCGCACGCTGCCGGTGATCGGCTTGTCGCCCAGTTCCACGCGGCTGGTCTCGACCGCGACTTCGGTGCCGACCTGGCCGCCCATCGCCAGCACCTGCAGGCTTTGCAGCATGGCGGCGCTGGCGGCGGTGGTCTGGGTCAGGTTTTCCAGCGCCTCGGTCTGGGACAGCTGCGACAGCTGGTTCACGAAGGTGGCCGGGTCGGATGGCGCCAGCGGATCCTGGTTGCGGATCTGCGCCACCAGCAGCTTGGTGAACATATCCTTGTTCTCGCTCATCGGCACGCCGGTCGGGTTGGCGCCGGCATTGCCGGTATTGCCGTAGTTGCTGCTGAAACCGAAATTATTGGTGGTAGTGACCATGATCAGCTTTCTCCCATGCGGATCAGGGACTGCTGCATCGACTTGATGCGGCCCATGACCTCGACATTCGTTTCAAAGGCGCGCGAGGCGGCCATCATGTCGGCCATCTCGGCCACTTCGTTGACGTTGGCGTAGTACACCATGCCGTCGGCATCCGCCAAGGGGTTATCGGGCTCGTGCATGCGGCGCAGCGGCTCGCTCGATTGCACCACGTCCAGCACCTGCACCTTGGCCACGCCTTCGCCGTCGAGCACGGCGGAAAACACGGGCTTGCGGGCGCGGTAGGCCTCGGCTTCGGTGGTGGCCGAGGCATTCGCGTTGGCCAGGTTGCTGGCGATCGTGTTCATGCGAACGGTCTGGGCCGCCATGGCCGATCCGGCGATCAGGGAAATATCCTTGAAGCTCATTTGGTACCCTTCTTATTGGCCGGTGATGGCTTTGTTCAGGCCGCGCAGCTTCATATTGATGAAGGTCAGGCTGGTCTGGAAATCGGACGCGTTCTGCGAAAAGGCGGCCTGCTCCACGCCGATCTCGACGGTATTGCCGTCGGCGCTCGGGTGGTAGGGCACCCGGTACAGGGGGCCGGCATCAAGCAGGGTCGGCGCGCCGTCCTCGGCATCCATCCGGGCCTGCATCGCGGCGGCGAAATCGAGGTCGCGCGCGGTATAGCCGGGCGTGCTCTCGTTGGCGATGTTCGCGGCGAGCACACGGGTGCGTTCGGCGCGCAGTTGTAGCGCGTCGGCGCTGACGCCGAGTGCTTCCTTGAAATTAATCGACATGGCGATTCTCCAGTGAACTACTGTGAGTTTGGTTAGAATGGGCCTTTCCGCCTGACCCGTATTGTCCAATGATTGCTTTCCGCAAGGCAACTCTTAGTATTGTAACCTGTCTGTTGTGCACCACAGCGTGGTCGGCGCAAACTCTTTCTGTACAGATAGAAAACGCGGCGCGCGAGCAGCTCGAACGGGGCGCGGACGCCGTCGGGCTGGGCGATCCGCAGTTCGACCTGACCGTGGCCAGCAGCCGGCCGGCGCCGGTGTGCAAGGGCGAGGCCAGCATCGAGGCGATCGATACGCGCCAGCCGGCGCGCATGCGCTTCGTGGCGCGCTGTCCGGACGGCCAGGGCTGGCGCCACGACTTCGTCGTGCGCGCGCGCATTTCGGCGCTGGTGGCGGTGACGGTGGCGCCGGTGGCGGCCAACCGCGAGCTGCAGGATGCCGACGTTGCGCTCGAGCGGCGCGACATTACCCATGTCCGCGATCCGATCGGCATGCTGGACGCCGTCGTCGGCCAGTCCAGCCGGCGCAGCCTGCGCGCGGGCGAGGTCCTGCGCGCCAGCCAGCTGGTGGCCCCGATCGCCGTCAAGCGCGGCGACGCGGTGGTCATGATGGCGCGCCAGGACGGCATCGAGGTCAGCATGGCGGGCGAGGCGCTCGACGCCGGCGCGCGCGGCGCCGTGGTGCGGGTCAGGAACAGCGCCAGCGGCCAGGTCGTGCGCATGCGGGTGCTGGGCGCCGGCGCCGTGCAGCCGATCGACATGCCGCTGGGCGAATAAGCCGTCACTCCCTGGTCCCCTGCAGGCTGCCCGCGATGCGGGCCAGCTTGGCGGCGTAGCCAGGATCGGTCGCGTAGCCGCCGCGCGCCAGTCCCTCGGCGAAGGCCTGGGCGTCGCTGCCGGTATTCAGGGCGGCGCGGTAGCGCGGACTGTCGGTCAATACCCGGGCGTAGTCCTGGAAGGCGCTGGCCGCGTCCGGATAGGCGCGGAACCGTTCGCGGGTCTTGAGCGCCGCGCCGTTGACGTATTCGGTCGTGGTCGATTCGCCGGTCGCGCCTTGCCAGGCGGCGCCGGCCTTGATCCCGAACAGGTTGTGGCTGCTCGCGCCGTCGGCGGTGCGCAGCGGACGCTGGCCCCAGCCCGATTCCAGCGCGGCGTGTGCCTGCACCAGCTCTGGCGCCACGCCCAGGCGCTCGGCGGCCTGGCGCGCCCAGGGCGCGATGCTCTCCAAAAAGGCCTGCTGCTCCGGCGTGCCCGCGTCCGCGCCGCCGCTGGCGGCGGCGCCTTCGACCTGGTCTTCTTCGCCCATGATCAGCCCGCGTGCGCGCAGGCGCAGCAGCGCGCCTTCGGCGGACAGGCCGGGGGCGGCGCCGCCGTCGGCGCCGGCATCCCCGTGCTGGATGTAGGCGTTCACTTCACCCTGCAGCTCGCTGAACACGCGGCCGAAGCTGGCGTCGCCGCCGCCGAGGCCGGCGGTCGGGCGGGCCGCCGCGGTGGCCGCGGTCGGCGCCGTCGGGGCGATCGATAAATCAGCGTGGCGCATAGACCTGGTCCTCGCCGTGCAGCACGCGCTGCATGACCGAATACTGGTCGGCCAGCAACCGGCCGTTGCGGGCAGTCGCTTCCTTGCAGGCGCGCACGATCGCTTCCAGCTCGGTCCAGGCAGCGTCGAAGGTGGCGCGCGCGGCCTGGTCCAGGCTGGCGCTATACCGGCTCATCGTCGCATCGGGGCCGAGCAGGGCGCGCACCAGTTGCAGGCGCTGCTGGCGGCGCGTTTCCATGCCTTCCAGCAGGGGCGCCATGCCGTCGGCCAGCGCGGTCAGCTCGGCGCTGCGGTGGCGCACCGCCGCGTCGAACTGTTTCTCGAGCAGGGTGTGGATGGTGGCGGCTTCGTCGAGGTCGCGCTGGACGCCATCGAGCAGCAGCGCATTGGCCTGCTGGCGGGTCAGGGTGGCCATCAGCGACCTCCGTGGAACTTCTGGATCAGGCCCGCAAGGCGGCCCGGGTCGAACGGCAGCTCGCCGCGCGCCAGCGCATCGCGCAGCTCGGCCACGCGGGCGGCGTCGAAGTCGGGCAGCGCGCGCAAGGCCTCGGCGGCCGGTTTCAGGACCTCGGATTGCAGGGCGGCGGCCGGGGCGGCCGGCGCTTCGGCCTGGACCGGCGCCGGCGCGGCCTGGACGCCGAGCGTGACGGTGGAGACGGGCGAGCCGGTGATTTTCATGCGGTTACCTCGGGATTTCGGTTGGATCGTCATGGCGTTTTCGGCAATTGGCCGCGCAGTTCTTCCAATGCCGTGGCGTCCGGCATGGTGACCGTCGCGCCGCTCCCCAGCGCCGTGCCCTGGCCGCTGGGGGCGCCGAACATGCTCGCCACCGCGCGCGACTGGGCGCTGGTCAGGATCAGGAGTTCGATGCGGCGGTTCATGCCGTCGAGCGGGTCTTCAGGGTGCAGCGGGCCGCGGTCGGCCATCCCGACCACCTGCAGGATGGTCGAGGTTTCCATGCCGCCGGTGAGCAGCTGAGCGCGCGCCGACAGCGCGCGGTCGGTCGACAGCGCCCAGTTGGAGTAGCCGCCCTTGTCGGCGCCGGCGTAGCGGCTCGAATCGGTATGGCCGATGATCAGCATCTGGTTGCGCATCTGGGCGAACAGCGGCCCCATCTTCTGCAGCAGGCGCGCGAAGCGGCCGGTGGGCAGCGCGCTGCCGCGCATGAACATGCCCTGCTTGTCGGTGTCGTGCAGCATCACGCGCAAGCCATAGGGCGTGATGACGGTGGCCAGGTTCGACGCCAGGCCGGCGCTGACCGACAATTCCGTCAGCGCCTTCGACAGGGCGGCCAGGTCGGACGGCGTCTCGTAGGCGACCTTCGGCGCGCTCGGGCTGCCCGGATTGCTGGTGCCGGCGTTGCCGGTGCGCGGCACCTCGAAGCGTTCGATCAGGCTGCCGCTCGGCTCGCTGGCAATGGCCGGCTTCTGGCCCTGGCCTTCGAGCATGCCGCTGTCGGTGGCGTCGCGCACGATCGCCTTCAGGTTCTGCTGCTCGCGCGCGGCGATCAGCCACAGCACCAGGAACAGTGCCATCAGGGCCAGGCAGAAGTCGGCGAACGCGACTTTCCAGGCGCCGCCGTGTTCGTCGTGCTGGTGCTTGCCGCCGCCGCGCTTGACGATGGTCGATTCGTGCTTGTCGTTGGTCTTCGACACGTGTTACCCCGTCATGCGGTCGCTGCCGCGGCGCCGCTTGTTCTGCGATTCGTCTTCGCCACCCATGGCGTTGATCCACTGTTCGAGCTGGGCGAAGCTGGGCTTGGTGTTGAGCTGGATCAGGCGCCGGCCGGCGTCGATCGCCAGCAGGGCGGGCTTGCCGGCCACGTGGGTGCACAGCACGACCTTCACCGTTTCCATGGTCGAGGCGTCGGAATTCACGGTCTGCTTCATCAGGTTGGCCAGCGGCTCGAGCACGCCGTAGCAGAAGAAGATGCCGATGAAGGTGCCGACCATCGCCGCGCCCACTTTCTCGGCGATCTCGCCCGAATCGGCGCCGCCCGAGACCGAGAACATCGCCATCACGATGCCCAGCACCGCGGCCAGGATGCCGAAGCCGGGCATCGCCTCGGCGATCTTCTGCAGCGACTTCGAGGGCTGGGTCAGCTCCTCGTGGATGGCTTCCAGTTCCTGCTCCAGCACGCCTTCGAGTTCGTGGGCGTTGATCTTGCCCATGGCCATCAGGCGGAAGTTGTCGACGATGAAGGCCAGCAGCTTCGGTTCTTCGAGGATCAGCGGATAGCGCTGGAACAGCGGGCTTTCGGCGGGCGCCTCGACGTGGGCGTCGAGCGCCTTCAGGCCGCCGGCGGCGGTCTGCAGCAGTTCGTACATCAGCAGCAGCAGCTGGCGCTGGAATTCGGAGTCGTGCTTCTTGCGCGCCGCGACTTTCTTGAGCTGGTGGGCCATCTCGGACAGCACGTGGCGCGGATTGCCCAGCACCAGGGCGCCGAAGGCGGCGCCGCCGATGATCAGGATCTCGACCGGGTGGAAGATCGCGGAGAAGGTGCCGCCCATGATGGTGAACCCACCGAAGACGGCGCCGAGCACGATGGCGATACCGAGTAGTTGCTGCATGACGTAGGGCCTTTTTTGCTGTGTAGTGGGTTCAGTCGCGCTGCAGCGCGGCCTTCATCTTGGCCAGCGCACTCTTGTTGAGCTGGCAGACGCGGGCGTCGGACAGGTCGAGCACGGCGGCGATTTCCTTGTAGCTCAGTTCGAACTCGTAGATCATCTGGATCACGCGCTGCTCCTTTTCGTTGAGGACGGACAGCGCCTGTTCCAGGCTGCGCCGCACCATGAACTGCGCTTCGGGACCGGGGGCATGGTGGGCTTCGGCGACCGCTTCCTGCAAGACTTCGTCGAAGCTCAGCATTTCCTCGGCGCTGTCGTCGAGCAGATATTGCTGATACGCTTCAAGACTCAGGCCCAGCGCCTGCGCCGCTTCCTTCTCGTTCGGCTCGCGGCCCAGGCTGCGCGTGAGCGCGCGCAAGGCGTCGCGCTGGCGATGGCTGTCCTGGCGCACGGCGCGCGGGCGCCAGTCCTGGCGCCGCAGCTCGTCGAGGATGGCGCCGCGCACGCGCAGCGTGGCATAGGTCGAAAAGCCGGCGTCGGGCTGGCCGTAGCGGCGCAAGGCCTCGAGCAGGCCCATCAGTCCGATCTGTTCCATGTCCTCGCGCCCGAGCGCTCCCGAGACCTGGCTGCCGAGCTGGCGCGCGATGCGCTTGACCAGCGGCGCATAGGCCAGCAGGTGGCGGCCCTCGTCCTGCGCGCTCATGCCGGCGGCGGCCTGCGTCTCGCCATATTCGGCAAATGCAGCGCCGGCGCCGGCGCCAACGTCGAGGTAATCGGTCATATAGGCCACGTGGTCACCGGGGGCGTGCGCGTCACTCGATGATCAGCTTGCCGACCATGACTTCGGAAAACGGCTTCAGGTGGTTTTCCTTTTCGTAGTTGGCGTTGAATACCTTGTTCAGCTCGTCCGCGTACTGGTCGACCGTCATGGCGGACGCCTCGGCCAGGGTGCGCGCCGACAGCGCCGACACGGCGATGCTGCGCAGCAGCGGCAACTGCTCCTTGGCTTCCTTTTCCTCGGCCGGGGTGGTGGCCAGCACCAGGTCGACCGACAGGTAGTGCGCGGCCTGGTCGTTCGGCGCGCGGCGCAGCATGACGATCACCTTGTCCAGCGTGACGTACTTGGTCGGCTTCTTTTCCGGGGCCGGCTTGGCGACGGCGCCTTCGGCCGGGGCCGGGTTCATGTACCACATGGCGCCGCCCGCGGCGGCGGCAGCCGCGACGGCGACGCCGGCGAATGCGATGATCAGTTTTGCTTTCATGGTCTTTCGCGCTCGTTCATCGAAAACAGGGAACCGGCGTCGCCGGCATCGTTCAGGGCCAGGCCGGGCGTGCGCTGGCGCTGGTCGTCTTGCTCTTGCTGGCGGCCGCGGCCCTGGGCGTCGGCGCCCGGCTGGCCGGACGGCTGGTTGCCGGCCTGGGCGCTCGCCTGGGCGCGCGGGGCCTCGCTCACATTGACCGAGACATTGCTGTACTGGCGGCCGGCCAGGTCGTTGCGCAGGCTGTCGCTGACCGTGTTCAGCTGGCGCAGCACGTCGGCATTGGTGGCGGCGATATGCACTTCCAGGTTGCCGCCGCTGTGGCGCACCGAGATGTCGATCCGGCCCAGCATCGGCGGCTCGAGGCGGATCGTCGCCTGCTCGAAGCCGCGGCCGTTCTGCAGCTGGAGCCGTTCGCCCAAGGCCTCGTGCAGCGTCTGGCGCCAGGCGGTCGGCGGACCGGACAGCACCACGCTCGCGGCGGCGCCGCGGGCGGCGGCCGGCTGGCCGGCGGCCATGCCGGCGGCGGCGGGCGCGTTTTCGGCGCCATCGCGCGGCGCGGCATCGGCCGCCGTGTGCGCGGACGGCGCGGCCGGGGCCGTGGCCGTAGCCGTGGCCGGCGCCGCCGGGATCGCTTGGGAAACGGCGTCCATGCGCGGCGCGGCCGGCGCAGCCACGGGCAGCGGCGCGACCGGCGCGTCGACCGCGGCGCGCGCCGGCTGGCCCGCGGGCGCGGCCACCGCATCCGCCACGGCGGCCGGGGCGGCCGGGGCGGCCGGGGCGGCAGTAGCGGGCGCGGCGTCGTTGGCGGCGCCGGGCTTGGCGCCCGCCATCGCCAGCATCATGGCCGGCAGCGCGGCCGGCGCGACCTGCGGCGTCATCGCGGCCAGCGCGGCGTCGACTGCCAGCGTTTGTTCGGCCGCCACTGTGTCGTCGGCCTGTTCTTGCGCGACCTGTCCGGCGGCGTCGTCCGGCGTGGCGCCGTCGGCGGGCGCGGCGGCGTCCAGCGGCGGCAGCGCCTCGCCGGCGCCGATCCAGTGCTGGAACGGCAGGACCTGGACGGCCGGCTGCGGCATGGCCTGGGCAAGGCCCGGCAGGAGCGCGCCCTCGGGCGCCTGGACCGTTTCGGCCGGCGCGCCATTGGCGGCGACCCTGGCGCCAGCATTGCCGACGGCATTCATGGCATTCATCGCGCTATTCATGGAGAAATTCATTGTGTGGTGCTGCCCGGTTCGAGTTCGCCCGCGAGGGCATAGGCCATGCGGCCTTCCTGGTTGTCGTGCAGGTCGCCCAACTGCTCGCGCACGGTGGCGGCAGCCGCGGCGCAGGCCTGGGCCGCCCCATCGTGCGCGGTGCGCAGGCGGGCGAGGGCGGCGCGTTCGGACGCGCTCCAGGCGCCGCGCGCGGCCAGCGCCTCGAGCTGGGGTCCGAGTTCGCGTACGGCGCGTTCGAGCAGGTCCCAGTCGGCGCGCGCGCTGGCGTCGCGCAGGCGCGCCTCCAGGCGCTCGATGGTCGGCGTCCTAGCCATTGCGTTCCTGCACGCCTTTCCAGCCCTGGCGGATGGTGGTCAGGACCTGGATCACTTCGTCCACCATCGTGGGGTCGAGCTTGATGCCGGCGCCGTGCAGGCGGGTGGCGCAAAAGTCGTAGATGCGCGCCAGGTTGGCGACGGTCTCGCCGCCGCTGTCGAAGTCGAGCGAACTCGACAGGCCGTTGATGATCTCGACGCATTTGTCGATGCTGTTGGCCTTGGCTTCGTAGCGGCGCGCGACGATGTGGGCGCGCGCGCGCGCCAGCTCGTCGAGCAGGCCGTCGGTCAGCAGCAGCACCAGCTCGACCGGCGAGGCGCGCGAGGTCTGCGCATCCAGGTTGACGGCGTGGTAGCCGCCGTAGGCTTCCTGATAGGACATGATAAAGGGGCTTTCTTCAGTCCTTGTCGCTGCCGAACAGGGCGTCGAACAAGGTCACGTTATGGTTCATCTGGCCCTGCATGTTCTGCAGCTGCGTGAACTGCTTCAGGTAGCGGTCATAGGCCGCCTTGTGCTGCAGGTTGAGCGTGGCCTGGCGGTCCGCCAGCCTGGTCTGCAGGCTGGTGGCCTGTTCGCGCCGCAGCTTGATCTGGCCGTTGACGCCGTTGTTCCAGGTCTTCAGGTAATTGTCGAGACTGCCTGCGATGCCGCTGGGCGAGCCCGCCACGGTCGAGCCGATCACCGCGTCCAGGCCGGTCGGATTGCGCGCCAGCTGGGCCAGCAGGCGGCTCTCGTCCAGCTCCAGCGTGCCGCTGCGGGTGGCGACGATGCCGTAGGCGGCCAGCGACTCGCCGCTGTCCGGGCGCAGCAGGGCGGTCAGGCGGTCGTTCAGGGCGCGGACCCCGCCGTCGTGGGCGAAGGCGCCGCCGGCGATCTCGTTGGCCTTGTCGCCCGGCTTGGTCAGCGTCGCGAGCACGTTCCTGAGCTTGTTGAAGGCGTCGATGAAGGCCTTGACGTTGCCGGTGGTGGCCTTGTCGTCCTGGCCGATCGTCACCGTGAACGGTTGTTCGCCGCTGGCCTGGACCTTGGTGAAGGTCATCTTGACGCCGTCGATGGCGGTGAAGGTATTGCTGGACTGGACGATGGCGGTGCCGTCCTCGGAACCGACGCGGATCTCGGCGTCCTGGGCGACCGACGTCACGCGGCGCCGGTCCGTGTCGGCGTTGGCGGCGGCCAGGCTCGAGCCGCCCGTGACCAGGCTGGTGTCGAGCGTGATCGCGGTATTGGCGCCGGTTTCCTTCGAGGTCAGCACCAGCTCCGCGGTGCCGCCGGTATTGATGACCGAGGCGGTCAGCTTGCCGTTGTTGTTGGGGGCGGCATTGATCGCGGCGGCCAGCTCGCGCGTGCTGAGCGTGCCGTCGCCGTCGGCATCGGCGCCCGCCATATCGACCTCGAAGGCGGGCGCGCCGCCCATGTTCAGGGTCAGCTTGCCGCCGACGCCCGCGTTGTCGGTCAGACCGGTGTACGACACCTGGCTGACCGCCGCCAGCTGCTTGACGAAGAATGCATAGGTGCCCGGGGCGGCCGTGCTGCTGGCGGTGGCGCTGCCGAGCGCGGTATTGCTGAAGACCGCCGACTGCGCATAGATGGTCTTGTTCAAGCCGGTGAGCGCGGCCAGGCTGGACTGGAAGGCGGACAGCGCCGAATTCAGGTCGGCCAGGCCTTTTTCGGTAGCGGCCGCAGCCTTGGTCTGGCTGTTCAGGATCTGCTGGCGCGCAGCGATGAACTTGTCGGCCAGGTCGTTCGCGGTCGGAACCGGATCGTAGGTTGGTGCCGTAATTGCAGTTGCCATGAATTGCTCCTTGGTCTATTCGTGTGCGTCGTTCATGCCGTGGCCAGGCCGCCCGGTTTTCCGGCCATCCACGATTGGGTGGCGATATCGTCTTCGCGCTTTCTGGTGCTGCGTTCCTGTTCGACTGCCAGCGCATCCTGCTCGCGCACCAGCACCTTGCCCAGCAGCTCGCGCCGCACCCAGGCGTCCTTCAGGCGGTCCTGCGCCACCGCCATGTTCGCCTCGTGCAGCGCCAGGTCGGTGCGGTGGGTGTCGGCCAGCGCCAGCACGCCCTGCTTGTAGGCGCCGCAGTTCAGGGCCAGCGCCGGGTTCAGCGCCAGCTTGGCGCCCGACGCGCCGCTGCCTTCGGCCAGCAGCGCCAGGCGCTCGAGGTTGACCTGGTAGCGCACCCGGGTCGCTTCCTGGCTGGCCAGGTCGGCCTGCAGGCGGTCGACCTGGCTCGAGCGCAGCTGCACCAGGGTGTCGAGGCTGCGAATGGTGTTCTGGCGCTTCATGTGCCCGACCTCATGCCATCATCTCCTTCAGGGCCGCGACGCAGCCGTCCATCGGCGCTTCCTCGCGCGTGCCCTGGCACAGGAAGGCTTCGATCTGCGGCTGCAGCTGCACCGCGCGGTCGGTCTCGGGATCGGCGCCCGGCACATAGGCGCCGAGCGGGATCAGGTCGCGCACCCGCGCATGGCGCGCCATCGCGGCTTTCAGCTTGCGCGCGGCCAGCGCATGTTCCTGCGGCACCACCTGCGCCATGCAGCGCGAGATCGACTGGGCGATGTCGATCGCCGGATAATGGCCGCGCTCGGCCAGCTCGCGGGTCAGCACGATGTGGCCATCGAGGATCGCGCGCGCCGAGTCGACCACCGGGTCCTGCTGGTCGTCGCCCTCGGCCAGCACGGTATAGATCGCGCTCATGCTGCCACTCGCCTGCTCCCCATTCCCGGCCGATTCGACCAATTGCGGCAGATTCGAAAACACCGACGGCGGATAGCCGCGCGTGGCCGGCGGCTCGCCCAGCGACAGCGCCACCTCGCGCAGCGCCATCGCGTAGCGGGTCAGCGAATCGCACAGCAGCAGCACGTTCAGGCCGCGGTCGCGGAAGTGGGCGGCGACCGCATGGCACATCTCGGTGGCCATCACGCGCATCAGGGGGCTTTCGTCGGCCGGGGCCACCACCAGCACCGACCGTCTCAGGCCGTCGGCGCCCAGCGAGCGCTCGACGAATTCGCGCACCTCGCGGTTGCGCTCGCCGATCAGGCCGACCACGATCACGTCGGCCACGGTCTGGCGCGTGATCAGGCCCAGCAGCACCGACTTGCCGACCCCGGAACCGGCCATCAGGCCGACCCGCTGGCCCTTGCCGATGGTGAGCATGGCATTGATGGCGCGCACGCCGACGTCGAGCGGTTCCTCGACCGGCGTCTTCTTCAGGGGATTGACGCGCGGCGGGGTGGTCGACAGGGGCTGGTCGCCGCCCAGGCGGCCCAGGCCGTCGATCGGTTCGCCCAGGCCGTTGACCATGCGGCCCAGCCAGGACGGGCCGATCATCAGGTCGCTGCGCTCGGGCGCCGGCAGGACGCGCGCGCCGGTGGCCAGGCCGGCCGCCTTCTTGAACGGCATCAGGTACGACACTTTCTCGCGGAAGCCCACCACCTGGGCGTCGAGCCACTGGCCGTCGACGGTCTCGATGCGGCAGCGCTGGCCCGTATGCAGGCGGCAGCCGCTCGACTCCAGCAGCAGCCCCTGGGCGCCCACCAGGCGTCCGGTCGGCGTCGCCACCGGCACCGCGCCGATGTCGACCGCGCGCAGGGAGTCGGCCAGGGCCATCATGCCGCCGGCTCCTCTGCCATGAGCTGGTCGTGGACCTGCTCCATCACCGCCGCCAGGCGGCCCTGGCAGCCGGCGTCGACTTCATTGTCGCCCGAGCGCACGCGGCACTCGCCCGGCTCCAGGCTGGGGTCGGGCAGCAGGGTCCAGGTGCGCGCGCGCTTGGGATCGAGTTCCTGCACGCGGCGCAGTTCTTCGGGATTGAGGAATACCTCGACTTCGTCGCGCGAGGGCGGCATCACCGACAGCGCCTCTTCGACCAGGGCCAGCAGCTGCACCGGCTGCAGCGCCAGTTCGGCGCGGATCACCTGGCGCGCGATCTTGCCGACCAGCTCGACGACTTCGTTGCGCTGGGCGACGCGCAGGTCGGATCTCAGCTGCGCCAGGCCCTCGAGCATGGCGTCCACCGGACGCGCCAGCTCGTCGAAGCGGGCCAGCGCCGCGGCGCGGCCTTCTTCCATGCCGCGCTCGCGGCCTTCGGCCTCGCCGCGCGGATAGCCCTCGGCCCGGCCCTGGTCGAGGCCGGCCTCGTAGCCTTCGCGCTGGCCCTGGCGGTAGCCGTCGGCCAGCGCGCTCTGCCATTCCTCGGTCGAGCCGACCCCGTCCGAGCCGGTCGGACGGGCCTTGCTGACCTGGTGCAGCGGCGGGAAGTGAAAGGACCTGAACTGCTTCATTCGGCGGTCGCCTCGGCGAACAGCTGGATGTCGATCTCGCCGGCGTCGGCCAGTTCCTTGACGGTGGCCATGATCTCGCGCCGGGTCTGCTCGATGCGCGACATCGGGACCGGGCCCGAACGGCGCATCAGGTCTTCGAAGCTCTGCGCCTGGCGGCGCGGCATGGCGGCCAGGATCGCGTCGCGCAGCGGCGCCTCGGCGCCCTTGAGCGCGATCGCCCACTGCTCGAGCGGCACGTCGTCGAGCAGGCGGGTGATGACCTGTTCGGTCTGGCGCGACAGGATGAAGAAGTCGTACATCGACATCTCGATCTGCGACACCACCTCGGGATCGTGGGCGCGCAGCAGCTCGACCATGCCGGCGCGGTTGTCCTGCAGGCGGTTGAGGATGTCGGCCACCTGGCGCACGCCTTCCACGCTGGCGCTCTGGGTGTCGAGCGCGGCCAGGCAGCGGTTGACCAGTTCTTCGAGCTCGTGCAGCACGTCGCGGTCGATCTCGTCGAGGCGCGCCATGTTCAGCAGGACCAGTTCCCGGCCTTCCAGCGGCAGCGCCTCGAGGATCTGCGACGCCAGCGCGGGCGGCAGGAAGGCCAGGAACACGGCCTGCATCTGCACGTGCTCGCTCGAGACGAACTCGGCCAGCCAGCGCGGCGAGGCGTACTGCAGGCGCGCCATCATCGGGCGGATCGCGTCGCCATAGATCGTGTTGAGCACGCTGTTGGCGATGTCGCTGCCCAGCGCCAGGTCGAGCGAGCGCTTGAGGTAGCTGCGCGAGGCGCCGTGCAGGCCGCTTTGCTGGCGATAGTCGTCGAAGAACGACTGGAGCGCCGACTTCACGGCGTCGACCTTGATGCCGCTCATGCGCGACATGACCTGGGTCAGCTCCATCAGCTCGTCGCGCTCGAGGCAGCGCAGCACCGCGGCCGCCTGCTCCTCGCCGATCGACAGCAGCACGATGGCGGCCTGTTCGACCGGGGTCAGGACGACGGCGTCGTCGTCCTCAAAATTATTCTGGTCGGCCATGTTTTTTCTGTACCCATTGTTTGACGACTTCGGCAACGCGCTCGGGCTCCTTGCCGGCCAGGACTTTCAGGTGATCGACCATGACGTCCACCGCCGAACCGCTCGGGGGCAGGTCGTAGTTCTCGAGCAGCGGGACCACGGCGCCGGGACGGGCCGCGACAGCCGCGCCGTCCGGTGCGCCGAGGGCGGCCACGCCGGCCGGCAGCGCCTCGCCGGCGGCCGCGGCCGGGCTGCCCGGCAGGGCCGGCGCGGCCGGCACCAGCGGCGGCTGCTGTGGCGCGAGGCGCGTGGTGACCGCGCGCAGCAGCGGACGGGCCAGCAGGAAGTAGGCCAGGGTCGCGCCCAGCGCCCACAGGCCGTAGCTGGTCATGTCGACCACGTTGTCGCGTTCCTGCCACCATTCCTGGGCCACCGGGGCGGCCGGGAACGTCAGGTTCGAGACGGCCAGCACGTCGCCGCGCGCGGCGTCGATGCCCAGGCCGCCGGCCAGGATGGTCCGGATGTTGGCCAGCTCGGCCGGGGTCCAGGCCTGGCCGTTGGCGGCGCTGGCATTGTTCAGCACCACCGCCACCGACAGCTTCTTGAGGCGGCCGCGCTCGCGCTTGATCTGGGTGATCGCGCGGTCATAGGCGTACTGGCGGGTGGTGGCGTTCTTGCGCGCGCTGCCGTCGTCGGCATTGTCGCGCGGCGCCTGGCCGTCGGCCGCGTCCGGATTGGCCAGCGCCGGCGGGCGGTTCGACAGCGTGCCCGGCACGCCCAGCGCCATGCGGTTGCGTTCCATTTCCTCGCGCATCGCCTCGCTGGTGATCTTCGGCGCCTCGCCGTATTTTTCCTGCGTCTCCTCGATGCGGTCGTTGTCGACCGCGGCGGTGACGCTGACCTTGTAGTTGTCCGCGCCCAGGATCGGCGCCAGCAGGTCGTTGACGTTGGCGCGCACCTCGTCGGTGAAGCGCTTGGATGCGGCGTCGCCCTGGGTCGCGCCCTCGAATCCGCCCTCGAGGTCGACCCGCGACGACAGCAGGTTGCCGGCCTGGTCGACCAGCGACACGCGCTGCGGCTTGAGGCCGGCCACGCTGCCCGAGACCAGGTTGACGATGGCCGCCACCTGTTCGTTGGACAGGGCGCGGCCCGGCTTGACCGTGACCACCACCGAGGCCGAGTTGCCGTCGGTATTGGCGGTGACGAAGGAACTGGTCTTGGCGATCGCCAGGTGCACGCGAGCGGAAGCGATGGCGTCCATGGTCAGGATGCTCTGGGCCAGCTCGCCTTCCAGGCCGCGCCGGAAGCGCACGTCCTGCACGAACTGCGACACGCCCAGCGGGTCGTTGCGGTCCATCAGTTCCAGGCCGGCCGGCAGCTGGGCGGTCACGCCCTTGGCTGCCAGCAGCATGCGCACCTTGCCCAGGCTCGCCGCCGGCACCATCACCTGGCCGCTGTCGGGATGGATGCGATAGGGAATCTGCTCGGCTTCGAGCACCGTCATCATGTCGCCGGCGGCGATCTTCTCGCGCGCGCCGAACACCGGCTTGTAGCTGGACTGGTCCTGCCACATGTACATCATGATGGCGGCGGTGAGCGCCACTGCCAGGCCGAGCATCAGCGGCAGGTTGTTGCGCAGCAGGGGCGGCAGCGAAGGCAGGGTCAGCTTGCCGCCGACGACGGACTTGAGGGAAGAGATCACGGGATGTCGCTTTTCGAATGATTCAGACCGGGAGCTTGATCAGCTCGTCGACCGCCGTCATGACTTTGTTGCGAACTTGCATCAGCATCGAGAACGAGAGGCTGGCCTGCTGGCTGGCGAGCATGGCGCCGACCAGGTCGTCGCTCTTGCCGGCTTCGACCGCGGCCACCTTGGCGCCGGCGGCCTGGTCCTGGGCATTGACGTTGTCCAGGGCGTGCTTCATGACCTGGATGAACGAAAATGCGCTGTCGGGATGGGCGCCGCGGGCGCCGAGTTCGGCGAACGAATTGGCGGCGGGGGCGATCGCCAGGCGGTGAGCGTCGTTGGTCAGTTGCGCCAGGTCGGCCCGGATCAGGCCGGCAAGTTCAGTTGCCATCGTGGTTCCCATTTAAAACGTTGTTGTTTGAGAGCGACAAAAAGTTACTGACTTTCTGCTGAAGCGGGTGCGTTCTAGTATAAAAACTTGAAGCCCGATCAACGAACGAACGTTTGTTTTTGCCGTCTGACTTCCGTCACCTACCTGTCTTTCCCTCTGGCGCCAGAGGAAGAGAGGCGAGTTGTTGCGGTGCGACAGCACGATATTACCGTAGGGCAAGTTGGAAATCAAAGAAGAATGTCAAAGTTCCTGCGGCTCACTTCCCTGTATAATTGTTGCCGTGGGGAATGAAAAGCTGTCATCGAAACGTAATTTTCAGTCAACAAACATGTCGATTAATCAACCCGATCGCTCGCGTGACTTCCAGGTGCTCGATCCCTGCCTGCTGGGACGTCCGGTGCACCTGCTGCCGGCGTTCGCGACGCGGCTGGCCGAGGCGCTGGGCGCCGCCATGGCGTCGCCCGGCGGGCGCCGCTACTGGGGCGCCTACCGCCTGGAGAGCCTGGCGTTCGAGCGCGCCCCCGATGACCGCACCCTGCGCTGGCTGGGCGTGGGCGGCGCGTATGGCGTGGCCGCCGTCGCGTTCGAGCGCAGCCTGTTGCTGGGTTTGCTGGAGGGGCGCTATGCGCGCCGCACCCAGGGCCCGAACGCTGCGCCGCGCGACCCCGGCATTGAACGGGTGACCGCGACCGAGGAGCGGCTGGCCGCGACCCTGGCCCAGCAGGTCGCGACCCTGGTCGAGGAACGGATCGCCGAAGGCCTGGCCGCGGCCGGCGCCGCTGCGGCCGCGCCGCGGCTGGCGAAGACGGGCGCCTCGATCGTGCCGGCCGGCGCCCCGGGCAAGTCGGGCTGGGTGATCCGCGCCGTGCTGCGCGCCCAGTACGGACGGCGCGAGTCCGACGAGCCCGGCCTGGTGGCGCCGGAAGGGCGCCTGTGGATCGGCCTGGACCATGGCTTGATGGCCCATGTGCTGCAGGGCCTGATGGCCGAACGCAACGGGGCGCGCGGCGCCGGCCCGCGCATGGCGCGCGAGCCGCTGGCCTCGCACTTGCAGGTGAAGCTCGAGGGGCGCCTGGTCAGCAAGGAAGTGACCCTGGCCGCGCTGTTCGGCCTGAAGGTCGGCGACGTGATCCCGGTCTCGGTGGGCCGCGCCGACGTGCTGCTCGACGATTCCCGCCTGTTCACGGCCGCGGTGGCCGAGCACAAGGGCAAGCTGTGTTTAACCTCATTTGAAGATGCCGAATAATGGACATGAACCTCAACGAGCAACTGGATGGCGACGTGATCATCGATGATCTCGACGGCGTCGAACAGGCGACCGCCACGGCGGGCCGCGCTGCCTCCCGCCAGTTGCCGCAGATGATGCGGCGCATCCCGGTGACCCTGACCCTCGAGGTCGGGTCGGCCCGCGTCTCGCTGCAGGAATTGATGGAAATCCAGCCGTCGTCGGTGCTGCCGCTCGATTCGCTGGCCGGCGAGCCGCTGGTGATCAAGGTCAACGGCACGCCGATCGGGCGCGCCGAGGTGGTGGTCGCGGGCGAGCAGTACGGCCTGAAGGTGATCGACCTGGACGGCCTGAACCTGGACATGCTCGCGCCATGATGCGCGGTACCCGCGGCGCGGCCACGGCTGCGCTGCTGCTGGGCGGCCTGCTGCTGTCGGCGCCGGCGCTGGCCCAGAACCAGGACCTGCTGGCCGGCGTCATCCCTGGCGCCGACGCGACCAGCTCCGGCATGAGCGTCAAGTCGCAGATCCTGGTCATCATGACCCTGCTCGGGCTGCTGCCCGTGATGATCATGATGATGACCTGCTTCACCCGCTTCGTGATCGTGCTGTCGCTGCTGCGCCAGGCCCTCGGCCTGCAGCAGGGCCTGCCGACCCGGATCATCACGGGCATCGCCCTGATCCTGACCATCCTGGTCATGCGCCCGATCGGCGAGCAGGTCTGGAAAGAGGCCTTCCTGCCCTACGACCAGGACAGGATCGGCCTGGAACAGGCGCTGCGCATCGCCGAAGGCCCGGTGTCGCGCTTCATGCTGGCCCAGACCAGCAAGGCCTCGCTGGCCCAGGTCGCGCGCCTGGCGGGCGAACCGCTGCATGCCCAGCCGCAGCAGCACAGCTTCCCCGTCAAGCTGGCCGCCTTCGTGTTGTCCGAGCTGAAGACCGCGTTCCAGATCGGCGCGATGCTGTTCATTCCGTTCCTGATCATCGACCTCGTGGTGGCCTCGGTACTGATGGCGATGGGCATGATGATGCTGTCTCCGCTGGTGATCTCGTTGCCCTTCAAGCTGCTGCTGTTCGTGCTGGTCGATGGCTGGACGCTCACGGTGAGCACCCTGGTGGGCAGCATCCACGGCTATTAGCGAACCTGTGAGAAACCGACGAACATGAGTCCCGATATTGCCGTCGACCTGGTGGTCGAGGCCCTGCAGATCGTGATGCTGCTGGTGCTGGTGCTGGTCATCCCGGGCCTGGTGACCGGCCTGGTGGTGGCGCTGTTCCAGGCCGCCACCCAGATCAACGAGCAAACCCTCAGCTTCCTGCCGCGCCTGCTGGTGACCCTGGTGGCGGTGGTCCTGGCCGGCCACTGGATGACGTCCACCTTGATGGACTACTGCATCTCGGTGTTCCAGCGCGCGGCCACCCTCGTCGCGGGGTAGGGCGCGATGGAGCTGTTCGGCTTCCTGCTGCCCCTGATCGGCGCCCTGTGGTGGCCGTTCTGCCGCATCATGGCGATGCTGGTCACCGCCCCGGTGCTGGGCGACGGCGCGGTCCCGATGCCGGTGCGCGCGCTGCTGGCGCTGGTGCTGTCGTTCCTGATGCTGCCCTTGACCACCCGCGCCGGCATGGCGATGCCGGATCCGTTCTCGCTGGGCGGCGTGGTGGCGATGCTCGAGCAGGCCGTGATCGGCGGCGTGCTGGGCCTGGCCCTGCAGTTCGCGATGGCGGCCGTCACCATGCTCGGCTTCCTGACCTCGAGCCAGATCGGCTTTTCGATGGCCCAGATGAACGACCCGATCAACGGCCAGGTGTCGGACGTGCTCTCGGGCCTGATGTCGCTGGTGGCGATGCTGGTGTTCTTCGCCATCGACGGCCACCTGGTGCTGGTGGCGGTGCTGGGCCAGAGCTTCCACGCCTGGCCGGTCGGCTCCGGTTTCCAGCCGCTGCTGCTCGAGGCGGTGGCGCTCAACGTCGGCTGGGTGTTCGCGGCGGCGGTGCTGCTGGCGCTGCCGCTCGTGTTCTCGACCATGGTGGTGCAGATGGGCTTCGGCTTCCTGAACCGGGTCGCGCCCAGCCTGAACCTGTTCTCGCTGGGCTTCGCGCTGGTGACGATCTTCGGCCTGTTGATGCTGTTCCAGCTGGTGCGCTTCATCCCCGAACACTATGTATCCATGACCAACCAGGTGCTGGAGATGCTGACCGAGCAGATGAGGATGGCCCATGGCGGATAACGGCAGCGGCGGTGACAAGACCGAAAAGCCCTCAGCCCAGAAGCTGAAGAAGGCGCGCCAGGAAGGCCAGGTGGTGCGCTCGCGCGACCTGGCGACCGCGGTCGGCATCCTGGTGAGCCTGAAGCTGCTCGCGCTGATGGCGCCGGTCTACCTGGACGATATGCGCCACCTGTTCCGGCTGGTGTTCGTGCCCATGGGCGCGGCCGGCGACCTGGAAAACGCGCTGTCGACCGTATTCGGCGCCGCGCTCATGCTGCTGGTGAAGATGGTGCTGCCGCTGGCGGCGGTGCCGCTCGCGATCATCGCGGCGGGCGCGATTCCCGGCGGCTTCATCGCCAGCAGCAAGAACCTGAAGCCCAAGTTCAGCCGCTTCAGCCCCATCACCAACCTGGGCAACCTGTTCACCCAGAAGCACTGGGTCGGCTTCGCCACCTCGTTCGCCAAGGCCGTCATGCTGGGCGTGGTGCTGTGGATGGTCTCGCGCGCCGGCCTGAAGGCCTATGTCGAATTGCAGCGCATGCCACTGGTCGAGGCGGTGGCGGCCGGCAGCAGCCTGGCCTTCGACGCCCTGATGGCGATGGTGGCGGTGTTCGTGGTGTTCGCCATGATCGACGTGCCGGTGCAGCACTACCTGTTCATGCGCAACCAGCGCATGAGCAAGCAGGAAATCAAGGAAGAACACAAGAGCAGCGAGGGCCGGCCCGAAGTCAAGCAGCGCATCCGCCAGCTGCAGCAGCAGCTGGCGCGGCGCAGCGTGCGCAGCACGGTGCCGACCGCCGACGTCGTGATCGTCAATCCCGAGCACTACGCGGTGGCGCTCAAGTACGATACCGGGCGCGCCGAGGCGCCGTTCGTGGTGGCCAAGGGCGTCGACGAGATGGCGCTCTACATCCGCCAGATAGCCCGCGAAAACCGGATCGAAACCCTGACCCTGCCGCCGCTGGCGCGCGCCATCTACAACACCAGCCAGGTGCAGCAGCAGATCCCGGCCCAGTTGTACCAGGCGGTGTCGCAGGTCCTGAACTACGTCCTACAACTGAACGCGTTCCGTTCGGGCCGGCGCCAGGCGCCCCCGCGGTTCCCCCACGAGATGGACGTGCCATCTCACCTGAGCGAGGCCAGAGCATGAATCTTATGAATTCCATCAACGCGTTCGTCGGCGAGCTGCGGCGGCACAAGTTCGCGGCCCCGGTATTCCTGATCGCGCTGCTGGGCATGATCATGCTGCCGCTGCCGCCGGTGCTGCTGGACGTGCTGTTCACCTTCAATATCGTGCTGTCGCTGATCGTGATCCTGGTCGCGGTGACGGCCAAGCGGCCGCTCGATTTCGCGGTGTTCCCGACCGTGATCCTGGGCGCCACCCTGATGCGCCTGGCGCTCAACGTCGCTTCCACGCGTGTGGTGCTGCTGCACGGCCACGAAGGCACGCACGCCGCCGGCCAGGTGATCGAAGCCTTCGGCAACGTGGTCATCGGCGGCAATTTCGTGGTCGGCCTGGTGATCTTCATCATCCTGATGATCATCAACTTCATCGTCGTGACCAAGGGCGCCGAGCGCATCTCGGAGGTCTCGGCGCGCTTCACGCTCGATGCGCTGCCCGGCAAGCAGATGGCAATCGACGCCGACCTGAACGCCGGCCTGATCAACCAGGAACAGGCCACCATCCGGCGCAAGGACGTGGCGGCCGAAGCCGACTTCTATGGCGCGATGGATGGCGCCTCGAAGTTCGTGCGCGGCGACGCGGTCGCGTCGATCCTGGTCCTGATCATCAACCTGGTGGGCGGCGTCGCGATCGGCGCCCTGATGTACGACCTGAGCCTCGGCGAGTCGTTCCGCACCTTCGCGCTGCTGACCATTGGCGACGGCCTGGTGGGCCAGATCCCGGCGCTGATGCTGTCGGCCGCCGCCGCGATCCTGGTGACCCGCATCGGCGAATCGGGCGACCTGGAACAGCAGGTCGGCAGCCAGGTGCTGGCCCAGCCGGGCGTGCTGTACTCGGCGGCCGGCATCATGCTGCTGCTGGCGGTGGTGCCGGGCATGCCGTGGCTCTTCTTCACGGTAGCGGCCGCGGTGCTGGCCTTCGCCGGCTACAGGGTGGGCCAGCGGGTGATGGCGCCCGATAACGCCGGGGTGGCGAAGATCGAAGCCGCGCTGCGCGACGAGCGCGCTCCCGACCTCGACTGGCAGGCCTTGCCGGTGGTGCAGCCGGTGACCCTGGCGGTCGGCTACAAGCTGGTCGGCATGCTCGACCGCGCCCAGGGCGAGCCGCTGCACAAGCGCATCAAGGGCGTGCGCCAGAGCCTGTCCGAGCAGATGGGCATGCTGCTGCCGCCGATCGCGGTGCGCGACGACCTGGCGCTGCGGCCGACGCAGTACGCGATCAGCCTGTCGGGCACGGTGGTGGCCGAGGCCGAGGTAATGCCCGACCACCTGATGGCGATCCCGTCGCCGAACGTCTACGGCGAACTCGATGGCGTGCCCGGCATCGAGCCGGCCTATGGCATGGCGATCACCTGGATCGCCCCCGACCAGAAGGCGCATGCGCTGGGCCTGGGCTACCAGGTGATCGAGGTGCCGAGCGCGATCGCGACCCACGTCTCGAAGGTGGTGCGCGAATACCTGCACGAGCTGTTCCGCCACGAGGACGTGCCGGCCATCATGGAGCGCCTGACGGCGCTGTCGCCCAAGCTGGCGGCGGCGCTGGACAAGGCGCTGACCCATACCCAGCTGCTGCGCGTGTTCCGCGTGCTGCTGGTCGAGGGCGTGTCGCTCAAGGACATCGTCGTGATCGCCACCACGCTGCTCGACAGCAGCGAGACCACCAAGGATCCGATCCTGCTGGCGGCCGAGGTGCGCTGCGCGCTGCGGCGCCAGATCGTCTCGGGCCTGTTCGGCAAGAAGAAGGACATGCCGGCGTTTAACCTGTCGGCCGAGCTGGAAAACATGCTGCTCGGTTCCCTGAACCAGGCGCGCCAGAACGGCGGCGGCAAGGTGGTGCTGGACAATTATCCGATCGATCCGCAACTGCTGTCGCAACTTCAGATTAATATGCCGGTGGCGCGCGAGCAGATGAAGCAGCAGCACACGCCGCCGCTGCTGCTGGTGCTGCCGCAGGTGCGCCCGCTGCTGGCGCGCTATGCGCGCCTGTTCGCGCCGGGGCTGCACGTGCTGTCGTACAACGAGATTCCCGAGAACCGGGACGTGTCGATCGTGGGAACGGTCGGGTAAGGAAAGGGAAGGACATGAGCCTGCGCAAGCCGATTTATGTGACCCAGCCGGACATGCCGCCGCTGGAGCAGTTCTATCCCTATCTCGAGCAGATCTGGGAAAACCGGATGCTGACCAACGGCGGGCCGTTCCACCAGCAGCTCGAGGAAGAACTCTGCCGCTACCTCGGGGTCGAGCACATCTGCCTGTTCGCCAACGGCACCCTGGCATTGCTCACCGCGCTGCAGGCGCTGCGCGTCACGGGGGAGGTGATCACCACGCCGTACTCCTTCGTCGCGACCTCGCATTCGCTGCTGTGGAACGGCATCAAGCCGGTGTTCGTCGACATCGATCCCGACACGCTCAACCTCGACCCGGCCCGGATCGAGGCGGCGATCACGCCGCAGACGACGGCGATCATGCCGGTGCACTGCTACGGCAAGCCGTGCGACACGCGGGCGATCGCGGCGATCGCCGACAACTACAATCTCAAGGTGATCTATGACGCCGCCCACGCCTTCGGGGTGCGCCACGAGGGCGCGAGCGTGTTGAACAGCGGCGACCTGTCGGTGCTGAGCTTCCATGCGACCAAGGTGTTCAACACCTTCGAGGGCGGCGCCATCGTATGCGCCGACGCCCGCACCAAGCAGCGCATCGACCGCCTCAAGAACTTCGGGATCGTCGACGAGACCACCGTGGTCGCGCCGGGCATCAACGGCAAGATGAGCGAGATCAACGCCGCCTTCGGCCTGCTGCAGCTCAAAGGCGTCGACGCCGCGATCGCGGCCCGGGCCCGGCTGGCGCGGGCCTACACCGAGGCGCTGGCCGGCGTGCCCGGCATCCGCTGCGTGCGGCCCTGGCGGGAATGCGCGTCCGACCCGTTGCTGCGCGAGTCGAACCATTCGTACTTCCCGATCCTGGTGGGGCCCGACCATCCGCTCGGCCGCGACGCCCTGTTCGCGCGCCTGAAGGAGCACGACATCATCGCGCGCCGCTACTTCTATCCGCTGATCTCGAGCTTCCCGATGTACCGCGACCTGCCGTCCGCATCCCCCGACCGGCTGCCGGTCGCGGCGCGCGCCGCCGAGCAGGTGCTGTGCCTGCCGATCTATCCGGCCCTGGACGACAGCGACCAGCGCCGCATCATCGACCTGGTCAAGGGAGGCGCATGATGCCGCGCGCCGCCATCGCCGACCTGGCGGGATACCTGCCCGCCACGGTGCTCGACAACGAGGAGCTGGGCCGCCTGTACCCGGGCTGGGGCGCGGACAAGATCTTCGAGAAGACCGGCATCCGCCAGCGCCGCATCGCCGCGCCGCACGAGACGGCGGGCGACCTGGCCTTCCACGCCGCCGAAGCCCTGTTCGCGCGCGGCAGGATCGAGCGCGAACAGGTCGACTTCGTGATCCTGTGCACCCAGGCGCCCGACCACGTGCTGCCGACCACCGCCTGCATCCTGCAGCATCGCCTCGGCCTGGCCACCGGCATCGGCGCGCTCGACGTCAACCTGGGCTGCTCGGGCTTCGTCTACTGCCTGTCGCTGGCCAGGGGCCTGGTCGACAGCGGCGCCGCGCGCTGCGTGCTGGTACTGACCGCCGACACCTACTCCAAATACATCCACCCGCTCGACAAGAGCGTGCGCACCCTGTTCGGCGACGGCGCGGCCGCCACCGCGGTGGTGGCGCGGGATGGCCGCGAGCGCGAGGAGCAGGCGCCGATCGGGCCGTTCGTGTTCGGCACCGACGGCCGCGGAGCGGGCAAGCTGATCGTCGAGGCGGGGGGCTTTCGCACGCCGCGCAGCGCGGACACGGCGCGCGAGACCAGCGACGAATCGGGCAATGTGCGCTCGCAGGAGCACCTGTACATGGCCGGCGCCGACATCATGGCGTTTTCGCTGCGCGAAGTGCCGCGCGCGGCCGCTGCGCTGCTGGACAAGGCGCAGGTCGCGCGCGAGGCGATCGACTACTTCGTGCTGCACCAGGCCAACCGCTTCATGCTCGAATCGCTGCGCAAGAAGATGGGCGTCGACCCGGAGCGCTTCCCGATCCATGTCGAGGAGTGCGGCAATACGGTGTCGTCGACGATTCCGCTGGCGCTCGTCGCGATGCGGGAGCAGGGCTGCTTCGCGACGCGCAAGACTTTGATGCTGCTTGGTTTTGGCGTAGGATTCTCCTGGGCCGGCTGCCTGTTAACCTTGGAACTGGAATAAAAAATGAGCAAATTTTACGAAGGCATGGCCGAGATCTTCGAGGTCGACCCCTCCCGCATCACCCCTGGATTCGAATTGAACGGCGCCGAGGCGCAGTGGGACTCGCTGGCGCTGGTGTCGACCATCGCGCTGGTCGACGATTGCTACAACGTCATGCTCGACGGCAGCGCGCTGGCCGCGTGCGCGACGATCGCCGATATCGAAGCGCTGATCGCCCAGGCCGCGAAAGGCTGACCATGCACGGGGGACGTGAAGCGAAGGTCACCGGCGCGCGCATCGCGGGCCTGGTGTCCTGCCTGCCGCGCGAGCAGGTGGACAACGCCGGCTTCGCCGAGCGCTTCGGCCAGGCCGCGGTCGACGAGGTCGTCAAGATGATCGGCGTGCAGTCGCGCCGCCGCGTCGCGCCCGGCGCCACCACGCGCGACCTGTGCCGCGCCGCCGGGGCGCGCCTGCTCGCTGGCCTGGCCTGGCCGCTGGACTCGGTCGATGCGGTGATCTTCGTGTCGCAGACCCCCGACTACCGGCTGCCGGCCACCGCCTGCGCGCTGCAGGCCGACCTCGGCCTGCCGCCCGGCTGCATCGCCTTCGACGTCAACCTCGGGTGCTCCGGCTATCCCTACGGACTGTGGCTGGCCCAGGGCATGGTCGCCGGCGGCGCCGCCCGCCGCGTCCTGCTGGCCGTGGGCGACACCGTCAGCCGCATCGTCGACCCGCAGGACCGCGCCACCGCCATGCTGTTCGGCGACGCCGGCACGGTCACCGCGATCGAGGCCGATCCGGCGGGCGAGGCGTATTTCATCCTCGGCAGCGACGGCCGCGGCGCGGCCAACCTGATCGTGCCCCAGGGCGGTTTCCGTGAACACGTGGCTGGCGCCGATGCGCGCCTGGACGGGCGCGACCCGGCCAGCCTGTACATGGATGGCGGCGAGATCTTCAATTTCACCCTGCGTTCGGTGCCGCCGCTGGTGGCGCGCACCTTCGAGCACGCCGGCGCCGGGGCGGACCGGCACGACGCCTTCCTGTTCCACCAGGCCAACCTGTTCATGCTGAAGCACCTGGCGAAGAAAGCGAAGCTGGCGCCGGAGCGGGTGCCGTTCAATATCGACCGCTACGGCAACACCAGTTCGGCCTCGATCCCGCTCCTGATGACGACCGACCTGGCCGACTCCCTGCGCTCGGGCGCGCGCCGGCTGGCGATGTTCGGCTTCGGGGTCGGCTACTCCTGGGCTTCGGCGTCGCTCGACGTGGGTCCGCTGCGCATCTGCGAAACCATCGAGACATGAGCCGAACCATGACGATCTTCTCCGACACCAGCCTGGCCGGCGGCACGTATCTCGTCACCGGCGCTTCCTCCGGCATCGGCCGCGCCACCGCCGAACTGCTGTCGCGCTGCGGCGCGCGCGTGATCGCGGCCGGCCGCGACGGGGCGCGGCTCGACGCCACGCTTGCCGGCCTGGAAGGCAGCGGCCACGTGGCCGCCTGCGCCGCGCTGCACGACGCCGACGGCGCCGCCGACTGGGTCAAGTCGCTGGTCGAGGCCCACGGCCCCCTGCAGGGCGTGTTCCATGGCGCCGGCATCGAGGCCATCCGGCCGGTGCGCCTGCTGCGCCAGCAGCAGGTGAACGAGGTGATGGGCGGCTCGCTGTTCGCGGCGCTCGGCATCGCGCGCGGCCTGGCCGCACGCGGCGCCATGCCGGACGGCGCCTCGCTGGTGTTCATGTCCTCGGTCGCCGGTTCGTCCGGCCAGGCCGGGATGGCCGCCTATTCGGCGGCCAAGGCCGGGATCGACGGCATGGTGCGCTCGCTGGCCTGCGAGTTCGCGCCGCGCCGGATCCGCGTCAATGCCATCGCCGCCGGGGCGGTGCGCACGCCGATGCACGAGCGCCTGGCGCGCGCCGGCACCGAGGCCTCGATGCAGGCCTATGAAGGCCAGCACCTGCTGGGCTTCGGCGAGCCCGGCGACGTGGCGCAGGCCGCGGCCTTCCTGCTCGGACCGGGCAGCCGCTGGGTCACCGGCACCACCATGGTGGTCGACGGAGGCTATCTATGCCGCTAGGCAAAGGACGCACGATTCTGGTCGGGGCGGGCGCCTTCGCCCGCGAACTCATCGACTGGTCGCTGGACGGCGCGCTCGAAGACGGCGGCGCCTTCGATGCCTTCCTCGACAGCAGCGCCGCCGCGCTGGACGGCTTCGGTCACCGGCTCGACCATCTCGGCCCGATCGACGACTTCGTCCCGCGCGAAGGCGACCGCCTGGTGATGGCGATCGGCGATCCGGCCGCCAAGGCGCGCCTGGCGGCGCTGCTCAAGTCGCGCGGCGCGCGCTTCGCGCGCCTGGTGCATCCGCGCGCGACCGTGGCGCGCAGCGCCGTGCTGGGCGAGGGCGTGGTGATCTGCCCGCATGCGCTGGTCTCGAGCCATGCCAGGATCGGCGACTTCGTCGCCGTCAATGCGCAGAGCGGCGTCGGCCACGACGTGGTGCTGGGCGCCTGCTCGACCCTCAGCTGCCAGGTCGACCTGACCGGCTGGGTGAAGGTGGGCGAGGGCTGCTTCTTCGGCAGCGGCGCGCGCGTGCTGCCCAAGGTGACGATCGGCGCCGGGGCCCGCATCGGCGCCGGGGCGGTGGTGATGCGCAACGTGCCGGAGAACGCAGTGATGTACGCGCTGCCGGCGAAGAAGCTCTGACATGGATTTCGACGCAAGACTGTTCCGCGAACACTGGCACCTGGCCTGCCACCGCAACGAGCTGCCGCTGGCGGGCGACTACCTGCGCCTGTCCACGCCGCTGGGCGATCTGGTCGTCTTCAACGACGGCGGCGAGCTGGTGGCCTTCGACAACCTGTGCCCGCACCGCGGCGCGCGCATCTATGCCGGCGCGGCCGGCAACCAGCCGCCGACCTGCCGCTACCATGGCTGGAGCTTCCACGGCGGGCGGGTGACGGTGCCGGATGCCGCCGCCTTCGCCGGCTGCGACCTGTCGGCGGCGCGCCTGAACACCCTGTTGCTGGAATGGTGCGGCGATTTCCTGTTCGTGGCGATCGCGCCGCGCCAGCCACTGTACGAGCAGCTCGGCGAGACCGCGGGCCTGCTCGAGAACATCGGCTTCAATGTCGCGGGCCGGCTCGACCTGAACGCCTACGATTTCGGCTGCTACTGGGCGGTCGCGGTCGAGAACGCGCTCGAGCCCTATCACATCGGGATGGTCCATCCGGAGACCCTGGGCGCCCTGGACCTGCAGGCCGGCGAGAACGTCTACCACGGCCGCAACTCGGTATGGCGCGCGCCGCTGGGCAACGCGCGGGTGGACAAGCAGCTGCGGTCGCTCAAGCGCCAGTTCGCGATCGACTTCGCCTATGACGGCTACATGAGCATCTACCTGTATCCGTTCACGATGATCTCGTCGACCTACGGCTATTCGTATTCGCTGCAGCACTTCCTGCCTGCCGCGAACGGCGCCGAGACCACGCATTTCAGCAGCCGCCTGCTGGCCGCGCATGCGGCGGGCCCGCGCGCGGCCCAGTTGCTGGCGCCGCTGTTCGCTTCCACCGCCGCCGTGAACCGCAAGGTGTTCGACGAAGACCACCAGGTATGCCGCCTGGTGCCGAAGTCGAGCTGGAGTCCCGTCCCGCTGGTCTTCGCCGCGGCGACCGAGGAAAAGATCGTGCATTTCCGCCAGTCGTGCCGCGACTGGCTGGCCGAAGGCCGCGCAGACGCCTAATCCGGGGCCGGCACCGCCGGCAGCAGCAGCGCCAGCTCGGCCACGGTCCTGAACACGGCGGGCGTCAAGGCCTGGGCCGCGGCTTCGGCGTTGGCGATCATGGCGTGGGTGCGCCCGGGCGGCAGCCCGTCGCGCAACTGCCAGCGCACGACCTTCACGCCGGCGCGCGCCAATACCTTCTCGAGCTCCGGCCGCAACCAGCGCAGCCGCGTCAGCGCGCGCGCGTCGGGCGCGCACAATTCGATGGCCACGCCCTGCGGCAGCGGCTCGACCTGGATCACGACCGCGCTGCCGTCGGCCAGTTCCAGCTCCAGGCGCAGGGCCGCGCGCGGTCGGCGGCGGCGGCCGGGCGGCTTGTCGGCATCCTCGGCCAGCACCACCAGGTGCTGGGCGGCCTGGCCCCCGGCATGCACGGTGAAGCGCCAGGCGTCCAGGTGGGCCGCTTGCTGCTCGGGCGCGCGCGCCACCTGGCCCTGCTGGGCCGCGGCGAGCAGGGCCGGCGACAACTGGCCGGCGCTGGCGGCCAGCGCGCGGCTGGTCAGCTGGCTGCCGTGGCTGCGTACCTGGGCGCGCCAGCTGCGCGCCAGGGCCGCGCCGTCCTGCGGCAGGTAGGCGAGCTGGCGCGCCAGCACCGCCTGGTCGGGACGCATGGCCGCGCCGTCGCCGCCGCCATCGGGCGCCGCCTGGCCGCCGGTCGCGACGGCGCCCGGCAGCGGCTGCGAGAACGGCAGCGGCGGGCCGTCGCGGCCGCCGAGCAGGGCGGCGGGAGCGATGGCGGCCACGGCGCCGATCGGCAGCGCGGGCGCGGAAGGGAGAGGCAGGGCGGGCAGCAGGGGCGGGATGGCCATGGCGGTCGTGCTCCGAAAAAGAAAAAGGCCAGCCGCGCGGCTGGCCTCCTGGAATCCTGCCCGGGGTGAGGCCCGGGCCGGGTCCGGCTATGCGGCGATTACTGCAGCAGCGACATCACCATCGACGACATGCTGTTCGACTGCTTCAGCATCGCGGTCGAGGCTTGCAGCAGCATCTGGTTCGAGGTCATGTTGGCGCTTTCGCTGGCGAAGTCGACGTCCATGATCTGGCCGGTGGCGGCCTTGGTGTTGGTGCTGATGTTCGACAGGTTGTTGTACACGTGTTCCAGGCGGTTTGCAGCAGCGCCCAGGCCCGAACGGACCTTGTTGACCGATTTCAGCGCGGTTTCCAGCTTGGAGATCGCGCCGTTGGCGGCCGAGGTCAGCTCGGTGCCGGTGGCGGCGGCGGCGTAGTTCGCGGTGGCCGAGGTCACGTCGGACACGACGGCGGTCATGTCGGCGGCCAGGTTGACGGTCATCGTTTCGCTCGACGAGGCGCCGATCTGGAAGGTCATGGCAGCGGCCACGGTGCCGCCGGCCAGCAGCTTGGCGCCGCCGAAGGTGGTGTTCTTCAGCACGTTGCCCAGTTCGGTGCCCAGCGCGTCGTATTCAGCCTGCATGGCGGTCTTGTCGTCGGCGGTCGACGAAGCGTCGGCAGCCTGGGTTGCCAGGTCTTTCATGCGGATCAGCATGTTGCTGACTTCGTCCAGCGCGCCTTCGGCGGTCTGCAGCATCGAGGTCGAGTTCGAGGTGTTGCGCATGGCGACGGTCATGCCCGAGGTCTGGGCTTTCAGGCGCGATGCGATCTGCAGGCCGGCGGCGTCGTCCATTGCCGAATTGATGCGGTAGCCGGTCGACAGGCGGGTCATCGACGTCTGCAGATTGCTCTGGGTTTTCGAGATCGAGTTTTGTGCCGACAGCGCGGCGTTGTTGGTGTGAAGGCTCAGCATGGAATGCTCCTGGTAGTCTGAAAATCGATGATTCGGTCGTCGGTTCGAGTGCGTAACTCGCTCTCAGAAGTACAAGGCGACAAATTTCCCAAAGGCATTAAGTGCGTTAAGGAAATATTTTCATTCTTTTTTTTCCGCATGTCCCGGCAAGCGTCATGACGCGTCCGGCTGCGCCCCGTGTTCGGCCAGTTCGGCCATGGTGACCGCGAACGGCGCCGGTTCCTGGCCTTCGCACCAGCGCTGCCACATGCGGCGCAGCGCCAGTTCCACGGCCGCCCCGGTGATGCCCGGATAGCCGAGGATCGATTTCAGGAAGCGCTCGCGCATCGTGACGCGCATCGTGGCAAGGGCCGACACGTTCTGCGACAGGAACACGCCCAGCTTGACGTAGGTGTCCACGCTGTCGGTAATGAAGGTGTCCAGGCCGAGGTGGACCATGAACACCGCCGCCGCCGCGCTCGGGTTGGTGGGACCGATCGTCGCCAGGGTCGGCACGCCCATCCACAGCGCATGGCCGATGGTGGTGCCGCCGCTGTAGGGGAAGGGGCTGAGGCAGATGTCGACCTCGTGGTGTTGCGCCAGGTAGTCGTACATCCTGGAGCGCTGGCGCAGCAGCAGGCGCTCGGGGCCGATTCCTTCGAGCGCGAACCAGTCGACCAGCACGTCGTCGATGCCGGGCTGGAGGCCGCCCAGCAGCATTTTGGCGTCGGGGATCGCGTGCAGCAGCAGCGCCCACTGGGCAACGACGTCGCGCCCGAGCTTGCTGGCGCGGTGGAAGCTGCCGAAGGTGAGGTAGCCGTTTTTCAGGGCCGGCAGCTCGTTGACCGGCGGCGCGACCGGCTGCGGCTGGAACGGGGCGCCCAGCGGCAGCTTGACGATGCGCTCGGTGAACTGGCTGTCGTAGCGGGTGCCGGGCACCATGAAGCGGTCGCACAGGATGTAGTCGATCGATTCCAGCCCGGTGGTCCCCGCATAGCCCATCCAGGTGGCCTGGACCGGCGCCGGCTTGCGGGCGAACAGGGGCAGGCGGTTGGACGCCGAATGGCCGTTCAGGTCGATCAGGATGTCGATCGCGTCGGCGCGGATCAGCTGCTCGGCCGCGGCATCGTCGAGGTGGGCGATCTCGCGCCACGCGGCCGCGCCGGCGCGCAGGACCGCCGTGACGTCATCCTGCACGGTATTGTTGTAGTAGATATAAAACCGTACCTGGGTACTGGCCTTCATGGCCTCGAGCACCGGCATCAGGAAGCGCGCCAGCGCATGGTGATAGAGGTCGGCCGAGACGAGGCCGATGCGCAGCACCCGCTGCGGATCGCGGTCGTTGGCGTGGGGCTGGCGCAGCGCGCGCAGCGGCGCTTCCCAGCGCTCGCCGAAGGCGACGTGTTCGCGCGTCAGTTCGTCCGGATCCTGGCAGCAGTGGCTCAGTACGAACAGCAGCATGCTGTGGAATTCGGGACTCGGATGCACTTCCATCAGGCGCCGGGTCAGCGCCAGGGCCTCCTGCCACTCGCCGAGCGTGAACCTGGTATGGGTCATGGCGCGCAGGGCCATGACGTCGTCGGGCGCGAGCGCGAGCGCGCGGCCCAGCACCGCCGCCGCTTCCGGCAGCCGGCCCAGCAACTGGTAGCTGGCGCCAAGTTCGGCCAGCAGCGTCACGTCGTCGGGAGCCACGGCGATGGCCTGCTCGAAGACGGCGACGGCATCGTCGGGCCGGCGCAGCGCGCGCAGGCACAGGCCGAGGCTGCGGCGCGCCTGGAAATGGCCGGGGACGCGCGCCACCACCTCGGCCAGGCAGGCCCGCGCTTCTTCGTACTGCTGCTGGCCGAACAGCAGCTGCCCGAGGTCGAAGCGGACGTCGTGCTGGTCCGGGTCGAGTTCGAGCACCCGGCGCAGGACGTCGCTGCTGTCGGACACCCGTCCCTGGGCGTGCAGGGCTGCCGCCAGGCTCAAGTGCGGCAGGACCGACGCCGGCTCGTGCTCGGCGGCGCGGCGCGCGCTCGCTTCGGCCTCGGCCGGCCGGCCCATGCGCAGCAGCGAATCGGCCAGGCCCAGGTGCAGGTCGGCGCTGTCCTGGAAGCGCAGCGCATGCGCGTAGTACCCGGCCGCGGCGGCGTAGTCCGCCAGCTCGAACAGGGCGGCGGCCAGGATCGCATGGATGCCCTTGATCTTCCCGTTGAGCTCGATGGCGCGCCGCAGGACCGCGACGCCTTCGTCCAGCTGCCGTTCGCGCAGCAGCGCGATGCCGAGCAGGGCGTGGGCGTTGGCATCGCGCGCATTGAGGCGCACGGCGCGCCGGTTCTGGGCGATCTCGGCGGATTCTGCGGGCCGGGAGACGGTGGAATTGTGGTCTGCAAGCATGGGAAGGGGAGGGCTGTCGCCTGGCGAATGTCGCGTCCGCTGGCGATGGTTGCTAGTGGGAAAGTATATCGATTGTATAGGCCAGGGCGGCAACTGCAAGCGGTTTGTTGCATATTCACGCAAATTCGCTTGACCTCAACTGAGCTTGAGGAATTATAAAGATCGGGTGCGCTGTCCGGCGGACAGCGCCGCGCAACACGATTCTTACCTCATCCAGTCAGGAGCAAGCATGAACAAGCCAGTCGAATCGACCCGTCTTTCCCGGCCTGAGTTCCAGGCATCCAGCGGCGCCATCGAGGCCGACGCCGTGATCGTGGGCGCCGGCCCGGTCGGCCTGTTCCAGGTGTTCGAGCTGGGACTGCTGGACATCCGGGCCCACGTGGTCGATTCGCTGGCCGCGGTGGGCGGGCAGTGCATGGAACTGTACCCGGACAAGCCGATCTACGACATCCCGGCGGCGCCGGTGCTCACCGGGCGCGAACTGACCGACAACCTGCTGCGCCAGATCGCGCCGTTCGCACCGGTGTTCCACCTGGGGCAGGAGGTGACCACCCTGCAGCGCCGGGAGGACCGGCGCTTCGACGTCGAAACGTCCAGCGGCACGCGCTTCATCGCGAAGACGGTCATTATCGCGGCCGGCGTGGGCGCCTTCCAGCCGCGCAAGCTCAAGGTCGCCGGCATCGAGCGCTTCGAGGGCAGCCAGCTGTTCTACCGGATCAAGCATCCCGAGCGCTTCCATGGCCGGCAGCTGGTGATCTGCGGAGGCGGCGATTCGGCGCTCGACTGGGCGCTGGAGTTCGCGGGCAAGGCGGAATCGGTGGTGCTGGTGCACCGCAGCGAGAGCTTTCGCGCCGCCCCGGCCTCGATCGCGAAGATGAAGGCGCTGTGCGAGGCGCAGCAGATGCAGTTCATCCCGGGCCAGGTCACGGGTTTCGACGTGCGCGGCGGGCGGCTGTCAGAAGCCAAGGTGGCCGGCCCCGACGGCGTGACCCGGCGCGTGCCGGCCGACGTCCTGATGGTCTTCTTCGGCCTGCTGCCGATGCTGGGACCGATCGTCGACTGGGGCCTGGACATGGAAATGCGCCAGTTGCGGGTGCGCGATACCGCGACCTTCGAGACCAGCACGCCGGGCATCTTTGCCGTGGGCGACATCAACAACTACCCGGGCAAGAAGAAGCTGATCCTGTCGGGCTTTCACGAGGCGGCGCTGGCGGCTTTCGGCGCCGCGGCCTATGTCTTCCCGGATCGCAAGACCCACATGCTGTATACGACCACCTCGCCCAAGATCCACCAGCTGCTCGGGGTCGCGTCGCCGGTGTTCGACTGAGGCGCCGGCCCGTGCATCCGTTTCGGCCCTGGCGCCGTATGTCGTGGATGCACGGGCTCTGCCTCCTGGAGGGATGGGGTGGGGACGGGGCAGGGGCGGCCGCCCGTATCGGTCGATCGACCGATACCGCGACCGGCGCGCCATTCCTATACTGGCTTCACTTACCAACATCACCCAGGAGAACACCATGACCATCCGCCGCCAACTGCAATCCCTCGCCATCGCCGCCGCCCTGGCGGGCATCGGCGCCAATGTCCACGCCGCCAGCGCAGCCAGCGCCCAGCCCTCGGTCGTGATCGTGCACGGCGCCTTCGCCGACGGCTCGGACTGGGCCAAGGTCATCCCGCTGCTGCAGGCCAGGGGCGTGAAGGTCACCGCGGTCCAGAATCCGCTCACCTCGCTGGCCGACGACGTCGCCGCCGCGCACCGCGCGATCGAGACCCAGCCGGGCAAGGTGGTGCTGGTCGGCCACTCCTGGGGCGGCACCGTGATCACCGAGGCCGGCCGCCACGACAAGGTGGCGAGCCTGGTCTACGTGGCGGCGTTCGCGCCGGACGCCGGCAAATCGACCGCCGAGACCGGCGAAGGCTATCCGGCCGCTCCGGGCAGCAAGCGCTTCGTCGCCGACAAGGAAGGGTTCCTGAGCCTGCCCGACGCCGCGATGCGCGACGACTTCGCCCAGGACGTGCCGGCGGCCCAGGCGGCCGTGATGGCGGCGACCCAGGGCCCGATCCAGGCCAAGGCCTTCGGCGACAAGGTGACCGTCCCGGCCTGGAAGGGCAAGCCGTCTTGGTTCATCGTCAGCGCCCGCGACCGCATGATCGACCCCGGCCTGCAGCGCGCGATGGCGGCCAGGATCGGCGCCAAAACGACCGAGCTGGCGACCAGCCACGTGCCGCAGCAGTCGCGTCCGGCGGACGTGGCGAAGGTGATCCTGGACGCGGTGGCCGCGACCGGCGCCAACTAGGTTCCGGGCGAGAGGTCGAGCAGGCCTTCGCCGGCCAGCCGCGCCGCCTCGTCGACCAGGGCCCGCATCTTGGGCTGGTGCTGGCTGCGCATCGGGAAGTACAGGTACAGGCCGGACGTCGCGGGCAGGAAGTCCGCGAGCGCCCGCACCAGGCGCCCCTGGCGCAGGTCGTCGCCGATCTCGATGTCGGGCAGGCAGGCGATGCCCAGGCCCTGGCGCGCCAGCTCGGCGATCATCCGGGTGTCGTTGGCGCTCACGACCGCCTCGGGTTCGAGCTGGACCTCGTGTCCATCGGCGCCATCGCCATCGCGGAAGGTCCACGGCGGCAGGATGCCGGAGGTGGTGAACCGGTAGCGGATGGCGCGGTGCTGCAGCAGCTCGCGCGGGTGCGCGGGCAGGCCATGCTGCGCGAAGTAGGCGGGCGCGGCGACCACCGACCAGGCCAGCGGGCGGCTCAGGCGGATGGCGACCATGTCCTGGGCCACCGCCTGGCCGAGGCGGATGCCGGCGTCGAAGCCGGCGGCCACCAGGTCGACCAGGCCGTCGTCGAGCGACAGGTCGAAGCCGATCTCCGGGTAGGCGGCGCGCATGCGCGGCACCAGCACCCGCGCCACCAGGTAGCCGAAGGCGCGCGGGGCGGTGATGCGCAGGCGCCCGGCGGGGCGGCGCTGGAATCGCGCCAGCGCCGAAAAGGCGTCCTCGATCTGGCCCACCGCGGGCTTGAGCGCGGCCAGCAGGCTGGCGCCGGCATCGGTGAGCGCGACGCTGCGCGTGGTGCGGGTGAACAGCGTCACGCCGTGCTTCGCTTCCAGCGCGCGCACGCCCTTGCTGACGGCGGTCGGGCTGACTTCCAGGCGGCGCGCCGCCAGGGTAAAGCTGCGGTGCTCGGCGACCGCGAGGAACAGCCGGATCAGTTCGAGTGAACTCATGGTGGACATTATGAACTGCAGGTTCATGAAGCATATCGTTTTTGACCCTTTTTCACCATAGTGGCGGCATCTACACTCGAACTACCCACTATCAAGGAGAAACCGGATGAACAACCTGCCCCCACCAGTCGCCCGCTATGTCGCGGCCGCCAATGCGCGCGATGCGCAAGGCGTGGCCGCCGCCTTCGTGCCGGACGGCGCCGTGCACGACGAAGGCCGCCTGCACCGCGGCCGGCCCGCGATCGCGGCCTGGGCCCTCGACGCCGCCCGCCAGTACGATGCGACGATGGCGCCGCGCCGCCTCGAACCCAGCCAGGACGGTTGCACGCTGCACGCCGAAGTGAGCGGCAACTTCGCCGGCAGCCCGGCGACGCTGGCGTTTCGTTTCGCGCTGCGCGGCGACGCCATCGCCGCGCTGGAGATCGCGCCATGAGCGCGGCGTCCTTCGACGGCAAGCGGGCCCTGGTCACCGGCGGCACCAAGGGGATGGGCCAGGCCATCGTGCGCGTGCTGGCGGCGCGCGGCGCGACCGTGATCGCACCGGCGCGCGGCCAGCCGCGCGAGCCGGTCGCGGGCGTGCGCTACCTGGAAGCCGACCTGGCCAGCGCCGACGGCGCGCGCCGCCTGGTCGAGACCGTGCACGCGGAATGCGGCCACCTGGATTTCGTGGTCAACAATGTCGGCGGATCGACGGCGCCCGGCGGCGGCGCGCTGGCGCTTTCCGACGCCATGTGGGACGACGCGCTCCAGCTCAACCTGATGAGCGCGGTGCGGGTGGACCGCGCCTTCCTGCCGGCCATGGTGGAGCGGGGCGCGGGCGCCATCGTGCACATCACCTCGATCCAGCGCCGCCTGCCGTTGTACGAGTCGACGACCGCGTATGCCGCGGCCAAGGCGGCCCTGGCCAGCTACAGCAAGGCGCTGGCCAATGAATTCGGGCCGCGCGGCATCCGCGTCAACGCCGTCGCGCCGGGCTTCATCGAGACCAGCGCCGCCCACGCGCTGCTCGAACGCATGGCCGCGCACGATGGCGGCAGCGTCGAGACGGCGCGCCAACGGCTGATGGAGTCGCTCGGCGGGATCCCGATCGGACGCCCCGGCAAGCCTGAGGAAGTCGCCGAGCTGGTCGCCTTTTTATTGTCGCCGCTGGCGGCCTCGGTCCATGGCGCCGAGTTCGTCATCGATGGCGGCACCGTGCCCACAATATGATGTCGCCGATGTAAACACGTTTGCCGCGGCGCGCGAGCCGCCGGCAAATATTTGGAAGAAATGATCCAGCCATGAACAAGCCACTCTCCCTCGCGCGCGCCGCGCCGTCCCTGCGCGGCGCCGACCTGCCCCTGCTGCTGTCGCTGAACGTCCTGCTCGAGGAATGCAATGTGACGCGCGCCGCCGCGCGCCTGCACGTCAGCCAGCCGGCCCTGTCGGCGCAGCTGTCGCGCCTGCGCCAGCTGTTCGGCGATCCGCTGCTGGTGCCGGCCGAGAGCGGGCGCGGCCTGGCGCCGTCGCCGTTCGCGCTCATGCTGCACCGCCGGCTGCAGCCGGCGCTGGCGGGATTGAACGCGGCGGTGCGCTTCGATTCGGACGAATTCGATCCCGACAGCGCCACGCGCACCTTCCATATCGTGGCCAACAATACCGGCGCCGCGGTGATCCTGCCGGGCCTCGCGCGCCGCATCCAGGCGCTCGGCAACAAGGGCCTGCGCCTGACCCTGAGCGCCCCGGACGGGACCGACCTGGCCAGCCGGCTCGAAAAAGGCGAGGTGGACCTGTGCTTCAGCACCGCCTGCCTGCTGCCGTCGGGGCTGTTGAGCCGCGAACTGACGACGACGCCCTACGTGATGGTGCAGCGCAAGGACCATGCGCGGGGCAGGGAACCGGTCAGCCTGGCCGAGTACTGCCAGCTCGACCACGTGAACGTGGCGCGCGACAGCAGCCTGCACGGCTTCATGGACGAACAGCTGTACCGGCTGGGCCATTCGCGCCACACCATGCTGGCGGTGCGCGACTTCAGCGCCGTCGCCGCCATCGTGTCGCAGAGCGACCTGGTGTGCACCGTGCCCGCCTTCATCGCCCCCTACGACCATCCCTGCGTGGAGGTGGTGGAGCTGGCCTTCCCCTTCCTGACCTATACGCTGTGCATGGCCTGGCACCCGAGCAGCGACGGCGATCCCGGGCTGCTGTGGCTGCGCACGCAGATGCAGGAAGTGATGGAAGGCAGCCCGCGGGCAGGGGCGCAGGCGCGGCACAACTGACGCTTCCGCCTTGCCGCCGGCATGTCGGCCGGTTCTTCCATATGGAGGCGCAGCCGCTCCAGAGCGCGCCGCAGCCAGCTTTTCGCCGTGCCCAGCGGCACTCCCAGGTGGCGGGCGATCTCGGCATGGGTCAGTTCCTGTCCGAAGGCCAGCGCGATGCTCTGGCGCTGGGCCGGATCCAGCCGCGTCATCGCCTGTTCCAGGCGCAGCTGCGCCAGCGTGTCCCAGGCCTGGGCGCCGGCGTCGTCGGGCTGCGCGTCCTCCGCCAGCAGCGCCGGGTCTTCGTCCGACATCAGCGACGCGATGCCGCTGCGGTTGCTGCGCAGGATGCTGAAGGCGCGGTTGCGGACGATGGCGATCAGCCAGGTCATCGGGCTGGCCTGGCCGGGACGGAACGACGCCGCATGCAGCCAGATGCTGAGATAGGCGTCCTGCAGCACGTCTTCGGCCAGGCTCGGCAGGCGCAGCAGCCGCAGCGCCGTGTGATACAGGTAATCGTGGGTCAGGCCGTGCAACTCGCGGAATGCCGCGTGATCGCCGTTTGCGGCGGCGGTGATCAGTCCCGCCAGATGGCCATGTCGGTCGTGCGTCAGGTTCATGCACAGGATCGTGCAGCAAAGCCTTGGGCAGGACCAATCGTATCTCCTTATGGCAAGCTATCGGATTTTATTATTCGATAGGAAATGCCTAGCAAAAAAACAAGTGTCATTACGAATTGTTCATACATCTTGTCCGGAAGTTCACACTGCCTGGCGCAGGCCCGGCATGCGGCGCGCGATTTCCATCGACGCCAGTCCGGCCAGCCGGGCCAGCCCCCGCACCTGCGCCGGGGTGAGCGTGCGCGGCCGGGTATCGAGCACGCACAGCGAGCCGAGCGCGAAGCCCTGGTCGTCGACGACCGGCGCCCCGGCGTAGTACCGGAAATGCGGCGCCCCTGCGACCGCGGGGTTGTCGGCGAAGCGGGGATCGCGGTCCAGGTGCGACAGCTCGCACACGCTTGATCCCATCAGCGTGTAATTGCAGAAGGCCCAGCTGCGCGGGGTGTCGCGCAGGTCGAGGCCGACCCGCGCCTTGAACCACTGGCGGTCTTCGCCGAGCACCGTGAGCAGGGCCACCGGGGCCGCCAGGCCCAGCGCGGCCAGTTGCACGATCTCGTCCAGCGCGGCCTCGGGCGCGCTGTCCAGGATGGCGGCGCGCCGGACCGCCGCCAGCCGCCGGTCTTCGTCGGCGCGCAGCGGGAAGGGCGCCGCCAGCAAGGCCGGCGGCAAGGGCTGCAGCGCCAGCCGCGCCAGCGCCGTGTGCCGCACCAGCGCGTGCGTGAGCCGGTCGAGCGCGCCGTCGAGCTGCACATGCTTGTAGGGCAGCGCCGGACCGACGATGGAGGCGACGGCGGCGGCCGACAGGCGGGTGGCGATCACGATCTGCAGCCGGTTCAGCAGCGGCATCCGGTGCAGGGTCGCCAGGAAGTCGGGCGCCAGGTCCCCGGGATGGTCGACCTGGACCGCGAACACGTCGGGCACGTTCGCGCCGAGCGAGACCGCCGCGGCCACCGGATCGTCGGTGCAGCCGACGTCGGCCACGTCCAGCGCGGCCAGGGCGCGCTCCCAGCCGGCATGGTCGCGTGCGGGCGCCAGCACCAGCACCCGGCGGCTGGCCGGACGGGCGTCGTCCTTGGCGGCCAGCGCCGCCAGCACGTCGGATTCGAACATGCGGCGGTGGCCGCCGGGCGTCTTCCAGGACGGGATGACGCCGCTCTCGATCCAGAGCTGCGCCGTGCGCGACGAGACGCCGAGGATTTTCGCCGCCTGCGGCGTCGTGAGGATCGGTCTGTTCATTGCCGACACTATATCGGAAGCGCAGGAGGGGCGGCGGCGTGGCGGGCGGGCCGGTTCAGGAGCCGCCGTCCTGCGCGCCCTGCGCGAGCAGCCGCTCGACCAGCGGCAGGCGCGCCCGGACCGCCAGGAAGCCCATGGGTTCGTAGCGCGCCAGCAGCCGGCCGCCGGCGTCGCGCACGGCGACCGACACCGTATGGCCGTGGCGCTGCGAGATCACGTGCCAGGCGACGAGTTCGGCCAGGTCCTCGCCGGGCGCCGCGGTGGCGTAGAAGCTGACGAAGGGCGTCTGTGCGAGCGCGTCGTAGTGGCTGCGCGCGCGGCCGGCGGCAATCGGGCCGGCGCCGCGGAACCGGGTGGCGGCGGCGGGCGAGGCGGCCAGGTGCGGCGCCAAGGCGGGCCGGCCCGGCCCTTGGGGCGCCTGCCAGATCCCGCTGCCGAAGGCATTGTCCGGCTTCTCGGTGAGCTTGCTGGACATGTCGAGGACGTGGGTCGCCTCGTGCAGCAGCAGATAGTCCAGCGCATCGGCGTCGCCGGCCTCGATGGCGACCGTCTGGCCCGAGCCGTCGGCCTCGAACAGGCGGCGCTCCTTGGTGGTCAGGAACTGCGCCAGCGATTCGTGCAGCGCGCTGGCGCGCAGGGTGATGTCGAAGCGCGCGCTGTCGCCGACCTGCGAGGTCAGCGCCGTCCCCTGGCCGGGCACGCCGTCGACGAAGCTCAGGCGGCGCAGATGGGCATCCAGCACGCGCCGGTGCAGCGCCGGCAGCCTGGCCAGCGCGCGTTCGACCTGCGCGCGCTCCGCCGGCGTCAGCTCATGGGGGCGGATGTCGCGCATGCCGGCGGCCTCGAAACGCGCGATGACCGCGCGGTCCGGCGGCGCGATCCGGTCCGCCAGGCTGGCCGGCGGCGCCGCGCCGAAGGCCGGCGGCGGCGCCAGGCCGGCAACGGCCAGCGCGGCGGACAGCGCGAGTGCCGATAGTGTCGATCGCATTCCAGTCTCCTTTCGTGTAGTCGATCCATGTGACATGGTGCCCGATGACAGCTACGCACGGCGAGGGCATCCGGATGCAGCGCCATCCATCACGAAATCCGATGGCGAACCATCATCGATTCAAATCGATAACAACGTCAGAATCGATATAATCGGAAAGATGCATCGACATCGAACGATGCCTTCCCTACATAACCCAGCGAGCTTCCTGATGAACACGACGACTATCCACGAATACGCCCATGCCGAAGCGGTCCGGCGCAACCAGCTCGCCCGGCGCGAGGCGCTGCAGGCGAGCTACGATTTCATCGTGTGCGGCGCCGGTTCGGCAGGCTCGGTGGTGGCGGCCCGGCTGGCCGAGAATCCCGAGGTGAGGGTGCTGCTGCTCGAAGCGGGCGGCAGCGACGACGTGGCCAGCGTGATCGAGCCCGCGCAATGGCCCCTCAACCTGGGCACGGAGCGCGACTGGGCCTTCACGGCCGAGCCGAACCCGCACCTGAACGGGCGCGCGATCCCCATGAACATGGGAAAGGTGCTGGGCGGCGGTTCGAGCATCAACGTGATGGTGTGGGCGCGCGGCCACCGCGCCGACTGGAATCACTTTGCCGCCGAGGCGGGCGACGACGCCTGGAACTATGCGTCGGTGCTGGACATCTACCGCCGCATCGAGGACTGGCATGGCCCGGCCGATCCGACCCGCCGCGGCCAGGGCGGCCCGGTCTGGGTTGCCCCGGCGCGCGATCCGAAACCAGCCGCGACCCTGATGCTCGAAGCGGCGCGCTCGCTCGGCGTGCCGACCTTCGACAGCCCGAACGGCGCGATGATGGAAACCGACGGCGGCGCCGCGATCAACGACCTGCGCATCCGCGACGGCAGGCGGCTGTCGGTGTTTCGTTCCTATACCTATCCGCGCATGGCCCAGCCGAACCTCACGGTCCTGACCGATGCGCTGGTCGCGAGGCTGGTGTTCGAGGGCGAGCGGGTGGCCGGCGTCGACGTCGTCCTGGAAGGGCAGCCGCGCCGGTTCATGGCCGGGCGCGAGGTGGTGCTGTCGCTGGGCGCGGTCAACACGCCCAAGGTGCTGATGCAGTCGGGGATCGGTCCCGCAAGCGAGCTGGCGCGCTATGGCATCGCGGTGCGCCAGCACCTGCCCGGCGTCGGCCAGAACCACCAGGACCACGTGTCCTTCGGCTGCATCTGGGAATACCGCGAACCGCAGGAAGTCGGCAACGGCGGCTCGGAGGCGACCTTGTACTGGAAGAGCGATCCGGCGCTGGACGCGCCCGACATGCTGCATTGCCAGGTCGAGTTCCCTGTGCCGAGTTTCGAGAACGCGGCGCGCGGCGTACCGGCGCATGGCTGGACGATGTTCGCCGGCCTGGCGCATCCGAAGAGCCGGGGCCAGCTGCTGCTGTCCGGCCCTGGCGTGGGCGATGCGATGATCATCCGCGCCAATACCCTGTCTCATCCGGACGACCTGGCGGCGGCCAAGGCCAGCGTGCGCATGTGCCGCGAACTGGGCAACGCGGCGGCGTTCCGGGGCATCGTCAAGCGCGAGGCGATGCCCGGCGCCCTGGGCGACGCCGAGCTGGAACGCTATCTGCGCAACGGCGCGGTCACCTACTGGCACCAGTCGTGCACCGCCAGGATGGGGCGCGACGAGATGTCGGTGGTGAATGCGCGGCTCGAGGTATATGGCGTGCCGAACCTGCGCATCGCCGACGCCTCTATCATGCCGCGCATTACGACCGGGAACACGATGGCGCCGTGCGTCGTGATCGGCGAGCGCGCGGCGGAGATGATCAAGGCGGCCCACCGCATCTGATGCCGGCGGGGACGGGCGCCGGCGAATCTCAACCTTGCTGGGTATGCGCGGCCAGGTAGCCGGGCAGCAGGCGCACGGCGGGCAGCAGGCCGCGCCGGGAAAGAGCGCATGCGCCACGCAGGGACTGCGAGCGCCAATATCCGCTGCGGGCTGTTCGGGGACCGGCAGCGGCCCGGGCATTCCGTATGCGTGGAGCACCGGGCGTCCGGCGAAGCGCGCGCCGGGCATCACGAGCATGGCCCGCACATCCGGCACTGTCACGAGCATCGCGTGGGCCATGTCGAGTGGGTTTGACGCCAGTATCGGGCAGGCTGGCGTCCAGCGTCGATGAAAGCACGAGGGCAACGAGAGAAACTGATCGCCGTGTCCGGTTCACTTAGCCGCTACGACCGCCAGAGGCTGGACTTCCGTCGACTGGTGCATGGTGTTGCGCCATCGATCTCCCTCGCGTTCCCAAACGCGCATGAAGCGGCCGGAATACTGTTTTTGTTCCAATCCGACTTGGCGTGTGACGGTGAAGCGTCCGACCGTCACCGCGGCGATACCGCTGAGCCTGACTTCCATCTCGTCGATCTTGTAGCTGAGGAACTTGAATTCACCGCGCTGCACCGACAACAGCAGCTGGGTTTTCGACCTGACTCGGCCGTTGCTTTCAACGTGATAATAATATTCTGAAAAAAGGCTCTTCAGCAGTTCGATGTCACCCGTTGCCATCGCCGATTCCCGGAGTTTTTCCGCGTTTCGCAACGCTTCCAGGGCATCGGTTGAACGTGTTGCCGTTGTGACGGCTCTGCCTGGCTGTTCTTGCAACGCCGAGGTCGCGTAACTTGTATGGGGCCACGAGGTGAGCGCCACGAGGCCGGGCGCTGCACACGTGACGATCAGTTTCTTCATGATGATCCCAAATGGCACATCCGCTAGAAGCCGCCAGTCTCATCCCGAGACGGCTCAGGTGCGGTAGAAACGGACCCACGCCGCGGCCTGCCTTGGATCAGCACACGCTGAATCACCGACGGCGGCGCGTCACACTCATGGAGCGAGAGCACGCCGGCCGCCATACCGAACGCGGCAGCGATGTTGACGGCCAGATCGACCTGCATGGCCGTTAGACGGTCAATTCGCTGATCCATACCAAAAGTATCGCAGAGTATCGCGCTATAGTTACAGGTTGGCTATATCCTATGCGTCGCGCATCGCGACGCGGCGCTGGCGCAACAGTGCGCATCCTGACGCCGATGCGTTACTGTATAAAAATGAAATTTTTCACTCGGCTATGGCGGCCTGGCCGCCAGGAACGCAACCGATCGACACCAATCGTGCGGTTCCGCCGGCTTTGGCTTATCATGGAGGGTTACCGACAGTATTCGTCGCTGTTTCTGCATGCGACCAGACCCCTCAGCATGAGCACCACTTCGCCCATTCCAGGTACCGCCCCAGCCCCCGTCCAGGCATCGCGCCGCCTGTCCGTCGCTCCCATGATGGACTGGACTGAAAAGCCCGTAGATTAGGCCGTTGTTTCAAATCGTGTGCACTTGGTGTGCAGTAGTGTAGGGTGGTTTGGAGATGAACGCGGTGCTGATCGCATGAGCAGTCTTGCTAATTTGTTGTCGGGAGGACTCCGTTGATGCGTCCGATGATCTTGCGGGATAAGTCAGCATGCGGTTCAACTTGGACCTTGATGCCGTGGGTAAGGTAGAGCCAGATTTTTACGTCGGGCGAGGTAAGCTGTATGTCCGCAGCTTGGATACCGCTGGCAAGATCGTTCGCAAGTTCATAGGCGTCGAACCGTACGTCTGTGCTGTCTCCCTCCGTGATTAACAACTTTCCGTCTTAAGCAGGCCAGCACTTATCGTAAGTTCGTATGAACATCCTTTACGCCGGTTCGTGTATCGACCATCTAATTCAAAGCCGATGTTATTGATTTTGAAGGTTCTGGTGTTGGTGTTCGTTACACGGACAATGAATGGAGACCTTGTGGGGTCGAAACCTAAAGATAACACCGCCTCCGCTCTTGCTCCGATCTTCCGCTGTACGTAGAAATATAACCAAGTGATAATTCCCCCTACTAAGAACACCGATATGGTGAGGGCGTTCGGTACTTCGGCAAGCTGACTAATCCAAATCATTATATTCTTTCAACTCTTGGGCGATCCAGTTGCGGTTTCTAGCTCCGGTTGCAAGCGCAGTCCTTACAAGCATAGTCGCTCATTATATTGCAACTGACTCACGCAATCGGGAACGAAGTGTCAATATAGATGCTGACAGGAACACACAGACAGTGATAAGGGTAGATTCTCGAAAGTTGAAAATTTAAAAAATAAAATTTAACATTGACCCTGACGGGCGTTCTCAATCTGGAATTCTGAAAAGTCGCCATACCGAACCGTTGGTTGAGCACCGTCAGGGATGGAAGCAGAGGCAGCGTTCCTGCTGGCAAAATATCTAATGCGCTAGGAAGCGTTTAGAGGGCTGCTGACGGGCTTTCTGGTGGGGCATCGGGGTAGGTGGGAGTCTGCCCCGTTCGTTTGCTGCGGGGCTGTTTTAAGCCGTCTGTCCGGCTTTCTCGCGCTTGAAAATCAGCTTAACTTGCGATTCGCTGACGTTAAGCTTGTCGGCGATCTTAGCAACGGTGTACTTCATGTCGCGAAGCTCAACAATCGCAACGTTCGTGAAACTGTACGGCTTGCGGCCCTTGCAGGTGCGTTCTTTCAGCGCCAGCGTCTTATCGGCTTCCTTTTTCAAGCGATGCCCCGACGCCGCATCGCGCGGCTTTTGATGTAATCAGCTTCGCATTGTGCCGCCATGAAGGCTAAGACGGCATCACGGGTAGCTTTTAGCATCGGATCAGTAGCGTGCCATCGAATGACACACCGTTCAGCGTGCATACAACCTCGACGCCCATCCCCACCAAGCGCTGCATCACCCGGTGCAGTTCATCGTAGCGGGTAGTTGTCGGGGCGCTATGACGCTCAGGAAAACGCCACTTCCCGGATACGGTCACGGATGAAGTTCTCTTCCGGCCTGCCAGTTGGGTCGGCTGCTTTCTTCTCTAGCAGGTCGATCAGGTCGTCATCCAGAATAGGAATGATCAGACCACGGTCGTCTTTGAAAGCATCTTGGCACCGCTTGATTAGCGCCTTGTAGTCTTTGACCGATCGGCACACAAGCATACCGAACTGCCCCCGCTTGAACGAGAAACGTCCCGTGAGTTGGTCCAGCTCAGGATTCTTAACGTCCTTACCGTAGTTTTTGCATTCAACCACGATGTAGTTAGCGGGAATCTTACGCGCAGCCAGTCGATGGAACTCGCCGTCCCGTGCGGCGTTATCAAAAACGATGTCGATCCGCTTACGGCCATCGTGAATCTCCGCTTCTTTCCGTGGGCATGCGAGCGTCGGGTAAAAAATCAGCTCAAGAATCCCGATGATCAAGTGGTGGTAGGCTGTCGCAGCATCGTTACCGCTAGGCGTGTCTTTTAGCTTGGTGGCGAGATACAGGCAAATATCGGGAATGTTGGCAGCACCAATGTCCATGTTGTCCAACGGCTTGGCAGTTTTCGTCGTGGCGTCGCGGAACTCCTTGAACACATCCCGATGCAGTTGCGTAAACCCGGCGATGAAATCTTTCTGGGCAGGGTATTTCACCTTCATATCTTTATCGGTGACAAAAGCAACACCGACCTTCTGCCCCTTCTTCGCTTTACGGTGTTGCACGAACGGTCCGTTCGTTGCCAGTTGTTCGCGTCTTACGAAATTAAGAATGAAATGACGATGGTATATATCGGTTGAGTATGCCCGGCAGTAGGAGACGATACACTTCGGAACAAGGAGAATCGGAAGGCCATCAACTATCAGCATTCGATCATGCGACCATTCCCACTGCCGTGTTTCCGGCACCCAGTATGCCCCCGTTGGTACATCGTTGGTCATTGCGATGCCATGAAGGTCGCACTGAGTCTGCGTATATTCGATCAGGTTCGCCCGAATAATGTTGGTGGTCATGTCGGACACTTTGTCCTTGCCAACCCCGTGCACGAAAATCCGAAAGTCTTCAAGGTGATCAAGCACGCCAGTTTCGATGGCACGGCTGTTCAGAACGCTTGCAAAGATGTCATCCGCGTTTTCGCCACCAACTCCACGACCACGGGGCGGGCCTTTGGACGATCCTAAGCAGGTTTCGTTAGGCTCAGCAAGATTTGAAAATAGCTCTCGTGCCTGCTCTTTGGCACCGTCACCGATGAGGGCAAGGAAGACGCTGAAGAAGCTGGAAATAGTGGAATGGCACTGCTCGGCGAACGGGTGCTGTGAAGCTCCGATCAGGTGGGGGTCCAGGTACAGCGGGGTGTCTCTTGCAGTGTCGATGTCGATGAAGTCGAGTTCCGCTTGCGTTTGTTTCAGTTCGAACAGTTCGCTTAACTTCATATGGCTCCGATATTGCAACAGAATGCTGCCTTCCGGGCAAACCTACATGCTTGTAGCCAAGTTTGCAACTGGTATTTTGAACAACAGAACGGCCGAATATGCATCGCACATAAGTGTAAAAATTAACCAATGATCGTCAATACAGCGGTAGTGTTCGCGATGTTGCAGTAAGGAATCAAATAATACATATTGTCAATAGAATGGAAAGGTGTTTGCCATAGTTCGATTTTTCCAAAAATTAAAATTTTCGATGAGGGTTAGGTGAAGATACCGCCCTCCCGATTTAAAAAAAGTCATGTATCTAACGGCTGGTTGAATGGTGCCGGATGGGCGGTGAAGGGGACTGCTTCCTTGTAAAAATATCTAATGCCGAAATGGAAGTCCGTAACGCGCCGCTGACGGGCCTGCTGGTGGGGTGGTGGGATGGTAACCACGCTATTCTGCTCGTGTCGTGTAGGGCGATCCAAGCGGCCTACGGGCTTGTCATGTACTCGGACTTACCTTGCGCATGCCCATTTCCGGGATGGCGGGGCCATTGTCGAGCATGACAAGCCATGACTGCCTGTACTCAACAACCTTACCGGCATCATCGTTGATCTGTTCATAGCCGGTAAGCGTCATACGTCCTTCCGCTAACCAAACGATCTGGCTTTCCCCCATCGATACGGACACTTCCGTTAGGCGCATTTTAGATTTTCAAACTGTACCGGGCTGATGTAGCCGATAGTGGAATGACGCCGGCGTGGATTGTAGAACCTTTCTATGTAGTCGAACACGTCTGCGCGTAAGTCATCCCTGGTCCGGTAATGCTTCTTGCTCAGGCGTTCAGTCTTGAGCGTTGAGAAGAAGCTTTCCATTGCGGCGTTGTCCCAGCAGTTGCCGCGACGGCTCATGCTGCAAACAATGTCGTGGGACTCGAGCAAGCGCTGGAAATCCTCACTCGTGTATTGCGACCCTTGGTCCGAATGATGCAGCACTGCGCGGGGACGGCCACGGCGGAAGATGGCCATCAGCAAGGCGTCCATTACTAGCTGTGCGGTCATTGTCGGCTGCATCGACCAGCCCACTACGCGCCTCGAGTACAGGTCCAGGACGATAGCGACAAACAGCCAGCCTTCGCCCGTCCACACGTAAGTGAAGTCGGCTGCCCATTTCTGATTCGGGCCTGTCGCTCCAAACTGCCGATCCAGCAAATTCGGCGCGATGGCGTGGATAGGTGAGTCAAGCTGACCTGGCGCCCGGCGCCGCTTGTGACGCGCCTTGATGCCAGCAGCTTTCATCAGACGCGCCACGCGGTTCTCGCTGCAGGAAAAACCAGCGTCGATAAGGTCTCGCACTACGCGCGGTGAACCATATGTGCCATCGCTGGCTTCGTGGCTGTGCTTGATTGCCTTGAGCAGCTGGGCATTCTCGCGCTCATGGGCACTTACGGGCCGGCTGAGCCAGTCGTAAAAGCCGCTGCTCGATACGCCGAGTAAACGGCACATCGTCCGTGTTGGCCAGATGGTTCGATATTTGGCGATGAAGCCGTACTTCACTTGAGGTCGGCTGCGAAGTAGCCGAGCGCCTTCCTAAGAAACTCACTCGTTAGCAATTGATTCCTGGGGTTGCAGGGCAAAGCCAAACTGTGCGGCACGACGATGCAGCTGCTTGACAACGCGGTCGCGATACTGCTG